>JAESGC010000029.1_pt1 | contig 130980 bp, 110 predicted proteins | sample 9266221 | NCBI WGS metagenome assembly JAESGC01 (sample SAMN14515568, study PRJNA621660) | algae metagenome | isolation source: Trichormus sp. ATA11-4-KO1 and co-occurring heterotrophs from soil, at the... | place: Chile: Atacama Desert, Tarapaca Region | collected 2009-05-22 | reverse complement strand
AATTTCTGAAAAATTGTCTATCTCCAACGTTGGATGATAATTATTTGTCAAAAAATGATGCTTCGACACAAGTTCTCTATTTAAATAACGAGTTTTCTCTGATTTTTTTTCAAAATGAGAATTGCTGATCTGAGCCAATCAGGATTTACTACTATTTACTGGCTCGGTAACAACTAACTCGGGTTGCTGTGTGGGCTTTTCTTCTTCCTCTTCCTCTGGCAAGCCGTAGATTGATCTGTACAACTTCACATACTGCTTAGCAGATTGATACCAACTGAAGTCCTCACTCATGCCCCGTTTTTGTAGTTCCTGCCATTGGGGTTGAAAACGGAAGCCTTCCCAAGCCCGGATCATACAAGTGAATAAATCTAATGGTTCATAGCGGTCAAAACAGTAACCAGTACCGGCTGCATTCATCGGGTCGTGGTGCGATACAGTGTCAACTAATCCACCTGTACGCCGGACAATAGGCACACAACCGTAACGCATAGACATCATTTGGCTGATACCGCATGGTTCAAATCGGCTAGGCATTAAGAAGGCATCGGCACCAGCATAAATCCGGCGAGACAGGGCATCATTATACAGTAAGTAAGTTGCCATCCGTCCGGGATAGCGGGATGCTAACTGCCACATTTGGGTTTCGTAGTAGCGATCGCCTGTGCCTAACAACACAAATTGAGCATCTGTATATGCCATGAAGCGATCCAGGATTTGTAGAACTAAATCAATCCCTTTTTGTTCTACTAACCGTGTCACCATGCCAATTAAAAAGGCATTGCTGTTAACTTCTAACCCAACTTCTTCTTGCAGAGCAATTTTGTTGGCCTTACGTTTATCTAGAGTATCGATAGTGAAGTTTTGGGCAATGTATTTGTCGTCTGCGGGGTTATAAACTTCCAAATCTATGCCGTTGATAATCCCCGATAATTTACCACTAATGAAAGACAACAAACCTTCTAGAGTTTCACCGTAAGCAGGTGTCTTGATTTGCTCGGCATAAGTCGGAGAAACTGTATTTACCCTGTCGGCATATTGCACCGCAGCAGCCATTGTGTTGTGTCCTTGCATATACCAAGGACACCAAGTAATTTTTTCCAAATACCAACGCCACGGCCCTTGATAAGCCAAGTTATGAATGGTGAAAACGCTAGTAATATCAGGGTCTTGGTTCATCCACACAGGAATCATCCCTGTGTGCCAATCGTGGCAATGGACAATTTCTGGTTTCCAATAGTTCCAGCAAAACTCGGCTGCACCATTGGCAAATAAAGTAAACCGCCAGTCTTCATCTTCTCCTGAATAAATCCGGCGAGGCATGAAGGCAGGGTGTCCAAATAAGTATAAGGGAACATCAGTACCAGGCAAAATGCTTTCGTAAACTGCAAAATCCTGGAACATGGCATATCCCGACCAAATTGGATCTTTAGGAATCTCCATTTTGTCTGGTAGGAAGCCGTAATAAGGTATGAATATCCGCACATCATGCCCCATTTTTCTCAAGATTTTGGGCAATGCTCCCACAACATCACCCATTCCTCCAACTTTCGCAACGGGAGCTGCCTCTGCTGCAACGAATAGAATCCGCATGGTAATTTATATTTCCCCGGTTCTGCCTATACAGTGATCACTGATTATTTATCTAACCACATCTACTTGCCCAATAGCTTAGGAACCCCGTTGGATCTCGGTAAATATTTCTGCCAAAATTTCCTGAGCGCCTTGTTGCCGCAAGTGTTCTGCTAGCTCTGCACCTAGCTCTTCAGCGTTATTCGCAGCACCAGTAATTGAGTCTTTGACCAGCTTTTGTCCATCTACACTGGCGACTATCCCGGTTAATGTTAGATTATCACCATTAATTTCTGTATTTACACCGATAGGCACTTGACAACCGCCTTCGAGAATCCGCAAAAATGCTCTTTCGGCGAGACAGCGATCGCGTGTTTGGGGATGTTCAATGGCTTTGAGTAGGGTGATGAGTTCGTTGTCATCAGCACGGCATTCTATCCCTAAAGCACCTTGTCCGACGGCGTGGAGGGAAACTTCTGGGGGAAGAATTTGATGAATGCGATCGCCCATTCCCAAGCGCTGTAATCCTGCTGCTGCTAAAATTAGGGCATCATACTCGCCCGCATCCAGTTTCGCCATGCGTGTATTTAAATTTCCCCGGACATCTCTAAATGTAAAGTGGGGGAATTGGTGGCGTAACTGTGCTAGTCGTCTCAACGAAGATGTGCCAATTACAGCACCTGCTGGCAGAGTCTCAATTTGTTTATCTTGATACTTTTCATGTACTACTAGGGCATCTGCTGGGTTTTCCCGTTCTGTAATTGCTGCCAGAGTTAATCCCTCTGGTAAATTAGTTGGCAGATCCTTCAGGGAATGCACTGCAAAGTCAATCTCTTGATTGAGCATTCCTACTTCGAGTTCTTTAGTAAATAGTCCTTTATCACCAATTTTGGCTAATGCTACATCCAGGATTTTGTCGCCTTGGGTAGACATGGTATGGACTTCAAAAGAGATATCAGGAAAGCTTTTCTGGAGTTGCTCTCGTACCCAGTAAGTCTGAACTAGGGCGAGTTGGCTTTTACGGGAACCAATACGGATGGTGCGCGACGGACTGGAAACAACTGAAGTCATAAAACAATATGTCAAACCAGGCGATAAATTCACTCTCATCTAGACTACCGCAGTGGGTGAGTCCCCGGATGGTTATTGTCTAATTGAGGTAAAGTTTATTATTACTTTTTTTACATTTGTTTACATTGTTTTGAATTACGCAACAGCCAATAATAATATTTATTGATGATTTAGATGTTTATCCCCTGCTTCCACAGCAAGAGATTATTTTTCTGTGCTCTGTTCCCTATGTCTAGGTAGTAGCCGTAAACCTACCACAAGAGAGAAGTAATAATTTTGCTGTGAGATGATAATTTTACAGTGGTATGGAGCAAATTTTGATATTTTACTAATTAAAACTTAAATTTTAAACATCTATGAATCGTTCCGCCTGTCTTATCTTTAATCCAGTTGCGGGTCAGGGTGACCCAGAAGTAGAACTGGTACAGATTCGGGCATTATTAGAGCCAGAAATTGACCTAGATATTTACTTAACATCTGAAGAAGTTGGTGCCGACGAATTGGCTCAAGCAGCTGTAGAACGGGGAGCGGAGGCGATTATTGCTTCCGGGGGAGATGGCACATTGTCGGCTGCTGCAACAGCTGTGGTGGGTACTGATATCCCTTTTGGTATTATTTCACGAGGCACAGCCAATGCTTTTGCCGCAGCGTTGAGAATTCCCGACACCATTGACGCGGCTTGTCAGACAATTTTGCAGGGGGTTACTCGCAGTGTAGATGCTGCTTATTGTAATGGTAAGCCGATGGTGTTGCTGGCAGGCGTGGGCTTTGAGGCGGACACTGTAGAACTAGCAGACCGGGAAGCCAAAAAACGCTTTGGTATGATGGCGTATATTTTAGCAGGAGTACAACAACTGCGAAATTTACAGAGTTTTGATGTAGAAATTGAAACTGACGATAGGATAATCAAAACGAGCGCTTCAGCAGTAACCGTAGCCAATGCTGCACCCGCGAGTTCAGTTTTCGCTCAAGGGCCAGCCGGGATCATTTATGATGATGGATTACTAGATTTAACAATAGTAGCTCCGGCTAGTAAGGCAGGAGCGATCGCGGCTACATTCCATTTATTCCAATCAGCTGCAACGGGTAGCGCCGCAGAACGAGATGATATTGGCTATTTGCGAGGAGAAAAATTCAAAATTACGGCGGAACCACCGCAAAAGGTAGTTTTAGATGGTGAAATGATTGGTATGACACCAATTGAAGTTTACTGTGTACCAGCAGGCTTAAAAATTTTTGTACCTTTTAGCGAAGAAATTAGTCCTGTGGAAAAACTAGAGGGACTACCCAATTTGATGGTTGAAATGAAAGATTCAACAGAGAAATAATCAAGGGAATTACAGCGTTTCTCAATTGGGTGCAGTACATTTTTCTAGAGGCTAGAGACTAGGGAAATTTGTTTCATCCAGATGAAATGTGCTGTAATCACTCTTAACTCAAGATTGAGGGGTAAGTTGTATTGAAACTAGTTTCCGATCCAGCGATCGCCAAAAAAATTCGCCAGATGAAGCAACGGGTACGCTGGCAAGATCCTTTAATTATCGAACGCAGCATTGATCAAACTCGTCTGGTTTTAGAGGATGGTCACGCTAATGATTGCGAGTTTTCTTTTTTAGTGGTGGGTGACAGTGGTACTAGTAGCCACCGGGGACATGATCCCCAGCGACAGGTTGCAGAACTGATGCTTCCCCATCACCCGGAATGCAGTTTTATGCTGCACACTGGCGATGTAATCTATTTGGTGGGATCGAGTGAATACTACCAGCAAAACTTCATCCGACCTTATCGGGAGTTTCTGGTGGGTGGAGATTATCCAGAAAAGATTGCTTACGACCAAATGATTTTTAATTTTCCCATCTTACCTGTACCGGGAAATCACGATTATTATGACCTGCCAGTTGTCTTGAGTTTACTTTCCTTAACAACGTTGCCGATTCGGCGTTTATGGCGATCGCGGTTAGACCTGGATGTGGGTTTACATGGTTCTGGCAAAGGTGGGGCTTATGCACGAGCGTTTTTGGACTATCTCAAGGAATTTCAGACTCCCGGTGAGTTAGCCTATCACTTAGACAAACACTACACAGCTCAAGCAAATACTGGTCGTTGTCTTTGTTATCAGCCTGGGCAATTTACCCGCTTGCCAAATCGCTACTACACTTTTTCCTACGGCGGTATTGATTTTTTTGCCCTGGACTCTAATACATTTAATCATCCGCCACCGTTACCAACAACCAAAGAAGGCACAGAACAGAGGAAGCTTTTAGAGAAACGCCGTGAGCAGTTTGAGCAGGAAAAGCTGCAAATTATGGAAACCGCAGCTTATCTAAATCCTGATCATCCCAGCGCAGCCGAGCAGCTGGATGACTTACAAGGTAAGATGTCACAAATTGAGGAACTGATTGTTGATATCGACAAGCAATTAGACACTAACAAAACAACGCTGACTGATATCGAACAGTTGGAGTGGCTAAAACAGCGACTAATTGAATCTTGGCATCATCCAGATGTGCGGGGAAGGGTGATTTATTTCCACCATCCTCCTTATGTAACTGAGGCGACGAAATGGCAACAGGCACAAACTTTGGCAATTCGCGATCGCTTGCGTGATGTCCTAGATGATGTGGCGGAAGCCATAGGCACTTTAAACCAGGGACGACCCCTAGTAGATTTAGTATTAAATGGTCACGCCCATTGCTTAGAACACCTTCAGACTTTAGACACAGGACATGCTGATTCTTATATCAACTGGATTGTTTGTGGCGGTAGTGGGTATAGTCTACGTCGTCAAAGAACTGAAGGGACAGAATTAATGGAAAGCATGGGAGATACAAGTAAATTAGTCGCGCGATCGCATCTGTTCGTTGGTCGCAATGGTCACGGTTCTCAGAAGCGACGACCCTACTCATGTTTACGCATTGATGTTAAAGGCGACGACAAACCTAAGTTTATTGTCCGTCCTTTGGTTGCCGAATGGTATCAGAGGCAATGGCATAATCGTGAACTTGAGGCTTTTGTCATTTAGTTCAGTGCTGAGTGCGCTCGCCCTGAGCGAAGTCGAAGGGGAGTGCTGAGTCAGAAAAATCAGGCATTAGACTTAGTTTTAGTGAGTTCAATACTAATTCTGCCGCCAAAATCGGGAATGGGTGCGGCGGGTTTGCTCACAATGACTTGGACTTGTGTGAGACGATCGCACTGTTGGAGGATAGAATCAGCGATCGCACCCACTAAACGTTCCAATAAAGCGAATTTAGCTGTTTTAACCAGATGTTGTATCGAGCTAATGACGCTGCGATAATCTAGAGTATCTTCAATTGCGTCAGTTTTGGCAGCTGTAGAAATATCTAGCCATAACTTTACATCCACCTCAAACCATTGTCCTAAAACCTGTTCTTCTGGCAGATACCCAGTATAGCCATAGCAGCGAATTCCCGTTAAATGAATGCAATCCATAAGAATTTGACATTTTGCGAAAAGTGGAGCGAGTTATCAGGAATATACTCTTGCCGATAACTCGGGCGACAGTATCGGTTTTTGTTTTACCAAACTTTCCCAGAGGGATTTTAAATTAAATTTACCTATATAAAATCTAAAATGTATGATTTAATGCCGATCGCCTATAGAAATCTTAATCAATTTTGGGCTTATGTCTTGACGGAAACACTAAAGTATTTGGGATTAAATTGCGTTGTCATTTGTCCTGGTTCCCGCTCTACACCTTTAGTCGTCGCATTTGCCCAACAAGTACCTGATATAGAAGCGATTTCTATTCTCGATGAGCGCTCAGCCGCCTTCTTTGCCTTGGGAAGAGCTAAAGCCACAGGACTTCCTGTAGTACTTATTTGTACTTCTGGAACAGCAGGAGCGAATTTTTACCCGGCAATTATAGAAGCTAGAGAAAGTCGTGTCCCACTTTTGGTTTTAACTAGCGATCGCCCGCCAGAATTAAGAGATTGCCACTCTGGACAAACCATAGACCAGGTTAAATTATATGGTAATTACCCAAATTGGCAAGCAGAGTTAGCCTTACCTGCTCCAGACATGGGAATGCTAGCTTATCTACGGCAAATGATAATTCATGGGTGGGAACGCTGTCAAACACCAACACAAGGGCCAGTGCATTTAAATATTCCCTTTCGTGATCCCCTTGCACCTATCCCCGATGGCATTGATTTGAGCTATTTACAGTCACAATTTCATCCAGAAGACTTCTTCGCCGGGATCACCAATACTACCCCATTCCCGATTGCTGATTCCCGATTTCCGATTCCCCAAGAATGGCAACAGTGCGATCGCGGCATAATTATTGCTGGCGTTGCCCAACCCCAGCAACCAGAAAAGTATTGTCAGGCGATCGCACAACTAGCCCAAACGCTCAAATGGCCTGTATTGGCAGAGGGACTCTCGCCAGTGAGAAATCATGCTGAACTCAACCCTTATTTAATTTCCACTTATGACCTGATTTTGCGGCATCAATCACTAGCAAAGCAGCTAACACCCGAAATGGTGATTCAGGTGGGTGAAATGCCTACAAGTAAAGAACTGCGTACCTGGATAGATACAACTCAACCGCGACGCTGGATAATTGATCACAGCAATCAAAATCTTGATCCCCTGCATGGGAGAACAACTCATTTGCGGATGGGGATAGAACAATTGGCAGAAGCGCAGGGGAGAGCAGATTCTGTGTATCTGCAACTTTGGTCTATTGCTGAAGCTCAAGTCAGGTTAGCTGTTGACCAAACTATGGGAAAAATGGAGGAGTTATTTGAAGGCAAAGCAGCTTGGTTACTTTCTCAGGTGTTACCACCAAAAACACCATTATTTATTGCCAACAGTATGCCTGTGCGAGATGTGGAATTTTTCTGGAAACCGAATAATTTAGCAGTGCGATCGTATTTTAACCGGGGTGCAAATGGTATTGATGGCACGTTAGCCACGGCTTTGGGAATTGCTCATCGCCATCAAAGTAGTGTGATGTTGACTGGCGATTTAGCTTTGTTGCACGATACTAATGGTTTTTTAATCCGCAATAAGTTTGTTGGACATCTGACGATTGTATTAATTAACAACAATGGTGGGGGAATTTTTGAAATGTTACCCATAGCTAAATTCGACCCACCCTTTGAAGAATTTTTTGCCACTCCACAAGATATTGATTTTGCTCAGTTATGCGCTACCTACAATGTGCAGCATGAATTGATTAGTTCCTGGGAGCAGCTACAGCAACGATTAAACCCTCTACCAAGTCAAGGAATTCGAGTTTTAGAGTTGCAGACAAATCGCCAAGCCGATGCCAAGTGGCGACAGGAGAATTTAAGCAAGTTTGCCCCTTATTCAGTGCTGAGTGCTGAGTGCTGAGTGCTGAGTAAGAAGAAGAGTAAGGAAGGAAGCACTTTCGCATTTGGTACATGTCCCAACGCCACTTGCTTTATGCCGGGAAACCCGTCCACCGCAGTGGCTCCCCCTTGTGGGTGGAATCTTCTTCCGTGCAAATACGAAAGAAATCATGTTCTTGACCATAACAAATCGCTAAAACGATAAATTCTCGTCATAAAACTTTGTTTTTCCATAGGCTGTAGTGTTTTCCAAGCTGGCGGAGTGGCGATTTGTAAAACTATCTCTAGCAACCAAGGGGCCAAACGTTGACACCACACAGCCAAATGACTTTGCCATCCTACTAAAATTTCTGGTGCATCTTTCTGCAATCCATTCACAAGTACTTGCGCTACTTCCTCAGAAGTCATGGGGATCACCCAGCGAAATAATTTTAAGTCGCGCACCATGTCTGTGTCTGTCAGAGAAGGCAGTAATGCAATCACGCGGATGTTGTGTTCAGCTAGTTCCCGACGCAAGGCTTGGGTAAACCCTAAGATGGCAAACTTGGTGGCTGAGTAAGTCGCCATCGTCGGTGCAGCTACTTTCCCCATCAAACTCGACACATTGACGATTGTCCCTTGCCTTTGGCTCACCATGCGTCGAGCTATGAGACTGGTGAGGTTATACATTCCCAATAAATTCACCGAGAGTTCTTCTTGCACCTGGGGCAGTTTTGTCTGCAAAAATGAGGCTTGATATGCCACACCTGCACAATTAACCAGCAGATGAATCGGGCCATAACTGCGCCACAATTGGGCAACAGCAATGTTTACCTCGACAGTTTGAGTCAAATCAATTGCCAAGATCGTAGTTTCCACACCCATCGCCTCGATTTGACTAGCTACCTCAGTTAACTTTTGGCGATTGCGTGCTACCAAAATCAGCCGCTTGATCCCTCGTTGCGCTAACGCTAATGCGATCGCTTTCCCAATCCCACGGGAAGCTCCAGTAATTAGAGCAACTTTGCCTTGAATATGCATTGGTTTTAACCTCCAATATTTTACGTCTTACCGCTCTCTTCGCTATTGCCAACAGACAAAATTAAAGCTACTCGCTTGTCTGCACAAGGTAAGACAAATAATCAATCGTTATTGAAATCAAAAGGTGAACAAGTCTTTTTGGCAACGAAATATTCCTGGACTAATCTGCATTGTTTGTACAAGGGGTTTCTACCTTGCTTTCCAGATTGAAAATCAACACTTCACACAATTGGCTGAATGGATATAGCTCATAGGTTTTTCTCTCCTAAATTCAGAGCGTTCACCAGCATCGTTGCCAATACACACGTTAACAATTAAATCAAGGGATTGCAATATTCTTTAATAAGTATTTCTTAATACTTCTTAACCTAAAGTATATATATTAAAAATTTTTTAATGAATAAGTTTTTTTGAATACTATGGGAGCAATATCTACATTTCTTGACAATCATAGAGATTCGGTATGGAAAAAGATTCAGGGGATCAGGCGACAGAGGAGAAAGCAGAAATTTTTCTTCCCCAGTCCCTAGTCCTTACACCAAATGAGTCTATAATCGCAATAGTGAAAATTCTGTAAGGTGTTGCCAAAATTGGTAACCCTGCTATACTGTCAGTACAGCATATTCACTTAATTAATTTCTCGACATACTAAATAATCCTTAATAGTAAAAACTATTAAGGATCACTAACAAAAGCAAAAAGTGCTAACAGACCTAATTGTTTCTTAGAAATCATCAAGAAACTGACTTAGGCGGCTGATGACGGGATCAACCTCTTCAAGATGGCTAGCAGCATAAGTAGCATTAGCTACTTCATTTACTGATGCTGATGAAGTTGGAGGCTGAATAACTGGATGCTCAGTGATGACAATTGCCAGATGCGCCATTTGTTGCGTCAGTTGCAAAATATGACGTTCTATCGCCTCCAAACGATGAGATTCTTTAGTAAACAAACGTTCCTCTAGGTCAGCCACTTGACGTTGCAGTTGATCGATTTTTTGTTCAACCGAATCTGTTGCTGCTGTTTTTGGACTAGGTTTTACAGCTGCCGGTACACATAAAGATTGCCATAGAGCTTCTTTACAAAGGTCGCTAAAAGTTTTGTCAGGTAGTTGCTCCAAATGGTTTTCCACAACTGCTAACAAGCTTTCGTCAGCGACCTCTGGGTTGAACGTGACCGATTTAACTACCTTTTTTGACCATTGGAACATTAGTTTTAAGCCCTAGCAGCCCGACTGGAGGACAATTGCGCCTCTCCATAAATATACTGCCCTAAGGCATTAGCTTGGCGAGAAGGTGCGGATAAGTGGGCATTAATTTGGGCTTCTTTAAGTAAACGTTGAACGTCTTCCCAAAAAAATTCACCACCACCACCAGTGATAATTACATCGGTGACTCGCTCTGGCAACCAAGCTAGCACGCGGCTACAAATGTCTCTAGAGAACATCTCTATGAGGTTGGGAAGGAAATCATCGAGATTAGTGGGCTTGCTAGCACCTTTAGGACGATAGAAGCGCTCACCTTTGGGTTTGTTGACAGCAGAAATCAGCGCTAAAGATTGACTATCTGCCCCATCTATTTCGGCGGCTACCATTTCATAAAACTTGTTCATCCCGAAATCTTCACTTTTAGAAGCGCCTCGGGCAAAACGGAAGTTATCCACCATTAAAAGGTCAATGGTTTGATGGCCAATATCGACAACTGCCACTGATATTTTTGTGAAATCGGGAACTCTGCCGCCTGTTTTAGGTTGAGCTTCAGACCATAAAAGACTGCCATAGCCTTCTGGCATTACCCAAACTTTATTAATGTTCAGCGATACAGATTCGCCTCGGAAGTTCAACACATGAGGGCCAGTTACCTGGCTAGTCAACTGTGCTTTTTCTTTTTCAAATTGTTCTAAAGAAAGGAAAGGAAGACCCAGTACGACTGAGATATCGTCTTTGAGTTTGAAGTAGCCAGCACTTGCCAAAACTTTTACCAGTGCATCTTCTACTTTAGATTGACCGACTCCTAAATTTGCCCCAAAATCTGCTGCTAGCTGACCAACAGCAAATCCATTGCCTTGATACTCCAGCCACAAGTCCATCAGGGGATCAGTAGCTCGGGCTTCAAAAACACCGCCCCGAACTTGTTCTATGGACATTTTCTTAACGTTGGCAGGTACGAACACTACATTATTGGGTTCGCGACTCACACAAGTCTTTGTGGAAGTTCTGCCTAAATCAACACTAAGAATCGTTTTGCTAGAACCGACATTTGGCCTATTAGTCGGAGTATTAATCGGGGTAGATGCTGACACTCTATTTAGAGGTATGGCAGCAGCATTCATTGGAGTAGCGGCGGAAGGTTGGTCTGTCATGAAAGCTCCTAGTCCTTACTTAACTGTAAAAATTTATCATGCTCATCTTACAAACATTCGAGATACCAGAAATTCTAGGTTCCGTCAAGTGTAGCTAGAAATACGCCAAATGTTTAGTTTAGGCGATACCTTTACGGTGGGCTTTGCCAACGCGAATTCAGCATTATTTGGCATAGTGTAGGCGAATTTTGACCAGATGTAACCCCCACCTGCAAACTAAAAGTGGCTGTTTCTTAGCTCCTGGTACTTTTTTGCTGACGCTTGAGTAACCAGCCAACAAATGCCAGCACCAGAATCCCAAGCACGATTTTAGATACAGGGGCAAGGTACTTTTCCACAAGTTCATACTGACTACCTAATACGTACCCTGAGTATGTTAGCAAACCTACCCAGACAGCGCTACCCACAGTTGTATAAAATATGAATGGCAGCAAGTGCATATTGCTGATACCTGCGGGAACAGAAATCAAAGTGCGGATTCCTGGGACAAGGCGACCAATAAATACTGCTCTACCACCTTGCTTGTCAAACCAGTTCTTTGCTTTTGTAATATCCTGGCTGGATATAGTCAACCACTGTCCATACTTGTCGGCTAAAGTTATTAAACGCTTTTCACTCAAAAACTTACCTGGATAGTACCAGATAAGTGCGCCTACTACAGAACCTAAAAGTCCTGCGAAAAATACGCCAAAGATATTCAGCTTGTCTGGGGTTGCCCTTGCCGTAAATCCTGCCAGTGGCATAATCAATTCTGAAGGAATTGGCGGAAATAGGTTCTCTACGAACATCAGTAGAGCAATTCCCCAATAGCCTAGAGAGTTAATAGTATTAATTATCCATTCGAGCATTAAATTTATTCCTGAAATTTTCGTTCCAGTCTCGTGGATAACTTTAACGTAAATTTATCAAAATTTAATGATCTCCGCTCGCTGGAGTCGGAAGGGAGTGGGGAGATGGGGGGACAAGGGGACAAGGGGGATTCTTACCTATTCCCAATGCCCAATGCCCCATTCCAGATTCTCTCTTTTAGACTGTTGGTGTTAATGATTGTACTCTCGGTTCAGATTCCCAGTCTAATGGATTCCAGACACGATCTTCCAACGCCATCTGCTCAATTAAACTGGCCAATCTCAGAGCTTTAAGAGCCTGTTCACCACCAACCGAAGGTTGATTGCCACCATGTACGCAGTTGACAAAATGTTCTAACTCTGCACTTAGGGGTTGAATGTTAGTGGTGTAAACTTTCTCAATTAAACCATCCTGCCTGTAAAGGACTTGTCGGTGGTCAGTCAGAGAGCTGGTGTTTGTTTGTCGGTGAATTAAAATTTCATTTTTGAGGAAATCTGCTTCTGTAAATGAGTTTTTGCAGTGAGCCACAATGCGGCGGATTTTTCGGTGAGTGACTTTGCTAGCAGTGAGAGTAGCAACTATGCCATTGGCAAAGCCCAAAGTAGCAGTCACGTAATCTAAATAACCAGAGTCCAAGGAGCGAGTTCCACTAGCCGTCAACTTCACTACTGGAGAAGCGGCTAGTTCTAATAGCAGGTCAATGTCGTGGATCATTAAATCCAGCACAACCGAAACATCATTTGCCCGATCTGAGTAAGGACTCATCCGATGAGCTTCCAAAGCTAGCATTTCCTCGGTTTTGAGTACTTTACTGAGTTCTCTAAATGCTGGATTGAAGCGCTCAATATGACCAACTTGTAAGATGCACTGAGATTCGGCCGCAGCATTTACTAGCGATTCTGCCTCAGAAATACTAGCAGCAATCGGTTTCTCAATCAAAACATGAATCCCTGCCAACAGACAGTTGATACCTACTGCGTAATGCAGGCGGGTAGGAACAGCAATACAAACTGCTTCCACATGGGGTAGCAGGTCACAGTAATCTTCAAAAAAACGTACTTTGTATTTACTGGCTGTTTCCAAGCCTCGGTCAACATTAATATCTGACACACCGACTAGTTCAACATCTTTCATTGAACTCAGTACACGAACGTGATGTTGTCCCATGTTACCCACCCCGATTACGCCTATGCGAATCGGTTTTGGTTGATTGCGCTGTGTATATGAATTTGGTTCTGCCACTGACTTGCTATTTTGCACTATTATTCTCTCCTCAACCACCAAATTTAGAGACGCTACGGCCGTTGGCATTTATACTTGACAGCCAGTTATGCTCCGTCGAAAACCATCCAGATGGTAACATAGAGGCTACGTTTATGAAGAATTTCAAAGTTTGTAATCAGTTCCCGAATTTTGGCTTTCTTTTGTATATTCAGTTCTCAATGGATCAATCTTTGGCACTTTACAAAAAATATGAAGTGTCTTTTTATTGACTTCATAAACTAAGTAAGACCTAAGTAAAAACTCCCAGAAGTTAGTTGGGCAATTAATTACCGGGATCGATATCTAATTGACACTATTGAAAATTAATCTTTATTTTGTTATAAAAATTACAAAAAAATAAAAAATTCCCACTGAGAAGGATGTATGAAAAAAGGATATATTTGGAATTGCCACCACTGAAACACTCAAATAATTTTTGCACAATTATCTGCAACACCTACAGATTGAAAGGTCTATCTTGTCCGAAGAAATATTATGGACAGTTTTCTGTGGCTTTAGTGCTGAATGCTGTTCTCTTAGTATGAGCTACGCTACCAGCACTTTCAACTCGGTGTTGATTTTGGTGATTTGGTGATGGAAATTTAAGATTTGAAATTGAGATGAAAGCTGTAATTTTGTTGTCTGGAGGATTAGACTCTTCGACAGTTTTGTATCAAGCCAAGGTTGATGGTTATGAATGTTACCCTATTTCTTTTGATTATCAGCAGCGACATCGGCGAGAGTTGCGCTCAGCCCTCCTTGTTGCTCAAAAAGCTGGAGTAGCTAAACATCAACATCAGGTTGTCAATTTTAACTTACGACAATGGGGTGGTTCGGCACTTACAGACGACACAATTAATTTACCCCAGGAGCGATCGCTGGATGAAATGTCACAAAATATTCCAGTCACCTACGTACCTGCACGCAATACAATCTTTTTGAGCTTTGCCCTCGGTTACGCTGAAGCGATCGCGGCTGAGCGTGTTTACATCGGTGTCAATGCCTTAGATTACTCAGGATATCCTGATTGCCGTCCCGACTATATCCAGGCAATGCAGGAAGTCTTCCGACTAGGAACCAAACAAGGGCGCGAGGGGAAACCTATCATGATTGTTGCACCCCTAATTAATCTGAAAAAAACCGAAATTATTCAACTTGGTAACCAATTGGGAGTTCCTTGGGATCTCACTTGGTCTTGCTATGCGGGTAGTGATGTCGCTTGCGGTGTCTGTGATTCTTGTCGCTTGCGTCTAGCAGCTTTTGCCGAACTGGGATTGGAAGACCCACTGCCCTATGTTTAGAGAATTGGGCATTGGGCATAGGTAAGAATCTTCCTTGTCCCCCCATCTTCCCACTCCCTCACTCCCTCATCCCCCCTCCTCTTCTAAGCGTCGCACTTGGATTTGATGCAAGCGTGGCCCAACAGTTGTCACAACAGTGAATTCGAGATTTTCATAGTGTAAGGTTTCGCCTTTGGCAGGTATTTTCTGTAATTGGTACAGCACAAAACCACCCAACGTCTGATATTCCTTCGTGAAGGGCAAATTAAGATGTAAGACCTGGTTGAGGTCTTCTAAGTTAATCTGGGCTTGCACCAAAAATGTCTGCTTATCTAACATCTCAATCAGCAAATCGTCGCTGCTATCAGGTTCGCCTGCATTGCCAATAATTTCGGCAATTACATCTTGGATGGTTACCAATCCCACAGTACCGCCAAACTCATTGACGACTATCACCATTGCTGGTTTTTCTTGCTGCATCATAGGTAATAGTTCACTCAAGGGTGTGTTTTCCGGTACAAACCGGGCGGGACGCATCCAAGTTTGGATCTGTACTTCTGAAGTCAGTTTCCCCATAGCTAAAGGTTGTGCCAAATCCCTAAAGTAAACTATGCCGCGAATGTCGTCTAAAGATTCTCCAATGACGGGATAGCGTGAGTGACCAGTAGATGTCATTTCCTGAAGTAAGGTATGGAAAGTGGCATCTTTTGGCAAAGCAACAATGCCAGTACGGGGAATCATCACATCTTGTGCCATCACATCCCCGAACTCAAAGACATTATTCAGCAGTTCTCGCTCTGCCATCTGTAAACCAGTAGATTCTCTTTCTGTAGAGATAATTAACTGCAATTCCTCAGAAGTAACAGGCGATCGCCAACTTTGGCCAGTGTATTCGATGCCAAAAAGCCGCAACAGAAACCGGGTTGATTGGTTGAGAATCCAGACGAAGGGGCCGAAAAAGCGCATAATTGCTTTGACTGAAGGGCCTAAAAATCGTGCTAGTTCTTCTGAGTAGAGCAAAGCTACTGATTTAGGACATAGTTCTCCTAAAACAATTTGCAGATAGGTAATTAAGAAAAAAGCGATGGGAATTGATAGGGAATGAGCTATTAAGTTACTCATCCTTTCGGGTAAAGGCCAAGATTTTAGCCATAAATCCACCAAGACAGCAATGGAACTTTCGCCAATCCATCCCAGCGCCAAACTAGAAAGGGTAATGCCTAACTGAGTCGTAGATAGTAGTCTTTCAATACTACGTTGTAGTCCCTCAACAGCGATCGCCGGAATGTCACCAGCTTTAACCAGCTGATGGATACGCGATCGCCGTACTGTCACCATTGAAAATTCTGCCGCGACAAAAAAAGCATTGATGGCAATCAGTAATAGTACTGATAACAATCGCAACCCCACATCCGTCCAAATTAAATCAGGAAAACCACTCACCGCCAAAGCTCGTGTAAAAATCACGCCCCCATTTTGGGATTAGGCATTGGGGATCGGGTATTGGGTATTGGGTAATCATCTTTCTTGTCCCCGTGTCCCCCTTTGAATTCGCAGTCACCTAGGTCGGGCTAACCCTTCCGCCGCACTGTTTCACCTCGTCCCCAGTCCCCAGTCCCTAGATAACCCCGCCTACCTTTCTACAGGAACATCTAACACCTGTAGCTTGAGCTTTTGTGCAGGATAATCTGTCAAAGACAGGGATATCTTATTCACATCATCCAGTAAAGCTGTGGGAATAATCACCGTACCTGAAAAAGTTGGGCCATTTGCAGGTAATTCTGCTGGTAAACCCTCAGTGCTAGCACTCAGTGTTCGTCCTTTGTCGTCAGTAATATCTAAAAAACTATACAAGAAGCGCACAGAATCAGTACCTTTATTCTGCATATTCACTCTCATGAGTAAATCACCGCCAGAATAGCGGACAGACTGCACCGCAAAAGTTACGCCCTCATTCTCAGCAGTAACCGGAAATCCTGGTTGGAGCTTTTCTTCAACTACTTCTGGAGGTTTTTCCTTAGGTTTCTGCCTACTGCTTTTGGTTTCCTCGTCATCTTCCTCTAGTTTTTCCGATTTAGCGGCCTTGGTTTTACCCTCAATCCGTGCCTTGACAATTTTCAAGATTTCTTCTTCTTTTAATAGTGCTACCCCCATCTGTTGAGAGCTATTGGCCTTACTGCTAGGAAATTTGGTTGTAGGACGACCATCTGGTGTGGTTACCCCTTTAAGTGCTGCACTCCCCATCTCAAAACCCAAAAATGCACTTACAGAACCTGCTCCCAGCATCAGGACTAACAAAATTAAAGTCAAAAATACAGTGGAATTTATTTTCATCGCTGACAAGCTATTGCGGAAAAACGCTGGCCTATTTTAAGCGTATTGAAGAATAAGAGTATTGAAGCGATATACTTCAATCCTTAAAAGAACTTAATCAATACTAGTTTGCACTATTTCACAGTTAAATATGTAGTATAAAAATCTGATACAATTTTGTCGAGTCAGCACAAGCGATGAAATTACGCTATAATTGGTCTTTGACCAGGGTTGGCCGAGCGGTTGAGGCAGCGAACTCATAATTCGCCCAAGGCAGGTTCAACTCCTGCACCCTGGATTTTTTAGTGCTGAGTGCGCTTGCCCTGAGCGAAGTCGAAGGGGAGTGCTGAGTAAAAAATACCAAACCCCAGTCCCCAATACCCAGCAATTTTAGCGTTGTGACATATTTTCAAATCGGAATTCAGTACCGACTCTTAGCTTGTTGGCATTCAAACGGGGAGACATCAACAAGGATGTGTCATAAGGATTTGGTAAATCAGGAGTACGAAGATAGGGATCATTGCTCACCTGCTGGGTCATGACATCACGATACAGAGTATTTACCAATTCAGCATCACGAGCAATTTCATTTTCTGGGAAAGAATTACGAAAACCCGAACCGGAACCCAGTATTGCATCTAGCTGACGCTTAGGGGTGGTATTCTCGTAGAAGTTGCGATCGTGTCGAAAAAATGCGCGCTCAAAGACATCATGTGTGGTTTCATAATTAGGTGTTTCCGTTTGGGCGATCGCCACAGAAGGAACAAAAATGCTAGAAGCTAGCAATACTAATAAACCACCAAAGGTTTTAACTTTTATACTCATCTTCTTTACTCCTCAATGTTTTGGGCAAATCTTAACTTATGCTTAATTTGAGAACTCTCATCAGTTCAACCTTTGGTGTAGCACAACTTTTCCTATTTTGTAATGACGTATACTACTGAAACCTTTACCCAATCAGATATTTGTGCAGCTACTACTGACTTAAATACTCTGCACAGCAAACTATTAGATTTATTCTGCCAACTGGCTTATCAAGAAGGTGATTTTGTCCTTTCTTCTGGACAAAGTAGTTCCTACTACATCAATGGTAAACAAGTAACACTTCACCCCCAAGGCGCTTTAGCCATTGGTCGCATTCTCTTGTCTTTATTGCCGACAGATACCCAGGCTGTAGCTGGTTTAACACTGGGTGCTGATCCCATTGTCACAGCAGTAAGTGTAGTTTCTGCTTATGAAAATCGACCGATACCAGCGCTGATTATTCGTAAAGAAGCCAAAGGTCATGGGACAAAAGCTTATATTGAAGGGCCAAATTTGCCAGAAGGTGCAAAAATTACAGTTTTGGAAGATGTCGTCACTACCGGGCGATCGGCTATGAAAGCAGTTGAGCGGCTGAGAGATGCAGGTTATACAGTAGGTTCAATAATTTCACTAGTAGACCGATTACAAGGTGGAGCAGAGTTTTACCAGTCGGTGGGGTTGAACTTTCAAGCGGTGTTTACAATTGCTGATATTCAACAACGGTATCGGGAGTTAGAAAATTAGGAGCGCGCCGCAACTTTCCCAAGACAGTTTTTAAGGATTTGTAGCTGAGATATTAAGTTAAAAATATGTTCTTGCCCATAGTCTGTTTTGACTTGGGTTTAGTTTGCGGCTTCGTGCTTTATTTAATTTATAGCAGTTAATGTCCTCAGCTATTTGGCAACTGCTATGTATTTGCTAGAGCTATTTCGGCAAACCTTGAACTTGCAACAAATCTAATTCCTGTGCAAATATCTCATCAATTGGCAACATTTGCCCGTCAGTAGTCATAAACTTATGGTCTTTTGTTGCCCGAATAATTGAACCATCTTCTAAAGAATACTCAAATACTTCTTGTTGCCCGCGATTGTGCCACTGTGCAATTGGTTGTGTGTAAACATTACCATTACTATCAATACTGTACACATTACATTCAATGGCTTTTTCGACAATTTCTCCAATGGAAATGAAGCCATATTCTACCGTTAAAATTTCTGTATCAGAGCTTAAACAATATTCAGCAAACTTCAACATTTGCTCAAATAATTCATCAGCTACTTGTTTTTTTACGCCATTTTTTGCTGCACCATCTACGAATTTCTCTCGCTGCTTTTGCATTTCTGCAACTTTCTTTTTACCCATTGCACGACGCAGTAAGTCAGCTTGTCCTAGAGAATATCCGGCCATATCTTGAGCAATTTTCATGATTTGCTCTTGATAAACCATAATTCCATAGGTTTCATTCAGTACGGGTTCAAGAATCTGACTTTGATATTCTATTGTCTCTCTTCCATGTTTGCGGTTAATAAACTTAGGGATCAGTCCTGCATCTAAGGGGCCTGGTCGATACAATGCCAAGATGGAAGAAATATCTTCAATATTAGAAGGTTTTAAATCTCGTACTATCTGACGCATTCCTGAAGATTCTAATTGAAATATTCCTTCTAATTCCCCAGCTTCTAAAAGTTCATAGGATTTTTTCACATCTTTGGGTAGAGTACTATGTTCACCTTTAGCTAATATTTTTTGAGCTTTTCTTTCTTGACCTGTAATTTCATCTGGGTCAATTCGATAGCCACTAGTTTGTTCAATTAAGTCAATTGTTTTTTGAATCAGGGTCAAGTTGCGTAACCCCAGAAAATCCATTTTTAACAAACCCATTGATTCCAAGTCTTCCATAAAATACTGGGTAATCACTGAGCCGTCATTATTCCTTTGTAGCGGGACAATTTCATCTAAAGGGTCAGCAGAAATCACTACCCCGGCTGCGTGGACACCAAAGGTTTTGTTAGTTCCTTCAATTCGCATCGCCATATCTACCCAATGGCGAACTTTCGGATCATTATCATATTTTTCTTTAAATTCTGGTGCTGGGGTTGCATCCGAAATCATCACTTTGAGTTTGGTGGGTTTACCCCGCACTACGGGAATTAATTTCGCCATTTTGTCTGATTCCCCATAGGGAATATTCAGTACTCTGGCAACATCTTTCAAAACTGCTTTGGAAGTTAGGCGGTTAAAGGTAATGATTTGAGCAACTCTATCTTTGCCGTATTTTTCTGTTACATATTCAATAACTTTATCCCGTTTTTCAATGCAAAAATCAGTATCAATATCAGGCATTGATTTACGTTCTGGGTTCAAGAATCGCTCGAATAGTAACCCATGATGTACTGGGTCAATATTGGTAATTCGCATTGCATAAGCAACCAATGAACCAGCAGCAGAACCACGACCCGGCCCCACAGGAATGTTATTATCTCTAGCAAACTTGATGTAGTCCCACACCACTAAAAAGTAAGTAGAAAAACCCATCTGCTGAAGCATTTTTAATTCATATTCCAATCTTTCTTTATAGACTGGATCAACTTCGTTGCGGGATTTGCGATTTAACCTGTCTAAAAGTCCTTGCCAAGCTACTTCTTCGGCGTAGGTGTCAGGAGTATGACCGGAAGGAATGGGAGGTGTAGGAATTTGCGGCTCACCCATAATATGGTAAGGCTCAACTTTATCGGCAACTTCTTCAGTGGTAGCCACCGCTTCAGCAATCACATCATCTGGTAAATGATCACGAAATAGCAGATGCATTTCTGCGGCGGATTTGAGATATTCTGTGCCGCTATAACGCATTCGATTATCTTCAATAATTAGTTTGCCAGTTTGAATACATAGTAAAGCGTCGTGGGCTTCTACATCGAAACAAGATATAAAATGAGAGTCATTAGTAGCAACGAATTTAATATCTAATTCCCGGGCAATTTTAACGATTTCAACATTAACAATTCGGTCTTCTTGGGAGCCGTGGTCTTGAATTTCTAAATAATAATCATCACCAAATACTTCTTTATACCACCTGGCAACTTTACGCGCGGCATCTGGTCTACCACTGAGGATTGCTTGGGGTATTTCTCCACCTAAACAAGCACTTGTGACAATTAAACCTTCACGATATTGTTTGAGTAAATCTTTATTAATACAAGGACGAGAAAAAATACCTTTACCTTGGACACCTTGGAGGTGGGATATAGTAGTTAATTTAACTAAGTTTTTATAACCTTGGGTATTTTTAGCTAGGACAACTTGATGATATTTAGGGCGGCGTTCTTGTTTTTCAATATCGCCGTTAATTATATACATTTCGTTGCCAATAATTGGCTTAATGTTCTTACTACGGCAGATTTTAATCAATTCTACAGCACCATACATGACACCGTGGTCGGTGAGAGCGATCGCCTTCATCCCTAGAGCGATCGCTTGATCTACCAATTCCGGCAGTTGACTTGCTCCATCAAGCAAGCTGTAGTCACTATGAATATGTAATGGCACAAACGACATATACGTCTCCCAGCACAAGCCAATAATACTGTTGTACCAATTTTCCAGCAGCAGGCTACAGATAAAATCTGACCCTCTTAAAATTACGAATGACTAATTGGTATAACGGAATCTTAGATTAACTTGTTTGGGGAAATTTCACTTCCGAGATAGATGTTTGAATAGTCACATGAGTAGAATTACTTAAGATTTGGTCAGCAGCTAATATTCCCAGTTCCAATCCAGTGCTGTAGCTACCTGACCAGCTAATTCTAAAGGATTGAACGGTTTAGCGATCGCTGTAATCATCCCTATCTGAGCATACCGACGACGATCAGCAGCCTGGATTTTGGCGGTTAACAAAATTACTGGAATTCCTTTGGTTGCTGGATTCGCTTGTAGCCTCTCAAAGGTAGTGATACCATCCATATCTGGCATCATCACATCCAGGAGAATCACATCAGGTTGGTAAGCCTCGGCTTGAATTATGCCCTCTTTACCAGAACTTGCTGTCATAACTTCCCAGCCTGCAACGGTTTCCAAGCAAATCTTGGCAACTTCTTGAATGTACTGCTCGTCATCAATCACGAGAATCCGCTTTGTAGTCATGGGGTATAGGGTATTACTCATTACTCAGCACTCAAAACAGGTAAAGCCAAGTAGAAGGTACTGCCTTCACCTAAAACACTCTCTACCCAGATGCGGCCGCCATGCTGTTGTACAATACTTTGGCAAATTGCTAAACCTAAACCTGTTCCATCATGGTTGCGAGAATCTGAAGAATCAACTTGTTGAAAGCGCTCAAATATACTCTCAAGTTTATCTTGTGGTATACCGCGTCCAGTATCTTTGATTGTTACCAGTACTTCATCTCTTTGCTGTTGCGTGGTCAACCAAACCGTAGACCCAGCAGATGAGAATTTAATGGCGTTACTTAGCAGATTAGTTAAGGTTTGGACAATGCGATCTGGGTCTGCCCATAATTGACAGGGTATGGACAAAATGGATAAGGTCACTTCTGCTTTGTGGGCGAGGGGCTGCATAATACTCACGGCTGAAGCAATTAGTTCGGCAAGATTGCAGGTTTCTGGTGCCATTTTTACCTTGCCTGACTCAATACGCTCAATGTCCAGGATGTCATTAATCAAACGTACCAAGCGCTCTGTACTATCAGTAGCAATTTGCAGCAAGCGTTTTCCCTGTTCCGAGTCTGGCTGTAACAAACCACTGGCTAACATTCCTAATGAGCCGTGAATTGAAGTTAGAGGTGTACGGAGTTCATGGCTAACAACAGAGATAAACTCATCTTTCATGCGCTCAATTTGTTTTCGTTCTGTAATATCTCGTAAAATTACAGTATAAAAATGCTCTTTACCTAAATTAAACTTGGAGATGGAAGCCTCCGCCGGAAATTCTGTACCATCCTGGCGGCGACCAAATATCTCGCGCCGTTCTCCCATCCGTCGGGCCAGATTGGGAGATTTCCTAAAGTCCACTACATGATGACGGTGCGCCTCAGCAAAACGCAGAGGTAAAAGCAAATCAAGCTTTTTACCGATGACTTCCTCAGCAGAGTAGCCAAAAATCTTTTCTGCTCCTTGATTAAACAAGGTAATACATTGGCTACCATCAATAGAAATAATGGCATCATCAGCAATATCTAAAATTCGCGCTAATCGCACTTGTGATATTCGCAGTACTTCTTCTATGCGCTGGCGTTCATTGAGCTGTGATTGTAACCTGCGATTGACGTTGACTAATTCAGCAGTACGCTCTGCTACTCTTAATTCCAGTTCATTATTAGCTTGTTGGAGAGCTGCTTGACTTTGTTGTAATGCGGCTTCAGCTAATTGGCGATCGCGTTGATTACGCAATGCTACAATGCCGTATGCTAAATCTTCTGCTAGTTCTTCTAAGAGTTTTACCTCATTGGCATCAAAGGCATCTGGTGCAGCAGCATAAATACTCAACGCGCCGAAAGCTCTACCATGAGCCATTAAAGGTAAGGCAATGGATGCAGCATAGCCTCGTTTTTTAGCCTGACATCGCCAAATTTCATAATTAGAGTCGGTCAAAATATTCTGAATAATTGAGATTTGACCAGTGCGAATGGCTGTTCCTGTAGGCCCTTGCCCATGCACGGTATCTAACCAAGTGAGGTTGAGAGATGGCAAATATCCATCTTCATAGCCTGCTTGGGCGACTGGACGGATATTTTTTGCAGGATCATGTTCAGCGAATCCCACCCAGGCCAGCTGATAGCCGCCAACTTCTACCAGAATTTGGCAGATTTTCTCTAGTAAATCATTCTCGTTTGTGGCACGAATAATTACTTGATTGCAGTTACTCAAGGTCTGAAGTGTGCGATTTACCCGGCGAATTTCTGCCTCTATTTCTTGATACTGGGTAATATCACGGGTAATTGCTAACGATGATGGGGATGAGGAAGAAACTCCTTTAATAATTCCCCTCACTCCCCTGCTCTCCTGCTGGCTTTGGGACACACGCCGCAGTAGTTTCACTCGCTCTAAGCGATTGATGATCCGAGTCACCAGTTCTGGCCCTACTATGGGTTTGCTAACGAAGTCATCAGCACCAACGCTAAAGACCTGATGCAGAATTTCGGCATCGCTATGAACTGTGAGAAATAAAATTGGTAACTCACTCCAACGCGGGTCGTTTCGTACCACCTGGCAAAGTTCAATCCCACTGATATGAGGCATTTCCACATCTAGAATTAGTAGGTCTGGGGTTACATCTGCCAAGGTTTCCCAAAACTGTCGCGGATCATCAAGGGTGATTACCTTCAGTCCCCACGGGGTAAGTAAGGTTTGTAATAAGGCGAGAATTTGCGGATCATCGTCTACAGCTAATATTTTGGCTTCTGCTTGGACGCGATGTCTGGCGACAAGTCGCTTCGCGTCTACGCGGTCAACAACTAAAGCAGATTTGGGTGAAGTTACTGTTTCCTCTTGCTTGTTTGTAATTTCCTGATGCAGTAGTTTCACCCAATTTTGTAAGTTGGCTATCTCATTTGGAGTCAAGGGTTGGTCAGATTTTAATAGTTGCTCAATTTTACGAGCTAGCTTTGATCCTTCAGCTAAACCAAAAGTACCCAATGACCCCGCCAGAGTATGCGCCTCTTTGATTGCTGGTGCCAAGCGTTTTCGCCATTCCTCTGTATTATTGGCCACAACTGCTGCTTGCTCTAGCACCTTCACCTGCTCATCTATTCGCCCTTGAAATCGCTGCCAAACGCCTGCTATTGCTGCTAGTGTTTGCTGTTGCTTGGTGACTTCTTCTGAAGGTCTACGCTTTTTAGTTTTTGGCTGTTCTACTTCTTTTTGGCTCTTATTTCTCTCTTCATCCTGCTGTTTCAGACGATAGCCAATACCATAGACTGTCTCAATTAAATCAGTTGGCGCTCCCACAACTTTTAATTTCTGGCGTAATCCTTTAATATGGGTGCGAACCGCTTCTTCTGTGGGAGTATCTTCATAAGACCAAAGATGTTCTAAAATCATGCCGCAGCTAAACACACGGCGACTATTTCGCAAAAATAGTTCTAATAGTGCATATTCCTTGGGAGTTAATGACAGTAAATTTTGAGCATAAGTGACTTCACAACTACTAGGATCAAGCTGTAAATTCCCCCATTCTAGTACTGGTTGCGATGTTGTTCCCCCTCGGCGCAATAAAGCGCGCACCCGAGCAACTAATTCTTCTTGTTCAAAGGGTTTAACTACATAGTCATCTGCACCTGCATCTAGCCCGATGGCTTTTTCATGACTACTATTGCGCCCTGTTAATAACAGGATTGGCATTTGCCGACCGCTAGACCTTATTTGACGGCAGAGACTGATGCCATCTAACTTAGGTAACATGACATCTAAGAGGATTAAATCATAATCATAAGTTTCAATTAAATCCCAAGCTGCATTACCATCATTAGCAACTTCAACTGCATAGTTCTGATTAGTAAGCACGGCGGTGAGGACATAAGCATTTAATTCATCATCCTCTACAACTAAAATTTTCATATAAAAATTTTCCTAATCCGGTACTTAACAAATAATTAGCAAAAACAGCAAATTCAAAACATAAATTAATATTCAGGCTATTTTTCCAGATATCTTCAAGGATATCTCTTCAAAAAGCTGATTCTAATTAAATTAATTAACCAATTGTCAAAAATTATTACTTTCTAGAAAGTAATAATATTCAGCTTGGTTTTATTTTACGCCCCGCTACCGCTCTAAGAGGCTGTTTGAAAATTCCTCTCGTTAGTAGTAAAACCTTTTAGATCCCCCTTCTCAAGAGGGACTTTGATTCTAGTTCCCCCTTTTTCCAGGGGTTAGGGCAGGGCTGATTCGTTCCCTAAAAGGGTTAAAATTGCAAGGGCAAATCCACAATTAAGACCGAAAATTTTGGCATCTTCAGTCCGAAATACCTGATTTTTCTTTGCGTCTTTGCGCCTTTGCGTGAGATTATCCTCTTGACAAATCTCCAACACAAGCGAATGAAACAGCCCTGGGGGTTAGGGGGGATCAATAAGTGACTAAAATTACAGTCAACCACTTTTCAAATACCATCTAATACCAATTCGCAATTCGCAATTTAAAAACTGATATGCAGTAAAGCTTTCAGAGGTTACATCTGTATCAGATTTTTCGTGAAATGGTATAAACGCAGCTATGCCCGTAGGGCTGTACAGGAAGATAGCACTTTGCTGTAGATACTCAACTCTATGTTTTTCTGATTTGGAAATGCCGCGTAGAAGAATGGAAAAATTTTTCCCATGAAAGCTACTTTTCTTTTGATAAACTGGCTATTGATAACGAGTTTTTACCGTCCTCACAAGTTCCTCAAATTTATTTTATATAAACATGGATGTAGGAAGAGGATTGCTTAATAGTTCACACAGGCTAACTATTAAAAGAATTTTATCGATAGTTGCCAAACATCGATTCGTACTTAGTACAAAGTAACAAGTATAAATCTAGAAACCAGCAACCTCAATTACCAATAAAAACCAGAGGTCTATATGCTGAAAAAAATTCTCGTTGCATTGGATCGTTCAGAAATGGCTCAACAGGTTTTTGAGCAAGCGTTGGCTTTAGCGAAGGCAACACAGGCTAACTTATTACTGCTGCATGTTCTTTCGCCGCAAGAAGAAGGTAGTCCTTATCTTCCTATGATATCCAATATCGATTACTATCCAGGATTGAGCGGTCAAAACTTTGAATTGTACCAAAAGCAGTGGAATACATTTAAACATGCAGGTATACAAATGTTGCAATCCTTCAGCGCCCAAGCAAACACCGCAGGAATTTCCACAGAATTTGACCAACCCCTAGGTCACCCTGGTCGCACAATATGTAAGTTAGCTACTACTTGGGGTGCTGACCTAATTATCATGGGACGTAAGGGGCGCTCTGGGTTGGCAGAACTATTACTTGGTAGTGTAAGTAACTATGTTGTCCACCATGCTCCTTGTTCAGTTTATATTGTGCATCTGCCAATTAGTAGTCAAGATGTGGAAAAAGTAGTTGCAGAACCTACTGGATTGACACAGCTAAAGTAGTGCATAAATATAATTATTGTGGGGTGGGCTTCTAGCCCGCCCAGAACAGGCAAGACTTCGGCGTGAGCGCTCAGTCGAGCCGCACTTTCAACTCAGCACTCTTCATCACACCGGAAGTTTAGTCATCTTGAGATGACTTTTGTTATGCAACCCTATGTTTCAAACCTATGACGGTTTTTGATGCTAGCGCAAGATATAACTAACAAGATTAAATAAGCTCGTATAAGTCTAAATACCATACCAAATTTTAAGTGGGAAATCCGTACTAAAGATGAGAGGTTTTCTGCACTAATATCTGAGTTGAGCTAGATACAATTAGAATGCGACTTAAGTGATGCTGTTGTCTAAAAACACTAAATACAGCATTAGCGGGAGAGCAAAAATATGACAAATCAATTGAAAACGTTTGCTTTGCTAGCTGCCCTAAGTGGTCTTTTAATTGCCATTAGCTATTGGGCAATTGGCGGTAGTAGTGGCTTAATTATAGGAATTGGCTTAGCAGCAGCAACAAACCTGTTTTCTTGGTATCAATCAGATAAGATTGCCCTGAGAGTCTACCGCGCCCAGCCTGTGAGTGAAGCTCAGGCACCGGGACTCCATCGGATGGTACGAAAATTGAGCGATCGCGCCAATATTCCCATGCCAGGAGTTTATATTGTCCCTAGCCAAACTGCAAATGCTTTTGCCACAGGGCGCGATCCAGAACACGCGGCTGTGGCTGTCACCGAAGGCATTTTAAATATATTGCCAGAGGATGAACTCGAAGGCGTGATTGCTCACGAGCTGACCCACATTACTAATCGAGACACTCTCACCCAAGCCGTTGCTGCTACAATCGCCGGGGCTGTCTCGTTTTTGGCACAAATGGTGAGTTACAGCTTATGGTTTGGCGGTGCAGGATCTCGAGATGGTGACAGAGGGGGAAATCCTTTAGGTATTTTATTAACAGTCATTCTTGCACCATTAGCTGCCACAATCATTCAGTTAGCAATCTCGCGCACACGGGAATTTTCTGCTGATGCTGGTGCTGCTAAATTGACTGGCAATCCCCGCGCCTTAGCTAGAGCATTGCAAAGGTTAGAAGCTACAGCAAAGCAACTACCTTTAAATGCCAACCCAGCTTTTGAGCCATTATTAATTATTAATCCGATTTCTGGGAAGTTTATGGGCAATTTGTTCTCTAGTCACCCTGCTACCGAAGTACGAGTTGAAGAATTACTAAAACTAGAGCAACAACAGACAACAACAGCTTACTAGGTGAAATTAACCAGATAAATTTGGCAAATAAACGAAGCTGTAGTTCTCATCAGCAATAGAAGTTTTGCAACTAAGGATATTTTAACTATGAGTGCTAACAACAACGAACCCAGAGAATCTACAGTAGTGGTAAAAATCAGCCCTCAAACTGATGAAATGGTAGAAACCGAAATGGCCGGCGAGACAGATGAAGTCAAGCGCGAAACTAAAGCATTGATTGAGGCGCTAAAAAGACGCGCTCAAACTGAAGCAGAGTCAGCAGGTACTCTGACCCGCGAAACTTATGTAAATGCTGTGCGCCAAGCCAGAGAAGCCATTGAACGGGAAAAACTGATTGAGCGCGATCGCCTGGAAAACACATGGGCTACCATGCAAGAAGAAACAGAGAAAAACTGGCACTTGCTAATTAAAGAAATCACAGATTTTAGCGATCGCCTGCAAAGCGCCGCTAAAGCCGCCTGGGAAGCCTTCAACGCCCCACGTCCCCAAGATTAAGGGATTTTAACAAATTTAGCCCACGCAGGTGGGCTTTGTTTGTATAGCCGCTAACACGTATCGCTAGGAGCGATAGCTTCGCTAACGCGGAGCATGGCGCTAGCCATAGTGTGCCGTAGGCTCTATTTCATTCGCCAGGGTTGTTATTATTGCTCGTAGTCAGGACTAAAGTCCCTACTACAAACTAAAATTAACCCAAACCGAGAAACTGAGAAATTAACGGCAACAACTTACCACATTCCTCAACCAACTTAGTTGCACTAGGTAAGCTGGTAAGTATGCCTTTTAACATTGTAATTGCTGTATCAGCTAAATCCTGCTTCTCTTCATTTTGAGGGTTTTGTGAGGCTGCTGCCAAGGATTTTACTTGTTTTAATGCCTTTTCTTTATCTTTTGCAGGTAAATTCTTCTCAGCCTCAATCGCTGCTTGCAACTGTGTTAATAATTCCTTAATTCCTGGCTTATCAGGTTCAGATGAACTTGGTAACTCATTAATAGTATTTGTCACCGTACCACTAATATCACCTAAATTCAAAGCTTGCCCACTAGCATTAAAATCACCACCAATATTGCCAATATTAATATTACGGCTGGAATCGTTATTGTTAGTCATGTTTTTATTTTCTAATTTATTCTCAACTTGAACATTAATAGGATTATTTGCTAACAAACTCACAATCTCTTTCATCTCTGCACTTTGTTGGCGATAGATAACTATCTCATTATCTTTAGCTTGTAATTGTGCTTTATATGTTTCCTCTACAGCTTTCAGCGCAAGTTGATAACTTTGGGTAAAATCACTATGAATCTTTTCTTTATCAGCACCATCAGGTACACCGACATTAACAACGACTACCCCATCGCCTTTATTTTCAATACTTTGTAAGGCTAATTCTGTATCTTGATTTTGGTTTTGCACATTCTGAAAAGCATTAACAAAAGCCTTCCAATCAATGCCATTACGGAAAATCAAATCAACAGTATTTAAAATTTCTTCAAACAGTTTGGTAAATTCTCCTGGCTGAAATTCGCCACTACTAGGACGACGTTCGCGTTTATCGGTTCCGGGTTTAGGATTTTCTAAAAGATAAATAAAGCGACAATCTACATTATTTAACTTGGTTGTACTTTCAATATTCCAAGCTTCTACACAAGCACCAGTCATTTGGGCGTTAGTAAAATCAGTACCCACAGCTTGAGCCAGAGTCAAATTTGCCCACTCTAAACAAGCACTTTGGAAAGTCGCTTCAGTAATATCAGCATCTTTGAGATTTGCCTCTTTCAAATCTGCGCCTATGAGATTTGTACCTTTAAGGTTAGCACCAAGATATGATTTATTTCTACCATTGCAACTTACGAGTAAGTTGAGAATATTTCGTTTAGCTAAAATTGAATCTCCCACTCTAGCAAGGTCGAGTTTTTTGGCTTCATAAAAACGAGTGCGTGTGAGGTTGGCGTTTCTAAAATCTGTATTTCTGAGAATTGCACCTGTAAAGTCAGCATCAGTTAAATCAGCACCACAAAGGCTAGTTCCACCTGTCGCAGCAAAAGCAACAGCGAATGAGCGAACCCAAGCATCTTTTTCATTTCCGGTGATACTACGCCAACCAATGTAAGCACTAAATAATACAAAGGCCCCGGCAACGGCAACAGCTACGGCTCCAACTCCGGCGAAGGCCACGGCTGCGGCGAAGGCTCCAATTCCAGTGAAGATAAAAGCTCCGGCTACGGCGAAGTCTGCGGCAAAGGCTGCGGCAAAGGCTACGGCAAAGGCTACGGCAAAGGCTACGGCAAAGGCTAAAACTACAACTAAGGCCACTATGAAGGCTCCAGCAAAGGCTCCAGCTAAGGTTTCCGCTTCAGATATATCTTTAGCTACGGCTGTGAGGAAGACTATGTTTAAGGCTACGGCTACGGCGAAGGCTCCGACTCCGGCTCCTAAACCTGCTGTTAAACCCTTGTGAATAGTAATAATACAAAAAACCAGCAGCACAATTAGGGAGACTATCCCCGCGATGAAGAATTCATTTATGTCGGCGCCAAAAATATATGCTAATAATCCACCCAGGAGGATTGAACAAAACCCTGATACTGCTAATAGCAGCCATGACACTATGAGCAACCCAATTGTTTGACTTCGCTGTAGTCCGGCTTTAGCACCTGTAAAGTCAGCATCTATAAGAATTGCGTTAGAAAAGTTTGCCCCTCTAATATCCGCGTTACTAAAGTTGGCTCCCGTCAGGTTTTGACCTTTAAAAGAGCGCCCTCGGAGATTTTGACCTGCGTAGTCTGGCGGCATAATCGCGTCAGTATGAGGTTCTTACTGAGATTGTATACACTTTCACTAGGTAATATTCCGATTTTCGGTAAATGTTAGTGATATCTACTTAGTTGCACCATTGGCAGCATCTCAGTGGCTATTAGCTAAGAAATAAATTTCTTGGTGGAAGTTTGAGCATGTACAAGATTTAAGGAAGATAACCTAGTAAGGGTTCTCATCCAGGGTTATAAATTTGTGAGTATTGATGAAAGTAGACCAGTTAAGCACAGTCGTCTGATTGCTGCTTCTCCTATTTACTATGGTTGGGTGGTTCTGATGGCTGGCACTATCGGAATGCTAATGACAACCCCTGGTCAAACCGTGGGGGTTTCTGTATTCCTGGATAAAATTATCAATGAACTGAATATTTCCCGTTCAGCAGTTGCCTTACTTTATATGGTGGGGACATTGGGAGGTTCTTTTTCTTTACCATTTATTGGCCGCTTAATTGACCGCAAAGGGCCACGCTACGGAGTCATTGCGATCGCATTTTTCTTTGCCCTGGCTTGCGTGGGGATGGGATTTGTCCAAGGTTTATTCACTTTAGGATTGGGTTTTATCGCTATTCGCGGCTTAGGACAAGGGGCGCTAGGGTTAGTTAGTATCAATGTAATCAATCTTTGGTTTGTCCGTCGTCGCGGTTTGGCTATTAGCTTATCGGGAATTGGCTTCGCTCTGGGAGTGGCAATTTTTCCGCTACTGATTGAGTTTTTGATTGCTCAGTTTGGTTGGCGACTAGCTTACATGATTCTCGGTGGAGTCGTTGCAGTGACAATCCTCCCCATCGGTGCTGCTATTTACCGCGAACAACCAGAACGCTATGGTTTACAACCAGATGGCAAAGTTATCAGCACGCAAAATCAACTACCTGAAGAAGTCAATTACACACTAGCCGCAGCACGCCGCACTTTCACCTTTTGGTTGTTTGCGGCGGGAAGTTTTTGTGTAGCGGCTTTGGGAACGGGGTTAATTTTTCATCACTACTCAATTATGGCAACGGCAGGGCTTGAACGTGCCATCGCCGCCGTTGTCTTTATCCCTTTTGGCTTTGTTACAGCTTCTGCTAATTTTGTCACAGGGATACTCATGGATCGGGTTTCACCCCGCTTGCTTTTGAGTGCGATGCTAATGCTTCTTAGTGCTGCCTTGTTTATGTCTGTACGAGTTACAGGTGCTGAGTCTATGCTTGCATACGGTTGTTTACTGGGTTTAATGCAGGGGATGAGTTCCGTTATTCAAGCTGGGGTTTACGCCTATTACTTTGGACGATCGCATCTGGGGGCAATTAGTGGATTAGCAACGACTATCTCTGTTGCTGGTACGGCTTTTGGCCCGGTGTTATTTGCAACTGGGTTTGAGCGATTTGGTAGTTATGCACCGATTTTGGGATTTTCTATGACTTTACCTTTAGCGATCGCCTTTACTTCACTTTGGGTGGAGTTAACTAGGCGCATTGATTCAACTGTCTAAAGCGTCAAAATATTTTTGATTTTTTTCTCATCTCTGTGGTTTAAAAGCGAATTTATTTAACCACAGAGATCCAGAGTAAAGAGGGCTATTATTAACTTCCTGGTCGTTGAATGATGGTTTCTAAAACTCGGCATTTAGCGTCCGGATCAATTCCGAATAAACGGACATATTCATTATTGTGTTCAGACAAACAATTTTCTAAAGCAGCGATCGCCTCATTTTCATCTTGAGTCTTGACTGTCGCACAGCTAGCCCAGGAACCTGTACGGAAACGACGCTCATCTACGTGTTCTAAACCTATGCGGTAGCCTTGAACTAACATCCCTCTTACTTGCTGAAGCACTTCTTCGCTGAGGTTTGTCTCTGCTGTTTTACCATTAGCTTCTTGAGGGGTTTCACTCTTTTGAATCTCCTCACGTGGGATAGAACCGTTTCCAGATGTAGGGGAAATAGTGGGTGCAGGAGCCGATTTCTCAATTCTGGTCATTTCTGAGTCGGAAATGGCGCGATTATACTTAGATGCTAGTCGCATTTCTGCCAACTGCTGCTGTTCCTTCACCATCAAATCTCCCTGTGTAATCAAATGCGACAGGCTGAAATCTGGTTTTTGGAAGGTAGGCTTTTCTTTGCTGTTGACTACCTGGGAACCTACACGATTAAACCCAACTTTTTGGATGAAGGAGAGAATTTGTTCATCGTAAATTTGCGATCGCAACGCCCCAAAAAAGTCAACTGACTGTCCAGCAAACCGATCTACCAATTGCTCAATCTGAGCCTTCGATAGCCCATCCGGCTCAAAAATGCCATTGACAATGCCGATTTTGTCTTCCCGAGTTGGCTGCCAATAGAATTTATCCATCCGCCCATCTCTTACAAGTGGGGCATATAAAGTACCAAAATCATTTCCCGTCACAATAATGGGTACACGGGGTAAGGGTTCACTGTCATAACTACCGGGTAGCTGTACATTGGTTGGGTTATCGGCAATGTTCATCAAGGTAGCGTTGACTAATTGAGTATTGACTGTATACTGAGTAGCTCCATCTACCCGTCCAGCACCAGCATCCAAGTCGTTAATCATTAACACCGCCATCTTGCCGTGGGTGCGAATTAAATCTGCTGCTTCTCGATAGCGCAGGCGAATCAGGCGGGCTGGATCTCCAGCATCGGGACTTTCTAGTTCGCCAGCAGACATATGAACTGCTTCGACTCCCATGAGTTTGAATACTAGTTCACATTGAAATGATTTGCCTTCGCCTTTATGGCCGTGAATCCCTAGAATTAGAGGTAAACGGACTCCAGGTAGATCCAAAAAATTTTTAGTAATGTGAACTGACAGCTTATGCAGAAAGCGAGGAGCAATGTAGTATGTCATAAATTTGTGAGAGATTAGGGTTTAACTAAGTTAAAAAAGGCGATCGCGTGTCAGTTCCAGGTAAAGAATTACAAGTTTTCACTTGTAGGTGGTAGTGCAATGGGACTTAACTCCAACTCTGGATGTTCTCCCACGATTTGTTCTAAGTTCCACTGGTTTTTGAACAGTAATACTGGACGTTCCCAACGATCTTTAACTACAAAGGTGTTAAATAAACGACCGGCTTTTTCCAGAACAGCCCAGCCTCCCGTCACCCATCTCGCCACTGAATAAGGTAGAGTCTCTAGGTAAGTTTCTACTCCGTATTCATTAATCAGACGAAACTGCACAACTTCAAATTGCAGTTGACCGACAGCAGCTAAAATCGGGTTGCGCTTGCTTTCATCTGTGGATTGTAAAATTTGTACTGCGCCCTCTTCTTGGAGTTCTGATACCCCTTTGTTGAAGTTTTTATATTTGGTGGGGTCGGCATTTTTTAGGTAAGCAAATAACTCCGGGGAGAAAGAGGGAATACTGGGATACACCAGCTTTTCGCCTATGTACACCGTATCTCCAATGGCAAATGTCCCTGGATTATTTAATCCCACTACATCCCCTGCATAGGCGACTTCTACAGTGTCTCGTTCTTGGGCAAACAATTTTTGGGGATGGGATAGGCGGACGGTTTTGCCTGTACGAGCATGGTTAACTACCATATCTTTTTCAAACTTACCAGAGCAGACCCTTAAAAAAGCAATGCGATCGCGGTGTTTTGGGTCCATGTTGGCTTGCAACTTGAAGACGAACCCAGTAAACTCTGGATAAGTTGGGGGAATTTTGCCCTTATTACTTTCATGGGGAGTTGGTTTGAGGGCATATTTTAAAAATGATTCCAAGAATAACTCCACACCAAAGTTGTTCATGGCACTGCCAAAGAAAACCGGGGTCATTTTACCTTGATGTACTGCTTCTAGGTCTAAGGTTGGCCCCAACCCATCGAGAATTTCTAAGTCTTCTTTCAGTTGATGGTACAACTCTGCTTCTAAAAGCGATTCAATTCTCGGATCACCCATAGAAATGATTGTATCTGCGGCTTTTTTGCTACCATGAGCCGCCGTCTTCTGGAATAAATGAATTCGCTGATGATGACGGTCAAAAACACCCCGGAACTGGTCTCCTGTACCGATAGGCCAGTTGATGGCGTAAGTTGACAGTCCCAATTCTTGCTCAATCTCATCAATGAGTTCCAAAGGCGACATGCTGGGACGGTCTAACTTGTTGATAAAGGTGAAAATCGGCAAACAACGCAATCGGCAAACTTCAAATAACTTGCGGGTTTGGGTTTCCAATCCTTTCGCAGCATCAATCAACATTACGGCGTTATCCGCAGCTGCTAGTGTTCTGTAAGTATCTTCACTGAAGTCTTGGTGTCCAGGTGTATCCAGTAAGTTAACCAGACAGTCTTGATACTCGAACTGCAACACTGTAGAGGTGATAGAAATTCCTCTTTGCTGTTCCATTGCCATCCAGTCTGAGGTGGCGTGACGTTGAGCGCGACGAGCTTTCACCGATCCTGCTTCTTGGATGGCTCCACCGTAGAGGAGCAATTTTTCAGTGAGTGTAGTTTTACCTGCGTCTGGGTGAGAAATGATGGCAAAGTTACGACGACGATCTATTTCTGCTTGGGCAATCGCCGGTTGTAATTGTGTCTGCATAAGCCTAAAATTTGGATAATTGCTCTATTTTTGGTCAACTTTGACTGTCAAAGTTGGAACTCATTTATGTAGAGGGAGTCTGTCTAGCATCGATAAAACTGCACTATCATGCCAGACACCCATATTCATAGAGCTATCCTACGGTGGGCACTGATTGCCAATTCTCAGGTTATTTAAATAAATTTTGGTAGGGCGACAGTGGCTCACGGCTGAGTAGTAAAAATATATTGCTGCAATCTTCTTTAGTAATTATATAACATAACAGCTAAAATCCAGTTTAAGTTTTCCAAGTGCAAAGCAGGGCATAAACATAAGCAATAGTTTCAGATATAATTGTTCGCACTCCTTCACTAGAATTCCACCAGTTATTAGGGTCATAATTTGATGGTTCAGCCGCAATGATCCCTACTTGAATTTTAGGAGCAAGTACATTTTTAAATATGAGCCAGCTTCTATGAGCGTGAGCATCACTAGTCACCAAATTTATTGATTTTATCGGTAAATTGGCATCTGATATTTTCTGAAGCAATGCCACAGCAGATGCATTAGTCCGATCCTTAATCACGTCAGGAGTGGGAATAGTTACTAGCTTATCTTGCGGCACACCCATCTTGTTTAATGTAGCTGCGGCAATTTCGGCAAAGTTTTGATATTCAACTAGATATGATCCTTGTTCTACTGAACTTCCTAGAGTGAATATAGATTTATAAGAGCCGCTTTTAAATTCAGCAAATGCTTGGGCGATCGCGTAGTCTGATATCCATCCCTCAACCACCAATGCATCTGCTGCTTTGATGCGGGAAGTTACGGCGAGAAATGGGTATAAATGAGTGATGCTAAAAAACATGATCGCTGCCATGATTGCGAGAAATATTACCCATCCCTGAGCCGTAAGTATCCACATTTCTTGGCGTTTTATGAGCCTAATCTTGGGGAGTTTTGGATTTTGGCGATTTTTTTTTCGCATTAAGCCTTAGTTGATTTTTGGTTTTGCAAATAAGCAAATACAGATTTATCGCCGATATCTTGAGGAATTGCTTGTACTGTCTTACGCAAAGCAAATATTAGAAACAAAATTGCCCAACTTCCTAATAGAATTTGTTCCCATTGAGTTGGCAAGATTCCTACTAAATGCCCTAATAAAAGTAAAGGTACTGTTAAAGTTAACACCTTAGTTTCTAGACGATTAAAACAAAAAGCTTCTTTAAAATAAATCCCTGTTAATGCCACAAAGGTAAAACCTACTCCAAATAATGTTAAAGGTTGGTTGTAAACAGCGATCGCCAAAGGTTCACTACTAGACAATGCCAGTCCTACTGCTGCTATACTGCCAATTACCCAAAACACTTGCAATAGTCGGTGCAGTAGTGCCATGTAGATGTGAATGGTTAATAAGCTGATACCGAGAGCTAGGCTAAAACAAGCGTATAAAGGCGTTAGTGCAGCGATAGTAGTGGGATTATTGTTAAACAAAACCAAAGCGCTGCCAATAGCAAAGCTGAGTGCAGCTACCATTAAGCCAGCACGGTAGATAATCACACCAGTGCGATCGCTCTGAGTTATTGTAAACTCACCAAACTGACCTTGATAAACTTCTGGTGGAGATAGTGTTTGTGTAGTCATATGAAAAAACTCTAGTTGGGATTACTTAGTAAAATGCCACAAAAATATGCTGACAGCTTACTCTTACTATTATCAGCAATTGAATCAACTTGATGTCGCTAGCCTCATCTTCTCTTCCAGACTAGCTTGAAAGTGCCTTTCTCAGTGCTGAGTGCTGAGTAAAAATATTAGTCCCTACTCCATAAATAAGATTTGTAAACTATCTTGCAAATTTATCTGTAACTGTAAATGTGCATTACCACTATTGATGGCAATTTCCACCCAGCCATGACTCCCCACTAAAGCGGCTATCTCTCCCACTGCTACATCACTGTAGGTTTCACATCCTGGTATGGTTAATCCAGCAGCTTGCACACACCAAGTTTTTCCTTGCACATATCTTCCAGGAATGTTGCTCACTAAATTGCCAAAGTAATCAATATATTGAATACAACCTGTTACACCAGTATTTATTTGTTGACAGTCACCTATATCTAGCTGTACCAAAGTGCCTGGATCAATTTCCTGTCCTAGCTGTTTGAGGGGAACACCGTTAGCCAGATTAGCTCCCACTGGTGCAAATATATCTCTACCGTGAAAAGTTTTACTGGGTTCAGGAGTTCGCCAATAATTGGGATTTGTCAGTTCAACGGCTGTAATTGCTGGAGTTTGACTGAGTACACCACTAAATATACCATTATCTGGACCTACCAAAAACCCTTGAGCAAATTCTACTGCGATCGCCCGTCGCCTACTTCCTACGCCCGGGTCTACCACCGCTACATACACTGTACCATCCGGGAAATAGGGATAAGCATTCATCAAGCAAAACCTAGCTGCGGTGATGTTTTGCGGTGGAATCTGGTGCGTCAAGTCTATCACCCTTAACAGGGGATTGATTTGGGCAATAACACCTTTCATCACACCCACATAGACATCGCGATCGCCGAAATCGCTCAGTAATACCAGAAGTGATTGACTTATCTGGTTCTCAGACATAGTTTGATAGTAAAAATATATTAAGACATAATTTTCTGTATCGACAGCTACAAACTTTATGCTATGTTAACAATACAAGACATAAGAAACTTATAGAGGGTAATCACTATGAGCCAATATAGACTACAAAATGCTAGTAAAGCGCAAGAAAATCACAGAATGAATATTCAAAAAAGCCTGGAACATCGCCTGCAAGTAGCTAAAGCTAAGGGCGACGACAGGCTAATTAGCCAACTAGAGGCGGAAATCAAATATTTCAGCTAAATCAAAAATCTATTGTTCATAGTTTTGTTGTGTAAAAGCCCGCTAAAGCGGGTTTTATTTTTGCCAACAACAGAGGCTCATATCCCCGACTTCTTGTAGACAGTCGTAGGGTGGCTTCCCGGAGGATAAAAGTTGGGGATGTTTTTGTTCATGGAGTAAAAATATAAAGGGTTATCAAGTAAATTGACAACCCCAAGATATTGGCAATTTCAACAAGAGGATAATCTATAAAAATTGCTCAACTCCTTCTTCCCTCTAATCGCTCATCATCCTTACTAATATCTAATTCTTCACGGCGGAGAGTTTCTTGAGCCTCAATGGTATCTTCTTCTACAACCTTCTTAACTTTAACTTCCTCGCGTACAACAGCTTCCTTCCGAATCTCCGGCGTTTCTTCGTAAATATCCATCCGCGCAACTTCACCTTCACGGAAGTTTACCTCACCAGGAGAAGCTGTGCGTCCAGCATCTGTGGGAGTAGTGCGTTCAATAACTACTCGCTCTTTTTCCACTGGTACTGCTACTTCTGCTCTATCAGTTTCAACATGTTTTCCAATAGCTACCTCCCCTGTTTTCACACGGGATTTATTAGCAACTAACCGTTCTTCGTAGAGTTTGAGGTTTTGATGATTGCGATCGCTCATTTCGTACAAATCTGGTTCCCGTTCGTAAGTATAGCTATCGCGATCATATGTCTCTCTGGATGGGGGTGTAGTTACTCTTGCTGTATCCTCTCTATAGGCTGTGGGAGTATCTAAAGGTGCTGTAGTTTCCACAGGTGTCGAAGTTTCTAAGGATGATTCTGCAAATGGTGTACGATAAACTTTGCGCACCCGTTCTTCATAATCGTAATCAACTCGTTCCAGGTTATTGAAGTCAGGTAAGCTTTCTACTTGCTCACGAGTAAATCCTGTAGCATACACTCGTCGGTCAGCATAGTTAATGCGAGAACGCCCAATTGGTAACAATACTTGCTTCCCAAAAATCCAAAAGCCTGTATCAACAACTAGGTAGCGAAAACGGACTGAATCATCCACTAAAATATGTTTGACTGTGCCTACCTTGTCATTATCTATGTCTGAATAGACATCAAAATTTCTGATTTCATAGTTATCAAAATCAGCGTCTTTATACTCAGCAGCGAAATCTTCTAGCTTATAAAGAGCCATACTTAGTCTTTGCCAAAATTCTACACCTATGATTTTATAAATTTTGTGCTATTATTCCTTCTTTCTGCCGATTGAAACTGACTATAAAATAATTAATCCTTATAGGAGATGTACTATTTAAGTATGAGATACGAAAACTTAGTAAAACATTTTAATATTTTTCTGAAATTATAGTTCTATCTAACAAAACTTGAGTATTTATACTCAAATTAAAAAGTTAATTAATCTCAAGTTATATTTGCTAATTAATTTAACCCTTACTTCAATAATTTGATTTATTCCTTTAGATATAATTCTTTGAATCGACAGATAGATAACTATGTAAAATAGGAAATTTACCATATATATAAATAATAAAAATATTTAAGAAGTCGGGGATCTAAAGCCTCCCACTTTTCTTAAATAAAATAAAACCGAATAAGATTGCTATAAAAAATATAAGACTAAACAATTTAACATAATGGAGGTATTTTTTTAAGATGTCTAGTTCATCTCAATTTCTACCATTAAGTGCATCTTAATGTAAAATCAAGGATTTGGAATCCGCGCAGGTGGTTATTGAGCTTGTCGAAGTGCGGGTTTTGTTCGTGTAGCCGCGACTTCAGTCGCTTGGTGCAAGAAGTGAAAAGAGCGATCGCTTCTCTGTCATAACGGACGCAACAAAGCCTGCAAAAGCAGGCTTGTTTATGAGGGAGTGGCTTAAGACTTTGGCTTAAAAGTCGAAGCAACATACAACTCTTTCAATTGCTTGACATCTACCCCTGAAGGCGCATCCGTCAACAAACAACGAGCTTGCTGTGTCTTCGGAAAGGCAATCACATCCCGAATGGATTCTTCGCCAGCTAGCAACATTACCAAACGATCTAAACCGTAGGCAATGCCACCATGAGGTGGTGTACCATATTCAAACGCCTCCAAGAGAAAGCCAAATTTATTCTGTGCTTCTTCAGGTGATAAACCAATTGCTTCAAACACCTGTTGTTGAATATCCCCTTGATAAATCCGCAGACTTCCGCCACCAACTTCCAAACCATTTAACACCAAATCGTAAGCTTGGGCGCGTGCAGTTTTTAAATCACTCACATCTTCAGGATGAGGTGCAGTAAAGGGGTTGTGCAGTGCTTCTAGGCGTTTTTCGTTAGCATTCCACTCAAACATGGGGAAATCTGTAATCCAGAGCAAATTGATTTTTTCTGGATTAATTAACCCAAACTCTCTAGCCACAACTTGGCGCAATCTGTCTAAAGTTTTATTAACTGTAGCAGTGTCACCAGCACCAAATAATAGCAAATGACCTGGTTTTGCACCTGTACGTTGTAAAATTTCCTGTTTTTGTGCTTCTGTTAGATTGTCTTTAATCGCGCCAATGGTGTCAATTTCACCATCTTCCCTTACCCGGATATAAGCTAGACCTTTAGCACCGGCTTCGCTGGCTTCTTTGAATAAGTCACCACCTGGTTTAATGCGGACATTAGAAATGACATCGTTACCGTTGGGGATGGGCAGGATTTTGACAATACCACCATGAGCAACAGCATCTCGAAAAACTTTAAAACCAGAGTCTTTCAAGACATCGGAAACATTGACTAATTCCAAACTATAGCGGGTATCTGGTTTATCACTACCGTAACGTTCCATCGCCTCGGTGTAAGTAAGGCGGGGGAATGGCAAGTTTAACTCAATACCTTTTACTGTTTTGAAGATATGAGCAACTAACTTCTCATTCAGTTCAATAATTTCTTCTTGGGACATGAAGCTCATTTCCATGTCCAACTGAGTAAATTCTGGTTGTCTGTCGGCGCGTAAATCTTCATCACGGAAGCAACGGGCAATTTGATAATATCGATCCATGCCCGATACCATGAGTATCTGTTTGAATAACTGGGGTGATTGCGGTAGAGCAAACCACTCACCAGCATTTACACGACTGGGTAAAATGTAATCCCTCGCACCTTCTGGAGTGGAACGGGTAAGGATGGGGGTTTCGATTTCAATGAAACCTTCTATGTCTTCCAAGTAACGACGCATGGCTTTGACGACTTGATGACGCAATTGCATATTTTGCGCCATGCGTTCTCGTCGCAAATCCAAATAACGATACTTCAGCCGCAAGTCTTCTCGTACAGTTTCCGTGTCAGCCGTGGAAACTTGAAATGGCAATTGTTTACGAACGCCGTTGAGCAATTCAATTTTATCGGCGTAGATTTCCACCTCACCCGTGGGGATGCGGGGATTGAGAGATTCATCGGGACGTTGCGTCACCCTACCGATGATGACGACAACGTATTCATTACGCAGGGTATTCGCCTGCTCGTAGGAATCTGGGGTGCGTTGTGGATCGCTAACAATTTGGACAATGCCAGAGCGATCGCGTAAATCTAAAAATATCACGCCCCCATGATCGCGGCGACGGTCTACCCATCCGTACAAGGTAACAATTTCTCCAATATCTTTTTTTCGGAGTTCGCCGCAATAGTGAGTTCGCATAGGTGTTAGTTTGATTCTGTCTGGCTAGATGGGTGAATAAATGTCAAAGCTTTCCCATTATCTAGCATCAATAGTAATTGTAGTAGTTTCAGTTAAAGAAAAAACAGTTTAGCCCCCAAGTAGAGCATCTGGCGTTGCTAAGTTAGGTCAACAGACAAACCTAATTTGGGAATACTCAATCCAGTAGGTGTGAGGATAGGAAGGTAGTGGAAGAACGGGCATATTGGCTAGCTTGGACACAAATTTCCGGGATTGGCCCAGTGTTACTGCGACGGTTACAACAGCATTTTGGCACCCTAACAACAGCTTGGAATGCTCCCAAAGCCCAATTAGCCGAAGTTGAAGGTTTTGGTTTTCAGACATTAGAGAAAGTAGTTCAACAGCGATCGCGTTTACATCCAGAACAGTTACTCACCCAGCACCAACAAGAAAACCCGTATTTTTGGACACCAGCAGATACAGATTATCCTCGCTTGCTGCTGGAAACTCCCAGTCCCCCGCCAATGTTGTACTATCGCGGCGAAGTTGAACTACTAGAAAATCTCGGACAAAAACCTTTAGTAGGGATTGTCGGCACACGCCGACCTTCCGATTATGGCATTCGGTGGACGCGCCAAATTAGCACAGCTTTAGCTAAAAATGGCTTTACAGTTGTATCTGGTATGGCAGAGGGAATTGATACAGAAAGCCATATCGCCACGATGAAAGCTGGTGGACGCACGATCGCAGTTTTAGGGACTGGTGTAGATGTGATTTATCCCCAAAAAAATCGAGATTTGTACAAGCAGATTTTGAGTCAAGGGTTAGTCATGAGTGAATATCCCAGCAAAACCGCACCTGATCGCACTCACTTTCCCCGACGCAATCGAATAATCGCAGGTTTAAGTCGTGCCATTTTGGTAATGGAAGCACCAGTAAAATCGGGCGCATTGATTACAGCCACTTATGCAAACGAGTTTGGTAGAGATGTCTATGCATTACCGGGAAGAATAGATGATCATCCATCCCAAGGGTGTTTAAAATTACTTAGCCAAGGCGCTGCTTTAATTCTCCAGGAACTAGATGAACTTTTAAGGATGTTGGGAGCCATACCACAACTTGACGCAGTGGAAACATTGCCAATTTCAGAAAAATTAAATTTGCCTGATTTATCACCAGAACTGCAACGAGTAATAGATGCGATCGCCTGTGATGTGTTGCCTTTTGATTTTATTGTCCAACAAACAGGGATGAATGCTGGCTCAGTTTCTAGTGCATTATTACAGTTGGAATTGATGGGTTTAGTTGCCCAACTTCCAGGAATGCGATATCAGAAAAGTTAAAGGATAAAAATGTAGTTGTGAGAACACTTTGAGGTGGCGATCGCTAAATATTTATTGTCTATTACTGCAAGAAAATAAAAATACGTAGGTTATTTAAACCCATTCTTGTATAGTATGCACGAATATAATGCATTAGCAACTATTGATAGCAGTTTATATATCAAGTAGGCTGACCTCAAGAAAAGTATCAAGAGGTAATTCCATGAATACTATCCTGCGGATTGATTCGAGTTCACGAATTGCAGGATCTCACTCACGAGCACTTGGAGACTACTTCGAGAAGGCTTGGCTTGAGCGCAACCCAGGTGATCATATTGTGCGGCGTGACGTGGTAGCTGAGCCTATCGAGCATATTGATGCTCAAACAATCACAGGCTACTATACTTCGGCTGACCAATTTACCGATGAACTACGTAGCGCCACAGCACTGTCGGATCACTTAATCAAGGAGCTGCAATCTGCTAACGTCTTGCTCATAACAGTGCCAATGTACAACTTCTCTGTGCCATCGGCTCTCAAAGCTTGGATTGACCAAATTGTGCGGATTGGGTACACTTTTTCCTACGATGGTACCAATTTTACTGGGCTAGTTAACAATAAGCGTGCCTATGTGATCTGTGTTTATGGCGCAGGCGGATACACTGGTGACAGACCTCTGTCATCTTTCAACTTCCTCGAACCTTATCTTAAGCTCCTGCTGAGCTTCTTGGGCATCCAAGATATCCGGTTCTTTAGTGTTGAAGCCACGACTGCCGATGACGCTACAGTAGCTGCTAACATTGACCAGACGAAAAACGAAATTGATGCTGTTATAGCTCAAGCTTGAATACCCTCCACCACATCACAAGAAAATAATCATTATGAACTACCCATACTTACGCGAAGAGTAAGTGTGGGCTTTTGGTTTCAAGGCTTATTTCTGCCTCAAAAATGTCTAAGTCCCGATAAGAATTTATCTGGAGGGGAAATAATGTGGAGTCGAAAATGGGGCTTGATTACTAGTTGGGGGTACAGTATTTTCTATATTGTTGCGTGTAGGCGGAGTTATAACCGGAGTCTGATAACCAACTGGGGGTACAGTATTTGTTGTATTACTAGGTGCAGTATTTTGGCTTAAGTGTTGGTAAGCAGTGCTAGAAATAGAGCTAATCAGCTTTTCAGCCCGAGGATCATTATTAGGGCGTTGTACCATCACAGAGGCAATGTAGCGTTTGCCAGTTGGGGTATCAATTAAACCCACATCAGCGAGCATGGCACCAATATCGCCCGTTTTATGATAAGTTCTAGCACCTGCTCCTAAACCAGAAGGTAGCAGATTGTTTCTTTCGGTGCGGCGCATGATATCGAGCATGAGATCGCGCGATCGCATACTGATAAAATTTCCCTGATTGACCATAGCCATCAAATTCCCCAATTCTCTGGGACTTGTGGTGTTTGTCCCTGGCAAATCTGGAAGTGGATTGCGAATTGTTGTAGCTGTCAATCCCCAACTTTGAAAACGTTGATTCAGCGCCTCTATCCCTCCTAGTCGGGTAATCAGCATATTTGTAGCCGTGTTGTCGCTGATTGTAATCATTTTAGTGGCAACTTCCAATGCCGCGTACTGGGTGCCCACTTTTTGGTATTGCAGACTTCCAGAACCACCCGCTACCATATCTTTTTCCAGGCTTAGCATTTCATCCAGGCGGATTTTCCCAGTATCCACATCTTGGAAAAAAGCCATCAAAATGGGAATTTTAATTGTACTAGCCGCCGAGAAACTGGCAGAGCTATTCACATCTACGTAACCACCAGTATCTAAATCTACTAAGAAAACTCCAGGTGTGAGATTGGCGTATGTCGCTGCCAAATTTTGCACAGCATCTTTCAAGGGAATAATTTCTTGGGATAAATATAAGCTGGCGGCCGCATTTGGTGTAGGTTGTGGCTGATTTCGCCCCGCATGATTCGTACTTGATTGTACTGAGGGATTTGTGGGTACACGAGTAGCAGGGTCTAAGATTGACAACATTGTGCCCACGATCGCACCAATGCCAACCCCTACAATCAATAACCGTAGAGCATACAACATAGTTCGTGCCATTGGTTTTAAGCGGGTCTTGCGTGACACGCGTCTACCTATCTTTGGCAATGGCTGCTTTTGTACCCGCACTGTTTTTAACTTCATAGTGCTGGGGTTAACAGATGGTATCGTTCCCTGTACATGGGGAATAGGTTTCACTGCTGCTGGCATAACTACCGCAGTTTTTGACTTACGCGCCCCAGTAGCGATGCGGGGAGGAATCATCTGATGATCAAAGCGCGTCAGCGCCACTTCTTTTTTGACAACACGCTGTGGCTGACTGGGAACTTTGACTTTTTTCTGTGGCTTTTTTTGGTCTTGGCGCTGATTCTGGCGGCGGTTCATGGGTTGACGCCGCGAGAAAGCTTTTAGTTTGTCACTTGACTCTGACATGATTACTCCTGGTGACCCACTGGAATGTTTTCTTGCAGACTCCCGACCCAAAACTCACTCCTGAAACAGCTGGATGTGGAAATCATCCTTGGCTAATCAGTCACATTTTTGCGTTTAGTTTAAGGCATATTAACTATTTTGGGGGGATGATTCCGTACATATTAAACGATTAATTACAAGTTTTCATCATCACCCTTGGTTTTAAGTGCCCATTCTATCTGTCGCAGAATTCCTCGCAGCATAGCGACCTCTTTAGTTTGGAGATGAGCGCGATTGTACAGTTGCCGGAATTTTTCCATGCGACTAGCTGCTGTGTGCGGATACAAGTAACCAATATCTAGTAGTAGTGATTCTAATTGCTCGTAGTAGGTTTCCACAAGATCCAATGGTGCCAGTTCAGTTTGGCTTGGGGCCGGCGTTATCGGTGGTGCTGTATATTGGGCTAGTTCATAACAGCAGATAGCCACAGCCGTAGCCAAATTGAGAGATGAATAACTTTGATGTGTGGGAATGCGGACAAATCGCTGGGCATAATTTAATTCTTCATTGCTTAAACCCCGGTCTTCCCTACCAAAAATCAGTGCTGCGGGTGTGTCTGGGTCTTCTAGTAACCAAGGTAGTGCTGTGCGAGGATTTTCTAAAGGTGTTTCCCAATCACGCACACGCGCAGTAGTAGCGATCGCGCGGACACATCCTTGCAGTGCTTCTGGTAATGTGGTGACTAATACCGCAGATTCTAAAACTTCTTTGGCATGAACTGCCATTTTCACAGCTTCCGCCGACAATGGATCGCATTGGGGGTTGACTAATACCAGATGATGTAGTCCAAAATTTTTCATTACCCTAGCGATCGACCCTAGGTTAATTGGCCCAGCTGGTTCCACCAATACAATTTTTAACCCAGCTAATCCCATTTTTTACCTCCCGCGATCGCTTGCACTGACTTGTCAGTTGCAAACTGAAAATACTTTTATGCTTGTGATTGATTTTGTGTATTTTACCGCAAAGTTGACTTCTCTCTCAGGAGAGAGCCGATACCAGTATATTTGCTTTTGCCTATCAGGGAATATTAGCCAATGCCATACTTGACTGCCGCTAGCGAAATTAGTTCTATAGTAGCTGAATATACCAAAGTCAAAACTCTGTGGATTGATACAGAAGTTGCTGACTATAAAAGTCGCAATCCCAGACTATCACTGATTCAGGTGTTGGATGACCCAACAGATATGAGCGGCGATCGCGTTTACCTTTTAGATGTCCTGAATCACCCTGATATGGTTGTTGGTTTTGTTGAGCAAATTATGATGAATCCGGCTATTGAAAAGGTTTTTCATAATGCAAATTATGATATAAAGTTTTTAGGCAGCAAGCAAGCCAAAAATATCACTTGCACTTTAGAAATAGCCAAAAAAATTCCCTACTATCTCTTACCATTACCTAACTACCAACTTAAAACTTTAGCTACAGCATTGTGTAGATTTAACTATATTGATAAACAGGAACAAAATAGTGATTGGGGAAAGCGTCCCCTGACTGAAGGACAGATAGAATATGCTTATTTAGATTGTATTTATCTTGCCCAAGTACACTTACAGTTGTTAGAATTACAAGTAGCAAGTAACCCAGATCCTACCAAAGAAGATTTAACAGGGATTAGTGCTAGATATACAGAAATAGAAGAGCAGTGGAAGCTGTTGAATTCAGAATTTGAGCATTTGCAAGAGCGGATAAAAAAAGCCATGCAAGCTCAAAATGTCTCGGAAACCTCATTTTGTAAGTTGACTAGTTACGAACGTAAAACTGTCAAAGTGTCATTTGCAGAATTAGTCAAATTGGTACAAAATCAAAGTGTTAGTTTAGATTTTCCGGTGACACTGACTCAGAAACTGCAAAAAGATTTAGGTCAAAACCTAGAACAATTATCTGTAGATATTGACACAACTACATCTTGGCGACTGTCTCCTAAAAACCAGGAAAGTGACGATTGATAGGTGACAGGTGACAGTCAAGATTTTACTAGGTTGGAGTCCTATATAGTATTTTTCTATCATTTGTGATCAACCATAATCCCGGTATTATGAAAATATCAGGATGCTAATTTGCCAAAAAAATTTAATATTAATTAAACTTTTGGTGAAAACAGAAAATCATTCATAAAGTATCAGGAAAAACATAAAAAGCAGCGCGAGTTGTCTAGAATAGAGTTCACATAACAAATAGATAAATCATCCAAAATAAAATTTTTATGCTTCATGCTTGATCAAGCATATAACCGTTAATTAACCATAGAAAATATCAAGTCAGGATGTCACTTGACTTGACACAGGTATAAAAAGCTAGAAACAATCTTTAGTGAAAGTTGGTGCTAATTGTAATCCAGGTGTAATGACGGTTTAGGGTAACTTATGAAACTGCGGTTATTTGAGCAAGAGCAGGTGAAAGTTAAAAGAATATTGACCATAGCTGTGGTTACTGGATTGAGTGCAATTACTAGTGTTTCCTGCAATCAGAACAAAGATGTTTTGGTAACAGAAATAGGAATTAGCCCTCCTAGCCGTCGTGTAGCGCAAACATCCCCAGCTGGTAGTCTTTTTGTTCAAGGAAAGGATCAGCACGTCAAAGGCGACTTACAAGCAGCGATCGCTACTTATAGCCAAGCAATTGATGTAGATTCTGAATATAGTCCAGCTTATAAAAGCCGGGGACTAGCCTACTTTGATTTGGGGGACAAGCAAAAAGCGATCGCCGATTACAATCAAGCGATTAACATCTCTCCTAATGATGCCGAAGCTTATAATAGTCGGGGAAATGCCCTAGCCTCAATGGGAGATCATCAACGCGCGATCGCCGATTACAACGAAGCTATTCGCCTCTCGCCCGGCTACGCCGAAGCTTACAATAACCGAGGAAATGCCCGCGCAGCCCAAGGAGACAATGACGGGGCGTTAGATGATTTCAACCAAGCTATTCTCCTCGATTCTCGATATGCCATTGCCTACAATAACCGAGGAAATGTCCGCGCGGCGCAGGGAGACAGACAAGGTGCGATCGCCGATTATAATCAAGCCATTCGCCTCAATTCTAATTTTGGGCCTGCTTACAATAACCGGGGAAATGCCCGCGCAGCTCAGGGAGACAGACAAGGTGCGCTCAAAGACTTACAACAAGCGGCAGCCATCTTTCAAGAGCAAAATAATAATGACTTGTATCAACAAGTGATGAACAATATTAGAGAGCTTGGACAGTAGTCCAGGTTCCCATAACTCGCATCATGGCGTGCCGGAGGCATCACTCACAAGGGTCTTGGTAAGCTCATGATTCAAGTATATCTACTTAGGTAAATAAAATATACTTGGTAGAAAATTTTATTGTTATTTCAACTTTGGATTTTGCAACCCTCTCTTCAGTAATATAGTTTGCTGCTAATATTTTCCGTGGGTCTGTACTGCGTATAATTCCTATAATTTTAAGTTAGTTTTATCAGAATAACCTAGATAATACTTACACAACATAATTTTTATTTGAGCTTTTTTAGCTGATAAATAAAAGCGATCGCCTTCCATAAATGAAGTGCGATCGCTTGTTTTTCCTATTTCTAATTCAGCTTAAGCAGCAACAGGTGCCAACAATTTAATGTTCGAGAACACAAATTCCTGAACAGATGTTTGTCCTGCTGTTTCAGTGCGAATTTCCCGGCGATTCAAAATGAAATATTCACCAACTTTTTCATATTCATCGGTGAATTCACTTCTACCACCTTTTTGCTCCCCAGTTTTGGGGTCATGATACACAGAGTCATAAGTATGGGATAGATAACCTGACCCTGTGTCGTGACTGCTGAAAGTGTTAATTGTCACAAAAGTACCGTGAATTAAACGGTGAACGTGGCAAACTTCATTATTACGGACTTTGTATTTATCGCCTTCAGATTTACCACCAACTAAAATTTCAGTTGCACCAGTTTCGTCAGTTGCGCCATAGCTAAAAGTATTGGTGCTATGGGTATCTTCAAAGCTGCGACGGACGCGGTGAATGGCAATTTCCCAAGCTTGTCCGTGGATGGCTTTTTTTGCTTGCTCGTTATCTACACCTGACACTTCCGCTTTCAGGTTAGCGTCGATGACAACTTGACCAGTAAATACCTTGTCGTCATATTTATAGGTAATATCTGCGGTATAACCTGGGAAATTCTGATCCCAAGTGTAGCGGTTCTCATAAGCAGCCCGGAAAAGTTCCTGAGCAGAGAGTTGTGTAACTGTCATGTGCTTCTCCTAGCGTGACTAGTTCTATTAGCTTTTTATCTTGGCTGGTATTAGCATAAGAGTAATTATGAAGCTCCGCATAGTCCCCAAGTGGGTACACTTATGCCTAATTCTCTTCACGCCGTATTTCAAGCGATCGCTAATGTCACCAACGAGCCAGAATTAAGATTAGCTCTGACGGATAAAATTAGTGAGCATTTTGGCGTGCAACATTGGGGAATTTATCTCCTAGATGAACAACCAACGGCTGAAATTAATCCCCAGGCGATTCCCGCAGTCTGTATGGAAAGCAATCCAGTCGGGCGCTATGTGGTTGAACGTCACGCTCCTGCCCATGAACAGTTAATATTATCCCCAGGAGATTGGAAGAATTTTTGCTCACGACATGACCATGAACATGTGATGACTGGGCCAATTGTTTGTGATGGACGTCTTGTAGGCACGTTAAATTTAGCACGGGATCAAGGTAATCCGCCCTTTGATGCTGATGACCTAGCTGATTTAAGTGCTTTATGCCTTCATTTGTCAGCAAAACTAGCAACTCTACGAGCAAAACCACCAAATATATCTAACTCCTTGTTAGCAAGTCCTCTGACAGCGCGGGAGTTAGAAATTGCCGAGTTAGTAGCTCAAGGGTTAACTAATGCCGAAATTGGTGGCAAACTGTGGATTACCCAAAATTCTGTCAAGCAAGCCCTAAAAAGAATGTTTCGCAAACTAGGAGTTTCAGCTCGTACCGAGATGGTAGCAAAGCTACATTTAATCTCTCCTCATTAAGAGTTAACCGCATCAACTGTGTTAAATACGAAACTCCTTCAACATCTACTCTTTTTCTCTGACTCTGTGCCCTCCGCGTCTCTGTGGTTCATTATTTTAACCATCAAAATTGGCCTATTGAATAGTACCCAACAACTTAGCAGTTTCCTGTGTCTGTATAAGGGATGCCTTAATCAGCTCCCCCCCAAATCTCCTGACCTGCTTCACGACAGCCTCTCCTGCATTTTCTGGAGAACCAGCATTAAAAGGTAGTGCGGGATTATATTCCAACAACAATTGAATCAGCTTGGCTGTCTCCTCACCACACAATTGAGCTGCAACCACTAATCCAAAATCAATACCAGCCGTCACACCACCACCTGTAATGCGATCGCACAACCAGAAATTAATCCACCACCACAACAAACTAGTAGCACGTCTAGTTGACCTATTTCTGCAATCAGTTCTAAAGCTGTTGTTCCTTGTCCAGCAATAACTTGGTGATGGTCGTAAGGGGGAATCAGTGTGAGTTGGCGATCGCTGGCTAAGGTTTGGGTTAAGTCTTCTCGATTTGTTGTTTGTCGATTGTACAAAATCACCTCAGCACCATAACCACGAGTAGCTGTCTGTTTCGCAGCAGGAGCATCTTTTGGCATCACAATCGTCGTGGGAATATTTAGTATGTGTCCAGCAAGAGCGATCGCTTGTCCATGATTTCCAGAAATGATCCTCCCTCTGACTTCGTTAAACTACATCACTCCCACTCCCGACCCTAACCGTGATTGATTAAACCTGTTACATTATTTACCTAAAATCCGAAACACCACCAAGCCTGTGTAAGTCCTATGATTTAGTTACCAGCGCTACATAAAATCTGGGAATGTGAGGAATGTCAAATCTTGTGAAGCGTAAATCCCGCGATCGTCAACTCAAACGCCGTCCCATCGGTTTACTTATGGTAATTTTAGCTTGGAGTCTAGCTATGGGCTGGCTTCTTTCCTGGGGAACTAGCGCCCACAGTGCTACTCCTACAGAAATTGGCACGGTTGACATAGTACCTGTGCAGTACCAGTTAGGGAAACAACTGTATCTCGATAATTGCTCTACCTGTCACATTGCTATTCCTCCAGAGGTTTTCCCCTCCCAAACTTGGAAAAATCTTCTCCAAGATTCACAGCACTACGGTGTACAACTCAAACCTTTAATTGATCCGCCCCGGATGCTTGTTTGGAGATATCTTGCAACTTTCTCTCGTGTACGTCTAAAAGACGAAGCAACACCCTATCGCGTCAACCAATCCCGTTATTTCAAAGCATTACATCCCCAAGTCGAACTCCCGCGCCCTGTTCAAGTTAGTAGTTGCGTCAGTTGTCATCCCAGTGCGAGTGAATACAATTTCCGCCGCCTCGACCCAGAGTGGGAAGCGAAGTAGACAAGGGAAGAAGGGGAATAATGATCAATATTGCTTCCCCTAACCCTCTGCCTCCCCTGCTCCAACATGCTTGGCCTTCTCTGACTCAGTTGAAGGCGAAATGATACTATTAAAGGAGTTGTAAATTTAAACTATGAAATAAAACCAATCAGTTCATTAAATGATTGGATCTGCCTTTTGCGGTTTTTGAGTTAATCTCGCTTTCAACCCATCCATAACCTAAAGTCCTGGGTTGGGTTAAATTCTTATAATCAATACCAAAACTTTAATCCCAGTCCCCCTTGATTTAGTTCCATAACCTGCCATGCTAAAACTCTTGTTGGGCGATCCCAACGCTCGTAAGCTGAAAAAATACCAACCTTACATTACAGAAATTAACCTCTTAGAGGAAGACATTAACGCCCTTTCCGATGAGGATCTAAAAGGCAAAACAGCAGAGTTTAAACAGCGACTTGCTAATGGCGAAACCCTAGAAGATATCCTGCCGGAAGCTTTTGCTGTGGTCAGAGAGGCAGGAAGGCGAGTCTTGGGGTTGCGGCATTTTGATGTCCAGCTGTTAGGCGGTATCATTCTCCACTCAGGGCAAATTGCGGAAATGAAAACTGGGGAAGGAAAAACCCTGGTTGCCACCTTACCAAGTTATTTAAATGCCCTAAATGGCAAAGGTGTACACGTAGTTACCGTGAACGATTACCTAGCTCGTCGGGACGCGGAATGGATGGGGCAGGTGCATCGCTTCCTGGGGTTGAGTGTGGGGCTAATTCAGGCGAGTATGACTCCCAGTGAACGCCAGAAAAACTATGAGTGCGACATCACCTATGTTACCAACAGTGAAGTAGGCTTTGACTACCTGCGGGATAACATGGCAACATCAATGGCTGATGTAGTGCAACGCCCGTTTAATTATTGTGTAATTGACGAAGTAGATTCGATTTTAATTGATGAGGCGCGGACACCGCTCATTATTTCCGGTCAAGTCGAAAGACCCACAGAAAAATATCTCCGAGCAGCCGAAATTGCATTTACTCTCAAAAAAGATGAGCACTACGAAGTGGATGAAAAAGCTCGTAACGTGCTGTTAACTGATGATGGCTTTGCGGAATCAGAAAATCTTTTGGGAGTTACAGATTTATTTGACCCAGACGATCCGTGGGCGCATTTCATGTTCAACGCCATTAAAGCTAAGGAATTGTTCCTAAAGGACGTAAATTATATCGTCCGCAACGGTGAAGTGGTAATTGTGGATGAATTTACCGGACGGGTGCTACCAGGAAGGCGTTGGAGTGATGGTCTACACCAAGCAATTGAAGCCAAAGAACACGTAGATATTCAACCGGAAACTCAAACACTAGCGACAATTACTTATCAAAATTTGTTCTTACTTTATCCCAAACTTGGAGGAATGACGGGAACGGCGAAGACAGAAGAACCAGAATTTGAAAAAATCTATAAGTTGGAAGTCGCGGTAATTCCTACCAACCGCACGAGAAAACGCCAAGACTTGGCCGACATGGTATTTAAGACCGAGGCAGGAAAGTGGCGAGCGATCGCAGGAGAATGTGCCGAAATGCACCAACTCGGCAGACCAGTCCTGGTAGGAACCACTAGTGTAGAAAAATCCGAATATCTCAGCCATCTGCTTCAGCAGATGGAGATTCCCCACGAATTGCTGAACGCCAGACCAGAGAACGTGGAACGGGAAGCAGAAATTGTTGCCCAAGCAGGTCGCAGGGGTGCTGTGACCATTGCCACCAACATGGCTGGTCGGGGTACAGATATCATCCTTGGTGGTAACTCCGAATACATGGCGCGTCTGAAGCTGCGGGAATATATCATGCCGCGAATTGTTATGCCAGAAGATGAAGATGTATTCGGCGTGCAAAGGGCGGCTGGTTTGCCCACAGGACACGGTGGCGGTCAAGGTTTTGTACCTGGTAAAAAAGTCAAAACTTGGCGCGCTTCCCCGGAAATTTTCCCCACCCAACTCTCCAAAGAAACAGAACAGTTATTGAAAGCAGCCGTAGAAGTGGCAGTACGGGAGTATGGTGAACGCAGCTTACCGGAACTAGAAGCAGAAGATAAGATAGCTGTGGCGGCAGAAAAAGCTCCCACCAACGACCCCGTGATTCAGAGATTGCGGGAAGCGTACAACCGTGTGAAGCAAGAGTACGAAGAATTCACCGAACGAGAACACAACGAAGTCATAGAATTGGGCGGTTTGCACGTAATTGGTACAGAACGCCACGAATCACGCCGAATTGACAACCAATTACGGGGACGTGCGGGACGACAAGGTGACCCTGGTTCCACACGATTTTTCCTCAGTTTAGAAGATAACTTACTGCGAATCTTTGGCGGCGATCGCGTTGCTGGGTTGATGAATGCCTTCCAAGTGGAAGAAGATATGCCCATCGAATCGGGAATGCTGACTCGCAGTTTGGAAGGCGCACAGAAAAAAGTTGAAACCTACTACTACGACATCCGTAAACAGGTGTTTGAGTACGACGAGGTAATGAACAACCAACGTCGCGCCATCTACGCCGAACGTCGTCGGGTGTTAGAAGGTCACGACTTGAAAGAACAGGTAATTAAGTACGCCGAAAAAACGATGGATGACATCGTTGATTTCTATATCAACCCAGACTTGCCCTCGGAAGAGTGGGAATTAGAAAAGTTGGTAGAGAAAGTGAAGGAGTTTGTCTATCTGCTAGCAGATATGCAAGCAAGTCAATTAGAAGATATGTCTGTGAGTGAGATTAAGGCTTTCCTCCACGAACAGGTGCGAATTGCCTACGACCTCAAGGAAGCACAAATTGACCAAATTCAGCCCGGACTGATGCGACAAGCTGAACGCTTCTTTATTTTGCAACGCATTGATACCCTGTGGCGGGAACACCTGCAACAAATGGATGCCTTACGCGAATCCGTAGGATTACGTGGTTATGGACAAAAAGATCCGTTGATTGAATACAAGAGCGAGGGTTATGAACTGTTCTTGGATATGATGGTCAACATCCGCCGAGATGTGGTTTACTCGTTGTTCATGTTCCAGCCGCAGCCTCAGCCGATGGTACAAACTTCATCTGAGATGGTGTAAAAGAGAAAATATTTCACGCAAAGACAAGGCAGCGCGTTGGGTGGGTTCCCCGACTTATAGCGACTGCCGCGCAAAGGCGCGGAGAGTTTTTTGAGTGCCTTTGCGTTTTTCTGCAAAATACTATATTTTCAGGGGTAGCTGAAATGGGTAGGTTGGTACTGCCGAATCTTGAGGGTAAGCACATGAGGCAAGTAATAGTTACCCTCACTGTCACGAATCGAATAGATCAAGTTTTAGCCCAGCGAGGCTTTATTTCTCCAGAAGAAGTTCGCACTTGTATACTGAGTGATGCCTTAGTTGATACTGGTGCAACGTTGTTGTGCTTACCTGCTAACATCATTAATCAACTAGGTTTGGTTCAAGGTGGAGAAGCCAAGGTAGAGACTGCGGCCGGAGTGCAACAAGGGAGAATTTTTCGAGACGTTGAACTAAGTATTGGAGAACGGCAAGGGACTTTTGACTGTTTGGAACTGACAGAAGTACCTTATGCCCTTTTGGGTGTGACACCAATGGAAGTTTTAGGGTTAGAACCAGACCTCAAAAATCGCAAATTACGGGTTTTGCCGATGGATTCTGAACAAACTTATCTCAGTGTGTTGTAGGCGATCGCTCTTTTGCAAGTGGTAACCTTTTGGTCTATGCTCTGAGAAAAAAAAGAGGCTATGATGCTATTTATACAAGCATTATCAGCTTTTTATTTTGGCTGGCTATGATCTGGCACAACAACAAACAACGTGACACGCAACACTTGGACTAAAAATCTCAAAGGTTTTCTCAATCTTTTTCTGCAATCCAATTGTCCTCTATGTCAAAGACATACATCTGGTGAATTTTGTCCATACTGTGCTAGGCAATTACAAAACTGCCATCAAAAAGACCCCATGTCTTTGTGGCAAGCACCAATACCAGTATTAGGCTGGGGGGTGTATGGTGGACTGCTTAAACGGGCGATCGCTGTCATGAAATACGAAAATCAGCCCCAAATAGCCCGCCCTTTGGGTCAATGGTTAGGAGAAGCATGGTTATCAAATGCCTGCAAGGGCAAACAACAGCCTTTAGTAATCCCCATCCCACTCCATAGCAGCAAGCAAAAACAACGCGGTTATAACCAAGCTGCACTAATAGCCCAAAGTTTCTGTTGCACAACAGGGTTAAAATTAAAAATTAACGGTTTAGAAAGAGTGCGAGAAACTAAAGCCCAGTTTGGTTTATCAGTGTCTGAGCGAGAAAACAATTTGACTGAAGCTTTTGCTGTGGGGCAAGAATTACGCACTCATTATCTAAATATCCCAGTGTTGTTAATTGACGACATTTACACTACCGGTGCTACAGCTAAGTCTGCTGTGCAAACACTTCGTCAGCAGGGAATTGCTGTTTTAGGTTTAGCAGCCGTGGCTACAGCCGTAAAAAACCGACACATTAAGAATTCATAGGCAAGCCATAGCGAAGAAAACTATAATTAACCGACTACCCTGTTTTTGTGGGAATACTGCTGGAAATGATCAGTAAAGCTTTTGCGACGAGTTTAAGACAAATAATTATTGTTCCTGCCACTTTGCTGGCAATTAATATCAATCCAAGAGCAACATTTGCTCAAAATAAATTGTATAGTCCAATTCCTTTATCTCCCAGTATTGAATTTTCCGACACACTCTCAGATAAAGACATTCCCACAGGTCAGGGTGGTTTCGCTCGTGATTATACTGTGCAATTGAGTAAGGGTGATAATTTAGTAATTGATTTATCTTCTGATAACTTTGATACCATCATCACACTGTTAGCTCCTAATGGATCGACAGTAGCAGAAAATGATGATGGCCCCGATGGTACCAGCAATTCCCTACTATTTACCCGCATCGTAGAGACAGGAACGTATATTATTCGTGTGCGGTCTTTTGGGGAAACTGGAGTTGGGGCTTTCAAACTCAAGGTGACAAAGCTGCAACCAGTTAAATGAAGTGCTGAGTGCTGAGTGCTGAGTGCTGAGTGTGGAGTTAAAGGTTATCTATCTTCCTCTACTCCCTACTCCCCAAGTTTCTAAAAAATGGTCAAAACACAGAGAAATAAGGCTTCAGTCCACTCAACAACTGCGCCATAGGTATCACCTGTGTGTCCGCCTAATTTGTGATGGAACCACGCGCCGGTGAGTGTAGCGATCGCGCTGCCAGCTAAAATCATGCTGAGGGCGAAAAATAAGTACTTAGCATTTAATAGCCAAAGTAAGGCACTTAAACTCAATAGTAACAACAGTCCTGGTAATAAATCCTTGTAGGAACGAATAGCTTCTTTGTGAAATGCGCCTTTACCAGTAGGTTTGAGGTAAGGATATCGGGCGATCGCTAGTTGTTGTCCCCAACGTCCCCACCCGCAAGCTGCCATCAGTACTAGCCAACGGTTTTGTTCGATATCTGTTAAAGCTGTGGTTTTTAGTAATATTAGGGCAATCGCTGTCATTGCCCCAAATGCACCTGTAGCACTATCTGCCATCACTTCCAGTCGTCTTTCTGGGTCACCTACTGCCAAACCATCAGCAGTATCCATTGCCCCATCTAAGTGCAATCCTCCAGTCAAAGCTATCCAAACGCACACTATCAACGCGCTACGAGTTAGTACTGGCATTCCCAGATAATTCATTCCTGCATCACATAGCCCTAAAATTCCCCCAATCAGTAACCCTACTAGTGGGGCAAAATGTGCTACCTGACGAAATTCCAGCCCATTTATATCAGGCAAAGGAATTACACTGTAAAATATTATACTAGCTAATAAATTAAATAATAGTTGTTTCCACCACTTCCACCATTGAGGCTGATTCGTCATGTTAGTCACAATACTTAAAATGGCTGGCGGAATGTGGTTAACAATTCCCGCCCAAGCAGTCGTAGGAGATTTTAAAGCTTTAGATAAGATTACTTTTGACTAGAGACTCATGGAAAAAAGTTTGTTATGCTGGTCTCAGTAATATATTATTTATAGAGTGCTGATTGTAACATAATGCCGCAAAGTAAGCAAGCTAAAGTTTCATCAGAGAATTGGGTTTTGCATTCTTCAATTAATAACTTACTCTGGATTTATTAGACGATCGCCCTCCAAAGTTGATATTTTTTAAAATGTAGGGGGCCAACAAGCTGTTAAATTGACTATTTAGCTATGTTGTACCTCACCTTTGCTTATCTCCTATTTTCCTATGAGTCAACATCTACCCGACACCAGGATACCAGCTCCGTGCATTGTTAACACGGGAATAATTGTGAATAAGCTCGACATGCGGCGATTGCTGTGTGATTTAGGTCGAGTACACTACATCTACACCCAAGAAGGCAAAATACAGAGTGAGGGTGAAGGGGATGTAATGGAAGTGTTTGTCAATCCGCAACGGTCTACTTTAGTTGCTAACTGTGCGCTTTACTTAAATGTTTATAGTTTTGATTACCTGGAACTAAAACAATCACCACAACAAGAAACCTACTTTGATTTGACGCAAGAAGGTATGTGTTTACGGTTGATTCCCCTCTCGACTCCCATACAAGAGCGCAAAGAGCGAAACTTGAATATGAGTGCCATTGAAGCGATGATGGAGCAAGTTTTCTCAGCCAAGTGGGATGCGGAAATTGACGATGACTGTTCTGATTCATTTTAAATAGCAACTGAGAGAGCTTATACTCAAAAAGTTGGTAAGGGTTTAGTGATGAGTAGTTAAATCTCACTAAAAATCAATTACCAGTTTTTACATTTGTCCATATGTTAGCTAAATAGCCTTAATTTTACCTTGAGTGCCAATTTTTCTTTTCAATCCCTAGCTCAATGTAGCCAGACAAAAGCCAGGGCTGGGGTGTTTTTCACTCCTCATGGCCCTGTGGAAACGCCAAGATTTATGCCTGTGGGGACACTGGCAAATGTAAAGACTGTCACCCCGTCTCAACTGAGAGAGACTGGGGCACAAATGATATTATCCAATACTTATCATCTCCACTTACAACCAGGCGAAGCCATTGTCTCTGGTGGTGGTGGGTTACACAAATTTATGGGTTGGAATGGGCCGATGCTCACCGATTCTGGTGGGTTTCAGGTGTTCAGCTTGAGCGAAATGCGGAAAATTTCCGAAGAAGGTGTCACGTTTCGCTCACCCCACGATGGGCAAATTATTAAGTTAACACCGGAGCGCTCGATTGAGATCCAAAATACTTTAGGGGCAGATGTCATCATGGCGTTTGATGAATGTCCCCCCTACCCCGCTAGTCGCCAAGATGTGGAAGCGGCGACTGATAGAACATATCGTTGGCTAGAACGTTGCATTGCCTTTCATCAACGTAGCGATCAAGCATTGTTTGGCATTGTCCAAGGTGGCGTATATTTGGATTTACGTACCCAAGCTGCCCAAGCCTTAGCTAAGTTGGATTTGCCTGGATATGCTATTGGTGGTGTGAGTGTAGGAGAACCACCAGAACTCATGGCGGAAATTGTCAAAACTACAGCGCCATTATTACCACCCGAAAAGCCGCGTTATTTGATGGGTGTCGGTACTTATCGAGAAATGGCAATAGCGATCGCTTCTGGTGTAGATTTATTTGATTGTGTAATTCCTACTCGTTGGGCTAGACATGGCACGGCAATTGTCCAAGGCGAACGCTGGAATTTAAAGAATGCGAAGTTTCGTGAAGATTTTACGCCATTAGATGAAACTTGCCCTTGTTATGCTTGTCAAAACTTTAGCCGTGCTTACATATCTCATTTAGTGCGATCGCAGGAAATTTTAGCTTATACCTTGTTGAGTATTCACAATATTACCGAACTAATTCGCTTTACCCAAAAGATTCGTGAAGCAATATTAAGCGATTCTTTTGCTGACGAATTTGCACACTGGCTCCAAGAAGAAAGTGCTGAATCCTAAGTATTAATAATCTCAACTTTACTCAGGATTCAGGACTGACTAAACCATGTTAAGATACATCTCAATTATGAAAACTGTGTTGGATTAGGTGGATTTAAACGAACATGGAAGCAGCATTGTTGTTAGCAAAATTACCTGAAGCTTACCAAATTTTCGACCCCTTGGTAGATGTTCTCCCAATTATTCCCGTCTTCTTCTTGTTGCTGGCTTTTGTATGGCAAGCAGCTGTTGGTTTCAGGTAAGTTAACTCATTACCGATTGATGGGACAGGTATCTTACCTGTCCTATTTTTTTGGCTATCTCTTATTTTTAAACTTGATATTTCTTTATATTTTGTAATAAATTGCCATAAATTAAGTAGGATAGTTTACAGAATATATCTAAACTCAGCTTTTCCAGCTACGCTACAGTTAACGAGGTATCAATCAGCTATGGGTAACATCAAATTTGTCAAAGAAAACAAAGAAGTCATAGCGGCGGATGGGGCTAATCTTCGGCTCAAAGCCATGCAAAATGGCATTGATATATATAAGTTACTTGGCAAGATGACGAATTGCGGTGGCAATGGTCAATGTGGTACTTGCATTGTGGAGATAGTTGAAGGCATAGAAAATCTTTCCCCTCGTACAGATGTAGAACAACGAAAATTTAGGAAAAAGCCCGACAATTACCGCCTCGCCTGTCAAACTTTAGTAAATGGGCCAGTCAGTATAATAACCAAACCCTAACTTCTCACATATGGGATGAATCTGACCTTAGCTCTGGCAAAATCGAAAGTAAAAAATTTGAGCTAACACTGGCATTGATAATGCTATTCTAAAATTGTTGACTGGAAACTACAATCAAAGAGAGGCTTTCTTGCTATGCAAGTTAATGACCTAGGGTTCGTAGCGAGCATTCTGTTCGTACTAGTTCCCGCAGTGTTTTTAATAGTTCTTTACATCCAAACTGCTAGCCGCGAAGGTGGAAAAGATTCTTGATACTTTTTGTATAAAACAAACAACCCCAACACCTTTGGTGCAGGGGTTTTTGTTTATCAATCACTAAATTTAGTGTGATGTTAAGCGAGTGTTCGCGCCAACAACACTGGACAAGTGGCATTAACTCGAACATAATCAGACAAAGAAGCACCTATTAGTCGGTCTATATCCACAAAACTCTTAGCTACTGATGGGCGACGATCTGGAGATCCGAGCAATAATAAGTCTATGTTTAACTCTTCTGCTAGACGGCAAATTTCTTCTCCAGGTTTGCCACTACTGGTAACACAACGAGTTTGTACACCATACTTTTGTGCTTCCGCAACTGCTGCTGCCAAAACTGTATTTTTGTCGGGGATGATTTCAGTAACTTCAGATACTTTACCACGCAAATCTGTAGTCACATTAGTCAAAATTAATTGACCACCCGGAATATCTCGTAACAAGAATAAAGCCAAACTCAAGCAGTATTTTGCAGAATCAGAGTTATCCATCGCCACCATCACACGCTTAATTCTCTTGACATAAATGTCATCTTTTACTAGCAACATGGGGCGAGAAGACAGTTGGAAAACATACTGACTAACTGAATTAGATAAAATGGATTGTAGACGCTTGAGTCCGCGTGAACCCATAATAATTAAGTCAGCATCAATTTCATCTGCTACTTGACAAACCACATCTTTGGGATCACCTTGCCGCAAAATTGATGAAACCTGACTAGGATCTAAATTCAGAGACTGAATAGCATTAGCCAGGATTTTGCCCCCCTCTTCCCATTTTTCTGTCATCGCTGCCGCAGTACTTTGGGCAGATACAACATGCAAAACTGTCACTTTTGCAGACTGGATAGATGGCACTTCTTTTAAGGTTTTGAGCATTTCTTCTGCGTGCCCCAAGCCAGAAACCGCTAGCAAAATTTTTTCAATCATTGTTACTTCTTGTAGATAAGGTTGCTTTGGTGTTTACTCTTATTACTTGGCTCAGTTGAATATTTCAATGCCTGGCTCAATTGCCTAGTAAGTAAGTCGGTACAAACTTTTAATCATTAGCTATTCGCACTCAAACACATGACAAATAATTAATGATTATTTAGTTTTTTGCATTTATGTAGCCAAACTTTGAACTAGGCTTCAATGATTAAGCATACTCTCAATTTAGCGTAATAAACTTCATAAATTATTATGTTAGTTATTATTTTTAATCTATATTGATTTTTTTTAATTTAGATAAAAGTTAAGTATTGCAAAGGCTTGTGATAAAAGAGTTAAATTATGGCAGTCTTTAATGTTAAATGTACTACGATAGCAAAAGTCTTTTCTTCAACAGATTTGAAGAAAGAAGAAGCATGATCCTCCTTCTTCCTTCTTGTTTAACTCAGAGGCTGACCTACACCAACAGCTTGGAGTTGCTCTCGACTTGGTTTACCAGTTAAAACAAGTTTGCCATTGATAGCGATCGCAGGCACTGCATTCACTCCATACTGCTGGGCTTTTTCCTGCTCTTGTCGCAGTTTATAGACAGATACTTCACAGTCAGGACAAGTTAGTTCTTGCACCATTTGTACTGTCTCATCGCACAAAGGACAGTCAGCTATGAAAATCTCTACTTGACGTTTTGTCATGATATTCACCGGGAATTTTTCTTACTCATTCATTCTGAAGCCTCCAGTCGACTAGAGAGTCAACCCTTTTCTACTTTCTGAATTGACATTGCTAATTAAACGTGAGTTCGATGAACCTCACCCCAACCCCTCTCCGACACGGAGAGGGGCTTAAATATCTTTAAAGCTCAACGAGAAATTAAGATTTTGAAGCCTCTCTCCTTGCAGGGGAGAGGTTTGGAGAGGGGTTTTTTCAACTTGTCGAACTCACGTTAATTAATGGGATGATTTATGGACGCAAAGCGGCTTCTGTCTTCGACACGCTACGCGTTAGCGGAGCTTATGCCTCCGGCACACTTCGTGGTAAGCGTAGCCATGCCCGTCAGGGCTTTACGCTTTAGCGATACGCAAAGTAAGTGTAAAGGCTCTAAGAATTTACCTTGAATCTAGATTCCGTCTGTGTCAGTCCACTACCATTACAGCATGGTCGATTAACCTGAAATTGTTAAGCCGCAGTTGATAATAATCCGGTGTGCTTGAGTAACGAAACTGTACTAGGTTCACGACCTCGGAAAGATTGAAACACCTCCATAGGATGCTTGCTACCACCAAGCGCTAGTACTGTATCTCGATAGCGTCTACCTGTAGCTTTTATTGCTTCTTCGTTATCTAAACCAGCTTCTTCAAAAGCAGCAAAAGCATCAGCGCTTAGTACTTCAGCCCACTTATAACTGTAGTAACCTGCGGCATAACCACCACCAAAAATATGTCCAAAAGCACATAAAAAAGCGTCTTCTGGTAGGGGTGGCAAAACAGTGGTAGTCTTGGCAATGCGATGACGCACATCTGCGGCAGTTTCACCATGACCAGGGCGATAACGATAGTGTAGTTCCAAATCAACACTGCTAAAGTGGATTTGCCGCAAGGTGACACTACCACTCATATAGTTGCGTGCCGCTAGGAGTTTTTGATAATAATGCTCCGGTAGGGGTTCACCAGTTTCATAATGCTTCGCCATGCCAAACAAAGTTGGTCGCTCATAGCACCAGTTTTCCATAAACTGACTGGGTAGTTCCACGGCATCCCATTCTACGTTGTTGATACCTGCTGCCCCGGTGTAGTCTACTTTGGTCAGCATGTGATGCAAGCCATGACCGAACTCATGAAATAAAGTTTCTACTTCATAGAAAGTCATCAAACTCGGCTTACCATCTACTGGAGGAGTTTGGTTACATACCAGATATGCCACTGGTAAACGAATAGCCGTCACACCATTATCAGTAATTTTGCTGCGATTAATACACACATCCATCCAAGCACCACCGCGCTTTTCGGCTGGACGGCTGTAAGGGTCTAAGTAGAAGTAAGCTAGAGGAACACCAGTTTCATCGGCAATCTGGAAATAACGCACATCTTCATGCCAAACTGGAGCTTGACCATCAGCTGGGGTGACAGTTACACCAAATAGTCGCTGTACGAGTCCAAATAATCCATCTAAGACTTGCGGTAAGGGAAAGTAAGGACGTAATTCTTCGGCGGTGAAGGCAAATTTTTCTTCTCGTTGGCGTTCTGCCCAAAAGCTGGTATCCCAGTGTTGTAAGTCCTCGGCTTCTGCTGCGCCTTTATTAGTGGCAAAGGTTTTGAGTGCTTCCAAGTCTTTGACAGCAGCGTCATAACTAGCACTACGGAGTTCTTCTAATAATGCTGCAACTGCTCTAACATTGGGAGCCATTTTACTGGCTAGGCTCAATTCAGCATAATTTTCAAAGCCTAGTAATTGGGCTAGTTCTTGCCGTAATTCTAAAGTCCGCTCAATTAATGGCTGATTATCCAACTCACCGGATGAAGCACGGGTTATGTAAGCTTTATAGAGCTGTTCACGCAAATCACGGCGGGTGCTGTGCTGCATGAATGGGCTATAGCTAGGAAAGTCTAAAGTAATGCGCCAAGGGCCATTTTCTGGGGTGGCGTTTTCTGCTCCCGCAGCACGGGCAGCCTGTGCTGCTAGACTGAGTAAGCTATCGGGTAAGCCGTCAATTTCTGCTTTGGTTGTCAGGGTTAAGCTAAAGGCTTTAGTAGCATCTAAGACATGGTTAGAAAACTTAGTGGAAATTTCTGCCAACTCCATTTGGATGGCGTTGAAACGTTCTCGTGCATCTCCTTGTAAACCAACTCCAGACAGTTCAGCATCTCTAATGGCAGCATCCACAATGCGCTGTTGGGCTGACTCTAAGGTATTCCAGCTATCACTAGCACGGAGTTCCTTAAGGGCATTGTAGATGGGTTGGCTTTGACCCAGCTTGTTGATGAATTGCACTACTTGTGGTTGTACGCTTTCATAAGCTTCGCGCAATTCTGGGCTATTCTTCACACCCATTAAATGGCTCACCATACCCCAACTCCAGTTCAGCCGTTCTGCGAGCTTTTCTAGTGGTTCTACTAAACCACTCCAAGTAGGCTGGATTGTAGCTTCCAAAATGGTCAATTTCTGGTCAAGTTCAGCTAATAGCTCGGTAAAGGCTGGTACTACTTGCTCTGGCTGAATCTCCTGGAAGGGGGGCAAGCCAGAACCTTTGAGTAAAGGATTTTGAGAAATAGTGATATTTGTACTCATAGTTTTGTGTAAGTCGCCTATAAATATATTTATGTATGTATCTTCTAATGTAGCGATCGCTGCGTCATTTAGCCTTGCCAGAATGCCACAAGTTCCAGAAAAGCCAACTTTAAGCACTAAATTATGACAAACTGCCACAGGAATTAATTTTTTCGCAAAAATCACAATTACAGAAAAAACCTCGATTACCAAGTCGAGGTTTTTGATTAGGAGAAGTAAGAATGACGATTTAGATACATTGATACAGAAGAGCGAAATCTTAGCTTAAGCCCAAGGCAATTTTACGAGTAGTTGATATACGTAGTTTGTTTGAGGTATTTGCTAATTTATATAAATAAATTTAACAATATTGTTACAATAAGTCAATATAATTTACAAAAAATTAGCCTGAATAATTTTTACCATACTCAGCATTCAGGCTAGTTAGTATAGAAGTGGCGGCATAGATAACTGTGAATTTCGATACAGTAAGCGATTACAGGATGCTTGCCTCTATTTGTTGAGATATTTGTCAACTTAGAATTGCTTATGCGTGCAATGATTTTGGAGGCACCGCGTCAACCTCTACGCCTAGCCGAATTGCCAGTACCAAAACCCAATTCTGAGCAAGTGCTGATTCGTGTTCATGCTTGCGCTGTCTGCCGCACAGATTTGCATATAGTCGATGGAGAATTGACTCATCCAAAACTACCTCTGGTACTGGGGCATCAAATTGTGGGTACTGTGGAGGCGATGGGTGAACGAGTTGATCAGTTTAGGATAGGTGAACGGGTTGGTGTTCCTTGGTTAGGTCATACTTGCGATCGCTGTCGCTATTGTCTCTCTGGTCGTGAAAATCTGTGCGACTATGCTGAGTTCACAGGTTATAACCTAGATGGTGGCTATGCAGAGTACACTGTCGCCGACCATCGCTTTTGCTTTCCCCTAGACCCAAGCTATCCTGACTTGCAAGCTGCACCTTTGTTGTGTGGTGGCTTAATAGGCTATCGTGCTTACACTATGACTGGTGATGCTGAAAAACTCGGTTTTTATGGCTTTGGTTCATCTGCCCATATCTTAATTCAACTAGCTTGTTATCAAGGGCGTCAGGTCTTTGCCTTTACCCGTCCTGGGGATATTGAGGGACAAAATTTTGCCCGGCAATTGGGTGCAACTTGGGCCGGTGATTCAGATGTATTACCCCCAAAACCTTTGGATGCAGCAATTATTTTTGCTCCTGTAGGCAGGTTAGTACCTACTGCTTTGCGTGCAGTTGCCAAAGGTGGCGTAGTTGTTTGTGCTGGCATTCACATGAGTGATATTCCCGAATTTCCCTATGACATTCTTTGGGAAGAAAGAGTTTTGCGGTCTGTGGCTAATTTGACTCGTCAAGATGGAGATGAGTTTCTGGCTTTAGCTCCCCAAGTTCCCATTCGGACTGAAGTAAATTCTTTTTTGCTAACTCAGGCAAATGAAGCTTTGGATGCCTTGCGTAGTGGCAAAATTGCAGGCTCTGCGGTTTTGGTAGTTGATTAATATTATCGCTTCATACTACATTACTTACCGCTTTACCTCAAATCCCCGCAAGCCTTCCGGTTGTTCATACTCAACTACAACATCTTTCACTACAGCCGCAGGTGGGCCAGTGTGACACCAGCGAACCATCTCTTCCACAATCACCCGTGCTCCTTCAAAAACTGCCTCCACACAATTATCAGGAAGATTCCGCACCCAACCAGTTAATCCCAACTGGCTAGCTGTATCGACAGTAGCATAGCGATAGCCTACCCCTTGAACTCGACCGGAAATGAATACATGGGCGCGCACTATCTTGGGCTGTGATGTAGGATTTTGCATTGACTGGTCTATAATTTACGATTTCCAGTCTAACTGCTTTGTGGATGCACAATCGCTTTTTTAAGTCAAACACTTTTGGTTTTGGCGGATAACTCATTCAGTAGGCGTAGATAGAGATAAAATCATTTCTATCTTGAGAAGTCAACCAAAGTAGTGATAGATTATTTTTACTATTACTAACTACACACCGCAGCACTCTGAATGTTGCTATCTTTAATTATTAGATTACCGATTTCCTAGCACGTGAATTGTAAATTCTTGATTACTTATGTGTAACTTGCCACCACTCAATACAGAAACTATTTGGGCAATTCTCAATGATCAAATTGATGATGCCACAGTCAACCAATTGGTATGGTACTACTTGGGCTATCGCTATGACTCTACAACTGAAAAATGGCACAATAGCGAAGTTGTATCTGATTGGCGAGATGAATACCCACAACCACCTGATTTTATTGCAAGTCGCCCAGCAACAGTCAAGTTAACCCGTTCTATTCCTACAGAAAACAAACAAATCGTCAAAGAAAAACTGGGTTTCAAAGGTTATAAAATTGGTGAATTTGGACCTCGACAGACTCGTAGAGCAACGGCAGCAAATTGGTTATTAAGTTATTGGCAAGATAATCACAATAAACTGGAGTAATTTTAATAGCAAATATTCGGTCGCTAATACTAGCGCTGACACCGAATATTTGAAAAATTCATTATACCCTATGATGGTTGACAATTGACGATAACCTGAAAATAAATAATATTATAACTTAACTGTTAAGAAACAATCCTTTGAAATATTGAATAGTCTGACCCCAGATAGAGGAAGTACTTATCTAATTATCTCTATAGACTGATTTGCAAATTGATTGATAATATAGAAAATACTCATACCTACATTTTCTATAGCAAACAATTTTATGGCACAGCCCATCGAATTTAATTTATTTGCGCCTCATAATAAAGGAGCCGCATTAATTGGTTCTTTTTCAGATTGGCAAGAAATCCCCATGAAAAAGGGCGATGATGGCTATTTTCGCACAAGTGTGGAACTAGAAGATGGCGTTTATCAATATAAATTTCGGGTTCAGTCAAATTCGTGGTTTTTTGAACCAGAACAGTGGGTTGATGTCACAGATCCTTATGCTACTGATATTGATGAATTGAGTGGCAAGGATAACAGTATTCTGCGAATAAAAGATGGAGAGAGAATAGTTGACACTTATGTTTGGAAACATGATGATAAACCTTTACCTGCTGACCATGAATTAGTAATTTATGAATTGCACGTTGGAGATTTTTCTGGTGGTGAAGATGATCCATATGCTAGAGGAAAGTATAAACACGTCATTGAAAAGTTAGATTATTTGTGTGAATTAGGAATCAACGCTATTGAGTTGATGCCCATCAAAGAATACCCTGGTGATTATAGTTGGGGTTATAATCCCCGCTATTTCTTTGCCACAGAATCTAGTTATGGTTCTACTGCTGAATTAAAGCAGCTGATTGATGAGTGTCACTGTAGAGGTATCCGCATCATTATGGATGGGATTTATAATCACTCAGAAGCATCTAGTCCTTTAACTCAAATTGACCACGATTATTGGTATCATCATTCTCCCCGTGACCCTGATAATAATTGGGGACCTGAGTTTAATTACGAACACTATGACGAAGATTTAGATACTTACCCAGCACGCAGATTTATCGGTGATACAATCCGGTTTTGGATTGAAGAATATCATGTAGATGGTATTCGCTATGATGCAGCCAGGCAAATTGGCAATTACGATTTCATGCACTGGATTGTTCAAGAAGCGAAAAAAACTGCTGGTAATAAGCCTTTTTATAACATTGCCGAACACATTCCTGAAACCACTAGCATTACCAATATAGATGGCCCAATGGATGGTTGTTGGCACGACAGTTTCCGCCATACAATTATGGTGCATATTTGTGGTGATACTTTTAATTTAGACAACCTCAAAGATGTGATTGACGGTAAACGTCAAGGCTTCATGGGAGCTACGAATGTGGTAAATTACCTGACTAACCACGACCATGAACGTACTATGCGAGAACTGGCTAATCGAAATCTTTTTGATGAAGAAGGTTTTAAACGGGCTAAATTGGGAGCAGCTATTCTCATGACTTCTGTTGGCGTACCCTTAATTTGGATGGGAGAAGAATTTGGTGAATACAAACCCAAACAACCTGAGTCATCTAAAATCGAATGGTCACTGCTAAGTAATGAGCTAAATCGTAGCTTATTTGATTACTACAAGGGGTTAATAAATCTGCGTAAAACTAGTCATGCCCTTTATACAGAAAATATCGATTTTATCCACGAGAATCCAGAGGTAAAGGTGCTGGCCTATAGCCGTTGGAATGAAGAAGGCTCTCGTGTTGTGGTTGTAGCGAATTTTTCAGAAAACTTTTTAGCTGGCTACCACGTTCCCAACTTCCCTTGTGGTGGTACATGGCATGAATGGACAGGTAATTACGATGTTGAAGCTGGTGATGATGGCATCATTACTGACTTAGGTCCATATGAAGCCAAAGTGTTTGTATGGCAGTAGTAAAATACACTAGTACTGTGACTATAGTCTAGTAACTTAGAAAAGGGGTATATTTCCCCTTTTTAAGTTATGAAAAGAAAACAATTAGTTATCCGTAGTTATTAACCTAACAGTCAAAATATAAATTAGTTAGGCAGACAACTTGCTATTTTAAAATTACCTGAGTTGATGTTGTACTTTTGATTTAAAATATGTATATTGATTTTTCACTCATCAATAAAATAGCAAAAATCTCGTGTTCTGCTCTATGCACAATAAATTATTTAACACTAACATCAAGAATTCTCACGTATTATTAACCCCCAACGAAGTAAAATCAAGGTTACCTTTAACAAAATTGGCTGAACAAACTGTCTTGAAACATAGACAGGAAATAAAAAACATACTAGATTTTCAGGATCGTAGGAAATTTATAGTAGTTGGCCCATGCTCAATTCATGATACACAAGCAGCAATGGAATATTCCCAAAAGCTGAAAGTTTTGTCTGAACAAGTTAAGGATAAACTGCTACTGATAATGAGGGTATACTTTGAAAAACCTAGAACAACAGTAGGATGGAAGGGATTGATTAATGACCCAGATATGGATGATTCTTTCCATGTAGAAAATGGTTTATTAATTGCGCGTAGCCTATTATTAAAAATTGCCGAGATGGGGTTACCTGCTGGGACAGAAGCACTAGATCCAATTATACCTCAATATATTAGTGAACTGATTACATGGTCTGCCATTGGCGCTCGTACGACCGAATCACAAACCCATCGTGAAATGGCAAGCGGTCTTTCAATGCCTGTAGGGTTCAAAAATGGGACTGATGGTAATATTCAAGTAGCATTAAATGCTCTACAATCAGCGAAAAGCCCGCATAATTTTCTGGGAATTAATCATAAGGGACAGGTCAGTGTATTTCAAACTAAAGGAAATACCTATGGTCATGTTATTTTAAGAGGTGGCAATCAGCCCAACTTTGATGCAGCTAATGTCCAATTGGTCGAAGAAAAATTAAAACAGGCAAATTTATCACCAAGAATTGTCATTGATTGTAGCCACGGAAATACCAACAAAGACTACAAATTACAATCTACTGTGTTGGAAAATGTAATTCAACAAATAGTTGATGGTAATACATCAATTGTCGGTATGATGCTGGAATCACATTTGTATGAAGGTAATCAACCTATTACTGGTAAACGAGAAGAATTAAAGTATGGTGTCTCTGTAACTGATAAATGTATTAGTTGGGATGAAACTGAAAAAATTATCTTGGCTGCTTACGAAAGACTTAAGTAAACTTCTGTCTTGCACTAGTCCCAACAAACGCCTAAGAATGAATTCTCAGAGCAACTTTATACATTTTTTGCAACGCGATGCCTGCGCCTGCGGCAAGCCGCTAAAAAGCATTTACGCCTAAGCTAAAATTTATGTGGGTGGTAGTTTTGCTTTTTGAACTCAATCGATAATTTGTGACATAGCAAAAGTATTTACCCAGAAATTGTTGAATGTTAAGAAAAAGCCTATAAAAACAGCCCAAGATGTAATGCATTTTGGACGAATTATTAAAATATTTGGCGTTGCTGATTGAATGTATGAAGTAGCCGAGCTACGCCCCGCTTTGCTAACACGCAGAGGCGCAAAGAATAAGAGTTGCAGAAATGTAATTTTGAAATTTCATACTCTGATTCAGCAACGCCAAAACTTGAATCAAACAAAATCAATATTTATCTGGTGCTATTTCGGCTGAGCTATGTCCTTCAGGAAATCCGCCAGGGGTAGCCTCTTTGAGGAATCCACTGTAGGCTTCCATGCCATGTTCGCCGATATCCAAACCTTCTAATTCCTCTTCCCGCGTGACTCGGATACCTAAGAGAGCCTTGAGTATCAGCCAGAAGATACTGCTGAGAAGAACTGTCATTCCACCTACAGCGAGAACGCCAACCAGTTGAATGAAGAATTGTCCTAAGCCACCACCAGCAAATAAACCCGCAGATGGGCCAGCACCGTCACCATACCAGGAATAAACACCAGGCCCAACAGACCATAGACCAACTGCCAGAGTTCCCCAAATACCACAAACTAGGTGAACTGAGGTTGCTCCTACTGGATCATCAATGCGGATTTTGTCAAACAGTGTTACTGAAAAAACTACTATGACTCCGGCAATGAAACCAATTATTAAGGAACCAGGAATATTGACAAAAGCACAGGGGGCTGTAATCCCTACCAAGCCAGCCAAAATACCGTTGATAATCATTGACAAGTCTGGCTTACCTAAGTAAATCCAAGCTGTACCTGTAGCGGCAATTCCACCCGCAGCAGCTGCCATGTTAGTTGTGACAGCAATGTGGGCGATCGCCTCGGCATCAGCAGCCATTGTGGAACCAGGGTTAAAACCAAACCAACCCAACCACAGAATCAAACAGCCTAATGTGGCAATACTCATATTGTGACCGGGTAAAGCCACAACTTGCCGATCTTGATATTTACCAATACGTGGCCCAAGAAAAGCTGCTCCCATTAAGGCTGCCCAACCACCGACTGAGTGGACAACGGTAGAACCTGCAAAATCCCAGAATCCAAATTCACTTAGCCAACCACCACCCCAAATCCAATGTCCGGTTATAGGGTAGGCAATACCTACAAGTAGGACGCTGAAGATTAAAAAGTCAACAAATTTAATTCTTTCGGCAACTGCACCGGAAACAATTGTGGCAGCTGTTCCAGCAAACGCCAATTGAAATAAAAACTTGGCAGCTAAAGGTACACCAGCCCAATTCAAGGCACTGAAGACACCTTTATAAGCGTCGCCTGTTGCTGGACTGTTATCTGCTCCTGTGAGGAAAAACCCAGAGGTTCCTAAGAAGTTATTACCATCACCAAACATTAAGCCAAAACCAATTGCCCAAAAGGCAATGCTAGCTAAAGCAAAGACAATCAAGTTTTTTGAGAGAACATTGACAGCGTTTTTCTGGCGACAAAAACCGGTTTCTAACATGCCAAAACCAGCATTCATGAAGAATACTAAAAATGCCGCGATCGCCACCCACAGAGTATCAAGCGCAACTTTGAGTTCTGCTGTTGTTGGCCCCGCATCTGGTGTTTGGGCAACTGCCACATAACCCCAACCCAAAACAATCAAACAAGCTAAAGGTAAACAAGCTTGCCAACTAGGAGAAAGTCTTTTAATTCCTAGATTAAATTCTTGGAATTTTGAGTTAAATTTACTGCTTTTAGCGTAGTTTCTTGCAGATAAACGCCTATTTTTGATTTTTGATTTTTGTGTGTGCATGGGTTTGAATAACATCCTCCAACCTTGATATAGAAAAACAAGTTCAGCCAAAAAACCTAACGCCCAAATCTTAACCAATGGTTTTTGATATTAATCATTTATACCACTGGTTTGCCAAGCCGAAATTTAAATAACCCAAATAGGAGTTTAGAAAACTATTGGTACATTTGTAAACATTTTGAGGATATTTTTAAGAAATTATTTTGTAGTTTCTGAAACAATCAAACCTCCTTTACTTCAACTTTAATTTGAAAATAATCATGCTTTGGGACGAGAAATGCCCAAAATTGCCAATATTTACGTAAAATTCACATTATAGGGTTGCTAAAAATACAGCAACTTTACTACTGTGAGCTACCAAAAACCAGCATCATGACAGTGATTTCCTCGATCAACCTTGGTAGAATCGCGAATAAATTTGACTGATTCTCTATTTACACATGATGTAATTCTGTATTATTGGATACAATTTTATTTTTTTGACTCTTTTAGGAGGCTTAAAGTATTGGCAGCAACCAACTGTATTCTTTACAGTGTCAGCATTTTCTGATTTCAGGATAGAAAAGTCAAGAAGTTTATTAAATTTATATAAAAAAGGTGAATTAATTGTTACTTCCAAGTCAATGTTTCAATATTGACTTACTGCTAGTAAAAACGGCAAAAATCGCCAAATACATCTCACCCTGACTGAAAAGTGCTTCTTGAGTGCTTCCTTCCTGAGTGCTGTGTGAAAAGTCCCAAGGAAAAACATTTTCGTCAGTTTTGATGTACGCAGTTCATATTGGCTGGTTAGTTCTGATTAACATCTAGAGACTTTATTTGATAGCTAAAAAAACGATAAGTAGGTGGGTGGGAAAATTTATCGCTAGGATAAGGCATAAGGCAGAAGGCAGGAGGCAGAAGGGAAGAGGGTTTTAAGCTGATTCATTTTTCTTTACATAGTTGATTTTATTTGTGCCTACCTACTTACCTCTACCCCCTTCTCACCTGTCACCTTCTTGTTGCAAATATTTTTCATAGCCAAGTTGTTCTAGTTTTGCTTGCTTGGCAATTACCGATTCAGATAGACTTTGGCGGTATTGTTGCACTCTTTCTAGTAATTCTGGTTGCTGAGTAGCCAGAATTTGCACCGCCAAAAGCCCAGCATTCTTAGCGTTACCTATTGCAACTGTGGCCACTGGGATACCCCCTGGCATCTGTACAATTGAATACAAAGAATCAATTCCTTGTAAGTTGCGGGTAGCTATGGGAACACCGATGACAGGAAGTGGGGTTAAAGATGCCACCATTCCGGGAAGATGTGCTGCACCACCCGCACCAGCGATAATCACTTTAATACCACGTTGGTGAGCTTGTTGGGCATATTGCACCATGCGTTCTGGAGTACGATGGGCAGAAACGATCGCTACTTCACTTTCTACGCCAAACTCTTGACAAACTGCGATCGCGTCTTTCATGGTGGGCAAGTCTGAATCGCTGCCCATGATAATACCGATAAGGGGAGCCATGTTAATTTGGGATTTTAGATTTTGGGTGAATTGCCGTCAGATTTATAGCAAAGTGCTGAGTGCTGAGTGCTGAGTGCTGAGTATAAAACTAGTTGCTTCATTACTCTAAGCAATTAACACTGTTCTCACCTATGTGACTACTAATCTGTCAAAGTAATTTTGGTGGATAAATCAATTTTTGATTCTTGTTTTTTCCTCTTTCTTCTCTGCGAGACGCTGACGCGAACGCGCTCTTTGTGCCCTTTGTGGTTCGTTCCTTTATCCCTCCATGATTTATTGACAGACTACTACGGCTATACTTAATTTTCTAACTAATGTCATGATCAAAGCAACACAAAACCCCATAGATATCATCAATGCGCGAGTACCTGGTTATCAAGATTTGCAGAGGCTCTCAGTTAATCATGAGGGTATAGTTGAGCAAATTTGGCCCATGACTACGCGATCCCAAGGTTATGCACCCCTTTTAGATGTAGCTGGTGACTGGATTTCTTTGGGTGGAGTTGATTTGCAGATTAACGGGGCATTAGGATTAGCATTCCCCGATTTGCAACCTAAAAATGCTCATCTACTGGCAAAAGTATCGCAATTTCTATGGGATGTCGGAGTTGATGGCTTTTTACCAACTATTGTCACTACTTCCGTAGAAAATATCCAGCGATCGCTTGCCACAATTGCTGATTTTCTAGCTAATCAAACAGCCGGTAGCAAAATCCTGGGAGTACATCTAGAAGGGCCATTTTTGAATTACCAAAAGCGTGGCGCTCACCCAGCCGAGTACTTATTACCCCTCACAATCGACAAAGTAAATATAGTTTTAGGTGATTATGCCCACATTGTCAAAGTTATTACCTTAGCACCAGAGTTAGACCCCACTGACAAAGTAATTCCATATTTGCGTTCTTTGGGCATTACTGTTAGTTTAGGGCATTCCCAGGCAACAACAGCGCAAGCACAACGTGCTTTTGAACTAGGTGCAACAATGGTAACTCATGCTTTTAACGCCATGCCCCCATTACATCACCGCGAACCAGGGCTATTAGGGGCAGCAATTATCCATCCTCATGTGATGTGTGGTTTGATTGCTGACGGGGAACACGTTGCACCCACGATGCTGCAAATTCTACTTTGCGTTAGCAATCAAACACAAGGGCTGTTTCTGGTGAGCGATGCCCTCGCCCCCCTAGGGCTACCCGATGGGGTTTACCCTTGGGACAGCCGGCAAATTGAAGTCAAAAATGGCACTGCAAGATTATCAGATGGCACTTTATCAGGTACGACTTTACCTTTATTGGTGGGAGTACAAAATTTAGTAAAGTGGGGAATTTGTGACGTAGAAAGTGCCATCACCTTAGCTACCAATGCACCTAGACAAGCGATTAATTTACCGGGAATTATTGCCAGTCAATGTGCCAATTTATTACGCTGGCATTGGGATGAAGGTAGGAAACAGTTAACTTGGCAGCGATTATTTGGTTAGTTTCTCACCTATGGCGGTTTATAATACTCAGCACTCACGAAGAAAGCACTTTTAAAGATGAGCCTCTCCCAGCAACACAATAGAGCATGTTAACTCTGCAATTACCTGCGTTGTTACTTGGCTGACAGCTAATCCACCTGTTGTGCGATAACGGACAGAACGTAATACTGCTAAATCAAATGCCTGAGCTTCCCGAATAATGACTTTAGCAACATCATCGTCTGTAATTATTTGGATATGTGGACTTACTTGTAAATGACTTTTAGAAACAATATCAGACAATTGATGAGTAAATTGTTCTACCAGATTAGCAGGAGTGTTGCGATCCGATACATGCAATAACACCACTTCTGCTTGATTAACATCAGCCAACATTTGGGCAAATCGCCAAGCGCTGATAGTTTGTGGTCTTAAATCTCCAATTGGTACAAGAATTCTTTTGATTGTGGTAGGACTACTAACCAGACGTGTTACTGCCACTGGACAATGAGAAGACCAAAAAACACTATCAATTACATTGCCAAATAAACGGGCACGCAAGCCTGTTGTGCGCGACCAACCCATTACTACTAAACTGGCATTTTGTTCTCGACTGGCGCGACTAATTGCCAAAGCTATATCATCATCAATCCGAATTGCTGTTGACACTTCTACATCAAATTCTTGACTTATTTCTTTGGCTAACTTCAATCTTTGCTGACTTTGCTCAAGTGCTGTTATTAATTGTGGATCGTCCATATGAATATGGGCTTTAGTAATAGCTAATGGCACAATTTTTCCAGATTCATGATGAGCTATTAGTGCTGCTATTTCTAGCAAATAACGCTGGGTTTGCGGGTTATATATTGGTACTACTACAGTGAATGGATGGTGGATTTGCTCTAATGGCTGACCCTCAGAACTTTCCCACCAAGTTGAAAGATTTTCTGTTTCAAAATCTGTTTGAGGAAGCTGTAACAATGCAGCAAATCGGGCTGTAATTAATGGACCCAAAATTGAAGTCACTAACATGAGAACAATTACACTGTTTAAGACACCTTCATTGATTAGCCTTTCACCAGCAGAATTTACAGTTTGATAGGCGACCAATGATGCTGCTAGAGTGGCTGCTACTTGTGGTAGTGATAATGACCACATCGTCAGCATTTCCGCCGTGTTGTAGCGGTACAGGAGTTTTGCTAAAAATGCCGCGATAAATTTGCTGCTAATCAAAGCTACTACAATTACGACAGTTAGCCAAATTGAACTGAGGGTTTTGATAAATGCAGGAATATTAATCAACAGTCCCATGTCTACAAAAAAACAAGGGATAAATAAAACACTACCAATAAATTCAATTTTTTCTTTGACTGGGCTACGCCCCAGAACATCGTTGACTGCCAAACCTGCTAAAAATGCGCCAACAATTTTTTCGACTCCAACTATCTGCGCTCCTACAGATGCCAAAAATAATGCTAATAATATGAATAAAAATTGGTTACTTTGTTCATCCCCAGAACGTCGAAAAAACTCTTTACCTGCCCAGTCAAAGCCAAATAACACAGCAACAGAGTAAATCGCTAATCCACCTAACAAAGTTACTAAACTCAAGACAGAGAATTCGCCTTCATGAATACCCACACAAATTGCTAAGACTAACAAAGCACCTGTGTCAGTAAAAATTGTGGCACCAACCGTAACTGTTACAGCTTCGTTCATCACAACTCCCAGACGGCTGACAATAGGATATGCCAGGAGAGTATGTGAGGCTAGTAAAGAACCAATTAGAACGGAAGTATTCCAACCGAAATTAAAGAATTGCCCTACAAGAATACCAGTAATTAAGGGAACTAAGAATGTTAGAATACCGAACCCAATTGAGCGATTCTTAGTTTTACGGAACTGTCCTAGGTCAATTTCTAGACCTGCTACAAACATTAAATAAACTTTGCCAATATCTGAGAGTAGTCTGACAGTTTCAGAGTTAGAGTCTAAAAGCTTTAACCCATTTTGCCCAAGCACCACACCAGCTACCAGCAAACCTACTAATCCAGGTACTCGCAGCCGCTCAAATATAGGGGGGACAGTAAAAATTACTGTCAGGAGAATTGTAAATGCAATAATAGGACTGTCAGTTAGTAAGTTTGATGCCATTGTTGGTAAATAAAGCTAAATGAACAAAGCAAGTATGTATTGTTATAATATATGTAAGATAGAATACAAAATTTTGCTAAATTCTTAGCAATTACCAAAGCTTAAACTTGAATATCTTTAAAGGCTATCGGTACATTTTATGATTCTATCTTAATCAGAAAGCGAAAAGGGCTAAACGTAAGGATTCAGTTCTAATATTGGGGAAGCAAAGAAGGACGAGACAGACTAACATTTATTAGAATTAGCAATTAGAGCCTGTGCAAAAAAAATCAATGACAGACCGACCAGGAGGAATTTCAGGATGTCTCCAGACGGAGGTTTCGATGAATTAGTGCTATCTAAATCTCTGCTGACTTTTAAACGCTTTATTTCTTGCTGTAGTTCTTTGGTGGATGCTTAAGTTAGGAAATCGCCTCCCCTGATCTCATGCGGTGAAGATTGGTGCTAATCTGCGAATACCTTCCACTAATTGCTGTTCTGTTAGTTCGCCGTAGCCGAAAATAAACTCACCTGTGCTGTGGGGTTGCAGATACTGTGGTTTGGCAGACATAATCCCCACACCCATTTGGGTAGCATATTGTATGATTTCTTCATCACTGAGATGGCTGTGCAATTTTACCATTAAATGAATTCCCGCCTTTTCTCCTAAAATGGTGGCTTTTTTTCCAAGGTAAACATTTAACGCCTGAACCAGGACTTGACAACGCCGTTCATAAAGCGATCGCATTTTTCTAATATGACGTTCTAAGTGTCCTTCGGTGATGAAGTCTGCAAGTGCTTGCTGTTCTAGTATAGGCAGGTGGCGATCGCTTAACCATTTAGCACGGGCAAATAAAGCAACTAAATTCTTAGGTAATACTAAATAACCAATCCGTAATCCGGGAAACAGCACTTTGGAAAAAGTCCCAATATACAGCACTGAATCACTGCGATCCAAGCCTTGTAGAGCCGGAATTGGTCTGTCACCATAGCGATATTCACTATCATAGTCATCTTCAATAATCAATCCTCCGGTTTGCTGCGCCCAAGCTAGTAGTTCTAAACGGCGAGGTAAAGATAAAATTGCTCCTGTGGGGAATTGGTGGGAAGGTGTTACATAGACAAGCAAAATGGGTTTTTTGGTAGAGTTTACCAGTTCTTTCACCATCAAACCTGATTCATCAACGGTAATGGGTAAGAGTTCAGCGCCTTGAGTCTGAAATATTAAACGTGCGCTCATATAACCAGGGTCTTCCATTGCAATGATATCCCCAGGCTCAATTAACAATCGGACAATTAAATCAAGTGCTTGCTGAGTACCATTGACAATCAGTACTTGATCCGCCTCACACTTAACAGCACGGGAACTGGATAGATAACGAGCGATCGCCTCCCGCAAAGGTTGATAACCCAAGGGTTGTGTGGAATAATCCAGCCAACTCAAATCTTTGTAAAAGTAACGTGATAGTAATCTGCGCCACAACTTCAAAGGAAATTGGTCTATAGCTGGTTGTCCGTAGCGAAAGTTAATTGGGGTATTAGGTGCGGGAATTCTCGGTAAATCCTCTGTCTTGGACAAAACCTGACCATATCGATTTAATTTAACTGGCGGACGAGTAATTATTTGGCTCGATGCTATCGGTGTAGAATGCAGCAAGTCATCAGGAAGTTGAGCGCAGACAAACGTCCCGGAACCCAAAACAGTTGTTAAATAACCCTCACTCAAGAGTTGTTCATAGCTTTGGGTGACAGTAGTGCGAGAAATACTCAAAGATTTGGCTAGTGATCGCGTGGAAGGAATCCGCACTCCAGGCGACAATCGCCCATTGAAAATGGCTTGACGCAGTTCTTGATATAGCTGCTGATGCAGAGGTAGAGGGGAATTACTATCAAGGGCGATCGCTAAATCCATAATCCAGCAATGAAAGTGGACTGCTATTAAATCACAAAAGTGGCTATTGTCTAATACCACTTGGGAAATTACGCTAACAGTGGTTCAAATAAACGTCTCTAACGATGCTGACAGAACGACAAATCGGCGTTGCTGAATCAGAATATGAAATGCTAAAATCACCCTGATTTTTCTTTGTACCTTTGCGCCTTTGCGCCTTTGCGCGAGATAAATTCATATTTTCAATCAGCAACGCCGACAAATCACTATTAGAGAAGCAATTCCCCAAGAAGACGCATTGATTGCACAGCACTTTTATCAACTGTGGCAAGATATTGGCGTTCCTGATGAAGCAATTAACCCCAACTGGCTAGATATTACCCTCCAGTTTACCGAACAAGCTCGTCAAGAATTGTTTTACCAAGCTTTTGTCGCAGAGATAGACAATGTCATCGTGGGTTCTGTAAGTTGTCAATTATTTTCCGGTTTATACCCGAATGTATTCACAGCCGAGTATCGAAAATACGGGTATATCTGGGGCGTTTATGTAGAACCAGCTTACCGCAGACAAGGCATTGCTAAGAAATTAACTCATAGTGCGATCGCTCATTTGAAAGCGATCGGTTGCACGCGAGTCGTTCTGAATGCTTCGCCATCAGGTAAACCAGTTTACTCCAGCTTGGGTTTTTCTGAGAGTAACGCCATGCAACTGGATTTATTGGAAATACAATCATGAATGAAATTAATCAGGAACAGTTAACCCCAACACAACGCAGTCAAATTAAGCGCGTACCTCAAAGGGGAAATTATGAACGTGAAGTGATTTATCAGATTTTAGATGAAGGTTTAATCTGTCATGTGGGATTTGCTGTAGATAGCCAACCTTATGTAATTCCTACTGCTTATGGTCGTGTGGAAGACAGTTTATATATTCATGGTTCACCAGCCAGTCGGATGTTGCGAAGTCTACAAACTGGGATTGAAGTTTGCTTGACTGTAACTCTCCTAGATGGGTTAGTATTGGCGCGGTCTGCGTTCCATCATTCGATGAACTACCGTTCAGTAGTGATATTTGGAACAGCAACCATAGTAAAAGATGCAGAACAAAAGCTAGAAGCCCTCCGAGCATTTACTGAGCATGTAGTACCAAAAAGATGGGCAGAAGTACGCCCGCCTAATCGCCAGGAGTTACAAGGAACTTTGGTGCTTTCCCTACCTTTAACAGAAGCATCAGCTAAAGTGCGGACAGGCCCACCCTTAGATGATGAAGCAGACTATACCTTGCCAGTGTGGGCGGGTGTTGTGCCATTAAAATTAGTGGCGGGGGAAGCGATCGCTGATGCTCGTGTACCGTCAACGATTAATATACCTGGAGAAGTAAAGAACTACACCCGGTTGCATATCCAGAATACAAAAGACATCTCCAGAAATTAAATATGCATCTTCCATAATCTTTTGTAGAGACTTTGCATACAAAGTCTCTACATGCTTTTGCGGAGATGTCTAAAACTCGCGTCTCTACTGAATTTTTAAGAACTTATCTAAAGCTGTCACCATACTGGGAGGCCAACGGCGGATATTTTTTACCCAGTTCATATCTTTGTAGCGGTTATCTAGTCCATAAGCTGCTACCCAGTTACTCTCTGCTTCGCCTTTGTTTCCACTTACCCAGTAAGCGGCTGTGAGGGCGGCACGCATATCAGCAAATTGAGGATATTTGCGGACAATATTCTTCATCTCGCGGATAGCTTGGTCGGTTTTACCAGTTTCATAAAGGGCGAGGGCGTAGTTGGCACGGGCAAAGGCAAAATTCGGGGCAATTTCCACTGATTTTTGATAATCGGCGATCGCCTCTTCCCATTTCCCTAATCCTGATTTGGCATTCCCGCGATTGTTGTACGCCATCGCATCATTCGGATCAAGTTCCAGGACATGATTATAATCGGCGATCGCCTCTTCCCATTTGCCCAATCCTTCCAACGCTGTACCGCGATTTAAATAAGGATCTGTGGCATTAGGGACTAGTTCAATGGCTTTGTTGTAATCTTTTAGGGCTGCTTGTAATTTATTCTGACTCACCCGCGAATTGCCCCGATTACTCCATGCTCCCGCATTCGTGGGAAACTGTTCAATAATCTGTGTCCAGTAAGTTTCAGCTGTAGCAAAATCACCTTTATTCGTAGCTGCAAAAGCTTTATTTGCTAACTCATCGCCTTGTTGTAACTGTTCTTGAGTAATACTTGGTGGTTGGGATACTGCCATAACTGGTGTACTCCAACCAAACACAAGCAACAGAGTGAGAACAATACTAATTAACTTCATCATCTAAAATTTACCTTAAGAAAATTGGCAGTAGGGAGTAGGGGGATAGGGGGATGGGGGGAAGAACTTAATATTAGTAATCTCTCCTTGTCCTCTTGTCCCTTTTTCCCCTTGTCCTTCCATCTTCCCCTAATTAACGTGAATTCGATGAACCTCACCCCAACCCCTCTCCGACACGGAGAGGGGCAAAAATCTCCCTAGTTTTGAACTAAAAATCAAGGTTTCAAAGCCTCTCTCCTGGCCTACGGTGTACACACAAGTCTTAAAATCCCACCTGAAACTTGGTTTCGTTGCCCTAGCGCCAAAATTAGCGGGATAAATGGAGTTTCCAGTTGCCCAAAATTAGGGTATTTATGGGGCTAAAAGAGTTGAAACCCTTGCGGTTTACACTTGTGTGTACACGGTAGCTCTCCTGGCAGGGGAGAGGTTTGGAGAGGGGTTTTTGATAGTTGTCGAACTCACGTTAATTACAACAACGACAACTGTTCATTAGGCGGTTTAAATCCCAAATGTTTATAGGCTGCGGTTGTGGCTGTTCTACCACGGGGAGTGCGGCTTAAATAGCCAATTTGCATCAGGTAAGGTTCATACACTTCTTCGATTGTTTGGGTGTCTTCACCTGTAGCGGCGGCAATTGTTTCTAATCCCACTGGCCCGCCGTTAAATTGTTCAATAATCACACTCAGCATTCGGCGGTCTGTCCAATCTAAACCACAGGGATCTACTTGAAATAGTTGCAATGCTTCGGCGGCAACGCTTTCGGTAATTTCACCTGATGATTTTACTTCCGCATAATCACGGACACGCTTGAGTAATCTATTAGCAATTCTTGGTGTGCCACGCGATCGTCTAGCAATTTCTGTGGCACCATCTTCGGCAATGGGGGTTTTGAGAAATTCGGCACTGCGTAAGACAATTTTGCTAAGTTCGTCTACTTCGTAAAAGCGCAATTTTTGCACTAACCCGAAGCGATCGCGTAATGGTGATGTTAGCGCACCCACACGGGTTGTGGCTCCTACTAGAGTAAATTTAGATAATGGTAAACTCCGAATCCGGGCGCTGGAACCTTTGCCGATAGTAATATCTAAACGATAATCTTCCATAGCCGGATAGAGAATTTCTTCGGTCATCCGCGAAAGACGGTGAATTTCATCTACAAATAAAATATCTCCGGGTTTAAGGTTTACTAGTAGCCCTACAATATCCCTGGGACGTTCTAGCGCTGGCGCACTGGTAATTTTGTAGTTTACTCCCATCTCCGATGCTAAAATCATTGCCATTGTTGTTTTACCCAATCCCGGAGGCCCATATAGCAGCAAGTGATCCAACACCTCACCGCGTGACTTAGCTGCTTTGATGGCAATGTCTAGCACATCCTTTAAGTCTTTTTGCCCAATGTAATCGGCAAATCGCTGTGGTCTGATACTCTCTTCTTGTTTACCTTGTTCGTCAGCAGCAGCTTCCGGTTGCAAAATGTTCTCATTGGCAGGTGCTGGCGCTGACTCCAGACGCTGCTGTGGTTGTCCGTTGGGTTCTTGAGGCTGTTTTTTCGAGGAGATTATCGCCATAATTCAGCTATCAACTTTGACTTGAGGACTGTTTGTGCGCCATCTACGCTGTAATGGCTGCGAGTAAACACGGGGCAAAAATTTTCTGTTGGAACTGCGCGCGCCAATTTAGAATTTAAATTCCGGACGATTACCCAGGAGTGAAAAAGTTATTATGTTATCTAAAAGAATCTTACCGTGCTTAGATGTGAAGGCGGGACGTGTTGTCAAAGGAGTTAACTTTGTAGACCTTAAGGATGCAGGCGATCCGGTAGAACTGGCAAAGGTTTACAACGAAGCTGGTGCTGATGAGTTAGTATTTCTGGATATTACAGCCACTCATGAAGACCGAGATACAATTATTGATGTGGTGTACCGCACGGCTGAACAGGTCTTTATTCCCTTGACTGTGGGTGGTGGGATTCAATCCTTAGAAAATGTTAAAGCTTTGTTACGAGCAGGTGCAGACAAGGTTAGTATTAATTCTGCGGCAGTACGTGAACCAGACTTGATTAATCGGGCAAGCGATCGCTTTGGTAATCAGTGCATAGTCGTTGCTATTGATGCTAGACGCAGAGTTGATTCTGATAACCCAGGCTGGGATGTGTACGTGCGAGGTGGTAGGGAAAACACCGGCTTAGATGCTTTACGTTGGGCACAAGAAGCCGAAAGACGAGGAGCTGGAGAACTCCTAGTCACGAGTATGGATGCTGACGGTACTCAAGCCGGCTACGACTTAGGATTGACAAGAGCGATCGCCGAATCTGTACAAGTTCCAGTGATTGCTTCTGGTGGTGCAGGCAACTGTGAACATATCTACACGGCACTAACTGAGGGCAAAGCCGAAGCGGCGTTACTAGCATCACTACTGCATTACGGGCAATTAAGCGTGGCAGAAATTAAAAACTATTTGCACGGTCATTCAGTACCAGTACGCTTGTAATCTTGAACTAAAATACATTATCAAAATCTAACCACATCTATCTCAAGTTAGATACAGTTCTCTAAAAGGGTGTTAAGATTACTTTATAAGTATGAATAAATATTAAGAAATATGTTGATTCCTATTTTACTATTTGATGTAGCGCTGGTAGCGTGGTCGCTCCACCTAATGGAGAAAGCCGTTGAGCATAAAGAATTTTCTTTAATGCTGGCTGGAACATTAGTTGCCCTTGCGGCTGCTGCCATGTTGGTAGTTTACTTCCTCATGGGACACTGTATGAGCTATTTGTTACAAGTGTCCTAGAAAATACCGAATGGTGGAGGAGATACTTGACATTTCATCAGTCAGGCTTGACAAAAAACTAAGATTCAGGGATTATTAAGAACGAATTACAAGGGGCTATAGCGCAGTTGGTAGCGCATCTCAATGGCATTGAGGGGGTCAGCGGTTCGAATCCGCTTAGCTCCATACCCTAGCTAGCTAGTTATCATTAATCTTTTTATCGGTAGACGTTAACGCCATCGTGAATGGTAGTTTTGTTCCTGTGAGGCTCATGGATGGTTTTATAGCTAGAAATTTATCCTGAACTTTCAGTACCAGGTTTTGACAAATGTCAATCACCCAAATAAATACCCAAACCACGAGCAGTTTTTACTAAAGTATCCTCTGGATTAACAGTTCTATATTGAGCGATCGCCTCAGCAATGGGTACTGTGAGCACCTGACGATTTTGCCAGGAAACCATGTAGTCATATTTACCTTCAGCGATGAGATTTACTGCTGCTACACCAAAGGCTGCTGCTACTAATCTATCTAGTGGTGAAGCAGTTCCACCGCGTTGGATGTGTCCTAAAACAGTGACTCGCGTTTCTGCACCAATGCGATCGCTAATTTGGTCGGCTAAGTATTCACCAATACCACCATATCGAGATTGACCCAAACGATTTGTCATGGTGACAGTTTCACCTTCTTGGGTACGAACAGCCTCGGAAACAATAACTAGACAATAGTTTTTGCCTTTTTCTTGGCGTTGTTTGATTTTGTAGCAAATGTCTTCAATTGTGTAGAGAATTTCTGGGATTAAAATCACATCTGCTCCCCCAGCAATTCCCGCAGCAATGGCAATATGTCCAGCATCACGACCCATCACTTCTAAAATCATGACTCGACTGTGAGAAGCAGCCGTGAAGTGTAAGCGATCAAGTGCTTCTGTGGCAATATTAACTGCCGTATCAAAACCGATAGCATGTTCAGTAATGCCAATATCATTATCAATCGTTTTGGGAATCCCTACTAAATTAATCCCGCCTTGTTGGGCTAGGCGACGGAGAATAGCCAAACTACCATCGCCACCAATGCCAATCAAAGCATCTAAATTGAGTTGATGATAGCCTGCAATAATTTCTTGGGAGCGATCGCATACACTACCATCAGGCATAGGAAAAGCAAAAGGATCACCTTTGTTGGTGGTTCCTAACATTGTTCCCCCAGAAGTTAACAACGGGTCAACTAAGTCGATTTCCAGTTTTGTGAATTGCGGTGGACGTGCCATTAATCCCAGAGTTGCTTGACGAATTCCTAGTACTTCCCAACCTTTGCCACAAGCACAATGGACAACAGACCTGATGACCGCATTTAAACCAGAGCAATCTCCTCCACTAGTAAGAATGCCAATACGCTGATGTTTTCCCATATATTTTTGCTACTTCAAACGTGAAACAATTTTTCCCTACTCATACAGATCACGCCCATTTTGAAGGATTTATCCTGATTGGTTCACATTAGAGACTATGGGACTTTGGGGACATTTCACTTAGTCCGAAACAAAATTTCATTTATAGCCGTAGTCACATAGGTTAGGACAGTATTGATGCAAGAGAGCAATGAAGCAACTGGGTTTATACTCAGCACTCAGCACTCCAAAAAATGCTGGCGAGAGTTGGTGAATTCTAACAGAAGTTAGATGATTAAATTTGGAGTTTAGATTAATTTGGGTGGCATTCGTGACCCAATCAAGATTAGGTGCAAACATGCCAGAACAGCAACTCCAACTAGACAGTTCAGCCGTATTTGAGCAGTTATGGGGGATTACCAAAGAACTCCGCCAAAAACTAGACAATCGTTTTCAGGTACAGCCAGATCCGTCTACCCAAGACTTACAAAGCTATTTTGCCCAGACGGGAGATGCACAAGGTTCACTCACTGCTTTTTCGGGTTCCGAATTGGATTGGCTAGTACATTCATGGTTGCGGGAACCTAATTCAGGTTTTTGTAATATGCACCTGACTAATTGGCTAAAACCGCATATCCGTGTGCCGCATCTGGCTTATGCATTTGCTACAGTACCACACCTATTCTTTTACATGGATTATATTCCTCGTACTGATCTATTCATTGACCTAGAATATTTAGATCGCTACTACGAGCCAATGAATCAAACATATCTGAATTTACTTGCAGATGAACGTTTCCAGCAGTATCACAGCAAAACTCTCTACATTCGTCAAGCCCAATCTCATACGAGTTTGTGTTTCACCAGCCCAGTCATGGAAGAGACACTAAGTATACTGAGAAACGTGGCTCATGAGATGATGGATCGGTGGTTGACTTGGGTAGATGAAGCTGAATCAGTAGCAGAATCAGAGCGTGCTGCTTTATCTGAGCGTGACTTCATTGTCCGTCGAGCGATCGCAGAACGTGATCCAGATAATAAAATAGCTGTGCGGTTGTTTGGTCAAGAGATGACAGATAAACTAGTGCGATCGCTTTGGGGTGGTGATCGAATTATTCATTAATGACACTCCCCATTCCCCGGTTACTGAGCGCAGTCGAAGTACACTCCCCATTTCCCCAGCATGGCAAACACTGATAATATAGATTCATTTCGAGCTTTGGCACTGCAAGTTACTTGCCATGCCGTCAATCAAGCAAGCGATCGCCAAGCAGCCCGGTTGTTGATGCAAAACTCTATCAATCGCTTGGCGCAACAAATTGCAGCTAGTATTGCTTTTATTGGCTTTGACTGTCGCTTAATTGTTTTACCAGAATATTTTCTGACAGGTTTCCCTATGGGAGAATCCTTGGCTGTTTGGGGAGAAAGAGCTTGTCTAGAAATGGATGGTGCTGAGTATGAAGCACTTGGTAAAATTGCCCAAAAACATCAAATATTTTTAGCTGGTAACGCCTACGAACTCGACCCCAACTTTCCAGGGTTGTACTTTCAAAGCTGCTTTGTGATTGATCCTGCTGGAGCTATTGTCTTAAGGTATCGGCGGCTAAATTCTATGTTTGCCCCTACACCTCATGATGTTTGGGATAAGTATCTCGATTGCTATGGTTTAGAAGGCGTTTTTCCCGTAGCTAAGACAGCAATTGGTAACTTGGCTACTTTGGCATCAGAAGAAATTTTATATCCAGAGGTGGCGCGGTGTCTGGCAATGCGGGGAGCCGAAATTTTTTTACACTCCACATCAGAAGTGTATGGTAAGAACCTCACACCGAAGGATGCAGCCAAAATTACCCGCGCTGTCGAAAATATGGCTTACGTAGTTTCAGCGAATACAGCAGGTATCGTTAATAATCCCATCCCCAACGCTTCAGCCGATGGTGGTTCTAAAATCATTGACCATCGCGGAATAGTCCTAGCCCAAACCAGTACAGGCGAAAGCATGGCAGCATTTGCCGAGATTGACCTAGCTGCTTTACGCCGCGATCGCCGCCGTCCAGGGTTAAATAATTTACTTTCACGCCAGCGCTTTGAACTATACGCTCAAAGTTACAACCAGTCACAGTTTTACCCAGCAAATACTATGCTGGACAAAGAAGTAAACCGTCAACACTTCACGCAAACACAACAAATAACTATTGAACGTTTAGCCAAATTGGGGATAATTTAACCTGTAGAAAATTAAGCTGGAAACTTTCCCTAACTGCACCGATGTGTCACATTGCTGTTCTACGTGCTATATCTGGGCGTAGTTTTGGGCTTTCTACCCTGATTAAGCTCAATGCCCAATGCTCAATGCCCCATGTCCAATGACCAAACCAATAGAAGTTCGCAATCCCCGGACTGGAAAATTTGACTATGTAATTCTCCCGCCGCCGCCGAGGCTGTTGATACATCAATGCAACCGCGCCCGGAGAGCGCAAATTCATTGGCAGCAGTTAGGTCTAGAAGCTAGAATTGATGCCTTACAGCAATGGAAGCAAGCCATATTATCTGGGCGAGAACGGCTCACAGAAGCGCTGGTAAATGATACAGGTAGATTGTCCACCTCTGTACTAGAAATAGACTCCTTCCTGGCTAGTATTGACCGTTGGTGTGGGTTAGCACCAGAGTTACTGCAAGACTCAGCCAAAAATACAGCCATTCCATTTATCGCCCTACAACAAACATCAGTCCCTTATCCCTTAGTTGGGGTGATTAGCCCGTGGAATTTTCCATTGTTGCTATCGACGATTGATACAATTCCCGCATTGTTGGCGGGTTGTGCAGTGATTGTTAAACCCAGTGAAATTGCTCCCCGCTTCGTAGCACCACTGATTACAGCCATTAATACTGTGCCCAATTTACGTGACGTATTAAGTTTTGTGGAAGGAGCCGGTGACACCGGAGCAGCTTTAATTGAATATGTAGATTTAGTCTGCTTTACAGGTAGTGTAGCGACAGGGCGCAAAGTAGCAGAAGCCGCAGCTAGACGCTTTATTCCAGCTTTTTTAGAATTGGGAGGAAAAGACCCCGCGATCGTTTTGGAGTCAGCCAATTTAGAATTAGCAACTTCAGCGATTTTGTGGGGTTCAGTAGTCAACACCGGACAATCATGTCTCTCAATTGAGCGAATTTACGTTGCAGAAGCGATATTTGAAGAGTTTTACCATCAACTGATAGCCAAAGCCCATCGCCTCCAGTTAGCATATCCCAAAGTGGAAAATGGAGAAATTGGCCCCATTATTGCCGAAAGACAAGCCGCAATTATTAACGACCATCTTCTAGATGCAGTCGAAAAAGGAGCATTAATTCATTGTGGCGGTAAAGTTGAGGAATTAGGCGGAGGTTGGTGGTGTCGTCCAACTGTGATTACCCAGGTAAACCATTCAATGAAAGTGATGACCAAAGAGACTTTTGGCCCTATCATGCCAGTGATGCCGTTTTCCACAGTTGAGGAAGCAGTGTATTTAGCCAACGACTCTATTTATGGACTAAGTGCAGCAGTATTTGCCGAGTCAGAAGCAGAAGCTTTAGCCGTTGCCCAACAAATAGATGCAGGAGCCATTAGTATTAATGATGCTGCTCTCACTGCCATTATGTACGAAGGAGAGAAGAATTCTTTCAAATTCTCCGGTCTTGGTGGTTCACGTATGGGGCCAGCATCACTAAAACGATTTTTACGAAAAAAAGCATTTTTGATTAAAACTAACTCTAGTAGCGACCCTTGGTGGTTTGATAATGGTTAATAGAAGCCTAAAATCTTATTTCAAGGAATTGTGTAATGTCTAATATTCGAGAAGAAATGCCAGTGCTAGCCCGCCATGAGGGTGATTGGGTAGGTACGTATACTTTGATAGATATAGAAGGTAAAATTATTGATCAACATCAATCTCATTTAACCTGCCAGTTTCCAGAAAACGACATTTATTCCTACTATCAAATCAATCGCTACAAATGGTCTGATGGAAAACAAGAAGAGCATAAATTTCCAGGAACCTATCGCGATAAAATGCTCTGGTTTGACACAGAACGTATTCAAGGAAAAGCTTGGGAAGTTGATGATTCTACCCTTATTTTGTGGTTTGCTTATAAGACAGTACCAGAAATGTATTTATATGAAATGATCTTACTTAGCCCTGACAATAACCATCGTGCCCGTACTTGGCACTGGTTTAAAAACCATCAAATTTACCAACGCACCATTATCCAAGAAGAACGACTACAGTAGAAAGTTTGTAGTCAGAGGCTCTAGCCTTACTTTGTGTTTGCATAATTTACGATTTTCCAGGTATCAGCATGGCAAAAAGCGACAAAATCAACTTCTCAACTCCTAGCGGGTTTCCCGAATTTCTTCCCAGCGAAAAACGCTTGGAATTATATTTACTAGATACCATCCGGAGAGTTTTTGAAAGTTATGGATTTACACCTATAGAAACTCCGGCTGTAGAACGTTTAGAAGTGCTGCAAGCCAAGGGAAATCAAGGTGACAATATTATTTATGGTATTGACCCTATCCTGCCACCAAATCGGCAAGCCGAAAAAGAAAAAGCAGGAGAAACAGGTTCAGAAGCTAGAGCTTTAAAGTTTGACCAAACAGTTCCTTTAGCAGCTTATATTGCTCGTCACCTCAATGAATTAACCTTTCCCTTTGCTCGTTACCAAATGGATGTTGTTTTTCGGGGTGAACGAGCAAAAGATGGGCGTTTCCGCCAGTTCCGCCAGTGTGATATTGATGTAATTGCTCGGCGTGAACTCAGTTTACTTTATGATGCTCAAATGCCTGCAATTATCACCGAGATATTTGAGGCTGTTAATATTGGTGATTTTCTGATTCGCATTAATAACCGTAAAATTCTTACAGGGTTTTTTCAGTCGTTAGGAATTGCTGAAAATAAAATTAAATCTTGTATCAGTATTATTGATAACTTGGAAAAAATCGGTGAGGCTAAAGTCAAACAACAATTAGAAAAAGAAGATATTTTAGCAGAACAAACTCAAAAAATTATTGACTTTATTAAAATTAACGGCAGTGTTGATGAGGTATTAGATAAGCTTAAGCATCTTGCACAAAATTTGCCTGAAGCTGAACAATTTAGCTTGGGAGTCACTGAATTAGAAACAGTGATTACAGGTGTTCGTAACCTTGGAGTTTCTGAAAATCGCTTTTGTATTGATTTAGCGATCGCTCGTGGTCTTGATTATTATACAGGTACTGTTTATGAAACAACTTTATTAGGACATGAAGCTTTAGGTAGTATTTGTTCTGGCGGTAGATATGAAGAGTTAGTAGGCACATTTTTAGGCGAAAAAATGCCTGGTGTGGGTATTTCTATTGGTTTAACTCGTTTAATTAGCCGATTACTAAAAGCTGGTATTTTGAGTACCTTAGCTGCTACACCAGCGCAGGTCATGGTAGTGAATATGCAGGAAGATTTGATGCCTATTTATTTACAGGTGTCCCAAAACCTGCGTAAAGCTGGAATTAATGTTATCACTAACTTTGAAAAAAAAGGTTTGGGAAAACAATTCCAGCTAGCTGATAAACAAGGAATTCAATTCTGTGTAATTATTGGTTCCGAAGAAGCAGCATTGCAAAAGTCTTCTCTTAAAGATTTAAAAACAGGTGAACAAGTAGAAGTATCACTAGAAAATTTAGCTGAAGAAGTTAAACAAAGACTGGCGTAATATTTGGAGTATTGTATGAGTTCTAAATAGATGGAAAATAATTATAAGACTGTCCCCGATGAAGAGACTAATGATTTTTTGAATGTAGCGCCTGTGAAGGAAGATTGGGGTGGAGATGGTAGAGGGCGCATGAATTTATCAGGAAGACACACGGCTATTTCCCCAGAATATGCACCTCGACAGTATCAGTACTTTGACACAAATGCTGTATCAGTAGAACATGGGTGGCGAGTGCGGGGAATGCCAGAATATGTAGCACCTGGAAACTATCAATTGCTGACTTGGCATGATAGTGGTGCATCTACTTCCAAAGTTGTGTTACCACCCCAGTTTGCAGCACCCTCTGGTATATTTACTGCCGATTTAGAAATTTTTGTGCTTAAAGGTGTTATTCAATTAGGTGAATGGCAACTAAACAAGCATGGATACTCATTTATACCGGCAGGAGTGAGGGTAGGCCCTTGGAAAGTGCTTGGTGATGATGAAGTGGAAATCCTTTGGATGGAGAACGGTATTCTCAAGTATAAGGACGCACAAAATAACCACCCAAACGCGAGGATGGATGAGTTCATCCCAGCATTGGATAGTAAATTGCTATCGTGGGGCAAGACAGATACAGTTCAATTTGAGGTAGCAAAAAAGAAGTACTTGAGGAAAGATGCCAACGGAGGTGGAGTATGGCTCCTTGCCATCTTGCCACATTATGACGGCAGGTACACAGAAATACAATCTTATAACGAAGAGGCGTATTGTCTAGCTGGATACTGTGATATTGGAGATTTTCGATTTGTCAAGGATTGCTTTGGTTACATTCCCAGCTTTACCACCTCTCCTTGGCACAGAACAGATGATGGTTGCTTATTTTTTGTTCGAGTTGATAGGGATTTATCACAACTGGGAACAGTCTTGTCATATGCAGCTAAAGACGCATAAGCTTTTTAAGCTAACATCTTTTTAAATAACGTCCAGTTGGTACACCAAGCACTTGTCCTTGGTCGTAAATTTTGTTTCCGCGCAAAAAGGTAGTTTTCACCCTTCCAGTTAATTCTACTCCTTCAAAGGGTGTGTAACCTTGTTGTGACTCTGATTCAGCCGCACGTACTACGAAGGTTTCACGGGGGTCTAATAACACCAAATCAGCATCGTAGCCAATAGCAATATCACCTTTTGTGAGTACACCAAACCGCCGGGATGGGTTCCAAGATAGCAACTTAGCCATGTGGCTGTAAGACATTCCCCGCTTGCTACCTTCACTAAATACACCAGAAAGTAAATATTCTGTACCACCAAAACCAGATTTTGCTAACCATATATTATTTGGGTATTTTGCGCTTCTTTTTTGTTCGGCAGAACAACAAGCATGGTCACTAACTATCCAATCTACTTGATGATTAAGTACTGCTTGCCATAAGTATTCCACATCGGCACGGGGACGGATAGGTGGGTTGACTTTGGCCCAAGTAGTTGTAGGGGTATCGACATCTAATAGTAAATGTCCAACAGTGACTTCTCGTCGGAAATTAATATGGGGAAAAGCAGTTTGCATTGTCAAGGCTGCTTCCATTGCTTTACGCGAACTGAGATGTAATAAATTGATGTTTGCACAGTTGGTTTCATGTGCCAAATAAGAAGCAATACAAATTGCTAAACCTTCGGAATGGGGGGGACGTGCTGCACTATAAGCGTGTAGTCCACTGAGGCTGGAATCATTTTCGACTATTTTGGTGTATGCGTTGAGAATTTCGGCAATTTCGCAGTGCAAACTTAAGCTGATACTATCTCGCGATTCTGGATAATCTGCCATCAAGGAAGTGAGACGGCGCATAATAAATTCAAAGTGGGCGAAGTCATAGCGTTCTTCTTTATTAATCATCAAAAAGAGGTTTTGTTGGTCTGATAAACCATGCAAACCGTAACCTCCATAAAACATAAAGATTTTAAAGGAAGATACTCCATGTTCTGTAAACAATAGTGGGATTTCGTCAAGATGTTGGCTAGCTATGGGGGCGACGTGATAGCTATAATCAACAAAAAAATTACCTCTGGATAAGGCTAATACTTCTGGGAAAAAGTCTCGATAAGCACCGCCTTTGTTTAAATAATACTGTCCTGTACGAATGTAGTTGAGACTAGTTGTGACTCCCCCCATGGCGGCTGCTTTGCTTTCAGTCACTGCATCTTGGTCAAGAGGTTGATAAATACCGATGTGCATATGGGCATCTACGACACCTGGAAAGCCTAGGAGGTTTTTGGCATCAAATATCTCTTGACCTTGGTCTGGGCTAATATAAGGAGCAATCTGGACAAATTTTCCATCCTTAATTCCCAAGTCAAGTAGTTCGACTGTATCTTGATGGGGACGAACTACTCTGACGTTTTTAATTATTTTATCTAATAAGGGGGCTTCGGACATGGTAGACCTCACACTAAAATGACTACATAACCTAGTTTTAAACCACAGAGGCACAGAGCTAAGAAGTTAAAAAGGAAATTTGTGACTGAAAAAGAATTTATAGCGATTCCCAACTAAGTGAGTACAGAACTAATATTTTTTAACGCAGAGGAACGCTAAGGTAGCGCAGAGTTACGCAAAGATTGTCAAATTTTATTAGCGGTGTATTCAGTCCTTCAGCGCATTAGGAAACGCTATAACTATTTTACAAGTTTAGATAGAATTGCTGATATTAATACGTCAAAAATCTTTATTCAATCATTTGGAGGAGAAAGATTATGGTAAGGTTTAATGAGTATCATTTAGATCCAAAGCAGTTTACTTTTCTCAACAGTTTTCAAGATAACTGGTCAGTGATTAGAGATGAGTTTACAAGTTTTTTTAATCATGCGTCTGCTGAGGAATTAGCGTTCACTTTTGATGTTCTGGGACCTAAAAGTAAGACGATTAAAACTAGGGGTAATGCGAAATATAGTGCTTTTGGGATTTTATTTAAAGGTTTATTTATTGAAGAATATATTCGCTTGTATCAAATAGAATATCCTGATTATGGAGCAGAAGAGGCATCAGAAAAAGCACTTGCTTTGAGAGAGAAATATTTTCCTAATTTGACTGAGGTGATAGCAAAAGTAAACTTGAGCGATGATAATATCATCAGAAATGTTTATTTTGGTACCTTTCGTCCAGGATTAGATATTAAACTACATGTGAACTATAACCCTCATATGAATCGTGGCTATCTAGGATTGATTGTACCTGAGGGGGATGTGGCTATGAAAATATGCCATGAGCAGCTTTATTGGTATGAAGGAAAATTTATGGTTTTAGATCACAGCTATCCACATTGTCCACATAATTACACTAATTATGACAGAACTGTTTTGGTTGTAGACTTTTTTAAACCCGATAAGTCTAGAGAGGAAGTGATAGTATTTGAAAAAGAGCAAGTTACACAACGAATGCAAGATAATCCTTACAGTTTAGGCGTTTTTGGTAAAAGTGATCAAGCTAAAGTAGAAGATTTTATCACGTATGGTTTAGCTCATCAGTTAGAGTGGGATAAAGCCTTAGAAGCCTAAGAAGGGCGACTAAAAGTCGCTGCTACACAATCAAAACCCGCCTACGCGGGTTGAGAACCAAGAGTCTACTTTTGCTGAATTAGTGATAATTTTGGAAAACGAACCGCAGAGACGCAGAGAACGCAGAGAAATTTAATAAAATTTTTTACGTTCTCGTAACGTGTCCGCAGGACTTATGAGTTAGGACTGCTACATACGTTAAAACTAATAATTAAGGAGTAAGGTAAAATTAAGATTAAAAATGAAGGCAAAAATCTACAGAAAGTTAATAGCAAAGCAATTTGAGCAAGATTTTAAATCTGCTGTGGAAGTTGTGGAAATTCCTATTCCTCAACCTACTACTAAGCAACTGTTAATTAAAAATAAATTTGCTGGGATTAATGGTGGTTTTGATACTTTACTTTGTCGTGGTGATGTTCCCTATGTTAGCTTAATTCCTCCCTTTGATTTGGGTGTGGAAGCGGTGGGAGAAGTTGTTGCTATGGGTGAGGATGTCAAAAATTTCCAAGTTGGTGAGGCTGTGGTAACTACTAACCGTGGTGGTGGTTATCGTGAGTACCAAATTATCGATGCGAATTTAGTAACTAAGGTGCGGGAAGTTACCCCGGAAGTGTTAACTTTGATGCCTACTGGTGTATCAGCTTTGGTGGCATTAGAACAAGTTGGGGAGATGAAAAGTAATGAAGTTGTTTTGGTGACGGCTGCGGCGGGTGGAACAGGTCATATTGCTGTGCAGTTGGCGAAGTTAGCAGGTAATCATGTAATTGGTATTTGTGGTTCTGAAGCAAAGGTGCAGTTATTAAAGGAATTAGGATGCGATCGCATTATTAATTATCGTACAGAAAACCTTGGTCAAGTCTTGCAACAAGAGTACCTCAATGGCATTAATTTGATTTTTGAGTGTGTGGGTAAACAGGTTTTCGATACCTGTGTTGATAACTTAGCGGTGCGGGGACGTTTGGTGGTGCTTGGCTTTATCTCTGAGTATGGGAAAAATTTGGCGGAAATTACCCAACCCCGGATTTATCACCAGCTATTTTGGCAAGCTGCTTCTGTGCGTGGCTTTCTCATGCCTCATTATCAAGAATATATGACAGAGGCACGCGATCGCTTGTTAAATCTTTTCTACACAGGTAAACTCAAAGTCTTTGTTGATCAAAGGCAATTTCTAGGTGTAGAATCCATACCTACTGCTGTTGAATATTTGCTGAGTGGTCAAAATTGCGGCAAAGTAGTTGTCAGATTTTAGCTGTCAATGTGTAGACATGGAGCGGTAACTTTTTCTTTTTGGTGCATTGTCGCCAGCACAGCTATACGGTTAGTAAATAATGAATCCTTTGGCATTTTTCCTCAAATTCCCTACTCTTAACGTCCTACTAAATACCGCAGACCAATGAGTAATAAAAAAACGCCATACAGCTTTTTCATCATTTCACTGCTAATAAATGGCTGATTAGCAAATAATGCGCCAAATAAATTACCAACAACTAGCCCAATAGCAATGATGGCAGCATATTTGATATTAATATTGCCATTACGATAATATACTGCTGCTCCTAAAATACCAATTGGTAAAATTTGGGCAGCAATTGAAGTACCTGTAGCAAATTTCTGATCCAAACCAGCTAGCAGAACCATTGCTGGTACCATAATTGCACCACCACCGATACCAAACATACCACCAGCAATGCCGGCAATTAGACCAATAATTAACATTTGGATGAAGATATTAGACATACAAGATTATTTATTGTTAACTATAAACTTATTTTATGTGAAAGGATCGCTTTGGGCAGCATCCCATGAACACCTTTTTGAGGACTATTGACAACTTGAGTGATGCGAAAATTTACCGCTAAACTACACAATACATAAGCGTCTTCTGCTGACAAATTTGTAAAACGTTCCAAAAAATCTATCATGTTTTTGACAGCTATTTCCAAAGCTGCATCTAAAGTTTGAGCAAACCCCATGGTGATAATATCAGTTGGTGTTTCAGCTATGGGTGTTGTTAGGTGTAAGTCCTGGCGAAGTTTGAGTATAATTTTACCGTTCATAGAAGTTTCAATGGCGGTGACATTTACTTCGCCATCGCCTTGTGCGGAATGTCCATCACCAAGAGAGAATAATGCACCTGGGACAAAAACAGGTAAAAATATGCGAGAACCTGCTTGGAGTTCTCGGTTATCGATGTTACCACCATAACAACCAGGTGGAACTGATGTTCGGGAGTTTTCTGGGGTAGCGACACCAAGGATACCAAAAAAGGGTTTGAGGGGAATTTTAATTCCACTATTAACAGGAAACTCCGCAATATTGCTGACTAAATCGAGGGGAATAAATCTCAGTGCAGGTTGAGTAAATTGGTTTGGTAATGCGCCCCAGCCTGGACGAATCGCATTAAAACCAACAGGTAAACTAGGTGCGATCGCTTCTAATTTTACTTCTAAAACGTCTCCTGGTTCTGCATCCTGGACGTAAATTGGCCCTGTGAGTAAATGTGGCCCGCCAGCAACTTTCCGTTCTAAAGGAAGATTTTGGCAGATATCAATAAATTCTGGGGTGAGAAACTCTGATGGTGCTTTGTCGTAAACGTAATAACCAGTGTAGGTTTCCACATCAATTGTGTCGCCAGATTCAATAGTGAGTGCTGGTTCTAATAGATGAGAGAACCCACCTAGATGCACAGTTTTCTTGGTGGCTTTTAAAATGTGGTGAGTCATTGCCTTTGTGATTATATACAAGAAGTTTAATATAAATAAAATTTAATAAGCTTGTAGTCAGGGCTTCAGCCCTTTTTTATCAGAAGCTACAAGTATAGCTGTGCTTACTTCCTAGCTGTGATTATGGGAGATAGAGAGGACTAAAGTCCTCACTACAAACTTTTAATTAAAATCAAGTATTTTGTTAATTAACAAATATTTTTAGCAACAAATTCAATCACATCTGTTAGCCCTGCTTGAGTTTTTAAATTAGTAAAAATAAAAGGCTTATCACCGCGCATTTTTTGAGCATCCCGCTTCATTACTTCTAAATTTGCACCAACATAGGGTGCAAGGTCAATTTTATTAATTACTAATAAATCAGATTTCGTAATACCGGGGCCACCTTTGCGGGGGATTTTGTCACCAGCCGCCACATCGATCACATAAATTGTTAAATCTACCAATTCTGGACTAAAAGTAGCTGCTAAATTATCGCCGCCACTTTCCAGAAACACTAAATTTAAATCAAAAAATTGGCGTTCTAATTGTTCAATAGCAGCCAAATTCATAGAAGCATCTTCACGGATAGCCGTGTGAGGACAACCACCAGTCTCTACACCCAAGATGCGATCGCTTGTCAAAGCCTGAGAACGCACCAAAAACTGAGCATCCTCCTGAGTATAAATATCATTCGTCACCACAGCAATCTCATACTGCTCACGCAACGCCTTACATAAAGCATCTACCAAAGCAGTTTTTCCTGAACCCACCGGGCCAGCCACCCCAACTCGAAATGCACTCATTTTACTTCTCCTCTGCGCCTCTGCGGTTTGTTAACTTCTAAACAACCTTGTATACTGAGTTTCATGCTGCATACTAGCTAACGACAACCCCCAACTACAACAGTCAAGTTGATCATCCTCCAAAGCCAGTATTTCTAACGCAGCTGCACTAATTAATGGTTGTAACTCCAGCAATAACTCTTGTCCTGCTGTTTGACCAAGGGGGATAAGTTTTACACCAGCCGTCACCAAATTACTTACCCAACTATGCAGATATCCCAGTAAAGCAGCTTTGATATTAATTTGCCAATGGGCAACAGCAATCCCAAAAGCGATCGCATAATTGCAATGATCACCCACAGCATTCACCAGTGGCATAATTTGTGGTTGTAGTTTACCAAGTAATTGAATCAGCGATCGCCCCATTTGCCAACTAGAAGCGCGTAATTCTTGGGTTTCCCTAGCAGCCGATAACCACATATTCCAACGGCGTAACGCTTCTACATCACCCATATTTGCAGATTGACCAGATCGTACCATCACCGCCGCCTCTAAGCGTATTGCCCCATAACGCAGTTCTGCTGCTAACCAATGTTTGAGACTTTCTTGGTCTGCGATCGCGCCATTTTCCACGAGGGTTTCCAATCCTTCAGAATAGCTGTATGCTCCCACAGGTAAAGCTGGATTAGCTAGCTGCAAAATAGATAAAAGATGGCTATCAGTGAGCGTGATTATGTCCATAAGCGCCTAATTCGGGCTGAAACGGCAGAATTTCTGCTTTAATTTCTAGTCCCAGTTGTACCAACATTGTCTGTAAAACTGAATCTGGTGATAAGCGTAAATAACTAGAGGTAATTTCCACAGGTACGTGGCGATTGCCCAAATGATACGCCGCCCGCATTAATAAAAGTGGTGTTGCAGCCAAAACCGTTAAAACTGGTTCTGCTTTAGCCGCAATTCTCATTAAACTACCATTGGTTTCGTCTTGGAGAATATCACCATCCCGCAACACCATACCTCTAGGTAAACGCAAAAATACAACTTTGCCATCTTCCGTTTCCCAACGATGACGACTGCGGGTGCGTTCTTCTGCTGTCAGCGCCAAAGTAAAAGTGACGACTACATCAGGGTTAGGTGGGTGACGTTGGGTGAAAGTCAGCATGATTCAGTAAAAATCAGCAAATTGCCTATGAGAGAGGGACAAAAGGGGACAAGGGGAATGAAACTTTAGGTGATACTTACTTTCTTTACTCAGCACTCAGCACTCAGCACTTAGAAAAGCACTCAGCACTCAAAAAGAGGTAATACTACTACTCTATCAAGATGTGAAGACCGATCTAGTTAGTTGCGCCCCTCTTCCTACAATGACCATATAAAAGCAAAATTGACTATTGTTCTATCTGCGCCTTTTATTTGGAGTAGTTTATCTCAAAGCCTATGCAACCAACTAATCCAAACCAATTTACAGAAAAAGCCTGGGAAGCGATCGCCCATACTCCGGAGATTGCTAAACAATATCAACAACAGCAAATCGAAAGCGAACACCTGATGAAAGCGCTACTAGAACAAGAAGGTTTAGCTAGCAGCATTTTGACGAAAGCGGGTGTTGATTTGCAAAAAATCCGCGACCGCACTGACCAATTCTTTCAACGTCAGCCGAAAGTATCTGGTAGCAGCACGTCTGTATACTTGGGACGCAGCTTAGATACACTGTTAGATCGGGCAGAGGTATATCGTAAAGAATTCAAAGACGAATATATCTCAATTGAACATTTATTGCTGGCTTATGCCAAAGATGACCGCTTTGGTAAAGGTTTATTCCAAGAATTTGGTTTAGACGAAGGCCAGCTCAAAAATACCATTAAACAAATTCGTGGGAGCCAAAAAGTGACCGACCAAAATCCAGAAGGCAAATATGAAGCACTGGAAAAATATGGACGTGACCTCACCGAAGCAGCACGTAAAGGTCAACTTGATCCAGTGATTGGCCGGGATGATGAGATTCGTCGCACGGTGCAAATTCTCTCTCGCCGTACCAAAAATAATCCTGTACTAATTGGTGAACCTGGTGTGGGGAAAACTGCGATCGCGGAAGGATTAGCACAACGGATTGTTGCTGGTGATGTCCCCCAATCTCTCAAAGACCGCAAGCTAATTGCTTTAGATATGGGTGCTTTGATTGCAGGGGCCAAATTCCGGGGTGAATTTGAAGAACGCTTGAAAGCAGTATTAAAAGAAGTTACGGAATCCGGCGGCAATATAGTTTTATTTATTGATGAAATTCATACTGTAGTTGGCGCTGGTGCAACACAAGGCGCAATGGATGCCGGTAACTTGTTAAAACCCATGTTGGCGCGGGGTGAATTGCGTTGTATTGGGGCGACAACTTTAGATGAGTACCGCAAGTATATCGAAAAAGATGCGGCACTAGAGCGACGTTTCCAGCAAGTCTATGTAGACCAACCCACAGTAGAAGATACAATCTCGATTTTGCGCGGGTTGAAAGAACGTTATGAAGTTCATCACGGGGTAAAAATTTCTGATAGTTCTCTAGTGGCAGCCGCTACATTATCTAGTAGATATATTAGCGATCGCTTCTTGCCAGATAAAGCCATCGACTTGGTAGACGAAGCCGCCGCTAGGTTGAAAATGGAAATTACCTCCAAACCAGAAGAACTGGACGAAATTGACCGCAAGATTTTGCAATTGGAAATGGAGAAGCTGTCTTTGCAAAAAGAAAGTGATGCAGCTTCTAGAGAACGTTTAGAAAGAATTGAAAAAGAACTTGCGGATCTCAAAGAAGAACAAAGAACACTCAATGCTCAATGGCAATCGGAAAAAGATATTATCAACAAAATTCAGTCTGTCAAAGAAGAAATTGACAAAGTTAACTTAGAAATTCAACAAGCTGAAAGAAACTACGACCTCAACCGCGCTGCTGAGTTGAAATATGGCAAGTTAACTAATTTGCATCGTCAGTTGCAAACAGCAGAAAGCGAATTAGCCAACGCCCAAAGAACCGGTAAATCGCTATTGCGTGAAGAAGTCACAGAAGCAGATATCGCGGAAATTATTTCTAAGTGGACAGGAATCCCCATTAGCAAGTTGGTGGAATCAGAGAAAGAAAAACTGTTGCATTTAGAGGATGAACTGCATCAAAGAGTAGTAGGACAAAGTGAAGCCGTCACAGCTGTCGCCGATGCTATTCAGCGATCGCGTGCGGGACTTGCTGATCCGAATCGTCCCATTGCTAGCTTTATTTTCTTGGGTCCCACAGGTGTAGGTAAAACCGAGTTGGCGAAAGCACTGGCGGCGTATATGTTCGACACCGAAGACGCTTTGGTGCGAATTGATATGTCTGAATATATGGAGAAACACGCAGTTTCGCGGTTAATTGGTGCGCCTCCAGGATACGTGGGTTATGAAGAAGGCGGACAATTAACCGAAGCCATTCGCCGTCGTCCTTACGCAGTAATTCTCTTCGACGAAATCGAAAAAGCACACCCCGACGTATTCAATATCTTCCTGCAAATTCTCGATGATGGTCGCGTCACTGATGCCCAGGGTCATACGGTGGACTTCAAAAACGCCATTATTATCATGACCAGTAACATCGGTTCACAGTATATTCTTGATGTCGCAGGGGAAGCCGCACAATACGACGAAATGCGCCGCCGAGTCATGGAGGCGATGCGAAATAGCTTCCGTCCAGAGTTTCTCAACCGCATTGACGAAATTATCATCTTCCACGGTTTAGATAAACAAGAATTGCGGCAAATTGTACTGTTACAAGTAGAGAGACTACGACAAAGATTAGGCGATCGCAAGATGTCTCTCAAACTCTCAGATGCTGCTCTTGACTTTTTAGCGGAAGTAGGGTATGACCCAGTATTTGGAGCGCGTCCATTGAAACGAGCAATTCAGCGAGAGTTAGAAACGCAAATTGCCAAAGCTATCTTGCGCGGTGAATTCAGCGACGGCGACACCATTTTTGTCGATGTGCAAAATGAGCGTCTTTCCTTTACTCGGTTACCCGTGGAAGTGTTTAGCAGTTAATTCAACGAAATGAAGAGTGCTGAGTTAAAAAACCATCCACACTTCGACAAGCTCAGTGACCACAATTCGCCTTGCTTGTACCGAGTGCGAAAGTCCTTCCTTCTTCTTTTGACTCAGCACTCAGCACTGAGTTTCACTTTGCGCCTTTGCACGTTTTTTAGTTGAGAATACGTAATTTTCAATTAGAGGGTTACAATACATCTGTTGACTTGCCAAGCGATCGCCTTTATGTTGGGTCAGTTACTAGACGGACGCTATAGGATTATTCAACCTCTGGGTTCCGGTGGTTTTAGTCACACCTATATTGCTGAAGACACCAAACTTTACAATACCCAGTGTGTAGTTAAACAACTCAAACCACAAGCAACTGACCCCAAGACTTTACGGTTAGCTAGACGTTTATTCGACTCAGAAGCGCAACTATTACACAAACTAGGTACTCACAACCAAATACCGCAACTGCTGGCTCATTTTGAAGAAAATGAGGAATTTTATTTAGTCCAGCAATTTATTGTCGGTCATCCTTTAAGTGATGAACTTGTATCTGGGAAGCATTGGAGTGAAGGTTACGCGATCACTCTATTACAGAATATCCTCCAACCTTTAGCCTTTGTCCATCAAAATAATGTCATCCACCGGGATATTAAACCCCCTAACTTAATTCGCCGTGAAAGTGATGGCCAAATTGTCCTGATTGATTTTGGGGCAGTTAAACAAATTGGCACTCAGGTAGTAAATCCTCAAGGACACACTAAAATGACTGTGTGCATCGGCACACCTGGCTATATGCCCAGTGAACAGAGTCGAGGTAAACCCAGATTTAGCAGCGATATTTATGCTGTGGGGATGATAGGTATTCAAGCCTTAACTGGGTTAATGCCTGACCAAATCCAAGAAGATGCCCAAAGTGCTGAAATGCTCTGGCGACACCTGGTACATGTTAGCCCACAGTTGGCAGATGTTTTAGACAAAATGGTACGCTATGACTTTCGGCAACGATACCAGTCAGCAACCGAGGCTTTAACTGTAGTACAAAAGTTAGCAGATCCTTATGTACTGACACAACAATCATGCACTCAAATACATCAACCGACTGTCCAGTCAAGTAATTTTCCATCGCCTGCGGGTTTTCCACTATCGCCAATTTTACGACAGTGGAATCAAGTAGCTATCGTAATATCACAAATTTTATCTTCTATAAAAATATCTTTGCCCACCCCACGCCCACATGTGCAATGGGGCTTTTATTTTCAGTGGATATTAGCTAATGTTTTTGGATATGCCGGAGGTTTATTTATTGGGTTTGGCTTGTTAGCAAATGCTGGTAATCTAGTTTCTATTTGTTTTTGGGGATTAGCTGTAGGGGTTAAGCAGTGGTTGGTGCTGCGCCAAAAAGTTTTTCGTCCCGCTTGGTGGTGGTTATTAGCAACTACCTTGGCTTTTCTTCTTCCTTTTTACTTTGTAGGATTAAATAACTTTGAGGATTTTGTGCTTTTACACGGATTGCTCGTCGGTATTGGACAATGGTTGGTACTGCGGCGACTAGTTCACAGGTCTGGTTGGTGGATATTAGCGAATCTTCTAGGCGGTTGGTTCGGCGGGATTATTTCAGGGATAGTGTTAGCTTGGTTGTTACGCCGGCCAAAAAATCAAATCAGCACAGGCTAATTTCCTGCGACACTCTCAGCATTTTTTTGATGATAGATAACTCCCCAAAGAGCGGAGAACAATAACCAAGAGAGCGTATTCAGTCGGAAATCAAATAAAGTTACGTCTACTGTATTAAATAGCGCCCACACTAAAACAACTACAACATAACTAAAAAATATCAATCTATCTTCTTTAGCAATGTAGTTTGATTTTCCCAATAACCGACAACCTGCAATCCAGATCCAACCCAGTAAGCCAAAAAATAAAAGTGTGCTAGGTAACCCAGTTTCAGCAGATAGCATCAAAAATAAGTTGTGAGGATGACCCAAATCAATCTGCATCTTGGCTTTGTAGAGTGCCGTAAAACTACGTAAACCCCAGCCTGTCCAGGGTTGCTGCTGAGTCAAAGACCAAGCAAATTCCCACTGGGTTTTTCGCATCAAAGCAATTGGTCGATCTGGATACATTTGATCGTTTAACCGCGCCCAAAAGTAAGCAGGAACGAATCTGCGAAAAGTTTGAGCAACTGGCGAGGGAGCAAAAGCAGCTAAAAGTACGCTAGTAACCACACCGACAACGCTACCTATAAGAATGTGCCAACCTTGGTAAAGTGCATAAGCTAAACAAGCAACCACCGCGATCGCCCAGCCATTGCGTGAGTCAGTTAAAATCAAGGCGATAAAGCTGGTAATTACTGACACAGTTAAGAACAGAAACGGGAGCGAGGCGTGGAGTAGAGACGTAGAAGAGATTACGGACATAATAATCCCCCCTGCCCCCCTGCCCCCCTGCCTCCCTGCCTCCCTACGCCATTGCCATTGTTCTAGCCACAAGCCTAAACCTAGAGTAAAAGCGATCGCTAAATAAGCGGCAAAAATATTGGCGTGCATAAAGATTACTGCCATGCGCCCTGGGGGATTGCCTCCAGGTGCGATCGCTAAATCTAATAAAATCCACAATACCTGTAGCTGAAAAGTCCAACCCCAAAACATTTGCCCAAAGCCCATAAGCACCACTGGCGCGGAACCGATGACAAGAAGCCAAGCTATGTGCCGCAATTGGGCGGTTGTTTGAATTAAGGTACTGAGTCCAACGAAAATTAAAAAGAAGGGTAATAAATTAAATAAACCCAGAAAAGCGTCTGTTTTTTGAGAGGCAAATCCTGCACTAATAATCAGTAAAACACTCAAAAGAGCAAATCCCCAGTTAAGGGGACGGTGGATAATGGTGCGGTATTGTCGTAACCAAGTTACGAGTACTGCTAAACATATACTGACAAACCCCACAAACGGACTTAACGGAAAAATCAGCAGTCCAATTTGGGCAAAATTCCAAGGGGTTTGTAACCCAGGATGGGGATGATAAAAAGCTATCTTCAAGCTATTTCCCAACATTCAGCACGGGTGAGACGAATTTGTGCTAAGGCAAAAATAGTAGGAATAATTCTACCGTAATTAGTTGCGATCGCTCTCCATCCTAAATCCGCAAAAAACCAAGTCCACATGACTGGCCCGATCAAGGTGAAAACACTCCGCACTGCCCCATAACGAGCTGCATTCATCGTCATACCCCGCCGCGCCATTTGCAAAGCTACATAACTTTGAAATTGCGTAGTAGCTGCCCCAGAACCTGCAATTGCTGCCTGTTTAGCTACTTGATACTTAGCAAAGTGAATCGCAAATTGACGGGCGATTTGTTGTAAGACAAATGGTTGGAGAATAGAAGTAACAGCCAGGGCACTACCACCTTTAAAAAGTAACCCCAAAGGATCACGCTGCAAGAAAAGTGGTAGAGGTTGTTGTAATTCTGATTTGGCTAGCTGACGTTGCACCTGTTGAGTCAATTTTTGTTTTTCCTTTTCCGGCAATTTTTTCCAAACTTGCCCTAGTAGATGTAAAAATACCTCTGCTTCTAAATCAACGGTTGCCAATTCAGTAGCATAAGGAATTTTCAGATACTTACAGACTTGAATTAATGCTTGGCGGTAAGTTACCTGACTGGTGCGTCCCCGCAATACTGTCATCCCATCTGCTGCCAAAAACCGAAAGCGATTTTCTAATGTATCTAGCCAAGATTTACGGTCTTGGCTTTGTACCTCTATCGGTTCAGGTGTATGAACATAATCTAGGGGATTAAACTTACGACTAAATAAAATTGCGGTTAAGTCCTGCAATTCTTCGTCCGTTGCCAACTCCAGCGCCGCCCTCAGTTCATCCAATTTCCCTTCCTCCCTTCGTACCGCCTTTATGTACTTTATTCTACTATTAGCTTTCAGCAGTCATTGGTCATTGGTCATTGGTTATTTCCCTCACTCCCTCATCCCCCACTACTAAAGAATGAATTATGACTGATATTGCAGTAATTGGTGCCGGCATGGCAGGTTTAGTATGCGCCCAGCAGTTAACTCAAGCTGGATACTCAGTGCTGGTTGTAGAAAAGTCTCGTGGGTTAGGGGGACGAATGGCTACGCGCCGCTTGCATGGGACTTGGGCAGATCATGGAACTTGTTACCTGAAGCCTAAAGGTGAATTGTTAAAAAATTTCGGAGAATTTTTACGCGATCGCCAAGTCTTAGAAGTATGGACAGACAACTTTGAGGAACCTCAACTCAACTCAGCACTTCGTTACGTTGCACCTGCGGGAATGAGTGCGATCGCTAAATTTATCGCCCAAGGTTTAGAAGTTTTACTGAATCAACGTGTCATAGCGGTTCACCCAACTCTGGAAAATAGTTGGCGTCTCACCTTGGAATCTAGCGGTGAAGAATTAATAGCTAAAGCCCTAGTCCTCGCTATCCCAGCACCTCAAGCTTTAATGCTGCTAGCACCATTGGGGGAAAATGTACTAGGTAAAGCTTTTCTCGAAAATTTGAGTGCTGTAGAATTTTCTCCTTGTATTAGTGCGATCGCTGGATATCCTGCTAATTATCAACCACTCCCACCCTGGAAATCCTTAAAATTTACAGATCATGCTGTTTTAGGATGGATTGGTTTAGATAGCAGCAAACGCCCTCATCCTCAACAACCCGTATTTGTATTACAAAGTAGCGCTAATTTTGCCCAACTTCATCTTGAATCCTCAGATTTACAACCAGTTGGACAAGATATGTTACAACAAGCAGCCCAGACTTTAGAACTTCCTTGGCTGAAAACACCAGAGTGGATGCAAGTACATCGCTGGCGCTATGCCTTTCCTCGTCGTCCTTGGGAAGATGCTGTGTTATCTGCCAATAGTCCCTCGCCTTTAGTGTGCTGTGGTGATTGGTGTGGTGGCAATCTCGCAGAAGACGCAATGATTTCTGGACTAGCAGCAGCCAGGGAAATTAATAATTATCTATGCCAGCTACCTTTAGCTACGAATATGAACTTTTTCAAATCATTTACATGATGATTACATCTATCGCTAGACTGGTTACTCGGTGTGATAAATTGCTTTTTGGTAACTTAATAAATTTAGGTATAAAACAGCAGTTTTCTAGAAAAGTAACAATCATAAATCATTTATGAGAGGCTCAGATTCCCAACTTCTTGAAGAAGTCGGGGATATTTTTATTTTTGACTCATAATTGATAAATATTGTAAAGAAAAACTGCGAGTTTCACTAGCTTATAATTAACATTGTTTAATTTGGCGTTGAATATTGATCCCTAATAAATAATGCTGCGATTTGTGTAGTTTTCTGGCGAAAAAGAAGGAATTTGAAATTAATCATTAGAATTAGAGATATAAAACATCTGTGTTGTCCTAGCTTCTTTAATTTGGATAAGAGAGGAGTTAAAAATTTATGAAAACAGTAGTTAATTTGACGCTGCAATCAGTCGTAGGGGAGATTGAAAGTGTGTTGGATACATATCCATATCATTATCAACAAGCTTTTGCACTTCCTGACTTGCGTCAAGAGCTAATTGTCTTTGTCCTCAACCGCATACCCCGGTTTTACAATCCAGTGTCTGAAGAACAGGTTCATCTGCAAGATTTACAAACAGAAAGCTTGTTAAACCATAAATTACCCCGTAGTCCTTTAGAACAGCAACTACACCTGCAAAACTTAATTCACCAGGGGATTTGCTCTATCATCCAAGAAAAATCAGATTGGATTAGCCATCATCTGTGCGACACCGTGCAAGCAGGTTGTGAACCTTCTCATTGGTTTGGTTAATCTTGCTAACAAGATTGTGATTCTTCTAGAAAATTAGATAGTATCTACAAGCAATAATATTTTTGATGTTTAAGCTCTGTCCACAATGCAATTAGGTAAAAATTTTGTGGAATGGGCTTAATTATTTTTTTGTGAATTAAAATAACGTGAGTTCGATTGTACCTTAACAAAGCGAATATCAATCGGTGCTGTTATCCTTCTCGATTTACTACTCAGTTTTGTGGAAGTATTAGCAGATGCGGCATTGTCATTTTCTAATGGGATGAGTTTTATAGGTGGTAAGGAATCTTTTTCTGAACTATCAGGCGATCGCGCGGAGCGCAGTAACGGAGTTAATCACACTTTATTACTCCCAAGTTAAAGATTACACACCAGCTTCAGTAAATGCCTGGCTCAAAGCATCAACCAAATCCAAGCTTTCTGCCCATTCTGTCAAGTATTTATAATCTAAGCTTTCTGCTTGCAATTTCATTATCCCCAGCACATCGCGCCACTGCTTTTCCGACTGACTCTCCTTACGCCACAGCAACTTTTGTAGAATTGTATCTTCTGCTGAGGCCACCCAAAACTTAGGTATGTCTTCTAAGTCGATGAGCTGGCGTCTTACCATCTGGGACACTGCAAACGGTGAAACATCAGTCATATACAAATCGGCATTTGCAATAGTCTCGGTATGCGTGATATTCAGCATTCGTTCCCGCCCTTGCTTTAAACCTTCAACTGCACCTGCTGGACAATAGTACCCTGCACCTTCGAGGGTTGCCACCAACAAATCAATGTCGTTTGGTTGGCCTGCAATCACCAAGTCTAAATCACGGGTTGAGCGTGGTTCACCATGCAACGAAGCTGCTACACCACCACTCACGTAGTAGGGAATATTAATTGACTCAAAAATTTGGTGTAGTTCTGCTGCTAGCGTTATTGAATCCTGAATCCACATTTTTTCATCATTTCCTTTGGGGTGAAAATCAACCCTCAATTTTTCTGCTAGTACAGCACGGATAAAAATACCACGAATTTCCTCTACAGGCGCTCCACAATGTCGAGATTTAATTCCTGCAAGGCAGAGTTTCTTCACTCCACGCTCATGAGCCGCAAACATTTCTAAGCGTTGTTTGAGGGAAAGTTGCCGCAGGCGAGCAAATAGATATTTATCTGCCTCAATGTTCGTGTCAGCTGCTTGTGGCTGGTAAGTCGATTTTAAACTGATTCCTGGAGAAACCAAATCACTGTTTGTGGTCATATAACCCTTTAAGAGGATGTTTGAAAAGTCCAAGAGGGTATAATTCTGTCATTCCGAGTGGAACCGATTGGAGAGAAGAATCTGGGCTTTTGCCGACATACTAAGATATTTCACTTTGCTACGCTGCAAGTGATGCGTTTATTCGGTACATATTCAAAGGCTTCTGCTGTGCCTTCAAAAGGTATTCCTACCATTTTTTACACATAATGCGATCGCTTTTTCTATGAAATGTTCGCTTAAGTTTCCTCTAAGAAAATGGAGAGGCGATGGCGCGTAACGCCCGCCAGAGGCGATCGCCTACGCCCTAGTGTTCGCTTTTCATCTACAATCAGTATATTGCTATCAAATATGATATCAAATGACTGACCACAAGACCCCACCTAGTCAAATGATTCGTGTGCCTACTGCCTTGATTGGAGCAGTACGCCAATTATCCAAGCTGCATCGCCAGGGGCATACAACAGCCTTACAGCAAGGTTTAGAGGAATTGATATCGCAATTTGCTCGCAGTGATATTGAAATAGATATAGATATGGTGAATAGTAGTAAATCTGTATTGCAGCTAGAGGAGAGGCTGGAGAGGCTGGAATACCATCTTGCTGGTAAAAGTGAAGGTGTAGAAACCAAACTAGAGGCTATTGCTCAACACTTAGAAAAATTGGAACGGGCTATGGCCTCTGGGCGATATAGCGACACCAAACCGCGCAGACAAGTATACTCACACCAACAGCCACAAGTTGAACTGCAACCCAGGACAAACACAAGCCTTGCCCAAAGACTGGGTGTTACCTCCCAAAGCCTAATTACTGAACGGGAAAAACTCACCCCCAAAGAATTTATCAGCTATACGCGCCATCGCGACCCGATGAATACGGGATGGGAATTTTCTCAAAAAGACGGTCTTTACCACCCAGTCAAATAAATATTGAGTGTATGTATCAATGGTTGGGGAAGTGCTTCTATCGGGTTATGTGCTGCCTACTGGTGTTAGGCTAATTACTCATGTGCGGTTATCAGGTTAAGGTAGTGTGCGTGCTAACGTAAACTAAAAAGTTTAGTTTGTGCTTGGCGACACCTTCGCCAGTCAACTTTAATCACCCCAATCACGATACAGTTATGCAAGTATCGTTCCACCAAATATTTCGTTGGACTGCTGTCTAACGTGCTTATAATCCCACTGCCCTCAATAAATACAGCTGTTATAAAATTTTGGCATTGCTCAGAGCTTTTAAACTTGTTGCACTGATTGGGCGATGCGGAAGGTATTGAGCTGAGACGCACTTTCACGTCGTGCGTCTCGGCTCAATGCCTCCTAATATTCTTCTTCCTATATCAGTACAGTTGTACTATAATAGTTATAGCGTCCACCAAGCCTAGTAAAGTACACAAAGGCCGTGTGACAGTCTTCTGGAAGATGGATTCAAGGGTTAGTCCAATGATTAAGCATTACATTCTCAACCTCAATCCGACTGCCAAGCACGAATGGGATCGGTGTATTTTACGTGACCCACTGACGGCGAAACGGCCGGACATTGCCAAATTAATAGCCGAAGCGGTTGCTGCTGATACTGGTAGTTATTTAGTTAGTGTGAATATTGAAGTACAGGTTTTAGAACAAGCTGCGGTGCCTCAAACCGAACAACTCTCGCTCCCATTTTCTGAAGTAAATGTCCCGTCGCAACTGCGGGAAGTAGCGTAATTAGAGAGTAGTATTTTTTACTTAAAAAGGAAGCACTTTAGATTTTACTCAGCACTCAGCACTTAGAAAGGAAGGTGATTAGATGGTGCAACTGACTCATTATCCCACTGCGATCGCCCAGGCTGCTCAACGAGTGAATGAAATAGATTCTCAATTAATGGCAGTACAGCAACAGATTGACAGATTTGAAGGTAATGCAGATCGGATTGCTGCCTTTGATATGGATTTGAAAAATGATGCTCAACGCAAGGCTCGCCGCTTTGAAGTTTTGCTGGTGAATCAAGAGTATCAAAAGGCAGTAGATACTTATATTCGGTTAACTGCGGAAAAAGCCAATGCGATCGCTCATTTGGAATATCTGCGTAACCAGTTTAGTGTAGCTAAATTAGAGGCGAGATTAGCGATCGCTCAACAGCTTACTGATTTTGAATCTCGCGAATTGGTGGGTTTGTAGTCACATTCTCATCCCTCCCCGCAAGCAGGGAGGGAAGAAAAAGTGGGACTTTGATAGGGTAGGATTCCGATTATCCTAGTTAATCACAATTTGATTAACTAGGGTTTTGAACCCAGAAACAGCAGATATCTAATCTGTACAACACGATTAAATTCTTATCTGCGACGATTCCAGGGGCCAAAGATAGCAAGTGTAACACCGGGATTGTAAATGTTTAGAAACATTGTTCTACCATCAGCAGAGAAGCAAGCACCAGCAAACTCACCAGTACTGATATTGTTGAACGCAAACTGATACACTTCACCCTTTTGGTTAACACCTACAACATATTGCACTCCGCCACCATCTTCGCAAAGGAAGAGGTCTCCAAAGGGAGCAACGGTGATATTGTCGGGGTCATCTAGGAATTCACCAGTTTCACAAGCTTCAACGACAAGGGTTAATTCTTGTCTAGCAGGGTCATAAGCCCAAACCTGACCATGACCTCTACCATTAGATTTATTAATCCCTGGAGGGCCAGCTTGAGTAGCAACAAAGTAGACCAGATTGTTGCCATACCAAGCGCCTTCACCTCGTAAGAAGATGGCTGCTCCCTTACTTTGCGCTTCGACACGAACAGTATCTTGTTCTGGATCTGGATTATCAATTTTGACCCACTCTACTGGTAGTGATTGACCAACCTTAATTAGCCCTAGCTGACCACCAAAATTAGGATTATTAGTGGTATTCAAGGCAAAGTTGTTCATACCTCTAACCTTCAAGGCGTAAAGAGTACCACCTTTAGCCAAGTCGCCTACTTTGGTAGGTCTAACATTAGGCTCAAACCGATAAAAGCAGCTATCAATACGGTCTTCGGTTTCGTAGATATAACCACTTCTGGGGTCTACAGCAACTGCTTCATGACTGAAGCGTCCCATGTCTATCAGAGGTACTGGAGTTACTAAACCGCTATTGGGGTCAGCGATAACTTCAAAGTTGTAACCATGCTTGATAGTCTCCAAAGTGCCAGAACTATTCATGTTAGCAGTGGTAGAGAAGGTTTCTTCACAACTAATCCATGACCGCCAGGGTGTGGGGCCACCTGCACAGTTACGAATAGTTCCAGCGAGGGAATTAAAGTGCTTGATAAGTCTACGGTTAGCACCAACTACCAGTGTAGTTGTTCCACCTTGAGCGCCTGTAGAGTATCGAGGTGAACCAAGAACTGGATCTGGGGAATTAGCTCCATTCTCATGGTTGCGAACCAGGATTGTTGTGTTGTTAGCTCCTGGAAATGCAGCCATACCGTCGTGTCTCTCAGGTACTGTGAAACCGTCATCCATTGGCTGACCAGTAGCTGAAAAAGCGGTGTAGTTAAACCCGCGAGGCAGTTTCAGAAGAGGTCTTCCGCTTAAGTTAGGAGGAAGTTCAGCAGTGTTTAAAGGCAGCTTTTCTTCAAGTGGGCCATAGCCAGTACTAGTTGGCATTTCACCACGGGCAACCTTTGCATAAAAGGCTTCTAGTGGTGAAAGCATTGTTACAGTAGCTGCACTTGTGCCAGCTAAGGTTAAAAACTTACGACGTGAGAATTCCATTATGTTGATCTCTTCTCTTTACGTGAATATGCGGCAGTCACGGTGAAAATCTATTCGACCAACATTAATTTCCGATAATGCTTGGTTTAAGCTCCGGTTAGCGAAATCCCCCAATCAACTAGACTTTGGCTATTTGGTAAATTTTTCACGACATAGAAGAGAGATAGAGAGAGATATATAAATCTTGGGATTTAAATTCCATCGCTCATTGAACAAGAAGGAAGATCATTCTTCTTCCCTCTTCTTTCTAACTTCATTGATTTTTGAGGAGAATTGGGTGGCATTTGAGAAGAGTGCAAAATGTCAACCCCTTTAATTAATTTTTGATTTAACCTTGGCAAACTACTTTTGTTTTTTTCGCTGGTTCTTTAGCGATCGCATAACTGGTTGTTGAACTAAAATCAGCAAGCGATCGCGCCGAATCCCATCTATAAACATTTTCAAGGATGGCAAAACCTAATTAAAAACTGGCACACCTTGCCTACTAATTAAGATATTTTTGTGATATAGCGGCTCTGGGTGTAGAGTTGTGGTTTCTCAATAGGGACTTCCCTACAAAGCAGTGTAGATAGCCACCGTCACACTATTTTTGAGTAATTAAGCCGGATTGTAGGCACAATAACACAACCTTTCTGGAATTTCGTGTACTTTAGTTTTGATTCCACAAACCTTTAGTTTTAATATTTATGTTAGGTTTAAAATCTTTTTTATAATCAAGACAGAAATCTTTGTATCTACCAAAGGTTCTTATTTATCCTTAACAAGTAGTAATAAATTTTTTAAGAATGCCGAGGATTCTTGTCATAGACGATGACCCAGCAATTTCAGAACTCGTTGCCGTCAACTTGGAAATGGCTGGCTACGATGTCAGCCAAGCTGAAGATGGCATCAAAGGTCAGGCGCTGGCTCTCCAGCTACAACCTGACTTGATCATGCTTGACCTGATGTTGCCCAGAGTAGATGGATTTACAGTTTGCCAACGCTTGCGTCGAGATGAGCGCACATCTGAGATTCCCGTGTTGATGTTGACCGCTTTAAGCCAAACCCAGGATAAAGTAGAAGGCTTCAATGCTGGCGCTGACGACTACCTCACTAAACCCTTTGAAGTGGAAGAGATGCTGGCGCGGGTGCGAGCATTATTGCGGCGTACTGACCGCATTCCCCAAGCAGCAAAGCACAGTGAAATTCTCAATTATGGGCCTTTGACCCTTGTTCCAGAAAGATTTGAGGCTATATGGTTCAATGAAACTGTGAAACTGACTCACTTGGAATTTGAGCTACTGCATTGTTTGCTGCAACGCCATGGTCAGACAGTTTCCCCCAGTGAAATCCTGCGAGAAGTTTGGGGCTACGATCCAGATGATGACATTGAAACCATTCGAGTGCATATCCGCCACTTGAGAACCAAACTAGAACCAGATCCCCGCCACCCCCGCTATATAAAAACAGTATATGGTGCGGGATACTGCCTAGAATTGCCTAGCGTACCTCCATCAAGTGAGGGGGCTTCAGCATCAGTGGTTGAGTGAAATCTCGCTAAATTCCCTTAACTCAATACGGGATTTGATTAAATCTGTAAAGAAATTTGCCATGCTGAGCGGAATGCTATGTGGCAAATATATTAAGGGAAATTCTACCCCAGCCTAACTCTACGAAAAGCCTCCTCCGCTCATCTACGCATCTGTTCTTTGTTTCGCCACGTACCCTACGGGAAGGCCCCTACTCTACGAGAAGCCGCCCTCCAGAGGACACTGCGTTGCAATGAGAAGTCGCAAGGAGGAGCCAGCGCTGCGGTGAAGCATTCAGTCTACAGATTTTAGATTTGCAATTTTAGATTTTAAGTAATAAATCTAAAATCCAAAGTCCAAAATTAGATAACTGGCGCTGGTTTTCCTCCAGGCGAACTTATAGTCTAATAGTCTGCTTAACCTGATTTTCAGCTTTAGACTACAGACTGCCTAAATAAAATTGATAATCTGAGTTTATTAAGAAGGAGGAATTTGAAAAACCTTCTTTGCTTGTGGTTGTTGACACCATATCATGATGGCTCAAAAAACTGTTGACATCATTACCGATACCCGACACACCAATCCCTAACCCTCATTTGTCACTTTGGGAGAATCCAATCGCTCAAATGGTTACGGTGCTTTAGTTTCCACTTTTCGTCTATGAATTTTAGTTTCTGTTAGGAAATAAAGCCTCAAACCTGGATTAAATCAAAGTCTCAGAATTTGGCTGAGATTATTGTTTTCCGAGAGTGACAAAACAGGGCTAAAGATGTTAGTTGGTTAAGGATCTCGAAAGACCAATCTTCATTACCAATATAAACTTTGCCGTCATCACTGGCCTCAATATCATTACCTAGGAAACTGCCATAACTAATATTGGTAGTATTGGCGTTACCTAAGATATTATTGCCATTGCCACTAGGATTTAATCCTGGAAAACCAAGATATTACCAGAATAGCAAGCTACCCAAACTTTCCGAGTTTGTGGATCGTAAGTAATACCAATTGGATTAGCATCAACATTAACTTTTTGTACCACTTTCATGTCACTAGTGCGAACTTTACTCACAGTGTTTTCGCCGTAGTTAACAACGTAAAGCCGTTGACCATCATCGGAGAGAACCATGCTACGCGGCGCTTTACCTGTGGATATTTTATTGATTACCTTGCCTTGTGGTAAGCTAATTTTTGCTATTTTTCCTTCACCGTTTAAAGAAGCATAGAGATACTTATTTGCGGGGTCTATATTTAAATGACGTGGTGAACGACCAATATTTTTTAGCCATTTTATTGAAAAATCTTTTAGGTCAACTTCAGCAATTTCATAAGAACCCATGACAGCAACATAGGCTTTTTCTGAAGCTGCATCTACAACAATTCCTCTAGGATATGCCCCCAATTTAACTCGTTTAATTTCCCGATTTTTCTCAGTATCCACAACACTCAAATCCCAGGAACACCAGTTGCTAACTAGCACTAGACGTTCATCAGCAGAAGTAGCGACAAATTTAGGCACAGAACCGACTTGAATTACATTGTCAATATCCAAAGTTTCGGTATTAATTCGATACAAAAAACTTCTGTCTGTCTTTTGAGATGGATGGCATGTATCACTACCAGGTTTGTTAAAACCAGACCCATACATTTTATAGTTTGATACCCAGGCATATTTGCCATCATGGGAAAAACTAGCCTCAACTGGCGCACCTTTGTAATTGCCTTTGAAGTTAGAATAACCGTATTTTGATAAATCTACCTCATCAGGAATAATTTTTACTAACTGATGCTCCCGGTTGTAGACAGTAATTGTATGGTTATACATCATGTTTTGGGCAAAAAATAGACCATTACCAGAATGCACCACTGATTTAGGTGAAATCTTGCCAGAAATAGTTTTTGCGAGTGTCATTCGAGCTTGATAACTAGCAGCATTTTCCCGGATATCATCTTTTTTAACCTGATTTTCTGCTTGTTTAGGACTATCAGTAACTATAGGATTTGAGGAAGTAGATTGAGAAGAAGAAAATGTCACTTTGCCTAAATTAGATGCTAAGGCTGATAATGTCAGGGGTCCAGCAATCCCATCAGCGACTAATCCATGATCTTTCTGAAATCTGACTACAGCTGCTTCTGTTGCAGTGCCAAAATATCCTGTGATAGACTCCTTCAAGTATCCAAATGTTTGCAACTTTTGCTGAAGAGACATTACTTGAGAATTTTTGTTGCCTTTTCGCAGAAGTTGAGTAGAGCTAGCCAATTGTGATTGGTTATTAGTGACTATAGTAGAGGCGGTGTTAGTTAAAGCGGGTGGGGAATTTGGCTTTCCTAAACCAGATGCGATCGCTGATAGTGTTTGAGTCCCAACAATTCCATCAGCAATTAATCCGTTGTCTCTCTGAAATTTGATGACAGCTGCTTCTGTCACAGTCCCAAAATATCCTGTGACGCTATGTCCAAAGTATCCAGCTGCTCGCAGTTTTTGCTGGAGGGAAATCACTTGAGAGTTTTTGTTGCCCTTTTTCAAAGCTAGAACTGTGTTAGACCAACTAAAAGAACCCATACCAACGGCAAACGAGAGCAATAGCATTAAGGCTCCACCCCGTTTATTTTCCTCTTCTATTTCCTGGAAAAATAAATCGGAACCAGTGATAGTTTCTAGTTCCGAATTAGCAAATCCCTCATAAGTTTCAGCTAGATGCAGGTAGGCAAGTGTATCCATAGTTCAAGAATAGTCAAAGCTAAAGCAATTATAGTAAAAATTAAGACGTATCTTATTCAGTATACTTGCTACTTCTGCAAATGCCGCAAGGGAGTATCAAAGTTTTACACTTTCGTTAACTTGTTAATAAATATACGCTGCCTCGTTCATCTCATTGCCAATTTTGGCGACAGAATCCTTTTTTGAACTTTGACAACAATAAACACACAAGTCCTACCACTACCAGTGATGCTGAAGGCGTAAATTCTGGGACAGATTGAGGGTTCTGCACAGGATAGTTCGCATTTCCGGGAATGATGCCAAGTGATGACAAAAACTGCTGAATATCGCTAGAGGTATTACCGTTGCTATTACCAGCATTTCTAGAAAGGATGAGTCGGTTAAACGTCTCAGTCTCTGATACCCCAAAATCTCCTGTTAATCCCAGAAAGTCTTGACCTATTCTGCCTACCAGGGAGTCAATTAGGTTGTCCACATCAGCCCTAATTTCTTGCGGATATAACTCTAAACTGCCATTACCAACAGCCTCATCATTGAATAACCAGTTGCCATTATCAATAATTGTCTTTTCGTCGTTGAATAGCCAGTTACCATTACCTACGACTGTGTTGTTATTAGTAAATACCCAGTTTCCATTACCAACAATTGTGTTGTTATTACCAAAATCCCAGTTACCGTTGCCAAGGGTGGTATTGTTATTGCCAAAACCCCAATTACCGTTACCAATAGTTGCATTGTTGCTGTCGAATTGCCAATTACCATTACCTAGGGTAGCGTTATTATTTCCGTAATCCCAGTACCAGTTACCGTTTCCCAGAGTTGTGTTGTTATTGGCGAATAGCCAGTTGCCATTACCAATAGTTGCGTTATCGTTACTGAAGTTCCAATTACCGTTACCAATGGTGGCGCTATCATTGCCAAAGCCTGAGTTGAAATTACCAATAGTTGCGTTATCACTACCAAAGTTTCTATTGCCATTACCAACGGGTATGTTGTCCTGATTAAAAGGTGGACTACCACCACCCACAAATGGATTACTACCACCACCCACAAATGGGTTATCAACGCCATCGAAGAAGTTTTCACCCAGAATTAATTTCAAGCGATCAAAAATTACTTGATTAAGCTGACTACCAAGATCACCAGCAAATGGGTCGATACCACTACCTGGAATGGGATTGCCACTGCCAGTAACGGTTACGGGCAAATTTTCATTTAAAACTTCATTTAAGTTTTCCAAGGGCGATCGCTGCGGCTGACTGCCACCACCAGCGAAGAGATTACCAACATCAGAGGTATTTTCCCCACTATTAAACGAGTTGACGGCAGACATTTCCATCAGCACTAATTCTCCTGATTTAGGAATACAAATTTGACAAATAAATATAAAACAAAATTATATTTTTGCTTGCTTGTTTAGAAACGATTATTTTTTTGAAATTCAAAAAAAAATAGATTACTATTAAAATATAAATTAGTTGAAATTTAATTACAATGAAAAATATTTTTATATTATTGTCATTTTTTTAGTTATGGCAATACTATTTGACTTGCTAACACCCAGAGACTCAGACCCCCGACTTTCTCTATCTAATAAGCCGGGGGTCTGGTTGTTAATGTTAGAATAACACACCGCTATTAATACTGCATTAAACTGAATTTATTTGTGTATCTTCAAGAATTTCTGTTTGCTCAAGAATACGTCCTTGTACTGTCAGAATGGAGCAAGGAGCATGATGTAGAACATAATTGCTGACACTACCCAACAAAAACTCACTGATACCAACACGACCCCGGCGACCCACAATAATTAAGTCAGCGTGCCAGTTACGAGCCACCTCACAAATGATCCGTCCAGTGTCACCTAGGTTTTGGGTAAACTCAGTTTTGACACCTGCGCTAATTGCTGTGTCACTCAGCGATCGCAACCAATCTAGTCTTTCTTTTTTCAGTTCTTCCCACTCCTTGACATAACTATCCATAGGAGTAGTTTGCAAGGTGGGATAGATGATATCTGGTTGTGTAAATACAGGGCTGATATAGGGGTCTTCTAAAGGAGACAGCACATGCAGCAACATGAGTTCAGCATCAGCTGCTTTTCCTAAAAATACGCCTTGTTCAAACACAAATTGACTCATTTCAGACTTGTCAACAGCAACCACAATTTTTTGATACATACTAAAAAATCCTTCATAATTGACTAACTATGCTGTGTTCATAGCAAGTTTTATGCTTTTACCCCATTAGGCAGATAATGGTAAATTTGACATTTTATATTTGTATAATCAACTACCTATGGTTATAATCCTTCAGGTTCATGAGATGAAAGAAGTCAGTTTTGCAGTTGACTAATTTTTTACTGGCAGAGTAAGAAGTAGTGATTACTGCTAGTATTGCCAGATAGGAGAGAATAGCTAGCACCTAATTAACTTCATTTATTTTTGATGCTGTAATTTTTTCTCTTGATATGATATGGATGTATCATAAAGGTAGGAAAAAAATTGCGGCTAAAGTGAAAATTGTTCCGTAGAATTATTAACTTTTATTGCAATAAATAGAGGCTACTATAAAAACTCACAAATTCCTCCAAATCACCTTCTAATTTGAAGATATAAATCATAGGACTTACGCAATAACTCTCTGAAACCCTCTTTCCTTCGTGCTCTTCTCTTCGAGACGCTGCGCGGTAAGCGAAGCTATGCCGAAGGCTTTACGTGTCCTTCACGGTATGCGCTGCGCGCACGCTTCGCGAACGTTTTTTCATTATTTTGCGTAAGTCCTGAATCACTAGCTATCGTTATTCTAGTCGAATCAATCTCTTATACAGGACTCTTCTTTAATTTTTGCAAAAACGACCGATACCTATCTTCCCTGTACTCTGTTGTGATAGAGGGGAAGTTAGAGGTTGATGAGATAGCAATAGATGACTTGACAAACTCAAATTTGGGTCAAGTAGAGGTAAGTGAGATATTTGTTTGATGTAGCTCTGTCAGGAGGTTATAGTTGTGACTATTAAATTCCGTAATCGAGCTGAAGCAGGTCAGATGTTAGCGAGAAAATTGACAGCTTATGCTCATTGTCAAGATGTATTAGTATTAGGATTGCCTCGTGGTGGCGTGCCTGTAGCATACGAAGTAGCAAAAGCGCTAGATGCACCATTGGATATTTGTTTGGTAAGAAAACTCGGTGTACCTGGTCATGAAGAATTGGCATTGGGTGCGTTAGCGAAGCTCCCTGGAACGGAGTTTGCTTCAGGCGGTGTCCAGGTATTGAATTCTCATGTAATTAATTTATTGGGTATTGACCGTCAGACAATTGAGGAAGTTGCTACTCAAGAATTTCAAGAATTGCAGCGCCGCGATCGCGCTTATCGTGGCGATCGCCCCCAACCAGAAATCAAAAATCGTACCATTATTTTGATAGATGACGGTATTGCCACTGGCTCAACTATGCGTGCTGCCATTATTGCACTCCGAAAACAGCAACCCCAGCGCATTGTTGTAGCAATTCCAGTTGCACCTCCTACAACTTGTGAGCAGTTGCAAGCCGTAGTAGAAGAAATAATTTGTTTGATTATGCCAGAGCCAATGTATGCAATTGGTCTTTGGTATCAGGATTTCTCACAAACAACTGATGAAGAAGTCCGCAACTTATTGGCAAAGCAACTTTTAGCAAAGAGGTAATGATAGCGAGAGAAAATTACAGCCTCAGTACAACATAAAAAGCCAAAAATCAAAGCAGATTACCATAGTTCATTGATTTCCACATCGCTGTAAAATCCCCAAATTAAAATTGAATCAGTAGGATAGAGCAAATGGATCACAAATTATTATCCAATGTTGATGAGCAAATAGTGATAGTTGAATTAGGAAGTATCAGGCTCAAAGGAGAGTTGGTTGTGCCTGAAAATGCAGAAGGGATTGTACTATTTGCTCATAGTACTGGAAGTAGTCGATACAATACTCGTAATCATTATCTTGCCCATCTGCTGCGTCAGGAGGGAAGACTGGCGACTATACTAATCGACCTGCTGACCAAAGAAGAAGAAACAATAGACCAGCGCACCAAACATTTTCACTGTGACATTGGTTTCCTAGCTGCACGGTTGGTTGCTGTAACAGACTGGCTGTTGGAAAACCCCATTACTCGCCATCTCAAAGTTGGCTACTTTGGTGCGGATACTGGCGGCGGTGCGGCATTACTGGCAGCCGCAACACGCCCAATGTCTGTCAGGGCAATTGTTTCGCGCAGTGGACAAACCGATTTGGCTAGTGAAATACTTTCCTACTTGCAAGCCCCCACATTATTAATTGTCGGTGGGAACGATCTCCCTATAATGGCGATGAATGAGGATGCATTAGCACAAATTCCAGCAAAGAACAAGCAACTAGAAATTATTCCCGGAGCAACTCACCAGTTTGGTGAGCCTGGTGCTCTGGAAGAAGTAGCACGACTAGCTAGTCAATGGTTTCAACACTACCTCACGTCATTTGAACCACGAGACATACATTTACATGCTATGCCCTTGGATTAATGCTCCTGTAATCACCACAACGTGAATTAATACTGCTGAGGACCTTTGGCATCACACTCTTTATTCAAGCACCGTTCTAAAAGACCAATTCGCCAACTATAGGCGAAACGACGAGGATTCAATTCTAATTTAGAATCACGACTAAACAAGGGTTGGTTCAGATACTGCCAAAAAGGAAATTTAATTTTGTTGTGTTGTGCGGACATAGGAGGAACAAAATAGTATAAAAGCGTTGCGGCAGAGTAGTTGGCATGTTGTGTGAGAACTGCCAGATACTGATTTCCTAGTTAAAGATGACATGATATGTATTCAGTTGTCTTGGTGGCAATTGCGGAATCTTACCTCAATATTTCTGCCAGTTTTGCTAGACTGAGCATGATGCTAAAGGTTCCCAGTTAAAAGTACTATTGTAGTTATAGCTTTCCTCTCTGTCAGAGTCTACAAATAAATTTTCTATTGGCCAAGGGTAAAGGCGAATTTTCTTCGTTAGGCTGATTGAGATGCTGACGTAGTGAGGGTTACACTAATATCAAGCACTGCCAATGAAAAAAATATCCCATCGCACAGTACGTTAGCCTTTACACATATCTTGCACCTAACCCCAACGAATGAAATTCGTGGCTATACAAACAAAGTCCGCCTATGCGGACTAATGTAAAATCAAGGATTTGGAACCCGCGCAGGTGGTTACTGAGCGGCTCGAGTGACTTGTACTGAGCCTTGTCGAAGTAGCCTTCGCCGAACTCTTGTCGAAGTGCGGGTTTTGTTCGTGTAGCCGCGACTTCAGTCGCTTGGTGCAAGATGTGAGTTTACTTTGTAGCTGAGAAGAAGGCTCCTGCCATCATCTAAGTTTGGCAGGAGTCTTTCGCTATGAATCAAAAGTTAGTAGCTAATTGCAAATTAGTATCAATTATCCTGCTAATAATGAGTGCCCGTTTTACGATGGTTAATGGCAGTAACAGCATCAGGTTTAATTAATTTACCGTTGTCAACAGTGGCATAAACCACCCAGTGATCGCCACATTCCAGACGTTGGTTGACGGAGCATTCAACGTATGCCAAAGCATCAGTGAGAACTGTACAACCATTATCGGCAACTGTGGTACTAAAGTTAGCAAATCGGTCTTCCCCTGGGGCAAAACTTTTCCGGAAGTGCTTCATGTACTCTAAATGATTGCCTTCCTCCAGGATATTCAGCACAAATTTACCACCTGGATACATGAGAGATTCAATCGCTCTTTCTTTGGCGATCGCCACAGTCAAACCAGGTGGATTAAAAGTAGCTTGAGATACCCAAGCGCCTAGCATTCCCGTAGACACGTCACCTTGTTTAGCGGAAACTACGCAAACTGAACCGACAATTCGACCCACGGCTTGTTCCATAGGTGTAGCGGCTTGTTGTGGTAAACGAACTTTTTTCGCTTTTCTCAGGCTTTGGGCAAAGTCTGTACCGACTTCTTCACAAAATTTGAGAGTGACATCATCGGGTTTAAATTTAACCTTCAGGGTTTCAAAACCAAAACGATAGCCAGCATCCCGTAGCTTACCTTCAATCAAATCAAATGCTTCGCCACTCCAACCGTAGGAACCAAAAACACCTGCGAGTTTGCTGCTATCACCAACTGTTAGCACAATCCCCAAAGCAGTATGAATGGGAGTAGGTGCATGGCCGCCGATAGTGGGAGAACCAATCACAAAGCCATCAGACTGTTCCACAGCAGTTTTGATTTCATCAGGGGTCGCAAATTCACAGTTAATCGACTGGACTGCAACTCCGCCTTTAGTTAGCCCCAAAGCCATTGCCTGGGCTAGGATTGCTGTATTTCCATAGGCTGAGGCATAAAGTAGGGCCACAGATATTTCCCGATCTTTTTGAGCGCGGCTCCATTGTGCGTAAGCTTTGGTCAATTCAATTAAACCAGTACGTACCAAAGGCCCGTGACCGACAGCATACATTCTCACCTGCAAATCTGAGATTTTTTCCAAAGCGGCTTCCACGTGCAGCGCTTGGGGAGCCATCAGACAGTTGTAGTAGTAGCGCTGGTCATCCTTGAATGCTTCCGGGTTGTCATCAAATACTTCATCACCACAGATATGACTGCCAAATAGCTTATCTGTGTAGAGAATTTGGGTTTGCTGGTCGTAGGTACAAAGTCCTTCTGGCCAACGGGGACTAGGAATCGGCAAGAATTTTAAAACATGACCCTTACCTAAATCTAGAGTTTCTTTTCCCCGCATTACTAAGATTTGTAGTGCATCCTCTGGGAAAGCATTACGCAAATTAGCAGCACAAGGTAGAGAACAGACAAAGGTTACCTGTGGTGCTAATTCTAGAAGTGTTTTGAGAGTTGGCACCCGGTTAGGACTAAAATGACCCAAAATTACATAATCCAACTTTTTTAAGTTGAGAGTCTGCTGCAATGCTTCTAGATAAATTTCCGTGAAAGTTTCCGCAGGTGGGTCAATAATTGCCGTTTTATCACCTGCAATTAAATAGCAATTAGAGGTAGTACCTCGCTCTAGTGCATATTCAATTTCAAACCGCAGGCGTGACCAACTACGCGCTCTAATAAATTTCGTGTTTGTAGCGATGGGGAGAACTTGTACGTCACGGGGTTTGGAATTGCTCATAGATTTTTGATGAAGTGTAGAAAAAAAATGGAAAAACCGGGTAGATGTTGCCCAGTTTTTAACAGATTGAATGAAGCGATTCAGGAAGCTCATGGGAATTATCAAATGCTGGCAGGAGGTATGGGGAGCAGGGGAGATGGGGTGAGAATTTTCCCTTGTCTCTTTGTCCGGCGTTGCTGATTGAAAATATGAATTTATCTCGCGCAAAGGCGCAAAGGCGCAAAGGTACAAAGAAAAATCAGGGTGATTTTAGCATTTCATATTCTGATTCAGCAACGCCCTTTGTCCTCTTGTCTCCTGCGCCCCATTCCCTAATTAGTAATAGTTGCCGACTTTGCGATGACGAACTGCTGTCAGTGCATCAGCTTTAGAAACACGACCTTCTTGGACGGTGCAATACAAAATCCAGTGGTCGCTACATTCCATGCTGCTTTGGACTTCACATTCCATGTAGGCTAAAGCGTCTGTGAGGATGGGAGAACCGTTTTTAGCGGTTTGGGTTTTGACGCCAGCAAATCTGTCAGCACCAGGATGCAAGCGCTTGAGAAATTGCTTTTTCAGTTCTTGATAGTTGCCTTCTTCCAGGACGTTGAGAACGAAGCGATCGCCTACTTGCATTAAGGAGTCAATGGCGCGGTCTTTGGCTACGGCAATTGTGAATCCTAAAGGTTGCAAACTTGCTTGCGCTACCCAGGAGGCTAGCATGGCACTTTTAACATCACCTTTTTGGGTGGTGACAATATAAAGTCCACTGCTAATCCGCCCCAAAGCTTTTTCCATGTTGACATCAAGGGACTTGATTTGCTTGATGTTGTGTTCGCGCATCAGCAATTGTCCCAAGTCTGTACCTGCTTCTTGGCACATTTGGAATGTGCTGGCGGTGGGAGCTTCTTTAATCCGAATGGCGGGGAAGGCTTCTTTCACACCCAAGTCGATAAATTTCCGCCGCAGGGTATCAACGGGTTCATCATCGCCGCCGTAACATTCAAACAAGCCTACCAGTTGTTTGTCTTTGACGACAGATAGCAATGAACTGATACCAGCTTGAGCCGCTACAGCAGTAGATGGGGGCATCCCAATAATAATGCCGGTGGCTCTCCCTGCTAGTTCTTGAATTTCTTGCAGTTCAGCTGTACTGAGGTCAATGACCTCTACCCCAACTCCAGTTTTTTGGATGCCCTCAGCGATGGCCATACCAAGTTGGTCACCATAACCATACTCGGAAACATAAAACAAGCCGACGGTGGTTTCTGTTGTGGCTTGTCTTTGGCTCCAACTGTGGTAGCACTCGGTGAGTACATCTAAATGATGATATAGTAGAGGCCCGTGACCATTGGCGATGATGTTAATCTTTCCCAGATCGCCCATTCTCTTCATGGCATTTAATAGAGAACGTGCATTGGGTCCCATGAGACAGTCATAGTAAAATCTAAAGTCAGCTTCGATCGCCTCTAAGTCTTCATCAAAGGTGCGATTGTCACAGAAGTGCATCCCAAAGGCATCACAGGTGTAGATAATTTGGGTTTTGCGATCGTAGCTGAAGATAGTGTCTGGCCAGTGCAGGTTAGGCGCACTCACGAATTCAATTTCGTGTCCCTTGCCAATGTCGATGCGATCGCCACTTTTGACAATCCGCTTGGAAAATGGATCGTGTACCAAACCTTCTAAAAATTGCAGAGCAATTTTTGAAGCCAATACAGTAGCTCTGGGTGCTAGCTGAAGCACATCTTCCACCAAGCCGCTATGGTCTGGTTCTGTATGGCTAACAATTATGTAATCAATAGTCTTGGGGTTAACCAGACCTTTGAGTGTGTCTAGATACAGTTGACGAAACTTCTGGTGGGAAGTATCGATTAAAACTGTTTGTTCACCCCTAATTAAATAGGAATTGTAAGTCGTACCGTTTTGCAGTCCGAATTCGATATCGAAGCGATCGCGATCCCAGTCAAGAGAGCGAATCGCCGTTGTGTTAGGGGCAATTTCTACAGTCTGTATTGTCAGTCGATGCTGTACGTTCTCTGAGATCGCTACCATTATTCTATTCGTCTCCGAGCGCAAATTTTTAGTATTCTTTTTCTGCACCCATTGTCTCTCTAAATAATTTTTAAAGTTGTAATGAAGATGATATTTCGGTAAATTAAACTTGTATCAATTATTGCTATTTATTAGCATTATTTTTAACCAAAAAATATACTATAAAAAATATTTTTTTCAAAGTATCATGTCTTAAATATTGATATTTCTTGGCATAATTTAAATTCCCCAAAAACATCATACATATCTTCTTTTATTGACAATATTTTCGTAACAAAAAGCATAGATTATGCTATTGCACAGCCCAGGGAAACTTCACCTTGGTTCGGCTAGATAAAATCTGTTCCTTTCTTTACCCTACTCAGTGCTGAGTGCTGAGTGCTGAGTAATAACAAGAGGAAGGAAACGCTTTCGCCGCCTTGTCGAAGTGTGGGCGGTTTCTTAACTCAGCATTCTTCATAGTACTTATTTAACAAATCTACAATTGACTAATGACGATTAATCCATTTGCATCACTTGTAGGGCAACAACAAGCCATAGAATTACTCACTCAGGCTGTCAGACAAAACCGGGTGGCCCCAGCTTATCTATTTGTGGGGCCAGATGGTGTGGGAAGGAGTTTAGCAGCAAGATGCTTTGTGGAATTATTATTTTCTGCACAGACGCGTAATCTTGCTTCTTTACAAAGTCGTTTGCGTCAAAACAATCATCCTGATTTGTGGTGGGTGCAGCCAACGTACCAGTATCAAGGGCAAAGGCTCACCGCCGCAGAAGCAGCAGAAAAAAAACTCAAACGCAAAGCACCGCCTGTAATTAGGCTAGAGCAAGTTCGCGAAATTACCGAATTTCTCGGACGACCTCCCTTAGAAGCACCGAGAAATATGGTAGTACTGGAGGAAGCCCAAACAATGGCAGAACCAGCAGCTAATGCTTTGCTGAAAACTTTGGAAGAACCAGGCCAGGCGACGTTGATTTTGATTGCACCATCCCCTGAGTCTGTACTACCGACATTGGTGTCACGCTGTCAACGCATTCCTTTTTTTTGTTTAGATGCACAATCTTTAACTCAAGTACTTACCCAAACAGGGCATCAAGAAATTTTGCAGCATCAGGCAGTATTGAGCATAGCAGCCTGTAGCCCAGGCAGTGCGATCGCATCTTATGAGCAATTACAAGCAATTCCGGCTAATTTACTCCAAGATGTCACTAAAGCGCCTGCATCTTACCGCCATGCCTTGGAGTTAGCCAAGAAAATTGCTCAAGATTTAGATACAGAAGCTCAACTGTGGTTAGTCGATTATCTCCAACAGTCTTACTGGCAGCAATGGCATCAACCAGAAATTATTCACAAACTAGAACAAGCTCGTAAATCCTTGCTTTATTACGCCCAGCCACGCCTGGTTTGGGAATGTACATTAATCGCATTATTTATGAGTCTCAGTTGAGATGGGTATTAGACTTCTTTTCCAGAAATTGGTATAAGCTAGGGAACCACTGAGTATCTAGATGACAATGATTCCCGCAAACCGAGTTTATTTGTTATTGCTTTTGGGGATAGCGATCGCCCCCATCTTATCCCTATTCTTTAGTATTACTGTCGGCATTGCCGTGACTTTGCTATTTGATGTCGTAGTTCTGGGATTAATGGTTGTCGATAATTGGCAGGTGCGGCGTTGTCGTGTTCAAGTTACCCGCGAATTGCCATCACGATTATCTATTGGACGGGATAATGTGGTTGTCTTGAAAGTACATGCGGGTAATACTAACGCTGTCATGCAAATTCGCGATTACTACCCAGCAGGATTTGGCGTATCTACACCCATACTCCGTGCGACTGTTTCCCCAACCAGTACTCAAGAATTAAGTTATACAGTCCATCCGACACAACGAGGGGAATTTGCTTGGGGGAATATTCAAGTACGACAGTTGGGAAGTTGGGGATTAGCTTGGGATGATTGGCAAATTCCCCAAAGTCTGCGGGTAAAGGTTTATCCAGATTTGTTGGGGTTGCGATCGCTCTCAATTCGCCTGACACTACAATCATCTGGAGCAATTCGTCAATCTCGCCAATTGGGTATTGGCACAGAATTTGCCGAACTGCGGAACTATCGCACTGGTGATGATTTGCGGTTAATTGATTGGAAAGCTACTGCTCGTCGAGTCGGGTCTTATGGTAACACACCACCATTGGTAAGAGTATTAGAACCAGAACAGGAGCAAACTTTACTAATTTTGTTGGATCGTGGGCGGTTGATGACCTCAAGGGTACAAGGTTTGCAGCGATTTGACTGGGGTTTAAATGCTACTTTATCGTTAGCTTTAGCAGCGTTACATCGGGGCGATCGCGTGGGGGTAGGTGTATTTGACCACCTGATGCATACATGGATTCCTCCAGAACGTGGTCAACATCATTTGCATCAGTTAATTGAGCGTTTGACTCCTATTCAACCAGTATTACTAGAATCTGATTATTTGGGAGCAGTCACAAGTGTGGTGCAGAGGCAAACTCGTCGCGCACTTGTAGTAGTAATTACTGACTTAGTGGATGTTACCGCCTCTACCGAACTCCTGGCGGCACTTTCTCGGCTAGCACCCCGCTATTTACCGTTTTGTGTAACTCTGCGAGACCCTCAAGTTGAACGACTAGCAGATACTTTCACCGCAGATGTGACAGAAGCTTATAGTCGTGCAGTGGCTTTAGATTTATTAGCACAGAGACAAGTTGCTTTTGCTCAGTTGAAACAAAAAGGTGTGTTGGTGCTTGATGCACCAGCCAATTACATTACAGATCAGTTAGTTGAGCGATATTTGCAACTCAAAGCTCGCAATCAGTTGTAATTAAGTGGGGAGTGTACTTCAACTGCGCTCAGTAACCAGGGAATGGGGTACTTCAAGTACTCGGCGTTACTGATTGAGAATATGAATTTGTCTCACGCAAAGACGCAAAGGTACAAAGAAAAAGAAAGGTAATTTTGGCATTTCATACTATGATTCAGCAACGCCCAAGCACTCTAATAATTAACTGCTTGACTATAAAAGTTATTTAAAGTTTAACTAGGTTGTGACAAAAATGTCATTACTATAGCGTTTCCTAATCTGCTGAAGTACTGAGTACATCGCTAACAAAATTGGGCAATCTTTGCGTAACTCTGCGCTACCTGTGACTTGAAGAAGATTTTGGACAGGTTGTCCAACTTTACCTTCCAAAACTAGATGTCCAACTTTACCTTCCAAAAACATGAAAAAGATAACATCTAGAAAAATTAAAGAAAAAGTTGACGAG
>JAESGC010000028.1_pt1 | contig 132801 bp, 127 predicted proteins | sample 9266221 | NCBI WGS metagenome assembly JAESGC01 (sample SAMN14515568, study PRJNA621660) | algae metagenome | isolation source: Trichormus sp. ATA11-4-KO1 and co-occurring heterotrophs from soil, at the... | place: Chile: Atacama Desert, Tarapaca Region | collected 2009-05-22 | reverse complement strand
CACTGGTCAAACTATTTATCAAATCAAGCATAACTTGCTTTCTAATTATTTAATTCAGCAACTAAAACGTCCAAGTATTCTTATGTGCTTGGTTTGATTTGAATTGTCACCAGGTAAGGCGCAGCCCATCCGTGATAGGTTAAGTTAAAACGCATTTTGTCAATCAGTTAAAATACTCAAAATAATTTAAATAAGAATGATAATCGCGCGCGGGGGTGGGGGAAGGAGGCGAGCAACGCTCGCCTCCTTCCCCCTTTATTTGATTATCATTATTACTAGAGTTTTTAATAGCTGAAATCTTCATTGAAAACTATTGTAACGACCGAATACTTTTATCAAAATTGGGCAACATTATTCGGTAAATTCAATTATTAAGCGAGTTCACAAAAAAGTTTGGTTCACCGCCATGCCCAAGCGACCAAAACACAACTCTGACCACACACAAAAACATCATACTCCTACTATAGATAATGAAGCGATTGCTGCCCACAAAGACACGCTTTATTAACTCCAGCTATCTTTAATCAACAAAAATATTACAAGCAGTTAGGATTACGAGATAGAATTATCAATTTATCTATGATGGTGGCCGCAGTATTAACTTTATTGTGGCGGCAAGTTCCTGGAGTCCAAGAATTAAATCGCTTATTAGCCAGAGAAGATTTATTATGGTGTCGTGCCACAACAGTAGCTCAACAATCTCTTGCCCAAAGATTTTTAGTATTTCCGGCTGAATTGTTTGAGCGAGTATTTAAAGATTTACTCCCTCGTTTACAACTCAATTGGCAGCAAAGAATTAAACGACCACTACCAGATAGTGTTAAGTTTGCACTGAATAATTTTGAGCGAATTTGGATTGCTGACGGGTCTACTTTAGAAGCTTTATTTCGCAAGCTCAAAAGCCTGGAAGAGCTGAAAACAGGTCAGTTAGCTGGAAAAATATGTACAGTTATTGATTTGGTTAACCGTTTACCAGTGGAAGTTTGGTTTCACACTAATCCCGCTGCATCAGAAACTAATTTTGAAACTCCATTGCTGAATTTATTAAAAGCTAAAACCCTGATTTTACTTGACAGAGGTTTTTATCATTTCCAATTCTTGCAACAGTTAATTAATCAAGATGTTCATTTTATTACTCGCTTAAAAGCCAAAGCATCTATTAAATATCTCAAAATTTTCACTTATGATTATTCTATTAAAGACCGATTAATTCAACTTGGTACTGTTCGTCGTGGCGCGCCAATTCTGACTTTACGTTTAATCGAAATCAAGGTGGGTAAGACTAATTATTCTTATATTACTTCTGTCCTTGACCCACAAGTTCTACCTCCCTATGTAGTCGCAGACTTATACCGTCGCAGATGGCGCATTGAAGAGGCTTTTTACACGGTCAAACGGTTATTAGGATTATCTTATTTGTGGACAGGTTCTATTAATGGTGTCAAGTTACAAGTCTGGGCTACTTGGTTATTTTATGCTGTTTTAATTGACTTAGCTGACGCTGTTGCTGATGAGTTATCTCTACCATTTGACCGCATTTCTTTAGAGATGATTTTTCGTGGTTTGTATCATTTTAGTGTCGCTTACGACAAAGGTAAGGCGGATGACCCTGTTAAGTACTTTGCGGCTCCTGAAAATCAAGATTTAGGAATTGTCAAAGCCTTGCGAAAGCCTGTCTCCAAGCTGGATTTATCTCCTTTTCCTGCACCCTCTTGACAAATGTGCAATTACCTTAACCTCTCACGAATGACTCTAGAAGCATTATTTCGCAAGCTCAAAAGCCTGGAAGACTTGAAAACAGGTCAGTTAGCCGGGAAAATATGTACAGTTATTGATTTGGTTACTCGTTTACCAGTAGAAGTTTGGTTTCACACTAATCCCGCTGCATCAGAAACAAACTTTGAGGTTCCATTACTGAATTTATTAAAAGCCAAAACTCTCATTTTACTTGATAGAGGTTTTTATCATTTCCAATTCTGGCAACAATTAATTAATCAAGATGTTCATTTTATCACTCGCTTAAAAGCCAAAGCCTCTATTAAATATCTCAAAATCTTCAGTATGACTATTCTATTAAAGACCGATTAATTCAACTTGGTACTGTTCGTCGTGGCGCGCCAGTTCTGACTTTACGTTTAATCGAAATCAAGGTGGGTAAGACTAATTATTCTTATATTACTTCTGTCCTTGACCCACAAGTTTTACCTCCCTATGTAGTCGCAGACTTATACCGTCGAAGATGGAGAATTTAAGAGGCTTTTTACACGGTTAAACGTTTATTAGGTTTATCTTATTTGTGGACTGGTTCTATTAATGGTGTCAAGTTACAAGTCTGGGCTACTTGGTTATTTTATGCTGTTTTAATTGATTTGGCAGATGCTGTTGCTGATGAGTTATCTCTACCATTTGACCGCATTTCTTTAGAGATGATCTTTCGTGGTTTGTATCATTTTAGTGTCGCTTATGACAAAGGGAAGGCGGATGACCCTATTAAGTACTTTGCTGCTCCTGAAAATCAAGATTTAGGAATTGTCAAAGCCCTGCGAAAGCCAGTCTCCAAGCTGGATTTATCCCCTTGTCCTGCACCCTCTTGACAAATGTGCAATTACCTTAACCTCTCACGAATGATCAAATATCAAATTAATGTCGAGTATGAAATGGTTGACCAGAGTACCATTAACGATAAAATCAGCAAAAAACTTAGTGATGAGTTTAGCAGAATCGGAATTTGTTAAAAGTGAAAAATCAGGATATTCTTATGCCGAGAAGAAAATAACTTATGGAGATATAGAACAAAGATGGTTAGTTGTACAAAGTCAAGATAGAAAAAATCTGACTTGAAGAAATTATCGAAGAAAATAGAAAAAGCTTTGACTAATACTCAAAGTAAGTTAAAAAAACTAGCACAAGAAAAATTTGCTTGTGCTGCTGATGCTAGAAAAGAATTAACCAAAATAAGTAAAGAATTTAAATATCATCAGGTAGAAAATATCGAAATTATAGAAAAAAATCCTGATATCAAAGAAGAGAATCAGTCGAAATATTATCAAATCTCAGCAAGTAAAGCCATAAACAATCCAACCATGCGATGGATATTTCAATATTTTCAATCAGTTTATCTTGTTAATTTTCAACAAAAAAGAGAATTTTATAATTTGACATCTGAAATGAAGTACATTCTTCTATTCCTTCCAGAAGCTTGCCGCAATTACTACAGATATATAAGTTGATTTATCAATATTATTAATATTTGAATTATCAAATTTGACTCATTAATCAAATTAATGCTCTGAAGTTTTCATGGCATTTTTAACTTTATTTTCAGACAAGCATAAGTTACAATGATGTATTAATAATTTAAACTAAAATTATATTATTAAATGTTCTACCAAACACCCTTATTATTTATTGCTCCTTATTGAGAATACATCTAATAAATTTTCCTATTCAAAATGTGTTTTTTTAGAGATAAATGTAATTTTTTACTCTTTTTTTATGAATTTACTTCCGTAATAACCGATTGTGACAGTCAAGGGTGCGGAATGTGGGTTTTAATGGAGAGAGATTTCTTGGACTCTATGAAGATCCAAAGAATTTTTCTGGAAAAAGCAGAGAGATTAGCGGCTAAAATTCAAATCCCTGACTTTTATAAAAATCAGGGATCTTGTTTTTTAATTGAAGACAGCTATCTAAACGGAACTCAACTGTTTCTCTAAAACAGCTTGAGGATTGGCTTCTGGGCTATCAGCTTCAGAAGGTGGTACTAATTGCCAGAACTTAGGCAAATATTCTTGCCAATTTTGCAGAATCATTTTCGCTTTTGGTGAACCAGTGCGATCGCTATGATTTCTAATTAATTCTTGCAGTTGTTTTGCACCCGCTTCTGTTATCACTCGCTGGATTTTGACAATTTCGGGATTGACTAATTCCGGGAAAGAGTTGTCTTCATCTAAGAAGTATGCCAGTCCACCTGTCATCCCAGCGCCGACATTGCGTCCTACTTTGCCGAGGACAACAATCACACCACCAGTCATGTATTCGCAGCAGTGATCCCCGGCGCCTTCAATCACGGCTACGCCTTTGGAGTTCCGCACAGCGAAGCGTTCCCCCGCTAAGCCGTTGGCAAATAATACTCCACCAGTAGCACCGTAGAGGCAGGTATTGCCAACTATCACGTTTTGTGCTGGGTCATAGGTAGCATCAGCTGGGGGTTTGATGATGATTTCACCGCCGTGCATCCCCTTACCTACATAGTCGTTGGCTTCGCCTGCGAGTCTCAAAATTATGCCTGGGAGGTTGAAAGCACCGAAGCTTTGACCCACACTACCTTGGAAGTTGAGATTAATTTGTCCTTCAAAGCCACTATCACCATACTGGGAAGCGATCGCCCCGGCTAATCTTGCGCCGACTGTTCTGTCGGTGTTGACTATCCGTAAGGTTTTGGTGACTGTTGATTGGTTGTTAATAGCTGCTTGAATTTCGGGATCGGCAAGCAATTGGTCATCTACTACCACACCATTGCTGTGGACTTCTTCGTGTACTAACCAGCTACGGTCATTTTTGGTATCTGGTAGCTGGAGTAAGCAGTTAAGGTTGAGTGCTTGGGTTTTGGTGACTTTCACATCGTCCCGTGTTTTCAACAAATCCGCACGTCCCACGATGTCTAACAAAGAACGATAGCCAAGTCGTGCTAGCAGATGTCGCACTTCTTCCGCAATAAAGTAGAAAAAGTTAACAACGTGTTCTGGCATTCCGGAAAACCGCTTCCGTAGTTCTTCCTTCTGAGATGCAACACCTACTGGGCAATTATTCGTATGGCAAATCCGCGCCATGATACAACCTTCGGCAATCATGGCAATGGAACCAAAACCAAATTCTTCGCCACCCATTAATGCACCTATTACCACGTCCCAACCACTTTTGAGTCCACCGTCTACACGCAAAATCACGCGATCGCGTAGGCTGTTTGCCATGAGGACACGATGTACTTCACTTAAACCTAGTTCCCACGGTGAACCAGCATGTTTAATTGAACTCAGTGGCGATGCCCCTGTACCCCCATCATGACCAGAGACTTGAATGATATCAGCGTTGGCTTTGGCTACACCAGCAGCAATGGTACCAATACCAATTTCCGCCACTAGTTTGACTGATACCTGCGCTTTGGGATTAATTTGGTGCAGATCAAAAATCAACTGTGCCAAATCTTCAATGGAATAAATATCATGGTGCGGTGGCGGTGAAATCAATGTTACACCAGGCTTAGAGCGCCTTAACATGGCAATGTAAGGACTGACTTTTGCTCCTGGTAATTGTCCACCTTCCCCTGGTTTTGCACCTTGGGCAATTTTGATTTCAATTTGTCTGGCGCTGCTGAGATATGCTGGTGTCACCCCAAAGCGTCCTGATGCGACTTGCTTGATGGCACTAGAAGCAGTATCACCATTTTGCAGTCCATGTAAATGAGGGAGAGTAAGTGATTTCCCCGATGCGTCTACATCATTGAGGACTTTGTAACGAACTGGATCTTCGCCGCCTTCCCCAGAGTTAGATTTACCACCAATGCGATTCATGGCGATCGCTAAAGTTTCATGAGCTTCCCGTGACAATGCGCCTAAAGACATGCCACCTGTACAGAAGCGTTTTAAAATTTCACTGACTGATTCTACTTCTGCTAATGGAATGGGTGAGCGATCGCTTTGAAAGTCTAACAAGTCACGTAAGGCGGTAACTGGTCTTCCTTGCAAATATTGTTTGTAAACTTCATAGTGGTCATATTGCTTGCCATCCACTGCCTTATGCAAGGCCTTGGCTAGCTCAGGGTTGTTCATGTGGTACTCGCCGCCTGGACGGTAATTGACAAACCCCAAGTTTTCTAGCTTCTTGGCAGTCAGTTCCGGGAAAGCCTTACTGTGGAAGGAAAGCACCTCTTGTGCTAGTTCACTTACACTCAACCCACCAATCCGGGAGGTTGTTCCTCGGAATCCCAATTCTAATAAGTCGCCACCAATGCCAATGGCTTCAAAAATTTGGGCGGCTTGATAACTGGAAAGTAAAGAAATTCCCATCTTAGAGAGAATTTTTAGTAAACCCGACTCTACTGCTTGGCGATAATTGCCTAAAGCTTGGTCTAAAGTCAGGGTATTGATTTTCCCTCGCTCCATAAACTGTTGCGTTTTGGGTTCAAACCACCAGTCGCGCACAGTGTCCAACGCTGTATAAGGACAAACCGCATCTACACCGTAGCCTATCAGACATGCAAAGTGATGGGTACTCCAGCACTGAGCTGTATTCACCACCAGCGATGTTTTTGTTCGCAACCCTTGGCGAATCAGATGATGATGTACTGCACCCGCAGCTAATAAGGGAGGAATGTAAGTGTATTCTGTACTGATACTGCCGTATCCAGTTTGGTTAACACCAGTGGGAGAGATTTGATCACTCAAAATCAAAATCTTCGCACCTGCTTTGACAGACTCAGCTGCTTGTGCTTGTAAAGATCGCACTGCGGCTTGTAATCCTTCTGGTCTGTTGGCAATGGCAAATAAAGTTGACAACTGGGCTGTCGCAAATCCTGATAGCTTCATCGCCTCCAGTTCTGCTTCCATCAATACTGGCGATTCTAGTTTCAGTTTGCGGGCGTGTTCTGGTTTGACTTCTAATAAGTTACCCCGTTCACCCAATTCGACGTTCAAGGACATGACTAGCTTTTCCCGTAAGGGGTCAATCGCTGGGTTCGTCACTTGTGCGAAGCGCTGTTTGAAATAGTCGTACAAAAGGTGGGGTTTTGCTGACAGCACTGCTAAAGGAATATCATCTCCCATGCAGAAAGTTGGCTCTTTACCGTCAATTGCCATGGGTTGAATCACCATTTCTACATCTTCTGTGGTGTAGCCAAAGGCAAGTTGATGACGCAGTAAGGTTTGTTTGTCAATCTTGTTAGTTGTTAAATGACCCTTACCATTGCCATTCACCGATGAAGACTGACTACTAACCAGGTTTGGCAATTCTTGACGGTATTGTTTTAACCATGCTCCATAAGGATGCTGCTTGGCGATACGCTGTTTAATTTCCCAATTCTTCAGTACTTCATGATTGACTAAATCCACAGCAATCATTTGTCCTGGGCCAAGTCTGCCTTTTTCTATAATGTTGGCTTCTGGGATTTCCACGACACCAGCTTCGGAAGCGACAACAATATAATCATCTTTAGTGATGACGTAACGTGCTGGTCTTAAGCCGTTACGGTCTAATGTTGCGCCGACTTTTTGCCCATCGCTAAATACTAAAAGTGCTGGCCCATCCCAGGCTTCTTGCAGACCACTGTAATATTCGTAAAAATCAACAATTTCTGGATAATTACGCAAAGATGGTTGATTTTGGTAAGCCTCTGGAACCATAATCATTAAGGCTTCCAAAGGGCTGCGTCCAGAACGCACTAATAATTCCAGTACGTTATCTAACGTAGCGGAGTCGCTATTGTCAATGTGGACTAATGGCTTGAATTCATCCGAGCGATCGCCCCATACTGGATGATTTAGACTGGCTTCTCGTGCCATCATCCAGTTGATATTACCCAATAAAGTATTAATTTCACCATTATGCCCCAATAGCCGCATTGGTTGAGCTAAAGGCCACTTAGGCATGGTGTTAGTACTAAAGCGGCGGTGATAGACAGCAAAAGCACTTTTGTAAGCCGGGTTTTTTAAATCGAGATAAAAGTCTCCCAATACAGCAGAGCGCACCATCCCCTTATAAACAATTGTGCGGCTGGATAAGGAGCAAACATAAAATTCTTCGGAAAGATTTTTGGTAGCTTTGAAAATTCTTCTGCGGGTAATATAAAGTTCCCTTTCTAGTTCATCACCGCTTTTATCAGCTGATGCGAGAAAAACTTGTTCAATTTGGGGTTGATTTTCTCTTGCTTGTACCCCCAGCAGATGAGGTTGTACTGGTACTACTCGCCAACCCAGTACCGTCAATTTTTCTTCGGCAGCTATTTTCTCAACTGTTGCCTTAGCTTGTGCTGCTATTACACGATTTTGCGGTAAAAATATCATTCCTACCGCTAAATTTTCTGAGGAAGAGTCTTTTTGGAACAACTCCCAAGGGATAGCTGTCAATATTCCTGCTCCATCACCAGAGTCTTGGTCAGCACTACAACCACCCCGGTGTTCTAAGCAAGTTAAAGCTGCTAAAGCTTTTTCCACGATTTCATGGCTGGCATGATTCTGGCGATGAGCAATAAAACCTACACCACAGGCATCTCGCTCCTCTACTAACCACCTTTGTCCCTGATAGTTATCTTGAGATTCAATCTCCGAAAAATTCATTGTTTGTATTTGATGCATCGCTTTATCTTTCATAGCCTGTTCCTGAGATGTAGAGTCACAAATTTTGCCAGTATTTGTGATAAAAACTTGCTAATTTTCGCCCTTGAGAAATAGATAAATCACCGAAATTTAGGGAAAAAAAATTTTAACTTCGGTTTTTTTTAATCTTTGCCCGTGTTAAAATAGTCGCGTTATTTTTTTTGATTATGTGTTTATGCTGAGTTAGACAAACTACTTTTGCCCTGACAGCTTTTTATTTACGTTTTGAAGCTATGCTTTTACTCAATTCCTGCCAGATGACAACTAGTTTTCAGGTAGAGCATATTTCGCTTAACCTACGACACAACTTGAACCCAACGTTTTACTATTTTGACAGTCGAAATAATTCTGATTCAACAACAAAATCAGCGTATTACACTATATGACCATTTGACAATTCCTAAATAACTTTGTTGTTGATATTTTTGCTGATTAGCTGTTGATACCAGTGTTATTACTAGCTGAACTCACTTCAGGAGCAACAGTAACAAACATTAAGTCAAGATGATATATTTTCAGCCATTTCTGCTCACTAAAACTACCGTGCATATTCTAGTTGAAACTAGTGCTAGTTAAAACAGTTCGTGACAGTGATTTTAGCAACAGAGTTATTCTTGGATTTTACAAGAGATAGAAAGCCAATATATACAATATCATGTTTTTTCAAAAGTTAAATCACTATTTTTTAACATTTCCCCACAATTAGTGAGTCAGCTTCTTGAGTGATAGCTTTCAAAAGTACCTAGGAAATTATGGTAAAAATGCCGAATCGCAGTCGCAAAACATACTACAGTTCTGTTGCCAAACAAAAGCAGCAAAAGTGGTTCCGGGCTACAGTGCCCACAATTATGGTGATTACACTGTGCTTATTTACTACCTGGGTAACTAGTGCTCAACAGCCCCCAATAAATGCCACAGCAATACCAGAGTTGATTTCTCAGTCTCCAATACCTGCTCAAGCAGGGGTATTAGCTTCTGGTAACCAAATTTCCCTCAACGGTCGTATCTTGCCAGGAGCTTGGTTGCAGCAACCTGGAACAGCAAATCAGGTAACAACTCATCTCAGTGACGGGGCATTCCGGCAATTTATAGGAGTAGATTTTTTAAGTAGCAACAATCCAGCTAGACAACCAGTAGAGTGGTTTTCAGCAACTAACCAGCCACTAGTTTTAGCCACGCGGCTGCAAGGCGGGTATCGTTACTTGGATATTACTAATTTTGCTCAAACAATAGGTTGGCAGATGCAAGCTAATGGCAATACCTTAGTGATTGCCACCCCAAAAGCGCAAGTAAAGAATATTCGCCAGAGTCAGCAACTATCCTCTACAGGTCATGCTTTGCAGTCAGCTCGTATCGTTTTAGATTTAGACCAACCAGCACCTTGGCAAATCTCACAAGGGCTACCGATAGCTATACCTACGGACTCTGATACACCCGCTAAACCTACAAACAGAGAGTGGATAGTTACTTTGGATGGAATAGCCGATCCTGCTGTAATCCAACGTTATGCGCCACCACCTTCACTGCCAAATCTGCTCAAACAATTACCCACCCAACCAACTACGGAACAACTAATTAGACAGTTGGAGGTGGTCAACAACCGTACAATTATTAGTCTTAGCGTTCCCTTAAATCTGTCTCCCCAGATCAGCACCTTACCTAACCCCAATCGCCTGGTAATTGACCTGCGCCCCGATGCCATGGGACAACGGGATATTAGTTGGGCGCCAGGATTGCGGTGGCGACAGCAGTTTGTCAATTTAGGTACAGAACGCTTTCCTGTAGTTTGGTTAGATATTAATCCCCGTCAAGCTGGGTTAACTTTAAAACCTATTTGGACAGACCCTAACACCCTGACAGGTACGGCTCCTTTAATTCAAATAGCGCAACGCTACTTAGCAGTAGCAGCAATTAACGCTGGTTATTTCAATCGTAATAACAAATTACCTTTGGGCGCCATGCGTCGGGATAACCAGTGGCTATCAGGCCCAATTCTCAACCGAGGAGCGATCGCCTGGAATAATTCAGGAGAATTTTACTTAGGCCGTCTCACTTTAGCAGAAACATTAACTGCTCCCAATAACCAGAGATTACCAATTCTCTTTCTTAATAGTGGTTATGTTCAAAGTGGTATTGCTCGTTACACCCCTAGTTGGGGAACTAGCTACACCCCCCTAACAGACAACGAAATCATCGTTGTTGTCCAGAAAAATCAAGTTACTAATCAATTACCAGGAGGTAAAGCTGGTGAGACTGCCATTTCCATTCCTCAAGATGGCTATTTATTAACCCTACGTGCTAACGCTACCAATGCTGCATCACAATTGCCGATTGGTACAGCAGTCAGCATTACCAGCAACGCTACCCCGGCTGATTTTAACCGTTATCCCCACATCATGGGCGCTGGGCCACTGTTAGTGCAAAACAATCAAATTGTTCTGGATGCTGAACGTGAAAAATTCAGTAAGGCTTTTATTACACAAAAAGCTATTCGTAGCGGCATTTGTACCACAGCAAATGGCTCTCTAATGATCGCTGCTGTGCATAATCGTGCTGGCGGGCTAGGCCCAACCTTAGCAGAACATGCCCAATTAATGAAGCGTCTCGGCTGTGTAAATGCCCTAAATTTGGATGGTGGTAGTTCAACAGGTCTTTACTTAGGAGGGCAACTTCTCGACCGTTCTCCCAATACTGCTGCTCGTGTTCATAACGGCATCGGAATTTTCCTGCAATAAAGGTGATGGGGAATTGGGAGTAGATGACTAAATATTAAGTTCTTTTCCTTTTGCCTCTTTTTCCCCATGCCTCATACTGCAAATCTTTTTAAAGTTTAGGATAAGCCGCCATTTTGCTGGATGAAGAATTGGTGTAGACTCACAGTTTTAGCAGTAATTCTTTACACCCTTAAGTTTGATTTTGCTATGTTTAGCAAGGTGCAACAAAATTGATGATTTTTACGGTTGCAAGATTGCGCCAGATTGTCCCATCAATGGTTAAGAGTAATGACGGTTTGTTATGTCTCCAAATGAGGTAACTATGGCTCAATATCAAGAAAACACACAAACTAACACTCTGCCCCTACCCGTTGCCATCACTAACCGTGGGGTTGCTGCAACAGAGCTGCGTCCTTGGGGTTCTTTTACAGTTTTGGAAGAAGGACGCGGATACAAAATCAAGCGCATTGAAGTGAAACCCGGACACCGCCTCAGTCTACAAATGCACCACCACCGCAGCGAACATTGGATTGTTGTTTCCGGTACAGCTAGGGTCGTTTGTGGGGAGCAAGAAGTGCTGCTGAGCAACAATGAGTCAACTTATGTCCCACAATGTACAGCCCATCGTCTAGAGAATCCTGGTGTGATTCCCTTAGTCTTAATTGAAGTGCAAAATGGTGAATACTTAGGTGAAGATGATATTATTCGCTACCAAGATGACTATGCTCGTACCAAAAATTAAACCCGAAATAAAGTAAATGGGGCTGTAGCTATTGAGAACTAACACACTAACTATCTGTACAAACCGTCTGAAGTAACCACTGCGGGCTGGAAGTCCCTACCTAAATTAGGTGGGGACTAACTCGTGAAAGTGATGCCATGAGGTGATAATAAATTGTCTGCCAATAAACAGACCAAATTAAGGCTGCCGAGTCAACCACAGACTTGCATCTAGTTCAGAGAAAATTTAAAAAAAGAATTTTATGTTTTGACATGTGAGTTTTGTCGTCCATCCATCTGTAATACTTAAGAATGATGGGTTTTTGATTGCCAAAAGTAATTCCATGATTCATGTGAGTCAAGCAGCCGTAAGTGAAATTGTCCGATTACAGTTAAAACAGCAGCCAAACGCATTGTTGAGATTAGCAGTTAAGCTAGGTGGCTGCTCTGGTTGGTTTTACGATATGTCCTTTGATGAAACTGTAAAAGCAGGCGATCACATTTTTGATGTCAACGGGATCAAAGTTCTCATAGATACCGCTAGCTTAAATTATATTAATGGTTTAGCTTTGGATTATTCAGAAGATATGATGGGCGGTGGTTTTCGCTTCCATAACCCTCAGGCGATCGCCTCCTGTGGCTGTGGAAATTCTTTCTCCACAACTACGCCAACTTCTATTTAACTAAAAAAATTATGATCAATTTGACATGAAAGTAAAAAAAAAGCTATAATCAGGATTTGTTAAAAGTTAGAACACTAAGCAGCTTCACGCGCTGTGACTCATGCCAACAATACAGCAACTCATACGTAATGAACGCGAAAAAGCGCGTCAGAAAACTAAGTCCCCAGCTCTGAAGCAATGCCCACAACGTCGGGGTGTTTGTACCAGAGTATACACAACCACGCCTAAGAAGCCTAACTCAGCTCTACGTAAAGTAGCAAGAGTCAGGCTGACCTCTGGATTTGAAGTTACAGCCTACATTCCGGGGATTGGCCACAATTTGCAAGAACACTCAGTTGTGATGATTCGTGGTGGTCGGGTAAAAGACCTACCAGGTGTGAGGTACCACATCATTCGTGGCACCTTGGATACCGCCGGAGTCAAAGACCGCAAGCAGGGTCGTTCCAAGTATGGAACCAAGCGCCCGAAAGAAGCGAAAAAATAGGAGCTAGGCGGTTAATCGCGTGCGATGGCGATTAAGCGTCTTCCTTGAAAGCGCCAAAAAATCAAAAAACTAGCGAGCGGCGCTGATTTTCCGAAAAATTTAGCTACACCCTGTATTAAGCGGGCAGGTGTAGGTAATTATAGGTAGCATCTTGTAAGCTATAGCAGCGGTTTCATCTAAAATCTTAAAGTTTATGATGTGGTCGCCTTCTCTAGTTGTAGTTAGTCAATTAAGTAGCCGTCATGAACTGCGTACACTAAATAATGAATAAAAAAGAAGCTAGAGCTAGGAGCTAGAGACTAGTATTCCTACTCAGCACTTAGCACGGACTCTAAAGCGCAGCTATGCCCGCAGAGCTTTACAGGAAGCAGTTTTTGAAATCAGGTTAGCCTCGCTACAACTAAACTGTAGAGAAAAAATGGAAAAATCTGAGCGGCGGCTTTCATCGCCCATATATCCAGTGTCTGATAGCATATAATTTCGTTGCAAAATCCGAATTAAAGGTGAAGTATGTCTCGTCGTGGTGTTATTCAAAGGCGTCCAGTTCCGCCTGATTCCGTATATAACAGTCGCCTTGTAAGCATGATAATCCGGCGGGTGATGCGTCATGGGAAAAAATCACTGGCCGCACGGCTAGTTTATGATGCCTTGAAAACTATTGAAGAACGCACTGGTGCTGCTCCTTTAGAAACCTTTGAAAGAGCAGTGCGAAACGCAACACCTTTGGTAGAAGTCAAAGCTCGGCGAGTTGGTGGAGCAACCTACCAAGTACCGATGGAAGTCCGCTCTGAGCGTGGTACTACCTTAGCTTTACGCTGGTTAGTACAATTTTCCAGGTCTCGTCCTGGTCGCACAATGGCCAGTAAATTGGCTAATGAATTAATGGATGCTGCCAACGAAACTGGGAATGCAATTCGTAAGCGGGAAGAAACACACCGGATGGCGGAAGCAAATAAAGCTTTTGCCCACTATCGTTACTAACTAAAGCAGCGGTATATCGTGAAGATAAAAGCGATATATCGCGTAATCAAAAAAGCAAAGACGGTTTTCCGTAAGAGTATAGAATCTTAACAAAGAGTAATATACAAGATATCATGAGGCAAAAATTATAGGAGGCTATTGTGGCACGTACGATCCCGCTAGAGAGAGTACGCAATATCGGTATTGCGGCGCATATAGATGCGGGCAAGACAACGACAACCGAGAGAATATTGTTTTACTCTGGCATAATTCATAAAATTGGCGAAGTTCATGAAGGAACTGCCGTCACCGACTGGATGGAACAGGAGCGTGAGCGGGGAATTACCATCACTGCGGCTGCTATCAGTACCAGTTGGAAAGATCATCAAATTAACATTATCGATACTCCAGGTCACGTTGACTTCACAATTGAAGTTGAACGCTCCATGCGCGTGTTAGATGGTGTAATTGCAGTATTTTGTTCTGTAGGTGGCGTGCAACCGCAGTCTGAGACAGTATGGCGACAAGCAGACCGCTACAGAGTGCCTCGAATCGCCTTCATTAACAAAATGGATCGTACCGGGGCGAACTTTTATCGAGTTCACGAGCAAATGCGCGATCGCCTGCGGGCTAATGCCATTGCTATTCAATTGCCAATTGGTAGTGAAACTGAGTTCCAAGGAATCGTTGATCTGGTACGGAAACGTGCCTATATTTACAACAATGACCAGGGAACTGATATCGAGGAAACAGATATCCCCGCAGAAATACAGGAGAAAGCAGAAGAATACCGCACCAAGCTAGTAGAAGCTGTCGCAGAAACAGATGACGCTCTAATGAATAAGTACTTCGAGGGAGAAGAACTTACAGAAGACGAAATCCGTACTGCGCTGCGTAAAGGTACAACGGCAGGAACAATTGTACCAGTGCTTTGTGGCTCGGCATTCAAAAACAAAGGCGTGCAGTTGATGCTGGATGCAGTTGTAGATTACTTGCCAGCACCAACTGAAGTGCCACCAATTCAAGGCATACTGCCGAATGGCGAAACTGTGGAACGTCGGGCTGATGATAACGAACCTCTATCAGCGCTGGCATTCAAGATTATGGCTGACCCTTATGGTCGTCTAACCTTCGTTCGCGTTTATTCTGGTGTGCTGAAAAAGGGTAGCTATGTCCTCAACGCTACCAAGAACAAGAAAGAACGGATTTCTCGTCTGGTGATTTTGAAAGCAGATGAACGACTTGATGTCGATGAAATGCGGGCGGGAGACTTAGGAGCAGCATTAGGATTGAAAGACACCCTAACAGGTGACACGATCACTGATGAAGGATCGCCAGTAATTCTGGAATCCCTGTTCATTCCTGAGCCTGTAATTTCGGTGGCGGTTGAACCCAAAACTAAAAATGACATGGACAAGCTGTCCAAAGCTCTGCAATCACTCTCAGAAGAAGACCCAACCTTCCGCGTCCATGTTGATCCGGAAACGAATCAAACGGTGATTGCAGGGATGGGAGAGCTACACTTGGAAATTCTGGTAGACCGGATGTTACGCGAATTCAAAGTGGAAGCTAATGTCGGTGCGCCGCAGGTAGCTTACCGCGAAACGATTCGTAAACAAGTCTCCAAAATCGAAGGTAAATTCATCCGTCAAAGTGGTGGTAAAGGTCAATACGGTCACGTTGTGATCGATTTAGAACCAGGTGAACCCGGTACAGGCTTTGAATTTGTTTCTAAGATTGTTGGTGGTTCTGTACCCAAAGAGTACATTGGCCCTGCAGAACAAGGAATGAAAGAAAGCTGCGAATCCGGGGTTTTAGCTGGATATCCATTAATTGACGTCAAAGCAACTTTGATTGATGGGTCATACCACGATGTAGACTCTTCAGAAATGGCTTTCAAAATTGCTGGTTCAATGGCAATGAAAGAAGCAGTGATGAAAGCATCACCCGTACTCTTAGAGCCTATGATGAAAGTTGAGGTTGAAGTTCCCGAAAACTTCCTTGGGGATGTGATGGGCGACCTTAATTCCCGTCGTGGACAAATTGAGGGTATGGGATCTGACGATGGACTTGCCAAAGTGACTGCTAAAGTTCCATTGGCAGAAATGTTTGGCTACGCTACCGATATCCGGTCAAAAACCCAAGGTCGGGGCATCTTCTCAATGGAGTTTAGCCACTACGAAGAAGTACCTCGCAACGTGGCTGAGGCAATCATAGCTAAAAGCAAAGGGAACGCTTAATTAAAAAAGGAAACGAGCATTCATGGCACGCGCAAAGTTTGAAAGGACTAAACCACACGTTAATATCGGTACTATTGGCCACGTTGACCACGGGAAAACCACGTTGACAGCAGCCATCACCATGACTTTATCAGCTCTTGGTCAGGCTATAGCTAAGGGCTATGATCAAATTGATAACGCACCAGAAGAAAAGGCGCGGGGAATCACCATCAACACGGCTCACGTTGAGTATGAAACCACCAATCGTCACTATGCTCACGTAGATTGCCCTGGACACGCTGACTACGTAAAGAACATGATTACGGGTGCTGCCCAAATGGATGGTGCAATTCTCGTAGTTTCAGCAGCTGATGGTCCTATGCCCCAAACCCGTGAACACATCCTGCTAGCAAAGCAGGTAGGTGTACCTAGTCTGGTGGTTTTCTTGAATAAAGAAGATATGGTGGATGATGCAGAACTGCTGGAATTGGTAGAACTAGAAGTTAGGGAGTTACTATCTAGCTACGATTTTCCTGGAGATGACATTCCCATCGTCACAGGCTCTGGTCTTCAGGCTTTAGAAAAGATGACAGCTAACCCCAAAACAGCGCGGGGTGAAGATAAGTGGGTCGATAAGATCTACGACCTCATGGATGCTGTAGATTCCTACATTCCCACTCCCGATCGCGCTGTGGATAAGCCCTTCTTGATGGCTGTAGAAGATGTATTCTCTATCACAGGCCGTGGTACAGTTGCCACTGGTCGGATTGAGCGCGGTAAAGTCAAAGTCGGTGATAACGTCGAACTGGTGGGCATTAGAGACACCCGCAACACCACCGTTACCGGGATTGAGATGTTCAAGAAGAGTCTCGACGAAGGTATGGCTGGAGATAATGCCGGTGTACTATTGCGGGGTATCCAAAAAACCGATATTGAACGCGGTATGGTGCTAGCCAAACCAGGTTCGATTACGCCTCACACTCAATTTGAAGGTGAAGTGTACGTCCTGACTGAAAAAGAAGGTGGTCGGAAAACCCCATTTTTTGCTGGCTATCGTCCTCAGTTCTACGTGCGAACAACCGATGTAACTGGCACCATCAAAGCCTTCACCTCCGACGATGGCAGCGATGCAGAAATGGTAATGCCAGGCGATCGCATCAAAATGACAGTAGAACTGATCAACGCGATCGCGATTGAGCAAGGAATGCGCTTCGCAATTCGTGAAGGTGGTCGCACCATCGGTGCTGGTGTCGTCTCCAAAATCCTCAAATAGCACTACTTTTTGTTCTATACAAGAGGAGTAGAGATTATAGAGTTCTTCTTTCTCTGCTCCTTTGTCTTCCCTGTATGAAAAAGAGTGGGAAATAAGAAATAGGGTAATACCAATTCATAATTCGTAATAGCAGCCCAAGGCACACTACGTGTTAGCTTTCGCTTTAGCGATACTAATTTGTGATGAAGCAAGTTTAGATATATTCTGAATCTCCAGGTTGAAATTTGTTACCGGATTTTAGAGAATTGGTATAAAACTCAGATTTTAACTCCCAACTCCCCACTCCTGTACGGGCGGGTTAATCAAGAATTGTTTCTACCCGCAGATTCACTGCTTAAACCCGCCCCTACCTACTCCCCTAATTAATCAGAACCAAGAAAATTAAAGATGGCAACTCTACAGCAGCAGAAAATTAGAATTCGTTTACAGGCCTTTGACCGCCGTTTATTAGATACATCTTGCGAGAAGATTGTAGACACGGCTAACCGGACTAACGCTACAGCTATAGGCCCGATTCCCTTACCGACAAAACGCAAAATTTACTGTGTACTGCGATCGCCTCACGTAGATAAAGATTCGCGGGAACACTTTGAAACCCGTACCCATCGTCGGATTATTGACATTTACCAGCCTTCTTCTAAAACTATTGATGCCTTGATGAAACTGGATTTACCCTCTGGTGTAGATATTGAAGTCAAACTGTAATTTAGTGATTAGTCATTAATCAACACTCAGTAGTCAGTAGTTAATTGCTTTTTTGCAATTGACTACTGACAGATGAAAATTCAAATTCATTGCTTATGAATATTTACCCAGCCCTCAAGAAATTTATCTCAGGGCTTTTTATTGGCTGAGAAACAAATGATAGAATGTAGACAAAGTACGGGAAAAGCAGAGAAGAATAGATTTTAAAATTAAATTTATACCAAGGTAACAATGACATCCTCTTCTAAAATTGCCGTCCGCGAACTACCTCTGTTCCCGTTACCTGAAGTAGTTCTGTTTCCTACTAGACCATTACCCCTACACATCTTTGAATTTCGCTACCGAATCATGATGAACACGATTTTGTCAAGCGATCGCAGGTTCGGGGTGTTAATGGTTGATCCAGTTGAAGGCACAATTGCCAACGTTGGTTGCTGTGCAGAAATCATTCATTACCAACGCCTGCCAGATGACCGCATGAAGATGTTGACGCTGGGACAGCAAAGGTTTCGTGTCTTAGAGTATGTACGTGAAAAGCCCTACCGTGTTGGTTTAGTGGAGTGGCTAGAAGACCAGCCACCAGCTAAAGATTTGCGTCCTTTGGCTACTGAGGTAGAACAACTGCTGCGAGATGTGGTACGTCTTTCAGCTAAGTTAACTGAACAAAACATGGAACTTCCAGAAGAATTACCCGATTTGCCAACAGAGTTATCTTATTGGGTAGCAAGCAACCTCTACGGTGTAGCCACAGAGCAGCAAGCATTACTAGAAACACAGGATACTGTTGCTCGCCTGGAAAGAGAAGCAGAAATCTTAACTTCTACTCGTAATCATTTGGCAGCCCGTGCTGTGCTCAAAGACACTTTTAATAATGCGTAATAACAGCCCAAGGCAGGCTGCACCGTAAGCGCAGCTATACCCGCAAGGACTTTACGTAATTCGTAATTACGGGTTAAGTTTAAATGCTTACGGGTAAAATATGATAACTGCCAAAAATTTTGACAATTTCTGTGTGCATACTCAATTGCGCTAAAGCTGATTGCATTTGTATTTGGTTGACATCGGCTTCTAGATCAACAAAAAACAAGTATTCTCCTAGTGATCGCTTGGTTGGGCGAGATTCAATCCGACTCAGGTTAATCCCTAGTTGAGCAAATACTTGTAATGGTTTGAGCAGCGCTCCTGGTAAATTAGCAGGCACGCTGAAAGCTAGCGAGGTGTGACTAGCACTTGTAGAAGATTGTTGCTCAATAGCCTTGAATTGACTTTGACTTACCACCCAAAAGCGAGTACAGTTTTCTGGATAGTCGTTAATGTTACTGGCAAGTATAGGTAAATTGTAGAGTTGAGCTGCCCTGCTAGATGCGATCGCTGCTATTGTTAAATCATGCTCTAGTTGCTGTAATGCCTCAGTTGTAGAATTACTCGGTATCAGCTGCACAGTTGGCAAAAATTTCCCCAACCACCCTTGACATTGCGCCAAAGCTTGCGGGTGAGAATAAACAGTTTTAATGTGATCTAAACTGGTGGCACAGGACATTAAGGCATGGGCGATCGGCATGACTAAAGCCAACTGAATTTGCAAACTATCCAGTCGCCACAGCGTATCCATTGTCATAGTTACACTGCCTTCAATAGAATTTTCTACGGGCACAACAGCAAAATTAGTTTGTCCACTAGCAACGGCTTGAAGTGACTGGGCAATGCTGGGATAAGGATATAAGATAGCGGCAATTCCTGTTTTTTCGGCTAGCCAGTTGGCATAAAAAACAGTTGCTTGTTCTGCATAAGTGCCAGGAGGTCCTAAATGGGCAATGGATATAGTCATAGTACTTAACTCTTGGTTATCTGTTAAATATATAGACAATATCGGCGGCTAACCAAATGTTTATTAATTTGAGTAAGTGTTTCTTTGGAGCAACCGAACAGACGGCGCGCCACCCGCTACGAGTGAAAGAAACACATAGAGCCTTTCTCTTCCCTGTCACCGTTCGGACTTCGGCGTGAGCGCTCAGTCGAACGCTGACGCTCACGCCGAAGCCTGTCACCTTCAGCCGAATCATTCCTCAACAAGACGATAAAGATAATAAATTAATTAATAATAGAAGTAAGTATCAAACAATTATTGCCTTTAATTCATGGCTACCAAGTTTACTGCCTCCCAATCGGTGAAAATTAATGTTCCCCAGCAGCCTATTCCTATTCAGCACTACTTACGTCAGCCCCAACGTTTAGTAAATGCTTTGGTTGATAATAGCCGCATTCATCAACTTTCTGAGGAAGTATTTCGCCTGAAAATGCGTCCTTTAGCTTTTATGTCACTGAGTATTCAACCCACTGTAGACATGAGAGTCTGGGCAGAAGCGAATGGAATCATTAATTTGCGATCAGTAGGTTGTGAAATCCTTGGTTTTGAATATATTAACCAGCGTTTCGCTCTCAATTTACAAGGGCATTTGTCTCCCTACCAATTAAGCAGTGGTACTCGCCTGCAAGGAAGAGCCGATTTAGAAGTTCAAGTAGACCTACCACCACCATTTTCTTTCACCCCCAAGCCAATTTTAGAAGCTACTGGCAATGGGTTGCTCAAAAGTGTGCTATTGACAGTTAAACAACGTTTGCTACATCAACTTTTAGCTGATTATCGTCGCTGGGTAATATCGCAAATGCAAGAAAAAGCGCTAGGTGATGACAGTGCAGAATTGCCAATTTTGAGTATAGAATAATTTTTACTATCTCAGTAATTAGCAATATTTTACTACCTTGCAATAGACTACAAGTCAGTATGCAAACAAAGGCAGGCACTGTCTTCTCTAGCAGACTAGCATCTCAGATTTAGCGCTGAATTTGGCAAGGACGAAAGGACTGACGATGCAGACGAGACGGCCCGTGTTGTTGTAGCGCCACTAAGTGATTTTGGCTGCCATAACCCTTGTTATGCTCCAAATGATAAGGGGGATACTTTGATGCTAGACGCGTGACTAATTCGTCGCGCCAAACTTTAGCCACAATACTAGCAGCTGCAATGTTGAGCGATCGCGCGTCTCCCTTAACTATTGTTTGTTGTGGCATGAGTAAGTCTTTGATCGGCTGATTACCATCAACTAAGCAGATTTTAGGCTGTACCTTCAGTTTAAGTACAGCCCGCCTCATGGCTAACAATGTTGCCTGCAAAATATTTATTTGATCGATTTCAGCAGTTGACGCAAAACCGATTTTCCAGTCTGTGGCCAGCCTATAAATTTGCTGTGCTAGCTGAGTTCTCCGAGAACTAGACAGCTTTTTACTGTCTTTAATGCCAGATGCTATCAGTTTTGGTAAAGCATCAGCTGGTAGTATCACTGCTGCTGCGACGACAGGACCAAACAAAGCTCCTCGCCCGACTTCATCAATACCCGCAACCAACCCAGGAATACCGGATAAAGTGGCAGACAACTCCAGCCAACTCAGATATGGCGAACAAAAAGCAGGGGTAGTTTGCTCTGTTTTTACCATAAAACAATTTAGTTATCCTCGGCGGTGGATGTGTCTGATTCTACTGCCGAAGAACGACGGCGGCGACGGCGGTTGCCGGTAGAGATGTTATTCGCTTCACTTTCCTCCGCATTGGCGAAGTTTACCGCAGAATTCGCGGCAAAAGTTGTTGACTCAGTTGTAGCTTTTAGTAGGGGTTTTTGTTCAGGCTCGATTTGTGGGGTATTGACTTCTTGGTTGGCTGTTTCGTTGGCAGTTGATTCAGTTGTTGTTGTTCCTAGTTGTCCAGGCTGAATTATGTTAATAATTACAGACTTAGGATTTTTAACTTCTTGCTCCAACTTTACTAAAGGAGACACTCCCATTAAGGCGAAAACATCCTGTTCCTCTAGTGTCATTTCTACTGTTCTGATTTCCGGTGGTTCTACCACTGGTTTAACTGGCTCGACTTTGGTAACTTTGCTCCGCTCTACCCTTTCAGTCCAACCTGATTTACCCAGATTAGGTGAGGGTATTTCTGGTGCTGTGTTTAGTTCTGTTTCAGCATCCAAGTCTAAGTCTGGCTCGTTGTCAAACCCTAGTGGATGAGAATTAACCCGGCCTTCATCTTTGCCATTCGCTCCATTGATGCTAATGCGAGTACGTCGGTTACGAGTCCGGCGCTTGTTGTTATCACCAAGTTCCTGATAGCTGGGATGATTAATTAAATTCAATGCGCCCAATTCAGAGTCGGTATCGAATCCTTCTCCAAAGGCATCGTATGTTTCCCGTGGTTCTGTGAGGCGAGCAGCTGGCAGACGTGGCTCCTTATGAGGCAGGGATACAAAACGCTCTGGTATTTCTGCTGTTGTTGGCAGTCGAGTTTCTGTTTCTCCAGGCAGACGTACTACATGTCCTAAACCACCACAGGTTGGGCAAGTGTCACCAAACAATTCGTAAATGTTTTGACCTTGGCGCTTGCGGGTAAGTTCTACCAAACCTAACTCAGTTAATTGCGCAATCTGGGGACGAGCTTTGTCAGCTTTTAGTGCTTTGTTAAAGTGTTCTAGGACTTGCAATTGGTCACGCCGTGATTCCATATCAATGAAGTCAACGACAATTACTCCGGCAATATTCCGCAGACGCAGCTGGCGGGCGATTTCTGTTGCGGCTTCGCAGTTTGTCCACAAAACTGTTTCTCTGGCTGTTGCCGATCGCGTGAAGGAACCGGAGTTAACATCGACTACTGTCAAGGCCTCAGTTGGCTCAATAATAATGTAGCCTCCAGACGGTAGGTCTACTCTGGGTTTGAGCGCTTCTCGAATTGCCGCGCTGATGCGGAAATACTCCAAAATCGGCGAGCGATCGCGATGATGGTCAATTAACAATCCCTGTGGTGTTTGACCTCCACTCCAGTTCTGTAAATACTGCTTAACTCGCTTCAAACCAGTACTGGAATCTACCACAATCCGATTCACATCCGCGCCGTACATATCCCGCAGTACACGCTGGATAAAGTCATCGTCTCGATTCAGTAACGCTGGGGCACGGGTAGAGTGCGCTTCCTGCTGAATGGCTTCCCATTGCTTTTGCAATAGTTCCAAATCTTCCATAATCGCTTCTTCTGGTTTGCCTTCGGCTTCGGTACGTACCAGCAAACCCATTCCCGCCGGTTTAATCAAAATCGCTAGTGCCCGTAAGCGGTTGCGCTCACTTTCACTTTTAATCCGCCGGGATAAATTTACACCCCTACCATAGGGCATCAGTACTACATAGCGTCCGGGCGAGGTAATGTTACCTGTGAGCCTTGGGCCTTTTGTCCCTGTTGGCTCCTTCATCACTTGCACCAACACTTTTTGTTGTGGTGCTAATAATTCTGTAATTGCTGCTGCTGTGCGCTTTAGCCTTAGTGGACCTAAGTCAGTTACATGAATAAAGCCGTTGCGCTCTGGATCACCAATATTGACAAAAGCTGCATCTATCCCAGGTAATACGTTTTCTACTACACCTAAATAGATATCACCTATTTGATGATGACCTGTAGCTACAACGAGTTCTTGTATTTGATCTTCAGAAAAGACAGCAGCAATTTGATGCTGTTCCGCGATAATAATTTGTTTTGGCATTCAATTTCCTCAAAAATTGGCAGCACCGATGTAGCTTTGGAGGTTTGTTATCCCTCTCGCCTCTGCCAGCTCTACAAAGCGCTGCTGATAATAAAAATTGTGAATCTAAGCTCAAAGTTAAAGAGCTATTGACTAAGAAATTGCGTTTATACGCCTGATTATTCCAGAACGGCTGCATATTGTTTAAGCAAATAAATCAACCGTCCGTGGTTGATTTTTGATGCGATACCATCACCACTTAGGGATTAGGCATTCAGCAGTTGTTTTAAAAAGCATAGAGTTCGAGAAGCCGACGGAGCCTGTTTTTAAGTTACTAGTTCACAAGGTAGCTATAGAGAGAGTGAGTTCTTTAAATCTGCCTCAGCTTATCTGGGATACAATCAATCCTAGAAGTTGCACTCTAAATATACTTCGACAAGCTCAGCACAAGCCTTTGCTTTCGCTCCCTGAATACCAGGGTAGTGAACCAGTCCATTCAATGCAGCGCCAGAAAATTTCTCTTCATCTGATTCTAACGCAACCTTGCTAAAAATCAATTCCCATGATGTGCTAAGTCAGGACAACTACTAGCAAGTTACCCTTCAGGGATTATACCCCTAAAACTAGCTGATTGCGGTGGATGTGCAGGAGTTGAAATTCTCCGCCTGCGACTATCTCTAGCATAGACAGAATTTGTTCGGGACGCAATAGCAAACCATCATGGCGACAGCTACCTAGATAACGCAGCACAATTGTAGACTCTGCTGTGCTGGTTGTAGTTTCTATTAATTCTAGTTCCCACAAAAGCGAGCGCAGATTTACTAATTGGCTCTTGCCTGACTTGGTTGTTTTCTCCCACAAAAGCTCTTCTTGGGCTTTGATTGTATCAATCCAATTTTGCCATTGTGCAGGTGTTACCTCCCTGAGTGTTGCCACGGTAATTAAATACTCTGCCGCTTCCATAACTTGGTTAGCTGCTTTAGCTTTTAAATCTATTTGCATCACCTTATATATGGGTATGTCTGTGGGTAGTTCGTTAACCAGTTGTTGCCGGAAAGTATCAACTTCTACTGGCTGGGTTAACTCAAAATCCACAATCTCTCCACTGCTGGTGGCTCCTAAAGCTAAAGCGCTGGCCACAGCAATCCGTGGAGTGGGATGAAATCCACCAGTAAAAGCAATTGGTAACCCTGCTCGCCGCACAACTCGGTCAAATAGCCGCAACAAATCCAGGTGGCTGACTAAAGCCATATTACCTTGTTTGCCAAACCAGACACGCAGCCGTTGTGTCTTGGTTGTGTTGGGAATAAAATCGCCAGCAAATTCTGGCACAGCAGGCGGTTCAATCACGATATTGTGCCCGAAGTCGGTGCCACAGACACCACAATGAGAACAACCTTCAAAAGAACAATCTGGTACTGTTGCCGCTTCTAGGGCGTGTTGTAAATCTTCCTTGAGCCATTTTTTGGCAATTCCTGTATCAATGTGGTCCCAAGGTAAGGGAGTGCTGAGTGGGGAGTAGGGTGAAGAAGATGCTACTACTTCTTCATTTCCCCATCTTTCCATCTCCATAACATTCCATTCGCCATTTTCTACTTGGCGGTATTTCCAATCTAAACCAGCTTCGGCGATCGCCTGACCCCAAGCAGCAAAAGCTTGGTCTAAATTCTCATACCAGGAATCCATGCCAGCACCTAATTCCCAGGCTCGATGTACTACTTTGCCCAGATGGCGATCGCCTCTGCCCACAAAGTCTTCCATTGCCGAAATACGAACATCGGTAAAATTTACCTTGACTCCCCTGATGCGGCGGAATTCTTGCCGTAACAGGCGCTGTTTACGTTGGAACTCAGCAGTGGAAACTGAGTGCCACTGAAAAGGTGTATGGGGCTTAGGTGTAAAGTTAGAAATTGTCAAGTTAAAGTTCAGAGGTTTTCTGCCTCTAGCTCGACATTCTCGCTGTAGCCAACTCACTGTTTCTGCAATCCCCACAACATCGGCATCCGTTTCACCAGGTAGGCCAATCATGAAATACAGTTTGATTTTGTCCCAGCCTTTTTCCCAGGCTGTTTTTACACCTCGCAGTAGTTCTTCATTGGTTAAACCTTTATTCACAATGTCCCGCATTCTTTGGGTGCCGGCTTCTGGGGCAAAGGTCAGTCCACCTTGCCGCATCCCGCCCAGGATATTGGCAATGTTCTCATCAAATCTATCTACCCGTTGACTAGGAAGAGTCAGGGAAATATTTTCATTTTTTAACCGATTTTTGATTTCCATCCCCACTGCTGGTAGGGACAAATAATCAGAACAACTCAGGGATAACAGGGAAAATTCATTGTAACCAGTCGCCCGCATTCCTTGTTCAATGGCTGCGACTACTTTTTCTGGTTCTACATCCCTTGCCGGACGGGTGAGCATTCCTGGTTGACAAAAACGACAACCACGAGTACAGCCGCGCCGAATTTCTAGTGTCAAGCGGTCATGCACGGTTTCCACGTAAGGAACTAGCCCAATCGAATAAGCTGGTATGGGGGTAGCAACTCGTCGCAGAATTCGTTTTGGGACATCTGGGTGATGAGGATGAACGGAGCCATCCTGGGCCATGTCGTAAAACTGAGGAACATATACGCCTGGTATTTGTGCCAAGTCTAACAGCAGATGTTCCCTAATCAAATTTGTTCGTTTACCTTCTGCCAATACCAAACCAATTTCTGGCAGTAGTTCTTCTCCATCTCCGAGGGCGAAAAAGTCGAAGAAGTCAGCATATGGCTCAGGATTTGATGTTGCTGTCTGTCCCCCTGCAAAAATTAACGGATAATTCCCTTGTGCTCTTGCTTGCCATGTCAGAGGAATTTCTGCCAAATCCAACATTTCGAGGATATTAGTTGCCCCTAGTTCGTAACTAAGACTAAAACCCAAAATGTCGAATTCTTTGAGCGATCGCTTTGATTCTACGGCAAACAAGGGTGTATTCGTTGCTCGTAGTTTAGCCGCCAGGTCGGCACCTGGGAGGTAAGAGCGATCGCATAATTGACGGGGCTGGGCATTCAAGATGTTATAGAGAATAATATGCCCTAAATTGGATGATCCGACTTCATACACTTCTGGGTAGGTTAATGCCCAGCGTATCGTTGCCGTATCCCAAGGTTTATGTACCGCTAACCGCTCGTTACCCAAGTAACGTGCCGGCTTTAAAATATCCGATGTGATTAATTTTTCAACTGCAACAGCCACTATGCTATCTTCTAGCTACCTTAATTACAGCTAATCATCTCCAACTTAGCATTGATTAGGTTTTTCAACAGAGTTTTATCGTTGCAACTGCCAACTCTTTTACACAAATTTACTTTTTTACTGTTACGCCATACCACGTGTTAAACAATTAACAATCCACTCAGCCTCAGTTTTGGCTGGTCTTTTGGCTATTCAAGTCTGCAAATTAAATAGATAAGTAACTATGCATAAATATTTAGCCATTGTTCAACACGACTGAAATCGCTGTATTCCCAGACAGTTCCCTGTTTACTCTCTCAACCAAGTAATTTATTTTGCAGGACTACTTAAATATCTGAGCATAGCCATATTCTGCAACAAGTTATGCCACTGCTAACTCACAGTCGTCTGCAAATATTTCAAAAACTGCATCTAGTTGAGTCAGTTCCAAGATCATCCTGATTGAGGGGGAAACAGAGCAAATCCGGAAACTTTTTCCTAAACTCTGAGCTAGCTTCAGCGCAGACACCAATACCATTAAGCCGGAGTTGTCTAATGATTCCACATCTGCTAAATTCACCAACAAGATCGAGATGTCATTTTGTCCCAACGCTGTTGTCATGTTTCGTTCCCACTCTGGGCTGTTGGCAGCATTAAGACAGCCCTGAGGACGAATAACTGCAATTTTCGGACACTTCAGTACTGCTTGCATCTTGAGATCCTAATGAGAATTATTGAACCGTAAAGCCCAGATTTATTTTGAACATAATCTGTTTTTTCTCACATCGCCCACATGTCTGAGACCTCTTTGCGGAATCTTTATTACTTTAGTGGGTCTGTTTAAAGATTGTCATAAATACAGGGTAAAATGTATTCATATATACTTTTTTTTCAGCCCGGTTCAAAAACAATCAACATAGACAGCCAAAGAGCAGAAATATCATCCGTAACTTTGCTGAAACAGCTTACTTGGTTGATAACTGAAGCTAATTTAGCCAAGTCTCAGCTATAGATTCCGCGCCTTCATTTTTATTCTGACTAGCGGCATATACCAGGGTTAATGACAAATTATCTATCCAACAATTTTGTGATATAAATCACATGAATATGTGCATTTAGATCACGCTTTATACTTAAGTCTATCTTAGATAATTAGTATCACATACAATTGGTTTATTACTTATGAGAACTAAGTACGTTATTCGTCAATTGGTAGAAAAAGCTCTTGATATTAAAAAATTAACTCCCGAAATAGAAAATGAAATTAATTCGGAACTGACTCAAATGGGTCACATTTCTGACGTTGATTATGAAGCACTGGAGTTATTAATGGCTGAAATGGATGCTGGTAGAGTTAAGTTAGTACCTAGTTGGGGATATTAATCCTGCTTTTTGGTATTGTTACTTTTTAGTTATACCAAGCAAATTTTGCCAATAATGTAGAAAAATTAAGCTTGAAAATATACTAACAGCAGTGTTGATGGTAGGCACAGTCAGATTGCTGGTATTTTTCTGTAATATTTACTATTTATTCCCCTGGTGTGGCGTAAACTGTGCTAATGAGCATTCACATTTGCATTAGTAGTAAATCGCCATGCAGCTCGCTAAACGCTTAGAAAAAATTCCTCCCTATCTATTTGCGGAAATTAACCGTAAACGAGAAGAACTTGTTGCTCAGGGAGTTGATATCATTAATTTGGCACTGGGCGATCCAGATAAACCGACTCCTGCTCACATTCTTCAAGTAATGCATGAGGCGATTGATGACGCTTCTACTCATAACTACCCACCCTATCAGGGTACGCAAGAATTTCGGGAAGCAGTAACTAAGTGGATGGAACGTCGGTTTGGGGTGACACAATTGAACCCTAATACAGAAGTTATCTCTTCAATTGGTTCTAAAGAAGCAATACACAACACCTTTTTAGCTTTCGTGGAGGCGGGAGATTACACGCTCATACCAGATCCTGGTTATCCCGTGTATCGGACTTCTACAATTTTCGCTGGTGGTGAACCTTTTACTATGCCTTTGAAGGCAGAAAACAAATTTTTACCTGATTTGAGTGCGATTCCTGAAGTAGTTGCCCGTAAGACAAAATTATTGTGGATTAACTATCCTAATAATCCCACTGGGGCGTTGGCAACCCTGGAGTTTTTTGCAGAATTGGTAGATTTCTGTAAGCAGTACAATATTTTGCTGTGTCATGACCATGCCTACTCAGAAATGGCATACGATGGCTACAAACCGCCGAGTGTATTGCAAGTTCCAGGAGCTAAAGACGTAGCCATTGAGTTTCACAGTTTGTCTAAGTCATATAATATGACAGGCTGGCGGATTGGTTTTGTAGTTGGTAATGCTATTGGGATTCAAGGCTTAAGACAGGTAAAAACGAACGTTGATTCTGGGGTATTTCAGGCCATTCAAAAGGCTGCGATCGCAGCTTATTCTACTAGTGATGCCGAACTGCAAACTGTGATGTCTGTTTACCAAAATCGTCGGGACATCATTGTTCAAGGATTGCAATCTTTGGGCTGGCCGATTGAGCCACCTCAAGCTACTCTTTACATCTGGGTACCTGTACCTCCAAGATATTCTTCAACTGAATTTGTGTCCCTGTTACTTGACAAATGTGGCATAATCGTCCCTCCAGGCAATGGTTATGGTGCTGCGGGAGAAGGCTTTTTTCGGATTGCCTTAACCATTCCCGATGAACGGATGCATGAAGCTATTAAACGCATGAAAGATGCTGGCATTCGCTATGCTTAATTTGGGAATGGGGAGGCTAGAAGCTAGAGACTTGTTAATTTGTTTTAGTCCCCACTCCCCCTTGATACGCTTGCCAAACTTGGTGAATAAACTGATTAAAGTGCTGCTTGGTGGCTAAGTCAGGTTCAGATTTTGGTTCTTTTACCAAAATCTGGCTTAACAGGGTAATTACTTCTGTATCCAAAGCTGGTCGAAATAAGTTAACTGGCCAAAGCAAGTCAGAGACATCTCGCAGGTCAGTAACAAATGGTGGTTCTTGGTTGAAGTGTACCAGCAACAAGGGACGTACCCAGCACAACTGGCGGGAAACTACAACTTGAATCACTTCCGCATAAAGATTTCTGTCGCCATGCTCTAAAGACACAATTTGTCCTTGTTGAAAATCTAGGCTCATGTTCATCATGACGTGGCAAGCAAGGATTTTTTTGCAGCTTTCTTTATTTTAAAAGCGAGAACGCGTTATCCTTGAGAGAATGTAGTTTAAAGTTAGGTAAGTATTTCCACGCCGATGAGGATTTGATCCATCACCTCAAAATCGCTGCTGTAATACTGCCCAACTCAACATAGCAGCCAAGCATTTCCTAACATCAAGTTTGGATGAAATGCTATAAAATAGGCAAATAACTGTTAAGCAAACACTAGACAGATATTCTGTTGTAGTAAATCATCGAATCAAGAGCAAAGAGCCGTGTCAGTCGAAACCATTGAGAAGCGTTCCACATCCCGCAAGCTCGCGCCTCGGTATCGCGTTTTGCTCCATAACGACGACTACAACTCTATGGAGCATGTGGTACAGTCACTGTTAACCACAGTACCGAGCCTGACTCAGCCCCAAGCTGTGAGCATTATGATGGAAGCCCATACTAATGGGTTAGCTTTGGTCATTACTTGCGCTCAGGAACATGCCGAGTTCTATTGTGAAACATTGAAAAGTCATGGTTTGAGCAGCACCATTGAACCTGATGAATAGTCATTAGTTATTGGTCATTGGTTATTTAGTCAAAATTTAGAGTGTTGGCTGGTGATTGGTGACTTACTGGGTATGAAAAAAAACCTTGTCCGTTTAGCTGAATGCCCTGCCCCTATCAGGCTGGGTTGTTTTATTTTGACTTTATTATTGCTATGGTTGCCATTAGCTGCACCAATATACTTATCAGTGCATGATTCAAACTTAGAAAGTATATTGACAATGGTGTTGCTATATGGAGTGTTTATTTTTCTTCTGAGACTATGGGGTAAATATATTTACCAGCAGCCACAAATTCTGCGGCATTATGGCTTAGAATTCACGCGCCAAAATGGTGTGGATTTACTCCGTGGCTTGGCTATGGGCATAATTAATACTCTGATACTTTTTGGATTACAAGGTGTTTTGGGTTGGCTAGTGTGGCAACAACCGCAAGTTTTTTTGCTGAAAGTAATTTTAGAGGGTTTACTTGTTGGCTTAGGTATTGGATTTGCTGAGGAGTTGTTATTCCGAGGCTGGCTACTAGATGAGTTACAACGAGATTACAGTCCGGGTGTGGCACTGTGGACAGATGCAACTGCGTTTGCTGCATTGCATTTTATTAAACCATTGGAGGCAATTATTCACACACTGCCACAATTTCCAGCTTTAGTACTGCTGGGGTTAACGCAGGTATGGGGAAAGCGTTGGCGCAGGGGACGCTTAGGTTTACCAATTGGTCTGCATGGTGGTTTAGTATGGGGCTACTACATTATTAATGTTGGGGAATTAGTGAAATACTCTGGTCAAGTTCCTGATTGGGTAACTGGTGTGAATAATAATCCCCTGCAAGGAGTGATGGGGGTGTTGTTGATGAGTGTATTGGCTTTATGGATGCGGGGGCGAACAAGAACTAATACTACAGAATAACTTCAATCTGGCTGGGAACTTGGAATTGCAATTAGGGAACTAGCTCAAAGCCCATGCCTATATGAGTAAAGTGAGCATCTTCAGTGAGGATTGTTGTAATGCCACACTCTTGCATAACGACCATTGAGGTCAAATCAGTAAAAGAAATGAGAGGCTTGTCGAGAAATTTAGAACGAATTACTTGAGTTTGGGCAAAGCGTTCTTCAGTAATGCGGATTAAATAAAAGTTATCGTCCGAAAAGGCTGACAGCAGCATTTTCATGGATTGCTCGGCGTGAGGTGCAGGAAGTCGTCTAAAAAAGAAAGTGAATGTTTCGTCAAGAACGTAGTCAGTTGTATAAATTTGTCCATTTTGAGCAATGGCATCTTGGTAAGCTTTTGTGGCTTCTTGGTGATAGCGTTCACTATTGTCATGGAGCGTGAGCCAACCCCAATTATCAACAAAAAGCTTAGTCACCATAGATTTCGTCGTCTAAGTTGGCAGCCAAGGAGCCGTGAGATACCGCACCGATGAAGTTTTCCAGGGGGTCACTACTGGAAGTGGGTTGTTTGGTAGCTGGTGATTTCTCAATACGTGCAAGGTGTTGAATATAATGCAACACGTCTACAAGGTGCTTTTCTGGCAGTTGTTCAATCGCTTCCAAAATGGCTTGTTTGGTTGTCATGTTAATGACTCAATATTGTTTTCTTCTATAAAGTCTACTGCTAAAATTCCTACCTTAAGTTGTAGATTATTTATCATCAATAACCGTGTTCTAAAACACACCAATAATTCATAATAACTAAACTGTTTCAACCACTGTACCCACCAAACACGCCTTATCTAAATTCACACCGCGCAAATTTGTTCCTTCTAACTCTGCACAGAGTAAATTAGCTCCTGTCAAGTTCGCTCCTGCTAGATTTGCCCCGCGTAAGTCAGCTTCTTCTAAATTAGCTTCACTTAATAAAGTTCCTTGCAAATCAGCAAGACTCAAATCAGCACCTTTAAGATTTGCTCCTGTGAGGTTGGCACCACGCAAATCAGCACCGCGCAAGTCAACATCTTGTAAGTTGACGTTCATCAAATTGGCACCACTCAAGAAAGCACCAGCCAAAGATACATTGCTGAGTCTGGCTCCCATTAAGTTAGCACCACGCAAATTACTACCCCGCAAGTCAGCACCTGTTAAGTCTGCTTGCATTAAGTTTGCGCCCATGAGGTTTGCCCGCAAGTCAGTTTCTTGGAGGTTAGCCCCCATGAAATTTGCTCCCTCGAAATGCCCTCCTTCTAGTTTGGAACCGATGAAATTGGTGCCAACAAGGGTAGCACCTGCAAGATTGATGCGGTTTAAATCAAGCTGAGAAAATTCCTCATCTTCTAAATTTGCCCCTGGCAGTTGTTTGAGTTTTCCTGATTTAATAGCTTCAATATTCATTTGAGATCATTTGTAATTTGTAATAGTGCCTTCGGCAGGCTACGCGTTAGCTGTACTAGTCTGGTTACTATCCCATCGGGAATCAAGTAACCACATACCAGTGCTGACTTTGGGTGACATCAGAGGTAAGTCTAGTCCCTGCTGTAAACCCATAACTAATAAAGCTAGAGCATCTACAAGTTTAGGGTCAAAGCGGGTTGATTGTTGCTGTCTGCATTCATCTAAAGCTTGAGCAAATATTTCTTGGCGAGTTTTCTGGGATGATTTTAGGTGATTAACTCGCCACTGAAAGTCTGCGACTAAAGCCACGATTCTCGATTCTAGGGGAATTTCATCTCCCACTAAACTTGCTGGTTCTCCTGTACCATTCCACCACTCGGTTTGATGGGTAATAATTTGGGCAACTGCCCGCAGTCGAGGCATGGTTCGTAATACTTGTGCCCCAGGTACTAGGGGACAAGTTAAAGGGCAACTGGGGGCTGGTTCTTGGTAACGGATGGATGTCCCAGGAGTCAAGACACTTTCTGCTTTTTGGAGTGGATCTATACGATGCAATAAACCTGCTAGTCGTAATCTCTTAATCTGCCATGCGGGTAGTTCTAACAACTGTCCCATAGCCTCGGAAAGTGCTACTACTTCCGCCGCCGCCATTGGGTTATTGACATCCGCCATATCCATTAGCTGCGCCATTCGCAAAAATGCCTGGATTTCGTTAGAAACCAAGTTGCGATCTAGGGCTTGTTGGCGTAGTGCTGTGGGGATAGATAAATGCTCCTGCCCAGTCTGGAGGTAATCTACTACGCGGGAGACAACTGCATTTAAATGTTTTGGTGCGCCAAGACTAGACTGTATTGTGTCTTGATGGGTAGTGAGTTTTTTTGCTAGTTCCGGGTTGTATTGTTGAATGTGGGCGATCGCTAATTCTGCTGTTTCTTGCACTAATTCTGGCTCAAATGTCCACAAGCCATAGAATTTGCGCTCTAAGTCTGAATCGGGTACTCCGCCTGCACCGTAATCAGCCTCTGATAACTCTTGACATAATACCATTGCTGTGTATTCTGGCGACAGGATAATCAAGTGCCACTCCTGCGCCACGGGGTCAGCTGAATCTAATGCTACTAAGTCTACATTGGGTAGTTGGCTGGTGGGATGTTCAGCAAAGCCTGTATCCTCTGCTGCCATGATAACGATTTCGCGGCTACACTTAGCGATATCTGCGTATCGTTCTGCCTCTTGCAGATACCATTTACCTTGTTGGAAGGCTGTGATTACTAAAGGTGTACTATCTTCGGTTAAGATATGGTCTTCTAGAGCATGGCACAGAGAAACTAGGGTATTTTTGTAGTACACCCCGAATCGTATCGGTCTAGTGCTATGGCGGTGGGCTGTTTCCAGCTGTTGTAATATTGAACCTTCTAACATGGGCTTTAATTATTCATAATTAAAAATCTGCTTTTATTCCCCCAATTTGCTGGTGATTTTACTTTGTGTCTTGGTGTTTAATATAATTTTTTTATAAACACAAAGGCACAAAGACATGAAGAAGAAATTATGATATGCCTGCCAATTGTTTTTCTTTCGTCTCCATTGGTGCAGAAAGTGCTGCTTCTAAGTCGGCACAACCCAACTTTTCTTCTAAGATTTTCATGACTTCGCGTCCGAAGTCGTTGGGGTTTTGTTGCCAAGCTTGCAAGCAGACTTCTCCAAAGAATGAACCTAAAGGTTCGGGATTCCAAAGAAGTTTTTTGGCTGTCCACGGCATTAAGCTCATGGGATCATAACCTGGTTTGAGGATACCTTCCTTAAAGGCATATTCTTCTAAATGGGTATGGGGTTGCAGTCCAATAAAGAAGATAGCAGGTTCGACTTTATCAGCACCAAAAATCCGTTCTAGTTCGCGGTGGTAGGCGATGGTTTGGCGGATGGTTTCGGGACGTTCGTCAATGACGTTGAAGGAGTAGTTGACGGAAACTAAATCGTTGAAACCAGCAGCTTTTAAGTCACGGCAATTTTGCAAGACTGTTCGCAGGTTATAACCCATCCGCATTTTCCGCACGAGTTCTTGAGAACCACTGGTAATTCCAATTTCAAAGTAGTTCATCCCGGTTTTTGCCATCAAGTCGCACAATTCGGGTGTCAGGTTGTCGGCTCTGATGTATGCTGCCCAGTGGATATCTGTCATCCCAGAATCGACGATTTTCTGTAAAAGTTCTATAGCATCGTCAATAAATTTGCGTGCGGGGATGAATTGAGCATCGGTAAACCAGAAATTACGAATGCCGCGATTATACAATTGGCGCATCTCGGCTACTACTTCGTTTGCTGGGTTGATGCGTACTTGTTTACCTTCGACAACTGTGTAAACGCAATAACAACAGTTGTGGGGACAACCGCGCTTGGTTTGTACGCCGATGTAAAAATCTTGTTCTTGCAGGTAATAGTTAAATTCTGGCCAAATGCTTTCAATATAGTCGTAGTTACAGGCTGTTTTCTCCAGTGGGGTAGGTTGTTCGTGAATCATTCTTTGCCGTGGTTGAGTTTCCCCCACTATGTAGCAGCGTTCATCTTGAATTGCTCTACCACTTAAAAGTTTTTCTAGCAGGGTTTCCCCTTCACCCACAGAAATAATTGTCCCTTGGGGTAAGCTTTTACCCAACTGTTCGTAGAATACGCTGACTGCACCGCCACCCACAACTGCACGAGGGTCAGGATGATATTTTTGGGCGCGTTTCAAACCACGTTTGATTAATCCCTGGTTGCGCCATAACTCCACATAGTAAGCGATGAAGATTCGCAAACCGCCTAATGCTCCGCGTAATTTAATTAGGGGATTCTTGGCGTAGTAGAATTCAAAGGCGTTTTGCAATGGGTTACCACCACGTCCACCCACAGGTGCATAAATTTGAATATCACGCCACGAATACACTAGTAAAGTGGGCTTAAATTCATCGATACAGTTATCTAAGGCGGAGGCGTAATCTAAAGGTGGTACTGTCCCCAAATCAAAAATACGCTGTTCAATGTTGGTAAATAGCTTGTGAACATGATCACTAAGGTATACAACCCCAATGGGAAAGATGGGGTTACAAGGAAGGCGAACGTAGAGAATTCGATTTTCCATCATGGATTTTTGAACTTCCATCTTGCTGTTTTCTAGGAAAAAGCGAGAGAAACATGCAGTTTTTAACTGTGTGTTTGTTTTTGGTTGGCTGTGTTTTTCACAATTATGCTTGACATTTAAGCCAATTGCTGAATTTGATTGGCTTAAGTTGGCGATCGCCAGAATAGCTAAATTTGTGCTGCATCAAACAAAATAGATAGATTTTATGAGGAAGTTTGTCATATATCTTTACCATAACATTGAGTTTGGCTATTAAGCGATGATTCCTGCCTATAAATCTGGGGATAGATGAAACCAATAAACCTAGTCCTAAAGTTGAGGAGAAATCAGGGAATAACTGCCATACCTAACTCATAGTTGCCTGATGAAAGGACGCATCATAACTTTTGTGCTCAGGAGAAAACTAAAAACTTGCCAACGTAGTGTATATTTTTCACTAGGGCATACTTTTTATAGAATTTTCATCACTTGAACATACATTTAGATAGAAATAACGTAGAAAATTGTAGTTGGTAGTCGGAGTTACAGCATCTGGGGATCAGTCAATGTTAGTTTGGCTGGTGTAATGTAAAATTGTGGCGTAAAGCTCCTCCGCAGTTATGGCTCAAATATTAGATCCTCTACCACCTGAGCAATCAAGGAAGATCCTCTGCTGCTACGTTAATGCCACGAGCAAAATCCAGGTGGCTCGCATCGCCAATATTCCCAACTGGTACTTTGAAAGAGTTGTTTTTCCTGGACAACGCCTCGTGTTTGAAGCCCCGCAAGCATCTCAAATGGAGATTCATACGGGGATGATGGCAAGTGCAATTTTATCGGATACAATTCCGTGCGATCGCCTGGCAATTAACGAGCCAAGCAGTAGTGAGTTTAATACAGACTCGATAGGCATCGATGCTATCAGTACAACACCAATGGTGCAGTCAATTAATACAAAAATTGAAGATACAACAAAACCTTTAACAATTGCTGGTCTAGCATCCATTGATTAAAAAAAACAATTTTTTATAATTTTAGGGTTGCTAAATTCAGCAGCCCTTTTTGTTGAATATTAGTCATTGGTCGGTTAATTATTGCCACCATCCCCTTGATCTCCACCCATTCGCATCTACAATCAATGTTATGAATTTGCCTTCTTTTATTTGGTTGTGGAAAATAGCCGCTTGGTCTATGGGTTTGTCGCTACTGGCGTATTTGCTGTTAGCACTGACGGGGATTTGGATGTTTCAGGAGCGAACTTCGCAGCATTTTCTGCGCTTTCCATGGTTTATGGGCGGACGTAGGCAGGTGCGATCGCTCCACCATACAATTGGCATCACTATGGTCAGTTTAGTGTTGCTGTTGCTGGCTATTGGTATTGTTGGCACTCTAGGACACTTTGGTTCCTTAGGACACTCACAACACTTGATTGCTGGGTTGATTGTCGTAGTGTTGGTTTTGCTATCTGCTTTTAGTGCAACCCAAATTAGCACCAGACGGTTTTGGGCTAGACCTTTACATATTGGGGTAAATATGATTTTATTCGGGGGTTTTGCCTGGGTTTCCCTAACTGGTTGGAGTGTAGTGCAAAAGTATTTACCTTAATCTGGGATGTTTATTTTTTTACTACAAACTTTTATTAAAATATATAAAGAAAAGTATTGTGATTAAGCCGTGACAGCAAATTCAGCCAATACCTCAGCCTCTGTTTTTCGTTTGTCCCCGTTAATTCGGATAACGCTCTTAAGTCTATATGTGTCACTCACAGTACCATTACCTTTTTTGTCTCAAGTAACAGCTGCGCCCGTACCACCAGTTTTGTTATGGGTGGGAATTAGTATCGGCTTTGTTGCTTTGTCTGCGATATTGACTGAGCGAGTAATTGTAGATGATCAAGGAATTCAGGTAACTTACCCCGCATGGGTTCCTGGCTTCTTTCGTAAAGGTTGGTTTTTATCTTGGTTGGATGTAAAAGAGTTAAAGCCTCGCTCCACTGGTCAAGGCGGACTAGTTTATTATTTCCTTAGTCAAGATGGAAAGGCTTATTTATTACCAATGCGTGTAGCCGGATTTACCCGCTTGGTAAAAATCGTCGAAACCAAAACGAGCATTGATACCACAGATGTTCGCCCCTTGGCGCAGCCGTGGATGTATGTGATTTTGTTGGGATTCACCTTGCTACTGCTGTTAGTAGATGGCTGGACTATCACTACAGCTTTAGCTCTTGGCAAATTAACTTAGATAGAGAATAGAGAGTAGGGAATAGAGAGTGGTGATTTTTCCCTAGTACCCAGTCTCTATTTCCCAGTCCCCACTCACATATAAAGGTTGAACTTGAATAATGTCACCACAACAGCCCAACTAAGGCTAGAACAAGTTAATTTGTTTGCCAAGCTGAAAACCCAGCTTCAGGGATATCCCATATTGCAGGATATTTCCTTTGAGGTTTTCCCAGGCGATGGCTCCGCCAACACCTGCGGTGAACGCATTGCGATTGTCGGCCCATCCGGTGCTGGAAAAACTTCACTACTACGGCTGATTAACCGCCTGAGTACACCCACAAGTGGCAAAATCTATCTGGAAAATCAGGAGTATCACCAAATTCCTGCTACACAGTTACGCCAAAACGTAACACTGGTATTACAAGAGTCAAAGCTGTTGGGGATGACAGTCCAGCAAGCTTTGGCTTATCCTTTAGTTTTGCGTGGATTACCCAAACAAACAATTCAGCCAAGAGTCGAACACTGGATAGAACAATTGCACATCCCCAGTGAATGGTTGGGGAAAACTGAACTACAACTTTCTGCTGGACAGCGACAATTAATTGCGATCGCTCGTGCCTTAGTTATCCAGCCAAAGGTTCTACTATTAGATGAGCCAACATCTGCCTTGGATACTGGTAAAGCTTCTCACCTGATGCAAATTCTCAACCAGCTAACTCAAACTCATCAAACTACAATTTTGATGGTCAATAACCAGATAGACTTAGCCCAGATGTTTTGCACTCGATTATTACAGCTACAGCAAGGTCATTTGTTGACAGACCAAACAGCCTCTGAGATAAATTGGGTTAACTTACGAGAAAGCTTGATCGAAGCCGAAACACAAGCAGCTGAGGAATGGATTTAGTTGCTTGCTTGTCTCCAAATTAATTTTGGAATTTTGAATTAATGTTATCTCCCTTATGACCTTTGAGTACTCAGTGTAGAACGTGGATTGCTGAATCTTTCTTTAGTTAACTTGGTTTGTGACTGCGGTACATTGGCATTCAAAATTTCCATGTTAAATCGGTATCCCACATTACGGATAGTTTGAATCAAACTAGGTTGACGGGGATCAAGTTCAACTTTTTTTCGCAGCGACAAAACATGAGTATCAATGGTGCGTGGGTTGTCGATAGCGTCAGGCCAAGCACGACGCAGTAATTCCGACCTACTCAGAGGCACTCCTCCAGCTTGTGCTAAAACGTACAACAAACTAAACTCCTGGGGCGTTAAATCAATAAACTCCCCTTGGAATCGGACTCGGCGCTGTACTAAATCAATTTGTAAGCTGCCATAATCTAAATAAGCTGGTGCAGTGGGTGTGCGCTTGCGGCGAATCAATGCCTCTACCCTGGCGAGAAACTCTTGCATTCCAAAAGGTTTGCTTAGGTAGTCATCAGCTCCCGCCTTCAAACCTGCAACGATATCAGCTTCATTACTACGGGCAGATAGCATTAAGATTAAAGGCTGTTGCTGACGATGCAACCAACGGCAAAACTCAATGCCATCACCGTCAGGTAAATCGGCATCAAGAATCACCAGTGTTGGTTGATGACTTAAGAACACTTCCCTTGCTTGATAAATGCTGGCGGCTTGATGCACACGGTATTCCAACTGTTGCAAGTGCCATCCCAGCAACGACCTCAGATGGGGATTCCCCTCAACGATTTCAATACAAACCGAACCCACGGCGGCAAGACCCCTTAGCGTCGATGACTTTCAAAGTAACAAGCCCATGCTCAAGGTTTTGTAGCCTTTGTTACCCCAGTTGCTATTAGCTTTACATTTCCTCATACCAAGAGTGGCATGATCTTTAACTAATGCCTTGCCAAAAGCTGAGTTAGTAATATTCTTTAATTTTTTCTTAAATTTTTGTTAGACTTATCAAAAGTTCCTTTGGTAGAATATCCTACCTTAGAGGGGTTTAAGTTACCAATGAACTATCACTAAACAGGGCAAGCGTTACCTAAGCTATATTTTGGCTTTATGCTGCTAGCGGATGATATTTTGCCAAACTTAGCGTCCACATCCGCCAATCAATTCGGGCTGTTGACGGAAACAATCATAAAAATAGCTTACCAAACCATCATATTCCAAATTTTATGGAATAGGATCAGATCACGTTGTAGCTGCTGGAGGATCTTGCCCACGATAGATATTTTCGCCTGGAGTTGATCAAAAGAAGGTGGAAGTAAGACTTCACATTTGAGCGTGAATCATTTACAATTCTCATTCCAAGAGATTAATAAAGCAGTTATGCTCCAAGACACACAAACCATCCGCTATTACCAACGAATTACCGACGCCTTCGTCGAGTTATGGAATCGCGGTTATCGCACGGACGATATGCGGATGTATTTGGATGGATATTTAGCCGCGCTGCGACACAGTAACGCCATTGAACCCATTCTGATTCATCGCCTAGAGGAGGAAGCCAGCCGCTACTTGTACGATGCATCAAATTTTGCCATGACGCAACCACAGGCACAACCTGATTACTACTAATACCTTTAACTCTAGTCTTTGATAGTAACCATGGATTAACGCAGATGATTATAACATATCGTTTGCTTTGATCAAGGGTGCAGTGGTGTGAAATTTTGGAGATATTATATTTATCAAAGGCATCCTTTAGCACTGTATTGCTAAAAATATAGTGCTAAGGAATTAGCAACCCAAATATTCCGGGAAAACTTAAAAAAACCCTGGAGTGTTTCCAGGCAGTTATGCAAAGACTTATTCAGCAGCAAAGTAGAAGAGATGCTGCTGAATAGGGATTATGACGCTAGTGCTACTTCTACCAATTGCTGCAATTCGCCTTTTTGGTACAGTTCAATCAGGATGTCGGAACCTCCGACGAATTGACCGTCAATATACACTTGGGGAATTGTCGGCCAATCGGAATATTCTTTAATACCCTGGCGAATTTCATAGTCTGAGAGAACGTCAACTGTCTCAAAGGGAACTCCTAACGTATTGAGAATCTGTACGACGTTATTGGAGAAACCACATTGAGGCATCAATTTGTTTCCCTTCATAAAAACCAATATCTTGTTTTGTTGTAACAAGTTATCAATCTTTTCTTTGGTTTCTGGGTTCATGGTCTTTTTTTCCTATGTTGCTAATAGCCAAGATGTCAATAGTCAATAATTCAACAGTCAGTATTGCCACTGTGGAATTTTAACTTTGGACTGATTGCTCTTACGAAGCGGCTGTTGCTTGCCAAGCTTCGGGAGTATAGGTTTTGACAGCCAAGGCATGAATTGCCTCAGTTGACATAGCTTGCCGCAATGCACCATAAACTAACTGATGTTGTTGCACCAGTCCCTTATCGGCAAACTGCGATGAAACTACTGTTACTTGATAGTGGTCACCGCCACCAGTTAAGTCCTGCACCTGAATTTGGGCGTCTGGCAGTTCCGCCTTGATCATTGCCTCAACCTGTTGCGGATTAATCATCGCAATTCCTGAAAAAAGTTACTTTTCTATTATTAACAGATACAGATGCGAAAGAACTCGCCAACTTGAGGTTTTGGCAATGCTAGGTGTAAATGCGCTTTTGAGGCTGATTTTGGCGATATTTTCTCTACGGCACGCTGCCTGAACGCTAACGCCTGATTAAAAACCTATGGCAAATAATCTCATATTAACATTGGAGAATTCAGGGGAGGTGGGCTGATAGAGGAGTTTATCTACTTTGAGTTGAAGAAGATGAACTAGTACCTTGTCTGGGATAAGGTGTATCAACAAAACCCAATTCAAATAACTGCTGATAGGCCTTCTTGCCTAAATCCCTTGTGGGATTTTGACTTTTAATAATCTGAATTAACAACGGTACGGCTAATTCTGGCTGATTTTGCGCCCGATGTACCAGTGCTAGCTGATAGGTAGCTTCGTCGCGTTTTTGGGCGGTTTCTAGGGCTTTCTGACGCTGGGAATCGGAAACTCTATTGTCAATTCCTGTAAAGCTAGCATTTAGTTCTTGATAAAAATTAGATAGCTGATTATAAACCTGACGAGCTTCTTGGAGCTTTTTAGCGGCTAAAGGATAATTTTGCGAAGAAACAGCTTGATTGGCCTCTTGCATCAGCCGTTGTCCTCCCTCAACGCTCAAAAGGCTGTTGTTTGGGGCTTGAGGACGGAGAGTGTTGGGATTGTTGGGGTCAATGGGTTGTACTTGAGCATTGACAGGTGATAGCCAGCTAAGAACTGCTATGAATGTTAAGGAAGTAAAGCTAATTAAGGGAGCAAGGGCGGCAGATTTCATGGGGTCAATTAGTGCAACAACTATATAAAAAAGTCAGGGAAACTTTGGGTATCTTAACTCTGTTTTTGTCTTTAACAAAACAAAGCTACTTAGTTAGAAAATAGGGAACAGGCTTTTGCCGTGAGCGTCAGCCGAACAGTGACAGGGGATAGGGAAAAAGAGGGAGAGGGGCACAGGGGAAAGAACTTATTATTAGTAATCTTCTCTACTCCCCATTCCCTACTTCCTGTTTCTACTCTCCTCTGATTAGACCGAAAATCGGTTTCATAGTGTTCCCTTTGTGCATGCATCACAACTAACTAAAATCACCCCTATGAATGATCCTGTTAATTCTTCTGATTTTCCCACTACAGGTGTACCCGCAAGCAGCTTGGGAACAGTTTTACAACGTGGTGGTGAAGAATTGATTTTAGAAAAGGCTTTAGACTGCTTTAGTGTTCGTTTAGAGAACGACTTAAGTCCTCAACAATTATCTCAGGTTAGTTGGGGCATTTGGCAGCGTAGTATTCCCCAAGCACATTTAGAACTGTTCGCAGTTACATCTTCCCAATTAGAAGTAGCTATGTCCCAAGCACGGGCGGACGAAAATGTGACTTTTGCTGGTCATGTTTACATAATTAAAGATAATCCTGGGACTTTTGTTTACCTGAATGATCAAGTTACAGTGCAATTTGCCTCTGGAGTAGACTCTACCAGAATTGAAGCGATCGCCACTGAATTTGGTTTAGTTAAAGACAAAGCTGTGCTTGGTCTTCCCAATACTTTTGTATTTCTAGTTAGCAAACAAGCTACAGAAAATCCCATCAAAATTACTAATCAGCTGCAAGGATTCCCAGAGGTATTAGTTGCTGAACCAAATATCCTGATTAAAAGTGAATCACATTATCGACCCAGTGATACCTTGTATTCTCAGCAGTGGTATTTGTCCCACAATGGCGGTAACCAGTTGGCGGTAGGTTCTCATATTTCTGTAGAACAAGCTTGGGATATTACTCGCGGTGTGCGTTCTGTAGTTGTGGCAGTAGTGGATGATTCTTTTGATTTGAACCATCCAGATTTTCAAGGTAGTGGCAAAATTGTTGCCCCTAGAGACTTAAAGAAAAATGACTTTTTACCGACACCAGGCGATCGCGAAACTAGTCACGGTACGGCTTGCGCAGGGCTAGCCATTGCTGAAGAAAATGGTACGGGAATTGTGGGGGTTGCCCCTGGTTGTGCCCTAATGCCCATTCGTAGCACTGGTTTTTTGGATGATGAATCCATTGAAGAGATGTTCAACTGGGCTGTAGAAAAGGGAGCTAGTATTATTTCATGCAGTTGGGGGGCTTCTGCTGTGTATTTCCCCTTATCTTTGCGCCAACGAGCTGCTATTACTCGTGCTGCCACCACAGGGCGTAATGGCAAAGGGTGCGTAATTTTATTTGCTGCGGGAAATGCTAATCGCCCAGTTAACGGTACTGTTTATGAGCGTAACTGGCCAGATAATTTTTTACGAGGTAATACTGATTGGTTAAGTGGTTTTTCTGTACATCCAGATGTGATTGCCATTGCGGCTGCTACTAGTTTGAACAAAAAAGCTGCTTACAGCAATTGGGGAACTAATATCGCCTTGTGTGCCCCCAGTAACAATGCCCCACCAGGATTGTCATTTCAGGGTAGGGGTTTTATGAACACACAACCAGCGATCGCCACTTCTCTACACGGGCGAGGAATATTAACTACTGACCAAGTAGGCGCCGCAGGTTACGATCCTGGTGATTTTACTAGTAACTTCGGTGGTACTTCCAGCGCCACGCCCATAGTTGCAGGTGTAGCCGCATTGGTTTTATCTGCAAATCCTGACTTAACAGCCCAACAAGTAAAATTTATTCTGGAAGAAACTGCTGATAAAATAGTGGACTCTGACCCCGATCCGCAATTGGGTCTGCGTGAAGGTACTTACAATAGTAACGGACATTCGCAGTGGTTTGGTTACGGCAAAATTAATGCCGCTAGGGCAGTGCAAGCCGCCCAGCAATTGCGTACCTCTGTAGCATCTGCTAGTAAACAAATCAGGGTAGGGAATAGCAGTCAGTTACAAATCCCAGACAATCATCCACAGGGAATCAAAAGTGCGATCGCCATTGCTGAATCTAGCATCATCAAAGATATTCACATCACAGTTAATATCACACATGATTTCTTAGGCGACTTAGAAATTTATTTAATTGCCCCCAATAATTATCGAGTCTTGTTACAAAATCGAACCTTAGGCCGTCGGACTGATTTACAGACAACATACACCATGCGATCGCATCCAGCCCTCAAACGGTTACTATCTATTTCACCTAGAGGAAATTGGCAGTTGTGGTTAATTGACTACGCACTACAAGATGTCGGAAAACTCAATAGTTGGGAATTAGTTATTGGTTATTAGTTCAGTAAACTGAGTAATTAATAACTCAATTAAGAATTGGGAATTTCTGCAAATGCGTGACTATTGATTTTTGATTCTTGATTGCTTAATTTTTGTAGCTTCTTGGCTAAATCTGATGTGAGGCGTTGAGCATTTTGTTTCACACTACCATCAGTGTAATCTGCTACCTTGATTGCCTCGCCAATTTGCATGCTCACATCCGTACCCCAGTTAGGGTAAGGCTGGCTGTAATTAATACTAATGGGTATTATTCTCACACCCAGTCCTGGATAACTAGATTCAGCAATTAAAGACAGACGCGCAATTCCTGGCTTTAACGGGTGCAGTTTGCCATCACGATAAATATCACCTTCTGGATAAATAACTAACATTTCATTGTGTTGGAGTAATTCCACTGCATGACGCAGAGTAGTAATGGCTGGATGTTGAGGATCTACAGGAAATCCTCCCATCCGGCGCACTAGAGCGCCTTGCAGTCCTTGGCACTCACTGATAGTTACCATAAATCGCAGGTCTCGCCCTGTGACGCAGCGACCAGTAGCATAAGGTAAAAGCAAAGAATCCCAACGCGCCCGATGTGTAGGTGCCAGGATCACAGGGCCAGATACAGGGACATTTTCTTGTCCGGTAATTCTAATTTGTCGAAAGAATAATGGTAATAGGAAGTGACGCCCTAAAAGATATACTAAAGGACTTAACCAAGGAGAAACCCGCGAGGTAGTATGAGCTACCTTGGTATTTGCTTTGGTACTAGTTAGTACTTGCTGGCAGATCCTGTTGGAAGTATAAAATTTTATCATGATGGTAGCTGCTGTTTGTCCCGGAAAATATAACGAAAGCTTAATTAGTTACACCGTAGATTTTCTTCCGTGAATTGTGTCGTAGTTACTGGACAGTTTTACCTCTGTCCGTTGTCTTTACGACGCCGAGTAGCAAACCAAGCTTGCAACTGCTGACGACAAGATGATTCTAAAATACCTCCCATCACTCGTAGACGGTGATTAGAAGCAGCACTATCAGGGATATTGATAACAGTACGAATGGCTCCAGTTTTAGTATCGTCTACTCCATATACAAGCAAATTTATCCGAGCTTGCACAATAGCACCGGCACACATCGGGCAAGGTTCTAGAGTTACGTACAGGGTGCATTGATTTAGACGCCAATTATCTAAACTTTGAGCAGCAGCTCTGAGAGCGAGGATTTCTGCGTGAGCTGAGGGGTCTTTGTCACGTTCTTTTCTGTTTTCGCCTTCCGCAATCAAATTGCCACTGGCATCAATGATCACAGCACCCACAGGGACTTCACCTGCATCTCCTGCTACGTTTGCCAATTCTATGGCATGAGTCATCCATTTTCGATGTATGAGATATTCTGGATATTCAATTAACATCTTTGTAATTGCTATTGAGCAAGTGGCTCCTCAGCACTTTCTAAAAGAGGATCAAGTTGAGCTGTTGTATCTAGCTGATAAAGGTCATCACAACCGCCAATGTGCTGATTATTAATAAAAATCTGTGGTACTGAGCGGCGTCCATGGGCACGTTCGGCCATTTTAGTTCTGGCTGCTGCGTCACCATAAATTTTATATTCGGTGAATCTTACACCTTTCCACCACAGCAGCATTTTGGCACGGATACAGTAAGGGCAAGCTTGCCAAGTATAGATTTCCACGTTAGCTTTGACGCGTTCTGGATGGCGATTAAAAAGGGGGTTGAGAAAGTCAAACATAGCGAAAATGTTGGTGAATTGTCTGGATTTTTGGCAAATATCTCTAGCCTATATTACTTAGGTAGTCAGATGCCATGTTCTTGATGATCTGTACTAGTACTAAAATACTAATATTTAGATGGCGGAAAAACTTTGGCATCATCGTAGAAGCAAAACTTAACACATAAGCTAGTAGAGACTATTTCCCACGTGTATCCGCCCTTTGGTAGACTTGAAGACTGAAATAGCCAAATAAAAAGACGCTAAGTCAAGCAGTTGAGAGGGTGACTCTGTGGAAAATACACTTGGATTAGAGATTATTGAGGTAGTAGAGCAAGCCGCGATCGCTTCCTCGAAGTGGATGGGTAAAGGCGAAAAAAACATTGCTGACCAAGTAGCAGTGGAAGCCATGCGGGAGCGGATGAATAAAATTTACATGCGCGGTCGCATTGTGATTGGCGAAGGCGAACGAGATGAAGCTCCCATGCTCTACATTGGGGAAGAAGTTGGTATCTGTACCCAACCAGATGCTAAAAATTACTGTAACCCTGATGAACTAATGGAAATTGACATCGCCGTTGACCCCTGCGAAGGCACAAACTTGGTTGCTTACGGTCAAAATGGCTCAATGGCAGTTTTGGCAATTTCCGAAAAAGGTGGTTTATTTGCTGCGCCTGACTTCTACATGAAGAAACTCGCGGCACCAGCTCCAGCAAAAGGTCTAGTAGACATTAACAAGTCGGCTACTGAAAACCTCAAAATCCTATCTGAGTGCTTAAACCGTTCCATTGAGGAATTGGTGGTTGTGGTGATGGATCGTCCCCGCCACAAAGAACTCATCCAGGAAATTCGCACCGCAGGTGCGAGAGTGAGATTGATCAGTGATGGTGACGTTTCTGCTGCCATTTCCTGCGCCTTTGGTGGTACTAATATCCACGCTTTGATGGGCATCGGTGCAGCACCAGAAGGAGTCATCTCTGCTGCGGCTATGCGATGCTTGGGAGGACATTTCCAAGGGCAATTGATCTACGATCCAAGCGTAGTGCAAACAGGTTTGATTGGTGAAAGCAGAGAAGGCAATCTCGCACGGCTGAAGGAAATGGGCATTGATGACCCAGATAAGGTTTACAATGCCAACGAATTAGCCTCTGGCGAAACAGTTCTATTTGCTGCTTGTGGTATTACCCCTGGCACTCTGATGGAAGGTGTCCGCTTCTTCAGTGGTGGTGCAAGGACTCAAAGTTTGGTTATTTCCAACCAGTCCAATACAGCCCGCTTTGTGGATACTATTCATTTGTTTGATGAACCGAAGAACCTACAACTGCGTTAGGAATTTTCAGGAGTAGGGAATAGGGAGTTCCTCACTCCCTATTCCCTACTCCCCATTGTCCCTTATCCCCAAAGGGGTCTCCGAATTCCTCAATTATCAAAAACCCATTACCAATTACCGATAAATAATGAATATTGCAGTGGTGGGGTTAAGCCATAAAACAGCCCCAGTTGAAATCCGGGAAAAGCTGAGCATTCCAGAACCACAAACTGAAAGTGCGATCGCTCATCTTAGCAGCTATCCTCATATTGACGAAGTTGCAATCCTTAGCACTTGCAACCGCCTAGAAATTTACATTGTTACCAGTGAAACAGAGCAAGGTATCCGGGAAGTTACTCAGTTTCTTTCGGAGCATAGCAAATTACCTGTGCAGTCTCTACGACAACACTTATTTATGTTGCTGCATGATGATGCTGTAATGCATGTAATGCGGGTAGCAGCTGGGTTAGATAGTCTGGTACTCGGAGAAGGTCAAATTCTGGCTCAGGTCAAGAATACTCACAAGCTGGGGCAGCAATTTAACGGTATAAAAACAATTCTGAATCGATTATTTAAACAAGCAATTACAGCTGGTAAGCGAGTTCGTACCGAAACTAGCATTGGTACTGGTGCAGTTTCTATTAGTTCGGCGGCTGTCGAGTTGGCGCAGATAAAAGTGGCTAATTTAGCAGCTTGCCGAGTAGCAATTTTGGGTGCAGGCAAAATGTCGCGGTTGCTAGTGCAACACCTGATTTCTAAAGGTGCTGTACAAATTAATATTGTGAATCGCTCTCGTGAACGTGCCGAGGAATTGGCGAAACTTTACCCCGAACAACCTATCTACACTCATACACTATCAGAAATGATGGCAGTGATTGCCGAAAGTGATTTAGTGTTTACCAGCACTTCTGCTACTGAACCAATCCTAGATCGCGCCAAGCTAGAAATAGTCATAGAACCCAACCGCTCTATGATGTTGTTTGATATTTCTGTGCCGCGTAATGTCCACAGTGACGTGAACGAACTGGTAAATGTACAGGCGTTTAATGTGGATGATTTAAAGGCAGTTGTGGCGCAAAACTATGAAAGCCGCCGCAAGATGGCGCAAGAAGCAGAAAGACTTTTAGATGAAGAGGTGGAAGCTTTTGATATTTGGTGGCGATCACTAGAAACTGTCTCAACTATCAGCTGTCTCAGAAATAAAGTTGAAACCATTCGCGAACAAGAATTAGAAAAAGCATTGTCACGCTTAGGTTCGGAATTTGCCGAAAAACATCAAGAAGTGATTGAAGCTTTAACACGAGGAATTGTTAACAAAATTTTACACGATCCAATGGTGCAGTTACGAGCGCAGCAGGATGTTGAAGCCAGACGGCACTGTATGCAAACCCTGCAAACGTTGTTTAACCTAGATGCTGGTGAGCAGTTTAGTTAAACTTCTCACACTTGGGGATAACTGTGAATATGGTTGGCGTACCGTCAGCCATATTTTGCCCTTCGGCTAATACCCAAATGCGATCGCAGTGTTCAATAATTAGTAAAGTCATGCCATCTTAGCAGTTCCCAGTAAAAATTAAGCCACATTTAAAGACTTGCCTAATGTTTGCGGTTCTGGTAAAGGCTGATCATCTTCTAAGTAAGATTCAATTAACATTTCTAAAACTTCCTGAGCATTTTTTAAGGCTTCTTCATAAGTATCTCCATGAGTACAAGGCTGCATAACCTCTGTGAAATCAGGTAATGAAACTACATAACATTCATCTTCGTTTGACCATTGAATTAGTATTGTATATTTCATTCCTCTAATTCCTCCTTTTTTTCTGCTTCCATTCTATTTAATTCTTCTATTGCTTCGTTCACCTGTTTTTCTAAATAGTGTTTAGCATCACTACTATCTTTACCAGAAATAATAATAGCTTTAAATAACTTTCCATGTATCCATTTGCTATGACTACCTTTTGCGGGTTTATAAATAAATCCAGCTTGCAGTAATAAACTTTTTAATTCTCTAATTTTCTTGGGCATGGTTAATAGTAACTTTCTATTTTCCCCAAGATGATTTTGGCATGGCAAATAAGTTCATTTTCCTAAATTAGCTTCTAAAAATTGGGAATTGTTTTGAATTTCTGCGGGAGTACGTCCTTCGGCTAATACCCAAATGCGATCGCAGTGTTCAAGAATTAGTAAAGTCATGCCATCTTAGCAGTTCCCAGTAAAAATTAAGCCACATTTAAAGACTTGCCTAATGTTTGCGGTTCTGGTAAAGGCTGATCATCCTCTAAGTAAGATTCAATTAACATTTCTAAGACTTCTTGAGCATTTTTTAAGGCTTGTTCATAAGTATCTCCATGAGTATGACAAAACTCTCCCCACTCCGGAAGGCTAACTACAAAACATTTATCTTCTTCAGACCATTGAATAATTATTGTGTAATGATAATTCATTTTTCTTCCTCTTGGTCTTTTTTAATTTCTTCTATTTTTTTGATGGCGTTATTTACATCTTTCTCTTGGTAAGCTTTAGCGTCATTTCCATCTTTACCTGATATAGTAACTCTTCCAGGTAGTAAAATATGATACCAGTTAGTATGACTACCCTTTCCAGGACGACAGGTAAACCCCGCTTGCAGTAATAAACTTTTTAATTCTCTAATTTTCTTGGGCATGGTTAATAGTAACTTTCTATTTTACCCAAGATGATTTTGGCATGAAAAATAAGTTTATTTTCCTAAATAAGCTTCTAAAACTTGGGAATTGTTTTGAATTTCTGCGGGAGTACCATCAGCTAAATTCTGTCCTTCGGCTAATACCCAAACGCGATCGCACAAGGACATGATTACATCCATATTGTGTTCAATAATCAGAAAAGTCATGCCATCTTGGCGGTTCCATGTATGAATGCGATCGCATATATCATCAATTAATCTTGGATTCACACCGGCTGCGGGTTCATCCAACAAAATTAACTTGGGATTAGTCATTAACGCCCGCCCCATTTCTAATAACTTGCGTTGTCCGCCTGACAATCCACCAGCATAATCATGTGCCTTTTGTGCCAATCCCACAGATTCTAACAGGGACATAGCTTGTTCTTGCAATTGCCTTTCTTCCTGAGCCACAATGTGTGGTTGCAACTGCACCTGCCAAAAATTCTCACCTGTTTGTTTTTGCGCCGCTAGCAGCATATTATCTAACACCGACAACCGTGAGAGAGTCCGGGCTACTTGAAAAGTGCGGACTAATCCCTGCTGGGCAATTTGGTATGGTTGCAACTGCTGAATCGGTTCGCCATCAAAAATCACTCGTCCTTTATCTGGGCGAATGAAGTTGGAGAGTAAATTAAACAAAGTAGTTTTACCAGCACCATTAGGGCCAATTAAGCCAGTGATACTGCCTTTGGTAACTTCGATTCTCGCCTCATTAACTGCTTTAACACCACCAAAGCTTTTACAAAGTCCAGTAGCAGCTAACAAAGGAAGTTGAGAAGATTGATTATTTACCATATTGGTCATTAGTCATTAAAAATAAAGTTCCCCTTGTCCCCAGTCACTTACTCAGGGTAAGTTCCTCTTTTTTCCCTAAGATACCTTGAGGACGCCAAATCATTAGTACCATCAAAATTAGACCGATGATCATGATGCGAAATGCACCCAATTGGTCAGAAGATAAGTTGGTAAATATGCGTGGTAAATATTCCCTAGTGAGAGCATCGTAAGCAAAGAAAATTACCGCACCTAAGATAGTGCCGATATTATTACCAGAACCGCCTAAAATCACTATAATCCACGCATCAAAGGTTAGCTGTGGTTGGAAATTATCAGGGTAAATAGCGCTAAGTTGCCAAGCGAAGAAAGCCCCAGCAATACCTGCGATCGCCCCACCCAGCATCAGCGATTGCACTTTATACCAAAAGACATTTTTGCCCATAGCTTTAGGTATTTCTTCATCTTCACGGATAGCTTTGAGGATTCTTCCCCAAGGCGATCGCACTAGAATTTCCCAGCGCCAGAATACAAATCCTAATACCAACAATGACAACAGCATCAAACCTGCTTTTGGTTTATAGTCATACAAGCCAATGACTCCAGAAATATAAATCGCTGCTGTTAATAAGGTGAATATAATTCCTACTCCCAAACGCGAGGCGAATTCTTGCTTACTACCTGCTCTTTTACTGGAATCAGTTACCATAAATTTTTGAGCAGCGCGAATCCATCGCCACAATGCAAAGAAAGTTACAGCAGCTAGCAGTGTCAGCAGTCCAATCATCACTAATCTGAAAAACAAATTGGGTGCTGTGGACAGGGGTATTGGATAACTTTGTACACCAAACGCTCCAGATACCCAGGTGTTACCCACAGGTAAATCCTGATTATTCACTACCAAACGAATTAGTTCACCTACTCCGATGGTGACAATTGCCAGATAATCTTCCCGCAAGCGCAGAGTCGCAAAACCAATGATTAAGCCCAAAAAGGCTGCTACTATTGCCCCAATTACTGCTGATACAAGTAGAGGTACTCCCTGTAAACTTAACAACACTGTTGTATAAGCACCTAAAGTCATAAAAGCAATATGACCAAAGTTAATTAACCCTGTAAAGCCCCACTGCAAATTGAGTCCTAAACTAAACAGGGCAAAAATTGCTGTAGAAATTGCTAGAAAAATTAGATATTCACTCATTAGTCATTAGTCATTGGGCATTGGGCATGGGGCATGGGGAAAACTCTTCCCCATTCTTACTTCCTACTGCCAAAGCAGGTATAGCTTCAGGATAATAATATCTTGTCGTTAACTGTTGTCAATTTTTGGGAACAATACTTTTGTGTTTTGGTTAAAATTATTGCTATATGAATTTGCTGCGAATTAGAATACATCACCTAATCGAACAATTAGGCGATGAAGAACTGCAAAGCATTTGGAATGCAATTCATGCTTTGCACTGTGACTCTTACATGTCGAAAGCAATACAACAAGTTAAGCAATCTCAGCAACCGTGGGATATCTTAACCTATGAAGAAGCGATGCGAATGTTAATGTTTTTCTAAGTTCAGCAGTCTTTTCGAGCTACTTGTTCAGTAGTCGTGAGTGCTACTTCTTACTCAGCACTCAGGAAGGAAGCATTATTTTGAAGGTAAAGCCTAGTGAGTCTGGAAGTGCGCTATGCCAGGTCTTTTTTGGTAGACCTGAAGAGTTTAGAGCCAGCTGCCTACCAGCGGGTATATGATTTTGTGTTTTTTGAGTTTGCTGAAAACGGGCCTTTGCATTGTCTCCCAGAACTGCGGTGCCTTGATGTTGAGGGCATTTTTCACCGTTTTACTATAGATAATTATTTAGTTGGCATCGAAATTAGGGGTGAAATTGTCAAATTTTTACGAGTCATACCCATGCCAGATGTTTAGATGAAGTAATGGCTGTTAAATCTATAGACATCAATTGAATATAAAGCCTAGACACCACAAGAATTTCAAGCCTGTTACCTGTTCCCTGCTATAGTTGGCAATAATCCCCATGTCCAACACTTAAAACTGTATAAGGCTAGGCAGGGATGGCTCTGACCTTACATTAAACTTGTTTTTGAAGCAATACTTTATTTGAGATTTCCCTATGGATGCAAGGGCACTTTGGCAACGATACCAAAATTGGTTATATTTCCACGAGGGATTAGGACTTTACCTAGATGTAAGTCGGATGGGTTTTGATGACGCTTTCGTGGAGTCGTTGCAGCCGAAGTTTGACAAAGCGTTTGCGGCTATGGCGGAATTAGAAAAGGGTGCGATCGCTAATCCCGATGAAGACCGCATGGTGGGACATTACTGGCTGCGAAATCCTGATTTAGCACCCACTCCAGAACTTACCCAAGAGATTGTCCAAACTCTAGAACAAATCGAAGCCTTTGCGGAAAAAGTCCACACAGGTGCGATTCATCCTCCTAAAGCTAGCCGCTTTACCGATGTCATCTCCATTGGTATTGGTGGTTCTGCCTTAGGCCCGCAATTTGTCGCTGAAGCCCTTTCGCCTGATTTCCCACCCCTGAAAATCCACTTTATCGACAATAGTGACCCCGCAGGTATTGACCGCATTCTGACTCATTTGCGAAATAGTCTGTCCAGCACTTTGGTCTTAGTCATCTCCAAATCTGGAGGGACACCAGAACCCCGCAATGGCATGATTGAAGTCAAAAAAGCCTTTGCTAGTCACAATTTGGACTTTGCCAAACACGCAGTAGCTATTACTAGCGTTGATAGCAATCTAGATAAAGTGGCAAAAAATGGAGCTTGGCTGGCCAGATTTCCCATGTATGACTGGGTGGGAGGACGTACCTCGGAAATGTCTGCTGTGGGGCTAGTACCAGCCGCATTACAAGGCATCGATGTACGTGCGATGTTAGAAGGTGCCCAAGAAATGGATGACGCTACCCGCGTCCCAGAGTTGAAAAACAACCCGGCTGCTTTGTTGGCTTTATCTTGGTATTTTTCTGGTAATGGCCGGGGCGAAAAAGATATGGTTGTCTTACCTTACAAGGACAGCTTGTTGTTGTTCAGTCGCTATTTACAACAGCTGGTGATGGAATCCTTGGGTAAGGAAAAAGATTTGGATGGTAAGACTGTCTATCAAGGTATTGCCGTTTACGGTAACAAAGGTTCAACAGATCAACACGCCTACGTCCAACAGTTACGTGAGGGTGTACCGAATTTCTTTGCTACCTTCATCGAAGTTTTAGAAGATCGTCAAGGTCTATCTCCAGAAATTGAACCTGGAGTAACATCAGGGGATTTTCTTTCAGGTTTTCTCCAAGGAACTCGACAAGCGCTTTACGAAAATCAGCGCGATTCCATTACAGTCACTATTCCCCAAGTCAACCCCCGAACTGTCGGGGCGTTAATTGCTTTGTATGAACGTGCTGTTGGTTTATACGCCAGCTTAGTAAACATCAATGCCTACCATCAACCGGGGGTAGAAGCTGGTAAAAAAGCTGCCGCCGCCATTCTTGACCTACAATCACGAGTAGTAGCTGTATTACAAAAAGAAAAAACTGCCCTTTCTCTAGAAGAAGTTGCCCAAAAAGCAGATGCGGCTGATCAAGTTGAGGCAATTTACAAGATTCTACGTCATTTACACGCCAATCAACGAGGCGTAGTATTCCAAGGTGAACTTGGACATCCTGGTAGTTTGAAGGTTTCTGCCGGCTGATAGCTCTAGCTTAAACATCACACTTTGTTACAGAACTGTTGTATCAGCGACAATTTTTCATTGTGAAGCATCCTGGTTTGAAGATACAACTTCTTCAATTCTCAGGATGCTTTGCTATTGAGTAAGATATTCTAACTCTCCAAAAGCCTGAGTTTTTGTAATTACGAATTATGAATTACAAGGTGTTGATTAAAGTAGCTCTTGGGTAAAAAACAGCGATCGGGTAAAAAAGGATTGTGCATATATTGAGATAAGAAAGTACCTGGCTGATGCCGATGACAAAATGGTGGTACAATCCCCCAGTCTTCTGCTAGCCAAATCCAGTATCCTGTTTCAATTCTGCCGTAGTTCGATACTGTGAGAATTTCGCCAACGCTGTTATTAAGGGATACTAATTCAGGAGATGCTTTGATTTCAGTTAATAGCCAAGCTAATTCTTCTACAGAAAAGTAATAGCCATTAAAAGCAGCTATTGTGATGAATTGCTGCGGATTTTTAGCTGTTAGCAATTGCTCTTTGAGAGATGGCGTTTTTTGCGCCAAGTCAAAAAGATCCCAAATTTGGTTCCTGGTAATCAGAAACCATGCAAGTTCCTCTTCGGTCAAATTAAAACCATGTTCTGTTGCTAATTTGATAAATTGCTCCAGATTCTCAGTTTCTCCTAGTTGGTTTTTTAGAAGAAAACTTTGCTCTACTTTTGACAAAAAGTCAATGATTTTTTGCCATGTTAACTTATCAAATTTTTTGTTAAGTTTTACTTTTTCTCTCCAACTCAAATATTTATCTTCTCTGAGAAAAAAATTCCAAATTTGATAATACATTATTTATCTCTCCTAAGCTTTAAACTTGGTAGAGTACCTTTGTTAGTAAATATATAGTGTAGTCAGTATACAGTGGTTTCTTCGTCAGTAATAGATAAAAAAGTTACAGTAAATACAGATACATGGTATTTAAGTATAAAGTTTATGTGTAATTTATGTCATAATACACTGAAGATACGATGAAGATAGCGATCGCTCGTTTCTGGCTGTTACATCCCTTAATATAAGCAGATAGTAGTCTTGGTATGGGTTTCAGGAGTTCAGAAACAAACCACAGAGGACACTGAGGTCAGAAATATAACTTATTTTTTTATCTTGGTTTAGTTGGCAAGTTGGGTATAAATTCAAGCGATCACATTTTTGTTAGTATTAAAAATTACTATAAAAATACATACAACTTATGCTAAATCAAAGAAACTATTTAATAGCTAATATTCGGCAATATATCTGTTATTTAAAGTTGCTGTCACAGAAGTATATAACCAAAGGTTTTATTGGCGTAAAATGAAGTTAAGGCAGTCGTAGAAATAGGGGTTAATAAAGTGACTCAATCAACGCCAAAACAACCTCAACGGCGAGGGAGAATATTTCCAGAACGCACTTTACCACCAGAAGAACTTGCTAGACGTAAAGTTGAACAGAAGGCTTTTCACCAGCGTTGTCGAGCGATGTTTGAGCGAGTGCGTCCCGATTTGATTCAGGAACATTATGGCTGGTATATTGCTGTAGAGCCAGATAGTGGAGACTACTTTATTGATGAAGATATAGAGGTAGCTAGTCAGAAAGCACGTGAGAAGTACCCGAATGCTGTACATTGTATGTTCTGCCTGAATGAAACTGGATCTACTGGCAGAATATGATACAAGGCAATTTCGGCAGTAGCGGTCAGCTTTTTTTTGAAATTGATTTGATTACTTCTGATGGATTAAATCTGACTATAGATTCTATGTTGGATACTGGCTTCACAGGATTTTTAGCTATTAATCAACAAGATTTATATTCTCTGGGCTGGCAATTTATTCGTGAGCAACAGCTGCAAACGGCACAGGGTGAAAGTCTTTTTGATATCTATGTAGGTAAAATCCTATTGAATGGTCAGGAATATGAAATTCCTGTTTGTGCAGGGGATGAAATTATAGAAGTATTACTAGGTTCAGAGTGGCTCAAAATTCTGCCGTTAGTGGTGAATTACCAAGCTGGTGTTTTGACTTTAGGATAAGTGCGCTGTCTAACCACAGATGTTTAGGATTTAAGCATTTTATTTGGAAAACGAACCACAGAGGCGCAGTGAACGCAGAGGTAAGAGATGTGAATAGTTATACTAATTTTGCTTAACAGCTAATTCGCGTAAAAAGTAAAAGCGATCGCTCTTTTCCCTTCGATTAAGAGTAACACCTAAAACCTTCCCATAATCGTTTATTCCTAAATAGATATCTCCTTGTTCGGAAGCATTTAAAAAGCCTGTGACGTATTTCTCTGCATGATTTTTGATTGTATTAACCGGGCTTTTAGAATTGATTTCTTTAAATTCAATATTTTGTCCCTCTATTTTTTCAAAAATAGATTCTTGGATGAATGTTATTGTTTGTATCATAGATTATGAGAACCTAAACCATCATCCAAAACATAGCATAAGCTAAGTGTTCTATATTGCTAAAATTTCCTGCGCTCTGTCAATATTATTACGCACAGATTGAGCCGAAGTCTGCAAAGCTTCTCTTTCCCCGTCGGTGAGATGCAATTCCACCACACTTTCAATTCCACCGCAACCCAAACGACAGGGCACGCCAATTACAATATCTTCTAAACCGTATTCACCTTGTAAATAAGTTGCCACAGGTAACAACCGCGACTGATTGAGTAAAATCGATTCCACCATCACACTCGTAGCAGAAGCAGGCGCAAAAAATGCCCCACCAGTCTGCATCAATTCCACAATCTCCGCGCCACCGTTGCGGGTTCTCTCTACTAAGCGTTCAATTGTAGATGTATCTAGTAATTCTGTGATGGGAATGCCGTTAACGGTCGCATAACGAGACAAAGGAACCATTAAATCACCGTGGCTACCCAACACCATCGCCTTCACATCAGCAGGTAACACCCCTAACTCTAAAGCAATGAAAGTTTCAAACCGGGCTGAGTCTAACACGCCAGCCATACCCATAATGCGATCGCGTGGTAAACCTGTAGCTTGCCAAGCCAAATAAGTCATCACATCCAAAGGATTAGTGACAACTATAAAAATAGCATTAGGAGAATGAGCGATCGCACTCTTGGCTGCTTCCACCACAATCTTGGCATTCGTCTTCAGCAAATCATCCCGACTCATCCCTGGTTTCCGAGGAAGACCTGCCGTAATCACCACAATTTGCGAACCAGATGTATCAGCATAGTTATTCGTACCAACAATTTGACGATTATGTAATTCAATTCCCCTAGCCTCCAGCAAATCCAACGCTAGTCCTTGAGGCATTCCCTCAACGATATCCAGCAACACCACATCTGCCAAATTTTTCTCAGCAACACGTTGGGCTAGAGTACTACCGACCCTACCAGCACCAATGATAGAGACACGGGGTAAACGACAAAGAATCGGGGAATCAGAAGAAGAAATCATAATTTAAGGAGTAGGGAGTAGGTAAATTTTTATTAGCATAGTCAGAACTCTCTTAAAACCTCTCTGCGCCTCTGCGGCTTTGCGTGAGATTTTAATGATATTCAGCAACGCCTTTTTTATCAAAACCCATTCCCTATCCTAATCAATAGCGACTTAGTTAAACTCTTCGAGTTGATCCAAGCGTAACCAAATATTTGGTGTTGGCACCTTGCCAAACTTCACCAGGGCATAATCACCTTTAACATCTACAATTTCGCCCTTGCTATCAAACAAATACGCAGGAAAGCGAGTATCACTGGCTTTTGCTTCCAGACTGTTTTCCAACTTCTCGCGGACAGCGCGAACCATATCTCCTTTTTTAACCGCCATTAGTCTCCCTCTTAAGTTTATAGATCGTTTTAAGAGGATTTTAGCTTGTGGACAGATGTAAATACACTTAAGAAATCTGGATTGGTCATTCACTAACCACCGTGGCTGCACTCTTTGATGCCGTGTCAATCAAAATATTCACTCTATGCAACTAACTTCAGAATCTGCGCTTGTGCGGCTTCTAAAAAAGCTATCACCTGTTCTCGTTTAACTGTGGGAAATCCCTCTAAAAAATCATTAATGGACTCCCCTGCCTTCAAATAATCTAGCAGGGTCTGCACAGGCACTCGCGTTCCTGCGAAAACTGGCGTACCACTCATTACATCTGGTGATGCTGTAATGATTGTTGATTGACTCATGATCCCTCGTTTTTAAGCATTGCTAGGCTATTTCATTCTAATAAACCACTCCCCAATCCCCTCAACTCTGACACTGGGGGCAAAAGTGACTAGAACGCCCGCCTAACTTGATTCGCTGTATAGGAGTGCCACAAACTCGGCAGGGTTCTCCAGTGCGGTTGTAAACCCAAGCAACACCGCCATAATTACCATTGATCCCTTTAACATTCAGAAAATTACTAAAAGTTGTGCCTCCAGCCGCAATACTGGTTTCTAACACTTGAATAATTGCTGTATGTAAAGGCTCAATTTGCTCTAACTGCAAATCTGTACAGAGAGTTATTGGTAAAATTCCACTTTTAAATAGTGCTTCATCAGCATAGATATTACCTAATCCCGCCACGACTGACTGATCTAATAGTGCAGTTTTGATGGGACGGCGGCGGTTTTGCAACTTAGTAGTCAGATATTCAACGGTAAATTGGGGTGAGAATGGATCTACTGCCAGTTTTGCTAAACCAGTGATGATACTTTCTACCGCAACTCCTGGGGGAACCCACCACATTTGTCCAAAGGTGCGTTGATCAACAAAGCGCAATTCCTGTTGATCCCCAAAGAATAATCTCACCCGTGTGTGCTTATGTAATGGTTCATCTTGATGCAGCCATAGTAGTTGACCGGTCATTCGCAGATGAACACCTAGCCAACTGGGGGACGGGGGAGATGAGGGGGTGAGTTCAGCTAGGAGATATTTGCCGCGACGATGCCAAGTAGTAATGGCACTTGCTTTAATTTTGTGAATAAACTCATCAACAGAAAACGGGTAGGCGATGGTGCGATTGAGCAACACATCTCCCCCCGTAATTTCTCGATTGAGGGTCAATTGATTTAGACCCCTGCGGACTGTTTCAACTTCAGGCAATTCAGGCATTTAAGCTGATTAAACAGGCAAGTTTGATGTATTTGGGGAGCAAGTGATCAGCGATAGTTAAGTATATAGTCACCATTTGGTGGCTTATATTACTACTAAAGAAAAACCGTAAATACCCGCAGGTCGGCTTCTTATAGGTTAGAGTAGCCTGGGGTTAAGTATGAAAGAACTAAAAGTTCCATATGTCATACTTAAGGCTTTTCTCCATCATCCCATCAAATAATCCCCTTTAGGCTTTGCCGCTTATTTTTTCGCCTTAGCCTTTGGTGCTTCTACCTCAACTAATTCGTCCGGGGCAAAGTTATTGGTGTTGATACCAGCGTAGTTGACTTTATCAAACCGGACAATTACTGAGTATTTGATGCCGCTTTGGTCGATAGAAGCCACAGTTCCTAAATCCTGGAACCAGTAGGATTCGGGGCGGAGAATACGTACTTTAGAACCACGTTGAACCATGAGTATCTTCCCTTTTAGTTATCAATCGCCAATATATAGGGCTATTTGATTTCACTCTACATCGTGAAGGTCTCGGCTAGAGGCTTTGTTAAGTTATTTGTCTGAGTAGGAAATTGTTCGGTTGTTAGCTGTCCTTGCTCCCATTACGCCACTTCCTTCATCTCCTCCTTTCAGCACTTACTAACCTCAAAACCTCAACTTAAAATAGTGTCATACACTCCTTGACAAAGGCCACACGTTAGCGTAGCTTACCGTAGGTATCGCTTAAGTTCATTCGCAAATACACACCTTAGGCAAACTTTATGTCTTACTTAAAACAAATACACTACCCTCGTTACCCCTGCCAATCCGCAGATCACTATCTAAATAAGTGATGTCCAACCAGCCTTGTTGTTTATCACTGTTGAGAGGAGTATCAATCGCCGTGAATTTTTTGCCAGCTTCAATTTGTTGGATAAAATTTCCGGGAGTATCGTACCCGATTAAACTTTTTAAGCCGACAATAGAGCGCTGAAATTTCACTTGGACGCGTCGTTCAGAAACTGGTTCAAACTTGGCAGCTACGCTAACTAATCCTTCGAGATAAGGTAAGCCATAAATCTCAGCTATATTGTAAACACTGCTAGTGTTAACCTGAATACACTGATAAATTTGACCAAGTTTGCATAAAGGTACGCGATCAAGGTTGAGAAGAGCCTTGCTGGTTGTATAAAGTAATCGCCAATTTCCATCGAGCAAATTACTCGATTCTAGCGGACGGGGTGTGGGATTAGAGTCTTCTAAATTGGCGATCGCAGCTAGGATAGCCTGCTTTTGGAGTTCACTAGCCAGTAAACCGCGATTTGTACCCGCGATCGCATCAATGAGATTTGCTTTTTTGATCATCGCTTATCACCTTAAAAATCCTGAAAATTCATCTACCTTAAGTCAACATTTATGTCCTATGTATACCGCCTTACAAATTACTAAAAATCTCTTTCTAGTAGCTTTAGCACTATTAAATAAAATATTTCTGTCAGCTTGCGGATTTCTTAACCCGAGACTTGAATGAATAACTAAATTATCGCGTGTCAGTGATAGACTGCTTAATGTCTAGTTACATGAACCTTTTTGTGTCTTCGTAGATATGTTGAATTCTCCTTTGAGTGAAGAACCCCGCAACCAGCGCGCCCCCGTAATTCCCTTAAAGCAAGAGTCCTCTATGTTGGACTGGCTGCAATCTAACGGTCGTCTCGTAGCGCGTAACGTTCAAGAAACAGATTTTTCGGACGAAGAAGAAGAAATATCTGAGTTTTTGAGTGGAGAAGACGGGATCGGGGATTACGATCTTGATGATGACAGCGATGTAAGTGTAGACGAAGATTAGCCTGTTCAGGCTGGGGATTCGATCATATCAATCGTTCCGTTGTCCAGTTTTGTAAGTGTGGAGTGAAGGGAATTTCTGTGGACGCTAAATTATCTCCTGACCAAGGATCAACCTTTTCTGGTATTGGCTTAGCTTCTGGTTTAGCCGCAGCGCTAAGTGTAGCAGCCTTGATATTTGATTGGCTGGGTAATAGAATACCCTGGCAAGGGATGTCACTTACCCTACCATTATTAGTGAGTGCGCTGAGTTCAGCTGCTATTGGCTTTTTGGTCATACCATTGCTGCAAGCTCTCAAGACTGGGCAAATCATCCGCGAAGATGGCCCCCAAGCTCATTTGAAAAAGGCAGGTACACCAACAATGGGGGGTATATTCTTTGTACCCGTAGCTGTGGTAATTGCCTGCGTATGGTCTAATTTTGCTACAGAAGTGCTTGCCGTCTCCGCTTTGACTCTCAGCTATGGATTGATTGGCTGGCTTGATGATTGGCAAATTCTGCGCCGCAAATCAAATAAAGGTATATCTCCCCGAATGAAACTAGCTTTGCAAATCGGCTTTGCGGCTGTGTTTTGTTTGTGGCTGATGTTTAATCAACCTTCTAATATTACAAATATTGCTTTACCTTGGGTGAGCTTTGCACTACCCTTGGGATTTTTATTCTGGCCTTTGGCTGGCTTTGTCCTTGTGGCAGAGAGTAATGCAACTAATTTAACTGATGGGATTGATGGTTTAGCAGCAGGAACAGTAGCGATCGCACTACTAGCATTAGGTGCTTTAATTGCGCCTACTGCCCCTGGATTGATGGTTTTCTGTGCGGCATTAAGTGGCGGTTGCTTAGGTTTCTTAGCCCATAACCGCAACCCAGCCCGTGTTTTTATGGGTGATACTGGTTCTCTGGCATTGGGAGGCGCTTTAGCGGCTGTAGCACTACTCACTAATAGCTTAGTAGCCTTGTTTATTCTCAGTGGCATCTTCTTCGTAGAAACCCTTTCTGTGATGGCGCAGGTAAGTTACTACAAAGCCACTAAGGGGCCTGATGGTAAAGGTAAACGCTTATTTAAAATGGCTCCCCTACACCATCACTTAGAATTGACCGGCTGGTCAGAATTGCAAGTAGTTGCGGTGTTTTATATCATCGCCGCCATTTTAGCGGTAATTTGTTTAGCGATCGCTCCTTTTTAAAATCTTTTGAAAAATCTAGTTACATAAAACAACCTCCGTAGATGCGGAGGTTTTTTCATTTAGACCTGTTGTATGAATTTTGTTCCCAAAGTGTTGAGTGCTGAGTGCTGAGTATAAACCCAGTGGCTTCAGTGCTTTGAGCAATCAATAATGTCCTAATCTATGTGACTACGGCTGTAACTCAGCACTTAATCACCGTTTAGCAAACTTCTTCGCTACCTTCCGTAGACGAATCGATTGGGGTGTAACTTCCACCAATTCATCTGGGCCAATGTATTCTAAAGCCCGCTCTAGGCTCATGTCTATTGGTGCTTGTAGCTGTACTAGTTCATCACCACCAGAGGCGCGGTGATTGGTTAATTGTTTGGTCTTACAAACATTTAAATCCAAGTCTTGGGGACGATTGTGTTCTCCCACAATCATGCCTTTATAAACCTTAGTGCCTGGAGTGATAAAGAATGAACCTCTATCTTCTGCGTTTTTCATAGCGTAGAAAGTAGCAACACCTTCTTCAAACGCAATGAGAACACCTTTGTTCCGAGCTTCAATATCACCAGTGATGGGACGATAATCAAGGAAACTGTGGTTCATGATGCCTTCACCACGAGTCATCCGCATGAATTCACCCCGGAAACCAATCAAGCCACGAGCAGGAATGACGAACTCTAGTTGAGTACGTCCGTTACCACTAACTTGCATGTCTTGCATTTCGCCTTTGCGTTGTCCTAGGCGTTCAATACAACTACCAACACTATCTTCAGGAATATCTAGCGCTAAAAGTTCGTAAGGTTCGCAAGGTTGACCGTTAACTTCTCGGTAAATTACCTGTGGCTGGGATACTTGAAACTCGTAACCTTCGCGGCGCATGGTTTCAATTAAAATACCTAGGTGTAATTCACCACGACCGGAAACCTGGAATTTATCGGGAGAATCGGTTTCTTCGACTCTAAGAGCAACGTTGGTTTCTAGTTCACGAAACAAGCGATCGCGTACTTGTCTGGAAGTTACCAATTTACCTTCTTGACCAGCAAAGGGCGAATCATTCACCCAGAAGGTCATTTGTAAGGTTGGCTCATCCACTTTAATTAGTGGCAAAGCTTGCGGTTCGTTGGGGTCTGTAATCGTTTCCCCAATATTGGCATCAGCGAAACCAGACACGGCAACAATGTAACCTGCGGTGGCTTCTTCCATTTCCACCCGCTTCAAACCGTCAAATCCCATTAACTTGGTGATTTTAGACTTGACAATGTTGCCATTTTCTGTGACCAAAGCGGCTTGCTGTCCAGCACGGATCACACCGTTGTGAATTCTGCCAATGACAATCCGTCCCAGATATTCAGAATAATCTAGGGTAGTGACTTGCAATTGCAGAGGCTTGTTAATATCACCTACAGGTGGTGGAACATGACGCAGAATCGCATCAAACAGGGGTTGCATATCCACTGCTTCTGCATCCAAGTCGTTTTTGGCATAGCCAGCTAAACCAGAAGCAAACAAATAAGGGAAATCACATTGGTCTTCATCTGCACCTAATTCTAAGAACAGATCCAGTACCTTATCTACTGCAACATGAGGATCAGCTTGGGGACGGTCGATTTTGTTGACAACTACAATAGGGCGTAGTCCTTTTTCTAGAGCTTTTTTCAACACAAACCGTGTCTGAGGCATGGGGCCTTCATTAGCATCCACAATCAGGATACAACCGTCAACCATGCCGAGTACCCGTTCAACTTCACCGCCAAAGTCAGCGTGTCCAGGGGTATCAACAATATTAATCAGTGTTTCTTTGTAGCGAACTGCGGTGTTTTTCGACAGAATAGTAATACCCCGCTCCCGTTCTAGGGCGTTGGAGTCCATGACACAATCCGGAACGTCTTCACCTTCTCGGAAAATACCAGATTGTTTGAGGAGCGCATCAACCAGGGTAGTTTTGCCGTGGTCAACGTGGGCGATAATGGCGACGTTACGAATTGGGAGCGTCATAGGATAGGAGCTTTTGGTGAACTCTAGAGGGGGTTTTCAAAATTTACATGTAAGTGCTAAGTTGTTCTAACAGAATCGGGAATGATCAGCAAATTCTGTAAAGAAGCTTTAACAATTCTAGCGTAATCGTCACAATTCCGGGGAGTTTTGTAAAGGCTGTCTAGGAACAAACACGCTGTTTAGAAAAGCTTTTATGAAACTATGTCGTAATTAATAGCAGTATTAGAACGGGCGATCGCCTGTGATTTACCCCACTACGGTGTAGAGCGAATTGGCTAACAGCAGACAACCGAAATGACCGAAAATAATTGAGTGCTATTTACCCGAAGGAATAAATTTATATGCCTCGTCTGCTCAAAACTTTGGCACAGCAACTTCTGCGAAGTCTTACTTTTGCCATATTGTTAACCCTAATTAGTGGTTTAATACTTCCTGCTCCGACTTGGGCTAGCTCTTCTAGCTTGGGAGTTGATCATGGTCATCTAAGTTCTTGTCCGGCTTCAGACAACTGTGTAGTGAGTCAAGATGCTGATGCCAAACATGCCATTGATCCGATTAAATATCACATAGAACGCGATGCAGCACGAGAAACCTTATTAAAAGTTCTCACGGTTGTTCCTCGTACAGAGGTTATAGAACAGACAGATAATTACATCCATGCTCTTTCTAAAAGCCGGATCTTCAAATTTGTTGATGATGTAGAGTTTTATTTACCTGCCAATGAGTCAGTAATTCATCTGCGCTCGGCTTCTCGTGTAGGAGAGTCGGATCTTGGTGTCAACCGCAGGCGTTTGGAGCAAATTCGTCTGGCTCTGCGCGACTTAAACATCTAGTTTTAGCGTTGTCATAATGTGTATACGCCCCCATTTGACTACTAATTTACTTCTCTAGTTTCAATTGGCGGATGTGCAATTTCTCCCTCGCTGTAACCTAGATCATACATACTTGCTGCTTGAGAATCTTCTTCTGGAGGCACTTTGGGTCTTCCAGCCCAAGCATCAGATTTTCCTAAATTAAACCAATCCTCATCAGTCATCTCCAAGATGAATGTGTTCCCCTTGGTGTTTTTTATGTAGGCATCCCTAATTCTATTCAGCTCGTTAGTTCCTTCCATAACTATCCCAGAGCGCTGTATATTACCGTATTTTCATAATGACAGTGGCCTTGGTGTACATTACGTCTTCCGCAAGTATGAAAGCTGAGGGTTTAAAGGCATATGTCCTCAGCAATGATGCACAGTGCAATACCAGAGGCGATGACCTACACCCCACTGAAGGTAATTACATCATTACGGATGTGTATGGATACTTTTCAAGGTGCGATCGCTTACCGTTACTTCGTATGCTATGCTGCGATCGCATTTGTATTTTTTCCCTTGAGCCTAGCGTCAACCAGTAGGTGTTTTGCAAAAGGGTTAAATTTTTGCGCCTCAAAAGCTTGCCTACTCTGGGTTTGAAGTTTTTTATCTCCAACTGGAGGTTGACGCAACTACACCAAAGCCTTGTCTGATTTACTTTTGAGGTGATTTTGTTAAATGCTACTCTTGACAAACCAGTGTCTGAAAAGCTATTTTGATTTGAGGTTGACGAAACTGTACCTTGAAAACCAAATATATCAATGCTTTCAGCCTGGGGCGGTTCCAATTACAAATAATCCCTATTAGGGATTGAAACAATTCAAGGCTTAAGAAAGATGAATAGAAAAAGCGTTCCAATTACAAATAATCCCTATTAGGGATTGAAACTGACACTGCTTAAAAATCGCTAAACAGCGCTGAGAGTTCCAATTACAAATAATCCCTATTAGGGATTGAAACTTGGAAATAGCCGATACAGAGCCAGAATCACTGAGTTCCAATTACAAATAATCCCTATTAGGGATTGAAACCTTTGTTGAAACGAGCGAAACCGTGGGACATCTTTGTTCCAATTACAAATAATCCCTATTAGGGATTGAAACTGGTAAATATCCGTACCTATCCATCAGGTATACTTCGTTCCAATTACAAATAATCCCTATTAGGGATTGAAACGTTTTAGTTCCTTCTATAATTTGGGTAGATGTCCGTTCCAATTACAAATAATCCCTATTAGGGATTGAAACCGAATGATGTGCCATTGGTTGGTCGCTGTATTTTTCCTAGTTCCAATTACAAATAATCCCTATTAGGGATTGAAACCCTATTAGAGATTGCTACCGCTACGCAGTAGACTGGTTCCAATTACAAATAATCCCTATTAGGGATTGAAACTGCGCTAGTACCAATTGTTAAGTTGATCGGGTTAAGTTCCAATTACAAATAATCCCTATTAGGGATTGAAACTTATTTAGATGGTAGAAATTCATTTGCTTGTTCTTGTTCCAATTACAAATAATCCCTATTAGGGATTGAAACTATTAATTAAGACTAAATATAATATGCCAGGAATAATGTTCCAATTACAAATAATCCCTATTAGGGATTGAAACGCAAGTAAATCTGATTTTACTTGCGTGACATGAAAAGGTTCCAATTACAAATAATCCCTATTAGGGATTGAAACTCATAATTTTGTCGGCTTTGATTAATAAAATTTTGTTCCAATTACAAATAATCCCTATTAGGGATTGAAACCTTCTAACGGATCTGAGAAGCCGAAGAAGTGATAGTTCCAATTACAAATAATCCCTATTTTTTAATCCTTTGTATTTTTTATTCCTCACTTAGCACTCAGCACTCTCCTTCGACTTCGCTCAGGGCTAGCGCACTCAGCACTATTTCTTAGGAGTTCCAATTACTCATAATCCCTATTAGAGTGTGATAGTTTCATTTCACTAAATAATGTGTGTGAGATTTTCGGACTTGTTTATACACTGTATCTAAGTGTGGAACGGGACTTTTTTCAAAAGGATTATCTTTACCACCCCATGAAATAATTTCAATTTATCTCCGAAGTAGGGTTTAATAAAGAAGCATTCAACATAAGAATAGGTAGTGTTTGAATGAAATTCTTAAACCAAGAACAACGTTGTAAGGATTACAGATAGTGCAAGTTCTCAAAAGAGCCATCAAGCCAGAAACCTATATATCGTTCCTCCATATCTACCAAACTACTTGGGGGATTGCTGGTGATATCTGTTTAATCCGTGAATCTGTAGCTAATTCAAGTGCATCGAAATTCGTAGGTCACAAACTCCAATTAGCTCTCCCAAAAGGGATTGAGCGCGATCGCGTGGCGGGTATGCCGGTGATAAAGGTTGCGGGTAATGTGGGTGACGGACATCCTAAAGAACACCCATCTGAATGGGAGGCTTATGAAGGTGTAGATAAAGAAATAGCGATCGCGGCGTTGAAACCTTGGGGTTTTAATTTGACGGATTAAACAGCGCGAAGGAAGGTTTTAGGAAGAGGTTAGTTACGGTTATAAATTGAGTGATTGTCTAGGTTGGGCGATCGCGCTGACTACGCTGGGATGAAAATGTGGTCAACAAATCCCTTTTGCCATAAATCTTTTAGCGTCTCATCAGAGGTAAAGTAACGGTAAACTTTGTACCAACCCCAACTTCACTATTAACTCTAATCTCACCGCCATGAGCCTCAACACACTTTTTCACAATAGCCAATCCCAAGCCAGTACCAGGAATTGTGCCAACATTTTCTGCACGATAGAAAGGCTGAAACAGTTGTTGTAAATCTTGCTGGGGAATGCCAATTCCCCAATCTTGAATGTGGAAGGTTACTGCGTGTGCGTGAGCAATTAGTTCAAACTGAATTTTGCCCCCTGGTAGAGAATACTTAATGGCATTACCGAGCAAATTACCTAAAATATGGCGTAGCAAGCTTTCATCCCATACAGCCTCACCCAATTCCCCAACACTGGTAAAGACTAAAGTTAAATGTTTCTCTTTTGTACTCAATTGAGCTTCATCAATTAGTTGCTGACAGAATGCTTTTAAATCCAAAGAAATAAATTGACATTGAAGTTTTCCCGAATCGGCTTTACCTATAAATGAAACCTCATCCAAGAGATGCGCCATGTTTTTAATCGCTGAACGAATCATCTGCAAATGATTATGTTTTGTTTCTTGAGTCAATTTATCATCGTGGTTTTGCAGTAATCCAGCCGCCAAGAGAATAGTATTTAGAGGATTACGAATATCATGCGAAAGCATTGAGACAAATTCGGATTTAAACTGGTTGAGTTCATTGGCTTTCACCAGTTCCGCAGTTCGTTCTTCAACTCGACTTTGTAAGGTCTGATTCACTGTACGTAATGTTTCCAAAACCTGCTTACGCTCGATCGCATAACATACAGAACGAACCAACACATCAACATTTACCTGTCGCTTGACTAAATAATCCTGCGCTCCTTGACGCACTGCCTCAATTGCTAATTTTTCATCGTTGGTATTTGTGAGTACCACAATCGGGATACTAGGAGCATGACTCATCAGTGGAGGTAGGGATGACAAGCCTTGGCTATCAGGTAAGGTGAGATCCAATAAAATCACATCGTAGCTGTTCCTACTTAATTCGTTGAGTGCTTCCCCTAACCGATTCACATGAACTAGACTAAATTCTTGAGAGTCGGCTTGCCGCAAAAATTCCTGCAACAGCCTAGCTTCTGCCAAATTATCTTCAATTAATAAAATTTTTACTGAATAGCTCACAGCCATAATCTTTCGGTTTCACCCCCTGTTGCCCCTCTATCTTAAGAGTGGTGAGTTAGGAATTGTTATTTCCATCTCCCTGATTTCCCCATTACTCCATCCCCCATCACTCCGAAGGTAGGGTGACAGTGGACAGCCAAAAATCTTCAATTCCTTTGACAATTTGGAAAAGCTGACTGAGATTGCGGGATTTGGTTATGTAGCAGTTCACATGCAAGTCATAACTGTGGAAAATGTCATCCTCATTTCTTGAGGTTGTTAAAACTACTACAGGAATCCGTTTCAGTGTAGGGTCAGCTTTAATTTCTGCCAACACCTCTCGACCATCTTTTTTAGGCAAGTTTAAATCTAGCAGAATTAGGTCAGGGCGAGGTGCATCAGCATACTCACCCTCCTGGCGTAAAAAAGCCATCGCGTCCATGCCATCCCTAACTGTTACCACTTGATGCGGTATTAAGCTATTTTTCAATGCTTCTTGGATGAGACGAACGTCGGCTTTATTGTCCTCAACCAAAAAGATTGTTTTGTGTTTTTCTGCCGTTTCTACGCTCACGGTCACGTCCTCCGACTGGAATCGTAAAATAGAAGGTTGCACCTTCACCAAGTTGTGATTCTACCCAAATGCGCCCCCGGTGGCACTCAATAATTTTTTTACAGATAGCTAAACCCATACCTGTACCGGGATATTCATCTCGCGTGTGCAAGCGTTGAAAGATGACAAAAATGCGATCGCTAAATTGTGGATCAATGCCTATACCGTTATCTCGTACCCAAAATAACCACTCATCTTCTAGTCTTTCTGCACCTACGTGAATTTGTGGTGGTTGATCACTACGGAATTTGATGGCGTTGGCAATCAGGTTCTGAAATAGCTGCATCAGTTGGGTGCTACCAGCCAAAACAGTGGGTAAGGAGTCATGGGTAATCGTAGCGCCAGTTTCTGTAATGCGTTGGCGTAAATTGCCCAAAGCACGTTCTAAGGCTGTTTCGACTTCGGTTAGTTGAAATGCGATCGCCTGAGTATCTACTTTGGAATATACCAACACGTCATCGATCAAGGTCTGCATTAAGCTGACTCCATCGACGGCGTAGGTAATAAACTCTTTAGCATCTGCATCTAGCTCATCTTCGTAGCGCATCTCTAATAGTTGCACGTAATTCGCTACTTGATTAAGCGGTTCTTGCAAGTCATGGGAGGCGACATAGGCAAACTTTTTCAGTTCGGCGTTGGAACGTTCTAAGTCATGAGCTAATTGTGCTAGTTCATCGGCTTGGCGCAGGACAATATTCACAATTGCTTTCCGCAATTCCAGTGCGGCTTTTACTTCCACATATCGCCACGGTAAAGACGTTAGCCGGACAGTTTCTTTCCACAGTTCAAATGATTTCCGTGGACACAAGCGGACATTCCCGTCTGAGTGGCTGACTTCAAATGCTTTATTAGGATCACCACCCCAATTCACAGTTTGAATGACTTCCGGTCGGAACCACAAAACAAAATTTCGTTGGGAAATGGGAATAGCTAATAAACCACTGGCAACATTTTTGAATCTTTCGGCATCTGGATAAATTTGCGGCAAAGAATCTGTATAAAACACTTCATCGTCAACATTATTCTTCAGCCACTGCACTAAAAAATTTAAATCTTCTGGTTTGGGAGTTTCACCAATTACTGTACATTGTTCACCAAAACATACAGCTGCACCTTGAGCGCTGGTTAAATCCAAAAGATTCGGCTGATTTTTAACTAGTCCATCAATGAAGTTTTCCTCTTGGGACATATATTCCACTAACTTTGTCTGAATATATGTCAAATTCATGCGATAGTCGTAATCTTCGGTTTCTTCTCTGGCTGAAATTTCCGAAAATATCACTCGTCCCAAGAATTCACAAGCTTTCCGCAATTCATAAGAAACATATTTAGGTGACTGATGATGACAAGCAATTAGTCCCCAAAGTTTTTGGTCTTTAATCAAAGATATAGTTAACGAAGAACCTACACCCATATTGTGTAAGTACTCCATATGGCAAGTAGCGGCACTTCTGAGAATCGAGTTAGTTAAATCAATAGGGCGATCGCTAACCGGATTCAGAGCAGGTATAATTTGCACCGATTGAGCATGAGAATCGGGGATGATTCTGATGGAATTGGCAACAAATAATTTTCTTGCTGGTTTCGGGATATCTGACTCAGGATAATGCAATCCTAAGTAGGGTTCCATATTTTCTAGCTTTTCTTCAGCGATGACCGAACCATGTCCATCATCATCAAATTTATATAACATCACCCGATCAAACCCGGTGACTTTTCGCACTTCTTGCACAATTATTTGGCAAAAGTCATGTAAATTTGCTGTTTTTTCTAATTGGTTAATAGAAGCTTTAGCTAGATGATAAAAGCTTAAGAATGGGATATTTTCACTAGAAATAGCAGGTTCTAGTTCTAAAATTAAAAATCCTTCTGTATTCCGGTGAAAAACTGCGTCAAATACTACGTAATCATCACCTTTTTTTCTCACCCATATTTTAGTGGGATTGGCAAATTCCAGATTGCCTTGTGATACCCCTGATTTAATTCTCTCGATTTGAAATGAATCGAGTAAGTCTTCGAGTTTTTTCTGTAAAATATCTTCGGGATTGATACCGAAAATCTTCCAAGTATTATTACTAACTTGTAATATTTTTAAATCAGGCTCTTCTAAGACTAAAAGTATCCCATGAGGTTGAATATGTTTAAAAAGATGAATAGGAGCTTCTTTTAAGCTAGCTACGTTAATCCCTGGCAGTTCTAATTCAATATTCATTAAGATCCTCCTCTGTTGACTGGGAGCATCACAAGTAGAGTATATGGGTTTTTATTACCTATCGGGTTTATAACACTACTTAGATGTATGTTATTTATATTTTTTTATGTACAGCAACAAGTAAATGAACAAAGCATAATTGGCAGAAACTAAAGAATGAAAAAGTTTAAAAATATTTCCCCTTTCTCATTCACCATACTTAATTTAATGTCTAATATACTATTCCTACCCTAATAAGAATTTTGTTAGACAGCTAATTTTTAGCTTGACAATCCTGCTTTGCGTTTTACAGTTTAACAGTCAGTTAACCAATATCCGCATAAGAAATGTAAAAAAATAGGTGATTAAATAACTCATAATATATGTAGCTATGTTAAGTAAGAAAAATAGATATAGATTATAGATTGTAAGAAACAAGGGGCATCCTTGCTCGTCGCTGTGGTTAAATCCAAGAGTTAAACCACATCAACATTTTATAAGCATTAGAGGATAGAGGTAAACCTAAATAAATAGGCATCCAGAAAACAAAAGCACCCAGAATCAGAAATATAATCGTGACACCGATAGCCCGAATTTCGCGGTAATAACTGCGTAAACATTGGTCTACAAACCAGGCGATCGCTAAAAATGTAAACACCACAGCAGACATATAATGATAAATAAAAACGCAGCGTGTTACCTTCACCCAAGGTAATAAGTTAGCGGCATAATTTAAAACTAAATATAGGGCAATCCAAATATCAACAGAAAGCCTTGCAGGTAAAGATGTTTTTGTTTGTTTTATCCAAGGAATCATCACTTGTAACATCAACATCCCTGCTAAAAATAAAATGGCAGCGACACCAAACCACCATAAAAAGGGATTCCCCATTGCATGGACATCATAAATCACTTTCCCAGTACCAGAAGGCAATGGAGGCCCCAATACAGGCAACGGATCAGTAAGACTGTGACTTGTTTGATAATAATATGCCATCGGTCGAGTCATTAACGGCCATTTGTACCACGCAGCACAGTAAGGATGCACATTAGGACTATTGCCACCCAATTGCAGGTGAAACTGCAAAATTTTCTGATGAACTGCAATAAATCCATACCTTTGATCTAGCTGTAGATGGGGAATCCAAATTAAGCTATAAACTAAAGCAGGAATAATTCCCAGATAAAACAGCATCTGGAAAACATTTAGCTGAATCAAATTTTGTAGTGGTGTTTGCTCTGTAATTTCTGGGGATTTTTGCTTGATATCACTCCAATTCCGATGCCATTCATGAATAAAATTTTTTATTTGTCTCCCTATAAATAAAGGAGATATCAAAGTAATTTGAATGCGAGGAAAAGATTGCATTCCATAAATTATAAAAGCTGCTATCCAAATCAGATAAGCACCCAACAAAAACCATAAGCCATTCCATTTTGTGGCAGCTGATGCACCAAAATTAATACCAGCTAAAACTAACCACCAAGAACGTTGCTGTTTTTGATGATCCAACGCCAGTAATAAAAACCACTGCCCCAATAAACCAAAGATGACAATATAAATATTGTTCAAGGCATAGCGAGATTCAACCAGAAATAAACCATCACAAGCTGTACATAAACCTGCGAGGAAAGCAAAGCTACGACGGTGACTCAATTGATAAGCAATTGCGGTGACAACTAAAGGAATAAATGAGCCAGTGAGGGCATTTAACCAACGATAACTCCAAGGCGATCGCCATGAACCTGTTAGCCCATTTACCGTATCTTGTCCAAAGGGAAGATGACTACCAATCCACATCCCTATGGCAATAATATATTGACTCAGTGGCGGATGTGCGTTAAAAAATGGCGTATTGGTCAGGTAGTTATTACCAAATTTGGCAAAGTAAACTTCATCAAATACCAGAGTATTAAATCGCTCTAGTCCCCAAAACCGTAAAGCGACTGATAGGAGAAATACACCTGCGATACCAATTTGGAACCATTTTTTAGTCATTTGTCAATAGTCGGTAGCTTTCCTTCGTTCTATTATTTCAGATGCATCTAGTTAGAACAGGAGCAGTTCGATTGGTTTGCCCTAACGATGAGTATCCATCAAGTGATAAAATCTGTCCATGTTTGATAACATCTGCAAGTTCATCGCGGAAACATTTGCGACCGACTTCGCTACATGGCTTTTGGGAACACCCATAGATTTAACACAGTTAAGTCCCAAGGAATTATCTTTAGAACCGATCCGTGCAGACGCGCTGATATTACTGCAATCAGACGAAGTGGTTCTACATCTGGAGTTCCAAACCCAGCCTGATGCATCGATCCCCTTCCGCATGGCAGACTATCGTTTGCGAGTGTATCGACGCTTTCCCCAAAAACACATGCGTCAAGTAGTGATTTATTTAACCGAGACCACATCAGAAGAGGTATATAAAACAACATTTAGTATCGACAGCTTACAGCATGAATTTACGGTAATCCGCTTGTGGGAACAACCAACAGAGGTATTTTTAAGAACAACAGGATTACTGCCTTTTGCGGTGTTAAGTAATACGCATAATCAAAGTAGCACATTACAAGCTGTGGCTGATGAAATTAACAACATTGCTGACCGTCGAATGCAAAGTAATTTGACAGCATCAACAGCAGTTTTAGCTGGGTTAGTATTGAAACAAGAAGTGATTCAACGCTTACTGCGGAGGGATATTATGCGCGAATCAGTGATTTATCAACTGATTAAAACTGAAGGTCTCGAAGAAGGTAGACAAGAAGGTAGACAAGAAGGTAGACAAGAAGGTAGTCGGGAGAAAGCCCAGCAAATTGCTATCAACTTACTAGCAGAAGGAATGACAATTGAAGCGATCGCTCGGATCACTGGTTTATCCATTGAAGTCGTGCAACAGTTGCAGTGTCAACAAGCTGAGCTAGAAAATTAACTAAAAGCATTCAAATTCACAGTATATTCTTGCATAGGTAACAACCGCCAATTAGAGCTACCATCCAGCTCTAGCACGTACTCATGGTACTGCAACAAACTAGGGCGATGTCCCACGCTGACCAATGTAGTTCCCTTTGCCTTAAGTTGCTGATAAAGGTTCTTTTCATTAGCCAAATCCAGCGCACTTGTGGCTTCATCCAGGATGACATAATTAGGCATACTCAGCAGCAGTCGCGCAAAAGCCAGACGCTGTTGTTCACCTAAAGAAAGCACATTTGCCCAGTCTAACTCGATATCAAAACCGCCAACTCGTTCTGGTAACTCTGCCAAATTCACCTCTTCTAAGACATGGCGCATCTTAGTTTCGCTGATATCATTGTCGGAGTTGGGGTAGAGTAACTGACTGCGCAGAGAACCCAACACCATATAAGGACGTTGGGGTAAAAACATGATTTCTGATAGAGAAGGACGGATAATTTGACCAGTACCCGCATTCCATAATCCCGCGATCGCTCTTAATAAAGAACTCTTACCGCTACCACTGTTACCGACAATTACCAAACCTTCTCCTGGCTGTAAGCTGAATGGTAAATCCCTCACTAAAGTGCGTTCATAGTTGGGAGTCAACAGAGTGACATGACGTAACGCTAACTGCGAATCTTCTCTCACATCGATAGTCGTCATTCCTGGCTGTTTTTGGTCCGGATTTTCCAGCGCCTCAGCTAAGTCACCCATCCGTTCAATTCCAGCAGCAAAAGCAGTTAAATTTTCAAACTGACCCACTACCACAGATAAAGCACTAAAAATTTGTTGGAAGGCGATCGCGGCTTGAGTAAATGTCCCAAATTCGGTATCGCCGGCAAAGTAGATAGGTGCAATCACCAAGTAAGGCAGTGCTGAAACAAAATAGTTATAGCTTGTTGTAAAAAAACCTAAGTTACGTTGCCAGTTGATCAACAAATCAAAGTTGCGAATCGCCCGCATAAAGCGCTGTTTTAGCTGTACTATTTCTTCTGCTTCACCTTGATAAAAAGCAATCGATTCGGCATTATCTCGCACATGCACTAAACCATAACGAAAGTCAGCCTCTCGTTTGAGTTGATTGAAGTTAATGCCAATTAATCGTTGACCAATCCAAGCTGTTACCACTGTCCCTAAAATAGCGTAGACTACCAGTGCCACCGATAGAGATACCGAGATAGATAATAGAACTCCAGTAAAAGAAATTAAAGTAATAATTGATGTCAAAATCAGCAATGAAAAAGATAAACTGGTACGAGTAAATGACCTGATATCTTCAGCAATTCGCTGGTCTGGGTTATCAATATTCTCATTAAAATTAATCTGGTAATAAGCACGATTTTGGAAATATTTATCTAAAAAATAATTCGTCAGCCACTCCCGCCATTGCAATCCCAACTTGTCTTGGATATAGCTAAACATGACAACAATCGGAGTCCCAACGACCAACAGACCAGCATAAATTGTGATAAATCGCCAAAAAGTTGACGCGTCTTGAGTTTCGGGAAACCGTGCCAGTGAAGTATCAATATTACGAAAAATAAAACTAATACTGACATTAATGCCATTAACTACTAACGCAAGGACTAGCAATAAAACTAATAGTCCCCTAGCTTGCCACTTTTTTTCTGAAAACCAGTAGGGTTTGGCCAGCTTCACAAACTTCTGCCACAACTGAGGATCTAATCGTTTCGGCTGAGTTGTTGTTGTACTCATTATTAATTTTTTTGAGAACATCTAACTTTAATATAAAAATATAGCCTGTCTAAAAGTGACAGGCTGAATTGTTCGTAGTCAGGACTTTAGTCCTTAAGCTCAACTTTTGCCACTTCCAGCATCGTCTTTAAAACCGAATCTGGATTCAGGCTGATAGAATCAATTCCTTGTTCAACTAAAAACTGAGCAAATTCTGGGTAATCGCTGGGTGCTTGTCCACAAATACCAATTTTGCGGTTATGCTTTTTGGCGGATTCTATGGCCATTTTCACCATGCGCTTCACACCCTGACAGCGTTCATCAAACAACCGCGCTACCAATGCCGAATCCCTGTCTATACCTAGTGTTAGCTGAGTCAGATCATTAGAACCAATGGAGAAGCCATCAAATACCTCGGCAAACTCCTCGGCCATAATCACATTATTGGGCAACTCACACATCACATAAACTTGTAAATCATTAACGCCCTGTTTGAGACCATTTTTTGCCATTTCTGCCAACACCAAACGCCCCTCATGAGGAGTGCGACAGAAGGGAATCATCGGGATAACATTGGTTAAACCCATATTTTCGCGGACTCGCTGAATGGCATAACACTCCAGGGCAAAAGCTTCTCTGTAGCCTTCATCATAGTAACGTGCCGCTCCGCGCCAACCCAGCATAGGGTTTTCTTCTTTGGGTTCAAACTGTTGACCACCCAACAGATTGGCATATTCATTACTTTTGAAATCTGACATACGCACAATCACTGGTTTAGGATAAAATGCTGCCGCAATTCTACCTATGCCTTGGGCTAATTTATCTACGAAATACTGGGGTTTATCCTCATACAGTGCAGTGATTTGATTAATTTTAGTTTTGACAAATTCATCTTCTAACTTGTCATAGTGAATCAACGCCATGGGATGAATTTGGATTTGGTTGGCAATAATAAATTCTGTCCGCGCTAAACCTACCCCATCATTAGGAATCGCAGATAAACTTAATGCTTCTTGAGGATTACCCACGTTCATTAATATTTGAGTTCGGGTGCGGGGTAAGTTCTCCAGAGGAACTTCTTTAACTTCAAATGGCAATAAGCCATCATAAACCTTGCCTTCTTCCCCTTCAGCACAAGAAATTGTAACTTCTTGACCATTTTTTAGGACTGCCGTAGCATTACCGCATCCCACGATCGCAGGTACACCCAATTCCCGCGCAATAATCGCTGCATGGCAGGTGCGTCCACCAGAGTTAGTCACAATTGCACTGGCGCGTTTCATAATCGGTTCCCAGTCGGGGTCTGTTCTTTCTGTGACCAACACGTCCCCAGCTTGAAACTGGTCGATTTTATGAACATCTAAAATCAGGTGCGCTTTACCTTGACTAATTGCTTCCCCGACAGCACGACCTGTGACTAGAGGGAGTGGGTGAGATTTTTCCCCCTTCCCGATTCCCCATTCCTGATTCCCCAGCACAAAATGATAACTCCGCAACACGTTACCTTTCTTCTGTGACTGAACGGTTTCCGGACGCGCTTGCACAATAAACAGTTGATTGGTAATTCCGTCTTTAGCCCACTCAATGTCCATTGGGGAGTAACTATTGTGGGTTTGGGAATAATGGTCTTCTATTAAACACGCCCAATGTGCTAGTTGTAAAATTTCTTCATCACTTAGGGCAAATTTCCCTTGATCTGTGGATGATACGGCTACATTTTTCGTGAATTTAGAACCGTCATCATAAATCATTTTTAGTTCTTTGCTGCCCAATTTTTTATCGATAATTGGGCGGAAGCCTGCTTTTAATGTCGGCTTAAAAACATAGTATTCATCGGGGTTAACAGTTCCCTGGACGACGTTTTCACCTAAACCGTAGGCGGCTGTAATCAGTACAACATCTTTGAAACCGGTTTCCGTATCAATGGAGAACATGACCCCAGAGGTGGCTAAGTCAGAACGTACCATTTTTTGCACACCGACAGCCAGGGCAATACTAAAATGGTCGAATCCCTTGGCGTGACGATAAGAAATGGCGCGATCTGTAAATAGGGAAGCAAAGCATTTATGACAAGCTGCTAAAACTCCTTCGACACCGACAACGTTCAGGTAGCTTTCCTGCTGTCCGGCAAAACTAGCATCAGGGAGGTCTTCAGCAGTGGCGCTGGAACGGACTGCGACATCTGTATCGGCATTGTACCGTTCACATAAACTTTCGTAAGCTGTGACGATCGCCTGTCGCAATTCTCCCGGGAAAGGTGTATGCATTAGTAGCGATCGCGCTTTTTTTCCGCGTAACTTTAAATTTTTGACATCCTCAACATCTAAATCCGCAAACAGTTCACGTAATTGTTCTTCTAACCCAGCTGATTGGATAAAATACCGATAAGCATAAGCAGTAGTAGCAAATCCCGTGGGAACGTTAACGCCTTGGGGTGTTAATTGTTGAATCATTTCCCCCAGTGAAGCATTCTTCCCACCAACTAGGGGTATATCAGCAATACCAACTTCATCAAACCAGAGAATGAGCGATCGTTCTTTAGAATCTTGAGCCAATGTGTTTTGATATACCGTAACCATCTGTATAACCTCTCAAGTGTATGCTCTGGTTGTCAGTGTGTAATCGCTAAAACATTTTCCCTATGTTTAATTTTAGGTTTCAGACTTTGGATTGTGCTATTAGATGCAACATTAAAGTGCTGAGTGCGCTAGCCCTGAGCGAAGTCGAAGGGGAGTGCTGAGTAGGGAGTGAGGGGGATTTTCTTAGTCCCCATTTCCCATTGCCCATTGCCCATTCCCTATTTCCTGTGTATTTGCCAACATTGTTGAGCGATCGCCCAATCTTCTTGAGTATGAATGACTAATACCCGGATGGCTGAGTCAGATGTGGCTATATCTTGGTCAACTGGGTGCTGTTGATTTTTGGCTGGGTCAATTTTTAATCCCAAAAAACCAAATGCTTCACAGGCGGCTTGGCGAATTCCCGGCGATTTTTCCCCTATACCTGCGGTGAACACCAAAGCATCTAATCCCCCCAGTGTAGCCAGCATTGACCCAATACCAGACCGCAGGTGATGTACATACATATCCCAAGCTAGTTGAGCGCGATAATTACCTTGGGCGATCGCCTCGATTACTTGTGGTAAGTCGCTGGATACTCCCGAAATTCCGCGTAAGCCTGAAGCTTTATTTAATACATAATCCAGTCTTTCGACTGAGTAATTAGAATGTCGCAACAAATAAATCAGAATTCCTGGGTCAATTGAACCGGAACGACTACCCATCATCAATCCTTCTAAAGGAGTGAAACCCATAGTCGTGTCAATACTACGACCGTTTTTAATTGCTGCCAACGAGCAACCATTACCTAGATGACAACTAATTAAGCGCAGGGATGCTAAATCTCGATTGAGGATTTGGGCTGCACGCCTAGAGCAATATTGGTGACTGATCCCATGAAAACCGTAGCGGCGAATACCTTGCTCTACCCACTCATAGGGGCCAGGATAGATAGCAGCTGCATCAGGGAGAGTGGCATGAAATCCTGTATCAAATACTGCCACTTGGGTGACACCTCCCAAACTTTGCTCAATGGCTTCTATCCCTTCTAAAGCGGCTGGATTGTGTGCTGGAGCTAAATTAGCAAAATGAGCGATCGCTTTTTTCACATCTTCTGTAATTACTACACTTTGGCGATATTTCTCACCACCATGTACTACACGATGCCCTACTACATCAATTTCTGAAAGTTGATCGATTACTTTGGTAGCACCGCGACTGAGGGTATAAAGCATATAAGCAACGTGGGCGCGTCGCGAATCACCATAGATTGATTCTTGCAGCACAGCACCCGTGGCTGTTTTTACCTCGATCTCTGCTACTCCCCGATCTTGAGTCCAGTTAACTTTTCCTTCCCACAAAGGTTGGAGTGGTTCTTTGGGAAGATTATCTGCAATTTCATACAGACAACTTTTTTGGCTGCTCGATCCAGCATTGAGAACTAATACTTTCATTACTTTTACCTATTTGACGTTTGTGAACGGTTAACTATATGGTTGCTACTTTTCAGCTATTAAATAAACTAATTACTGCTAATTAAAGAAAGGCAAAACATGAAAATCCAGAAGCTATATTCAATTGCCATCTTGCTATTTGCCTTCATTTATCCGTCGGCTATAGCTGAAGCTAAAGATAGTAATGTAAATAATGTTCTCCAGACAAATTTAATGGAGGAAGATGCTACTCCAGAACTTTTGTTAGCTCATAGACATCATAGAAGACGCTATCGTAATAGACGCTATAAACGACACCACTATCACCGTAGAATGCGTCATCAACGACGCTATCAACGTATTCGTTATAGAGGACAACACTATCGTCATGGACAATGGCAGCTAGTCCAAGATCGTCGTGGTAGATTAATGTATGACTGGCGCAGATATTAAATCAGTGAAAAGTGAATAGCGAATATTTATCAAGGCATAAGGTGGGGGAATTAAACCCAATTATGCCTTTTTACTGATAACTGAATAACTGATTGATGCTAAGAGTAACAGGTTAAGGATCTTCTCCTCAACCTGTCAGGCAAATGCTGAGGATAGTGCCATTAGTGGCTGGCTATCACTTCTCCTTCCAGGCGAGCTAGTCGCTCTGCTAAGAGTTTTTCTAGAGAAACCAAGGCTTTGGTAAAACCATCGATACCTTCTGCTAATTTGTCAGATGCCATGCGATCAGCAGCGTGCATCTTGTCAAAGGTAGCTTTATCAACAGTGATTTTGGCAATTTCCAAGTTAGCTACCTTGGCGGGATCAAGTTTACGTGGTAAGTCCCCAATAGTGGCTTGCAATTCCGCCAACAGCGCCGGAGAAATAGTCAGCAAGTCACAACCAGCAAGTTCGGTGATTTCGCCAATGTTACGGAAGCTGGCGCCCATAACTTCGGTTTTATGACCAAATTTCTTGTAATAGTTGTAGATTGTGGTGACAGATAATACTCCTGGATCTTCAGCAGAGGGGTAGCTATCACGTCCAGTATCTTTCTTGTACCAGTCAAGAATTCGACCAACGAAAGGAGAAATTAAGGTCACACCAGCTTCGGCACAGGCGATCGCTTGGTGTAAACCAAACAACAGGGTAAGGTTACAATGAATACCTTCTTTCTCCAGAATTTCCGCAGCGCGGATACCTTCCCAGGTGGCGGCGATTTTAATTAGTACGCGATCGCGCTCTACACCAGCCGCTTTGTACTGGCCAATTAATTCTCTGGCCTTGGTAACGGTAGCTTCCGTATCAAAAGACAAGCGGGCATCTACTTCTGTAGAAACGCGACCAGGAATAATTTGTAAAATCTTTAAGCCAAAAGCTACTGCCAAACGGTCAAAAGCCAAAGTAACTATCTCGGCTTGGCTAGCGCCAGAGCCAGCATCTTTTTTAGCTTGCAGTAAAGTTTGGTCAACGATTTCCTGATATTCCGGCATTTGTGCCGCAGCAGTAATCAAAGAAGGATTGGTAGTAGCATCTTGGGGTTTAACCTTCTCAATCGCTTTGATGTCTCCGGTATCTGCAACCACAACTGTCATTTGGCGCAGTTGTTCTAGTAAACTTTTAGACATAAATTTCTCCGTGAGTTGTGCTTGTTTAGGACTTACTTAATTCCCTTCTTGGTTACTCTGTTCTGTTCCTGAAAATGCTGATTTTGGCAATTTTACGGAAACATTGCCTAAATTTACGGCGGTCTTGAGCCTCAGCCCTATTCTAGGTGCGTTACGCCAAAATTGGCTGTCCAATAGAATGCACTTTAATTAAACTTGTTGTTCCCGATTTACCAATTGGTACACCAGAGGTAATGACTACCTTGTCACCATGATTCGCTAAACCCATTTCTACGACTGTGTTCACCACATTCATAAACATTTCTTCTGCATTGTAAACCGGGGGAATGAGTAAGGGTTCCACACCCCAAGAAAGGGCTAGCTGGCGGTAGGCGGTTTCATCAGGGGTGAGGGCAATAATCGGCGTAGAAGGACGATATTTAGAGACTAGTTTTGCTGTACTTCCAGAAGAAGTATTACACAGAATTGCCCGTGCGCCGGTTTCGTAGGCAATTCTACACACCGCTTCTGCCACCGATTCCGTGACGCTGAGACTGCCTGCGGCATGAGACCACGCGTGTCTACTACCCTCTTGCAAGGATTTTTCTGTACACACAGCGATATCGTGCATCATTTGCACAGCCGCAATGGGATATTGCCCCACAGCAGTTTCGCCAGAGAGCATGACTGCATCCGTCCCATCCAAGATCGAGTTAGCCACATCAGTAGCTTCAGCGCGGGTGGGATCAGGCGCGCTAATCATCGACTCTAACATTTGTGTGGCAGTAATCACCGGTTTGCCAGCATGATTACAACGGCGGATAATGTCCTTTTGAATCATGGGAACTTCGTGAATCGGCATTTCCACCCCTAAGTCACCACGGGCAATCATAATCCCGTCAGCGACCTCTAGAATCGAGTCGAACCGTTCTACAGCCTCAGCGCGTTCAATTTTAGCAATCAAACGAATCGAAGCCCCAGCCGCCTCAATCATCCTTTGAGCCGGTTCTAAATCTTGAGGCGATCGCACAAAAGAAACCGCCACCAAATCCACACCCAACTGGATGCCAAAGCGCAAATCCATCAAGTCTTTTTCGGTGATGGAACTCACAGGTAAAGGAGTTTCCGGCAAGTTGACACCCTTATGAGTAGAAAGTAAACCACCAATTTTCACCAACGCTCGGATTTTATCAGCATCGCGGTCTGTGACAATCAACTTGACGCGACCATCATTAATCAAAATCGGTTCCCCTGGCCGCACCATTGCAAATAAAGTTGGCAAAGGTAAAGGTAGTTCATCGATACTGTCACCCTTGTCTTGCAACACAAAAGTGACTTCATCGCCAGCTTCCACTGTTAATCCTGCTGGTGGTAAAGTTCCCAAACGAATTTTGGGGCCACACAAGTCTTGCATAATCGCCAGTGGCTTTTGCTGTTCAGTACTAATTTGTCTAAGATGTTTAGCAGTTTGAGCATGGAACTCATAAGCGCCGTGAGAAAAATTTAGCCGCGCCACATTCATTCCTGCTTCCACCAAAGCTGGCAATTTTTCAGGTGTAGAAGTAGCAGGCCCAACAGTACAGATAATTTTGGTTCGACGCATATAGTTTAGGGGTTTGAAAAATAGTCTGGGGCGAATAATTCGTAATTCGTAATTCGTAATTCGTAATTCGTAATTCGTAATTCGTAATTCGTAATTCAGCCCCATAACCTGCAAGTTTGGATGCTTTAGGCGATCGCGCTTAATACATTCAAACTCGCCTGTGTTTCATATCACTCCTTTTTATTCAGCGTTGCCATCAAGAAAATCCCCCACTCCCTGGTTACTGAGCGCAGTCGAAGTACACTCCCCCGATTCATCAAGCCACAGCGCCAGTCAATTGTTCTTTCTGTGACATCGATAACATTAAGTCAACCACCCGATTAGAGTAGCCCCACTCGTTGTCATACCAAGCAACCACTTTAAAGAAATGAGAATTCAACTCAATTCCAGCACCTGCGTCGAAAATGCTGGAATGGGTATCACCCTGAAAATCTGTGGAAACTACTGCTTCATCTGTATACCCCAATACACCTGCTAATTCACCTCCAGCAGCCTTTTGCATCGCTGCACAGATTTCTTGGTAGCTTGTAGCTTGAGCAGTTTTAAAAGTTAAATCAACCACAGAAACATCGGGAGTAGGAACCCGGAAAGCCATACCAGTTAACTTACCTTTCAATTCTGGTAAAACCAGCGCTACTGCTTTCGCCGCCCCTGTGGAAGAAGGAATAATATTTTGGGCTGCACCCCGACCACCCCGCCAGTCTTTTTTACTGGGGCCGTCTACTGTTGGCTGGGTAGCAGTCATGGCGTGAACTGTGGTCATCAACCCTTCGGTTAAGCCGAAGTTATCATTGATTACCTTAGCAATGGGAGCCAGACAGTTTGTCGTACAACTAGCATTAGAGACAATCAAATCTTTGCCTGGGTCAAATAGGTGATGATTTACACCCATTAACAGCGTTTTTACTCTATCTGGGTCTTTGGTAGGAGCAGAAATTACTACTCGTTTTGCCCCTGCTTGCAAATGTTTGGATGCCCCATCATAATCAGTGAACAGCCCAGTAGACTCGACAACATAATCTGCACCTAATTTGCCCCAAGGCAACTCAGCCGGATTCCGTACCGACATACAAGGGATAAAATGCCCATCAATAACGATACCATCATCCTTCGCTTCTACCTTACTTCTCAACTGACCATGAGTTGAGTCGTACTTGAATAGATAAGCCAGGTTATCTGGTGGTACTAAGTCATTAATCCCCACAAACTCGATATTGGGGTTGTTAATACCAGCGCGTAGTACCAGTCGTCCGATACGACCAAAACCATTGATGCCAACTTTCAATTTAGTCAAGATTTAACCTCCTGTTGTGGGAGTTGAACAAAAGGCGAAAGGTAAAAGAAGATGACTTTTACCCTTTACCTTCTGATCCTGACAGTCTTAATTAGCTAAGGCATATTTGCTTGGCATCTTTTAAGGTTTGAGTCACCCATTCTTCTCGGTGTGAGTTGTAGAGTGTCGATGAGTGTGACGGTATCCAATAGATATAATTCAAATATTTTTGATACTTGTAAAAATTAATATACCAATTAGTCACTATATGTTTTTTTTATAATAAAGTATGCAAGTTTTGATTCGGTGTCAGTCACTAAATAATACTAAACCAGGGTAATGAGTATGGCTAAAACTCAGAAATCAGAAAACGTTCCCAATGCGATGCAAGAAAAGTTCAATAGCATTGTGGCGATCGCAGATGATTTTGCCAAACAACATTTAAACGATGAATATAGCCAGTTGATTCGATTTGCCACAGCAGCACTGTGTCGCAAGAGACCATCGCCACTGAGTAAAGGTAAGGATAACACTTGGGCTTGTGGAATTACTCATGCGATCGGTATGGTCAATTTTCTCTTTGATCCTTCTCAAGATCCTCATATTAGTGCCAAGGATTTGTACCAGTGGTTTGGTGTCAGTTCCAGCACTGGTCAAGCGAAATCAAAACAAGTACGAGATACTCTGGACATGCATCAGATGGACCCTAATTGGTGTCTGCCCAGTAAATTAGACAACAACCCAATGGCTTGGATGATTTCTGTTGATGGATTTATCTTCGATGCCAGGTCTGTACCCCGACAAATTCAGGAAGTAGCATATGCCCAGGGCTTTATTCCTTACATTCCGGACAATGAAGAATCAGAGGAAATTAGTGAAACGCCAGCATCACCCCAGGAACCAAAAGCAGTTAATACTTCTCCTCATGCCTTATATGTGCTGGATGTGTTTTTAATTGACGGCCCCATTACAGAGGAATTTATTGCTAAAAATTCAGTGGTGTCTCGAACCATTGAGATTAAAAGCAGCAATACTTTGGAGGATCTGCATAAAATTATCTTCAAGGCATTCGACCGAGAAGAAGAACATATGTATGAATTTCAAGTGGGAGGAAGGGGCCCGCAAGATCCTAATGCTAGACGGTATGGCTTAAAACAAGCATCTTCAAGCTTAGATTTGACAGCAGCGCCTACAGGGGATGTTGCTAGTACTACAATTGCTTCCCTGGGTTTATCTATTGACGATGCGTTTGGTTACTGGTTTGATTTTGGTGATGATTGGTGGCACCAGATTGATGTTACAAACATTGTAGATAAAGCTCCATCAGGCAAGTATCCCAGAATTACTAAGCGAGTTGGGGCTAGTCCTCCTCAATACGCAGATTTTGATTAAGAAAAAGTCTAAAAAATTATCAGGTGCTATTGTGAGCGAGTATCAATACTACGAATTTTTGGCATTAGATAGACCACTGTCTACATCAGAACAAAGTTATATTCAGACTTTATCTAGCCGAGTTCAATTAACATCCAATCAAGCAATTTTTACTTACAGCTATGGTGATTTTCGTGGTGATCCCCAGCAAGTTTTAGAAAAATGCTTTGACATCATGTTGTATATGGCAAACTGGGGCACTAGACAATTAATGTTTCGCCTGCCAACATCCCTGGTTGACGTGTCATTGTTAGAATCCTATTGCCTTCCTGATAAAATTTCAGTAGCCACTACTGACAATCATGTAATTCTTAATATCAACCTCGATGATGAAGAATACCGAGATTGGATAGAAGCTGAAGGTTGGCTATCTAAGTTGGTATCACTACGCAACGACCTACTAAGCGGTGATTTTCGTGCTTTGTATCTTGCTTGGTTAAAAGCTGCTTCTCTAGTCATGGATGAAGAAGAGGAAGATTTAGTAGAACCACCTGTTCCTGCAAATTTGCCAAATTTATCGATTGCTCTGAAAACATTTGCCGAATTTTTTCAAATTAATGAAGATTTAATTGCAGCCGCAGCACAAGTTAGTGTTCCTCAACAAGAAGAAATTGAACCGTTAACAGAATGGATAGCAGCTTTATCAGAAGAAGAACGTAACGATTTTTTACTGCGAGTTGTTAAGGGTGAAGCCCTTGTTGGGATGCAGCTATTAAAGAGATTACGAGAACTTTTTTCAACCCAGAAAATTGGCAATAGTTCTGGTAAGCATCAAAGGTCACTCTCGGAATTGTTAGCCAGTGCTAAACAACAAAAGAAATATCGTCAGCAGCAAGAACAACTTGACGCTCAACAAGCAAAAATCCAAAAGCTGGAAGCACTAGCACCTAGAGAAGATAAAGTATGGGAAGATGTTTTTAAGTTGATTGATCTCAAGCAAGCAAAATCCTACGACCAAGCCATTAGTCATCTAATTGATTTACGTGACTTAGCCGAATATCAAGGTAAGTTAGAGGATTTCCAAGCTTGTATTCAGCAAATACAGAAGGATTACAGCACCTGTCATGGTTTGCTTTCACGCCTTCGCAAAGCTGGCTTACAAAGAAAGTAATTTGTAAAAATTAACGTAGAGGATATTTTGCCAATATCATCATTCTACCTAGTTAATTTAACTAATTCCTAAGTCCTTTTTACTATTTTTTAATTGCTTCCAAAGTAACTGGATTTGTTTGTAAGCCTCCTCTGGGGAAAGCTTACCACCAGTTTGTAGACTACAAATGTAGTTCACGCGTTGCGAAAAATCTTGGAGATTAGCATTAAACGCCAAATACTCTGGTTTAAACTCCCCACAATATGGACTGCGAGGATAAAGAAAATCACACAATTCCGATAAGAAATCAGTTCGCTGGTTCATAGGTATTTTGATTTTTAAATTTATAAATGAGTCTTCACTGTCCTCTGATAACAATTTTGGAACCACAAAGAACACAGAGAACACAAAAAGAGGAGTCACAAAGAAATGGTATGAGATGTATACCATTAGAAAATCCTAACCAAGCTTTCTCCGACCTTTTTGAGAAGCATTACAATTACAAGTTTTCGGCTCAAAATCTATACAACTACTCGCCTGTTCTGAACACGCTTCAATCGGGTTTACTGTACATTTGAGACGATAGTCATTAGTGAAATATTCACAATTATGGCAAGGAATTTCATGTAGTCGTTTTAAATGATTTGTCCCTTTTTTCAAGGTTAACCAAACACTCAAAATAGATAAAATTACAATTGCCCAACTACAAAAGGCACAAAAAATCATAGCTAACATGAGTCATCCTCAGAGAAATTCAAAAAAAAGCCTACAGTTGACTGCTGTGAACCGCAGGCATGAAAAATTATTTAGCTAGTGTTGAGCGAAAATTAATTAGCTATTCACTTGATGCGAACTGACAAGTCAGCGCTTGCGCGATCGCCAAGAGTGCCAAACGTAACCTAAGAAAGCCAGGATACCTATGAAAAACTGAATATTTGCCAGACCTAGACGTTCTGAGCCGTAAAATTCTATGGGGAAAACTGTGGTGTTATACCCCACAAATGCAGCAGAAATCCAAGCCATTAAAGCTAAACCAAGTAAGCTATAAGATAAAATTTCCTCACCATTTTCGATAGGCAAAATTCGTCTTACCCAATCAAAAGGACTGACAAGAATATGCCATACACCACCAAAAATGAGAATGCAGCCAATCCAAATATGACCACCTATCACATCTTCTAAGTTATCAACACTAGCCATCCCTAAAATATTCCAGTCACCATCTTTCAGACCAACTAAGTAGCCGAAAATTGTCATGGGGTTTAAATTGGGATTACTAATCAGGCGAACATCACCCACATTAGGGTCATAAATTCCGCCAAAATACATGGCTTTTAGTACCAATAAAAATGCCCCTAAACCCAGAATAATTAGATGATGACCTAAAATCAAACCCAACTGTTTAGGGTCGTTCCATTCATAGTGAAACTTCGCTACTCGTCCGCCAGGATTGTACAAAATTGCTGGGGCGCGAAACACATGAAAAAGCCCCCCTGCTGCTAATACAGCAGATGCAACTAAATGCAATATCCCAATAACAAAATAGGGATAAGTATCTACTACTTCACCACCAACACCTACACCCCAACCTAAAGTTGCTAAATGAGGTAATAAAGTCATTCTCTGCTCATACATTGGTACGTTAGGAACAAAGCGGATAACTTCAGATATAGTTGTTGTTCCCGCCCAAAACATAATCAAGCCAGCATGAGCAATATGAGCGCCTAACAATTGACCTGACAAATCAGTTAACCGCGCATTCCCAACTAACCAAGATAAATTTGTATCTGCTGCAAAACTTTTCTCAATAGAAACCGTCACAACTCATACCTCCAAACTTTGCGATCCTTTGCGCTAACTTCGCGTACCTTTGCGTTAAAAAATCACACATAACAGAGGCGAGAGAGACTCATAAAAAACCTCTCCCACCTCCTCACCTCAAGACTCGCTACTAATAGCGTTTAAAGACTTTTCAACTTGTCTAAAGTCAACACCAATAGCCCGTAGCGCGTGCCACAGATGACCTTGTAAGAAGAAAAATGCCAAGAAGAAATGGGCATTAGCCAACCATGCTCTAGCAGTGTAACCACCATTGACTAACTTCACTGAGTCGGCAAAATAGGGACTAACACCAAGCTTTACTTCTAAAGTTTGACCATAAAACTCCACCGGATAAGCCAAGGTATTGACTGCACAGAAATAAGCAGCCACAAATCCCGCTAAGGCAATACCGCCTAAAGAGTAGGAAAGAATAGCTTCACCGGAGAAGATTAATAGCTTTTTCGCCCAAGCAAACGGCTCTTGAATGATGTGCCAAATACCGCCACCAATTAATAAGAAACCCACATAAATATGACCACCAACTAAATCTTCTAAATTGTTCACACTAGCAAAGTGGGTTTGATAGCCATAGATCACAAAAGGATTCAAAGTAGGTTCCGTCACCAGTCGGACATCATGAATTGTGGTGTCGTAAATTCCTCCCCAAAACATGGCTTTCCCTACTAACAACAAAGCTGCTACGCCTAAAAATAGTAGGTGGTGTCCTAAAATTAAGCCGAGTTGTTTGGGGTCGTCCCATTCAAAGTGAAATTTACGCGCCTGCCCCTTCGCGTCTTTCAAGTTTCTCGGAGCTTTGAAGGTATGGAACAGCGCACCAGCACCTAAAACGGCAGAGGAAATTAAGTGTAAAGCACCAATCACGAAATAAGGATAAGTATCTACAACTTCACCACCTGCGCCCACACCAAAGCCCAAGGTGGCTAAGTGAGGTAGTAAAATTAGCCCCTGTTCGCCCATTGGTACATTGGGTTGATAGCGAGAGATTTCAAACCATGTAAACGCCCCAGCCCAGAGAGTTGTTAGCGCCGCTTGTGCTACGTGAGCGCCGATAAATAAGCCAGAGAGGTTGGCGAACCGGGCGTTACCAGCCCACCAATCGTATTTGACGTTGGGATTATCGTATGTCTGCATTGCCTAGTAGTTGGTATTTGTTGCTAAAAATACTCAATTAATTAGTGTATAGCTCCAGCAGTTAAATGGTGTGTTGACGTGAGTTAAATAGATTCGATTTAACCTTTCCATCCTCGGTAAAGAAGCTTAAAAACTGATTTTGAGATTAAGCCAGTAATACACGCATACAAACATCGTCAGCAGGAGTTTTAGGTGTAATTAACCGCAAATAATTAGTTTGATGCAAGTTTTGCTCTCCACGAAAATCTGACGATATTGCTGCCAAACTTGTTGAAGCTAATAACCAATTGTTGAGCATCTAAAATTACTTTATTGCAAGTTTTTCTTAAAAAGGAGTTTCTTTACAAAATTTAATATTTTCCCATGAGTAAGCAAATTAGTATGCAACGCCGCAAATTTTATTTACTTGACTTTTGAGTAAAAGTAGTTGATGGTTATTTTATGAATTTAAATTCATAAAATAACCATGCGAAGTAAAACCAAAGATTTACCTGGAAGGCCAAGAGAGTTTGACCATAATGTAGTCTTAACAAAAGCCATGAATGTCTTTTGGAGTCTAGGTTTTTCCAGAACAACCTACACAGAACTAGAAAATGCTACAGGATTACATCGTCAGAGCTTGATTTATGCATTTGGTGACAAGAAAGCCCTGTTTAATCAGGCACTGAATCACTATGCAGCTACACGAGTACAGGCAGTTATTAATCAATTAGAAGCGTCTGGATCACCTCTAGATAATATTCGTGCCGTATTTTCTATGTGGGTTGAAGATGCTAGGTGTCAGGTAAAACCGGGATGTCTGTTTGTCAATACATCAGCAGAAATTGGTCAATTTGAACCAGCGATCGCCCAATTAATCGAAAACTCAACCCAACATCTGATTCAAGCATTTGCTCAGGCGTTCCAAGCGGGACAGGCTAAAGGTGAAATTACAACGAAGGTGGATGCTGCTGACCTTGCCAGACAAGCAGTTGCAGTTGGGGATGGTGCATTGCTCCGTAGTAAAACATCTACCAATTCTGCGTTTGCAGAAGCAGCATTCCAAGCATTCATTGCCTTAATTAGCAACAGGTAGAACATATCAACTTCGGTGCATTTGGTTTTAAAAGTTTGGTAGCTCATTCATGATCCGCACAGAAATTAGGGAAATTTTACGCATCGCCATTCCCCTAGCCAGCGCTCAAGTTGCCCAATCTATTACAGGTTTTGTAGACACAGTCATGATGGGTAGATTGGGAGCAGAATTCCTAGCAGGCGGGGGGTTAGCGTCAATCACCTTTTTCACACTTTTGAATATCGTAGCTGGAGTTGTCATGGGAGTTACTCCATTGGTTGCAGAAGCTTATGGAGCAGGTTGCAAAACACGCATAGAGCAGATTGCACATCAGGGATTATGGTTATCACTAGTATTGGCGATTCCTGTAATGTTTTTGATTGGGCACATGGGTTCTTTAATGCAACTCCTGGGACAAAAGCCGATGACTGTGACTTTGGCCAAGAGCTATCTGGATGTTGTGCTTTGGGGGTTATTTCCAGCTTTAGCGTTCGCTATGCTGAGAAACGTTGTATCTTCTCTGTCGCAAGCTCGTCCGGTGATGGTGATTGTCATTGCCGGAACGCTGTTTAACATAGTAGGCAATTACGTCTTAGGATTTGGTAAATTCGGATTTCCCAAAATGGGGTTAGTGGGTTTAGCATTGGCCAGCGTTATTGCCCTTTGGGGGATGTTTATCGCGTTAGTCGTATACATACTCCAAGACAAGCAACTAAAAACCTATCGACTTTTTCGAGGTTTAAATCAGCTGCAGCTACTAATTATCTGGGAGTTGTTGGTGCTTGGTGTACCCATTGGGGTGTCCGCCGCCCTAGAAATTGGGCTATTTACAATTGTTACCTACCTCATGGGTATTTTAGGTACAGATGTACTAGCAGCACACCAAATTGTATTCCAGACAATGTTTGTGATCTTCATGGTGCCTCTAGGGATGTCCTATGCCACAACTGCCAGAGTGGGGCAGTGGATAGGACAGCAAAACACTGAAGGGGCAAAACAGGCCGGGTATATCAGTATCGGAATTGCGGCAGGATTTATGACGCTAATGGGGGTCATGCTGCTGGCATTTTCTCAACAAATTATTGGGCTATACGTGGATATTCGCAACCCAGAGAACAGCAATGTAGTAGCACTAGCAACATCAATGCTCAGTGTTGCGGCTTTGGCACATCCTGTGGATGGAGTGCAAAAAGTCACAATAGGCGCACTTTATGGACTCCAGGATACGCAGGTTTCCATGTTATTGAGCTTTCCGGCATTCTGGTGTATTGGACTAACAAGTGGTTATCTTTTGGGATTTCACTTTGGCTTAGGTGGTACTGGCTTGTGGGTAGGACAATCCATTGGTGTAGCAACTGCGGCGGGACTATTCATTTGGCGCTTTTGTCACCTGATATCACCAAAGCGCTCAAGTTAATTTCTCCTGCTCTCCCATTTCTTAATATATAGATGTACTAGAAGGCTGTGCAGATACAGCAAGCGATTACGCAAAGCGTAGCGCCAGAGGCGATCGCCTGCTGTGACATTCCCAGAAATTCAAAATTTGCTCACCTACTTCTTGGGGATGAAAGTAGTGAAAGAAATGATACCCTTGGGCAAATTCCCACATTCTATCTTCTGGCTTTAACCAATGGTGCCAGTCTTGTAATGCTGGCGGGTTGACTATCGGATCAGTTTTGCTACCACACACCATCATCGGCATAGAAACGCCACTCTTAGGTAAATAAACTAACTTGAATAGAGAATGTGGTGAAGGCGATTGCTCCAAATCTTTATCCAAGGCACTCATTAACTTTTTAGTCGTGTGAGGCGGTTGTTTGCCAAAGAGACTACGAACACTATTTGCCAGAACTTGCTCACGACTAATGGTGAAAAGTTGCCTTTGAAAATAATAATGAGCGTGCCAAGTGTTAGCTGGTTGAGAGGCTACAGCTAAGAGGGTAAGCGATCGCACCTTTTTTGGATAGCGACGAGCAAAAGTTAAAGCGATCGCGCCACTCATTCCATGACCAGCTAAATGTACCGAGTCAGGGTAAGATTCTAAAAACTCATGCAGCAGTCTCACGGCTTGATCTATGGAACTAGCTTCATCTTTTGTTTGTTGATATTCCCACTGAGCGATCTGCATGTACCCAGACAGATATTGAAGTAGTGGTTGGTCAAAACGCTTCAACACAGGACTGGTATTTAACCAAAGAACATCGAATGAATCAGACATAAATAACCGTAAAAGCTAGCAATTTTGTGTAAAGGCATGGCATTGTCCATCTGTAAGCACTTAAAAGCCAGTTTAGATATTAATCTTCCAGTCTTGTGAAAAATGCTGGTGATTTACAGCTAAAGCGTTTTGGCTCAGTTAACATCAATGGACATTGCCATGTCTCTATTGTCTACAAACCAAATTCTGTCTTCAACTGAGCTACCCAGGTCTTAACTCGCTCGTCTGTTAGATCAGATTGATTATCTTCATCAAGTGCTAGCCCGCAAAACTTACCATTCCTCAAAGCTTTAGAATCGCTAAAGTCATATCCATCTGTTGACCAATAGCCTACAGTTTTACCTCCCTGCTGGGCAATCTTTTCTTCCAAAATCCCAATAGCATCCTGGAAATTATCAGCATAGCCAATCTGGTCACCAGTACCAAAATAGGCAACAGTTTTCCCACTAAAATCAACTTCATCTAATTCTTGAAAAAGACCTTCCCAATCACTTTGAAGTTCACCGATATTCCAAGTAGGGCAACCAATAATCAGACATTCATACTCATCAAAATCAGCAACATCAGCCTGAGAAACATCGTGTAAAGTTACAACATCACCACCAAAAGCATCCCGAATAATTTCTGCCGCAGATTCAGTTTTGCCAGTTTGCGTACCGTAAAACAAACCAATTTTTTTCGACATTTTTACACCTGATCAATTATCTAAAGTAAACGTTCGCGTAGCGTGCGCGCAGCGCATACCACAGAGGCGCAGAGAACACGGTGGAATAAGAATTTGAGTTTTGAACTCAGGAAATATCCTATTTCAGCATTACCTGTAATCATCTCTAGTCCCTATTACCCAATCCCTATTCCCCAGTACCCAGTAGCTAATGACCACAACACTAAAAAGGCAAATAAAGCACCGCCACAGCTACCTACTGTCCAACCAGCATTAAACTCGCTCCAAGATTTACGGGTTTTGAGGTTGTCTGGTAATTCGCCGACGGGTTTACTTTCTTGAAAGGTGGCGTTGCCATATAGCCATAGACAAACAGACAAAATTAATAGCAAACCAATTGTGGCTATTAGTCCTACCTGGTTAGCTAACTCTGTATTCCGCAGTGGGCCAAGTTTGACAAAGGGGCCTAACAAAAAGTAACCGTGTGCCATGCCAATTTCCAGACCTCGTGAAAAAGGTGATAAACCAGGACGGTAAATAGGCAGATACTTCAAAAAATTCAGCGTGATATCAGAAGCATTAATAGGGGTATCGAAATTTCCCATTTCTGGCATACCCGCATAGTTAACAACTCCCTGCTCAAAATTCAGTCCAGCCGCAATCACCCGCACTCTTAACGCGTGCCAGATGTGACCAGCTAAAAAGACAATCGCTAAGGCAAAGTGACTCGTTGCTAACCAAGTGCGGACTGTGACAACCCCTGATGCTGTGGTACTCAGTCCTAATGGGCCATAAAACTCAGTGGGATAAACTGTGTCATTGACTGTGACAAAGTAGGCAGCCAAAATACCCATGTATGCCAAAGCACCCAAGCTATAGCTTAAGTAAGCCTCACCAGACCAAAATAGAACTTTTTTCGCCCAACCAAAAGGCTGAGTGAAGATGTGCCAAAGTCCTCCAGCAATGCAGAGTATGCCTACCCAGATATGTCCACCAATGACATCTTCTAGATTATTCACAGCCGCCATTCCCTGACTACCAAAGGAACCAAAGAGATAGCCAAAGATGCGAGCAGGGTTGAGCGTTGGTTCAGAGATTACTCGTACAGATGCTATTGCTGGGTCATAAATACCACCCCAAAACAGCGCTTTCGCCACCAATAACCAAGCGCCAAAACCCAACAACAGCAAATGAATTCCCACAATAGTGGTCATTTTGTCTTCATCTTGCCAGTCGTAGCCAAAGAACCCAGGAAAGGTTCTATTTTCAGGCAATACTTCCGGCCCCAAAAGAGCATGATAAATGCCACCAGCACCCAATACGGCCGAACTGATTAAATGCAAAACACCAATAACAAAATAGGGATAGGTATCAATAATTTGTCCCCCATCGCCAATACCAAACCCCAACGTAGCCAAATGAGGCAAAAGGATTAATCCCTGCTCATACATTGGTCGGGAAACGTCGTATTTGGTGATTTCAAACAAAGTCATTGCCCCAGCCCAGAGAACAATCAACCCAGCATGGGCAACATGAGCGCCCAAAAGTTTACCCGAAAGATTAATAAACCGGGCATTACCCGCCCACCAACCAGATTCCGGCTGAGTTATGGTTGCAGTTTCCATTGTTACATTACCTCCCCACGCGTGGAATGCACAACCTTACCCTGACGAAAGTCAAATCCAGCCGCGCGGAGGGCGTGCCAGAGATGCCCTTGCAAAAAGAAAAAGCCTAACCAAAAATGAGCATTTGCTAGCCAAACACGAGCAGATAGTAAGTCTCCACTTTGGAAGTAAGGGAAGCGGTCAAACCCAATGCTCAGAGGTGGCCCGTAAAATTCTACAGGGTAAGCCAAGGTATTGACCGAGACAAAATAGGCTGCGATCGCACCCATGAGGGCTAAAGCACCCAAGCTGTAGGAAAGATATGCCTCTCCTGACCAGACAAACAGCAGTTTAGCCCAAGCAAAAGGTTGCGTGGTGATGTGCCAGATACCGCCTGCAATACAGAGAATACTTACCCAAATGTGACCACCAACCAAGTCTTCTAGATTATCGACTCCAGCAATCCAGTGTTTACCACCACCAAAGAGGTAGCCAAAAATGACGGCGGAATTCCAGGTAGGGCTAGAAATAACTCGTACCTCACCCACAGTGGAGTCGTATAAACCACCAAAAAACATCGCCTTAGCAACTAGTAAGCTAGCGCCTAAACCCAGTAACACTAGGTGAATACCCAGAATTGTGGTCATTTTATTTGCATCTTCCCAGCGATAGCCAAAGAAAGAAAATCTCTGTTCTAGGATGGCAGGCCCGCGTAGAGCATGAAAGATGCCACCCAGACCCAGAAAGGCAGAGCTGATTAGGTGTATCACCCCAATAGCAAAATAGGGATAAGTATCTATCACCTGTCCCCCATTTCCCACACCCCAACCCAGGGTTGCTAAGTGGGGCAATAAAATCAAACCCTGCTCATACATCGGTTGCGAAGCGTCGAAGTGGGCGAGTTCAAACAAAGTTGTCGCACCTGCCCACAACACAATTAACCCCGCATGAGCCACGTGAGCGCCTAAAAGTCGCCCTGAAAGTTCTGTTAACCGGGCATTCCCTGACCACCAGGGAATCGACTCCGCAGTTTGCACAGCCATGCTTGTCATGACGTTAGTTCCTGAGAAATTTTGGCATTGACTGAGATATCTAAACAAGTTAATGAGTATCTATCTCAATAAGTATTGGGAATATAGTATCAGACTTGTTGAAAGTATTTATCACTTAATTTATGCAAATTTTATAAAGAACAATATATGCCAAGCTGCCAAATACTCGCCACGATTATGTTTCCAGCTTTTTATATTTAAAAAAGAAAAAAAATAATTATAAGAAATGCTATTTAATCTCAATAAGCTTATGGTAGAGTTAAAACAACTCACACAATGTTGATAAACCTTCCGCTTTCATGAGGCTGAATCCTGTTTTGCACATCTGGGATAACAAAACTAGGATTTAGCTATTTTTCTCCGTGTTCTCTGTGCCTCTGTGGTTTTTTGTTGATCGCCTCTCGTCTCTCTTGATTGTTCAACTAAGACATAACCCTCACTTCCAAGCATTCAATGTATTTCAGGGGTTTTTAAATTTTGAATTCGGAGCGCAGCAACGAGACCTCTGCAACCAACCCAGCCACACATTCAGTATTTTTTCGGCAGATGCGATCGCTTATACTCCTGATTTTGATGACTTACAACGAGAATTAGAAGGTGGCTGAACCACCAGTAGTTAATGCTTCACCTGTGATATTTTTGTCTGGAGGCGGTTTAGATTTATTACAATTATTGAGTGATGAAGGACTAACAAACCCACAACTATGGCTCAAATCCTCATTGAAAATTTAGACCCCTTGATTCTAGAAAAGCTCGAAAATCTAGCTAAACAACACGGTAGGTCTTTGCAAGAAGAATTAAAACACATCCTGCAACAAGCCAGTGAAACAGCGACACACTACCATATTGGCGGCGATATGGAAAAAGCTAGAGAAGCAGTGGCACGCGCTCAGGTAAGATATGCAGGAAAAACTTTCAGCGACAGTACTGAACTCATCCGCGAGGATAGAGAACGGTGAGCCGATATGTTTTAGATGCCAGCGTTGCTATAAAATGGGTTGTTACTGAAGTTCACTCTGATGCAGCTAGAAGTTTACTGAAAAGTAACCATACTTTTTTAGTTCCAGATTTTTTCTTTGCAGAAGTAGCAAATGTCTTGTGGAAACGAGTACGTGGCGGCGAAGATACTGCTGATAATGCAAGGCAGACTTTGGCAGATTTAACTACAATTCCTTTGGAGATGTACTTATCTCAGCCATTGATGCCACTGGCTTTAGATATTGCCCTTCAGAATAATCGCGCAGTGTATGACAGTTTATACTTAGCGCTGGCGATTACACAACAATGCCAGATGTGACAGCAAACGAAAAATTTTACAATGCGCTGCAAAATACTACTTACGTGAATAATCTTCTCTGGGTGGAGAATATGGGGAGATGAGGGAGAAGTAAAGAACAATTAGCCATGCAGGTTGACTTGTTCTTGTAGCCAGGGGTCTACAGGTTCTCCATCTTTACGGCGTAATTCAATTTCCACTACCATGACTTCTTTGGAACCAGGAGGCGCGGGTTTTTGATGGAAAATAATGTCGTAATCTTGGGGATTATGTTTGCGTTCTTTTAACCAGTCCTGCACTTTGGTGATAGCAAAGAATGATTGTCCTTGCTCAAACATGCGAGTAATCTGCATTTGCAGGGTGTACGGATTGATGCGACCCATGTTTTACAACCTTTTTGAAGTAATTGAATGTGAGTTGCTTACTCTATGTTATACCTGCTACTCGATTTAATGGATAGCAGCGATCGCGTGACGAACTCGGACGTTTTTAACTCAGTATCTTTTTGAAGACATCGCCTTTGTCCGCAATTGCGTTCGCGTAGCGTGCCGTAGGCTCTATTGCGAATTGTTCGGTAAACTGCAATACTAAACCTATTAAATGTTCGTTAAAATCGGAATTATCAACCAAGTTTAGGAGCCACCAGGATGCAAGTTGGATACGATTCTAATCAGCGTAAATTGCTATCATCTCTGTGTCACGGGGCAATTTTCTTTAGTACAACATTGTTCTCAATTGGGGTGCCGATTGTAATTAACTTAATTTCCGACGACCCAGTTGTGAAAAGCAACGCCAAAGAATCGATTAATTTTCACTTCAATGTTTGGTTTTGGGCAACTATCATCGGAGTTCCCATCGGGATTCTGTCTTGGCTCACATTTGGCATTGGTGGAATTTTATTCTTCCCCCTTGTGGCTTTGGGCTTTGCACTACACTGGGGACTAACAATTTGGGCGCTGTGGCATTGTCTGACTAATTCTGATCAACCGTTCCGTTATCCGTTCATTTTTCGGCTATTTTAATCGCACTATCAAAGTTTGGCTGAAATATGGGATTTTTGATCACAAAATGTATCTGAGCTAACTAGCTTGTAGATATTGGTCTAGTAGCTAGAATATTTGTTATATCTCGCCGTCGCCTAGTTAAAAAGAAGTGTTGAGAAAGCTGAAGTAGCTTGTAGATACATGTACTCTATTTTACTAAAACAAGTATATAGAAATAATGCGATCGCCTCCGGCGGGTGCAAAGCGCCATCGCGCTTGACGAGATTTGAGGTTGTGCGATCGTTTTTGCTATGGCGACTAGAAGTTAAATAATGCTGACTGAGTAAGTACGGATTGCTGAATCAACTGTTGCGATAGTTAAAATATGTTGTAAAGCTTGACAGATAAGTATTCTATCAAACGAGTCTCGATGCAATAATGGTAGATTGGCAAGTATTGCAACACTGGCTTGATCTAGGTCAAGATTAACAATTTGATGGCGATCGCGTTGTTTGGGAAAATAGAGTTCGGGTGACTCTGGTAGTGGTAGTTTACCCAATTGATATTTGACAATAGATTCCCACATGGACACAACACTAAGATATATCTGATTGTCTAGATTGCAAATACTATAAAGTGTAATACCTTGATGTAGTTTTCGGTAATTACCCTGGCTTGATTATGCAACAGCTATTTCTAAATCAGGTAATTAAGTTTGCAGAAAATGTAAATGACTTAGTTATTCAAGCAAGGTTATTTTAATAACAACCCAAGAGTTGAGTAGTCAAAACGGCTACCAATTCTGGTAATTATCCCTAATACCAAGAGATTAAAACCATGTCTAACCAATTATTTACTGAAGTATCTGTTGAACAACAAGAAATCGTAGCTGGTGGCTTCGATGTTTTCACAGGCGAAAGTGCTTTCTTCTCCAGCGTTTTGGCAGCAAGAGTAGCTACCGCTAGTGCAGGTCCTAATGGCAGTAGCTCAAGCTCACTTAATGTGTACAGCACCACAACTACAGGTGCTAGCAGTTTCCTATCTGCTTTTGGTTTGTAATTTAATTTGCCGAGTTAACTACTCCCAATTACTCGGAAATTGAATAGCTCAAAAATGGATTCCAGGAGTACCTTACTTTCTCATGGTAAGTAAACTAAAATTCCAATTTGGTGTGTGAATTGGAATTTTAGGAACAGGTATTACTCCGGAATCCTCTCTTGAATTGACCGTCGCTTCGCTCCAATTAAAAATTAAAAATTAAAAGAGGATACAAGCCCTTTAGAGAGGTAATAAATAATATGTCTTTTGAGAGTGAAATTAAACAATCTGAATTATTCATTGAATTGCCTGAGCAGCAACAAGAAGAAATTTCTGGGGGTAGTTCTTTCGATTTTCTATTTTTCCAACAGACAAATATCCTCAGTTTCGCTAGCAGCGAACTTAATCTCTTTGACGGTAATTTGGTAGCTTCTTTCCGTGACCAAGCGTTATATCAGTATTCTCAAACAACCTTAATTCTTGCTTCATTCTCTGGAGGTTTCAATCTCCCCAGAAATTCCCAAAGTAGAGGAAGTAGTTTATTAAGTAGATTTTTTAGCTAGCATAATCTGCTCTGCTTCTGCAACTTTAGGGTGCTTTACTTATGAAATACCAATTTGTGCGGCAGCATAGTGAGGAAGATTGCGGTGCAGCTTGTCTGGCAGCAATTTCTAAATATCACGGGCGTACTTTCACTCTCAGCCACATTCGCGAAGCCGTAGGTACGGGACAATTTGGCACAACTTTGTTGGGATTAAGGCGAGGTGCAGAAACACTTGGTTTTAATGCTCGTCCTGTAAAAACTTCACCAGAGTTACTTGAGCGGTTAAATGAAGCACCTTTGCCGGCAATTATTCACTGGAAAGGAAATCACTGGGTTGTTTTATACGGCAAAAAAGGTAAAAAATGTTTAATTGCTGATCCGGCTGTGGGGGTTCGTTATCTGTCTCCCCAAGATTTAGCAGAGGGTTGGACAGACTGGTTAATGCTCTTATTAGAACCAGATCCAATCCGCTTTTTTGCCCAAAAAGATGACCAAGTTGGTGGGTTTTTGCGTTTCTTCAAGCGCGTTTGGACTTATCGGGCAATTCTTGCCCAAGCTTTACCCCTTAACTTAATGTTGGGGTTATTGTCTTTGGCTTCTCCTTTCCTGCTGCAAATTCTTACTGATGATGTGCTAGTTCGAGGTGATACAAGTTTACTCGCTACAGTAGCGATCGCTGTAGTGGTGATGAATTTTATTTCTACTAGCCTGTCATATGTGCAGTCTAATTTAATTGCTCACTTTGCCCAACGGCTGAAACTGAGTTTAGTTTTGGAATTTGGGCGACAAATTTTACAATTGCCGCTCTCTTACTATGAGGCTCGGCGTAGTGGAGAAATTGTTAGTAGACTACAAGATATTGAGCAGATTAATCAGTTAGTAGCTCAGGTAGTCGTCAGTTTACCTAGCCGCTTTTTTATTGCGGTTATTTCTCTTTGTTTGATGTTTTTTTATAGTTGGAAACTGACTGCTTTAGCGGCAATTATTGCTGTAGTTATGACTTTATCTACAGTGGTATTTCAACCAACTTTACGGCAAAAAACTCGTGAGTTATTAGTCAAAGATGCTGAAACACAGGGAGTTTTAGTAGAAACATTTAAAGGCGCTCTTACTCTCAAAACCACCACGTCGGGACCACAATTTAGAGATGAATTACAAGGTAGGTTTGGAGTTCTGAGCAACTTAGCATTTCGCACAATGCAAATTGGAATTATTAATAATACTTTTTCTAGTTTTGTTTCGGCTATTGGTGGTGTAATTTTACTTTGGTTTGGTGGCTATTTAGTGATTAATCCCGCAGAAAATCTTAGTATTGGGCAGCTATTAGCATTTAATTCGATGAATGCTAACTTCTTAGGATTAATTGCTACGGTTATTAGTTTTGTTGAAGAATTTACTCGTGTAAAAACGGCAACACAGCGTCTCACAGAAGTGATAGATGCTACGCCTGAAAATGAAAGTGATGGTAAAAAGCCTTTTGCAAAAATTTCAGGTGATGCTGATATTGTTTGCAGCAATGTTAACTTTCACTATGCTGGTCGGCTTGACCTTTTAGAAGACTTTTCTTTAACAATTCCTGGAGGTAAAGTTGTTGCCGTTATTGGTAAATCTGGTTGTGGTAAAAGCACTTTAGCAAAACTAATTGCTGGGTTGTATACACTGCAATCTGGTAACATCCAAATTGGGTTATATAATCTTCCAGACCTTTCTCTTGATTGTTTACGACAACAGGTAGTGCTTGTTCCTCAAGATGCTCATTTTTGGAGTCGTTCCATAGTGGAAAATTTCCGCTTAGGAGCGCCCCATGTTTCTTTTGAGCAGATTGTTAGAGCTTGTAAAATTGCTGATGCTGATGAATTTATCAGTAAATTACCTGATAAATATCAAACTGTTTTAGGAGAGTTTGGGGCAAATATTTCTGGTGGACAACGCCAAAGACTGGCAATAGCTAGAGCTATAGTAACAGAACCATCAATTTTAATTTTAGATGAATCTACTGGTGGACTTGATCCAGTGAGTGAAACGCAAGTTTTAGATCAGTTATTTAAGCATCGCCGTGGGAAAACTACAATTTTAATTACTCATCGTCCTAAAGTAATTAATCGGGCTGATTGGGTTATTTTGTTAGAAAATGGAAAATTAAAACAAGAGGGTTCTTTAAAAGAATTAAGAGAAAAACCAGGAGAACATTTGGATTTTTTAACTTCTTGATTAGTACTAATTTGCCTATAAAAATATGCTTTACACTCATAACAAAAAAATAATTCCTTCAGTGAAAACTGAAGATTTTTTACCTCCTATTAGCATCTGGATGTCTTTAGCGGGAATTCTGTTGATGGGGACGGTTATTTCAGCGATCGCCCTCTCTTCATGGGTGAAATATAAAGTCACAGTCAAGGCTACGGCTACTGTTCGTCCTACAGGAGAAATTCGATTAGTACAGCCGAAGACAGAAGGTACTGTAGAACAAATTTTAGTTAAAGAAAATCAGATTGTTAAACAAGGTGATGTCATTGCTCGCCTTGAATCAGAAGAATTACAAATTAAAAAAAGTCAACTACAAGGAAATATTCAACAGGGCAATTTACAATTAATTCAAATTAATGCTCAAATTGACTCTTTAGATACTCAAATTTTGGCTGAACGAAGAGTAATAGAAAGAACGGTTGCTGCGGCTCGCTCTGATTTAGCACGTAATCAAAGAGACTATCAAGAACGCCAAATTGCTACGCAAAATGAATTACAAGCCGCAGAAGCAAGTTTGCAAAGAACACAAGCAGAATTACAAAAAGCTCATGCCGATTTAGACTTTGCTAAATTGGATCGCGATCGCTATGAGCAATTATCCGGAACTGGCGCGATTGGTCAACGTGAGTATGAACAGAAAAAGCTCCTAGTTCAGCAAACAAAGGCCATCCTAGAAGCTGAAACGAAAGCCGTGGAAATTGCACAAACGAAAGTGCAAGTAGCTAAAGCTGCAATCAATCCTACTACAGCAATGGTAGATATTGCTCAAGAACGTATTGCGCAAGAAGCTGCTAGGGGTGAAGCAACAATTGCTACCTTAAAGAAAGAAAAACAAGCTTTAATTCAACGGCGAGTTGACATGCACAATCAACTCAACCAGTTTCGCAAAGAACTTCAACAACTAGAAAATCAACTGCAAAGTAGCATTATTCGTGCGACTAGCGACGGTATTATCCTCAAGCTTAATTTACGCAACTCCGGCCAAGTCGTGCGTGCTAGTGAACCTGTGGCCGAAATTGTGCCTCAAAATGCTCCTTTGGTCATTAAGGCGATGATTCCCACCGCAGAGATTAAAAAGGTTGCAGTTGGTCAATTGGCTCTTGCACAAGCTTTTGAGTGCCAAGATTTTAACAATTTGTGTTTTGACTATAACCATAGGTATAACTCAAGCTGCATATCCTGGATATCAACCACCACCAGATCAAAAACCTCCTACTGGTTATTCAGATTCATCAGGTATCAGGTGAGTGTTGCTGCGGCTGACCACAAAATGGAGCCAGTGCGATCTCCTCTGCCCCCTCACTCACCCTTTTCAACGTAACTGAGTACTAATTCCCCGCCATCGGCTTCTGATATTTGCTAGGGTACTTGCGTTGAAAATAGTCCTCCATAATTTTTAAAATCATCGGAGCAGCAACACTACCACCACCACCGCCAGAATGTTCAGCAAAAGCTACGATTAAAATTTCTGGTTTATCAGCAGGAGCATAAGCACCAAACCAAGCATGATTTTGTTTCACCCCACGCTTCCATGCTTCAGCTGTACCACTTTTGCCAGCTACTGGGGGAATTGTGGGCTGATATAAAACTTTACCAGTACCTTCAGAGATCACTTTCCTCAAGCCTTCGCGGAGAATTCTCAGTGTTGTTGGCTTGAGATTTACAGGTTCTCGCCAGCTTTTTGCTTCTTCATTATCTTTGAGCAAATGCGGCTGGACTCGGTAGCCACCATTAGCTGGTACTGCAAACATCACAGCAACTTGCAAAGGGGTAGTTAGTAAAGCGCCTTGACCAATTGACATATTGATACTGTCGCCTACAGTCCAAGGCATCTTCCAAACCTTTTGCTTCCATGTCTCATCAGGCACTAATCCTTTAGCTTCTTCCGAGGCGAATTCAAAGCCGGTTTTTTGCCCAAATCCGTATTTACGAGTCCATTCAATTAAAGTAGGGCCGCCAACTGCCCTACCAATTTGATAAAAGAAAGTATCACTACTCCACTGCATTGCGCCCACAAAACCTAACGGGCCAAATCCGGTGTGGTTCCACTCACCAAATCGAGTACCACCAACAGTTAAGGAACCGTAGGTTTGTAGCACTGTGTTAGGAGAAAATTTACCCGATTCCAACCCAGCCGTGGTCGTGACAATTTTGAAGGTACTGGCAGGCGGAAAGGCACTGAGGGCGCGGTTAACTAAAGGATGGTCTGCACCTTGAACAGTTTCCCAATCTTTTTGGGAGAGTTTTTGCTTGGAGAAGATATTGGGATCAAAAGTAGGGTGAGACACCATCGCTAAGACAGCGCCATTCTTGGGATCAAGTGCCACGATCGCACCATCACGTTTACCTAAAGCCTTTTCTGCTGCCTTTTGGACATTTAAATCTATAGTTAAGTGGATATCTTTACCAGCTTTTGCTTGTTTTTCTCCCAAAACTCGAATGGGACGACCTGCACCATCCACCTCTACCTGTTGACCGCCCCATTCACCCCGAAGGATTTTCTCATAAGCCTTTTCCGACCCCATTTGACCAATTACATCTCCCAATCGATAGCCTTCCTCCTTCTTCTCTTTTAATTGTTCGGCAGTTAATTCCCGCGTATAACCCAGTACATGGGCTAATTCTTTGCCGTGGGGGTAGTAGCGAACAGCTTCTGTGTGTATTTCCACATCTTGGAGTTCGTTTTCATACTCCTTCAACGCTGTTATTTGTGCTTCATCTAGGTCACGAGCAATCCGAATCAGTGAAGAAGAATTCGGTCCTGCCTCTTGTAGCTTCTTTTCTATTTCCTCTGAGGAGATTTCCAGAATTTTCTCCAGACGCGAACTCACAACTGTCCATCCAGGCTTGGTATGTGCCATTGGCCACAAATACACAGAACGAGGATAACGCGTACTCGCTAGAAGTTGGCCATTACGGTCAAAAACATTACCTCTTTCTGGTTGTTTGGGAATTATCCGCACCCGGTTAGCCTCTGCGCGTTTTCGGTGGTTCGCTCCTTCGACAATTTGCAAGTATGCTAAACGGACACTTATTGTCCCCGTCATCAACAAAGTAAATGCAATTAAAAATATGGGCTGAAAATTTCGTCCAACGGTACGTGTATTTTGTTTTCCACCAAGTGGGGATGGTTGCAATAAAGCCATAAGATAAAGAAAGTTTCTCAACTAGTATTACTGTGTATACAATTGTGCTAAGTGCCTACCAGGTTTTTGATGAAAAAGCGATCGCCTGAAGTATGAACTTTTAAATTTTATACTTCATAATTCATTTAGTCTCCAGTTATAGTTACTAAACTGTGAGTGCTAAATGCTGAATTTTAATTCCTCTAGCTGAGAATTCTGAACTTATTTGGATATTTGTACTGATCCCCTAAACTTTTACCTGGTATTGAGCTTATAACAATTGAGGAAGTATATTCCTTATCAATCGATTTAGGCGGATACAATAAACCAAAGTGTTGTGTCTAGTTTACTTAATAGACTACATTAATCGACAAAACTACCTAATATCACTGCATTCTACTGAGGATTATGGCTCAAACTGTCACACAGAATCATAGTGGGATCACGACTTTTCAGCCACTTGATGTTGAACTGCGAAACGTGTTCAAGTTTTTCAACCAAGAACCAGCAGTACATGGTGTAGACTTGGATGTCAGACAAGGGGAATTTTTTAGTATTTTAGGGCCATCTGGTTGTGGTAAGACAACCACACTCAGATTAATTGCCGGGTTTGAAATGACTGATGCGGGCAAGGTATTGATTCAGGGTCAGTCTATGACTAATGTCCCTCCATATCGCCGACCCGTCAACACCGTATTTCAAAGCTATGCTTTGTTCAACCACTTAAATGTGTGGGATAACATTGCTTTTGGACTGCGCCTGCAAAAATTACGTACATCAGAAATTGAAAGCCGAGTTCAAGAAGCTTTAAAGTTAGTAAAAATGGAAAGTTTGCGATCGCGCTTTCCCAGTCAACTCTCTGGAGGTCAACAGCAGCGAGTTGCTTTGGCTAGGGCGCTAGTCAATCGCCCCGCAGTCGTGCTGCTAGATGAACCTTTAGGCGCGTTAGACTTAAAACTGCGTAAGGATATGCAGGTGGAGTTATCGAATTTACACAAAGAATTGGGATTGACCTTTATCATGGTGACACACGACCAAGAGGAGGCTATGTCCTTGAGCGATCGCATTGCTGTGATGAATCAAGGCAAAATTGAGCAAGTTGGTACTCCCAGACAGATTTACGAACATCCCCAAACATCCTTTGTCGCTGATTTTATTGGTGATACTAATTTATTCAGTGGTGAAATCACGACTGTGGAATCTTCTTGTGTGCAAATTACCACCAAAACGGGACTGACAATTGTCGTCACCCGTCATGAAGATACACCAAGCGAATTATCTCAAGTAGTCGTGGTGAGTGTGCGCCCGGAAAAAATTCAACTCTCGCTTTATCAGCCTAGTGTCATGACTAATTGCTTTGAAGGACGATTAGTCAATGTCATGTTTTTGGGGACTCATGTTAACTATGTTGTGGAATTAACAAACGGTGTCAGCATTAACGTTTTGCAGCCCAATACTATTGGTAATTTACCAGACCACGACACACCTATCTACGCTTGGTGGACGGAAAGTGACTGTGTAGCTATAGGAAAGTGCTGAGTGCTGAGTGCTGAGTGCTGAGTGCTGAGTATAACCCTGTTTTGTCACTCTCGGAAAACAATAATCTCAGCCAAATTCTGAGACTTTGATTTGATCCAGGTTTGAGGCTTTATTTCCTAACAGAAACTAAAATTCATAGACGAAAAGTGGAAACTAAAGCACCGTAACCATTTGAGCGATTGGATTCTCCCAAAGTGACAAATGAGGGATAAACCTAAAGATTTCAGCTTATCCCGAACTCAGGTTAATTAGTGGTTTGATGTTGAATTACTAATGTCTGAAGTTGTTGGCGATTTAGTTTTCCTTGTTCATTTCTGGGCATTTTTTTGATGGGTATCCATAACTTTGGCAATTTGTAGCGAGTTATTTTATCAATAATTGCTTCTTGAATTTGTTGGGATGAAATGTTAGAACTTACCGGAATATAAATAGCAGTAACAATCTGTCCCCAATAACTGTCTGTGACACCAATGACTGCTACATCTATGACTAAATTAGTAGCTCTAATAACAGATTCTACTTCACCAGGAAACACATTTTCCCCACCAGTAATGATTTTATCACTGTCACGACCAACTATATTTAAATATCCTGCATTATCCAAAAATCCCATATCATCAGGATAAAAGGTTTTTGCATCAGGAAATAATTGAGGGTAATAACCTAGTGCTAACGATGAACTTTCTAGAGAAATTCTCCCTATTTGTGGAGAAGATAAAATTTGCCCATCTGCACTACAAATTTTAATTTTTGCATGTGGTAAAACTTGACCACTACTGTTATTACCACTCAGGAAATTTTCTGGTTTGAGGGTGACAATCTGCGAAGCGGTTTCCGTCATGCCATAGGAAGGTGCAAGTTTGATATGATGAAATCTAGCTTTTTCCAAAAGTTCAGACCAAGCAGGTGCGCCACCTAGCAACACAGTTTGACATTGAGATAGCCAATTTGTCAATATAGGTTTGCTAAGTAGAAATTGCAATTGTGTAGGCACTAAAGAGATAAAAAATTCATTTGGCTTAAATTCACACAACTTGCCTAATTTTAGCTCTGAAAAAGGTAAAATTAACAACTGACCTTCAGATGTAAAAGAGCGCATGAATTGCATTAGACCACTAACATGATAAAGTGGCAATACACATATAGAATTAACTTGACTGACTTGGAAATATTCTTGAAAACCCTGTACTGATGCTGTGAGAGTTTGCCAGGTATGCATAGCAAAACGCATCTTTCCTGATGACCCGCCTGTAGGAATCATAATCAAATTATTTGGTTGATTTTTTAGTGGTTGGAAAACAGGCGATCGCAGTGTTTTATCATATTGTTGAACATATTCGCAGTTACCCCAAACTAAATCAGGTTTAACTAAATTAAATACTTGTTGCCATTCAGATGAACCCCAGGTAGGATTACATAAAAAAACGTAATGACCTCTTGAGTAAGCTGCAATTAAGCCAGCAAGAAAGCGAATCGGATTCGATTCTACTAATAATATTTTTTGGGGAACCGGGTTAGTAAATTCCTCAAATAAAGCTTCAGTTAAAGCTAACAATTCTAAGCTAGAGTAACCCAAAAGCCAATTATTTTTACTATGTTTTTTTAAATATTCAATAGGTGTTTTCATACAAAATAAACTAAGAGGCTCAGATCCCCGACTTCTACCCTCCGGGAAGCCACCCTACGGGTGTCTACAAGAAGTCGGGGATCTATATTGTTTTATGTTAATCTGCCATTATCTCACCAAAACTGCTTCTAAAAATTAGCTATTTAAACCAGTGACAGATTACACTACACGCAGATATATTAATTTCGTAGTGGCCAAAGCGTATGACCATGAGATGAGTTGAGCAGAATGAATAACAGACGGCAATTTTTACAAGGGATAGCAGCACTTTCTAGTTTGTCTTTAGCTGGTTGTGGCTGGAGGCTGGCTGATGTGGGAGCTAATCCTACTACCTCTAGTCGTAGCGACCAACTATATATTTACACCTGGACACAATACTCTGATCAACAATTACTGCAAACTTTCACTGCTCAGACTGGCATGAAAGTGCTGGTTGATGTGTATGATTCTAACGAAGTTATGTTAGCTAAATTGTTGGCTGGAGGTGGTGGTGCTTACAGCTTAATCTATCCATCTGACTATATGGTGCAGAAGATGGAGGAGCAAAATTTATTAACCGAAATCAACCGCGATCGCTTAATTGGGATCGATAATTTATTTCCTCAATTCCAAAATCCTAGTTATGATCCCAAAAACCGTTATAGTATCCCCTTTAATTGGGGAACAACAGGTTTAATTTATAATTCGGAAATCCTCAAAGAAGCACCAGAGGATTGGGAATATCTTTGGCAAAATCAGGGAATACTCAATAGGCGGATGACATTGTTAAACGATGTCCGTGAGGTCATGGGTGCAGTGTTGCGGATGCTGGGTTACTCTTACAACTCCCAGGACGAAAACCAAATTAAACAGGCTTATGAAAAATTAGTAGCTCTAAAACCAGCGATCGCATCCTTTGACACTGATGCTTGGCAAAACCAAATACTCGCAGGAGATTTAACTTTAGCAATGTGTTACTCATCAGATGCAATCCGAGTTACCAAAGAAAACCCCAAACTTAAATATGTAATTCCCCGCAGTGGTTCTTCCCTATGGACTGATACTATTGTTATACCTAAGTCAGCACCTAATATAGATGGAGGCTATGGCTGGATTAACTTTATTTTACAACCAGAAGTAGCAGCCACAATCAGCCAACGTTTGAACCTTGCTACTCCTAATAGTGCTGGGTTTGAACAATTACCAAATCAAATCAAGAATAATGTCAATTTATATCCTCCTGCTTCATTATTAGAAAAGTGTGAACGTCTGACTCCTTTGGGAGATTTTGAAGATGTTTATGAGCGTTATTGGACTCAATTAACTAGTAGTTAAAAATAAAAATAATTAAAAGTCGTGTCTACAAAAAATCATTCTTCTCAACAGAATTCACCAGGCAATACTACTGATATAGAAAAAAAACCTCGTCCCCAGATAAACTGGCTACAACCCTTAGTATTACTTGCACCATCTGGTATTTGGTTAATACTTTTGTTGGTACTGCCAACGCTACTAATTTTTGAATTAAGTTTAGTACCGAATATTAGACCAGGAGATATAGTCAATCCCAGTGGATTGGATAATTATATCAGGATATTTGATCCCCTTTATCTACAAGTAATTGGACGCTCGCTCTGGTTAGCGATCGCTACAACAATAATTTGCTTAGTTTTGGGTTTCCCTGTCGCCTATTGGATTGCTCAAATAGCACCGCAGGGCTGGCGAAATTTGCTGCTTTTAGGCTTTGTTTTACCTTTGTGGACTTCCTCTCTACTGCGTTCTTATGCTTGGATTAGTATTCTACGTCCTACTGGTTTATTGAACAGTTTGCTCAGTAATTTAGGTTTACCCACCTTAGAATTACTATACAGTGTTCCAGCCGTCTTAATTGGCATGAGCTACAGCTTATTGCCCTATATGGTTTTAATTTTATATGCTTCTCTAGAAAAGCTAGATAAGCGTTTACTAGAAGCAGCAGCCGATTTAGGCGCAAATTCTGTGCAAGCTTTTTGGAAAGTTACCGTACCCCAAATTTTGCCAGGAATTATTGCTGGTTCAATGCTAGTCTTCATCACAGGATTAGGAGATTTTATCGATCCAGAATTACTTGGTGGAGCTTCTAGTATGACCGCAGCACGGTTAGTCTACAATCAGTTTCTCGGAGTCACCCAAAATTGGGGCTTTGGTTCAGCCTTGAGTATGACTTTGATTTTGGCTGTGAGTATGGCGATCGCTCTTTTAATTAAGTTTGGTGAAGCTACACCTAAGCAGTAGTAAATAAAAGATTAGAAAATTACGAATTACGAATTACGAATTACGAATTAGTCTTATATCATTGCCAAAGAAGTTAAATTTTTATCATCTCTATTAATTAAATCATTCACAATCGAGAGAAATTCATGTTCTAAATAAGGCTTAGTTAAGTAAGCATTTGCACCCAGTTCTTGAGCTAGCTGACGATGTTTTTCAGCACTGCGAGAAGTGAGAACCACTACAGGAATTTTGGCAAAATTTGGGTTTTGACGGAGATTGCCTAATAACTCAAAACCATTCATGCGCGGCATTTCTAAATCGGAGATGATTACCTGAATATCAGGATGACGTTGTAATTGTTCTAAAGCTTCTATACCATTTTGCGCTTGAATAACTTGATAGCCAGATTTTTGTAGAGTCAGAGAAAGAGTTTGTCTCAGACTAATAGCATCGTCTACTACCAAAATTACTTTTAAAACTTTGTTATTTGGCTCTATAGTATTCGTAGATGCAGCTAGTAAAGGCGTATTTGAGACAGTATAATCTGACATCGGCAAAGCTTTTTGGTCTAAAGGATAAGCTGTTGGCAATGCTGTAACTTCAAGTTTTGCTGGCATCTCATCAGACTCTAGTAGTAGCGCACCATCGACAACTAAGATGAGATTACCGTTAGCTAAACTACTGCAACCATAAATATACTTTGGAGGTGCGATCGCATTTCCTAAAGGTCTAATTACTAGTTCTTGTTCGCCAATTATTTGGTCAACTTCTAAACCAAAAGTGCCTTGATTTCGTCGTAAAAGTAACACAGGATTTTCCATAATTCCTGTTTCGGAGGAAATTGATGCATTCTGTAGGCTCGCATTATTAAAAAACGAACCGTTATAGTTTATCAACTCGGAAAATTGATGAAGGTTAACTATAGTTTCATCCTCACCTGTATGCCAATGCAAGACTTTTTTTCCCTCAAATTCCCGGATATTTTGAGTAGAGGGAATTAATATTTTTTCGATACTATCCAAAAGTAAGGCATAAACAACACCTCCCGCCTGGATCAGCATTAATTTATCAGTAGTCATAGAAAAAGGTATTTTAAGTATGAATGTGGTTCCTTGATTTGGCAAAGATTGAACTGAAATAAAGCCGTTGAGTGCTTGCAACTGAGAACGCACGATATCTAACCCCATACCACGTCCAGAAATTTCATTCACTTGATCAGCAGTAGATAATCCAGGAGCAAACATCAAATCTAATAATTCAGATTTGTCCGAGTTAGAATTTGAGATGAAATTAAGTTCCACAGCCTTCTGGCGAATGCTTTCAAAATTCAATCCCTGTCCATCATCCCGGACTTCAATAATAGTTTGACTACCCTGATGATAAGCACAGATTTCGATTGTACCTTGTTCTGGTTTGCCACGTTCCCGGCGCACTTGCGGAAGTTCAATACCGTGGTCAAAAGCATTACGTACTAAATGCAATAATGGGTCATAAATTTTTTCGGTGATCGCTTTATCTACTAACACTTCTGTGCCAGTAAGTTTCAATTCTACAAGTTTGTGATAAACATTTCCCAACTTTTTCACCATCTGAGGCAAGCGATTGAGAACATTTCCCAAAGGTAACATTCTTGCTGCAACTAATTTATCAATGATATTGAAAGTTAAAGTCTGTTTTTTATCACTAATTTGTGTAGCTTGTCTGAGGAGTAAATCAAGGGATTCTGTAGTTTCTTGTAATTGCAGAGTCTCTTCTATAGCTTCATGCAACGACATATGAAATTCTGTATATACATCCATTTCCAGAGAGTCAAATTTTACAGATGCAAAATTTTGTGTAGATGAGGATGAGAAATTTTGTATCTGTATTGGCAAATCCCGCAATTGATTTAAAGTTGCTTGATGTCTGCTAAGTCGCTGTAATAATTGCTCAAATATTTCTTGAATTTGTTCATCATATAATGTGCGGCGTTTTTGATGGATTAGTAATTCTCCTGCTAAATAATTCAAGTGTTGTAGTCCTTCTACATCCACACGAATAAATACAGGTTGTCGAGAATTTCTGCTTTGCTGTAGCTGCAATTTATCTTCTATCTGTTCGTTGATTTGTGTAGCTGAATCAGAAATAGCCTCAATTCCTGTTTTTAAGATGTTTTCAACCGCCTGATCACTGACAATTAATGATTGATTAACTTTCTCATTAATTTCAGTATTCATAACTTCATCAGTTTCTCCTCCCCATATCGACTCTAACAGGCTATCAGTTAGAGAAGATGCAGGAGTTGATATCTCTTTGAAGACTAGCAACTTGCGTAACTTGGAACTGTCAAGCCAATTTTTTTCTTGAGCATTGACAGGAGGATAGTTTTTATATTCTTTTGCTAATGCACGAATTTGATTTTGTAGTGTTTGGATTAAGAGGATGTAACTCTCCGTCTTCTCAGATAAATATTGAAATTTTGCAACTGCCAGTAGGATGATTAAAATCACCCCATGACGATAAAGGCAAAGACTATAACTATCTTCTTCATCTTGGACAAAATTTAAAAAATTACTCAGCCAATTAGTAATATAGTTTATCTGGTTTTCTTTTTCTGCTTTGGGAATAAGCAAAGATAAATTAAGTTCTGGCTGAGGTATTTCCATCTGGTGATTAAACCAGCCAAAAATATAGTAGATTACTTTTAAATATAATTTTGCAGTTGTAGGTTTGATCCGCTCATTTTTAGTGTTGCCAGATACCGTTAAAAATTGGTAAAATGCTTCAGCATTACTGAGAAATTTACAAGTAGAGCCAGATAACTCGTCAACTGTTACTGTTGTAAACTTTTGCAAATCTGGAGAAGGTGTACCACCACAAGTGCGATCGCCTGCTAATATATCTTTTTGTGCTTGCTGCAAATCCACCAAGGCGATTTCTGCAATTTGGCATACTTGGTTGGGGTTTGCTTGCAGTGCTGCCAAAATTGTTTGGGCAATTTCTCCCCATCCAGGTAACTTTAAAGATTCTGCCAAGCCAAGAAATACCTCAGCTTGAGAGCCTAAAAAATCTTTAAATTCGTCATTATCTGGTGGATGATTAATAGCTTCAGCAATACTTACTAAACGTTGTTGTACCCCTACTTCAAAAATAGACTGAACTATATCAAATCCCAATTCCTGAGAAGTGGGAATATGATGATCAGCACCAAAAGCATCACCGAGTTTTTCTTGCAACTGTGCAAAAACTAAAGTTGCTCGTTGCAAAAGTTCTTCATGATTAATAGTACTGCCTGTCAATTCTGTAGTTACTGCTAAATTCAGACATTCATAAGCTTGTAATAAAAGTGATTGTAGTTCATCATCAACTACCACATCTGGATCATACAAAGCCTGAAACACATCTTCTAAAGAATGGGCTATCATTTGAATTACCTCTAACCCAACATTAGCAGCACCACCTTTGAGTGTATGAGTTGCCCGCATTAAATTATGAACTTTAGCAATGCTATAAGCTTCTGATAAGCTAAATAGTTCTTGCTCAATAATTTGCACCAACTCTGGTGCTTCTGCCAGAAAATATGTATAACCTTGTTCACGAATTTCAGAGTCTGTAATCATAATTGGTGAGTAAGTATTTTAAGATAATAAATTCATACAATTTTATTTTTTCTTTGTGTCTTTGTGCCTTTGTGTTTTACTACGAAGACACAAAGATATCTATTTGCTAATTGACTTTAAACTGACTAGCAGTTGCTAATAACTCTTGTGCCATCCCTGATAAATCTTGCAAGACGGCAGCAATTTCCTGAGATTCAGTGAAAGTCTTGTGAGCAATTTCTGCTACATCTTGCATGGATGCGGTTACCGTTACAGATTGTCCCATTTGTTTTTGAGTTGCTGCGGTAATTCGCTGGATTAATTGACTAATTTCGGCAGTTGCGGAAACAATTGCGTTCAAGTTTTGGCGGGTTTCACTCACAAAGTTTGTACCTTCTACCACTTGCTGAATGCCTGTTTCCATTGCTACTGCGACTTCACCAGTTTCTGCTTGAATTTCTTGGACTAATTTTTCAATTTCAATGGTTGCGGCTGCTGATTGGCGAGATAAAGAACGGACTTCATCGGCTACCACTGCAAAGCCTTTGCCATATTCACCTGCACGAGTGGCTTCAATAGCTGCATTCAGCGCCAGTACGTTGGTTTGTGTAGCGAAGTTACTAATCAAATTCACCACCTTGGAGATTTTTTGCGAGGATTCGCTGAGGCGCTTAATCTTTTTACTGGTTTGGGCCACGGTTTCACGAATCGCTTGGATGGCCTTGACTGTCTGGTTCATCGCTGCATCACCAGACTCGACAGTTTGGTTGGCTTGTTGCACCGCTACCTGCACCAAATCGGCGTTAGCTACTACAGCTTGGGTAGAGTCCACCATCTGTTGAATTTCGCCAAGGGCTGCGGTAATTTCTTCAGATTGTTGTTTTGCTAAATTTGTCAGTCCCGCTAGTGAAGCATGACTATTACTTGATGTTTGGGCAACTTGTTGGGAAGTGGTTTGTACTTGAATGACAATTTGCCGTAGTGCTTGTAGAGTATTGTTGTAAGCATCAGCAATTGTACCGAGTTCGTCTTCGGTAATTGGTGCGCGTACTGTCAAATCGCCATTCAGAGCTGGTCTCAGCGCTGTTAGCAGTTGAATAGACCGTTGTTGTAGTAATTCCTTGGCTGCCTTTTCCCGTGCTGCGGCTGCTGCTAATTTGGCTGACTGTGTTTCTAGCTGTTGTAAATATTCAGTTTGTTGTAATCCTAATCCTAATTGGTCGCCAATTCTTGCTAATAAGGTAACTTGCGATTCTTCCCAATTACGAGAACCGGAATTTTGATAAGCCGCCAACAAACCCCACAATTTTTCCCCAGAGAATACAGGAACTATAATATAAGCTTTGACTTCAAATTGCTCTAAAATTTCAATGTGACAGGGAGAATGACCTACTTGATAAATATCGTGAGCAACAAAGCTTTCACCTTTAACGTATCGACCTCCCTGAGTTTCTTGTAAGTGAGTATCTTCCCAAACAGTTTTGATATCAGGACCTACAAGTTTTACCCAATTATGACCTACTGATTCAGCGATAAATTCACCACTCCAATCAGGATTGAAGCGAAATACAGCCACGCGATCGCATCGTAATAATTGGCGGACTTCTTGAGTAGCTGTTTTGAAAATTTCGTCTACATCTAAGGATTGGCGAATACGGTTGACTATTTTAGTAACAGCTTTTTCTTGTTCAGCTATTTGAGCTAGTTTCTCAGATTTCACCTGCACTTGTTCGAGATAATCTATTTGTGATTTAGCTAGGCTAAATTGCAAGCCAATCTGAGTTAAAAAGTTGACTTCCCAAGGCTGCCAATCACGAGTACCAGAATTTTGATAAGCTGCCAATAAGCCCCATAAGTTTTCTCCAAAGAATATCGGCACAATAATATAAGCTTTGGCTTCAAACTGCTCTAAAATTTCAATGTGACAGGGAGCAAGACCTATTGTATGGATATCATTAACGACAAAATTTTCACCTCTAGCATAGCGACCTCCTTGAGTTTCTTGTAAGTAGGTATCATCCAAGACAGTTTTAATATCAGGACCTACCAGTTTTACCCAGTTATTACCTACCGACTCAGCTACAAATTCGCCACCCCAATCAGAGTTGAAGTGATAAACAGCCACGCGATCGCATCGCAGTGCTTGGCGGACTTCTTGAGTGGTTGTTTTAAAGAAGCTGTCTACATCTAAAGATTGTCGAATGCGGTTTACTATCTTAGTAAAAGCCTTTTCTTGTTCGGCAATCTGAATTAGTTGCTCAGATTGCATCTGCATTTGTTCTAAATATTCACCTTGTGAAATAGCTACACCAAATTGCAAGCCAATCTGAGTTAAAAAACTAATTTCCCAGGGTTGCCATTCACGAGGCCCAGAATTTTGATAAGCTGCCAATAAACCCCATAATTGCTCCCCAGAAAAAATAGGAACAATTATATAAGCTTTCATTTCAAACTGTTCTAAAATATCAATGTGGCATTGAGCATGACCTACTTGATAAATGTCATTGACTGCAAAGCTTTCACCCTTGGCATAACGTCCTCCTTGGGTTTCTTGCAAGTGAGTATCTTCCCAGACCATTTTAAAATCTGGTGTGACCATTTTCACCCAACCATGACCCACTGACTCAGCTACAAATTCCCCACTCCAATCAGGTTTGAAGCGGTAGACACCGACGCGATCGCATCGCAATAATTGGCGGATTTCCTGAGTGGTTGTTTGAAAAATTTTATCGACGTTTGATATTCGCAGAATCTTATCGATGACTTTGGCAACAGATTTCTTCGCTAGTGTTTGCTGTTGTAATTCTTTTTGAAATTCAAAGTTTTGTAATCTGTAGGTTAGTTCTGTTGTAATTTGAGATAATAAAGTAATTTCTCCTTCCTGCCACTGGCGGGGTGAAGCACAATTATTGATTGCTAATAATCCCCAAACTTTGCCCTCTACTAAAATCGGTAAACTTAAACTAGCTTTGACTTGAAATTTATCCAGTAATTGTTTTTGATGGGGGGTAATTTGTCTTTGATTGATATCATCAATTGCTACAGGTTCTATATAGTCTTGACTAGTATATAAGCCAAAAATAATCCCTGGTAAATTTTCACTGAGAGTAGGTGTCCAACCTAGGGTGCGAGATTCTGATAAAACCGTACCAGAGTCAAGAGTAGTAAAGTGATAAATTAACGCGCGATCGCAGCCAATTTTCTCCCTGATTTGTGCTACAGTAATTTTAAGTAACGTATCCACATCTAAGGCTTGACGCATCTGAGTTGTGATTGCTTGCAACTGCTGTCGCCAAATTTTAAATTCCTGAGAAACTGTATTTAATTCAGATATGGCATCGCTAGTAATATTGGCAATTGTATTACCGCCATTCTGATTTTCTAAAGATGCTAAATCAGTAACTATAGGCTCGTTCTCGTGGCTATTCTGATATGCGATCGTCATTTTGAAAACCTCGATAATTGTTAGTATTCAAGTAATAAAAACTAGTATTGAGCAATAATACTTAATTATTAATAGCCCACAACGGAGATTGAATAATCGCTGTAGCATCCAAATTTAATATCATCTCTTCAACACTATTAATAAAGTATCCTTGCAAGAAAGGTGACATTGCTGGATAAAATAATTCTGCAGATGGAGGTTTAATTTGATTGATATCCAGCCACTCAATATCCATAAGTTGCCGCACCAATAAACCTAAATTTTTTCCCTCTTTTTGCAGTACAATTGCCATCATATTTGAGAGAATATTTGCTCCTTGTAAAAGTGGTGGATAACCCAGCATCGCTTCTAAATCAACTAACCAAAGCATCTCGCCACGCCAGTTGTAAATACCCAAAACGCAACTAGGCATTTGGGGAACACCACATATATCCGCCAATGACACTTGAAAAACTTCTGTGATGTGCTGTAAAGCAATCACTGCGGTATCCCTTGTTCCCAAGTTAAGGCTTAAAAATTTTTGTCTGTTATCCAATGTTATTTATCCTTTGATTGCAATTATGAAAATTTATCAACTAGTGAATCCATTAATAAATTCCAAATTTATAATCAATTGCACACAGTTTTATTTGAGTAATTTCTTGAGAGTAACTACTAATTCCTCTTGATCTATTGGCTTAGAAAGATAAGCTTCTGCACCTAGCATATTTCCCCAAATTTTGTCTACATCACTATTTTTAGTAGAGCAAAAAACTACGGGAATTTTGCTAGTATCAGGGTTATTTTTCAGTTCCCGACAAATTTCAAATCCGCTTTTACCGGGTAAAATTACATCAAGAAATATCAAATCCGGTTTGTTTCCGTCTATTTTGACCTGAACCTCTTCACTACTTGTGGCACTAATCACAGAATAGCCTGCTTGTTGTAAGTAACGACTGAGGATTTCCAGATCGGTCAAACCATCTTCAACAACTAAAACAGTATTCATGGCAATCACCTGTTAAATTCTTTTAGAAAGCAAGCCGAAGTATATGTCTAAATGAGCCATATACAGAGTTAAAATTCAATTTTTCGTTTTCATATTTGGTTTTTAATTTTTCACTGACTTTATTTAATCTCCAAAAATTAGGTTATTAACTCCACGGATAATTTAGGTTGAAGTTAATGAGCCTAAACGCAAGTTTGATTTTGCAGGTGATTTTTGAGAAGTTATCTAAAAACGAAATAAAAAATTAAAGCAACTAATCAAAAATTGATGACTAATGCCTTAATGACAAACCTTTAAATGAGATTGATGTGGTCTGTTTTTAACTTGAGGTTGAGCCTGTACAGGTAAATACTTACGTACTACACTCATTACCTTATCGGCCGATACAGGTTTAGTGAGAAAATCAGTGGAACCAACCACCTTAGCGCGGACTCTATCCAAAAGACCGTCGTTGCCCGTTAAGATGATTACAGGTGTATTGGCAAAGGCAGAAATGCGACGTAACTGAGTGCAGATTTCGTAGCCACTGGCGATTGGCATCATCAAATCTAAAAAAATCAGGTCTGGTTTATCTTGAATGAGGGTTGGTAAAGCTTGTACAGCATCTTCAATCTTGATAAATCTCAATCCATGGGAGGTAATAACTTCCTCTAGCATTTTACAAACCTGAGGGCTATCATCTACGCAAGCTACCAGTGGCGCAGTTGATTTCTTGGGTTGTGTGGAAATAGGATTGATTTTGACTTGCACAACTGACAAAGGCAAATCAGGTACTTCCACCAATTCAATAATGCCTTTGAGAATATAGGGAAGCAACGAACGAGTAACAAGCACAATACTCTGCTTCATTTTTGCAGCTAAATCCCGCAAAGTGTATTTGCCGTTGAGCAAACTGACAAAGTTTTTATAGACAGATGCACTGACTTGCTGCTGGAGTTGTTCAGGTTTCCGCAGGACTGGCGCTAAATCAGGAGAAAAATTGGCTAAACCCGCTTCTGACCAAATCTTCCACGAGTCTTGCATCTGCTTCATAGACACATTTGCACTTGTGAAACTCATTGGCGTTTCTAGGATTACCTCTTGGCTGCGATCGCAACTAGCAGAGACAAAATCTGTGTGCTGAGCTAAGTCAAACAACAGTTCTGCTATTGTACTCTCCACAATAGCGTGAATTTGTTCTCGTTGAATTTTCTGTTTTTTATACAAAATTTCTAGGAGGCGATAATCCCAATAATCTATTGAGATGTCGTGACTGCGTAATTGCATTTTATCCACATCAATCTGAGGACAAAATTGAGCCATATTACGCCGCCAGCGCCGGAAAGGATGAGTTCCTCCTGTTGCCCAAACCATCCGTCCTAGGCGATAATAAAAAGTCCATTGGTATCCCTTTAAACTTTTTATTTTTAAATAGCCATTGTATTGCAGTTGAGTACAAGTTTTAAACTCATTCAGAATGTTATTTGATATTATCAGTTCCGGGTGGGTCATACTTTGTTCCTTTGATTAACAAATCAGCCCTTTAAATACCCAAACTAGCTATATAGCAGTCGGTAAGCATCTCAATGAGCAAGAATATATTTGGCACACTAATTTACATAGCTGCCTATTTATTCTGTATGTATTGCTCTATAACATTCATCAGCCAAGATTAAAAGATTAAGGAAGGTAGAAATACTGCAAAAGTAGCTATAATTAAGTATTTATCTAATATAAAATTACTTTTTAGCTTATTCTACTCCTCTTTAATGTTTTACCTCTCGAGTGGGATTGCTATATTTCAATATTAAAATACTTTCAGTAGTGATCTATTATCTTAAAGAGTTTTAGCCTGAATGATATCCGTATAAGTTCTGATTTTGAATTTAAAAAAATAGTAAATCTTAGATAATTTTAATTTTTTCTCATGCTTTTTAGCAGTGTTAAATATTCTATACAATTTTTACATCTCTTAATATTATTTTTGGGCAATGATGATAAATCTAGAAAATAGCCTCCTGTCAATTTCAGTCAAATAATTGATGTACTTACTATTTATAGCTGTATTATCTTGCAAAATTTATTTTCATAAATATTATATATTTTGATGAAAATTGATTAATAATGTTTTCAGTTTCTAGTCAAGAATTCTAGGAATTTGCGATGAATAGTCATGCTCGCTTACAAATAATCTTAGCTAATACACTTGTTGACACTGTATTACCTGCGATCGCCCAACTCAACTTGCCTAACTGGTGGTTAGCAGGAGGTGCAGTGCGAAACACAGTTTGGCATTCAATATTTGGTCAAAAATGTGCGTTATTCATCAAAGATTTTGATATTGCTTTCTTTGATGAATCAGGAAATCGTTCCCAGGAATTAGCAGCCAAGGCACACTTAACAGAACAATTTCCCAATCATCAATTTGATATCAAAAATCAAGCTAGTTTTGCCCGTTGGCGTTCTGGCAGCAGACTCTATACTAGTACAGAGGATGGCATTCAAGATTGGTTGCACACTGCTACGGCTGTAGGTGTACGAGTAGATTCGCAAGGACAATGGGAATTTTTTACCCCTTACGGATTAGATGACTTATTTGGTGGCGTTATTCGACCTACTCCAGCACATATCAATAATCCAGATGCCCATAATAAAGCATCTGAGTTTTTATCTAAATGTCCTTATCTGCGGTTGATATAGGGAATGGGGAATGTACTTCGACTGCGCTCAGTAACCAGGGAATAGGGAATAATAGTGCCAAATCCTTAATAATATTATCCATTTTTCTGCTTGATGCGTGAGTAGAGAAGTTCGCGATCGCTTTTGGGGTCAACGATTAAGCAGCGATTCCTGAAAATAACAGCAACACGCCCATTGGGACAAACTCCTAAACAACTGGTGCTAACTACCCGAAATTCACCCCACAATCCCTCAAATTTTAACCGCGTTTTTAGCCAATTTTGTAATTCTTCGGCAGCAGTTGCACCTCTATTTGGTAACTCTGTGGCACACTGTGAACACACAAACACCAAACCAGATTCCCACCTAGGCGAAACGGCAGGAATAGCCGGAACTGACGGACGAGAATTTGCTGGGGAAGGTTGCTGAGATGAGAATTGCTGGGAAATGCGTCGAATCAGCGCCTTGATATATTGGATCAGTTTTTTCATGAACAGCTTGCCTAGCTATATCTGACAGCATCGCGTAAATTTTTCATCTATTCTGTTCTGGCAGATCATGCACTTGATTCAATTTTGCTGCAAGTATGCAACTAACTGTTCCCCGGCATTGTCAATGTGTCGTTTCAGTAACCGGACAGCCGCTTTAGTATCTTGCTGCCGACAAGCATCCAGAATTTGATAGTGTTCCTTTTGGGAACGTTCGTGATAATCCATTTGTGCCATCTGCACACGGACATAGCGATCGCAATTGATGTGCAAAGTTTTAATCATTGTCAGCAATCGCGGACGTTCGGCTGAGGCGTAGAGTGTGGCGTGAAATTCCCAGTTGAGTTTTGCTAAATGACCTGCATCGGCGGTTTGGTTGCTGGTTTCCAGAATTACTGCGGCTTTTTCTATATCTAATTCTTTTAACTTGGGTATTGCTAACTGCATCGCTTTCACTTCTAAGGCGCTGCGAATTTCACAGATTTCTTGCGCTGCGGCGGCTGTTAATACCGAAACCATGGCACCGCGATTGAGATGCAGGGTCACCAGTCCTTCTGCTTCTAGCTGCTTGAGTGCTTCTCGTACAGGAATGCGGCTAACACCAAACTGAGTAGCGATTTCATCCTGTCGGAGAGATTGTCCTTCCTGAAAAATCCCCTGCATAATTGCTTCTCGCAATGCATCGGCAATTAAATCTGGGGTACTGCGTTGTTTTTGCAGCACGTTGGCTGCTAAGTCATTTAAGTTCATAATTTATATTGTATACAAAAAAATCGTATACAATATCCAAAGTAGTCTTGACTGACAATTTTTGTAATCCTACGGGAGACAGTTATGAGCATGGGATCTCCAGCAGACCGAGTTATTATCTTCGACACCACCCTACGAGATGGCGAACAATCACCAGGCGCAACCTTGAATGTAGAAGAAAAGCTAGCGATCGCTCATCAACTGGCTCTTTTAGGAGTTGATGTGATTGAAGCGGGTTTTGCTGTTGCTAGTCCGGGTGATTTTGCAGCTGTAAAAACCATTTCGGAGCAAGTCGGGATACAGGGTGGCCCGATCATTTGTAGTTTAGCTAGAGCCACACGCCAAGATATTCAAGCAGCTGCCGAAGCCTTGAAACCTGCGGCTCATCCGCGAATTCATACAATGATTTCTACTTCTGATATTCATCTGCAATATCAGTTGAAAAAATCCCGGAGCGAAGTATTAGCGATCGCCTCAGAAATGGTTGCTTATGCTAAATCGTTTGTGGATGATGTAGAATTTTCGCCAATGGATGCTAGCCGGACTGATAGAGAGTTTTTGTATGAGGTTTTGCAACAGGCGATCGCGGCTGGTGCAACAACAATTAATATTCCTGACACAGTTGGTTACTGCACACCCAAAGAAATTGGTATTTTAATTGCTGGAATTCGCGAACATGTTCCCAATATTCACCAAGCAATTCTTTCCATTCACACCCAAAATGATTTGGGTTTAGCTACAGCCAATGCCTTGGCAGCCATTGAACATGGTGTGCGTCAGGTGGAGTGTACAATTAACGGTATCGGTGAACGTGCAGGTAATGCCGCATTAGAAGAAATTGTCATGGCCTTGCAGGTGCGCAAACCGTTTTTTAATCCTTACTTTGGCCGTGCAGTTGATGCTGATGCACCTTTGACTAACATTAAAACCCAGGAAATTTATAAAACCTCTTGTTTGGTTTCTCAATTAACAGGAATGCTGATTCAACCTAATAAGGCGATCGTGGGGGCAAATGCTTTCGCTCATGAGTCGGGAATTCATCAAGATGGCATTCTCAAGCACCGCCAAACCTACGAAATTATGGAAGCCGGCTCAATAGGTTTGCCGGAAAATCGCATTGTTTTAGGTAAGCATTCTGGAAGAAATGCCTTCCGCACTAGGCTGAAAGAATTGGGATTTGAACTGAACGAAGCAGACTTGAATAAAGCCTTTAATCGCTTTAAGGAAGTCGCCGACAAGAAAAAAGAAATTTCCGATTGGGACTTAGAGGCGATCGTTCGTGATGAAATGCAGATTCAAGTAGAAAGCGGTTATCAACTCGAACACGTCCAGGTAATTTGTGGTGATTGCACTTGTCCTACTGCAACCATAACCATTGTTACCCCCGATGGCAAAATTCTCACAGATGCTAGTGTTGGGACAGGCCCGGTGGATGCCGTATATCAAGCAATTAATCGATTAGTGCAGATTCCTAATCAACTGATCGAGTTTTCAGTGCAATCTGTGACAGGCGGTATTGATGCACTGGGAACCGTAACAATTCGTTTGGAATACCAGGAGCGGATATTCTCTGGACAAGCATCTGATACAGATATCGTAGTAGCCGCAGCTTATGCCTACATCAACGCCATAAATCGCCTTTATTGGTACTTACAGACAAAAAATGAAGTTTTGCAGTCCTCCGCTACTGTGACTGGTTAAAGTTCGTAGTGAGCGGCTCTAGCCCCCTTAAGTTTATCTTCAGCGCTGAAGCACTCACTACAAACCATGAACGATGATTTCCCTAAAGCTTTTATCATCGGCAATTTCATCAAAATCAATGTCAGTTGCCGCATCTTCTTGATATCTGGGATTCAGTTGAATTGCTTGTTGGAGATTTGCTAGAGCTAATTTAAGTTGTCTTTGTAGGGCATAACAAGCTGCTTTATTGTAGTAGGCGCTAGCGTAGTCAGGATTAAGTTCTAGTGCCTTGTCAAAACTAGCGATCGCAGCATCATCTTCTCCCAGTCTCACTAAAGCATAACCGCGTTTATCCCAAACTTTAGCGGAATTAGGATTAATTGCGATTGCTTGATCAAAACTAGCGATCGCATCTTCGTAGCGTTCCAATTCTATGAGAGAAAGACCACGATTTAACCAAGCAACTGGATCATCAGGCTTAACTTGCGTCGCTTGATCAAAAGAAGCGAAAGCTTGTTGATGTTGTCGTAAACTACCAAAAGCCACACCGCGATCGCACCAAGCTTGATGATAATCAGGTTGAATGGCAATGGCTCGATCATAGGCAGCGATCGCATCTTGATAACGTTTTAATCTACTTAAAGTTAAACCGCGTTTTAACCAAGCAATAGGCTCATCAGGCTGGATTTTCACTGCTTGATCATAAACTGCGATCGCCGCTTCGTATTTTCTTTGAGCAAATAGCTCATCTGCTTTTTGTAGGTAATCATCTGCTAACACTTCTGGTTGTGGTTGCGGTGATTGAGTTGTTTCTGTTTGCGGAAGAGATGGCGGCTCAATCTCAGACAATTCTTGTAAGATCAAATCCTTGCGTTGTTGAGCATCTAACTGTAATTCAGACAGTTGAGAGACAAAATCCGTCTCTAGCTTTTCTAGCTTTTCCAGAATCAGCAGCTTTTGTTGTTGCGCATTCGATTGTAATTCCGAAAATTGCGAAACAAACTCTAAACCTGATTTTTCTAAATTTTCCAGGATTTGCTCTTTCTGGTTTTGAGCATCTATCTGTAATGCGGATAATTGAGAGACAAATTCTGACTGGTATTTTGCTAAATTATCAAAAATACTATCTTTTTGTTGTTGAGCCTCAGATTTAAATGAATTTTCTAACCCTCTGATATTTTCTAGAGTTACATCTTTTTGTTGTTGCGCTTCTACTTGTAAGCTTCCCAAACCTGCAAAAATATTATTCTTTTGTTGCTCAATCTCAGATTGTAATTCTGATATTTGCGATTGTAATAGATTTTCTAATTCTCTGATATTTTCTAGAGTTACATCTTTTTGTTGTTGCGCTTCTACTTGTAAGCTTCCCAAACCTGCAAAAATATTATTCTTTTGTTGCTCAATCTCAGATTGTAATTCTGATATTTGCGACTGTAATAGATTTTCTAATTCTCTGATATTTTCTAGAGTTCTATCTTTTTGTTGTTGAGCATCTATCTGTAAATTTCCCAAACTCTCAAGAACGTTACTTTTTTGCTGCTGAGTATCAGAATATAAGTTTGAAAGTTGAGCAACAAATTCATTTCTAGAAGTTTCTAAATTTTCAATAGCTATATTCTTTTGTTGTGTAGCATCTACTTGTAATTTAGATAATTGCTCGCCAAGCTCAGATGCTAATTTTCCGAGATTTTCCAGTGTGACATCCTTCTTATGTTGAGCCTCTATTTGTAATTGTAATAGGTGCGTGGCAAATTCCGATTCTAAATTCTGTTGAATCTTTTTTACTTCTGTTTCTAATCCTGATAATATATTATCTTTTGACTGTAATAATTCTGATTTTAAATTAGCTAAACTTTGTTGTTCATTTTTGATATTTTGTTGTAAAGTATCAACTTCTTTTGCTAATTGGTGATTTATCTTTTTTGATTCTTGAATCAGATTTTCGGCATCTTGTTTAACAATGGTTAGCTGATTTTGCAGATTTTCCATTCCCTGTAGCTCTGCCATTGCTCTATTGACAATTTCCCGAATTGCTACCCGTCGTAATAGCCAAATTAAAGCAATCACGGCGACAGGAAATAAACTTAATATGACTAACCAAACATTAAACAGGATAGTTGTACGATTAAAAGCACGTTCCAAATCAGATGGGACTTGTTCTTGTGTGAGTTGTGCTGTAGGCAGTTGCGCCAATTCTTGCTGCTGTGGACTAGCTATTACCTGAGCAGTATTCAGTTCTGTAGAAACGGATGGTTTAGTTTGTCCATTAGTAATACCAGCAGACAGCAACAAGGGCGAAAAGACAATAGCGCTTTTCAATACTAAGGTAAGGATAACTTGATTTTTGCGCTTCATAATAACCATCCTGATTTTTGAGCCAGTTTTTCCAGTGGCAAGCTTATCTCCAATCTATACCAGAATTCAATTTTGACATCTTGGTAGGGGTAACAAGTCAAGAAGAATCAACATCCCCTGCGGGTAATGGGAGAACTCGCACAATAGCTTTACCCGCAGGTTTGACGCTTACGTAATTCATAATATGTAAGTTGTAGTCAGGAAAATCAACTTGTGGGGAAAACAAGAATCGCTATATGTTTGGATAGTTATCTTTTAAGGACTTACGTAAAATACTTCACTTCGACAAGAGTTCGGCGAAGGCTACTTCGACAAGGCTCAGTACAAGTCACTCAAACCGCTCAGTGACCACTCTAACTCTCATTCCTCCGTGTTACGCCATTTGCTACAACGCGGGGAACCCGCGCAACGCAATGGCTCCTCTGTGCCTCTGCGGTTTGATTCTTCCGTAACTTATGCGTAACTCCTACTTTTACTTGACAATTTGAACATTTTCCATATCTGAAGTACACCTATCTCAGGAAGGTTATGTTATTTGATAATTTTCGCCGCCAGTTGCGTAAAGAAGCGCAACTATGGCAAGATGAAGGGCTTATTGATAGCGGTTTATACCAACAACTAGCACAAAAATATCAATTTAATAGTTTAGAAACCACGGCTCGCGATCGCTTTGTATTTATCTTGATCGCCGTCGGTGCGATATTATTAGGCTTGGGTGTAATTACCTTTGTGGCTGCCAACTGGCAAGCTTGGAGCCGAGAAGTCAAATTAACACTGCTGTTAAGTGTATTTTTATTAACTAATATTGTCGGTTTTAGCTTGTGGAAACCATCCATAAGTAATACATCCTCCAGAGACAGAAAACGCCGCCAAAGGGTTCTGGGAGAAGGCTTGTTACTACTAGGCGCGTTGACTATAGGGGCCAACATGGCGCTGTTGTCCCAGATGTTCCATATTGGCGGTTCCAGTTACCAACTATTTTTAGGCTGGGGTTTGGCTGTGTTATTCATGGCTTACAGTCTGCGCTTAACTTCCTTAAGTATTCTTTCCCTAATTTTGATAGTCATAGGGTATTTGGTGGGAGTGTTTGATTGGTACGTTCCCCGAAACGAGTGGACATGGGGACGACTAATGATAGAACATATGCCTGTAGTCATAACTATATTATTTATTCCTTTAGCTTACTGGTGTCGTTCCCTGGGAATTTTTAGAATTACCGCGATCGCCTTTGTGATATCCTGGCAATTCCATCTCAGGTCATTGCAAGTTATCACATACACCGATGCACCGCCTTGGTTGGCGATCGCGGCCTTTGCCCTTCTTCCAGCATTATTGTGGAGTTACGATGACCGACTATTTAGGCAAATCAATTCTAGAAAATTTCAACCCTTTGCCCAGTCACTAGCCTTAACATATTTCAGCATCATCTTTTACATCTTATCTTTCCGGTGGTGGTGGGAAATGCGTAGAGTGGGTTACGAAACTGACCTAAGAAACACAACTCTAGCCAACTGGTCACCCTTAATAGATGTAATTATTTTCACAGTTTTAGCATTATGGCAATGGTGGCATTTACTACGCTCAACCCACAACCGCCAACAGCAAGGAAGAGATATCAAGAATATAGTAATTGGCGGCTTGATAGTCATCACTGCCTCAGTCATCTTTATACATCAAGCCATCACCCCCATTCCTGTCATTGCCATCTTTGCTTTTAATGTCCTCTTGGCAGTCTTTGCGTGTGGACTGATTCGCGATGCACTGGAATTAGGGCAAAGACGCGCCTTTTGGGGTGGCATAGTTTTACTAGCATTACAAATCATCAGCCGGATGCTAGAGTACGACACCGCCTTACTATTCAAATCCCTAGTCTTTATCTTGTGTGGTGTTGCAGTAATTCTCGCCGGACTGTGGTTTGAACGCTATTTATCCACTCTCCCAGACACATCATCCGAAACTCACCACTCATAAAACCTTTGCGTTTAATTTTCACTTAAGACATCAACATGGAAACCAACCCAGAAAAACCCTTATCCCTTTGGCGATTTCTAGTTCCTTTGCTAATTCAAGCAGGATTTATTTTAGCAGCACCAGCACAGGCAGTTTACACCCTGATAACAGGTAAAACAGCCGTCTTACAAACAGTACCTGTAGATCCTTATGATTTGCTACGCGGTTACTCAGTCATCCTCGATTATGAAATTTCCCGTACCAGCAATTTAAGAAAACTTCCCGGCTGGACAGAATTAGTCAAACAATATCCGAGTCCCAACAAAGAATTTGATCCGGCGAATAATCAACAATACGCCACTTTAGCAACAGGAACTAGCTTATACGTGATTTTAGAAGAGCAAAAATCTACTGGTGAGGTTCCCCAAGCTTGGAAACCTATGAGAGTAAGCGGCGAATTACCAACGTCTCTTAATGCCAATCAAATTGCCTTAAAAGGCTTTTATAGCAGCTACCATAACTCAATTTCCTACGGTTTAGAAACTTATTACATCCCAGAAGACCAACGTAACGAGATTAACAATGATATTTCCACAGCCAGACCCATCAAACCAGGACAACCGCAACCCATAGTAGTAGAAGTGAAAGTTAATCCTCAAGGTAACGCCGTACCTTTAAGTTTGTGGGTACGCGATCGCCAATATAATTTTTAACAAGTTATATACCGACTGGGACAAGCAAAGTTGATTAAACGACTAAGGCTAAAATTCAATCTACTATTTAAAGATAATGAAAGTATAGCCTTAGCTGACAGCAACAATTACTCTGAAAGTTAAATTAATTCTAGGTTCAACTTTCTTCGATGTTTTTGGTATTTGATGCTGCCAGAAATGCTGTGTTGCACCAGCCATTAGAAGAAAACTACCATGTGTCAACTCAACTTCAGTTTTTAAATCTCTGTTGTGCTTGTGTCTGAACATGAATCTCCTAGCGCCACCAAAGCTAACAGAAGCTATTACAGGATTTTTACCTAATTCTTTCTCAGCATCAGTATGCCAAGAGATTCCATCATTTCCATCACGGTACAGATTAAGCAAAACGCTATTAAATTTCACTTCTGCCATCTTCTCAATTCGCTCTTTTACTTTTAGCAAACTTGGTGTCCAAGGCTCTGGCTCAAGATGAATACCAGAGAATGTATATGAGTTGTCTTTATCTCCATACCAAGCAGTCTTTCTCGGCAAATCTACTTCCTTTCCATAGACAATCATTCTGTCTTGTCGCCAATGGATTTCATCACGCAGAACTCGAAAAAGTTCATTACTCTCTTGCTTACTGAAGAAACTGCGATAAAAAGTAACTTCTGCATCTGGCATAGATAATGCTTCTCCCGATGTCTGATTAGTTTCTTCATCGCTAACAGAACTGAAACCGGAGAATAAGTCTCCCTGAACAAAATTTGTCAAAGCTTTACTTTTCATAAAAATTTATTCCTCAATGCTACGTTAAATTGACAGTAAATTGTTTCTCACATCTACCTATTTTCAGTGTTTCATATCTTTGATTCTTGAAGTAAAAAATCTCTCCTAAAATTTCTTCATTTGAGCTTATTGAGTTATTAACTTGACAAGATTGTGAAAACAAGTTGTAAAAATTATGTAGTCTATGTTGCCGATTATTATTTGGACTTGTACAAATAATCCGGTTTAAACCTTTAAAAGAATTAATCATCAATTTATACAGTTTATTTAAATTGATTGTTTCTACATCAATTATATTTGAAAATAAGTGAATTTTGATAGTGTCTGGCTCTGAAGCTAAATCGCTAGTTGTTAGATCACCGATATACTTGTTGATAGTTCTTATTATAGGAATGACAGAAATATCATTTTGGAACATTTGGTGAATAAAATTGCACCCACGTTGTAGTGCTATCGAAGATGGTTCTATAAGTGTAATTAATACTACATTAGGTTTTATGCAGTTTTTAATAAGATAGTCAATCAAAACACAAGTTGCCAGTGCTTGACCGCATCCCCAATCGATAATTTCTATGTTTTTCCCCTCAGTGTATGGAAAGTTAGTTGAGTCAAAAGCTGCATGAAGCTTATGAAAATGGTGTCCACCATAGAAAGCAATGTACCAGTCACATTCTGTTTCGTTATTTAGTACCGCTACACCATGATCCAGAATTTGATGCATTTTTATACTATCTTTTTGTTGCCGACATTTTTCTATACAAGGTATGTAAATATCTAGGAGTTACGCATTGACAAAAAATTCCATTCATGTGTATTAAGCAGCACAAGTATTGGTAAGATTTTCTACAATGTAATCACGCACAACCAAAGTGAATAAGTTCCTTTGCAATTCATACCAA
>JAESGC010000027.1_pt1 | contig 143296 bp, 142 predicted proteins | sample 9266221 | NCBI WGS metagenome assembly JAESGC01 (sample SAMN14515568, study PRJNA621660) | algae metagenome | isolation source: Trichormus sp. ATA11-4-KO1 and co-occurring heterotrophs from soil, at the... | place: Chile: Atacama Desert, Tarapaca Region | collected 2009-05-22 | reverse complement strand
TTTGTGGTGATTCATGGCTGCTCAAACCCCTTTTTTTTCTAAATATGTCTGTTTTTATTCCTGCTTGCTTTTTTTCTCTCAGTAATTTCCGTTTGTGACACTTGGGGGTGCGGAAGGTGGGTTGTAAGTCTTCCAGGTGAGTTTTAGGCAGCTATGCCTTCTGTGGCACCACCAACTGTTTTCCAGGCTGTCAGACCGCCTTTGATTTCCGTGGCGTTAGTAAAACCGGCTTCCCTTAGCTTTTGGGCTGCGTGGGTGGCTTGGGCGTCGTTGTCGCCATAAATATATATCTGGCGTTCTATATGCAGGAAAAGTTTAGCGCGTTTTACGAGTTCATCTAGGGGGATTTGGATGGACCCTGTAATATGACCGCGATTGTAGGTGTGGCGATCGCGCACATCTATGATTGTAAATGCTGGTTGTCCCCATTCCAGACGAAACTTGAGATCATGAACATCGGCGACTAAATCACTATTCATAAACTTTTCTCGCTGATAACCTCACCAGCAATTTATCAAGAATAGTCTTGAGATCCGGCTTTCTTTACAATTAATCAAAAATTCTGTGGAAGTGTAAATAAAAATGCTTATTCTATTCAGTGGTTGGCTACTCGCCTAAACTGTAATTTATGGCATCTACTATTCAAGCTTTACCAACAGAAGTCGTATATCTCATTACAGCTGGAGAGGTAATCGACTCTTTCGCGTCTGTGGTGCGGGAATTGGTGGAAAATTCCCTAGATGCGGGTGCAACCAGGATTGTTATTTCTCTTTGGCCGCAGCAGTGGCGCGTTCGTGTCGCCGATAACGGTTGCGGAATGGACGAATATGATTTGCAACAAGCAGCCACCGCCCACAGCACCAGTAAAATTCGTTCTAGTGATGATTTGTGGAAAATTAAAAGTTTGGGGTTTCGTGGTGAAGCGTTGCACAGTTTGACAACGCTAGCAAATTTGGAAATTTTGAGTCGTCCACCGGGAGGAAATGTCGGCTGGCGGGTTGTTTATGGTGACGGCGGCCAAGCGATGCAAGTTGAAGCAGCTGCGATCGCACCTGGTACAGTAGTCACAGTCTCGAATCTGTTTGGTCACTGTGCAGCTCGTCGTCAGGGGTTACCCACAGCCGCACAGCAAATGAGGGGTGTGCAAGTAGCAATTCAACAAATGGCCTTATGTCATCCCCATGTCACTTGGCAGGTTTGGCAAAATGACCGCCAATGGTTCACCATCTCTCCCGCCACCACAACTGGACAACTCCTACCGCAAATTCTTCCCCAAGTGCGACAGGGTGACTTACAAGAAGTCAAGCTAAACCTCACTACTACCCACTCAGTACTTAGTTTAGTAATAGGCTTACCTGATCGTTGTCATCGCCGTCGTCCAGACTGGGTGCGGGTAGCAATTAACGGCCGCATGGTGAAATCGCCGGAATTAGAGCAAACAATCTTAGCAGCATTTCACAGAACATTACCACGCGATCACTATCCTGTTTGTTTATTACATCTTGCCGTTTCCCCTGATCAAATTAACTGGAATCGTAATCCCGCCAAAACAGAAATTTACCTCAATGAAATCGGTTATTGGCAAGAACAAATTACCCAAGCAATTGACCAAGCACTCCGCATGAGTTCTGCCAATCTGAAAGAATCTGTCCACACGACGCGAGTTAGTAAATTACTCAAAGCGGCAGAAGCCAAAGGTGGTTACAATCTTCACCCTGAAAATCCTCATGAAGGAAACAATACTCAGCACTCATTAAAAGCTATTGCTCAACTTAGCAATACCTATATTGTGGCTGAACATCCAAATGGTATGTGGTTGGTGGAACAACACATTGCCCATGAACGAGTTTTGTATGAGCAAATCTGTGATAATTGGCAACTTATCCCAGTTGAACCGCCAATCATTCTTTATCAATTGTCACCAGCGCAGGTATCACAACTGCAAAGAATTGGTTTAGATATAGAATCCTTTGGTGAACAACTTTGGGCAATTCGCAGCGTACCTGCACTTTTGCAGCAGAGAGATGATTGTGCAGACGCAATTCTAGAACTGAGTTGGGGAGGTGATTTACAAATAGCCCAAGTAGCTGTCGCTTGTCGCAGTGCTATTCGTAATGGTACACCCATGAATATGCAAGAAATGCAGACGCTTTTGGATCAATGGCAACGCACTCGTAACCCCCGCACTTGTCCTCATGGTCGCCCCATTTATTTATCGTTGGAAGAATCAGCTTTAGCTAGATTTTTCCGGCGTAATTGGGTGATTGGCAAAAGTCATGGAATTTGATGGGATATTATCCCAAGTTCTGCCAACACAAAACTCAAATCTTTCCTTACGCTTCTGCACCCCTTTACTTGAACCTCTGTGGCGGTAGTCGCTACAAGTCGGTAAAGCCGGCTAATTGGGGACTCCGCTTTATGTTAAAAAAATATATGTCTATTAAAGCTTATAACCTTCATTATTCTTTAATTAAAACCCCAAATAAACCACTAATTCTTTTCTTGCATGGCTTCATGGGTAATATTAATGAATTTGATGAAGCAAGAGAATTACTAGCTGAGGAATTTTCTTTTCTAATTATTGATCTTCCTGGACATGGAAAAACTCAAGTCTTAGGCGGAGACAAATATTATACAATGGCAAATACTGCTAATGCCATAATTCAATTATTAGATGAGTTAAAAATTACTCAATGCTTTTTGATTGGTTACTCGATGGGTGGAAGATTAGCATTATATCTCACCATACATTTTCCCAAGCGTTTTACTAAAGTTGTCCTAGAATCAGCTTCCCCTGGTTTATCAACAGAAATAGAACGATTAGAAAGAGTTAAACATGATGCTCAAATAGCCAGGAGATTAGCACGAAGTGTTGCTAAAGAAGATTTTGCTGTTTTTTTAAAAAACTGGTATAAGCAGCTAATTTTTGGCTCAATAAAAAACCATCCTAAATTTGACATAATGCTAAAAAATCGCTTAACAAATCATCCTCTAGAATTAATTAAATCACTGCAATTCATAGGGATTGGTAATCAACCTTCTTTATGGAAAGAACTAAAGGCAAATACCCAGCCTATATTCTTATTAGCTGGGGAGTATGACAAAAAATTTATAGATATTAATACAGAAATGGCTAAAATATGTAAACATGCCCAGCTAAAAGTGGTTAATCATGCTGGGCATAATATTCACTTAGAAAATACTGAAGAATTTGTGCAAACTGTGAGGGGATTTTTAATTAATGAGACCTAATTAATTGCTTAAGGGTCTTCCATAACCTCTAGCATCTAAGGAATTGGTGCTGCATTTGCAGAGCCTGGTTGATTAGCTGTCTTTAATTCCTCTGCCAGCATTTTCTGATAAATTTTCGGCAAAGAACTACTAATAGAATTAGTTTCTATACCATATCCCAGACTTGTCCAAGTGGGAGACAGTCGCCGTAAAACATCATCAATTTTTCCCTTTTGCAGCAGTTGAGAAATATCCGTTCCCCAAACTTTTGTATCATTTAACCAACGGTAAACGACTACATCTTGATACTGTGGTTCAAAACTATAAGCAGCCCAAAACATTAACTGCATGGGGGGGTTGGGATGATAGCGAGGCGCTATTTCAAACCAAGTATTATTGATGATTTGATATCTACCAGCAGCTGTAGAACAATTACCCTTGTTTGGCCCTGTGACAATTGTGACGCATATTTCAGGATGACGGCTGAGGTCTTTGACTTGCTGTCCACCATACAGCAGAGAATAGGGACGATTACCATTGGCTTCACTTGCTGAAATAGTTCGCATTAAAGCACGGATGTAAGGGTCACCTCCTTGCATAACTAAAGGCGGCTGTTGGACTCTAAATACAGGATCATTAGGCGATCGCAATGAACCATAAATATACCACTGCAACAAACAGATAAAACCGATCAGTGCGGCTATCGGGCCAATCAGATTTTCAACGCCTTTGAGTTTAAAGCCTTTCAGGGTCAGACTCCTTCAAATTCGCTCTTTTCTTTAACAACAATAATTGACGCACTTATTTCGGTAAAGTTCACAAAGAAAGTGCTGAGTTAGGAATTACTTCCTAATTAAGCAACGTTAGCAAATAACTCTTGAAAGCTCTTTGAGGGGGCTTCTGGTTTAGCTACAACCTCAACAATTTTATTCCGTGCGGCTGGCTCAAACAGGGATTCAACGCAAACCTGGGCAACTTTTTGCCGAGGAATACTACCATCGAATAATGTATCAGCACTTTGCATCACGATAGGATCGGGGTTGTCTTCATTTTTCAAACCACCAGGTCGCACAATCGTATAGGTTAGTCCGCTTTTCTGGATGTACTCCTCAGCTTGCTTTTTCCAAACCAAAATCAACCAAAACAAGTTTAACGGATGGAACAACTGGGAAGTACACAAAGAAGAAACAAACACAAAATGCTCAATTCCTTTGGACTTAGCTACATCTACTAAATTTTTAGTCCCTTCAAAATCTACCTTGTAGGGGCCTGTCGGGTCGAAGCTAGGTTTTGCCCCTGTAGCGCATAGCACCACCGTACTATCACTTAAAGCAATATTAAGACTTTCTATTTGTAACACATCGCCCATGACTAACTCAGTTTCAGGAGGTAAAATAGCTCTTGCTTTTTCTGTATCTCGCACTAATGCACGAACGGGAATATTCTGCGCTACTAGCTCTTGTACAATTCGGCGACCTGTTTCGCCTGTTGCCCCTGCTACAAATGCTTTCATGAGAAACGCTATCCTGGGAAACTAATATGTAATGATTTAGTTCTTTAATTTTAGTTATTTTATGAAGATAGCAACAGATTCTTGAGGTTTCAGCCAAAATAGGAGTTTATTGCTAAACAACTCCATCAACCTGGGAATTATTAATTTATAGACGAACGCCAATTTATAGGGGAATGCGTTGATGCTGTCAACAAACGGCGAATATCAATCTTTAGATATAAAAGAAACAGTTTTGCCTGTAGCGTCAAATTTAACAGAAGTTGAAGAAACACTTACCGAAGCAACTGTAGGTTTACCAACTAGGTTTTACGGTCGTTATAGCGACTCAATGGAAATGTATGCCCCAGCAAATACAGTTGCTGACTATCTTCATGCTCACGCCTCATGGTTTTCGCGCTGTGCTGAACCAATGAAGGTACAGCCTTTAAGTGAGAATGGTTATACTTTAATAATTGGTCGTTTTGGCTCTTTTGGTTATGATGTAGAGCCAAAAATTGGTCTAGAACTTTTACCTCCAGAGCAAGGAATCTACCGCATTCGGACAATCCCAGTTCCTGACTATCATCCGCCTGGTTATGACGTAGATTATCAGGCATCTCTACAGTTAATCGAAAATATGGTAAGCGAATTCCCCGCTACTGGGGATGAGATAACACGAGTTGAATGGGAATTAGATTTGAGTGTTGACCTGCATTTTCCCCGATTTATTCAGCGATTACCCAAGTCTTTAATTCAATCTACAGGCGATCGCTTACTTAATCAAATAGTTCGTCAAGTTTCCCGCCGTTTAACTCGCAGAGTCCAAGAAGATTTTCATCAGTCTTTAGGTATAGCTTTTCCTAGCAATTCCCAGAAAAAGCGATGAGTCAGCCCCTTCGGGGAATTAAAAATTAAAAATTAAAAATTGAAGACCCCACTGATGAATCTGGAGGCTGGAATAATGTTGCTCTGCATTTTTTTCCATAAATCGCGTAGCGTCCTGAACAAAGTGCAGGCAGGATCTGGGGCTTGCATCCTTTTATTTTTCTGTCAACAGTCATTAGCCAGTAGTCAATGACTAATGACTAATGACTAATAGCTATGCATTAGTGAGAATTCTTTGGACAATTTGTACCCCAGTGATAGCCTGCCAAGTAAAAAGCCCTAAAAGAGCGAAATTTACCAAAATGTGAGTTGCACGCGCCCAATTTGCTCCTTTTTGCATGAATGGAGATAGGGAAGCAGAAAATGCAATCAGACCCGTCATCCCCAGTCCTGCTAGTAAATGAGGACCCACAAATAACTTGCCGTTATTGATGTAGGTGACAGCCATACCACCAATGGCACCTGTCACCATTAAAGCTAATAGTACAGATCCGATTTGGTAGTGTTTGATATTATACCTACCTTTAATTAATTCTTTCTTTTCTTCTCCTTGAGCATTTCTGGTACGCTGTACTTGCAGCCCCAGGTAAGCAGCATACAGTGAGAGTGCTAATAGTACCCACATAATCAGTGGGTGAAAAAAGTTTAGCCAATATTTAACCGAGGATGACAGTTCCAAATTCATCGTGTTCTCACCCAATTCTTAAATCTTCATAAAAATTAGCATAACTCTAATTTCTGTGCTTAAAGTTGCCAGGTGTAAAAGAGATGGAAGAATGGGGAGACAAGGAAGCTTGACCTTACTCAGTGCTGAGTGCTGAGTGCTGAGTGCTGAGTCAAAAGAAGAAGAAGGAAGGACTTTCGCACTCGGTACAAGCCCCGTCCCTTGTGGTCACTGAGCCTTACCGAAGTGTGGGCGGTTTTTTAACTCAGCACTCAGCACTTTTAACTCAGCACTCTTCATAGTGCAACCAATATTTTAAAAAAAGCCTACAAGAGGTCTTAGCTGAAAACCTAGACAAAATTTGAGCTTTTTAAATTAGAAATTACGTAAAGCCTGCGGCATAGCTGCGCTTACCGCGTAGCGTGCCAGAGGCTCAATTACGAATTACAAATTACGAATTAGTATCTCCTCTTGCCAAAGTGGTTAAACAATTTCAGACTAAATTTTGGGATTAGACGAACAAAACCCGCTTGTGCGGGAACTATTCATGACTGAAAATAACGATATCTTGCTGCTGAAAGCTGCTAAAAATGGTGATATCAAGCGGCTATGTGCGCTGCTGGCTGCTGGTGCTAAAGTTGACGTTTGCGATCGCGATGGCACTACAGCATTAATGTTTGCTGCCAATTTAGGTTACACCGAAATTGTGCGATCGCTATTGGATGCCGGGGCAAATATCAATTTGCCCAGAAAACGCTATGGTTTGACGGCTTTGATGTTAGCTGCTAGTGCTAATCAACTTGACATTGTGCAACTTTTAGTATTTAGAGGCGCTGATGTGGATGCCATTAATGAAGATGGCAGCACGGCTTTGATGGCAGCAGCGCTTAAGGGTTATGTCGATGTGGTGCAAGTCTTACTGGCTGCTGGCGCTCAAGTAAATGTCGCAGATCAAGATCATGATACTGCTTTAAAACTGGCTGTGAAGCACGGACATGCAGCAGTGGTGCAATTAATTTTACAAAGTGGTGCAGATGTCAACCTTCCAGATCAAGAAGGTGAGACGCTGTTGATGATTGCGGCTGACTTGGGAAATCTGGAAGTTGTACAAGCATTACTGGCAGCCGGAGCTAATGTCAATCAGAAAAATGAGGATGGTAGTACGGCGCTGTTGGCAGCTGCGGCAGCAGGACATAGTGCGATCGCATCTACTTTACTAGATTGGGGTGCGGAAATTAATCTCCAAGACAAAGATGGTGAAACTGCCTTACACCTGGCTGTTGTGGAAGGTTACATTGATGTGGTGCAAGTGCTACTTAACCGAGGTGTAAATCCCCAAATAACAAATCATCTGGGTGATACACCAATGCTTGTAGCTGCATTGCAGGGACACAGCCAAATCGTTGAAGCCCTGCTGCGTTATGGTGACGAGAATAATAGAGAAAGTCTGGGTATACCTTTGGTGTTGGCAGTATCACAGGGATACACTGAGATAGTAAAGATGTTACTAGACTACGGTGCTGATGCCAACACTCCAGGGGAAAATGGCAAAACTGCGTTAATTAAGGCAGTAGAACGCAATTACACAGGAATCATCCAGATGTTACTCGACAAGGGTGCAGATGTGAATCTTCGGGACTCAGCAGGGGCGACAGCATTAATGTGGGCAGCTTCTGGAGGTTATGGTGCAGCTGTGCAAATATTACTCCAAGCTGGGGCAGATATGAATCTAAAAAATCGGGGCGGTTACACTGCTTTAATGATTGCGGAATTTAATGGGTATCAAAGTATAGTCAGGAATCTGCAAAAAGCTGGGGCACAGGAATAGCCATACTGATATGTATGGGACTTAGTTTAATTGTGTTGAAATACTGAAAATAGCTTGACAAATTATGCGATTCAAGATATTTACTTAAATACAAAGGAGGTAAGTAAAAACTAGTCAAAAACATGAATAAAACAAAACTCCGTCGCAACTGTTGTGAGCTTGCTGCGCCGGAGTAATAAGAAATTGAAACACCAAGGTAAAACAGGCAAAATGTTTGTGCCTCAAGGATACCAAGTAAGCCAAAATCAAGAAGTAAATTTCCCTTTTACTTTTTTTACCTAGTCTCTGCCTCGGCGTTTCCTACTGTGCTAGATATGCTAAATATATACGGTTTAATTCTTGGGAACAGTATTCTAAAGATCAGTTTCCAGGTATTATAGTGAGCTGCTAATGAAAAAGGCTGACTCAACTGCGATCGCTAGGTAATAATTAAAGTTTCCTGTTTGCAGCGCTAGTCTGATGCTTTGAGGAAGAGACGCAAGGCACGACGAATTACGAAGAGTAAGAGCAAAAGCCAAAAGCCAGCAGCACAGGAGCAAGAGGATAAATCAGAGCCACAGAACCAACCAAACAGCAGGTTTTGTCTCAAAACTTTACAGAAACGAAGATTTATCAGCTGGTTTAATTAATAGCTTGATTATTGTCCAGCAAGTTCTCGCGCGATATCCATATTGGCCGCCAGTACACGCACGATTTCAACAGGGTTTTCTCCTCGGTATATCAGAAAATACCGGGGATGCACCAACCAGAAACGGACGGGCAGTGGGGTCAGGTCAGAACGATACTGCCCTATTCTGGGGTTATCGGTCAGTAATTCACAGGCGGAAAGAAGCTTATCTAACATCCGTTCAGCTGCATCTGGATTATCGAGCGCAATATAAGCGTAAATCCGCGCCAAGTCGTTCTCCGCTTGTTCTGAAAGAATATAAGGTTTTGGGTTCATCACACGGGCTTTTTCATCAACTTTTGCGCCTTGTTACGAACGCGGTCACGTACCCCTTCGGCGGTCAGACTTCGGGCATTGTCAAGCTCGGAAAGACCGATGGCAATCTGTTCGTTGAGCCACAGTTTATATTCCTCGGAATAGTCATTAAAGCGTTTTAACAGACGCAAACCTTCCCGAATCACTTCACTTTGAGAATGATACAAACCAGACTCAACCTGTTCTTGCACAAATGCTTCTAGCTCAGGAGTCAGGGAAATATTCATTTATGCCTCACTTTATAACCAGAATAGCTATTATAATAACAGTTTTTGTTATTGCTGGACTTGAACAGTACAGTCGATTTAGCAATTTCAAAAATTTGAAGTTATGTTACAGGTTAAATGCAACCAACCATAGTGTTACCGCAAGCGCTGACAAGTCAGTTCCCTTGTTTTAATTTGGTAAAGCTTTCGTACTGCTAGAAGCATTACAATTTTCAGAGCTTTAGTTTAATTAACGTAAATTCGATGAACCTCACCCCGATCCCTCTCCGACACCCAGAGGGGCAAAAATCTCCCTGGTAAAGCGTTAGAAATTCGTCAAGATTTTGACCTTTTACCCTTCATCAAATGATTTATGCAGAAATCTAATTTATGGGTGGGAATTGGTTGTCAAAAGGGTAGTTCGCGGCAGTTGATTGAAACAGCAATTCAGGAAGTATTTACAGAAAGTCAACTAGAACAAAGTGCGATCGCGGGTATTGCTACCATCGATAATAAAGCCTCAGAAGTTGGTTTAGTAGAATTTTGTGACCTGCGAAATTTGCCTTTAAAAACTTTTTCAGTAGAATTATTGTCTACTGTTTCCGTTCCCAACCCTGCCAAAATTGTGGAAACAGAAGTGGGAACCTCCAGTGTAGCTGAGGCGGCTGCTATTCTTGCAGCTTCTAAGAGGATATTTATCAAGTATTTATTCATACTAGCCCTGGCGACTAGAAGTCGCGGCTATACAGACAAAACCCACGTAGGTGGGTTTAAAACCCTTCGTTCTTCGTTTCATTTGTCTAGTAGCGAATTATATTCGCCTAAAACTAGAAAGCACGGGTTAGAAGTAAAGCTATTAATTCCTAAACAAATATTCCGCTTGCCGGGGGAACCACGAGCGGTAACAATAGCTGTTGCCCAAGAATTATTTTTTCCTACAAAATCGCTCTCAAAAAATAGCTAATCAAGCTAGAAACAATTGTCAGCACGATTGAACCCACAAAAGCAGGCAAGAATCCTTGAATTTCAAAACCATAGCCAGGAGTGAGCGCACTTGCTAGCCACAGGGTTAAGGCGTTGATGACAAATGTAAATAAACCAAATGTGAGTAAAGTTACCGGAAATGCCAAAATACTTAAGATTGGTCGAATAAACGCATTGACTAATCCGATAACGACTACAGCCACTAAGGCAGCTATAAAATTCTTGACAAAGAACCCAGGCACGACATTAGCGGTGATCAGCAAAGCCACCGCAGTACCGAGCCAAGTGAATAAAAAGTGTTTCATAGTTTTTTCAGTTAAAAAGTCGTATTGAGGGCTTTAGCCCCAAAAAAGAGCTTTAGCTCTGATTCCGAACTAATTGACAGGCAGCTTCGTATCAGCCTATCGCTGTCCTGGCGATCGCCGCAAGAGTGCTTCCCAAGTAGCGCCACCAACTACACCGTCCGGCTCCAGATTATAACGCTGTTGTGCAGCTTTTACGGCTGCTTCGGTTGTGGGGCCAAAGTCTCCATCTATACCGCTAGCCAAAAACCCTAGCTGTTTTAATCGTTCTTGTAGCTTTCTCACTTCCGCATTACGCATCCCTAAACGCAAAATTGGCCATCCTTGTGAGGTGTATTGCACACCAGGGATTTGTCCAGCATTTGTAGTAGATGTATTTACTCTGTTAGGAGTCAGTGAGGATGGTCGGACAGTTGTAGTCGCAGGTTTTGGCTGGGGTTGAGGACTCAGAGCTGGGTTTGGTCTTAGAGGACTGGGATTTACAACTCTTGTGGGCTGAGTCGGTACAGGAAAATTTGTTAAGTTAGATGTCGAGTTATTTGCAGACACGGTTGGTGTAACTATTGGTTCCTTGGGGAATAGTCGTTGCCAAGTGGTAGCATCAACAATGCCATCTGGACTCAAGTCAACTGCTCGCTTAAACCGAGAAACAGCATTTGCTGTATCGTCGTTGTAGATGCCATCTACTGTACCTGAGTAAAAGCCCAAAAGTTTGAGAGCTGCCTGAAGTTCCGATACGCGTTCTCCTTGGCTACCAACTTTGAGCGTAGGACGGCTGATACCAATTCCAGGAATTGCTTGGGCAATTCTTTGAGGTACTGCAATTGCTACTACAGCAGAAGAGCCAATGAGTAAAGATGCAGAGGATAACAAGAGTAACCAATACAACTTACCTGCTCTCAAGAAGCGAAATGCTTTTGGTGACTCTAAGTAGCTCAAGATACTTGTTGTCAGGCGGCCTTTCATGGAATTTATTCCCAGAATCTTCTGATGCTAATATTACAGCCGCTTGAGTTCAGAAAACAGCTCATGCGATCGCAATTTTACATAGTTCACTCCATCAAAAAAGTCTAAGTGGAAAAAAAAGTATAATTTTCATGAACTACGTATTTGTATCTTGACTCAGCACTCCCCTTCGGCTTCGCTCAGGGCAAGCGCACTCAGCACTCAGCACTGAGAATAGCTTCCTCTTGACCTACCAAAGACACATAAGGTGCTTGTAAATACTTACAGGCGGCTGCCATCGCCTCTTTAACACTCACAGAGGCAATCAGTTCTTGAAACTCCTGATCAAAATTAATTCCTAACCCCAACGTTTCATACCAACCGTATATTTGAGCAATTTGTCCGTTAGTTTGTTTACCTAAAGCATATTGCCCTAGGATCTTGTTCTTGGCCGCTTGCAGTTCGATTTCTGATACTTCTGTAGTGCAGAGTAGATCTACTTCGGTACGTAGTCCATTCAGAGCTATGCTGGTATTTTCTGGTGCTGTACCCATATACACCACAAATGACCCTGGATACAGCCTTGTAGGATAGAATGCCGACACCTCGTAGGCTAAACCCCGCTTTTCCCGTAATTCCACAAACAAACGACTAGATAGCCCATTTCCCAAATAAGTAGATAGCAATTTCAGAGGGGCATAGTCAGGAGAACTCACCGATGATCCCAAATAACCGAGCATCACGATAGATTGCTGTGTTTGTACGGGCTGCATTCGACGCTGTGGTTCTACCGGAATCTCTGGCAAATTAACTAATGGCAAGGTTTGTGCAGGAATTTGCCAATCACCGAAGACTTGTTCTACCAAAGCTACTGTATCTGCTAGGGTAATGCGACCGGCAATACTAATTACTAGATTATCTGGGCGGAAATAAGTTTGGTGATATTGTACTAAGTCTGCACGTGACAAACTGCCCATTGTCACTTCATCTCCCAGCACTGACATGGCATAGGGATGATTTTGGTAGATTGCCTGTCGCATTTGGCTAAAGGCGATGGTAAATGGCTGCTCTTTTTGAGAGCGGATATCTTGTAGTGCTAGACGCCGTTCTAATTCCACTTGGGCTTCGGGAAATGTAGGCGATCGCAACATTCGCCCTGCCAATGTTAAAATTTCTGGAAAATCCGATGTCACTGTCTTTAACGACAGCAAGAAATAATCTGTAGCAGCATCCGTACTTAAACTTGCTCCCACAGATTCAACTTGTTCGGCAATTTCTAAGCTCGAAAGTCCATCGCATCCCTTTGTCATGACAGCTGACAGCAAATGGGCTAAACCAGCTTGCTCTCGTCTTTCGTAACAACTACCAGCACGGACAAAAATCCGCCCGGCAATAATATCCGCAGCCGGATTTTCTGCCACTAGCACGACAATGCCATTGTTCAATACAGTGCGATGAATCGGGGAGTGAGATAAGGAAGGTTTCACAGTTATCAGTTATTAATTATCCGTTACTAGTGGTTAGTTATTGACAGCCACAGGACTATCAATAACCAAACACTGACACTAACAGGGTTTAAGTATCGTTACCGCATAATTCTGCGGTGAAAGAAACTGTTGAGCTAATTGTTGCAGTTCTTGGGTATCAAACGATTGAATCTGCTGAGGATACGCTACTGCTAATTCAGCTTGGGCAATAGTGTTGTAGTATCCATAAAGCCCTGTTAACTGATTTGGTGTTTCGGTAGAAAAAGCATATTCATTACACAGCAGTCTACGTGTCCGGGCCAGTTCCTGCTCACTAATTCCTTTGGTTTGCAAATCATCTAAATGAGTGAGAATCAAATTCTCAACTTTATCTAGGTTTTCTGGCTCTAACCAAGCAGTAATTGTCAACAAGCTTGACTCTCGTTGCAGAGAAAAATTACTGCAAATTCCCTGCACCAACTGTAATTCTTCCCGTAAGTCGCGCACAAGACGGGAAGTTCGCCCTTCTGCTAATAACACTGACAACAAATCTAAACCATAGGCAGTGCGGAGTTGCTTTACTCCTGGTACAACCCAAGCCATCAGCAATCGTGCTTGTTCTACACGCGGTAAACACAATTCTTGGCGGCGAATTTTGGTGATGACTGGCTCTACTATTTTTTCAGACTGCGGACAATGCAAGGGTTCGCCAAAATCAGCAAAAGATTTATTTACAAGTTCCCAAGCTGGCTGTTGAGCAATTCCCCCGACAATCACTACTGTCATATTTTCTGGTTGGTAGTGAGCGCGATGAAAACAGCGCATTGCTGCTGGTGACTGCTGCATTAGTTCTTGCTCAGTACCCAAAATCGAACGTCCATAAGGATGATCTTGGTAGATGCTGTGATTGAGGGTTTGGAATACTATCCAGTTGGGATCATCTTTGCAGGAGCGAATTTCCTCTAACACCACATCTCGTTCACGGATGAATTCATCTTCTGGAATTACAGCATTGATTAGTAATTCTCCCAAGTGGGGCAGAGTATCTGCTAGGTAGGGGGCAGCTGTTGTTAGGGTGTAATGAGCATAATCATAACTCGTAGCGGCATTACTCACTCCGCCCCTGTTTTCAATTTTGTGATCAAACATTCCGGGGGCTAAAGTTGCCGTACCTTTAAAAATCATGTGTTCTAAAAAATGAGCCATACCGAACCACGGCTTTGGCTCCAGGGTTGTTCCAGCACGTACCCAAACATCAGCCACAACTACAGGGGTAGTGGGAATCTCTTGATGGATAAGTGTTAAACCATTGTCTAGTCGGAGAACCGAGGCTGGAAATACGCTATGCGCTAGTTGTTGTTGTGACAATTTTTTGTAGCTTTAACCACAATTTAATACAATTTTTGTTATTTTAACTCTGAACGATCGCTAAATTAGAATCAACTGATACAGATTTTGTGGAAATGAGCAGGCACAGCTGATATTATGTCCGGGGACAGACTAGTCATTAAGACCAAAAGGTTCGACGTGAGCGTTCAGCCGAATGGTATCAGGCGCAAAGAAGAAACTCTGTTTGGACAGATACGCGTAATCATCACTAATCAACTGGATTGCAAAAGACATCAACCGAAATTAAATATGCTTTTGCCCAAACTCTTGTAAAGACGTTCCATGGCACGTTTTTACATTCTTTGTTGCAGATGTCTAAAGTATAAAGTTGCTCAACATTATTGATTTTTGATAACTTAAAAAAGGCAAAATAAATTTTTTTGCTTTACCTTGACATTAATTTTTTACTAATTTTAATAATTAGAGCTTCCCAAGTCTTTGCTAACTTTAGGAGCTGATAATTTTAAGTTCACCGCAACGCCGTTTTACCTAAGTTTATGACCTGGTTAAACCAGGTGGGTGCCGACGTTCATCGTTTTAAGTTTCCGGGTACATGCCCGGTATACTGCCACGAGAACTGTTAGCTTCCCTTTTCTTTAAAGACATAGATCAAAAAACTTGATGGCAGTCACCAACGTCGCAGTGCAACTAACTCATTATAGCTTTCAAAAATAGGTTGTGTGCTGAGTATTGAAATTTTTTGAGAAATTTAATTTCCATACCAAATAGATTCTATAGTACGGGCAATGGCACTTGTGGTATCTCTGTTCTGATGATTTAGTAAAACGGTGACATGCCCTAATTTACGCCCTGGACGTGATTCTGTTTTCCCGTACCAGTACACATAAGCTTGGGGAATCTCAGCTAATTTTTGACGCTGGCTTTGGTAGTCGCTGGCGGAAATTTCATACCCTAGAAGGTTGACCATGACAGCACTGGCACAACGTAAAGCAGAATTTCCCAAAGGTAAACCACAAACCGCTCTTAATTGCTGTTCAAACTGTGATGTTTCGCAAGCGTCTAAGGAGAAATGCCCAGAATTGTGGGTACGGGGGGCAATTTCATTCACCAATACCTTACCTGTGGTGGTGAGAAATAGTTCAATACCAAAAACTCCCACTACTTGCAAGCTATTTAATAGAGTATGGGCGATCGCTTCTATTTCTGCCGCTTGATCAGGTGTAATATCAGCTGGTGCAATCACTCGCCGACACACCTGTTGTTCTTGTTGAGTTTCTACCACTGGGTAAGTCACAACCTCACCTGCTACAGAACGAGCAGCAATTACTGCTAGTTCTCGTTCAAAAGGCACAAATTCTTCGATTAAAAATTGAGATTGACTAAAATTTTTTGTGTCATCAGAATTTAGCTGTTGTTGCAACGTCGCTAAATCTTTAATAATGAAAGTACCCTGACCGTCATAACCGTGCCGTCTGGATTTTAAGACAACTGGAAAACCCAGGTGTTCTATTTGAGATGCAAGATTTTCCTGCTGGTTAAGGGCGAAAAACCGAGGAATAGGCAATCCCAAATTCTGTAAATAACAGCGCTGATGATATTTATCTAAAAGAGGAACTAAAGCTGCCAATCTGGGTCGAAAGCAAACAACTTGATGTTCTAAAAAAGATAAAGCATCTAAATTAACAAATTCATTTTCAAAGGTGATGACATCAGTTTTTGCTGCTAAAACCTCTGTAGCGATCGCATCATCAACTGGGGCTAAAATAACATCCTGGGCGATGGATACAGCAGGATCATGGCTACTGGGAGTCTGCACCACCAATTCCACGCCTAACTTCTTGGCTGCATCCCCCATCATCCAGGCCAGTTGTCCACCACCAATTACACCAATACGCTTCATCGACATCCTAGAGAATCACGAGTTTCTACGCCAGTTTTAGAGTTGACTCCACTGGCTTTGTGACACAGTTCTTTAATTTGTGCTCCATCCAAAATTGCATCTGTAAAATCTGCGCTGTCTATATTCACACCAGTAAAGATGGAGCGGAGCAAAAGAGCTTCTTTGAAAATGGCATCACTCAAATCAGCCCCTGTTAACTTTACCTGATCCACCATAGCATTAGTTAAATCCGCTCCATGTAAATTCGCTTGCGTCATCACCGAAGCGCTCATGACTGCTCCCCGCAAGTCCGCATCTTTAAAGTTAGCCAATTCCATATTGGCGTTAGAGAACTCAGCCGCTTGTAAACTTTGACCAGAAAAATCACGTCTGGCTAACTCTGCATTACTAAATGACATGGGATGAGTCCAATCCGCCAATGCCGGGTAAGCCTGGAAAAATACCACAATCCCCAAAATAAACGCTAATCCTTGCTGCCAAAACATATACGGTAGCTACTGTTGTTTTTTGTCATTCTCTTTCAGCTTACCGCATTTAGATAAGTTAACAATTAAGCATTTTATGTATTTTATTATACTTAAATTTATGTTATGCCGCTAGTGGCGATCGCCCTACGATATCTAAGCAGTAATTTATGCTTCCAGATTGAGTAAGTAGGTAGGCACAAATAAAATCAACTATGTAAAGAAAAATGAATCAGCTTAAAACCCTCTTCCCTTCTGCCTCCTGCCTTATCCTAGCGATAAATTTTCCCACCCACCTACTTAATTCATTCGCAAGGTATAGTTTTTTAGCCGATTTGTTAATTAGGATTGTGTTTATATATGTTTAAGAATCAAATTAAGTCATTGCTTACTTAAATATTTACAATTCTTGACTTAAAAAAAACAATTTTGGGATACAAATAGTTTTACTAAGTTATTTACAATTCTTGACATCTAAATTTCCAAGTAAAGATTATTGTATTTTGAGTTCAACAACTTCTAGTGGCTGTTAATCTGTTAATTATGATGAGCAGTTAAGCAATAATTAGATGTTGAAAATGCTTATACAGCTTTACAAGAGGAGCATGACCTGTAACTGCATAATAATTGTTTAACTATTCAGGAATCTCCCACAAATTATATTCACCAACCTACACAAATTCCACAAGCCGATTACCAACACCGTTATGACACATTACTCTGTTGATTGGATTGAAGCATGGTGCCAAGAAAATGGCTGGACAGAATTATTTGTCGAGCGGCGCAACAACTACTGGGCTTTTCCGCCTGGAGGAGTAATGCCAGAACCAATTCCCCATCATGTCCTCAACTTAATTAAAGCTGAAAAAGGATTAACTGTTGAGGAAAGAGTATGGTCAGCATCGGCAGTGATTGGCACAATTGTCGCGGTCGTTTCTACAGTTATATTGAAGTGTCCTATGCCATTAGTTTTAGCATTTGCCTTTAACGCTGTGACTGTAGCGCAATTTGAAATGGAAGATGCCTAAATTGTATCTGGGCATTTTAACTAAAAACTGCTCTTGACTGTACCTTCAGTATGAGCAGTTTTTAGTTAAATCTGTCAACCAAAAAGTTATTTAAAAAAATTATAGATATTTTTATTTTGATTAGCCTTACCTGAAGATTAATTAATAACGATTTAGATGCATTTGATTTGGATAAATTTATCCTAAACAATAAATATATGTGAGTTCGACAAATATTGTATTGTATTTACCTCATTCCCTACCTCTCTTCTTACCAAGGAAATGGGAGTAAAAAGCCTATTTTTTTATTACTCCTTTCTTGCCTTTTAGGAGGGGGAGGTTGAGGAGAAAGTGGTTCATCAAACTGACGTTAAAAATGCAAAAATTAAGTTGTTTTTAACTCTTCCTTTGCACAGAATTAATCTCTAACTAGTAGGTTTGATTTGGCAAAGTGACATCTGATACATAAAAACTATCGGCTAAATATGGGAATTCCAGCCTGATTTTGGTAAGGAAATTAGTTATGGAGTTTGCCTACAGTTATCCGGTTTTCCTAGCGTCAAATGTTTCTCTGCTTGAATTCACCTGTTAGTCAGGAGCATGACAATGGCAGATTATTTAAACTTTGAGCAGTTTTTGCGTAATCGCATCAAACGACGTAACTTAATTATTGGGGCAGGAGCATTTACTGGGTTAGCGGTCACCAGCCAATTTTCCCATCAACGAGCGATCGCTACAGGCAGATTTTCTGATTATCCTTTTAAACTCGGTGTGGCATCGGGTGAACCCTATGCTACTAGCGTAGTCCTCTGGACTCGTCTAGCGCCCGAACCTTTAAATGGAGGAGGAATGCCACCTGTTAATGTGCCTGTTCGCTGGCGAGTGGCAACTGATCCCAAAATGAGAAGGATTGTGGCCCGGGGTAGCGAGTTTGCAACTCCAGAACTGGCGCATTCAATTCGAGTTGTAGTTGAAGGACTCGAACCTAATACTTGGTATTGGTATCAATTTATTGTAGGCAGAGAGGCTAGCCCTATTGGTCGCACTCGTACAGCTCCTTTACCAGGAAGCTACTTGAATCAATTTAACTTTGCAGTGGTCTCTTGCCAGAACTATCAGCAGGGATACTATACCGCCTATAAATATTTAGCTCAGGACGACCTCAGCTTAGTGGTACATACTGGTGACTACATCTATGAAGGAGGAATCGGAAACAATACTGTCAGACAACACAATAGTCCCAAAATTGTGACTTTGGAGGATTACCGCAACCGTCACGCCCTCTATAAAACCGATCCCAATCTGCAAGCAGCTCATGCAGCGTTTCCTTGGATTGTCACTTGGGACGACCACGAAGTGGAAAACAACTACGCCAATGACATCTCACAACTTGATAATGAGCCAGATGCAGACCCAGCAATTTTTCTAGAACGACGAGCAGCAGCTTATCAGGCTTACTACGAACACATGCCATTGCGTCCCTTCTCACGACCCACTGGCCCTGATATGCAACTTTTCCGCCGACTTTCTTTTGGTAACTTGGCAACATTCCATGTCCTAGATACCCGCCAGTATCGCACTGACCAGCCTTGTGGTGATGGCATCAAAGAGCGTTGTCCAGAGGTTTTTGATCCACAAGCAACAATTCTGGGACAAGAACAAGAAAGTTGGTTGTATCAAGGTTTAGATAGCTCACAAGCTAAGTGGAATATTTTAGCTCAGCAAGTGCCTATTGCTCAACGAGACTTCCTGCCAGGTGAAGGACAAACCTTCAGTATGGATAAGTGGGATGGTTATCTGGCTTCGCGCGATCGCCTGATGAATTTTCTCGAACAGCGTCAGCCCTCTAATCCAGTATCCTTGGCAGGCGATGTGCATTCCAACTGGGCAATGAATCTGAAGGCTAATTTTGATAACCCAGAATCCGCTACAGTTGGTAGTGAATTTGTCTGTACTTCAATTAGCTCTGGTGGAGATGGGGTAGATATAAGCCCCACAGTTGCAGCTTATTTACCCGATAACCCACACATTAAGTTTTACAACGGTCAACGGGGGTATGTTCGCTGTTCATTGACTCCCACAAACTGGAAGACAGATTATATGGTGATGTCCAACGTCACAACTCCTTTTGGTACGCTGAGTAAGCGGGCTACATTTGTGGTTGAAGATGGTAATCCAGAAGTACAGCAAGCTTAATTGTTGAACTTTCAGGGATCGACTTTACCAAATAGAAAACCGCACTGAGCAATCTAGATGGTATTGATGAGCAAAAGGGGCTACGGACATTTTCGATTGCATGTCATCTTGTAGCCTCTTTATTTATCCTGCTGCAAATAGTGAGCAAACCGTTCCCGTAGTTGTTCAACAGTCAAATTCTGAGTCCAATACTCTACTAAAGCGTGACCAAAAGCCCAGGCGTTGCGGTCAGGAGAGGCTGAGTTTTCTAGCAGTAATGGCCAGAGAGATAGTAAATCAAAGTTAAACGGGTTAACATTATTGGTATTTAAAAGTGAAAACAAATCGTAGGCCATCTGGAGTTTACCAATCACAATTGGTAGCTGTTCCACGGGGATTTGTTCTGCCAGCAGATATGCCAGAGTTGGAGAACCCGTTGATAAGGTAGAAATAAACTGAAGCACAGGACTTTTAAGTAATGCAGTTAGTCCCTGAGTTGTCGCCATCTGGAAAGTGTAGTGGTCAATGATTTTGGCAGTGGCGACTGTACGGGCTTCCAAGTTACGCAAAAAGCGGGCTAGTCTGAGTTGTTTGGCAGGAGCGATCGCTTGTAATAATGCTAAAGATAACCCTTCTACTCCCCAGGCAATTCGACCTGTTTTCACATCACTGGTAACAATTGGTAAAACCAGATGACAGAATTTATCCAAAAGCTGAGCGCGGTACTGGGTAGCTTCCCGAATAGCAATTTCCTTGGGCCTGTCGCCCCATTCCCAATCATAAGGCGGTTGCCACTCACGAATCGGACGCAGACGATCTACTTGGGTGACAGATGCGATTGCTGGTAAGTCTGCAACTGCCGCCAGCATATCTTCTAAAAAATCTACATCCATCTGTAGGGCAGGATCAAGGGCAGGAGTAACTAACAGCAGTAAATCTGCGTTGATAGCATAGTCAAGCACCAAGTTTCGCAGATCGCCACCGTTCACTTGTTCATAACCTGGTGTATCCCAAAGATTTAAAGTTTCCCCGGTTGAAGATTGCCATTGGTAATTTTGAATTTGATCAGTGCTGGGCAAAACATCCACGGCTGCCAAATCAGCTTGAAATAAAGTGTTAATCAAACTGCTTTTACCAGAACCAGTCCGCCCTACCAGTAAAATATTGACGGGTTTTTGTGCAACTGCCTCTGGTGTTTCTGCTTGCGCGAGGATTTCTCGGAGATTTTGAGTTTTCGCTTTGGGTAGCGTCGGCGGAGAAATTGCAGATGCTGACATTGGCAGTGTAGTACCACTATAAAGCGCGATCGCCTGACGGCATAAATTTCTGAGAGCATTTTCTCGCAACAATTGACCCAAATTGACTAATAACTGCTGAGTTGCGCGGTTACTGTAACCCTTGGTAGCTCGGTTTGCCACTGCTGCTACAGGATTCAACAGCCACTGCGCAAAGTTCCAGGCTTGCCATAATTTACGAGCGGATGGCTCTAGTTGCCGATAAACTTCGTATGCTTGGTAAGCTTGCCCAACGGTGACTTGATTAAGAGCCGGTGATAACTTTTGCATCCATTGATCTAAGTCATCCACAGTTCCCCGAATCAACCCATAAGCCTGGGGTATGTAAATGTTTAACAGGGGATATTGAACTTCAGGATAGTAGATATGAGCGATCACTGTGACTAAATCTTGGCATCGTGTCCAAAAAGTTTGCCAATCTTCCCAAATCGGGCGATCGTTTTGTGCTGCTTGGAGAATATTTTGCAGTGCAATTTCTGCTTGCTTTGTAGTGTCGCTTCCTGCTGTATTATCTGCGGCTGATTCCAGTTCTTCTTTGACTTCTGTCATCACTGCTTCTACCTGCTTGATTGCAGGTTGAGTCCATTTCACCAGCAGCCAACGCCAACCCACAAATACCAGGGTAAACACACCCCATATCCAATTAATACCCCAGGTATGAATCTGCATCCCTGCGGATATTAGTAAGAAGGTAATGATGATGGCGATGGGAATTGCTAATACTACCCATTGCCACAGTTTTAATCGCACCATTTTTTTGATGATACTCCCTAATTTTGTAGACTTCAGTCTCTGTTAAGCTAAATTATTAATTAAAACTCAAACAGTGGTGCAAAATCTAAACTAGAAGTCAAGCACAATTCGGAAAGCCTAAAATCCTATGAGTCTTTTTTGTCTAGTTCATGGTGCCTTCCAAGGTGCTTGGTGTTGGGATTTGTTAATTCCTTACTTAGAAGCGCAAGGTCATAAAACAGTAGCAATGGATTTGCCAATTGAAGATGTATCTGCAAGTTTATCGCAATTTGCAGATGTAGTATTTCAAGCGCTACCAAAAACTGATGATGATATTGTGCTGGTTGGCCACTCAATGGCTGGTACTGTGATTCCCCTGGTTGCAGAAGCGCATCAAGTACGTCAACTAGTATTCCTTACTGCGCTTATTCCATACCCAGAAACCAGTACACTTGACCAATTTTCTCATAATCTCGATGTTGATAGCCTCAAATCATTAAATTACGAACCAAAAGAGCCAAGACGACTTGAACAATTTTATGATGAACCTGATATGTTTAATCCAGTGTCTGCTGGTAAAAACTTTTCAGATGAAGCAGTATTGATGGAGTTTTTCTATCACGATTGTCAACCGGATGTAATGCGTTGGGCACTCTCAAAAGGACGTTTGCAGCAATCAATGGCATATATTTTCGAGGTTAATCCCCTGAATTCTTTACCAAATATAGAGTGTAAATATATTGTTTGTACTGATGACCGAATAATCTCTCCTGCATGGTCACGCTACGCTGCACGTAAGCGCTTGGGAGTTAATGCCATAGAGATGCCTGGAGGTCATTGCCCACACTTGTCTCGTCCTGCTCACCTTGCCTCAGTATTAACTAATGACCTTTATATATAGAACTTGTGATAAAAAGCTGGAAACGCCTGCTCATAGAACCAAAGCATTAGTTTTATACGGTTTAGAGATTTTAACTCTAATGTAATAGTAGATTTCAAATTTTAATTAATAGTTTGGCATAATAAATACTGGCGAATTGCTAACTTTTTACTATGATAGTAGGAGATTGAAGGATTACTATATTTTTGCTTAATTGCTATCCAACAGTTAATAGTAATTAATTTAGTAATTTCAAGAGTAGCTAAATGATTACCTTCATTTAAAGCCCTTTGCAGACTTTTTCTGTCCCTTACCTTTGGGTTTTGATTTGTTTACTTCTGTGATGGCTTCTTGAAATAAATTGTGCAGATGTATAGGTACACTGGCGATTTCTGGTAAATCTGGCTCTGTAGGTTTATCGAATTCTTGTAAAAGGGAATCCAAGTCAGTTTTCAGGCTAAATTCTGGACGTTGTAGAAAATTTTGTAATACCTTTTCTAGCTGAGTTGGATATTTTTCGGCTAACCGATGCCAAATAAAGGCATTAATACTTTTATCTTCTAGATAGTGGCGAATTAATTTTTCATTGCCTGCAATATTTTGCCCATCTTCAGATGATAGAATTTCTTGCATTCTAATATATGTTTGTACAAACATTTGTCCCCAACGCGGATGGGAAATAGCCGTTACCTGTTCTGCTTTTTTGAGTTCGGCAGGTAAATCAACTTTTGGCATTACCATTTTGCTTTTACCATTGCCACTATCACCTTTAAAAAGCTGAGAAACTACCTTTGAATCTGCACCAACTTCTGCTGCTGCTGTTTGTATTTCTTCTTCGCTAACCCCAGCTTCTTCTGCTATTTCTGCCAAAGACTTAGACGAATCAATTCCCGCAGCCGCTAAATTTTGCTCAGTGAGTAACTCTTGAAATTCAGCTATTTTTTTATTAAGTTGATATCCTGGTAATGTAATTTCATCGCTACCAAAAAAATCAACAAATTGCTGATGATATTTTTCTACTGATTTCCAAGCTTCTTCTAATAAATCAGGCGCATCACTATAAAGATTATTTTTATAATTTTCTTTAAAATTACCAATTGCTACAGCAAGTTTTGGCTTACCCAATTTACCCATTAGTGTATGGGGACCAGAAAACATCCAGTAGCTACTGTTAACAGGAGAAATGCGAGTGAGCAAGATTTCTCCGACTTTTAACCGCGATAATGTTTGTAATGTTTGCGGATTATTGGACTTGACAATGTAGCGTTTATCTGTAAGCCAGTTCATTAACTCAAAGCCATCAGGTAAGATGCTGGTGATGGCAAATAAGCCAATAAAACTACGATGCCAGTTGTTGATTAAATTGCGATCGCTCTCTGATAAATCTTGATGGCTGTCAATAAACAACTCTAGGGGAGACTGATTACCAACTTGCCCTTCGACAAGAAAGCTATCAACAATTAAATCTTGGTGTGTACTATCACCACTGCCACGGCGTAACTTTACTGCTGCATAGGTTTCCAATGCTGCTGCTAGTTCGCCTTCTGCATCCAGGACAAAATCGACCAAGGCTTGTTTTAATTCGTGCGATCGCTTTAATATGACATCCACAGGTAAATCTCTCGGCTCCATAGTTAGTAGATTACAGCTTTTGAGTAAATTACAGCATCTAGCAATAGCTAGATTCATATTGAAGAAACAAGTAGCCTAACTTTCAAAAACGACAAACTCAACGTTAGTTGCAGTGTATTGAAGAGGTGTCTTTTCAGTCAATCATTGGTCTACAGATTCAAAAACTTGGTAATTGTGGTAGCAAATACAATTTTTAGGCATAAATTGCTAGTGTGAGACCAATTCATATTTTCAATCAGCAACGCCTAAAATTTCTCTGTGGGATAGGTATTCCCACCCCACAAAAGAAAATACAGCACATTTCATATAAATCAGGTATGCAAGGGCAGGCAAGATGCCTACCCCACAAGGATTATAATTTTAGGCTTGTACTTCATTTCCTGACAAAGTGCTGTAATTTAATTTTTGCAACTACTCTGTCATTACCAAAACTTTAGGCAGTTCAGGTTTCAGTAATTTGTTCAATAGAGATGCAGGAGGTTGATTGTGAGGCCAAGCAAAAGCATGACGGAAAGCTGCATTTTGACAAGCTTGTAACTGTTCAAAGTTAATAATGTCGTAAGTCAAAAGGTTTTCGTACTCAAACGGCAGACGCATATTATGCAACCCAGCGTTATCAGTACAAATAGCAATATCTACCCCAACTTCAAAACAACGGTCAAAAACCAATTTCAATTGACGGATATCCTGTAAAGTTCCTGTCTTCAGGTAAGTTGTGGGACAAACTTCCAAACACTGTCCCCGTCTAGCTACTTCTTTAAGTAACTCTGGAGATAACAAAGGAATTTGGATACCATGACCAATTCGCATCAGGTAAGGTAATAGTTTGGGGTAACAACCATCTGTGGTTTCGTAGAGGTGTCCTGTTGTATTAATGCCAAGCGATCGCCCATACTCATACAAGCTAATCCATTCTTCTAAACGTTCAGCATAATAGCGATCGCCCCCAGCTACATCTATCCCACAAACATACTGTTTATTTTGCGCTGCCAAATCAATAATTGCCTGATTCACCTCATAAGGTAAGCGCGAGTGCATACAGAGAATTTGGCTAGTGATAATAGGATATTCCGGTAAGTGACTAGCTTTGCCTACCACCTCGACAATTTCCGCCATCTTGTCAATTCTCTCAGTTTGACTTAGATGCTCAGGTGTCCGTAAATATGGTGTATAGCGCAGTTCTAAATAAGCCAGATTTTCAAAAATATAAGCTCCTCGCAACAGGCGATAAATAAAGTAAGGTAAGGTTTCTACAGTTTGTACACTTTCTACTAAGGTGTGTAATTCTAGATACTCATCTAAAGTATTACGAGGACGGGTATAAAAGTCTTCAAATTCTGAATATTCAGCAAAACGAGCAATTAAATCAGTAGCATGGCGCTCAAAGTATCGCCACAACACACGGGGAACAACGGAACCCCCCAGGTGTCTATGTAACTCCGCATATAAAGCCATAGTGATATTTTGTAAATAAAAATTTCACTAATTGTAACAAAAGTTTTAAATAAAAAATCTATCTGCCTTACCTAACTTGAAAAAGTGCTGAGTGCTGAGTGCTGAGTAAAATATACTAGTCCCTAGTTCCTGGGAGCATCCCAATTTGGCAAAAATATAAGGGACTGACGCAAAAACCCTATTAAACCCTCTTACAGCAGCAAGTTGGTCAAGGGGAAGAACACGTCCAGCAAAATCTTCAGAAAACATCAATTGTGCTGCTTGACTAAGTTCATCTCGTCTTTTTCCTCCAGGAAGTAAGGCGATACCATAGAGAATTTCAGGTAATTCAAAATCTTCAAAATTTGCAAAACGCTGTTCAATGAGCGTAGCTAGATTCAAGGGAGGTTCGTGATTTTCTGCTAGAACAAGATAGAGAATTTCTTTGGCTTCTTCTTCTAAGGAACGTCCGTGTTTTTCGGCTCGTTTTTGGAGACGAGATTTGATTTCATCATCAAGATTAGAAATAATAATATTCGTCATAAGTATAGAGTAAATTGCTATTTTCTTCGGTTCTAGCCACCAAACCGTTAATTTATACATTGGAGTTCTATCTCATATTATTGATTATTAGAAATTTTCTCCAAAACGTCTCACCCATTCTTTTACAGCTTTTCTCATTACCCTTCTCCCATCATTGCGATGAGTTTCAATCAACCTTGGTAATTCTCGAATCGGTAAACCAGAAAAAACTAAACTTGTTTCAGATTCTATATATTCGCCATTTTGCAATAGATAAATTCTTAATTCTCCAGTGTCATAACACCAAATTTCAGGAACACCCAACCGCGCATAAATAGGAAACCGATTTAAAGATTTACTAGTAACGTCAATTTCTAACGCTAAATCTGGCGGCGGGTCTTGGTTTAAATCTAAATCTAGTCTTCCCCTAATTGCTGCTTCATTTTGAAAATAAAAACAATCATCCGGTTCTAAACCAACCATGCGGCTTTCTCGTTTCCAGGTAGTTGAACCATAACTTTCATATTTTAAATCTAATTCTAAAGCTATGTCTTCAATAGCAATGCTGATAGTTTTTTTATAATATTCGTGTTCTGGTAAAGGTGTCATAATTTCCAAAGTTCCGCAATCATAAGCTATTCTTGCTGCACGGGATTCTCCCAAATCTTGCAAAAGGTTTTCAAACTGTTGCCAGCTAATGTTGTAAAGTACCACTCTATCGGCTCTATTTTTAACAGCTATCATGATAATTCTTAACTCCTGTAGGGTTTTAGCAAAGCATTTTAGTTATATTTAAATATTGGCTTGTTTATCCTGTGAATTAACAACTATATGTGTAGCGATCGCCTGCCTATTTTTGGTAACAAAATTCGTGATTATCTAAATTACTTGACAAAAATCGCAAAATATGTTGATAATTATAATTTGTGGAAACTTTAGCTCATAAAATAAACTCTTGGCTAACGTTATTGTCATAGGTGCCCAATGGGGCGATGAAGGAAAAGGTAAAATAACAGACTTACTCAGCCGCTCCGCAGATGTAGTTGTACGTTATCAAGGGGGTGTCAATGCTGGACACACTATTGTAGTGAAGGGTCAGACCTTTAAACTGCACTTGATTCCCTCTGGTATTTTGTATTCAAATACTGAGTGCATCATAGGCTGTGGGACAGTCATTGATCCACAGGTTTTGATAGCAGAACTTGATCAACTAGAAAAATTAAACATTTCTACTGCCAACCTGTTGATATCTGAGACAGCCCACGTAACGATGCCTTATCATCGGCTGATTGACCAAGCGTCAGAGGAGCGACGGGGAAGTCATAAAATCGGCACCACTGGTCGGGGGATTGGCCCGACTTATGCTGATAAATCAGAGCGTACAGGCATCAGAATTTTGGACTTGATGGACATTGATGCATTACGTGAGCAGTTGGAATGGACGATTAATTATAAAAACGTTATTTTAGAAAAACTTTACAATTTACCGCCCCTAGATCCTCAAAAGGTAATTCAAGAGTATGTAGGGTACGCTGATCGCTTGCGTCCCTATGTGGTTGATACATCATTAAAAATATATGATGCCATTCAGCGACGGCGCAATATTTTGTTTGAAGGCGCACAAGGCACGCTCCTTGACCTAGATCACGGGACTTATCCTTATGTTACCTCTTCTAACCCCGTAGCCGGTGGGGCTTGCGTTGGTACTGGTCTAGGACCGACAATGATAGATCGGGTGATTGGGGTGTCGAAAGCGTACACCACGCGAGTAGGAGAAGGGCCTTTTCCCACCGAACAAGACGGAAAAATAGGAGAATTGTTATGCGATCGCGGTGCAGAATTTGGCACAACCACAGGACGCAAGCGTCGTTGTGGCTGGTTTGATGCCGTCATCGGTCGCTATGCCGTACGGATTAACGGCATGGATTGTATGGCAATTACCAAACTCGATGTCCTCGACACATTAGAGGAAATCAAAGTTTGTGTTGCTTACGAAATAGACGGCGATCGCTGCGAACACTTCCCCACCAGTTCACGCCAATTTGCTCGGTGTCGCCCCATCTACAAAAGCTTACCAGGATGGCAGGTGTCAACCAGTGAATGCCGCACCTTAGAAGACTTGCCACCGCAAGCACTAGACTACCTGAAATTCTTAGCAGAATTGATGGAAGTTCCCATCGCGATTGTTTCCTTAGGAGCTAGCCGCGATCAAACCATAATCGTAGAAGACCCGATCCACGGGCCTAAACGCGCTTTGTTACACCCTGACGGTACACCCGCCTCTTTACTAAGTGCTGAGTGCTGAGTATTTGGGTTTCAGTAGCCCGCGAAGAAAACACAAACAACTGATAACTGACAACTGATAACTTATATGGCTATTACAGTCGAATCTCAAAAGCGCCCAGAAGGTAGCAAGCCAAATGCTTTGCGCCGTTCTGGTCTTATTCCTGCTAACTTGTACGGTCACAAAGGTACCGAATCAATTTCTCTAGTAGTTGACGCAAAAACCGTTGAGCGCCTGCTCAAAAGGGCTGCTGTTAACAAAACAGAGATTGAATTGAATATTCCTGAACTTGAGTGGAGTGGTACAACTGTACTACGAGAAGTTCAGATCCATCCAGCTAAGGGTACGCCCTATCACCTGAGCTTTTTTGCCTTTGCTAAAGGCTAATACAAGCGCATATTTTGTCTTTATTGTCACTTAAACTTTGTGATCATTGCTGTTAAAACCAGGGGTTAAACCCTGGTTTTTTGTTAAGCTATCAACGACTAAAGCGTAGCCATGCCCGTCAGAGCTTTACGCTTTAACGATACGCTTTAAAGATACGTAATTTATAATTTTGCCTTTTCTGTAAGTATCTCATCCAAAACTTTTATGACAGAAGTCAATCTTTCAGTTTTAATTCAGCACATGTTGCAGCCTGGATTTTATCCTCATGCAGTAACTGAACCAATTCAACTCATTCAAACTCATGTTTCTTATGTGCTACTTACAGGAGATTACGCCTATAAGCTAAAAAAATCGGTGAATTTTGGCTTTTTGGATTTTTCTACCTTAGCGAAACGGCAACATTTTTGTCAGGAAGAGTTGCGTTTAAATCAACGCGGAGCAGCTGAACTGTATTTGGAAGTTTTGCCTGTGACTTTTGTCGGTGAGCAATATCATTTAGGAGGAACAGGAGAAGCTGTAGAATATGTGCTGAAAATGCGCCAGTTTCCTCAAGAATTGCTGTTCACCACATTATTTGAGCAAGGTAAATTAACTGAAGCTCATCTAGAAGAGTTGGGGCAGGTAGTAGCTGAATACCATGCTAAAGCTGCAATTAATGATTATATTCGCAGTTTTGGCGAAGTGCCGCAAGTACGGGCGGCAATTGATGAAAATTACCAGCAAACTCACAAGTATATCGGTGGACCCCAAACACAGTCACAGTTTGAAGAAACAAAACAATATACAGATAACTTTTTTGCAGCACATCCAGAATTATTTGCTAGCAGAGTTCAAAATAACTATATTCGTGAATGTCACGGAGATTTACACCTGAGAAATATTGCTCTGTGGCATGACAAAATTATCCTCTTTGACTGCATTGAATTTAATGAGCCGTTTCGCTTTGTCGATGTGATGTACGATGTAGCATTTACGGTGATGGATTTAGAAGCGCGACAGCGCCAAGACTTAGGAAATGCGTTTTTAAACACCTATGTTGAGCAAACCGGTGATTGGGAAGGATTGCAGGTACTGCCTTTGTATTTAAGCCGTCAAGCTTATGTCCGGGCCAAGGTGACTTCTTTTTTGTTAGATGACCCCAATGTGCCAGCAACAGCCAAGGAAGAAGCAGCAAAAACGGCGGCTGACTATTACAAGCAAGCATGGGAGTACACTAAACCCAAACAAGGAAAATTAATTTTAATGTCTGGGTTGTCTGGTTCTGGTAAGTCTACAACAGCAAAATATTTAGCTCGTCAATTGGGTGCAATTCAGATTCGCTCAGATGCAGTGCGAAAGCATTTAGGGGGAATTTCTCTGCGGGAACGTGGTGGAGATGATTTATACACGCCAGCGATGACTCAGAAAACCTATGCACGGTTATTGGATTTGGGAATTATACTGGCTAATCAAGGTTTTAATGTAATTTTAGATGCCAAATATGACCAACAAAAGCTCCGACAAGAAGCGATCGCCCAAGCTGAAAAACACCAAATTCCTCTTCAGATTATTTATTGCACAGCACCCCTAGAAGTTTTGCAAGAGCGTCTTGTCAAGCGCCGTGGTGATATTGCTGATGCTACCGTTGATTTATTAACATCACAACTTCAGCAAGCTGAACCTTTTACCGACGCAGAAAAACCCTACGTGCAAACTTGGGATACAACTAAACCACAACAGGCACAATTTCAACAATTGATTCGCCAATAGTATTTTTATCTTATGGCACCAAACAATAACGGATTTCCCCCTGTTTCGTCCGATTTCCTTTCTCAACTGATATTTGGGGCATTTTTAATATTTATATTGTCGATGGCAGGTTTTTCCCTACCTCTGAGCCTCTTTTTAGGCATTTTAGGTGGTTTCGTCTTGGGTTGGTTTACCAATGCCAGTAAAAATAGCCCCCAGCCCACAACTGTAGCCTCCTCTGATGGTATTGATGCAGGACTCAAATACTGGTTATTTTTCCTATTAGGCTTTGTATTTTTGGGTTATTCTCCACCTATGAGTATTTTGCTGGGTGGAATCGCCGCTATTGGTGGAGGCTGGATTACCGCTTGGTGGGGAAGCAAGGAAGAAACGAGAACTCAGCTACCGGTTGCAACTTCAGAAGAGGTAGCAAGTGAACAGTCTGGAGCAGAGAGGATCACAAAACGGCAAAGAAGAAGATTAACCCGTCGTTATCGTCGTACTTCTGGAAGCTTCAATTTCAGGTTTTGGGAAAGGTAATATGGGGCGGAGGGGATGGGGGGACAAGGGGAGATTACTAATATTAAGTTCTTCCCCCCATCTCCCCATCCCCCCATCCTCTCCCCACTCTCTACTCCCTACTCCCCAATATGTTTTTATATCTTTCCAAATTACTGCCACTATTTTTCTATCCTCTAGGGCTAGCCAGTGTCAGCTTGATCGTGGCTTTGGTAACGTTGCGGAAACGACCACGCACAGCAGCGATCGCCATTTCTATAGCCTTGATTTTATTGCTCTTTTGTAGTAATGCTTGGGTGGCTAAATCCCTAGTGCGATCGCTCGAATGGCAATATCTCCCTCCTAATCCTATGCCCAATGCAGAAGCTATTGTAGTTTTGGGTGGTGCAACAAAATCAGCCTTTCCTCCCAGACCTACTGTGGATTTAAGTGAAGCGGGCGATCGCGTGATTTATGCAGCTCAACTATATCGTCAAAAAAAAGCTCCTATGATCATTTTGAGTGGGGGACGCATTGACTGGCGTGGTGGGGGTTCCCCAGAATCGGCAGATATGGCAGATGTGCTGACATCTATTGGTATTCCATCTGAGGCGATTATCCAAGAGCCTGATTCTCTCAATACTTATGAAAATGCCGTTAATGTCAAGAAAATTTTAGAATCTCGTGGCATTAGTCAAATATTGTTGGTAACATCGGCAATGCATATGCCGCGATCGCTAAAGATTTTCCAGCGTCAAGGCATTAAGGCTATTGCTGCACCTACCGATTTTCTCGTTAGCCAAGGTGAACTGCAAGAAATTCGCAGCACTCCTAAAGCCGCTATCTTGAATTTATTACCAGATACCAACAACCTACACCAATTTACTAACGCCCTCAAAGAATACATTGGCAGTTTGGTATATCGCTTACGCGGTTGGCTCTAACGAAGCGATTGCACATACCACATTCTTCGCCCCTCTTCAATCATGGAGCGGATTGACGTTTTATCCAAAGCCACTTCTCGCCGCAGTTCTTGCATCCTGGCAATCGTAATATTTATTGATTGTGCTGTCGTAGGCTTTCCCCAGGCGTTATATCGTGGTTGGGTTGCGGATGATAGGGTAACTTTTGTATCGGGTAACGGTTGCACAACCACCACCACTTCAACAGAAATATCTTTTCAATCGGTGGGCGTTTGGATTTGCAATATACCATCTGCCCCAATATGTGCTTGTAATTTTATTGTTTCTATATCAGTCCTTACTGATAGCTATAATTTCATTAGTCGGAGAGTTTTAATTTTTAAATATTAAAATTATGACTAAAAATTTACCTTATATTATTCCTGCCTCTCAACCTGAAGTTGAGGAATCCTTTGGTAGTTACCAAACAACTCACCAGTTTTACCAAGAAGTTCACACACGCTCAGAATTTCAGCGTCATTGCGAGTGGTACTACATAACCGCAGAACAGCACCGCCAAGATGTAAAAAAAATGCGCGGCGAACTGAATATTTTGCAGTGGTTTCGCCGCTCGTAAGTGATTTAGATTATTTCTAGCTCACTCTCACGCAAATGAGCTTTAAATTTTTTACCAAACTTGACTAAAATCGGCAAATTAGCGCTTACAGGTCTACCTTGCCATTCGGTGGCAATCCCTATGACTTCACCTTCTGTGCCTTTAATGTCACAAGCCTGACCTCGATGCTCAGGATGATGATAAACTACCACCGACTCTTTAACGCGGACGCGATCGCCAACTTTCATAACAACATTTACACCTAGCTTTTGCTGTTCCACAAGCATCTCCACAGGCATCTCTCACTGAACTGCTTTTTTGAAAAATAGACTGTTTTCTATAGTCACTTTTAAGCTTCCATTTGGATAGAAGCTCTGTTTTACGCCTCTGTAACTGCTATACAAACAAAGCCTGCCCATGCAGGCTTTAATAGTGGTTAGTCAGCGACATTCGGGCTAGAAAAAACCCGTTTTGCTTTTGCTGTGCGCTTTAACGATAAATCTAATTCTACAACAAATAGATATTCTATTCCTAAGTCATTAGTCATTGGTCACACTTCTCACACTCCCCACTTACCTTTGTGGCGGACACAGTGGCTGTATTCTTTGGGGAAGTTGCCGACAAATCTGCTGAAAACCTTGAGGATTAACTTGCCACCAAGCAAATAATCCTAGACTTGTACCCGCCAAGAGAACACCTAATAATCCTCCAATTAACACCACAGGTTTACGTCGAATTGGTTTTTTGACTGGAGTGGGGGTCGGTGCTTCTGTCACATCTAAATCTAGTGTTAGATCCAAATCCAGTAGTGCTTGAGAACTTTCTGCAAAGGAAGATTCTGTTTCTAGTTCTTCTAGTTCTTGTGGTTCTTCTACTTTGATGATTTCTACTGGCGGCGATGATTGCGTCACTGGTACTAGGTACTCTTTGGACACTCGACAAAGAGTCAGAACCACAGAAGTATTATCATGACCATTTTTCTCGTTTGCCAAATTAATCCAATCGCGAACAGCATCTTCAACCGCAAGTTGACCTGTTAACACTGGAATTGCGTGATCTTGCCAAGATTGTTCCACCCAGTTATGATCACTTAAACCATCAGAACACAGCAGTAATAAGCCATCTTCTTCTAAAATAAAGCGCTTAATGCAAGGACGTAAGGATTCAGCATCTTTTGTTCCCAATGCTTGGGTGAGGGCAGTCGCATCGATTCTCTGAAGTGCTGGACGATACAAACTCCGGGCCAGGCGGACTTCCCGTGTGGCGACAACATCATCTACTGTCAATAGTTGGCAGTAGTTGCGAGTTATCCAATAAGCACGGCTATCACCGATATTAGCTAAGTAAAGTTCATGAGCATTGTCTGAGTGCCAGCCAGAGGTTGTTGAGACTCGTTGTGGCACTTGCACCGCCATCACCAGGGTTGTAGCCATGCGTTCTCTACCTTGGCGTTTTTGTTCATCGTTACGGGAGCAAATGACATTATTCACCACCCGCAAGCTGGCTTCTAGTTGTTCTTGCAACAAGTTTGGTGAAACAAGTTCATTTTGTTCTCTTACTTCTGTCAACAAGGCTCGAATTTGCAGTTTTAGGGACTGCACAGCCAATTGACTAGCAACTTCACCCCCTTGATGTCCACCAATGCCGTCACACACAATCGATAACCGTGGCAGTATTGGGTCATCTGAATCACTAGATGCTATGGGGTAGCAATTATCTTCATTTTGCCGCAATTCCGGGCCGATATCTGTTGCCCCTGCCAGTTTCAGACTTAATGGCAGTTCTGCCGCCGATGAAAGTAATAAAGCATTGAGTTGAGTAGTGATGGTATCTAACTCTACCTCAGAGCTACACATCTGTTGGACTATATTTTCTAGTTCTCTGACTACTGGAGTTTTTGCAGATACTACCAAAGACTGCCAAGACTGCCCCAAATCCTGCAAATTCGGCTGCTGGGTTTCTGTTTGGTGAAGTTCCAAAAGTCTGACACACCAACCTTGCGATCGCAGGTTTTCTGGTACAAGTAAACTTTGGGCAACGCCTAACTCTAATAAAGGTGTCCACAGTTGCAGGATTTGCCATAGCCAGTAAACTTGTCTGACAGCCGTTGCTTGCTCCCATGCTTCAGCAATGCTGGGATAAATCTGTCCTACCTCATCTATGGGCACATTTTCCAGTAAGAGGATATGATCTGCGCCTTCTTGGGTACTAACCAACCCATAAACTTCAGGTAGGTGCAAGCGCTCTTGATAGAGCTTAAGGTAAGGAATAACTATTTTTGGTAACTCTTCAGGTACTGTTGGCGACAGTCCCGGCTGAGTATCTAGCCAAACCTGCTGCGTAATTACCTCATATCTATCCATCACTTTAGTTCCTGGTGAGAGTGTGGCAGGTAATGAACCACTAGCCCAGAGATAGCGGTGAACTAAGGGAGTTTGGCAATTTGCACAAACACGATCTCCCACAGAATTAATGGGGTTAGTACAGTCTGGGTTTATGCAAGAAATTATCTGCTGAGTAGAAATCATATAAGTATAAATTCTGAAGATAAATCAACTCGTGAATTTCGATTAAATTTAAGTGTCAAAGACTTGAACGCTAGAATAGACTGGATTTGTGTACCCCTGGCTACACCTTGTTACTGAAATTAATTAAACATTGATGGTAAAAAATCAAGTTTTGCTTTCTGTAAACAGTTTGTATCTGGGTGTATTTAATCTCAGAAATGCATTTACGTAAATGTAGTGTCTAGGATGGCGCTATGCCAAGTTATACCTTAATCTGGCTTCTGGCAGGAGCAGTTCTGTGTTTAATGGAATTGTTCTTACCCTCGGCTTTTGTCGAATTCATGATGGGAATTAGTGCCTTTGTAGTGGCGCTACTGTCTTTGGTGGGTTTGGTGAATTTATGGCTGCAAGTTACGGTTTGGCTGTTGTTTTCCACAGTTCTAGTCGTACTTTCCCGACGGTTTTTGCAACCACCACGACGCAAGTCGAAAATTCAGGATGCAATTTTAGCCGAAACTTTAACAGAAATTCCTGCTGGACAAATAGGGCGGGTGCTATACGAGGGGAATTCTTGGCGCGCACAATGTGACGACGAAAAGCTTAGCGTAGCACCCAATCAAAGAGTTTATGTAGTCAGAAGAGAAGGCACCACCCTAATTGTGATGCCAGAAAATATTTTGCGTTGAAGTGGTTTTTATGAGTGCTGAGTGCTTTTCCAAGTGCTGAGTGCTGAGTGCTGAGTAACAATACTAGTCCCCAGTCCCTGTTTCATACTGTATTACTCAAAAATTTAGGAGAATGAAGAAATGTTAGAAAATTTCTTTTTACTTGTCTTTTTGGCGCTTGGCGGTTCTGCGGTGGCAGGATCTGTAAGAGTCGTCAATCAAGGTAATGAAGCTTTAGTAGAAAGATTGGGTAGCTACAACAAAAAATTGGAACCAGGACTGAACTTTGTTATCCCTTTCCTCGATAAAATCGTCTATCAACAAACTATTCGGGAAAAAGTTTTAGATATTCCTCCCCAAAAATGTATTACTGGGGATAACGTGGGTATTGAAGTAGATGCAGTGGTTTACTGGCGCATCTTGGATATGGAAAAAGCCTGGTACAAGGTAGAAAATCTCCAGGCAGCTATGACTAACTTAGTGCTAACTCAAATTCGCGGGGAAATGGGTAAATTGGAGTTAGATAAAACCTTTACCGCTCGCGCTCAAATTAGTGAAACTTTACTGCGTGATTTGGATGAAGCGACTGATCCTTGGGGAGTAAAAGTTACGCGGGTAGAACTGCGTGATATTAGCCCATCTCAAACCGTCAGGGAATCAATGGAATTGCAAATGTCGGCGGAACGGCGCAGAAGGGCAGCTATTCTCACTTCTGAAGGTGAACGGGAAGCGGCTGTAAATAGTGCTAAAGGTAAAGCAGAAGCGCAAGTTTTGGATGCGGAAGCTCGGCAAAAAGCCACAATTCTCCACGCAGAAGCCCAACAAAAGTCAATTGTGCTGCAAGCCCAAGCAGAACGTCAGCAACAAGTGCTTAAGGCGCAAGCAACAGCAGAAGCAATGCAAATTATCACCAAAACCTTGAATACTGAACCAGGGGCACAGGAAGCGTTACAGTTTTTACTTGCCCAAAATTATCTAGAAATGGGTATGAAGATTGGCAGCAGCGACAGCAGCAAGGTAATGTTTATGGACCCCCGCAGTATCCCAGCTACTTTAGAGGGGATGCGTTCCATTGTTTCAGACGCTTCTGCTAACCCCTTATTTGGTGGTGAAATATCAGGGGGAAATCATAATCGCCCCCACTAAGGAGTTAAGAATTATTAATTCTTAACTCTTAACTCTTTTTAATCAGCGCCAATGCCAGTAGCTTGATTCATCTGGCATTGACCACACAAACCAAAAAATTCGAGTGTGTGGTAAAAAATTTTAAACTTATGACTAGATTGCAATTGGTCTTCTAGGTTATGGACAGGGCATTGATTAATGGGAATGGAGACACCACATTGTAGACAAGTTAAGTGGTGTTTATCTTGCTGTGCTGGGCTGTAGAGGGCTTCACCGTTAGCCAAAGTCCGTACCTGCACCATACCTTCTAGTTTTAAGGACTCTAAGGAGCGGTAAACCGTTGCTAATCCCATGCTCTGATTGCGATTACGTAATTCTACGTAAATATCCTGGGCGGAAATACCTTGTTTGATAGTTTTCAGCAGGTTCAAAATACGCTCTTGACTGCGGGTGCGTATGACTCTCATAGACAATTATTTAAATTCGCCACTGTGATAGAAGCTGTTATACTGGCTAACTAATAAATTAACTCTAACTGCTCCGTAATCTTATTTTCACTCAGTTGGAGCAGAAAGTTATAGTATAGCGATCGCAGCATTCAGCAAAAGCCTGTGCAAAGGAAGTATCTAGCCAAAATTCTCGTGACGCTTCGCCCTTCAGTCTTAGACCCTGCTGGTGTGGCTGTACAATCCGGTCTCAAGCAACTGGGATACGACAACGTGGAACAGGTGCGGATTGGTAAGTACATTGAACTAACCATCACTTCGACAGAAGAACGTAAAGCGCGTCAAGACCTGGAAAACATCTGTGACAAAATGCTCGCCAATCCGGTGATTGAAAATTATCGCTTTGAATTGATTGAGGTGGAAACACAGACGGGAGTCATTTGAGTTGGGGGATGGGGAGACAAGGGGACAAGGGGACAAGAACGAAAATGCTTCCTCATCTCCCTACTCCCTACTCCCTCACTCCTCACTCCCGTTGACTAATAACCAATGACTATTGACTAAATCATGAAATTTGGAGTTTTGGTTTTTCCGGGTTCTAATTGCGATCGCGATGTGGCTTACGTAACCAAAGACTTGCTGGGTCAACCGACTCGCATGGTTTGGCACCAAGAAACGGATATTAGTGATTTGGATGTGGTGATCGTACCTGGTGGTTTTAGTTACGGTGACTATTTGCGCTGCGGTGCGATCGCGCGGTTTTCGCCTGTGATGCAGCAGGTGATGACCCACGCCCAACAGGGTAAGTTCGTCCTCGGTATTTGTAACGGTTTTCAGGTATTAACTGAAGCCGGACTTTTACCTGGGGCTTTGACAAGAAATCAGGATTTGCATTTTATATGCGATCGTGTCCCCCTGAAAGTTGAGCGTACCAATACGAATTGGACGCAAGCTTATAAAACTGGTGAAGTTATTACTTTGCCTGTCGCCCATGGCGAAGGCCGATTTTACGCTAACAAAGCGACTTTATCAGCGATCGAAGATAACGGACAAGTTGTCTTCCGCTATGCAGGGGGAAATCCTAACGGTTCGTTGAATCACATTGCCGGAATTTGTAATCGTCAGGGCAATGTTTTAGGGATGATGCCCCACCCAGAAAGGGCATCAGATGCCATGTTGGGGAGTAGTGATGGGTTAAGGCTATTTCAAGGGCTGTTAGAGAATGTGGCGGCATTAGCATAGCTTTAATCTTCATTAATGAACAACTTAGGGGGACAGCAATGCTGTCCCCCTAAATATTTTGTATAGACACGCATAGAATTAGTCAGAAATTTTTGCCAAAATTAAATACTTTCTGCTTCCTGTTTTAGTTAATTAGGACTTACGCAGGAACTCTCTGAAACCCTCTTAACTTCGTGTCCTTTGTGGTATGCGCTGCGCGTATGCTTCGCGAACGTTTTTTCATTATTTTGTGTAAGTCCTATTAATAAAGTATTTACAATTACCATACTATCCAAACTGACTTGATAAATTGCTAGTTAAATGAACAATTTAGATAACTAAAAATTTAAAAATTTATACAAGCAGGTGGGTTCCCTAATGTCTAATTCAGCGTCAATTAATCACTTTATTAAATGGATACAATCTTTTGATAATCGTCTTTTAAAAACTGAAGATGATGTAGAAAAAAATTTTGCTATTCCGATGTTTCAGTATCTTGGTTATCCAGAAAGATGTCGGCAGAGTAAGTATCCATTAAAAATATATAACTCTGGAACCCAGGCAAAAAAACTAAAAATTGCGCAACTTTATTTTTCTACTGATCACATAAAAGAACAAAATGCAGAGACATCATTAATTAGTGTTATATGCTTAGAACCAAGCGCAACTAATTTTAAAGAGGCGATTGAACAAGCAAAATTCTACAATAAATATCTAAAATTATTATTTTTTGTTGTCACTAATGGCTATAAAGTAAATGTATTTAAATGCCTTTATTACCAAAAAGAAGAGACTATTTTTGATACAAATACTGATTTATTGATTAATATTAACTTAGCCTCGAAATTCTATAATAAATTAAATTTTGCATTTGTTAAAAATATTGACAAAAATACAAATAATAATTTTGCTTTTACTAAATATATTAATTTAGAAAAAACTCTCAATTCCTATCCAGACGTACAAAATATTTTATCAAAATCAGATTTTGAACCTTCTATTATACAAGAAGGTAATCACTTTATTGTTATAAAATCTAAAGTTTTAATTGAGTGTAATTTACCAAAAGCATTTGCAGAAGGTAATTGTCAAATCCAGTTCAGTAGTTTAAATTTCAGAGGGTTAAAAATCGACTTAAATCATCGAGACATTTTAGAAAAATTAATGATTGGGTTGGATACTCCGCTAGAGTGGGGATGCCGTCGTTTTTTGAAACAACTAGGAAATAATGCCTTTGAAGTATATTTAGGGCAAGTATCAGTAATTTTATCAAAATTAGAAATTACTGACTTGTGTTTGTGTATTGATGCAGTTTGCCAAGAATATAAAAAATTAATTATTGGATTTGAAAATATTTTAGAAACATGGGATTTTGAGTTAGTAAAGTTTACCAATATTTGTGGTTTTTATCTTTTCTCGGTAGAGTTAAAATTATGGGAATTAATGCAAAACTTTGCCAATGAATTTAATTATGCCCAAGGTAAATCCGAATGGCATCTGTTTCATCAAGAAAATCTATCAATCCGGGTAAGCCGGGGAATTCGTGATCATGCATTTATATTGCCTAAAGCTGATAGTAATTACTCAGAAAATAAGAAAATTAATATAGTTTATATAATAAATGAAATTCACTTACAATCGCTTGAGAGAGGAGAAGTTACCTCATGGCAACAAGATATTGGCCCACAGGGAACTTGGACGGCTAGATATACCAAAAAATGGTTATTAGAAAGATATATTCCTAAAGTTATTGATTATTACTCCAATAAATTTCAATTATCTGAAGCTGAATTAACAAAAAATATCGTAAATTCTCAACTTGAGCGGCGTCCTATTGAAAAAATTAATGATATTAAAGAATTAGTTCCTTATTTACGTGATATCCAGTCGTGGTTACATATTTATATTGAAAATCTTGCTGCTTCGCTGTTACAGCCATATTACCAAGCATTTACAGATTTAGTACGTAATACTGATTCTGCGATCGCAGGCATAGATTATATTACAGGAACTTTGCATAGGATTGAATGGGAAAATTACCAAGAAGGTATTTCTAGCAAGTCTATAAACTATAAAAACTCCACTTTTAAAGATGCAATATGTGCTTTAGATAGGCAAATAGCAAGAATAAATAATTGTAAATTTGAGAACAGTTTGCAAGCAGATTTAATCACACGGACATTTATCTGGATTATCGAGCATGGCAAAGTCCGGTTTTCTCAATCACAGTTAAATGCTGCTAAAAGAGCTTTGCTAGCACTTTGGGAACAAAGCAGATTTGAAATGCGCCATGTTTATCCTAATCGTTGAAAATTATTAGTCACATAATTTGTTGTAAGTTCAATACAAATCCAGGTAATATGTTTTCTCCTGATAAGCTATTAGGATTATCTAATATCTCTAAATCTTTACCTGGACGATAAAGTTCTACGCGCTTATTTTTCCGATCAATTAACCAGCCTAATTGAGCGCCATTGTCGATATATTCCTGCATTTTATCCTGCAAGTCTTTGAGGGAATCACTAGGAGATCGCAACTCTACTACAAAATCAGGACAAATTGGGGCAAATTTTTCTTGTTGTTCTGAGGTTAAAGCATTCCATTTATCAATATGCACCCAAGAAGCATCTGGAGAACGATTTGCACCATTGGGAAGTTTAAAGCCAGCAGAGGGGCCAAATACTTCACCTAAATGATTTTGCTCGTTCCAAATATCTAGTTGTGTAGTAATTTTGACGTTACGCCTGTCTGTCTCGCTTCCAGATGGCGTCATGATTAATACTTCCCCTGATTCTGTGCGCTCAAATCTATAATCGCGGTTTTTTTGACACATCTGGAAAAATTGTTCATCGCTCAAGTTAAGTTTCAATTTGAGGGTAGGTGGTAAATTGACTATGGCGGTGTTCATAGGTATATCCCAGCATCTTACTTTCTAGTTTAGTGCTGTGGGCAAGCGATCGCACTTCAAAGTTTCGGATAGATAATCTTAAATTAAGGAGGAATAACTTCACTGCAAACAACGAATCGCCACTAACAAACCTCTGGCTTTATTTAACGTTTCTTCGTATTCTTTCTCAGGCTCAGAATCAGCTACCAAACCTGCACCAGCTTGCACAGTTACTGTATTATCGTGCAATACCATTGTGCGAATGGCGATCGCACTATTCAATTGTCCTTCAAAATCGTAATAACCATACACACCAGAGTAGACACCCCGGCGACTCGGTTCTAATTCGTAGATGATTTCCATCGCTCGAATTTTGGGTGCGCCGCTAACCGTACCCGCAGGAAAGCAAGCTTTGAGTAAATCCCAGGCGGTTTTATTTGGTGCTAATTTGCCCACCACATTACTGACAATGTGCATCACATGGGAATAGCGTTCAACCACCATCAATTCATCAACTTTGACGCTACCGCTTTGACAAACACGCCCCAAATCGTTACGCCCTAAGTCAACTAACATGACGTGTTCCGCCGTTTCTTTGGGGTCTTGCAACAAATCTTCAGCTAAAGCTGCATCTTCCTTGGTTGTTTTACCCCGTGGACGTGTCCCAGCAATTGGACGGACTGTGGCTATTACCCCACCATCTGGATCACTTTCGGCTTTTACCATGACTTCGGGACTGGAACCGATGATTTGCCAATCCTGGAAGTTAAAGTAAGCCATGTAAGGCGAAGGATTTATTTGGCGTAGGGAACGATAAAGGGCAAAGGGGTCGCCTGTGTATTCTGTTGATAAACGCTGGGAAATGACTACTTGAAAGATATCGCCAGCTTTGATGTATTTTTTGGCCTTTTCCACACTGGCGCAAAATTCTGGGCGGGTGAAGTTGCTGGTATATTCCTCTGTTCCCCCGACATTCTTTGTTCCTGGGGGTGTCCATTCTAAAATGGTCTTTTGTGGCGATAGAGGTAGAGATAACTTACACAGCATTTGAGTGACGCGATCGCACGCTTTTTCATAAGCCGCCTGCAAATCTACTTCTGGATCACGTAAATCAGCATAGGCGATCGCCCAAATTTTTCGTTTCACCTGGTCAAAAATCAACAGGTGGTCTACCTGCATCCACAATCCATCAGGGATATTACGCTCATCTGGTGGATGAATTGGTACACGTGGCTCAATCCAGCGAATCAATTCATAGCCCCAAAAGCCAAACAATCCGCCAATTCCTGGTGGTAATTGTGGTAATGTAACTGGCTTATAAGGTGCTAAGCAATTAGCTAAAGCTGTAAAGGGGTCACCTGCAAAAACTGCCTCTGAACCATCGCGGTGGGTTTGGATAGTAATGTCGCCTCTTGCTTCCAAAATCCATAGCGGATCACAACCCAGTAAACTATAACGTCCTAATTTTTCCCCACCTTCCACCGATTCCAGCAAAAAGCTATAAGGCTGACCAGCACAGACTTTATACCAAGCAGATACTGGCGTATCTAGGTCTGCTACCCATTCTTGATACACCGGAACAAAATTGCCTTGTAAAGCTAGCTCGGAGAAATCAGAAAAATCAGGGAACATCATAAATGAATTCAGGGAATGGGGAATGGGGGATGGGGAGATAGGGGGATGGGGGGAAAGAACTTATATTAGTAATCTCTCCTTGTCCCCTTGCCCCCTTGTCCCCAATTCCTAGCCTCTAGACATCATGGGTAGCTTTACCACTGAACTTGAGTTGTGCGGGACTGGGATTTTCCCCAATACTGCGTGGTACATGACGTACTTTCTCGCGGCCTTCGTTTACTTTTTCTGGGAAGACACCATCAGCCGGGTGAATGAAAGTGGTTTCTCCAGTAGGTAAAATCCGGTAAATTTTGTAGTCTGTGATTTTGAATTTCCGGAGTTGACCGCCTAAAGCAATGCCATATTCTTTACGAGCTATGTACAGCAGGTTTTCACCTTTCCGCATAGTGGCAGCGCCACCTGTAGGCATTTCAAAAACTTGCTCTTTGGGGCTAGTCCAAGTGATAGCGTACTTTTCTTCCTCTACTGCTTTTGTCAGCAAGCCACCTGTGCTGCCACCAAAAAGCGGGGTTTGTCCAGAAAGTTTTTCTGCCATAAAAAAGTAGTCTCTCAACGGTTTTTACGGCATCCTAACACCGCTAACACGATCATATTGCGATCGCGTCATAGACTGTAACAGTTTTTAGTCATTGGGCATTGGGCATTGGGCCAAATAGAATCCTAGATGGCATCTGCACTTGTAATTACGAATTACGTTCGCGCAGCGTTTCCGATAGCGCAGCGTGGCGTAGCCATAGGAAATATTACGAATTACAAATTAATATTACTTACTCTTGACTTTCGACCGCTTTTCCTCTTTGCTCACCTGGGCAATGGGAATAGTGAAGTGAAACTGACTACCTTGGTCTTTACCCATTGATTCTGCCCAAATTTCACCGCCCCAGCCATTGACAATTTGGCGGCAAATTGCTAGCCCTAAACCAGTACCGCCAGTGGTACGCCGTAGCGCTCCTTCTTCTTGATAGAAACGGTCAAAAACGATTTCTAGACGATTGGTTTCGATACCGCGTCCAGTGTCAGCTACTGTCACTTCAACCATCTGATTGTCGTTTTGGGTAGCTGTAATTGTGATTTTTCCTTCGGGTGGTGTAAATTTACAAGCGTTATCTACAAGTTTGGCTAATACCTCCACCAGCCAATCACCGTCGGCTCTCACTAAAGGCAGATTTTGGGCAATTTGAGTTTTGACTTGGGGGAGTTTTTCTGTTGAAGAACGGGTGCGAAGTCGGCTGAGAGCTAACTCTACACACTCTTCTAAGGTGAGGGATTCTGGATGCCATTCCACTCGACCGCTTTCTAGGTTAGAAAGAGTGAGGAAATCTTGCACTAGTTTCCGCATCCGTTCTGAGTCGGAAAGAGCAGTACTCAACATTACCTGCTGCAACTCTACAGGCATATCAGGTTCAGTGGCGAGACTTTCTAAACACACTTGAATTGTGGATAGGGGGGTACGGAGTTCGTGTCCCGTAATGGCGATTAAGTTGCTGCGGGTGCGGTCGAGGGCTTCTAACTGTTGATTGAGGTCTTCTAGGTTAGCGTAGGCTTCTGCTTGAATCAAGGCTGCTCCCATTTGGGTAGCGATCGCTTTTACCAAATCCAATTCCCCTGCCTGCCACTCGTGTGGTGGTAGGCTGCAATAGTGTAATTCTACGATCCCCAACAATCGCCCTTGAAATAATACTGGTTCGATCAGCCAAGAACGAATCGCGAATTTTTTGACAATTAGGGATAATGTGGTCGAACTAGTAACGCGGGGGTCAGTTTGAGTATCAGCTACACAAACGCCTTCACCATTTTTTACTACTTCCTGAAATAAAGGATTTTTATCTAGCTCCCAGGTTTGCCCACTCATCGATACAACACCGGGAGTCAAGAACTCGTGTTTAATTTCGGCTGGAGTATCTATGGTGGGAGAGCGGTAAATTAAACAACGGCTAGCCCCTAAATGTTGCCCCAATTCTTGTGCAGCAATTTGTAGCACTTCGTGGGGGTCAAGCGATCGCCGAATGGCAGTACTAATAGAGTTGACTAAACGTTCTTTGCGTGCTTGGGCAGTAATTGAACGATAAGCTTTATGTAATTTGTACTGACTAGCTTGCAGATAAGTCACCAAACGCTGCACAAAGGGGTCAGTATCAATGTCACAAGCAAACTCAGTGATTTGTGCAGTCTGGGAGTAGTTGCGGCTACCCCCTATACCAAACCTCTGGCGTGCATTTTGAATTTTCTTTGCCAGGTCTGGTCTGTAAACCAAAATCCTGTCTAAGAGCAATTCGGCTGCTTTGAGGCTAACTCCCCGTTCTGATGTCCAAATTCCCTCAAACCTCCGAGCAGTATCCATGTCTAGACCAGGACTGACATCTGGTATCTGCTGATTTTTGGCAATGGAACCAAGGCTTTCCCGACAAACTAAACAAGTAGCATAGTTATCAGCGATTACCACCAAATGCCACTCTTGACTTAAAAAATCTTCTGGCTCAAAGGCAATTTTTTCATAGTATTCCGAACTGTTGGTGAAATCCGTTTCCGGTGCGGATAAGACATATATTTGATTACTACGCAAAGCTAATCGCTGATAGCGATGCGCCTCTTGGCGATAGTATCGCTCTCGTTGGAAGCTAGCAATTACTAAAGGCTGGTCTAAAGTCGCCGCCAAAACCTGATCTTCCATCGCGTGGGAGAGGGCCGTTAGTGAAGCTTTGAAATATAGCTGGGGCCGCAGGTAAGGTATGGACTGTAGCAGATCACTCAGCACGGAAGTCGAAATGCTCATGAATATCGTTAAAGAAGCCCAATCTGGACAAGATTCGCGTCACAGCTGCATTGTACAAATTACAATGGACTCTCAAGTGCAGCAAACAGTGGGAATATGTAAAGAATTTTGAACAGCACTTTCTACAAAGTTATAGTGGCAGCGTGGGAACAATTTCCCAGCCTAGACCAACAATGGCAATACATTCATTGGTCCCACCCTGGTGTGTTGTAGCATTTCGTTACACTCGCTTTGATCTTCACCCAAGTTTTGTTTATCCATTTGCTAGCATCGTGAGGTTTCAAATAATCAGCTACTACGCCCAATATACATTCAACGTTCCGGTTGAGCGGCTGCTACTAACTTTTGCATCACCGCCAGCAGCTTTCAACAGTCCGCTCCAACCGGGTTGTTATACTGCGACATCATTTAGCAAGTTCTCCAACGATTTGTTCAGTCACTAATCTAACATTTCCTAAGCAACAAGCACCTTGAGGATTATTGACTTCGCAGCCACAGCGTTTTGCCTTGATGTGAGTGGTGATTATATCAATAACCTTGCTTTCAACTGACTGGCTGAACTGGCTGAACTCTTCACGGATGCGTTGGCGACTCCAACCAAAACAGTAGCAAACAGAAATATCCTCATTAAAATCTTTTTGGAAAACAGGTACTTTCAGATCATCAGTTGTGAACGTCTGCCCCTGCTCAGAAAAGTAAACAACTGGACAATTGGGGCTTGCACAAAACCCATAAGCACTTGCTGAATCTAATTGCTCTAGTGCGCTTGGTACTAGCAAACTCTTTAAAGTGATCAGTTGGACAATTTTTCCTTTTGTCCCGTCCTGTGGGCAGAGACGCTGCCAACGAGATTCACTGTCTTTAGGTGATGAAGATGGACAACAGCATTCAGTCATTATTAAACTCCTCCGTGTTTGTACTGACGATACGAAATAAATGTGATAACCAGCATCACAACTAAGGCAGGTAGTAAAACGTAATCTAGGTAGCCCACTACAGCCCCGAAGCCAATCGCGCTCAGGGTTACAACAAGAACAGGTGTGAAGCAACATAGAGCGACTATGGCTGTCCCTGATAGACTCGCCCAAAATGCAACTTTTGGCTTCATAACGGTTTATCTTGAAAAACAATACAATTAGCGGACTGTCCTGCTTCAGCAAGGTTATTTTCACAATGCTGAATAAGGGGTAACAATTCACTTTTCAATTCCTGTAACTGGGCGATCGCCTCTTCAATTTGGTTGACTTTATTCACCAGTTTGGAATGAACCTCGCGGCATGGAGGTGCTTTGCCGTTTTGAAGTAATAAGACCTCTTTGATCTCCTCAAGGGTTAAGCCTAGTGCTTTGGCACGAGTAATAAAGGCTAATCGCTCTATATCTTGCTCCTCGTACAAGCGATAGCCTGATTCAGTTCTCTTGGGCTTTGGAATTAATCCAATGCGCTCATAGAAATATAGAGTTTGTCCCACTTTGTCCCACTTTGCGGGAGACCTTGCCAACTTGCAGCATCCTGAATACTCCGCCGATGCAGTGATCTGGATGCTTTAAGGATAAACCCTATACCTAAGTACAAGGTCAAGCTGGATTTTAGATTAAGTTTTGTACCATCCAACCGACAACCTTGCGGCTGCGCCCCCACCAACAGCCCAGCAGTATAACAGACATCTCTACTATCAGCCTGCGCCAAAGTTTATTTGAGTGAAGTATCTAACTTGACATTTGGGCTTTCAAAAAATAGTGCTTCCTTCCTGAGTGAAGAATAAGTTTGTTGGCAAAAAAATGTGCCTTGAGTATCTTGACTAAGTATTCCCTGTACATTGTGCCCTATAAGCTTGAGTGGTAGATTAATCAGATAAAAATCATCATATTTCCACCTTGACTTCAGATATAAAAAATATACTCTTATAAGGATTTGTTGTGTAGGTTTGATGCCTGCTCCTTTGGCAACAATATGTGATTATTAATTTGACTTTTGGCTTGAAAGAGTCTTCCAGCGCGACTTTTCCCTGTTGACCCTATTGACATAGACCTGTAAACGGAACTTGTGCTAATGACACCGGATACACTAATAACCCCGGAAACAATCTTCCTGGATGGAAAAACTTTTATTCCCGCAGAACAATTATCTATCTCGGAGTGGCCTTGTGTTGTAGGTGAAAAACCACAACCAACTCTGACGGCTAAAGATGATGATTTATTTTTGGTGACGGATACAATGGGGAACATTTCTGGTTGTTCCCTCAACGATGGTAACCCCAGCGTGGGACTATTTTGCTGTGATACCCGGTTTCTCAATCGTCTGGAGTTGCAAATTGAAGGGCGATCGCCTATTCTCCTCAGCAGTACTGCTGAAAAAGGGTTTTCACTGTCAGTTCTGTGTACTAACCCGAGAATTGACGAACACCTAAGAGCCGAGACTGTGGGAATTCGCCGGGAAATAGTTCTCAATGGGGCACTATTTGAAGAAATAGAGGTGTCTAATTACAGCACAACTACCGTCAGTTTTGAATTAAGTATTAGCTTTGATGCCGATTTTGTTGATTTATTTGAAGTTCGCGGTGCCCAAAGATCACAACGGGGTAGACTTTTACGCTTAATGGAACCTGCGTTTGCGGAAGGGGCACATTTTGTCGGTGATGGGATTTCGCCCTTACATAGTCAACCCCCCGCACAGCCAGAAAAATCCTTGACATTGGCCTATCAAGGTTTAGACGGCTTACTGATGGAATCTCGTATCCAATTCCAGCATCGCCAACCAGACTATTTCAAAGGTTACACTGCGGTTTGGCGGTTGGATTTGGCTTCTCACGAAACCCAAAAACTGGGCTATCGATTGAATATGTTGACCAACAACAAGCCAAGTTCCACGGTGAGTGCAGCTTTTACCTTAGGACAAGCCAAAGCTGCTGAGTTGATGGAAGAGCAGCACTGGGTACAGCAAATTACACAGATTAGATCAGATAAAAGTATCTTCAATCGTGTGATTGAGCGAGCCGAGCAAGATATGTATTTATTGCGTCAGTCTTTTGGCAAGAATAAGACTGTTTCCGCAGGTGTGCCTTGGTTTTCGGCATTATTCGGGCGGGATTCGCTGATTACAGCTTCCCAAACCTTGATGTTAAATCCCCAAATTGCCAAAGAAACCCTAATGATACTAGCATCATACCAAGGTAAAACCGAGGATGACTGGCGCGAAGAAGAACCAGGTAAGATTTTGCACGAGTTGCGGTTCGGGGAAATGGCTCGTTGTCAAGAAATTCCGCATACACCCTACTACGGCACAGTTGATGCCACACCTCTGTGGTTGATGTTGTATGCTGAATACTACGCTTGGACTCATGATCAAGAAACCCTAGAGAAACTTTGGCCGAATGCTCTAGCGGCGATGGAGTGGATTGATCGCCATCTCCAACAAACCAGTTATCTCACCTACTACCGTAAATCTAAACGCGGTCTAGCTAACCAAGGATGGAAAGATTCTGGTGACTGTATTGTAGACCGCAAAGGAGAGTTAGCCAACGGGCCGATCGCTCTAAGTGAAGTACAAGCTTACGTCTACGCAGCAAAAATTCGCCTAGCAGAAATAGCCAGGATGAAGAAGCGGCTTGACTTGGCTGAACGCTGGCTAGATGAGGCGAGAAACCTCAAGGTGCGTTTTAATAAAGACTTTTGGATAGAAGACCAAGATTTCTGTGCTTTAGCTTTAGATGGAGATGGTAAACAAGTAGAGAGTATTACATCTAATCCTGGTCACTGTTTGAATTTGGGCATTTTCACACCCGAAAAAGCCTATAGTGTGGCAGAGAGATTGCGCGCACCAGATATGTTTAATGGTTGGGGTATTAGGACTTTGAGCAGTTTGTCCCCAGCTTATAATCCTATGGGCTATCACATCGGTTCAGTTTGGCCTCATGATAATTCTCTGATTGCAATGGGATTGCGATCGCTCGGTTTAATCGATCAAGCTTTAGAAGTATTCCAAGGTTTGTTCGATATGACTAGCCAACAACCCTTACAACGTCCTCCAGAACTTTTCTGCGGTTACGAACGTAATGGTCATCATACACCTGTCCAATATCCAGTTGCTTGTACACCACAAGCTTGGGCTACTGGTACTATATTTCAACTACTACAAATGGTAGTCAACTTAGTACCCGACGCTCAAAATAACTGCTTGCGCATTATTGACCCCGCTTTGCCAGAATCAATTAATCGGCTGTCATTACATAATTTACGAGTCGGCCCCACCATACTAGATTTAGAATTTGAGCGTTCTGGTAGCACTACCGCTTGTCGCGTTGCCAAAAAACGCGGTAACCTCCGGGTGGTTATCGAAGCGTAACTAGTACTGCTGCGCGGAAGTCAAGAGGCTTTTACTTTGGGATTTTGAAATTTTTGTTTGTAGTAAGGACTTTAGTCCTTGATATTCTCAGCACTCAAGTGCTTACTACAAACACGTTTTTTCATCTGCTAACCAACTCAATTCAGGAATTGGGCTAAAGTAAAAAAATAGTAGGAGTGCCGCTAGTGTATGATGACACCAATAATACAACCAGCATCTCAAACCCTATACGACCAAGATTATTATCTGTGGCTGAGGATAACTATCAACCAAATTCGCACGAAACAGTTTTCCTCAGTTGATTTAGATAATTTGTTAGAAGAGTTGGAAACTATGGGTAGGAGTCAGAAGCGAGCAATTAAAAGTTTATTGATTAAGCTTCTTGAACATCTACTAAAACTCAAGTATTGGCATGAGGAAAGAGAACGTAATCAAGGACATTGGAAAGGGGAAATTAGGACATTTCGTAGACAGATAAAAGATGAACTTCAAGATAGTCCTAGTTTAAAACCTTACATATTAGAAATATTTGATGAATGTTATGAAGAAGCGAGAAAAGAAGCAAGCGATCGCACTCAACTAATAATTGATATATTTCCTCTTATACCCATTGGTTCCTTAGAGCAGATTTTAAATGAAAACTGGTTTCCCGAATATAATTACAATCATGACCAAAATAAGTAGGTGGGTGGGAAAATTTATCGCTAGGATAAGGCAGAAGGCAGAAGGCAGGAGGCAGAAGGGAAGAGGGTTTTAAGCTGATTCATTTTTCTTTTTTACATAGTTGATTTTATTTGTGCCTACCTACTTAGTGCTGAGTGCTGATTCAGAAATTATTTAACTTTACTTAGAACAATAAATATTGCCCTAGCGATGAGAAATCTGGCAATGTTGTTTCCCTGTTTGTGGTTGTGAATAAGAAGCGATCGCATGGTTGTTAGGTACAAATTACGATTACCTTTATCCCTCTTGACACATCAATAATTTTAGGGGTTGAGCAATGCTCAACCCCTACTCCTACCAATTTTAAATTATGACTATTATAAATTAACCCTCTTCTTGACGGTCAATTTTCTGTCCTGGGGAAGCTTCATAAAGAGCATCTAGCTGTTGACGAGCATCTTCAACGTTGACAGAACGCATGACTAACAAAGGTTCTTTGATTAAGTTACCTGCATTATCTAATAACTCTGGATGGGGAATAAACTGTTTTTTTGCCGAAAAATAAGCAAAATTACTCTGATTACCTCTTGGCGAATATTGGGACGGATAAGTTCTCTCTCGATCAAAACTAAACATGATCAAGTTGCGGATTAAGTTAGCAACGGCAATAAAAGCAAGGATTGTAAAAGCAAGAATGTAAAGTAGGTGTAACATCGGTTTTTCCTCCAGGAGCAGCAAGTTTTAAAACCTTATACTGTAACGCTTCATCGATAATATTGTGAATTACGACGATGTTAAAGTTTTGACGCACTCTTGGTGCGTCTATATTTATTTAGAAAAAATTTTCAAACGCTATTCAGATTACGGTAGCATAGGATACATTATTTGTTAATAAAAATAATGTTAAGGATTCTTTACTATCAATGAGATTTGTATACTGTCTTGCTGTTGTGGCAATCAGCTTGCTGAAGTAAACCAGCAGCAGCCAGACTTCAGACTTCTCGCGCTTGATGGAAATGCATTGACGCATTCCAGCATTCTGTTACCAATTGATGCCAAGGCATTAAGGTATTCATATCAATCCCAACTTGTCCGTCAGTTGCGGTAAACATCATTTTTGCTGTATTTACTTCCTCTTGCGCTTGCTTGACTCGCAAGAGTAAATCAGATTGCTCTTCGTGACTCATAAATGAGAGTTGCTCGGTTTCTAACAATTGACGCGATCGCCCGAACCAATACTGAAAATCTCCCAGTAAGGGTTCTAATACCGTTTTCAGCAGCTCAGTCCCTGGTAAATTTGAGTCTTGCATAACTAAAAAGTATATTTCCAACTTCTCTACTAATATTAACATTGTTTACAATTTTTAATATTCTTATATGCTCCTTCCTGGGATAGGTTGTGGAAAAATCTGTAATGATAGTTACGAAATAAATGTAAAGCTAATATTGGTAGAAGCTTTATGTAAACTCTAGATGTGCAGAGGAAACCATACAGAGAATGGGTTTGGAAGATTCTCGGCAAGGCGTTAGTCTAACGTACCCTAGGCATCACATGCTAGTGTGCAGAATATTTCACTTTGGCGCTAATGCTTAACCCTCAGCATCTGTGGTTTATGAGAAAAGGGTTAATTCATCCAGCAGTAATTAAAGTAATTAAACTCGCTATATTTGAAGCAGCACTTGAAAACACTGTCTCCTTATCCCCCCATACCCTAGTCTCTGGGTAGATTTTGCACAGATTCAACTACTAAAATTATCTTTTTGCAATCACTTCGCCAATGGTTCAGCAACCGATGTCGCCAAAATCATCTCTTAGTCAGTCAGAACAACCTGAAAAAATGTATTTACCGCGTACCAGCGAATCAGAAAACTTAAAAAAGATTCGTCACACAGCTTCTCATGTGATGGCAATGGCAGTACAAAAGTTGTTTCCCAAGGCGCAAGTTACAATCGGCCCCTGGATTGAGAACGGTTTTTACTACGATTTTGATAGTCCAGAACCATTTAGCGAAAATGATTTAAAAGCCATCAAGAAAGAGATGGTTAAAATTATTAATCGCAAATTGCCAGTGATTCGAGAAGAAGTCAGCCGCACAGAAGCCGAAAAACGCATTCAGGGAATTCAGGAACCTTACAAACTAGAAATCCTAGCAGATATCAAAGAAGAACCCATCACAATTTACCATTTAGGAAATGAATGGTGGGATTTGTGCGCCGGACCTCACGTAGAAAATACTAGCGAATTAAACCCCAAAGCCATTGAATTAGAAAGTGTTGCTGGTGCTTATTGGCGTGGAGACGAAACCAAAGCACAGTTACAACGCATCTATGCTACTGCGTGGGAAAGTCCAGAACAACTTGCTGAGTATAAGCGACGTAAAGAAGAAGCTTTGCGGCGTGACCATCGTAAACTCGGTAAGGAACTAGGATTATTTATATTTTCTGAACAAGTGGGGCCAGGTTTACCCTTATGGACACCCAAAGGTACTTTGCTGCGGAGTATTTTAGAAGACTTCCTCAAACAAGAACAGCTAAAACGTGGCTACCAGCAGGTTGTCACCCCTCACATTGGTAGAGTTGACTTATTCAAAACTTCTGGACATTGGCAAAAATATAAAGATGACCTTTTCCCAATGATGGCAGAGGATGAGGAAGCAGCAGCGCATGAACAGGGCTTTGTCCTGAAAGCGATGAATTGCCCCTTCCACATCCAAATTTATAAGAGTGAATTACGTTCTTATCGGGAATTACCAATCAGATTGGCAGAATTCGGTACTGTTTACCGCTACGAACAATCAGGAGAATTGGGCGGTTTAACGCGAGTTAGGGGTTTCACTCAAGATGATGCCCATATTTTTGTGACTCCAGAGCAATTGGATAACGAATTCCTCAACGTGGTTGATCTGATATTGTCAGTGATTAAAACTCTGCAACTGGGGAATTTCAAAGCAAGACTCAGTTTTCGTGATCCTGCTAGTGATAAATATATTGGATCTGATCAAGCTTGGAACCAAGCCGAAAATGCTATTCGTCGAGCCGTTGAAACCTTAGGAATGGAACACTTTGAAGGTATTGGTGAAGCGGCTTTCTATGGGCCAAAGCTAGACTTCATTGTGAGTGATGCCTTAGAACGAGAATGGCAACTAGGAACAGTCCAGGTAGATTACAACTTACCTGAACGCTTTGATTTAGAATACGTCGCTGAAGATGGTTCCCGCCAACGTCCCATAATGATTCACCGTGCGCCTTTTGGTTCTCTGGAACGGCTGATTGGGATTTTGATTGAAGAATACGCTGGTGATTTCCCCTTGTGGTTAGCGCCAGTGCAAGCTCGATTATTACCAGTAGGAGAAGACCAACTAGATTTTACCAAAGATGTGGCAGCGAAAATGTTGGCTTTGGGTATCCGTGCCGAAGTCGATACTAGTGGCGATCGCCTGGGTAAATTAATCCGCAATGCCGAGAAACAAAAAATACCCGTAATGGCAGTTGTGGGAGCTAAAGAAGTGGAATCCAACAGCTTAAGTATCCGTACCCGTGCTTCTGGGGAGTTAGGCGCGATACCTGTAGATGAGGTGCTAGATAAAATGAAAAATGCGATCGCTAACTTCGATAACTTCTAACCATCCGTAGGCTAGGCATTGTCTAGTCTAAAAAATAAATCACTCAAACAGCCTATGAGTACTACAAAAGCACAAGTGCAATCTCTTTTACAGCAACTACCAGATGACTGCTCAATTGAAGATATCCAGTATCATTTGTATGTCATCGAAAAAGTTCGTCATGGATTGGAAGTAGCTGATACAGAAAAAACCATTAGCCAACAAGAAGCTAAAGAACTTTTAAGCAAATGGCTTATCAAGTAGTCTGGTCTACTAAAGCTTTAGAAGATGTAGAAGCAATCGCTACATACATATCTCGTGACTCGGCTGCTTATGCGGCTACAGTCGTACAAAAAATACTTGATGTAACTCAAAATTTAAACGAATTTCCCTTTTCAGGTCGATTAGTACCAGAGTTTGGTAAAGATAATATCAGGGAAAAGTTTGCATACAGTTATCGAATTATTTATCGAATTCAAGGTGACACCGTGACTATTGCAGCAGTGATTCATGGAAACAGACTCGTAGATGAACTAAAAGGCGATCGCTAACTTCGAGAACTTTTAACCCTTCGTAGGCTAGGCATTGTTTAGCCTAACCACGACTGTAAATCAGCGACGCTGCTAAAATCAAGCAAGACTTTGCCAGCTACCAGCCAATAACTTTTAGTGTGGAGACTTTAGCAAATTCCTGATCTAGAGTTACCAAGTTTGCATTGATCTGAAGCGGCCATTGCTGCGATGATTGCATCCGGTAATTTTAGGCGATATTGTTGGCGAAGTTGGATCACCTGTTCAATTAATACTGTATCCCCGGACATTAAACTAACAACTTCCACCCGTCTTAAAAATTGCTGAAAAACTAGCTTATCTTCCTGACTCAACCCAGAAAATGCTAAAAATTCAATTTGACTAATAACAGAAATTCCCACCCAATCAGCATTTTGCAACAGTTGTAGTAGTTGTGAATTACCTTGTAGCAGTGCCACCACCGCATTTGTATCAAGCAAATAACGATTACCACTCATCCCTAAGCAACCTTTGCATGGCTACTGCATCCCCCTGCCAGGCTAACTTTCCGGCGACATCAGAAAAATCATAATCAGCTTCCAGTACGCTGTTTGGGACAAGAGGATTCAATATAACTACTATACTTACCTGTCCGGGTGGCAACTTTGTGGGAATCTCAATATGCAAATCTCCTGATTCACCAACAGTTGACTTCATCTGAAAAACTTCCATTGTTACCTTAACTATTGAAATCTAGTCTTATTTTAATCTGGTTATTGACTTTTACAAACTACCTAACAGTAACCTTTACATGAGATGCTGGTTGATGATTGGAGAGTATTTGCAGATGTCTGTCGTTTCTAGTATCACTGTTACCGTTCCTGCCACCACGGCTAACTTGGGGCCTGGTTTTGACTGTATTGGTGCAGCTTTAACTCTGTACAACAAATTCAAGTTCACTCGCTTAGAAGAGGGTGGATTAATTATTAATGTCACAGGTGCAGAAGCCGAACGGGTGCAAACCGATGAAAGTAATTTGCTCTATCAGGCGTTTGTTAAGTGCTATCAATATATAGGACAGACACCGCCATCGGTAAAAATGGAGATTGAGTTGGGTGTACCCTTGGCGAGAGGTTTGGGTAGTTCAGCTACAGCCATTGTCGGCGGCTTGGTTGGTGCGAATCAACTGGCGGGTGAGCCTTTGAGTCAGTTGCAGGTGATGGAATTAGCGATCGCAATGGAAGGGCATCCTGATAATGTAGTTCCAGCACTGTTGGGGGGATGTCGTTTGGCTGCTACCTATGGCGATGATTGGGAAATTTGCGAAGTTCCCTGGAATGCAGATGTTGTACCAGTAGTAGCTATTCCTGATTTTGAACTTTCCACCAGTGAAGCACGGCAAGTTTTACCCACTCAAGTGAGTCGTGCAGATGCAATTTTCAACACAGCGCATCTAGGGTTATTATTACGCGGCTTGGAAACTGGTAAGGGAGAATGGTTAAGGACGGCTTTGCAAGATAAATTGCATCAGCCATATCGTCAAGCTTTGATTCCTGGCTACGATACGGTAAATGCAGCTGCGGTGAAAGCTGGTGCCTATGGGATGGTGATTAGTGGTGCAGGGCCAACACTGTTAGCTTTAGTACATAAGTTGCATTCCCCAGCTGTAGAGGAGGCTATGTTATCAGCTTGGCAGTCAGCAGGAATTATAGCAGTTGTGCGATCGCTTTCTCTCGATACCCAAGGTGCAAGCTACGAAGGATAAACCGCAATGATTAATCCAATTCATACAGAAATCACCACCCTGAACTCACAAATTCAGGCTCTCCAGCAAGAACGCGCTGCGCTAACTATTGAGAATGTGTTATCTGGCGATCATGATTCAGCTAATAATGTATTATCTAGCGAAAATAATTCACCGTCGGCAATGGTTGAAGCTTATCGCCGCCAAGCCAGAGAAAATCCCCAATTGTCTGTAGAACTCAAGGGTATAGACGATGCGATCGCGGCGTTGGAAGTACAGCGACAATACAAACAAGCTGAATTAAAAAATTGGCAAAAAGAATCAAGACAACTTACCCAAGAGCAAGAGTTAGAAGCAGCCAGAGAAGTGGCTCAGGTTCATGCTGAACGCATTAATCAACTGGCTGCGGAACTAGCAACAGAAATCCGCCAGTTGAAGTCTTGTGCTGATTATCTCAGTCCCATGTATTGGCAGGTGTACTACAAACCTTTTATTACTGGGTTTAAAACCATCTCAGTTCCCTATGTCCGCTCAGATGGAGAAGTCTGGACAATTGTGAATCGAATTGTTTAAACTTGGCACTCTTTGCGGTTTGATCAAATTATCCGTATCTATGCAAACCATTGAATATCATAACTTTAAACGGTGGCTTTAGCCGCCTTTTTTATTATTTTTTTTGTTGACGTTGCAAAAGTTTACAATTAGAATAGGCTTGACGGGAATCAATGAGTATTTATTCCTAAAATTTTTGCAAAAAACCGGGATTAGGGATAAATAACATTTACAAAAGTAACGATTCCTTAATATAATGTAATTAAAAGTAAAAAGGTAAATTGATTGTCAGAAGTGATGAATGCTATTGAATTTCCCTGGCTGTCAGCCATAGTTTTATTGCCCTTGGTGGCTGCCCTAGCCATCCCTTTAATCCCAGATAAAGAAGGCAAAACCGTTCGGTGGTATGTTCTGGGAGTTGCGATCGCCGACTTTGCCCTGATGATTTATGCTTTTTGGCATAGCTACGATTTCCAAAACTCCACACTGCAACTCGTAGAAAATTATACTTGGGTTCCACAACTAGGTTTAAATTGGGCAGTCGGGGTTGATGGTTTATCGATGCCCCTAGTCCTGTTAACAGGTTTGATTAATACACTCGCAATCTTCGCGGCTTGGAAAGTCACCAACAAGCCGCGATTGTTTTATGGTTTGATGTTGGCGATGTACAGCGCTCAACTTGGTGTATTTGTCGCCCAAGATTTGCTGTTGTTCTTCCTGATGTGGGAAATAGAGTTAGTACCTGTCTACCTGCTGATTTCCATTTGGGGAGGTCAAAACCGCCGTTATGCAGCCACCAAGTTCATTCTCTACACAGCTGCAGCATCAATATTTATCTTGGTAGCTGGTTTTGCCATGGCATTCTCTGGAGATACCGTCACCTTCGACATGGCAACTCTGGGCATGAAGCAATACCCCAAAGCTGTTGAATTGTTAACTTATGCAGGTTTCTTGATTGCCTTCGGTGTGAAGTTGCCAATTTTCCCTTTACACACCTGGTTACCTGATGCCCACGGTGAAGCATCTGCACCTGGTTCCATGATTTTGGCTGGTGTGTTGTTAAAAATGGGTGGTTATGCCCTCATCCGTATCAACGTGGAAATGTTGCCTAATGCCCATGTTTACTTTGCCCCAGTCCTAGCAGTGTTGGGTGTAGTGAACATTGTTTACGGTGCTTGCTGTGCCTTCGCCCAAACAAATCTCAAACGCCGCTTGGCTTACTCTTCAATTGCCCACATGGGATTTGTCTTAATCGGAATTGCCTCTTACACCGAAATTGGTGCTAGTGGTGCAGTGCTACAGATGGTTTCCCACGGTTTGATTGCTGCTAGTTTATTCTTCCTCTCTGGTGTAACTTACGAACGTACTCACACCTTGATGATGGACAAAATGGGCGGTATGGCGAAAGTAATGCCCAGAACCTTCGCAATGTTTACTGTTGGTTCAATGGCCTCTCTGGCTTTACCTGGAATGAGTGGCTTTGTCGGTGAATTGATGGTGTTCCTCGGTATTGCCTCCAGCGATGTTTACAGTTCCAGTTTCAAAGTTGTCATCATCCTGTTGTCAGCCGTGGGCGTGATTTTGACACCGATTTACTTACTGTCCATGCTGCGCCAAGTATTCTACGGTCAGCAAAGCGAAGAATTACATTTAGATGCAGTAATTGCCGATATCAAACCCCGCGAATTGTTTATCACTGCTTGTTTGATAGTTCCCATCATCGGCATTGGTTTCTATCCCAAATTGGCAACGCAGACTTATGATGTGAAGACAGTAGAACTAGCAGCCCATGCCCGTCAAGTTCTACCAGTTGTCGCACGTCAGCAACCAGCAAGTTTGTACTCGCGTATATTTACAGCACCAACTTTAGCTTCTTCTCAAGTTGAAACTTTAGTTAATATCTCAGAGTAAGTATCAGACCCAAAAAGGGTGCTGCAAAAAAATTATAAATATGAGGGGAATATAAGTAGGACTTACGCACAAGTTACGGAAGAATCGTATCGCAGAGGCACAGAGAACACGGAGGAATGAGAGTTAAAGAAGTATTTTGCGTAAGTCCTAATAAGGTTGGTTCCATAGCCAACCTTAAAATTATTTTAGGTGCGGTTCTTTAAAGGAATATCAGCTTCATACTCTGACTCCAACAGCACTTCCTTCTTTAATTCACCATCGATTACTATCAGCCAAAGGCAATGTCACTCAATATCATTAAGGGCTTTCTGCCATCACATTTGTCATGTTGATTAGGCTTATTTGATTTATTACCTGATAATCATATAATAAACTTCTGTCAAAAGACATATTTATAAATTGGAGTGATAATAATTTCTGAATATATTGCCATATTATTCTCTATCGATGTGAATAAAACATAAACTTAATCTTAAAAACTATTTATTTAGATACTGATTCTGGTATTTTTTTATAGAGATCACCATCAACTTTTTTTAAACATTCATCTGAGATTGAGCAACCATAACATAGCAGTCTTAAATGGGTGATTCTTGGCGTTTTGGCGATATGCGCTACGCTTTAGCGGAGCTTTAAGCTTTAGCGATATGTTTAAAAAAAGTAATTTTCCCACTCAGATACGATTGCTATAGATGAATATGATGCCTAATTTTTCAGTAGCCAACTGAAAAAAATTCATCGTGGGTAAGATGAACCTCTGACCACAGATGATTAAACTGGCATACTAATGAATTTGTCGAAATAATTTTATCATGGAGTTTAATTAATATGACTTTAGTAAGTACTCCACAAACAAAACCTTTAAAAGATGAAGAACTACATAAAATAAATGCCTACTGGCGTGCTGCCAACTATCTTTCAGTCGGGCAAATATATCTATTTGACAATCCACTGCTGCGAGAACCATTAAAGCAGGAACACGTCAAACCCCGACTTTTGGGTCACTGGGGAACAACACCAGGACTCAACTTTATCTATGTTCATCTCAACAGAGTCATCAAAAAGTACGACCTCAACACAATCTATATCGCTGGGCCAGGTCATGGTGGACCAGGACTAGTAGCCAATACCTACCTGGAAGGTACTTACAGCGAGTACTACCCAAACATCTCCCAAGATGCTGAGGGCATGAAGAAACTCTTTAAACAGTTCTCCTTCCCTGGTGGTATTCCTAGCCACGTTGCACCAGAAACCCCCGGTTCAATTCACGAAGGCGGCGAACTTGGTTATGCCCTCGTCCACGCCTATGGTGCTGCTTTTGACAACCCTGATTTGATTGTGGCGGCTGTAGTGGGTGATGGCGAAGCGGAAACAGGGGCTTTAGCTGCTAGCTGGCATTCCAACAAATTTCTCAATCCTGTGCATGATGGTGCAGTCCTGCCCATATTACACCTCAACGGGTATAAAATAGCTAACCCAACTTTACTGGCACGGTTGAGTTATGAAGAATTGGAGAACTTGTTTTTAGGTTATGGTTACAAACCTTACTTTGTGGAAGGTGCCGAACCCGCAGACGTTCACCAGCAGATGGCAGCAATTTTAGATATTGCGATCGCCGAAATTCAAAGCATCCAAAGAGAAGCCAGGGTACATGGTTTCAAAAAACGTCCCCAATGGCCGATGATTATCCTCAGAACCCCCAAAGGTTGGACAGGTCCCAAGGAAGTAGATGGCAAGAAAACCGAAGATTTCTGGCGATCGCACCAAGTTCCGTTTGGCAATGTATTCGGTAACCCAGAACACCTAAAATTACTAGAAGACTGGATGAAGAGTTACAAACCAGAAGAACTCTTCGATACCAACGGTAAACTAATTCCTGAACTAGCAGAACTCGCTCCCCTAGGACATCGGCGCATGGGTGACAATCCTCATGCCAACGGCGGTATTTTGCTGCGCGACCTGAAAATGCCCGACTTTCAGGACTATGCAGTGAATGTTACCCAACCGGGTAAAAGCTATGCCGAAGCTACCAAAGTGACGGGACAATTTTTGCGGGATGTGATGAAACTGAACGCAGAAAACCGCAACTTTCGCCTTGTCGGCCCTGATGAAACAGCGTCAAATCGCCTAGATGCTGTGCTGGAAGTTACAGACCGGACTTGGGTAGCCGAAATCCTTCCAGAAGACGAGCATTTATCTCCTAACGGTCGGGTGATGGAAGTCCTCAGCGAAACTAATTGTCAAGGCTGGTTAGAAGGATACCTGCTGACAGGTCGTCACGGGTTTTTCTCCTGCTATGAGGCATTCATTCACATCATTGACTCGATGTTTAACCAACACGCCAAATGGTTAAAAACTACCCGTCATATCCCTTGGCGCAGACCTATTGCTTCTCTCAACTACTTACTAACTTCCCATGTCTGGCGACAAGACCACAACGGTTTTTCTCACCAAGACCCCGGTTTTATCGACCATGTACTTAACAAGAAAGCCGAGATTATTCGCGTATATCTGCCACCCGATGCCAACACACTGCTGTCAGTAACAGACCATTGCCTGAGAAGTCGCCACTATGTAAATGTCATCGTTGCAGGTAAACAACCATCATTGCAATTCCTAAATATGGATGCAGCTATTAAACATTGCACCAAAGGTATCAGCATTTGGGAATGGGCCAGTAATGACAAAGGTAGTGAACCTGATGTAGTCATGGCTTGTGCTGGAGATGTTCCCACCTTAGAAACCTTAGCAGCAGTTGACATCCTGCGCCAGCACTTCCCTGACTTAAAGGTGCGGGTGGTTAACGTGGTGAATTTAATGAAATTACAGCCACAAAGTGAGCATCCCCATGGTTTAAGCAGTAAAGATTTCGACACGATTTTTACCACAGACAAACCGATCATTTTTGCTTTTCATGGCTATCCCTGGCTGATTCATCGCCTAACTTATCGCCACACTAACCACAAAAATTTGCATGTGCGTGGCTATAAGGAAGAAGGAACTACCACCACTCCCTTTGATATGGTTGTGCTTAACGATCTTGATCGTTTTCATCTGGTGATGGACGTAATTGACCGCGTGCCCAAACTAGGATATACAGCAGCTTATGTCAAGCAAATGTTAGAAGATAAGCTGATTGAACACAAGCACTACATTCAAGAGTACGGCGAAGATATGCCGGAAATTCGCGATTGGAAGTGGCCTTATTAACGGGCGTTGCTGAATCAAGGGATGATTCTTGTTCGTCGCATCTCAAGAAACAAGGTGTTTAAGGATTTTGCTGCTAGAGGTAAGACTTCCGTCGATTTTAGTATTGTTTCACTTGATTTAATTGAAGAAGGCAGAGGGCAGAGGGCAGAGGGCAGAAGGAAGAGAAGAAATAAGGAAGAAGGAAAGAAATTTGGTGCTCTCTGCCCCGCCTTGTCCAATTTGGGTCCAAGCCCCCACTGATTTAATTGCGTACAGCCTGGCGGCATCCGGAGGCTCTATTGGTAATTGCGAATTGGTTTGACCCTTGCTCACGAGTGGTCGCGGCAGAAGACGGAGGACAGTATTCCTTCTGCCTCCTGCCCTCTGCCTTTATTGATAAAAATACTGGAAATTCCGGTAGTGATTTTGATGAAATGCCATGAGTATCGTCATCATCTCACTCTGACAAAAATCATCTACATGGCAAAATAAAGCATCTAAACTAAACATAGAGCAGGTTGCTGGATTTAACGTTGTTATCAGCTGACTACCTGTTCTTTTCCTTATCCCTCAGGTTAATTATGAAAGATGAGTTATTAACTCACAATTTACGTTTAACTACTAACTCTCCTGAATGGTATGAAGCTAACCAGCGTTATTTAATGAATGCCATAACTGTAATTCGCCATGCTTTAAAACCCGACGATCGCAACAATACAAATTCCCCCCATCCCCCCACTTACCCATCCCATCTTCCCCCACCAGCACTCACCACTCTCTGCCAAATCTTCGGTTTATCAGACTTTGAAAGAGATATATTGCTACTGTGTTTAGGTATGGAAACAGATGCAAATTGGGGTTTTTTATGTGCTAATACCAAAGGTAGTCACCCAAAACAACCTTATCCTACCTTCAGTTTAGCTATGGCAGTTTTGCCAACTGCTTTTTGGCAAGCTGTCACACCTACCTCACCATTGCGGAAATGCCAACTAATTCACATCACAGAAGGTGCTGCTCTTAACTTGAGTCCACTGAGAATTGATGAACGGGTATTACACTATCTCATGGGTTTTACTGATCTTGATCAACGGCTACGAGGTGTGATTGAACCATTGGTAGTGAAATATCATGCAGATGTGCCTTCTCATCAACGACTAGCTGAACAATTAGCAACTACATGGGCACAAACAGCAGCAGCAATCATACCAGTTATCCAGTTATGTGGGGATGAAGTAGCCAGCAAAAGAGCGATCGCCTTTACAGCCTGTAAGCTACTTAATATCAACTTACATATTATGTCAGGCGGAGCAGTTTCCAGCCTACGTCATAGCGAAATCAATGATTTACTGCGTTTGTGGGAACGCGAATATAGGTTAATGAATAGCGCGTTGTTACTGGATTGTGATGAAGTTGACAATATAGAGCCAGCCAGAGAAAATGCGATCGCTTATTTAATTGAAAATATCCCCAGTCCCTTAATTATCAGTAGTCATCACAGAAGGCGATCGCCCCAACGCCCCCTGATCACTATCGTAGTCCACAAGCCCAGTGTTACCGAGCAAAAAGCCATTTGGCAAAATGCCCTCGGTGAAGCCACCACCAGCCTCAACGGTCACATAGACACCTTAGTTTCCCACTTCAATCTCAATGCTGCCACCATTCACACCGTCTGTACCGAAGCCAGAGGAAGATGGGGAGATGGACAGATGGAGGGAATAAACCACTCAGCACTCCCCTTCGGCTTCGCTCAGGGCAAGCGCACTCAGCACTCCCCTTCGGCTTCGCTCAGGGCAAGCGCACTCAGCACTCTTTTATGGGATACTTGCCGTTCTCAGGCGCGTCCGCGTTTAGATGAGTTGGCGCAACCCATTGAACCAGGTGCTACCTGGGATGATTTAGTATTACCAGAGTTACAGCGTCAAATATTACGAGATATTGCTGCTCATGTGCGTCAACGGGCAAAAGTATATGAACAATGGGGATTTGGCAATAAGGGAGGACGCGGTTTAGGTATCAGCGCTTTATTTGCTGGTGCTAGTGGCACAGGTAAAACCATGGCAGCAGAGGTAATTGCTGATGAGTTGCGTTTAGATTTATACCGCATTGATTTAAGTTCTGTTGTTAGTAAGTACATCGGCGAAACAGAGAAAAACTTGCGCCGGGTGTTTGATGCGGCGGAAACAGGAGGAGCAATTTTGCTTTTTGATGAAGCTGATGCTTTATTTGGCAAGCGTAGCGAAGTCAAAGACAGCCATGACCGTCATGCCAATATTGAAGTTGGCTATCTATTGCAACGGATGGAGTCCTATCGGGGTTTAGCAATTTTGACCACTAATCTAAAAGGTTCTTTAGATCAAGCATTTCTGCGCCGAATTCGGTTTATTGTGCAGTTCTCCTTCCCAGATATCCACCAGCGCACGGAGATTTGGCAGCGCATTTTCCCCAAGCAAACACCAACTCAAGATTTAGACTCCAGTAAGTTGGCCAAGTTAAATGTATCTGGTGGTAATATTCGTAACATTGCCTTGAATGCTGCTTTTTTGGCAGCCGATGCTGGGGAAGCTGTAGAGATGAAACATATTTTACAGGCGGCTAAGAGTGAATATGCCAAATTAGAACGCCCTTTAACAGATACAGAAGTGAAAGGCTGGATTTAAAAGAAGTATTTCCTGGTGAAAAACTCGGCTGTGAAGCGAACGTGGGATACGCTAAATTAAACTTGAGTTCTGGTAATTAAAAGTGCTTCGCAAATTTATCTGGAAATTTTATCTACGATGAGATGAGAAGAATTTATTTTGTTCCCGCCAGCGTTGATAGTCCAAGAGTAACTTGGTGACTACCTGCTTCTTGAGGATGAGTTGCGTATTTTCCTGTTGTAGTTTATTCATGTAATTTCGATTACGTTTTTGTAATAAAGCTTTAACTGCTGTTTTCTGCGATTTAATAGGTTGCCTTAAGTTTTTCTTTAACTTTTTGGGGTTTTTAATTTGTTTTACATAGCCTTTTATTACCTTTTTTCTTCCCTCGTCTATTCTTCGTTGTAGTTGATTTATGTCGTTTGAGTTGCTGTTCATGTCTCTATCTAATACATTTATGTACTTTTCTAGTGCTTTCACTAGGTTTTGATTCAGCATTTGGACGGTTATAGATTGCAACGTAGCAATTGTGACATTTGCTGGTTCATGGTTCAGTTGTCTAAGCAGTTGTGAACCAAAATCAGACCAATCCCTTGGCTTATCAGCTTCTTTTGTCATCCCAACTCCTTTAACCCAAGTGTCAGAGTCTTCTTCGGTGTCAGTTTTCTCTTCAATGTCACTTTCCTCGTCGGTGTCAGTTTTCTCTTCGATATCAGTTTCCTCTTCGGTGTTACTTTTCTCTTCGATATCAGTTTTCTCTTCGGTGTCACTTTCCTCGTCGGTGTCAGTTTTCTCTTCGATATCAGTTTCCTCTCCTGCTGTATCGTTAAGGTTTTGCCAAAAATTCCTTGTCTGTGAAATGTTCTTCTTAATAGCGTCTTTTTCCTCCTGGGTAAGGCTGCCGCGCTGCACTACTGCCTTACTGGTATCGGTTTGAGAAACGAAGTGCATCAAGTGACCTTCCGAGCCTTTACCAAGTGATTTTTGCTGCACTGTCGCTCCATTCTGCTGCACTACATGGGTTAACTCATGAGCAATCAACTCTTGCCCTCCTCGACTCCCAGGATTATATGCTCCCTGGCGAAAGAAGATATCCTGTCCTGTGGTAAATGCTTTTGCCTGAATTGATTGATTCAACTCATCTGACTGTGCATCTGCATGAACTTTAACGCCACTGAAATCTGCTCCAAAAGCTTGCTCCATTGGTTGACGGATATTATCTGATAGAGGCTGTCCACTCCCTTTTGCTCGTTGAATTGATGCTTCCAAATCCGGTGTTGCAGCCATCCCACCATCAGAAACACGCTGCACCATCGGCTTCATTTGCAATTCTTCTTCATCTTGCATTTTTTCACGCTGCACAGATGAATGCTGAGGAGCATTAATTTGTTGCACCACATCTGCGGCTACTCTATCAGCCTCTTGCTCATACTTATCCCCTGGTTGACCAATACTCAGCTTCATTTGTAATCGTGGCGGCTGGTACGCTGGTGAAGAAACTGTAAAATTGGCAACCTCAGCTTTTTTTTGCACATCTGGCTGAACTGTCTCACCGAAAACATTTGCCCGAACGTTTGGGTCTATTTTTAAGTTCATTCCGTGAGAATTAGGCTTTTTTTGCACTAAATCTCGTGGAGACATAGACACTTTGTAAAAGTGTGATTCAGACGCAGGTGTTGCTTCGGGTTGCTGTTGTAAATCTGGTGTTGATTGCTGGGGTGAAACTAATTCAGGTAAAGGCTGTACTTTAAACTTACGTGGTGCAAACTGGTTTGTTGCTGGTGTATCTGACGACGAAGTTTTGAATGTTCGTGTGCGTCCGGAATACATTTAGCTATCCTCCTAATCTTCTTGCAATATTACAGAAACGCCTAATGAAGTACGCAAGCACGTCACCAGACATTTTGAAGTAATAAATAATGAATAATTACCAAAAAATCATGTTTAATAGGTATTTATTCACTACTGAGTAATTCTCGTGCATTGGATAATTTTAACCAAAAAGCGCACCGTTTTACTTTGTTTAATGATGAATTTTTGCTATTTAAATAATTAGACAAGAATAAATAAAACTATTTAAAGCTAGGGCAAAATTTATCACAATGCCGTAAAAGCTTCTATGCTGGCATAACAACAAAATAGAGGATTGAGTAAATGTATAGCAGACAACACAAAACAGCGAAAAGTTCTGCCAATAAATCTGATACAGCAATCGCGAATCAGTGTAATGATAAAATGAAGAAGTGTCTTTCAATATAAGAGCTATGCACTGTCTTAGATGCAACTCAAACAACATAGTCAAAAATGGGCGGACTCACTATGAAAAACAACGGTTTAAATGCCAGAATTGTGGACGAAAATTTGTCGAAAGTGCAACACGGCAACCGATGGAGAACTCAACACGTGAATTAATCGACAAACTACTACTTGAACGGCTTTCATTGGCAGCGATCGCTCTCATCAGTCAGCGAAAAAGTTATGGCAATCTCTACCACTAGTCTATCGTCAGTGTACAATTTGTTACACTGACTTTTGGGAAGCGTATGAACAGATTCTACCTAGTAAAAAACATAAAGTGGTAGGCAAAGATAGTGGAAAGACAAGCTATATTGAAAGATTTAATAACACTCTGTGGCAACTGTGGCAACGAGTTGGACGGTTAGTTCGTAAAACATTGCATTCTCTAAAATACTGGACAACCATATTGATTGGTGCTATTTGGTATTTTGTTCATCACTACAATGCTAATTTAGCAAGCTAAATCATTACTATACACTACTACCAATTTATGATTACCATCGAAGAGAATTCTCAAAATCAAACTATTCCTAAGCTTCCTCCGAAAATTTTCACATCCAAATGGCTGCAAACGATTCGAGGAATAGTTAGCCCCATATCTTTTTTAGAAGAAACACAACGGCGCTATGGTGACATTTTATTATCAGAATTTACTAACTTTCCTCCACAACTAGTTATTAGTAATGTTGCAGCAATCCAGGAAGTGCTTACGGCTGATCCTCAACTGTTTGACTCAGGTTCAGGAAACAATATTATTCAACCTCTTGTAGGAGCTAATTCGTTAATCTTGCTGGATGGCGATCGCCACTTCCAACAACGTAAACTTTTAATGCCTCCCTTCCACGGTGAACGGATGCGGGCTTATGGTCAGTTAATCCGTGATATTACTCAGCAGGTCACTAGTCAATGGACTGTGGGACAAACTTTTGTAGCTCGTCCTCGTATGCAAGATATTTCCTTGCAAGTGATTTTACGTGCTGTTTTTGGATTAAAAGAAGGAGAACGATACCAACAAATCAAGCAAATCTTAACGGCGATGTTGGATACTTTTAATTCTCCTTTGAGTGCTGTTTTTTTGTTTTTTAAGTCTTTGCAACGCGATTTAGGTGCTTGGAGTCCTTGGGGAAAGTTTCTCCGCCGCCGACAGCAGCTTGATCAATTGATTTACCAAGAAATTCGTGAACGCCGTAATCAGCCTGAATCTCCAGGTGAAGATATTCTTAGCTTGTTATTATCTGCACGCGATGAAAATGGCCAAGCCATGACTGATTTAGAGTTACGCGATGAGTTAATGACTATGTTATTTGCAGGTCATGAAACGACGGCGATCGCCTTAGCTTGGGCTTTATATTGGGTTCATTATCTCCCAGAAGTGCGGGAAAAACTGTTGCAAGAACTTAACTCTATTGATGTTGTCAATGCAGACCCGACAGTAATTACTCAACTGCCATATTTGAACGCTGTTTGCTCAGAAACACTGCGAATTTACCCAGTAGCATTTTTCTGTCTGCCACGTATTTTGAAAGCGCCTATGCAATTCATGGGTTACGATTTACCAAAAGGCATGATGTTATCAATATGTATTTATTTAACTCACCATCGCCCAGATATTTATCCAGAACCTGAGCGTTTTCGACCAGAACGTTTCCTAGAAAGGCAGTTTTCTCCCTATGAATTTTTACCCTTTGGTGGTGGAAATCGTCGCTGTATTGGTGCGGCATTTGCTTTATTTGAAATGAAAATAGTTTTGGCAACAATCCTCTCCAATTACTCCTTAGAGTTACTAGAAAAAGTTCCTCTTAAACCTGTCCGCCGTGGTATAGTATTTGCACCAAATGGCGGCGTACGTTTGATGGTGAAGGAGAAGTTTTAGAAGTAGCTATCAGTAGTCTATCTAAGATAATTAAAGGTTTGTCGTGAGAGCTTTAACAATAGTAATAGCTTTGGCGATCGCCTCCTCGACACTTGCAACAATATAAACTTTTTCTGGCGATATTTTCTCAAAGAAAACTTTGCTGGCTTCATCTTCATTCAACAAAATTACTGGCTTTTTTGCTTTCAAAGCCAAGGCTATCTCAGAAGCCGTACCTGCACCCATACCGCAGGCAATTACTACATCACTAGTAAGAACATTAATATTGTTGCGAGCATTGCCCATGTCTGTAAAAATGGCAATATCCACCGCCTCAGAAATACCATCTTCATGAGCGTTGGGAAGCATGCCAATAGTTAAACCATCAGCAGATTTTGCTCCTCGACTAGCTGCATCCATTACCCCGACATTCCTACCACCAGTCAACAAAATCCATCCTTGTTGGGCGATAAGTTTACCTAATTCATAGGCATTTTGTAAATCATTGGCTGTAGCCTGTTCTCCCGGCCCCATCACTCCAATAATAATTTTCCTCATTTTGAATTGTTTCTTACCATTTTTCAGCCCAATAGATAATTTCTGAGGCTGAACTATCAATAGCTACACCATAGCTATTACCATGATTCCACTTGAAGCCTGGTGTACCTTTATCTTGTGCATCTAATACCAATATTTCGTAGCTAGCTGGAAATGATTCCTCAGGGAAATCACTGGTGTAGAAGAACGTTGTTGGTACACCGTTAGGTTGGTTAGCATGGTCGTTTGTGCTACCACCTATGTATTGATATTTAGCAATATTTCTGTATTGTGAAAGTAATTTTTCTATCTTTTCCGGTGACTGTTTCAACCTGACTTGAAAATAACTGTTACCCTGTGAAATTCCTGGAAAATAAGCAATACGAACGTTTTTTGTACCAGATGGTAACTCATGAGGAAAGTGTTTAATCTGGTCATTATTAGTCCATAAATACTTGCGTATTTCTGCGTATTTAGTTGTATCAGTAATCATTTCCGGCTGACTACTACTGCTAAAAGCCTTTCTCAGAAAAAAACTTCCCCCGACAACGCCAAGACTGCCAAGAGACAATAAAACTATCATGGCTATTTTGACAAGATGCGATCGCTTCATCGAGTTGGATACAGCTAAATTTCATAGTTATATACCCAACTACTAAACTAAATTCGTAGGATTGCGGATATGATGCCAGAGAAATTGATAAAAACTTTGTCTATTCAGGGAAAATACGGGTTAATTGTAAATCTATTGTGAAGAAAGTAGGGGCTATACGTCGTCTTTAGACCAGAGAGTGTCAAAAAACTGAGATATCCCATTACAAAGATCCAGCAATCATCCCCGCCAGTAAGATAAAACCAATCCACACATTTTGTCGGAAGATCCTACCATACACGGGGTTGGGTAAGTCTTGATTACTTAATCGGAAACACTGCCAAATCCAGCCAATAGTAGCAATTGCTAGGCTGATCCAAAAGGCCAAATTAAGGTGGATTAAAACACCTAACCAAGCCAGTAAAAAAATTGTGCCGACAAAGAAAATTTCAATGGCGATAGGGGCGTAATTACCAAAAAATAAGGCACTGGAATTAATGCCAATACGCCAATCATCTTCGCGATCGCTCATGGCATAAACAGTATCAAATCCCAATGTCCATAGTACCGTCGCCCCCCATAGTAGCCAAGTTGGTGGGGAGAGGTTTTGGGTTACCGCACTCCAGCTAATCAACACGGCAAAACCCCAAGCAACGGAAAGTACTAGTTGGGGCACAGGAAACACCCGCTTTGCACCTGGATAAAGTATAATTATAGGCACAGCAGCCACAGATAACCAGAAACTAAGCGGGTTAAGATAAAACGCGAGAGCTGCTGCACATGCCAGCGCCACGATCGCCACCACAATTCCGACTTTGATTGAAAGGGCACGGGAAGCAAAGGGGCGATCGCGTGTTCTCTCCACTTCTGGATCAATATCCCGATCCCACAAATCGTTAACTACACAACCGACTGCACTTGTAGCCAGAGTACCCAAGACGATCACAACAACCAAAGGCAAAGGCGGTTTTCCAGAGGCTGCCAAAAATACAGCCCACAGGGCAGGAATCATTAAAATTAATCGTCCTTCTGGTTTATGCCACCGCAAAAGCCGGATAATGACAAGCCACACAGGTTCCTGGTTGCGTTCTGGCGTACTCAACATAGAAATCAAGTAATAACTTTAGATAGATGAATTCACACATCTTTACATCTATAGAATAACATTATTTGATATTTGTAAAACTACAGCCTCAGTGGCCACTTGAGACGTACCTCAATAGTCGTCTGGAACTGCGTACACCTGAACAAATTAACAAGAGGCTAGAGACTGGAGACTAGTATTTGTTACTCAGCACTCCCCTTCGACTTCGCTCAGGGCGAGCGCACTCAGCACTCAGCACTCAGCACTTTTTTAGATCGCCTTTGCACAAAGTCAGACCGAGAATAAATTTTTTGCACATCTACCAGTGCCAAGCATCCCGACACTCCAACTTTTACCGTCCTTCCTTCACTGAGAGAAAACTAGATGCTGAATTTAGTTTCAGCTAGCTGGGAGAGTGTTAGTACTCAACCAGTTAAGCAACACCGGATTATTGCTGCCATTGACTTGGGAACAAATTCTCTGCATATGGTAGTAGTAAAAATTGACCCGACGCTACCATCGTTTAGCATTATTGCCAAAGAAAAAGAAACTGTGAGATTAGGCGATCGCAATATCGTCACCGGAGAACTAAAACCAGAGACAATTAACAAAGCGATGGTTGCCCTCAGACGCTTCCAAGAAGTTGCGAAAACTGCCAATGCGGAAACAATTGTGGCTGTAGCGACTAGTGCGGTGCGAGAAGCCCCCAATGGTAGAGATTTTTTACACAGGGTAGAAGATGAGTTGGGTTTAAGCGTTGACTTGATTTCCGGTCAAGAAGAAGCGCGACGCATCTACCTAGGCGTGCTGTCGGGGATAGAATTTCACAACCAACCTCACATTATTGTCGATATTGGCGGCGGTTCCACAGAATTAATTTTGGGGGACAGTCAAGAAGCGCGTAGTCTCACCAGTACCAAAGTTGGTGCAGTCCGACTCACCAGCGAATTAATCACCACTGACCCCATCAGTGAAGCCGAGTTTCAATACCTGCAAGCCTATACACGCGGTATGTTAGAACGTTCCGTGGAAGAGGTGTTAGCAAACATCCAGTTTGGTGAATCTCCTCGTTTGATCGGCACCTCTGGCACAATTGAAACCCTGGCAATGATCAATGCACGGGAAAATTCAGATACTGTTCCTTCCACCCTCAATGGTTACCAGTTCAGCCTCAAAGACTTGCGAGAGTGGGTAAATCGCTTGCGGAAAATGACGAACTCAGAAATATCTCACATACCCGGTATGCCAGATAAGCGGTCGGAAGTGATATTGGCTGGCGCTGTCATCTTACAGGAAGCCATGACTTTGTTAGGTGTGGAATCAGTCACAGTGTGCGGACGTGCCCTCCGGGAAGGCGTGATTGTAGACTGGATGCTAGCCCACGGTTTAATTGAAGATAGACTACGCTATCAAGGTTCAGTCCGCCAACGAAGTGTACTTAAACAGGCTCACAAGTACCACATTAATCTCGAACATAGCGATCGCGTGGCCTTATTTGCCCTGAGTTTATTTGACCAAACTCAAGGCCTCCTTCACAACTGGGGTGCAGACGAGCGGCAACTACTGTGGGCAGCTGCAATATTACATAATTGTGGTCATTATGTCAGCCATTCGGCTCACCACAAGCACTCATATTATTTAGTTCGCAATGGTGAATTACTCGGCTATACCGAAACCGAGATCGAAATCATTGCCAACTTAGCGCGTTATCATCGCAAATCACAACCCAAGAAGAAGCACGAAAATTACCGGAATCTGCTTAGTAAAAACCACCGACAAATAGTCAATCAATTGAGTGCTATTTTGCGATTGGCAGTAGCTTTAGATAGACGACAAATTGGCGCGATCGCCCGAGTGCAGTGTGATTATCTTCCTGAATATCAGGAATTTAAAATGTTGATTTTTCCCTCTCGCCCTGATGATGACTGTGCCTTAGAACTTTGGAGTTTAGATTACAAAAAAGGAGTATTTGAGGCTGAGTTTAATGTTAAATTAGTGGCAAATTTAACACAATCTCTTTTTGACAAAATCTAGTTACAGCAAGAGATTTTGGTGCGTTAACACAGTGTAACGCACCTACCAAGTTAAATTATTCCATCTTGAAAAATAATTGTGGGATATTTTTTATCTGGAAATCAGTTCCGCAAGTTGACCATTACTCTGTCTTAGAGGTTAAGATGAACTTCCGCAACCGCTTTTGGTGAAAGCAAAATATAGTTACTTGGGAAATCGAGCCTCTTGAACACCATTAAATGAAATTTGCTGCTATGTATAAAAGTAAACCAAATGTCGAGGAAATCCCAGCTTACATAGAAGCTGAAATGGAAGACCATAATCAACAACTTCATGCAGAACTTGAGACAGATGACGAACTGCTGTCTACTCCCAATATGGAATTTGTAGAACGTCGTGAACTGGGCACAGATGAGGAATATTACCAGCAAATTGATGCAGAATTTGAAGCCAAGTAACCAAAATAATGCTTAATTCGTAAGGCGTTGCATAAATGCGGGATGAATTGAGATAATTTGCCAAGGATAAACCTAGATTCTTTGCGACTTTGCGCGCCAGTTGCTACAAGTCGGGAAACCCTTTCGGCAGTTCCTCCTGGGGGAAACCCCCAAGACCGGACTGCCTCACCAAAGCACTGGCTTGCCTTTGCGCGAAATAAAATTCATCCCATTAATCAGCAACGCCATTCGTAATAGAGCTTTAGTCCTGTGGCTGTTCAGATACAACGGTTCTTGAGTTTTTAAAAGATATGGTAAGTCAAGATTGGTTAGTGACAGATGATGGCAAGTGCGAAGCCTGGGAAGAATCGGCAGATAATTTAGAATTATCGGCAGTTCAATATCGCCTCTATCGATTTTTAACAGATATCGAAGATATTCTCGATAAATTCAAGAGCGATCGCCACCGACTGCAAGCGATTTGTCCCCTAGTACGTCGCTTATTGACCAGTTCGGATTGGTTGCAAGGTGAATATCTCGAACCAGATCCAGAAACAGGCTGGTCAGTACTCACTCTCTATGATGAGCCGAATTTTCCCTTGACGGTGCAGACAGTCGCTTGGTTACCAGGAAGAGTATCACCAATTCATAATCATGCTACCTGGGGAGTTGTCGCACTGATTAATGGAGCAGAAAAAAATACGCTGTGGAGACGGACTGATAATAACGGCGGTATTGAAAAAATCGGGGAGATTATTTTATCTCCAGGAGAAATTATTAGCTTGATGCCAGATGCAATTCATAGTGTTGAAGCACTCGGTGATGAACCAACAATTAGCTTCAATTTGTATGGCGAAACAAACTACGAACAGCGATTTGAATTCGATCCAGTTACCTGTACTGCAAAAAACTTTTGATGACGCTTTCAGACATATCAGCGTCTTCTATAACGACTCACTAATTGACCATCAAAGGTGACACCAGAAGCAATCCAGCGATCGCGATTCCTTTGATCTTTGACCTTTAACAAGTGCCGAACTGTGATTGATTACAAATCATAAAACCAGTTACGACAGATACTTTTCGTGCTGTCGGCACTGTGTCTTGATTAAAAAGATATAAGGTTAAAAAAGACCAATAATGAAATCTTATAATAATATTTCCCTAAAAAAGACTAGAATTCATGTGATGATACAAAACTGACACCAAACAAGTTTTACTTAACTCAAGAAGTATAAGAAGAAGTAATATGAGTCTTATGAGTAGCGATCGCCGAATTGCTGTTGCTTTGCTCTTGCTGCGACTGAGCGTGTTTCTTGTGATGTTGATGTGGACTTTAGACAAATTTGTGAAACCTGACCATGCAGCAGCAGTTTTCAAGAATTTTTATTTTATTGGTGGACTGAGCAATTTACCGATTTACATCATTGGGGCGATTCAGCTAGTGATCATTTTGGGATTTGTAGCAGGTTTCCAAAAGCGGTGGACTTATTTACTAGTGCTGTTTTTCCATTCTGTTTCTACCTTCGCGTCCTTTCGGCAATACTTTGATCCTTTTGAGAATTTGCTGTTTTTCGCCGCCTGGCCGATGTTGGCTGCTTGCTTTACTCTTTACTATCTCAGAGATTTAGATACACTCTACACAGTTGATAAAAGCTAGTATTAATGTTTTTGTTCCAAAAATAATATGACCTACTTGTGATGCTCAATTAACCGTTTGGCAGAGAGAACTGTTAACAATAAATAGAGCACACAAGTAATTTTTCTCAGAAATTTCAACCACTAATGCGGAACGCTGACGCGGTAAACGCAGCTATGCTCGTCAGGGCTTTACGCTTCGCTCAGAATGACAAAATTATACCCTCTCGGACTTTTTAAACATCCTCTTAACTCGACTTTATCCAAAATTAAGAACTCGATTTCTTTATCTGGCAAAAATCCTGTCTTTTTGGCAAATACTTTTTCTACGTCACAGAGTATCGATGAAGTTCAAAGAATAAAACTACCGTCCCACATAGGTTTCAGCTTGGGCAATCGCGTTGCGAAAAAAATGGATAAAGTCGAGCTTAATCGCCAAAGTTTTTATTAAGTAGTAAGACTTAATAAAATAAAAGTTCGTAGTCAGGGATCTAGCTCTTTAAAACCTTGTAAGCAAGCGCTAAATCGCTCACTACAAACAAAAATTTATCTTATATTGAAGTATGTCTACTTACTTATTATTCCGTTTCTCAACTCGTTGAGAAAGTTTTTGCGTAAGTCCTAGATGATTAAATTTGTGAACTTTGCATGACCACAGTTCCGGTAGGACGAGAAACATTTGGGTCTGTCTCCAAAGTGACAACTAGCCCAGAAAATTGTGGATGATAAAATTCTCTGTACATTTGAGGAGTAAACGGTAATTCATAGGCAGCATTTCCCCATGAATAAGGCTTGACTTCACCGCAGGGTAACTTCTCGCTAGCAACAACTGTCCATAATAAGTAAACATGACCAGGAGGTGGGGCGGGAAGATTTTGGAAAACCATCACCGCTTTTTGTTGCTCCGGATTGATAATCATACTTCCTGAGGCAACATCTGCTGAGTTGACTCCTTGAAAAGTAAACAGTCGCGTTTCGTAATCTTGGAGCATGGTCTTCACCACTTGAGCTTGGGCAAAATCCTGGCGTAAACGCTGGTTGTCTGCTGTGACAATACCCAGATTTTGACGTAGCCGATAGTTATCGACCCCTAGAATTACCACAAACAACGCGGCGATACTACCAGCGATTCTTGTCCACTGTCGAGGCGATCGCTTAGTGACTCCTGTAGAATATCGGTTGACCTCAGTAGCTTGTCTGGTCGAAGCTTCAGCTTGTTCTAGAATTTTTGGTAGTAAATGCGCTGGAGCTTCTACTTCGGTGAAACCATCTAAAACTTGTCGCAAAACTTCCTGTAAATCTTCTATTTCAACTACAAGTTCTGGATGCTCATCAAGTAATAGCCGAAACTCTTCAGCTTCTTCAGGGGTAAGATCATCAACGACAAACCCCGCAGCCAAGTTTTTGATGTGTTCGGGATCAAAAGATTTATTCATACATTAATAAATCAGAATCTAGTAAGATGCGCTTGAGTTTTAGTAATCCCTGGCGAGTACAGGTTTTAACTGTGCCGAGAGGAATATCAAGCTGTTTAGCAATTTCTGACTGACTTAATCCTTGGTTATAAGCCAATTCGATGACATGGCGTTGCTTTTCTGGGAGTTGTGCCAGAGCATTGTAAATTCGCCCTGCTCGCTCGGCAAAAGTTGCTTGATCAACAGGAGTTGGAGAAGGTGTTGCTTCGCTTGTCATTGTTTGTCCCCACCGTTCCACAAGTTTGAGTTGTCTGCTGCGCTCGCGTAGTTTATCAATCGCCCGCGATCGCGTTATCGTTACCAGATAGCGCACAAAAAAGCGACAATCTGGATTGCTAGATGCTTTTCGCCACAGGGTGAGAAAAATTTCCTGAGTTAAATCTTCGGCTTCTTGCGAGTTAGCCAAAATTTTCAGAGCTAATCCATAAACCAGACGACCATGACGATTGAACAAAATGCTTAGTGCCGAGGAGTTGCCATTTTTGAGTGCCACAAACAAAGCTTCATCCGTAGCAGATGAAAGCTCTGAGGAATTCGATTCGGGAAGTTTAGGCTCCATGCTGTGTCAAAAACAGGTTTGAACAGATACCGGAGCAAGTTAGAGATAGACTTCTTGCCATCACCTCTCTCCAAGACTAAAACAAGTAACTCTTTCCTCTGAAAAATGCGATCTATTCTGATGACGACTGACAAAGGCGATCGGATTGCTTAATTTATTTAAATAACTCACCACGATGCGCCAATCGGGAGCCACTACGCGAACATTTAAATCCTTAACTTTGATTTCTATGAATCCAAAAAACTTTCTAATCTGGGCGCGATGATATTTTATTGAGCGTCCTTGCCAATCATATTCTCTGTATTTTTCAGGTCGCTACATATAGGCTCAATGCCAAAAAAGCTCAACGTTACATCAATAATATATAGTCACTAATTACACGTAATGGCTCTAACGTGTAACGCGATGGGCTACGCCCCACCGTAGGTGATCGCTCCTACGATATTGTGTTTTCCAATGCTGCCTTGCACGCACTCAATATCTATCACACCAACCCATAACTTTTTGCTGAATCCAACGAAATGTCTGGAAGGTTGCGAAGCATCTCATCCCATGTACTCTGTGCTTGCAACGCTTCTACGATAATTGGGAGCGGTTCGGCAAAGATCGCTGGAAAATCTGCCTCTTCAGGAAACTGAATTTTATACGCTAACTGCTCTTGAGGTGGAGTGAACTGAGCGTTGACTCCTTCTTTGTTGCCTCTTGCATCAACCCTATACCAACCAACTTCAGGCAAATGGATTGCATTGAAACCGTGCAAACTGTACGGCGCACCTTTATCATCAATACTCAACCTCTGATAACAAAATCCTGTGGGAATCTGCTTTGCTCGTAACAGTGCTGCCAGCAAATGACTCTTAGCGTAGCAATAACCTGTTTTGTGTTGAAGCACATCTGAAGCTCGGCAAGTCAAAGGATTCATTTGATAGTCAAAACTGTGACATATTTCGTCTCGCACCCACTCAAAACACGCTTTTGCGATCGCTATTGGGGTCGCACATCCCAGTGAGATTTGTTTGGCGCGTTCCATAATTTTGGGATGCTGCCAGTCGATGACTTCACTAACCTTCAAATACTCTTCCATATCAATCGATACGAATACTGTAGCTTCAACTCTAAACACCTTACCAGTAACTTCAAAGCACTACCACTCGTCAGTGCAGTATGCTATTCGCTTCCATAACTTACCCTTGAATTAGACTCCTAAAATCTGTCACCTTAATGCCAGTCCACTTGACATTAAGTTTTGACCAGCGCGTGACACAGTGAAAATCGGCTGTAAACTCATGTTGAGGTAGTGCCATCAAATCTGACCAAGTAAAGACAGCAGGTTTTGCCAACCCCCAAACCCTAAACTCCCATTCTTCTGTACTAACTTGAGGCGTTGCGCCGTAGGTTAATACAGGAAAGCCCTTCGCCAAGTGTTGACCTGGGGGGACGCGATCGCTCTCTTCTTCATTTGGTTTCTGAAAAAATTTTCCTGGCATCTCTTCAGAAAAATAAGTCTTTTGATTCTATACCTTCGCCAACTTTGTGAAACGCCCACCAGAGCAAAGGTGCTTCCTTCCTGAGTATAAACGCCAGTTCCTTCAGGTCTTTGAACAATCAACACTGTCTTCACCCATGTGGCTATACGTACAAAGCCCACACAAGTGGGCTGAAATCCTTACAGACTGGAAAAGCAGCCTTTGTTTGTATAGCCGCACCCTGACCAGGTGTCGAATCTTGGCGAAGGTATTTTTCTGTAATTAGAAAAGCCCTTATACAGTAGTGAGTAATCTGGACAGAAGCTTTTCCTCACTGGCAAATTATGATTCTTCCTCTTCTTCAGCCGTTGGATAAACAAAGGTAGAACGTCCAGTCAAAATTGACTTGCCTAGGGATAGAGCTTTCTGAGCTTCGACAGCAGCTTTGTGTCTCCAGGTAGCTCGACGTTTATCTCGTTTGGATTTGGATGTTTTCTTCTTAGGGACAGCCATAATAGCGGATATCGCAATTCTTGACAACCTTCCTATTCTAAGCGATCAAATTGACCAACCCAACATTAATAATTGGGGACAGTGGGGGATGGGGGGAAGAACTTAATATTAGTAATCTGTCCTTGTCCCCTTGTCCCCTTGTCCCCTTGTCCCCCTATCCCCTTGTCCCCTTCACTCTTTTGCGGGATTGGCGGCTGGAGGAATGATAGTAGCTGCTTGACCTACATTGGAGGTTATTGGCTGTTGATCAAAGAATAATAGCGATCGCGCAGTTTTAAAGTAAGTTGCCCAACGTTGAGCATCGGGGCGTGTACGCCATTGCTGGCGACTAACATCTAAAGACAAAATTGGTGCGATCGCGCCATAACTTTGTACGGAAACAATAATAGAAACATCTGTTACTAAAATATCTTGGTCGAAGCTACGTTGAGCGGCTGCTCTGGCAACTGCTTCTGCTCTTCGCAGTATGGTTTCGTAAGTTTCATCTTCCATTCGGTCTATGCTCAGGTCAACTCTGGCGGTATAAGCGCGAACTATCTGGGGTGCGAGTGTTTCTGTCATTATCCACAAGGAAACTGGCGAGAAAAGTAAAATAATTAATGGAAATATCCGGATCTTTGTGCCAATTTGGCCAATAACTGGAAAGGGGATGATCGATGATGGTTGATAAGCAATACTCTTGGTCATAACCTGATAGCTCCTTCCTGATGATTAGTAATTGAATTTTTTTGTAAGCAATTTTGCTAGGAATAATGTAACTAATTTAACTTAAAACACAGTAGCTTGATCAGAATTTCCTAGGCCATAAGACATAGGTTAGCTTTGTTTTTTCAGCAAAGCCAACCGCAATTTTAGGCAAACATACAACAACCTACAAAGAGCGGGATGGCAAATTACTGGGCGATCGCAATTGGCATCAATCAATATCAGTTATTTCAACCTTTACGTTGTGCCCAAGCAGATGCTGAGGTGCTAAAGGATTTTTTGATTCAAGAAGGAGGTTTTACACGGCAACGCTGTCTATTGATGACAGATTCTTCACCACCAATTGGAGATAGATCAACTTATCCAACTAAGGAAAATATTCTGTTGTTGTTGGAGGATTTGACAGCAGCTTGTTGGCAACCACAAGATCATCTGTGGTTATTCTTTAGCGGTTATGGGGTCAACCATGACGGCAAAGATTACTTGATGCCAGTAGCAGGAAATCCTGAGTTAGTACATGAGACTGGCATAGAAGTGCGATCGCTCATGCAAAGTCTGCAACTGGCTGAACTAAATACATTACTGCTGCTTGATATCAACCGTGCTTTTGGTACTCAAGCAGATGCTCCTGTGGGACAAGAAACCATAGAACTGGCTGAAGAACTTCAAATTGCTACAATTCTTTCTTGCCAACCAGAGCAATTCTCTCACGAAAGTAGCGAACTAGGTCACGGATTCTTTACAGCAGCATTATTAGAGGCTTTACGTTCTGGTAATGCTGGTAGTCTGACTGATTTAGAAAGCTATTTGAGCGTTCTCACCCCAGAATTATGTCAACACTACTGGCGTCCCACACAAAACCCGATAACAATATTCCCAGCGCATCAAAAGGCAATTTTGCCGCAATTGGCAGAGCAAAGCAACAGCAAAGAAGTTCCCAGCACTATAGAACCTAGTGCCGCAGAACCAGTAATTTTTCCAGACGAAACTTTTGCTGTGGCACTTGCTGCACCTTCTGTAGGCGCAAAACCCCCAATGAGTTCGCCTAAGTCGCAAAAAACGAGCATCTGGGAAGAAGCGCCAGGAATAGAAACCACCCTCGGTAATAGGTCTCAGCAGTTGAACTTGCCCAACTTCACAGCAAATTCCGGTAATTTAGAACAACCAAAATTTTCTGGTGTGGCTACTGATATAGTCGCCAAAGAACAGTACTTCAATCAACAACCCCAACCACTCACACCTTTCCAGGAAACAGTTACAGGAGGTAGGTTCATCCCCAATAATCCTCCACCCTACATTTCTAGCTTGCCTCAGAATAAAGCCAACAACCCACTGTGGAAACAGTTTTTACTTTGGGGTGGTGGCACTATGTTGGTAGTAGCTTTAATTGCTGTCATTGTTCTCCGTAATCAGGCGAGATTTTTGCAAGTCAAACAAATATCACCCGCATCACCCACTACTACCCCTGAGTCAAACACTCGCTCTACCTCAGAGACATCTCCCATAACTCCTCCAGCAACCAACCCATCTAGTGCCCAACTAGCCTCTCTTTCTGAGTCGAGAAAGCGGAGTCAAGCAGTGTTAGACCTAGCAAAAATGTCTCTGAGACAAACTCAAGCTAGCGATCTCAGCTTGGCGATCGCCACTGCGCGCAAAATTCAACCAGATGAACCACTCTATGAACAAGCTCAGGAAAATATTAAAATTTGGACTCGCATGATCCTTGATTTAGCAGAGGGTCGTGCCAAGCAAAAACAATATACAAATGCCATCGCTGCCGCTAAATTAGTTTCTCCAGACCAAGACCTTTATCCCCAGGCACAAGCAGCAATTCAGCAATGGCAATTAGAGGCTAAACAATTTGTGGGTAATAAAACCGTTTTAGATGCAGCTAAGTCCTTAATTAGACCCGGACAAGCATCAACATATAATCGAGCTATAGAAGTCGCTAAGAGAGTACCAGCAGGTCAACCAGGTTTCGATATGGCTCAACAATCCATTAATCAATGGAGTGAAAAAATTTTAGAGTTGGCCAAAAATCGAGCAGATCAAGGCAACATCAAAGCGGCAATTGAAACGGCTACTTTAGTCCCTGAGGTAACGGCAGTTTACGAAGATGCTCAAGAAGCCATCCAAAAATGGCAGGCTAGAAAAGCTAAAAATTAAAAAGAGTTAGGAGTCGATAATTAACTCCTAACTCTTTTTACTCAGCACTCAGCACTCAGCACTCATAATTAGCAGTACTGCGATATATCCTCACCACATTCATCAGCAAGGAAGCACATCGCTCGAAAACGTAAACCAACCACTTCTTCATATAAAGGATTGAGTTTACACATAGGCGGAATATGAAACAGGGTTTTCCCGAAGAATTTAACATCACGCTCAAAGGGACATTGAGCAGGAATGAGTTTACACAAACGGTGAGCTAGTTGGCGATCGCGGACTTGAATACTTTCTACCTTCTGCCGCAGGGGTTGGAGAATATCACAATAAGACTTGGCAGTTGAATGGCGTAACTGGGTTGCTTGAGCTTTACTAGTCTCGGCTTGATTAATTGATACCCAGCTTGCTAGAAAAATCTTTTTTGTGGTATTATCAAATACCTTCATGATTAATCCTCTGTATTAATGAGGTTATTCACCTTTCTGATGAATATATACAACGTGGCAACAACCTTTCCCGGAGAAATCGTTTCCTGACTGAGTTACAATAGGGTGTTACAGTAGCCACTTAGGTCAGAATCCGACTTATTACTACGTCAAGTTAATCGCAATTTTCGCGGGATCGGTAGTGTAATAATGTAATCTTATTCATAACTTGACACAGTTTAAATTTTAATAAAGACATCTGTCATTGGACAGGTTTTAGTGTAATTGTTACAAAGCTTAATATAAGCAAATCCTGCGGTTATTTTTGCTAGGTATAAATATCAGCAATGAAAATAGTGGTTTTGGTGGTTGCATGTCGTAGAAGTCAGGTGGCTTTGACTCAGACAGCGCTACTCGTAATGGCTGGAAACAGAAAGTGATTTTTCTCCAATTGGCAATTTATGGAGTGTTAGGGCTGACTTACCTAGGTTTGGCATTAGGTTACATTCCTGGTTTACGGATGAACCGTGCCACTATTGCCTTAGTTGGCTCTGCTTTTTTAATTGCGCTGGGGGCATTGAATTTACAGGAAGCATGGCAGGCGATTGATGCCAAGACCATTGTGTTTTTGTTGAGTATGATGGTAGTGAACGCCAACCTATTTTATGCAGGTTTTTTTCAGCGATCGCTATTAATACTTTTAAGTCTGACTCGCAGTCCTCTAGGCTTGTTGATTACCTTAACTTTTGGTAGTGCTATTCTGTCTGCCTTTTTTCTGAATGACACTCTGGCGCTGATTTTTACACCCTTGACCTTGAGCTTGACTCAAACTGTAGGCTTAAATCCCATCCCTTATTTACTAGCGATCGCGGCTGCAACTAATATAGGCTCTGTTGCTACCTTAAGCGGTAATCCCCAAAACATTCTCATTGGTTCTTTTTCCGGCATATCCTACTTAGATTTTTCCCAAGCATTAGCGCCAGTAGCCGTAACTGGCTTAATAATTCAAATAGGACTACTATGGTTACTCTATCCAGATGTGCGCTCAACTCGACCTTGTCAGTTATTACCCACTAGTAAAGAACGCATCTTCAGACCTTTATTTAATAAAACCTTAGTCATCATTATCGGGTTGTTGATTGCTTTTGCAGTGGGCTTGCCATTAGCCGAGTCCGCCTTGGTAGCTGCGAGTTTGTTACTAATCACTCGGCGGCTAAAACCACAGCGCATCCTGAACAAAGTAGATGGGAATCTGCTGCTGATGTTTTCTGGACTGTTTATATTAACTAGAGTTATCCAGAATTTGAATTTGCTAGAGCCATTTACTCATATAGTCAGTTCACCGGCTGGTCTAGTAGGAATCACGGCTATTTTGTCTAATATAATTTCTAATGTTCCTACCGTACTATTACTTGAACCCCTAATTCCTAGAGATAATCAGCAGTTATGGCTGTTACTCGCAGCATCATCGACCCTAGCAGGCAATTTGACTTTATTTGGTGCAGTTGCCAATCTAATCGTTGTAGAAGCTACTGCTGAGTTAGGTTACAGGCTAACTTTTTGGGAGCATCTACGTTTTGGAGTACCACTAACGGTTTGTACTCTATCTCTAGTATATCTCTGGGTGAGGTGAAGGAACTTTGACAAAGTGTAAATTATTTATTTTTTCTCTAACTCTGTGTTCTCTGCGCCTCTGTGGTATGCGCTGCGCGCACGCTACGCGAACGTTCACAAAAATCCGGTAACTAAAAAAAGCCTGCATAGGCAGGCTTTGTTAGTATGGCTGCACCCTCAAGGGTGACAGTGATTGGTGATTAGGATGCCACCTGAGCGGTAGTACGAGTGCGTCGTCTTCTACCATCAGCAACCTTCACAGGTGGTTCTTCAGGAATTTGCATCAACAAAGTCACCGTTGGTTGACATTGTAGTTCTCGGCGGATGGAGCGTTGCAATTCCCGCTCTAAAGTACCTTGCAATCCACCCCAGTCTACCTCTGTTCTCTCACCTTCACTGGGCTGGGCAAATTCTGTCCAACGCACGCTGAGCATTTCCTCAATGCGCTGTTGTACCCACTTTTGTACAAGCGATCGCTCTACACTGGTAACCACACCCCGCATATGTATTTCTGGTTTGGCCATGAGTTTACCATTCCAATCAATAGCCGCCGCGATGGTGACCAGACCTTCTTCTGCCATGCGTTGCCTTTCTTGCAAGACTTTGGCGCTTACCATGCCAGAGCTTGTAGTATCCACAAGTTCGATGCCAGATGGCACTTTACCTGCAACACGGATAGCGTCTTCAGTCAGTTCTATCACATCCCCATTCTGGATGAGTACCATGTTTTCGGCCGGGATGCCCATACTCTGAGCTGTTTGTGAGTGCTTCACTAACATCCGATGTTCGCCGTGAACAGGCACAAAGAACTTAGGACGCGTTAAAGCAATCATCAATTTTTGCTCTTCCTGACAGCCATGACCAGAGACGTGAATCCCTTTATCTCGACCATAGACTACATTTGCTCCCTGAATCATCAACTTATCGATGGTGTTAACCACAGCGATGGTATTGCCGGGAATTGGGTTAGCGGAGAATACTACCGTATCTCCTTGGCGAATTTTGATGTGGGGGTGTTCCTTGTTAGCAATGCGGGTCATGGCTGCCATCGTCTCACCCTGAGAGCCTGTAGTTAATATCAGTACTTTCTCATCAGGCATGTTCCGGACTGCGTGCAATGGTTGGAAGACACTATCATCACACTTGATGTAACCCAGATTACGGGCATGAGCAATTAAATTCAACATGGAACGACCCACAACCGAGACTACACGGTTATGTTTCTGTGCCAGTTGCAAAATCATGTTGATACGATGCACGCTGGAAGCAAAGGTGGTGACAAATAATCGTCCAGTGGCTTGACCGAATACCCGGTCAAGATTGGGGTAAACTGAACGTTCTGAAGGAGTGAATCCCGGCACTTCTGAATTGGTGGAATCGCTTAATAAGCAAAGTACACCTCGTTCACCGTGTTCTGCTAGCCTTTGCAAATCAAATTTTTCACCATCTACAGGTGTATGGTCAATTTTAAAATCACCTGTGTGGATAACTACACCCAGAGGCGTATGGATAGCCACAGTAAAGCTATCAGCCATTGAGTGAGTATTGCGGATGTATTCTACAAAGAAATGTTGGCCAATCCTTACTACATCCCGGGGTGTGACAGATCTTAACTCGGTGCGATCGCGTACCCCTGCTTCTTCTAATTTACCCTCTAGCATGGCCATTGCTAGTCTAGGCCCATAAATCACAGGGATTTCAAATTGCTTCAGGTGAAAAGCAATGCCGCCAATATGGTCTTCGTGACCGTGGGTCACAACCATGCCTTTAATTTTGTGACGATTTTCCCGGAGATAGGTCATATCTGGCAGGACAATATTTACCCCCAGCATTCCCTTTGTCGGAAAAGCTAATCCGGCATCTAATAAAATAATTTCGTCTTCGTATTCAAAAACACAGGTGTTTTTGCCAATTTCATGCAACCCGCCCAACGGAATAATTTTGAGGGCAGAATTAGTTTCGTTTTTTACCATTTTCTCCTGAGATTGTTGTTTGTTTTCTAGTGTTAATAAATTCAAATTTAGCGATCTTGTATGAAAGAAAATACTAGCTTTCTATGTGAAAGCAGCTAAATTTTAATTCGGATTTTCAGTTGTTTGTTCAATAAAATCGAATTGACATTGAGAGATTTAACATAATATCTATGACAGTCTTAGCACAGCTATTTAAAGTACAAACTGGTTAACATTATGCTTGTTGTTGATGTGCATCTTTAGCAACCATCAGTTAGTCCGCGTTCAACAAGTTGCTTGCTATCTAGATTAAATGGAGTTCTGCTAGAACCGTCTTTAACTTGTCGCTGACCTCTGAGTCAGCTTCATATAGCGGTAGACGAGTTGAACCGACCTGCCAACCTTTAAGCATCAGCGCTTTTTTAACTGGAATGGGATTTGTAGTTAAAAATAAAGCTTTAAACAAGGGAAATAATTGGAGATGAATTTCGCTGGCAACTTCAATTTTCCCGGCAATAAAAGCTTGAATCATCTGCTGTAGTTGGTTTCCTACCAGATGAGATGCTACACTAACTACCCCTTTTGCCCCAATCGCTAACAAGGGCAGGGTTAAGGAATCATCACCAGAATAAATTTGAAATTCTTTTGATGTCAAGCGACGTATTTCACTTGCCTGGTCTAAATTTCCGCTAGCTTCTTTTATCCCAACAATATTGTTAATTTGTGCTAACCGGGCAACAGTGTCTGGACTGAGGTTTTGACCTGTACGTCCGGGAACATTGTATAACAACAACGGTAGCTCGGGACAGGCTTGAGCTATCGCTTGAAAATGCTGGTAGAGACCCGCTTGGGGCGGTTTGTTGTAATAAGGTACAACTTGTAAGGAACCATGTACTCCTATTTTAGCTGCTTTTTCGGTTGCTGCGATCGCTTCTTTGGTGGAATTAGAACCACATCCTGCTATTACCTTGGCTTTTCCTGCCACGGCCTGCAATACTTCCACGAACAACTGATATTCTTCCTCCCAACTGAGGGTAGGAGATTCACCTGTCGTACCACATACCACTAATGTATCTGTGCCGTTGTTAGCTAGATGTGCTGCTAGTTCTGCCGCTACATCATAGTTTACACTACCGTCTGCTTTGAACGGCGTAATCATAGCGGTTAAAACTCTGCCAAATTCTCCCACCCTGTTTTCACTCCTGATTACCCTCTTGGTTTTTTATGTTTTGGTGGTTTTCTATTTTGATAACCTATTTACCAATTTCTTTCAAGCGTAGTTCACACATGCAGATTAATTTTTTATGCCTTACGAGTGAAAAATGCCTGAAATCTAATTTGCTCTTATTTTTCACTAGAAACGCAAGCTTTTGACGGATTAAGTAGGTTTTTTTCTACCAATAATTCCGCAATTTGTACAGCATTTAAAGCTGCACCTTTACGGATTTGGTCACCGCACAGCCATAGTTCTAAGCCGCATGGATGAGAAATATCCTGACGGATTCTGCCCACTAAAACTTCATCCTGGCCAGTAGCTTCTATTGGCATGGGAAAATGATTATTTTTCCAATCTTCTACTAATTTTACTCCAGGGGCGCGACTTAATATTTCTCTTGCTACATCTGGACTAAATGGTTTTTCTAATTCTAGATTAATTGCTTCTGAATGGGCACGAAGTACGGGAACCCGTATACAAGTAGCTGTGATTCTCATCTGTTGGTTGTCGAAAATCTTGCGGGTTTCGTTGACCATTTTCATTTCTTCCTCACAGTATCCCCAATCGTTGAGAGGAGAGTTGTGTGGGAATAAGTTAAAAGCCAACGGGTAAGGCAAGACCTCGGCTACTGGCTGCTGTCCTTGTAAAATAGCACTGGCTTGGGTTTTGACTTCTGCCATTGCTTTGGCACCAGCGCCACTAGCCGATTGATAGGTTGAGGCGACAATACGTTTTACTGGACTAACTTGATGTAATGGCCAGACTGCCACTGCCATCAAAATTGTGGTGCAGTTAGGGTTAGCGATAATACCTTTATGGTTAGCTGCTGCTGAGGGATTTACCTCTGGCACTACTAAGGGAACTTCCGGATTCATCCGAAAAGCACTGGAATTATCTATTACCACTGCGCCCTTTTCTACGGCAACTGCTGCCCAAGTTTTGGATGTGGAACTTCCTGCACTAGCCAGTACTAAATCTACATTTTCTAGGGCGCGATCGCTCACTAGTTCTACTGGTAAATTTTCACCTTTAAACTGTAGCGATCGCCCTAAACTTCTCTCTGATGCCAACAACTTTAATTCGGAAACCGGAAAATTACGGCTTTCTAATAATTCCAGCAACTCTGTGCCCACAACACCAGTCGCTCCCAAAATAGCTACACGATAGGATTTAGACAAATTGGTTCCCTCCTTTAAGAGGTTATGTGCATTTTTTCGTAACAATTTACAACTTATGCTGATTTATTTAAATAGCAATGGCAGACTTTCAATAAATTTTTTTTAATTTTAGTCGAGTTTTCTTAAAACGGTGCGCTGACTTTTTAGTTTACATAAGTTAACTGATATTGTAATTTCATAACATTGCTGCTAATAAAACTTTTCGCTAGATGTAGAAAAGTATATATCAAAACTATACATTAACCCGATGTCCAGTGAAAAAATAGATTACGTACACTTAATTAATGTATAAATCTCGAAGTTTTAAAGTCAAAAAACAGTTAACCTGTAAAGTGGATGGTCAAGACGATGAATGTACTATGATTCAAAGGGGATGCCACCAGCATAGCCACAGAATGCATCTGTGTGAAGAAGCAACAATTAAGGTGAGTTCTACAAGGCGGACAGACCTAACAGTAAAATAATTGGAGTAAGAAATGCTGGTTGAAAACCAGGATATCACGCTGTTAGCCCTGTAAATCTGAACTTTCCTTGCAGACGCTGAGTTATGAGCGATAAATTATTCCCAGCATAGGTATGTTTAGCAGTTTTTTCAGTATTCAGCAACGCCAGTCCACACCCTGCGGTCAGCCCTGCGGGTTCGGGGGGTCGCAAAACTCCTTCGGAGACGCTACGCGAACGACGGGAACCGCCAAGACTGCGACCCCCTCACCGCAGCAGCGTCTACAAATCGGGGAACCGAAAGACTTTGCCGACTGGTTAGCGGATCTCCTCTGCCAGAAGAGTCCACAAGTGGCGTGATGTTCACGCTGCTGGCTCCTTGAGACTACTTAAATTATTTGATGATTTGGAGTTTCAAGAGGTAAAGTTATTGCGGTAAATTATCAAGTTCTTTGCTATTGGCCGTAAACTGGATATCTACGTAAAGGGCACTCATCCAGATAATATGGGATTTTGAAACATAACGTGTGGGCACCTCCCGTCCTCAGCCAAGAGGAATCAATCCACAGAAGCAGTAAATCGCTTCTTGTGCGTACTTGGAGTCAAAAATACCAGAAATACAGAGACGAAGCATGAAAGTTACCCAGGAGAAACTTCCCGCCAGCCAAATTGGTCTGGAAATAGAGATTACGCCAGAAATTACCAAGCAAACTTACGAACAGGTAATTAAAAACTTAGCAAGTACTACAACTATTCCTGGGTTTCGTAAAGGCAAGGTGCCTCGGCAGATATTGCTACAGCGCCTGGGCGTAACTCGAATCAAAGCCGCAGCGTTGGAAGAACTAATTCAAGATGGCGTTGAGCAAGCACTCAAACAGGAAGAAATTCCGGCAATTGGTCAGCCACAATTGCGGACTTCGTTTGAGGAATTGATTAATAATTATGAACCAGGAAAACCCCTGACGTTTGCGGCGGCGGTAGATGTAGAACCAGAAGTTAATCTGGTGCAGTACACAGGTTTGCAAGCCAAAGCCGAGGAAATCAAGTACGACTCTAGTCGGATTGATGAAGTCCTGGAGAAGGAACGGGAAGAATTAGCCACACTGATTCCTGTAGAAGGACGCGCCGCCCAAATTGGTGATGTAGCCGTAGTTGATTTTAAAGGTGTACTAGCAAAAGGTGAAGGCGAAGACGAAACAGCCGAACCAACACCAATTCCGGGAGCTGAAGCCACAGATTTTCAACTCGAGTTACAAGAAGATAAGTTTATTCCCGGCTTTGTTTCTGGCATGGTAGGGATGAATCCTGGAGAAACCAGAGAGGTTTCGGCTCAGTTTCCAGATCCTTATGCCAACGAAGAGTTAGCTGGAAAAGCCGCAACTTTCACAGTGACGCTCAAGGAATTAAAGGAAAAAGAACTCCCAGAACTGAATGATGACTTTGCCCAGGAAGTTAGTGACTTTGACACCTTAGATGAACTGCGTGCGTCTCTAGAAGAGCGATATCAAAAAGAGGCTGAGGAAAAAACTAAATCGAACCAGCAGGAAGCCTTATTAGCCGAACTGCTCAAATACGTGGAAGTTGACTTGCCAGAAACCATGATTGAGAAAGAAATAGACACAATGCTGACGCAAACAGCCGTGCGACTTTCTCAGCAGGGATTGGATGTGAGAAAGTTGTTTACGCCAGATATTATTCCTCAATTGCGGGAGCGATCGCGCGATGAGGCTATTGAACGCCTCAAACGGTCTTTGGGATTACTGGAAGTCAGCAAACGCGAGTCCATTGAGGTCACACCCGCAGAAATTCAAGCCAAAGTCACAGAACTGATGCAGCAGTACGCAGACCAAGACATTGATGAAGATAGACTTCAATCAGTGGTGGAAAACGAACTGTTAACTGAAAAAATCATCGATTGGCTGCTAGAACACTCATCAGTAGAACTAGTACCCGAAGGCTCTTTGAGTGTTGCTGAGGAAACAGAATCCGAACTTGTCGAGTCAGAGACAACTGAACCTCAGACCGAGGAACAAAGTACCGAAGTTAGTACATCATGAGTGCTGAATGCTTTTGAAAGTGCTTCCTTCCTGAGTGCTGAGTATGAAAAATGTTGACTCAGCACTGAAAAATTTAAGGAATCTTCAAGAAATAACGGCATCTGTGATCGCCTTAGCTTGATACTGACTTACACGGAAGCAATATAGATGAGGCATAATGGTTAACACATAGCTCAAATAAAATTGCATCCGTAAAAAAAGGCAGTGATCACTGCTGCCAAACCTGTCCTAACTTACTGTCAAATGTTCTTATATGCTTTTATCGCAGTCGGGAAATCACCCCATCAGCAGTTTAAGTCGAATAGAAATTAGCTCCCATTTGAGCAGCCCTACCAACATCGTACCAATGGTGGTAGAACAGTCTGGTATGGGAGAAAGAGCGTTTGACATCTACTCCCGCCTGCTGCGAGAGCGGATTATATTTTTGGGCACTCCCATAGATGATGCTGTTGCCAATTCAATTGTTGCCCAATTGCTGTTCCTAGATGCCGAAGACTCAGAAAAGGACATTCAACTGTACATAAACTCTCCTGGCGGCTCCGTCTACGCAGGGATGGCAATTTATGATACAATTCAGCAAATCCGTCCCGATGTTGTTACTATATGTTTTGGATTAGCCGCCAGCATGGGGGCATTCCTATTAGCAGCCGGATCTGCTGGTAAACGGATGTCTCTACCTGACTCTCGCATTATGATTCACCAACCATTAGGTGGTGCCCAAGGTCAAGCCATTGACATAGAAATTCAAGCGAGAGAAATCCTTTATATTAAGGCTAAGCTAAATCAGTTACTGGCTCATCACACTGGTCAAGCCTTAGAAAGACTTGAGGCAGATACTGAACGCGACTTTTTTATGTCGGCAGAAGAGGCAAAGAATTACGGTTTGATTGATCAGGTCATCTCCAGACAAAATCTTCCCACCGCAGGGGAAAACGTCACCATTCTGAAATAAGAGGCTGGTATGTCTAAGTACGACTCCCATTTAAAATGTTCATTTTGTGGCAAGTCTCAAGAGCAGGTGCGTAAATTAATCGCAGGTCCGGGAGTCTACATCTGCGATGAATGCGTTGACTTGTGTAATGAAATCCTCGATGAGGAGTTACTCGACACCAGCAGTGCGGCGTCACAACCAGCACCAAGGTCAGAGCCACCTCAAAAACGCCGTGCCCGCTCTTCCAGTCTTTCGTTTAATCAAATTCCCAAACCCAGAGAGATTAAAAAGTATCTGGACGAACACGTCATTGGTCAAGACGAAGCCAAGAAAGTGCTGTCAGTGGCAGTTTATAACCATTACAAACGACTGGCAGTAATTCAATCTAAAGGCAATGGTAAAAATGCTGCCGACGATGCGGTCGAACTGCAAAAATCCAATATTTTGTTAATTGGCCCGACTGGTTGCGGTAAAACCCTCTTGGCGCAAACCCTAGCCACAATTTTGGATGTACCCTTCGCTGTGGCTGATGCCACGACACTAACAGAAGCAGGGTACGTAGGTGAAGATGTCGAAAATATTTTGCTGCGACTATTGCAAGTGGCAGATTTAGATGTAGAGGAAGCCCAGCGAGGAATTATCTACATTGACGAAATTGATAAAATCGCTCGCAAGAGTGAAAATCCCTCAATTACACGCGATGTCTCTGGTGAAGGTGTGCAGCAAGCTTTACTGAAAATGTTAGAGGGAACAGTCGCCAATGTACCACCTCAGGGAGGACGCAAGCATCCTTATCAAGACTGCATTCAAATTGATACCAGCAACATTCTGTTTGTTTGTGGTGGTGCGTTTGTGGGTTTAGAGAAGGTGGTAGAGCAGAGAGCGGGCAAAAAGTCAATGGGTTTTGTGCAACCAGGTGAAGGTCAATCCAAAGAAAAACGGGCTGCTGATACTCTCCGTCATCTCGAACCAGATGACTTAGTAAAGTTTGGCATGATTCCCGAATTTATTGGACGAGTGCCAATGGTAGCAGTGGTAGATCCGTTGGATGAAGAAGCGCTAATGGCAATTTTGACAGAACCACGCAGTGCGTTGGTGAAACAGTACCAAAAATTGCTGAAAATGGATAATGTCCAATTAGACTTTAAGCCAGATGCCCTGCGAGCGATCGCGCAAGAAGCCTACCGCCGGAAAACTGGTGCTAGGGCGCTGCGAGGCATTGTGGAAGAATTGATGCTTGATGTCATGTACGAGTTACCATCTCGTAAAGATGTGACTCGCTGCACTGTCACGCGAGAAATGGTTGAGAAGCGCTCCACTGCTGAATTGATAGTACATCCGTCTTCTCTGCCTAAGCCAGAATCAGCTTAGTAGTCATTAGTCATTGGTGAACCAGTGCGGTCTTGGGGGTTTCCCTCATGAGCAACTGGTGAACCTGAAGGGTCATTGGTCATTAGTAATTGACTTTTGACTTCTGGCTTTTGACTTTTGACTTTTGACTTTTACAATATGCCTTATATTTGTGTTCGTGGCGTTGAGCATTACTATGAGTGGGTGAAAAAACCATCTGGTTCCTTGGTAAAGCCAGTGATGGTTTTTATTCATGGTTGGGCTGGTTCAGCTAGGTACTGGAAAAGTACGGCTGATGCTTTAGTAGACCAATTTGATTGTTTACTCTACGATTTGCGGGGTTTTGGGCGTTCTCGTGGTAAACCCACCGTAGCCCAAGCAGGTGAATCTGTTGTCGAGTCTCAGTCAACTCTAGAAAAATCAGAGGCCATCAAAGAATTAACTTATGAATTAGAGGAGTATGCCGAGGATTTAGCAGCTTTGTTAGATGAGTTGCAACTCCAGCGTGTTTACATTAATGCTCATTCAATGGGTGCATCTATTGCTACATTGTTCTTCAACCGCTACCCTCAACGCGTAGAACGAGGAATTTTAACCTGTAGTGGGATTTTTGAGTATGACGAAAAAGCCTTTACTGCTTTTCATAAATTTGGCAGCTACGTAGTCAAATTCCGTCCTAAATGGTTAGGGAAAATACCATTTGTTGACCGAATGTTTATGGCGAGATTTTTACATAGCCCTATACCAAATGCTGAGCGTCAGGCTTTTTTACAAGATTTTCTCGAAGCAGATTATGATGCAGCCTTAGGGACAATTTTTACTTCAGTCAGTAAGGCACAATCGGAATTAATGCCGGATGAATTTGCCAAGTTGACAGTACCAACTTTGCTGATATCTGGAGAATATGACCAGATTATTCCTGCCAAGATGGGACGGCAAGCCGCCGCACAGAATGATCAAGTTGAGTTTGTGATGATTCCCAATACAGCACATTTCCCGATGTTGGAAGATGCACCAACTTACCTGCGACGGGTGCGAGAGTTTTTGCAAGTTACCGCATCAGAACCACAAGCGAGTTAACTGAGTCTGAAGGGTTCGCCATAGCTTTCATGAAAGCAAACTTGGTCGAGAGAAAAGCGTCCTCCGTACTGTTTAAGGGGTTCATCAGCATAGCCGAGTGCCAGTAAACAGCAAACATCAACTTCCTCAGGAATTTGGAATGTTTCCTTGACTTGAGTACTGACAAATCCTTCCATGGGACAGCTATCAACTCCAAAACTTTTGGCCACAATCATCATATGGGCTACGGCTAACATGGTGTGGCGATTAGTCCACGCCTCCATTGTGGTAAAGCTGGGATGATTAGCAAAGAATTCGGGGATGCTGGAACGCATATAATTGGCGTAGCTATCGGTCATCATTCCATTCTCTTCCCCTAGATGGATGACAGAGGCGATATTTTCCCTATTACTTACACGGCGATCGCCACAACAAATTAATACTACTGGCGCTTCACCCACTTGGCGCTGGTTAAAAGCACATTGTTGGAGTTTATCTTTGTTTGCTTGCTCCGTAACGAGAATAAATTGCCAAGGCTGGAGGTTAAAGCCCGATGGTGCTTGTATTCCTAGTTGCAGGATTTCTTGCAAAATCGCTTCAGGAATGCGATCGCTTTTGAACGCTCTAGCTGCACGACGCTGTTTAATTGCTTCTATCAAACCAACATGAGGTTGCATTTCTACAAACATAAAAAACTTTAACTTAAATGTGTCTGCCTATACCATATTCCTCCTATCTATGTTTTTTCTCTTCTACCTATGGGTTAACTCAAACCTAGTTCGCGTTTTAACAAGTTAATCGAGCTAGTGCCGATGTAGTTTTCCACCTTAATCAGCTTAGGTGGACGAATAATATCTTCAAGAGATGCCTGCACTGCTGCTTGCACTGCGGGAAAACTGGCTTGATCACTGATAATGACTTCAGCGCGTCTGACAATCGCTTGCAGTTTGTAAGCATCTTTGGGTTGTGAAGTCATCACCAATAGTTCATCTCCTCGTAAACCGTGGAGAATAACTTCGGCGGCGCGGGCAATTCCCGAACTGAGGCTGACTATGCCTACACAATTTTCTTTTGGCAAGGTTTTCAGCAAATTCAGTTCTTTAGTGTAGTCATAGATATCCAGAGGAATCACACGTACAGCTTTCGGTGCAGCGATCGCTTCCACATCACCGATAAAATATCGACTTGTAACTACTGTTGCCGAGTTAGTTTTATCTAGTACAGCTGTTAGTTCTTCCATCGCTACCAACTGTACTGGTATTTTCAGAGCCAGTTCTAACTCATACACCATTAATTCACCAGCGCCGATGTCATGAGTGGGCACTGCAACCAGCACTTGGGCGCTACAACGCAAGCGCCAGTCAATTTCCGCTAAAAATAGTTCCCGTGCTTGATTGAGTGAGTAGCCTTGAGAGAGCATTTCGTCAAGTGCTTGCTGCACAAGTTTATAGGCATCGTCGGGATGTTTTTTCACAATGGGGGATTGCAGTCTGCTACCACCTTCATGACCCTGGGCGCGGACATAAATTCCCGAACCAGCCAGACTTTCCACAAACCCGTCTTCTTCCAACTGGCGGTAAACCTTGCTAATGGTATTGCGGTGTAACCCAGTTTGCATTGCTAGTGCCCGTGTGCTTGGCAATTTGTAACTAGGCGGATATTGCCGGGAGGCGATCGCAAACCGGATTTGATTAAATAGTTGGGTTGATGCCGGAATTTCACTGTCTGGCTGAATACGGAATTGAATCATCACCAAACCTCTTGAAGACTAAGACGGGCAAATGACTAGTACCGCTTTACGTAATTCTTAATTCGTAAGGGTTTTAGCATTTTAAATGGCTGGCTGATTAAAGCCAACCTTTACTAGCTGTATTTGTTACATGTCCAATATTTTATTTACACATAGGTTTTTTAGGTGGAAATTTCTCATGCGCTCACTTTATAGTGATGAATAATTTGATGGGAATCGCCTGGATATACTGGCATAGTTATATCAAATAATCACCTAGCCAATTACATTGCATCGGTAAAATTTTTATGTCAGAGCAAGTAATAGATACCACAACGGTTAAACTTTCGCAAGATAATTTCCTAGTATCTGCTTACTTAGCACAGCCGCAAGCATCTGGATCTTACCCAGGAGTTGTGGTGTTACAGGAAATTTTTGGTATTAACGATCACATTCGAGAAGTTACAGAACGGATTGCCAAACTAGGATATGTGACGATCGCCCCCGCACTCTTTCAACGTCAAGCCCCTGGTTTTGCCACTGGCTACACCCCCGAAGATATTGAAATTGGTAGGGGATACGCGATGCAAACTCAAGCATCCGAGTTATTGAATGATATTCAATTGGCAATTGATTATCTGAAAAGCCTGCCGCAAGTGAACAAAGATGGCTTTGGCTGTATTGGCTTTTGTTTTGGTGGTCATGTAGCATATCTTGCCGCTACCTTACCAGATATCAAAGCTACTGCTTCCTTTTATGGTGCTGGCATTACTACCCGGACACCAGGAGGTGGCGCTCCCACTGTCACGCGCACCCCAGAAATAAAAGGCACACTATATGCCTTCTTTGGGATGGCAGATGCCAGTATTCCCGTAGAACAGGTAGATGAGATTGCCGCAGAGTTAGAAAAATACAACATTTCTCATCATGTGTTTCGCTACGATGGAGCTGACCACGGATTTTTCTGTGACCGTCGTGGCAGCTATAATCCTAAAGCCGCAGCTGATGCTTGGGAGCAGGTAAAACAACTCTTTGGCAGTGTGTTAAAAGCATAGAGAAAAAGCATGGCGGAAGTTCCCAGCTTGGGGTCTATGCAAAATGACACCAGTTGCTACAACGGACGGAACTTCCCTGTGGGTAAAGCCTGCGGCGCGGCTATGCCCGTCAGAGCTTGACACCACTTTGCTGATGCGGGGCAGGAAAATTGTCCACCGCAACGCACTGGCTTCCCCATGCCATAATTACAGGCATATCCAACTAACACTCCCACCTATCCGGACTTTGTTAGGCGTTTAGTAAAACTCCAGTGGCATCAAATCAAATAACAATTTATCTTCAATTGTCATGAACTCCGAATCGAAACTTTCTCAACCAGCCAATTCGTCTTTTACGATGGACGATTTTGCCAAAGCACTAGAAGTACACGACTACCAGTTTCAGAAGGGACAGGTTGTACATGGCAAAGTGTTTCAACTTGACCATGATGGAGCTTATGTTGATATTGGTGGCAAGTCGTCAGCTTTTCTTCCCCGCGATGAGGCTTCTTTGAGAGCAATTACCGATTTATCGGAGGTGCTGCCGTTGCAAGAGGAACTAGAGTTTTTGATTATCCGAGATCAGGATGCAGAAGGTCAAGTCACCCTTTCGCGCAAGCAGTTGGAAATTCAGCAGGTCTGGGAACGACTGGCACAAATGCAGGAAAATGGCCAGACAGTGCAAGTCAGGGTCATGGGTGTAAATAAAGGTGGTGTCACCGTTGACCTGCTGTCTTTACGGGGATTTATTCCGCGATCGCACTTGGCTGAACGGGATAATTTAGAAGGACTCAAAGGTCATACTTTGACTGTGGGTTTTTTGGAAATTAATCGTAACACCAATAAACTCATCCTTTCCCAACGCTTGGCAACTCGTTCTAGCAGTTTCAGCTTGTTAGAACTAGGTCAGCTAGTAGAAGGTAAAGTTACTGGCATTAAACCTTTTGGGGTATTTGTCGATTTAGATGGTCTCAGTGCCTTACTACATATCAAGCAAGTGAGCCAAAAATTCATTGAATCCCTAGAAAAAGTTTTTCAAGTTGGTCAAATCATTAAAGCTGTAATTATTGACTTGGATGAAGGAAAAGGTCGGGTAGCTCTTTCTACCAGAGTTTTGGAAAACTTCCCAGGTGAAGTACTAGAGAACTTTGAGGAAGTGATGGCTTCAGCCGAAGCGCGTGCGAATCGAGCTAATAACAAAGCATCTGAATAAGCGATCGCCATTAAATTTCACGCCAAAATACTGAGTTTTTCTGTGTGCCTTTGTGTCTTGGCGTGAGATCCTAAAAGCAATTTTTCCTGGTAATAGCTTGCTTGGAGTATCTGCCAAGTATCTTCAGTAAAGGCAAATGTAATTAACCCAAGTAATTTGCTCCAACCGTACAACACAGATTCTGAGGTAGCTTGCCTAAATTCTTGTGCAAAAAATTCTGCCCACCACTGGGGAGCCTGGTTTCTGTAGGCATAGTCATGTTGCTGGCGCCAACGCTTGCGCCATTTGATAAAGTTGGTTGTAGTAGGTGGCGTTACTCCTAAGATTGGCGGAAAATCGGCATAGCTGACAAACTTACTCACACCCTGGGCATGGACATAAACCACATATCGCCAGCATTCAACTACATATATATCTTGCAAGCTAATTCTGTACATCAAGCAAATTGCTTCTTCCGTGACAAACCGTGATAGTTGATGAGAGATTAACGATTTGTGGACAATTTTCGATTCACGGATAGCAAGCGCTTTTCGCTGGAGTGATGATACCATAAAAATGTCTGTAAAGCGGGTAGATTTTGCCCTGTCAATGGATAGGGGTGAAGACATGATCCGTTTTACCGGATACGTATTGTCAATCATGCGATCGCCCTTCAGTTTCCTAGGCCAAAGGGTGATCGTTTTATATGATACAATCATTCAGCGACTCATACAAGTCATTGAATAAACAAATTATGGGAATGATTCGGCTGAAGATTCGCGAGTTTGCTGCCCAAAAAGGTTGGACATTGAAAGAAGTATCTGACCGTTCTGGTGTAGTTTACAGCACTCTGAGAACTTATGCGCGATCGCCTGGATTGGCAACTGTGGATTTTACCGCTATTCAGAAGTTGGCAAAAACTTTTGATGTGATGATTGAAGAATTAGTTGAGACCGTACAGGAATAGATAAGTAGGTAGGCACAAATAAAATCAACTATGTAAAGAAATATGAATCAGCTTAAAACCCTCTTCCCTTCTGCCTCCTGCCTTCTGCCTTCTGCCTTATCCTAGCGATAAATTTTCCCACCCACCTACTTAATTATTAAACAGAAACCTGCAACTGTTGCTCAGAAATCCAAGTACCGTGGAACCCATAGGGCACTCTTTGGGGAATGATTACCCGTGCTATCGGTTCAGAGGTGACATCTTGAGCGTTGATCACTACAAGCTCAGAAGTTTCTAAATCCTCATCATAAACAAAAGTAACCAACCAGCCATCATCTTCAGCTGTTGCATTCAGGCTCGGAGCAAACACAGTTTCACCCCCATAGCGTCCCCGTCCGAATTCATGGGTATGGGATTTGCCATTGCTCAGGTCATACTTGATTAAACCATCGAACAATGGTAAAGAATTCTTCGCCATCCTGCCAGCATAACCATATCTCGTTAGTTGCCCCAAGTAGTTTTCGTTGATGCGAGGAAACTCCGCAGGTACATCGTCTAACATTTCCTCTTGTACCTTGCCTGTGCTGAGGTTAAATCGCCAGCGATGCAGACGGGGGATATCAGCTTCCAAATCGGGTTGGGAATTACTAGCATTTAAGACGGTGGTAGCATTCATCCGACAGGCAACTAGTACTATTTCATCTTGAACTTCATAGGCGTTGAGGGTATGAAAGACGTAGCAAGGAGAACTTTCAAACCAGCGAATATTACTATTATCGCCATAACGGGGGACAATACCAAAACGACTGGGGCGATCGCGCTCAAACATCATTAAAGATTCTCCCCGTTGCATTCTTTCTGGGTTGAAAGTCAGGGGTAAATCCATAAATATCGTGTAATTTTCCGTGATGGCAAAATCGTGCATCATCACTCCCATTGGCAGGTTAATTGGCACTGTTCGCAGCAACTCACCTGCTGCTGACACTATGCTGTATTGCAAGTATGGTGGGGTGAACGAGTAACCAAAGAACATCATTTCGCCGATGTCTGGGTCTACCTTTGGATGAGCTGTGAAAGCAGAAACTAGCTTACCGTTGTAAGTATATTCACCTTTTGTCTCTAAATCAGGAACTTTGATAGCGTGAGGCGCACCGCCTTCATTTAATGCCAACACCTGACCAGCGTGCCAAACTAAGGCTGTATTGGCAGTATTTTTGTATGCACCATGAGGATTATCCATCTGCGGCGGTTCTAATAACCCAGACCATACAGCTTTTCCTGCGGCTTGTTCTATTTTCCATGCTTGTGTCTGCACATAGCGATTGCTATAACTAGCTTGACCGTTGCTAATCCTCACACCGTGCAACATCCCATCGCCATCAAACCAGTGATACTGGCCAATCGGTGACCATTGAGGATTAGGGCCATTCCGCACAAACATTCCTGATAGGTTGGCAGGTAACTCACCTATGACTTTTAAATTGTCGGTGGTGATTTCTGCACGGACTGGCGCAAAATTGCTATTAAGATAAGGATTGATTGCTGTTATTGCCATTGTGTTGATTGTGAGAGCGAGTGAATCTGATAGTGGCACTTTGTTTAATAATATTAGCGATCGCCTTGATGGTGCTGCGTAATACATCAGAAAGTCAAAAGGTAAAATGTTGTACTTCTCTGGTACATTACTTAAATCAGCGGCGATTTTTTTATGATTCCTGTTATTGAAACGATTTTTCTTCGTCAAATGGCTTCAGGCGATCGCCTATTTCTGCAAGTTTACAAATTTATTGGCGCTCATTCAGGTAAAAAAGTTTATATTCAATCTAATTTGCATGGAGCAGAAATTGCTGGGAATGCCGTTATTCATCAACTAATTGAATTTTTGCTGTCGATCAATGATACTGATTTAATTGGAGAAATTTGGCTGGTTCCTGTTTGTAATCCTATGGGAACTAACGAACGTTCTCATAGTTTTTCTCCAGGGCGATTTTGTGTCTACGAAGCTAAAGACTGGAACCGGATTTTTTGGGATTACGAGAAAGAAGCTGATGATTTAGTAGCCTTTACTAAATCTCAACTTCAGATTAATCAAGAGGTCGTCCGACAAAATTATCTAACTATAATTCAGCAAGAATTGACGAAAATTTTAGAAAAAATTAATTCTCCTAGTAGCGTACCTTACACTGAACGTTTTCGCTACCAGCTACAATCTCTCAGTTTAGATGCAAATTATTTGATTGATTTACATAGTTCGACAAATCAAGGTTTAAACTACCTTTATTACTTTCCTCATCAGGAAGTAAGTGCCAAATATTTCCTGTTTGATTTCGGTATCTTACTAGATAAATATGATGGGGATGCCTTTGATGAGGCTTTTATCAAACCTTGGTTAGCTTTAGAAGCTTGTTTTAAAAGCCTGGGGAGAGAAATTAAATTTGATGTGGAAGCTTGGACGCTGGAACTAGGAACAGGAATGCAGATGCACCCGGATTCAGTTACCAAAGGTGTGCAGAGTGTGAAAAACTATTTAGCACAAAAAGGGATATTGCTAACTTCTGACTTAACTCTCAAGACAACATATCAGGAAATGATTTTTGCAGTCAGCAGCAAAAGAAAAAAATATTACGCGATCGCCGGTGGCATGATTCAATCAAGAGTGGAATTGGGTACTGTTGTGAAGACAGGAGAAAGACTGTATCAAATTCTCAGTTTTAATAAAGCAGGTAAATTACCAACTGTGATTGATATCTGTGCTGAACAAAATGGATTTGTTTATGAGATTTCCACCAATCAAGCTGTAAATCAAGGTGAGTTTGTTTTGGGCATTCTTCAGTAGATTCTCTTTGATACTGAGAACTTAATTATCATAAAGATTACCACTACATCAATTATCAGTACATATTAGCAATCCATCTCTTATACTTTAGAATCTTTATAGGTACGTCATTAGTAGATTAAACTAAAACAAGGGCAGTCCCTCAAAAATGCCAGGGTGAAATTATGTTTGTTACGTATCTTCGAGAAAAATCAACTCATCTGATCTGTAAAATATGACGGTGGAGCTAAAGGTGACTAGTATTGAGAATCACATCTCCTCTTTTTCAGGAGAAGTATCTATCCCCCAGGCTCCTCCTGACTTTAAATCAGGTTTTATCGGCATTATCGGTCGCCCAAATGTCGGTAAATCTACTTTGATGAATCAATTAGTAGGGCAAAAAATTGCTATTACATCACCAGTAGCACAAACTACACGCAATCGTTTACGAGGGATTTTAACTACACCAGAAGCACAGTTAATTTTTGTAGACACACCAGGAATTCATAAACCCCATCATCAATTGGGGGAAGTGTTGGTGCAAAATGCCAAAATTGCCATCGATTCAGTAGATGTGGTGCTATTTGTGGTGGATGGAACAGTCGCTTGTGGTGCAGGCGATCGCTTTATTGCGGATTTGCTGACTCGCAGTGAAACACCTGTAATTTTGGGTTTGAATAAAATCGATGAACAATCACCAAATTACCAAGTAATAGATGATAGTTACCGAGCGCTGGCTGAAGTTAATCAATGGCCGACAGTAAAATTTTCTGCCAAAACTGGTACTGGATTACCACAACTGCAAAACTTATTAATTGAACATTTAGAAACCGGGCCATTTTACTATCCTCCCGACTTGGTAACTGACCAGCCAGAACGCTTTATTATGGGTGAATTAATTCGCGAACAAATATTACTGTTGACGCGTGAAGAAGTTCCCCATTCAGTAGCGATCGCTATTGACAAAGTGGAAGAAACACCCACCATTACCCGTGTGCTGGCAACTATACACGTTGAGCGAGATTCCCAAAAAGGAATTCTCATTGGTAAAGGTGGCTCGATGCTCAAAGCCATTGGGAGTGAAGCTCGTGAACAAATCCAAAAGTTAATTTCTGGCAAAGTCTATTTAGAACTGTTCGTGAAAGTGCAGCCAAAATGGCGACAATCTCGCATGAGTTTGGCAGAGTTGGGTTACCGTGTGGAAGAATAAAAATAATTCGTAATGCCTCTTTCAGAGGAGCTTCGCTAACGTAATTCGTAATTCGTAATTAATCATTTAATTACGAATTTTTTTACTATGAACTTTTGATAGTAGATAAAATGTCTCCCGATACTGGTTATCCTTTAAATCTATCAACCGATGTTTCCCGGTTACGGGTGTTAATTGTTGAAGATGATCCTATGATGCAACTAGGATTAGAACAGTCTTTAATGGCACATCCTCAGTTAGAGATTGTGGGACAGGTAGAAGATGGTTATTTGGGTGTACAAGCAGCACTGAAATTAAAGCCTGATTTGGTAGTCATGGATATTGGCTTACCGCGACTTGATGGAATTGCAGCGACACAACAAATCAAGGCAGCATTACCAGCAACTCATGTGGTAATGTTAACATCCCATACAACACAGACAGAAATTATCGCGGCACTGTCTAGCGGTGCTGATGCGTATTGTATCAAAGGTGCGAGTGTAGAGCGCCTCTTAAGTGCGATCGCTGCCGCAGTAGATGGTGCAGCTTATCTTGATCCCCAGATTGCGCGACAAGTAATCGATAATCTCAAACCTCCTTCAGTTCCAGGAAATACCGCTAATTTGTCTGGACGTGAATTAGAAGTGTTGAAACTAATGGTAGAAGGATTGAGTAACCCAGAAATAGCAGAAAAACTCTATCTCAGTCCCAACACCATTAAAACTCACGTCAGAGGGATTATGAACAAACTAGCAGTAGACGATCGCGTACAAGCAGCAGTTGTGGCTTTGCGTTCTGGGTTAGTTTAACGAAGTCAGAAGTTCGGAGGAAGGAGGACGAAAAATACTCATACCTTCTTTCATCTTCCTTCTTCCTTATTTTTTAATTTACAAGATATGACGACGTTCTAAGTAATAGATATCTCTAATTCGCCGCAAATCTGCTTCTACTTCCATAGCCGTTTTACGTCTGGCTGATTGTGGTTGTGGTTTTTGGCGATCGCGAGTCACAACTAATTTACAGTCAGACTGAGGCTGAATCCAGAACCAGTGTTTCTAGGCGATCATACAATTTTGGGGATTTACTTATGTGTTAAAAAGGGTGAAAGTTACTCAACTTGCTAAATCCCCACTCCCTGACTTAATGTTGATGCACCCTTTCTAATAGCCACATAGAAGCAACAACACCCACAAAATGAGCAGCAATACCATTGATGTTAGCTACTACTATGAACACATCAAGCGCTCGAATAATTTTATTGGGGTCAGTAATTGCTACTCCTGGTGGTTGAGATACAGCTTTTGCCACTAGCACACTTACACTTACGCCAGCACCCAAGATGGTGATTAATAATCCTACTAAACCTACCATTATTCCCAGTCGGATGGCTCTAGTTGTATCCGCCTTACTGGGATGCAAAGTCGGATTAGGATTTGCTAAACGTCTACCTATACGGGTGTAACGAAAATCCCAAAATACGCCAAATAACAAAACTAAAATTCCAGATATAGCCCAAAATATACCAATTCCCAAACCTGGATTCGAGCGATCGGCAAATTCACGACCAGTAGCAGCAAATAATAGAGATAAGCCAGAAACTAGAGCTAGCGCTAATTGCACCCATAAGGTAATCCAACCCGTCAGGCGAATATTATGAGCAATTCTTTGAAGTGGATGAGATGGTACTAGCGATCGCCCTTGTGTTTCCGTTTCAGTTTGTATATTCTTTTCCATCAGAATTGCCGTCTTATACCCCAAATATCAACAGTATTTCTACGTGCCCACCGTACACCCCCATCCACGGACAGAATTACCTCATAACCTTGGGGAAGAGATTAAAAAACCTCGTCAAGTTACAACATCTGATGGCAAATTATCAAACTCCGGGATGATGAGAAATCTGCCAATAAATTGACAAAATGCCCCTATTAAACGTGATATTTAAGCGATAGGCAGCAAATCGCAGAGGATAAGGGGCATGATTAGATCGTGGATGGTGATTGGGGGTGTGGCGTTCTTGGTAGCCTTGGCGGCTAACTTAATTACACCGAGCGATCGCCAGTGGTTCAAGCGCTTACAAAGACCGAGATGGTTAACCTTTGAGGTAGCAATTCCCGTTATCTGGACTGTAATCTTTGTTTGTGGTGCTTGGTCAGCTTATATTGTCTGGGAAAGTAACCCAGGAACCATCAGTACTTGGATACTTATGGGTTTCTACTTACTCCTAGAAATTGTCACCATCGCCTACACCCCTGTAATGTTCCGGCTGCGTAGTCTGCGGGTAGGTACAATTCTCGGTGGCACAGGTTTTATTATTGGTCTTGTATTGACACTGGCAGTCTTACCTATTTCCACTTCAGCAGCACTATTACTAGTTCCTTATTTACTGTGGAGTCCCATCGGTACTTATACCACCTGGCAAATGATTAGCCTCAATCCTCAAGATGCTTAAAGGCGATCGCACCGTTAAAATTAGATTTACTTAAGCCCGTCGAGAAATGGGAGAATCTATTAAAACATACGTCAAATTAGCCAGGCGATCGCTAAAAAGCAATTGATATCCAGCGATTTAATTTTATGGGATAGTAGCCAACGCGCCGTTAAAGCTAATCTAGGTTCACCAGATGGACTAAGGAGTCAGGAGTTAGAATCATTGTGTGATGTTGTTTAAATAAGTAACTAGGCGAATAGCAAAATGCAAACTTTAAAAGCTATCTATGAAAATGGTGTATTTCGCCCTTTAGAAAAACTTGAATTGGCTGAAGGGCAATCTGTCCAACTAATAGTTGACACGACTAATCCTATTACTGCTCAAGAAATGCTACAACTAGCATCTGAAGTGTATGAGGGATTGTCAGAAACGGATATTGATGAAATTGAAGAAATTGCCTTAAAGCAAGATTATTTTTTTGTAGATAGAACTGAGGAATGAGTCAAGAGGAAGTTCTTTTAGATACTGATACGCTGTCAGCAATTATGCGTCAAAATCCGCTTGTCATTCCTAAAGCTCAAGCATATCTAGCTCAACCGGCTACACAAATAAAACCTGTGACAAAGTAAAATGTGAAGCTAAACTACAAACAATAAGGATGTGCAATTAATATGCAAATTACTATAGAAATTCCCGAAGAAATCGGTAACCAGTTACAACAAACCTGGCAAGACTTACCCCAAAAAATTTTAGAATCTTTAGCATTAGAAGCTTATAGAAGTGGCATAATGACTTCTGCACAAATTCAACAGTTATTACACTTTTCTTCTTGGTGGGAAACCGAACAATTTCTTAAACAATCTCAAGCTTATCTTGATTATACAGAAAATGATTTGGAGCAAGATATCCAAACCCTCCATCAGATATTATCAAAATGATTGTCATTGCAGATACCTCTCCGATTTGTTATTTAGTTTTAATCGGACAGATTGAACTTCTCCCCCAATTATTTGGTAAAATTCTGATTCCTCAAGCTGTTTATGCTGAATTAGTTGCAGATGGCGCACCTCCTCAGTTGCAATCTTGGATTAGCACTTCTCCAAATTGGTTAGAAGTTTGCTCAATTTCTCTGAAAGATGATCCGCTTTTAGCCAATCTTCATTTAGGCGAAAAGGAAGCAATTTTATTAGCAGAACAATTGAATGCTGAGGTAGTTATTTTAGATGAAAAAGCTGCTCGTAAAGCTGCACAAGCAAAAGGACTACAAATAACTGGATTACTCGGTATTTTAGATTCAGCAGCTAGTCAAAATCTCGTAGAAATGTCGTCTGTGATTATGGATTTACAGAAAACTAACTTTCGTGCTGCTCCGAGCTTATTAAAATCTTTACTAGCTCGTCATCAAAAATTAGATTAAAGGAGGCGATCGCTCATGATTTAGAAAAAATTAAATTAGCCAGGCGATCGCTCTTAAATGATCTAACGAACCAATACCGTTCGGTTAAGCCCCCCAACCCCCAACTTTGGGGGAGGCAGATTTGTGAAAGTCCCCCAGGATTGGGGGATTTAGGGGGCGGATCAAATAACTAAAGCGACTAACCGAAAAGTATTGTCTAACGAACAACAAGATTGTCAGTTACTTAATTAATTTTTTGTAATAATGTTGACAATAATCAGTCCTATCCTGTACTGTTTTAGCTATTGAGTTAGTGTTGTCTACACCACTCACCAGAACCTTGAAAAATGCATAACTTCGTAGACTGGTGTCGATTGCTTGCACAGTAAGGGTTGTAGGCTACAAAATCCACGACTTATGAAATTCATTTGATTAAAGAAAAAAGTGGTGTCGAATTGGGGGTCTGTAAGCTACTCACTGCAAGGCTTCTAGATGTGAACTCTTTACATAGCCTCTTCCCCTCACGGGGATGTAAACTTTGTTGTGTAACAGGAGTTGGGATTTGTGCTGCTGGCTTTACATAGCCTCTTCCCCTCACGGGGATGTAAACGTAAGCATTCGCAGCACTATTTGCATCTGAAGTCTTTACATAGCCTCTTCCCCTCACGGGGATGTAAACACCTACTGCTAAGGTTGAAGGCAAACTTGTTGCTAAACTTTACATAGCCTCTTCCCCTCACGGGGATGTAAACTATTGCATCCAATGAAACGCTTTTCAGCATCAACGACCTTTACATAGCCTCTTCCCCTCACGGGGATGTAAACCTGTTAGTCGTTTCTATTCCGTTCTATTCCGTTCATCCATGTTTTGTCGAACCTTTACATAGCCTCTTCCCCTCATGGGGATGTAAACTTTCAAAGTAAGGATATGATTGATTATTGTTAATCGCTATAAAAACCTATATGGATTGGTTATATTCAATTGATATATCTCACCTTTGGGACTTGATTATTGCCCAAATCCCGACACCTACACCCACCCCTTCACCGACAGTAAACCCTCCCAACTCAAATGAAATTGAACTACTCAAAAGCCAGCTAGAATTTCTTAAAGCTACCAATGGTCAACTAGGGGAAAGCTTTAACAGATTTGTTGCAGCAATGCAATTTACTTTAGTAGTATTTGGCTTTTTGGGTGGGGTTTTAGCCTTTGTTGTCGGTAAAAATGTTGAGGATGCAAAAAGAATAGCGAGTCAATTAATTAACCGAGAAGTAGAGAATAAAATTACAGATTTGGTGCAGTCTGAAGTTGATAGTGTTAAGCGTTCTTTGCAGCGTGAAAGAGTAATTGGTTCTACAGTGGTAGATTATTATTTACCTAGTGATAACCCAACAGAACCGGATGATTGTAAGCTTTTGAAAACCAGAGGTTTCGCAAAAGTTAGGTTTTGGAATCAAAAGAGAAAACCCAAGCCACCAGTCGGAGATATTTTGGTTTTAGATTTAGTAAATTCTAAAATACTGGAAGGACAAGATTTTGCTGGACTATCAAGGGAAGATGCAAAAGATAAACGTGAAGAGAAAGTAAAAAATCAAATCGATTTAGTATTAAATTGGCTGGATAAAGCAACTGTTTTAGTAATTTATATTGATGGATTTTCGGAAGAAGTGAAGAATTTAGCAACGCGAGTTGATTACTATTATGTTGCAGCAAATACTCCCATAACTTTGATAGGTCTAGTTGCAGATTCAGCCTATGTAGCACATGGACAACATAATTTGTAGATTTGGCTTTATTGAGGTTTAATATATTTAATTTTCTTGGGTACTCCATTTTCGATTTCCGTTATTTCCACTATGACTATTTGCCCAATTTTTAATGATGTGTAATGTTTTGGTTCTTTTACTGTTTTAGAGAAAATATTTAATAACTGATAGGTAACTTTATTACCACTAATTCTTGTTATCTCTGCTTCTATTTCATCGCCTATTTGCAAGTTTTGTGATTTAGCTGCTGTTTGAATTTCCATTTGTCGATTTGTTTGGGTAGATTGGTCGAAAGTTTCTAATGTAGCTGCTATAAATAGCCGAGATGACCAACCTAAGATTTCTAACATGGCTTCAGGATTTGACTGGATAGCTAACAGATGTTGGTTGCAAATTTTCTGAATGCTACGATAATATTCAGGTGTTCTATCACTACGTTTTAGGCTTTTACTGTTATCAACTAGTAGTTTTAAATATTTAAAAAAGTTTTCACCGATATTATCTAGATTGTTATTAATTGTAGTACGAAGATAAGCAATAATTTTATTTAACTCAGAGCGAATACCATCTTTTTTAGGTTCAATTTTATCTTGTTCTTGCACAAGTTGGGTGGCGATCGCATAAGCAATTTCCCACATCTTATCTTCTGGTAAACATTCTTTAATTTGCACTGGTTATTATCCTCTTAATTATTATGAGTCTGTTATTAAACCTAGTATTTCTGTTAATTCCTGTAATTGTTTTATCTGTACTAATGCTTGATTAGCAGATTTCATTATGGGTTTTCTAGGCTGATTTGTTGATTGCTTAGGTTCAGGTTGAGGTTTTGCAGATTTGATTACATCTAAAACAAATGTCTGTAAATTATCACCCTCTAAATCTGACGAGGTTGAATTATAAGATAAGTAGCGATTAATATTTAATTGCTCAATTTTAACTACATCTATTTTGAGAGTTCCCATTCCCACGGCTTTACCGCTACCAATTTTTAATCCTAATCGGTTTTCTGGGTCTTGTCCTAAAGCAATTAATAATGTGCCTAATTGCGCTTTGGTTAAATTTGTATAATTTACATAAGTTGTAAATTTTTTACCTAATTCCGCTTGTTGAATCCGAAATGTCGGTTTTACTTCTTCGTTGTAAGTATGGGGATAAAATTTACGTCCGCGAACTTTATTGTTACTGTCATAATAAATTTTTTCACCAGTTTCTAAATCAACAGCATCCGGTTGAGGAGAAAATAAAGGGGGAATCAGTCCTGTTTGAAATCCTGGCTTGTCATTATCAGGGTCATATTGAGCATCATGAAAATGTACTAGTCCTAGCCAACTCATCGCGCCAAATGTGACGCAAGCGGGACAAAGTTTAGTTGTGTCTTTACACTCGCTGTAACCTTCAGGAACTTTTGCATTAGTTTTACACACACAACTTCTGGTAATTGCTTCATATATTGAACGGATAACGCCTTTGAGTGAACTACCAGGAATGATGAGTCGCTGGTTTTGTTGTACAGAAGATTGAATTAAACTAATGGTGGCGACGTATTTAGCTGAATTAGGATCTAGAGTTTGTTGTGCTAAATCGCTACCCATGACTTTGATACCTGAATTTACAGATACGGGTGCAATAACTGTTAAAGTTAAAAATAATTTACCGCTATAACGTTGATTATTTAGTTGATATTTATCATGTCCAAATTTGTCTTGTCCTGAAATATTTATTCTGTGAGGTTTATCTTGAGGTAGAGAAATAAAGTGATAGTTTCTAGCCATATATTTTGATATAATATTTTATGATTTAACAGTTAAAGCAACAAAATGTATAGTTGAAGTCTCAGCATCCTGAAAATAACGCTGACCTAAATTAAGCTTATGAGGATAGCTGAATCCTTTAGGGAATTGAGTTTTATCAAAATCATATAAATATGCTAGGCGATCGCAAGTTTTCCAAGTCTTACCAATAGGGGTAAAATCTGATTCTGTGTTTGGCTGATTTTGACTGAGTAATAACACTTGATAACCAGAATTATTGTGCTTCCAGCGTATCTCTAATTCTGTATTAAACATTTGTCCTTCTGGACTAGGAAACTCTCGTGGTAAATCAGCTCTAATACCACTAACTTTATGTGTCCAACGCAAAAAATAATAACTGGGTTGCTGATAATAATCTTGGAGTAGTTTTCGTAATTCTTCTGAAGATGAGACTTGCTTATATCCCACAAAACTCATGCACTCACCTCTTTTGGTAATAATTCACGCCATTGACGAACAGCGCATTCAAATAAATCTGGAACACCCCTCTCGTCTTCTCCTTTCCAAGTTAACTGCACACCAAAACCATAAGACATTTCTTCAGCAGTAATGATAGTATTTTGTTGATCATTCACAGGAAATTTATAAAGATTTTCGTCTTTTCCTGGTAAAAATGCACCTGCTCCTAATAAAAATGTATTTGGCCAACTTAAATCTTTACCAATAGCGCAAATTTTATCACCTCGTAACTCACAGCCAGGATATTGCACAACAGCTGAATGAAATTGTAATTTCACTGTACCCATACCGCGAGATTTAGCAAAACCAAGACCAAACCAACCATCATTTAAATCGCGTAATACTAAGCCAAGTAATCCCAATTGCGCTAAAGAGAAATTTTTTAAGTGAAGCTTTGTACGAAAATCTCCAGAGGTACAAACTTCATAATTAAATAATGCACCTCGCACAGCAGAACCAAATACTCTATCAATTGCGACTCCATTACGTTCTTCAATTTTCAGAGGTTTAGTTAAATCAGGATAAGCATCTTGAATACGGAAACGACTAGCTATAATAGTATTGCCAAATATTTGGTCAGTAAAAGAAGATTGTTGATAGATTTTGTAAGTTTCATCGTCAGGTAATTTCTTTTTAAATGCTTCTTGTTTGTTAATGTTATCTTTATCTAATGGATTATTTGCCCAAATAATTTGAGGATTAGTTTCAGAAGGTTTATCGCTTCCTACTGTGCGGACAATACGTTCAGCATGAGCGCGAATCGCACCTTTGAGGGAGCTTCCTGGTAGATAAACTGAGTATCCACCTGCGTGGTATGTTTCCACAAATTCCATATTGGGTTTAGTGGGATTTGCACCTTCTTTTCCTGATTTAATGAGAATCGGCCCCACGGGAATAATGCTGAAATCAATTGTACAATGGTTAACTAATCGCTTGTGCATGGTTAAATTTATTCAGTCGTAGTTTGAGTTACGGAATTTGCAGGTATTAAGCATCTTAAATGCCAAATTAAAGCTTGCGTCCAATCATGCTTTAGTGTATTAATTTGTTCTTTTTTATATTGATATTCATTCATATTTCCTGTGACTTGATTTTGTAGATAAGTTAAAAGCTTTTCAGCATCATTTCCAGCATCAAACCATTGCATTTCCTCGATTTTTAAACTGACTACTCCCAAACCACGAGAACGTCCTCCTCCTAGTGGTATCTGTTCGCTTTCAAACTGATGTAGTCCAATCATCAGTAAACCTAATTCCCAGGTTTCTGCATTTTCTACTACTATTTTTAAATCAAAACTTGTGCCAGATGGAACTACTTGAAAATCATAAAGTTTTCCTTCTGCTGCTGTTTCTGTGTCACGGTCAATTGCAACACCGTCACGTTCTTGATATTGTCCAAACCATGTATCACTAGATACTGTTAAATCTCGTACTTGAAATTTACTAGCAATCCAAGGTGAACCAAAAAGACGGGAAATTAAATCTGTTTGCTTGAGTAATTCTTCAGTTAAAACAGCATCGTCTTGATAATCTTCTTTGATTTTTTTGATGATTTGATTGCGACTTTGACTAGTGAAATCAGCAGGGTCTTCAGCCAAACTAATATCAATTCCTCGCAAGAAGCTTTCTAGACGCGATCGCATTGCGCCTTTGAAACTAGCACCAGGTATTAAAGGTTGTTCTAATGCGTCTTTAATTACAGGTAAATCAGCACCTATTGGTTCGGTGGAACGACCAGCACTAATACGTAATGCGGTGACTGTAGAAAGTTTTCCTGTGATTTCTAAGCGATTTTTAAATATATCAAACATAAATTTTACTTTCCATTTTTATGTCTAAATACTTTCAGAAGTGCGAGGTTCAACAACTGATATATTTTCCTCATCTCTTATTTTATTAAGATATAATAAATAACGCGAACCATAACCAATATAGCGACGAATAAGTTGTATCAAAATATCTTTATTATATTCAGATGACCCTGGATTATCGGCAACAATTTGATTAGCTTTAGCTTTAAGAGTTACATTTATATCTCGAATAATTTGAGCAGCAAGAGAATTTTCACCTCTCCCCCACTTTTTATCCCTACCAACTTGATAACAGATAAAATTTTTAATCACTTCTGAACTATCTGTGGTGTCAGCAACTCTCAGCAAATTATTAAACTGTGATTCCTCTAATTTTTTATCCCCAGTTTTACTATATTCACAATTATCTAAAGCTGTTTCAATCGCAATCACCAACTCATCTTCTGCTTGGCGAATGGCTTTTTGCACATTTAGCGCTACTTTGGGGTCTAATCTCTGAGTCATTTTGCATTCTCCCGAAAAACTTGATGAAATTCATGACAAACCTCCACCTGTCCAAAGCCTTCGCAGGTGCGATCGCCTATTCCTTTTGCTTCTATAATTTCTAAAGCTGCATACCATTTATCTTTTTCTGCTGCGGTTGTGCTGAACAGGTACACAGAACCTTTATTCGTCACTAGTTCAACATCTTTCATTAATCCCCAAGCGCTATTCCAGCCGGAACGATATTCATAACTGCTGTAAGCAACGTGCATTTCCAGTGATAAATCAACTTTGGCAAATTCCTTCAGCATATTAGCTGACACTACAGTTGTGCGTTGCCAATTCTCGCTCAGAATAGCATCTGATTGTAAATCGAGTGTGAAAAAAATTCTATCTGTTAATAAATCATGTTGAGGTTGATCAAAAACAGACCAAAGACCCCATCTCTTTTTTAATTCTGCGTTAAACTCCTCAATTCGAGTTTGAATACTTTTAACTGGTGGATTTCCCGGTGTGACTGCAATATTCACCTTTCCTAAACCTCTGGAAGCAGAACCACCAATGCGAAAGTTACAGGAATTGTTTTCGATGAATTTTTGCAACCTTTCAGCCAAAGTTGCATCATCAACCACAACAAAACCGCGAAAAACGAAGTTACCCCATTCATCTGTCTTGGTATCTTTCAAAAAAGACTCATTTAAAACTTGCACACTGTAAAGGATTTCTTCTTCTGCGGTAGCGCGACGACGATTAATTCCCACGCGTGTTAAAAAGCGGCTACTCGCATCATGACTGTAATATTTGTTGTCTACTTGACTGTAAAAAGTGCTGTAGGTTTCTACCTGGGGATTTGTTCCTTGGGCGATCGCCTGGGGGTCGCTGGGGTCGTAAACTTGATTGTAAGCTGTTGCACAAAAGCTATCAATGAGAGTATCAAACACTCCATGTCCACTACTGGAAGTAAAGCCAGGATTGGTTTTGGAACTTACAGCAGTTGCAGGTAAAACCTGAATGGGATGATTTACAACTGTGGATTTATTGCCTATTTTGGTAACTGCGGGGTAAGCATTGCTAAAAATCGCCGGATTTTCCCCTAAAAATAGAGTTTGAAAATCCCCACCATTCGCGGCTAAATTTGCTGACTGCTGACCAGATAGTTGTAAAATTTGGTAAGCGATCGCACCTCGTAACACCGAACCTGCAATATAGTTTTCCACCTCACTCACAGAACCACCGGGTTTTTGTCGCCCAGGTGCGAGGGGAGATAAAGCTGTAATCATTAATTCTAGTCTGGTCATGATTTTGCCTTTGGTAATAAACTTAACCAAACCTCATCATCACTAGAAATTTTTGGTAATCTCTCCCAACGCAACCATCCTAACCCCGCAGATTTGCTACCACCCAAGGCGTGAATATGATGTAAAGCAGCAATTATCAAAGGTTTGGCATAATTTGGACAATTTGGTAATAGATGAATTTCTCCTGTAAAACTTAATTGAGCATTGACTGGAGAAGTTTCTAATAAATATAATTTCTTTTCTTCTGCGGTGCGTCTTTTGCGGTTAATTGTCACCCCAGGACGCAAAACTTCTGGTAAATCTGCTGCTACAGAGCAAATCAAATCATCAACAATCACCCGTGAAGGTAAAATTGGATTACCAAATATTTGAGAAACAAAACAGTGATATCCTTTATAACCCGGAACTTTATAATCATTTCTAAACTGACTTAATACCTGTTCTTCTCTAGGACAAAGTAAATTAGCAGTTGGTGCTGAAAAAATTTGCCATCCTAAACTACGCGCTAATTTTTCACATTCATGACGCAATCTTCCTTTGATCTGGGACGCAGGTATTAGCAGTTGTCCTTGTGCATTACGAACTATAGGTTTATCTGCTAATGAACCAGAAGAACCACCCGCACCTACACATAATGCAGTGTCAATGACAGCATTCAAGGATATAGTTTCAGTTTCCATTGCGGAAAGGTCATCTAAATAAATCATAGACTGACCTCTGATGCTTCTGATGGTGTAGATTCATCGAGATCATCTTTTGGTTTCTCAATAAACGGATACAAATCAACTAATTCTCGCCAAATTGTTTCATAAGTATATTTTTTCAGTAAAGTTATAACTACATAGCGCAATCGGAAATCTTCTGGCGGTAAAGCCTTAAGGAAAATTAGTAACAATAAGTTACGACGAAGATTAGCAATATCACATAACCAAGGTGCTATATTCCCATTATTTGTCAGTGCATTACACCAAGCTAAGTCAAATTTATCTTCTAACTCTTGTTTAGCTTTTTCATTCATTAACCGAATCCGAAAATAGCGATAATTCAAAATAGCTGTACGCTTACCTCGTTCTAGTAAACTGCGAATTTGATAAAGTTGCGAACGCGGAAATTCAGCTTGTTTAAAAGCTTTAGCAGTTTCTAATAATCCTCCTAGTTCATATAATGTATAAGGAGAAGCATAAAGCTTTAACTTAGATTGTCCATCTTTATTTTTGATTAACCCCTGTTCGCGAAAATCCTTAATATTCGAGGAAATCATGGTTACAGCTTTCATCACCAAAAAATCTACTGTACCACTATAATATTTGTGGTCTTTTTTCAACTCTTTTGCATATTTCTTAGCTGATTTTAATAATTGGCTAACTAACTTATCTGCATAATAAATTGGTGTATCCTGCGCTGTAATTAACACTCCTGTTGACATACTCAACAAACATTGAGAAGCGGGATTTTCACCTGTGTTGTAACGATGCGCTAATAAATTAGGCTGTATTTTTTGTAATGAATAACGATTAGTATCTAGCAGTTTTTCTTCAAACTGATTGCCAATCATTTTAGCAATTTCTAAAGCTTTATTTGCAGGAACAACCAATAATACATCATCACCCCCAATAGTAATAATTTCAAAAGGATGAATCCAAACAGGTTTTTTATCGCTTCTACTAGATTTAGCATCAGGCGTATATTCATAAGGATGCAAATAGTTAGCTAAAGCTGCATAAACTGATTTTTCTGTAGCATCAAAAACATCATGACTAAAAAGCTGGTAATCTTGGGGTGTTTTAATTTTCTGGCGAATATAGCCACCCATATTGTTACCATCAGCATAAATATAAGCCACAAATCCAGATGGGTTACTTGCTGATGCAATTTCTCGCAGAGAACGCGCTTCTTCAACGTCTTTTTTATTAACATCGCCATAATATTGACTAGCTAAGTGTTGGTTCTCTTTTTGTTTGAGAAATTCTTCAAACTTTTTTACCCAGCTAGGAATCCAAATATCAAAAGGTTTCCATTTTAAATTAGCTTTATCATACCAGGCGTGAGAACTTTCGCGTTTAGCTATCTCGCCTACCAAGCGTTTTCGTGCTAGAGGTTCCGACAAAAAACTACTATTTGGTAAGTCTACATCCATAATTGCAGAACGGCGATCGCTTTCATCCCGTTGTATATATGGATGAGTTTCAAACATAGGTGGATAGCAGCGACTCGGACGTTTAGGAAAATCATTCCCATTTCGTCTTTGTGTAAACTGGTTTGCTAATTTACCCACCAGTTCATTAAAATTTTTCCGATTTTTAAATCTTTCAAAAGGATCATTAACTTCTGGTTGATCAAAATAAGCTTTAATTACAGAATTATCTTGATTTTTTTCATACTGATCAAACCAGAAAGTATCTGCAATGTTGTCTGACAATAAACCAAAGCGAAATTCTAATAACTTAAAAGTATCGCCAACTGCACAAGAATTAGCTGTAAGCGTTTCGTGAGTGTAGCGTTTTTCAATAGCCTGTGCTAAATCATCTACAAAAGCCGCCGGACAAAATGCGAGAATGTTACCACCTGTAGAATAGATAATGAGTTCCGGGATTAAAGCTTTTCTCAAATCTGGAAAATTATTATCTAACCACTCTTCGATTGATTTTGAAGGTTTACCATCACCAAAAAATTTAGGTAAATCGAACAAATTTATCCGGTCAAGGAGTGCTGAAGCACCACGAATATCAGGTAATTTCGCCGCTTCAAAAACATATTGTTTAATTTTTGTCGCACCACCATAAACTAAGCCAATAGGCGTTTTCTGTTCCCAGAGGTCAGGATAATCTTTGTGTAACTCGTCTAGGGTTTTAGGAAAGTCTTTGTCAGATATTGCGTAAAGTCCTTTTGCCTGTTGGACAAAATGTTCTATGCTTTTTGGCATAGTCTGACTTATAGATAATGCCTGTCTCATTTGATGCAAGGCACTTAGTTTATCCTCATTTAGCTTGTGCTTTTCACCCCAAGCAAGACACCAGCTTAAAGCAGTAATTGTACGTATACTTGATTCGTCTGTCATGGCGTTAAAGCAATCATTAATAAGTAGCACAAACCTATTAGCAGTTATTTTTTTCACCTAATAGACTTTGTGAAGCAGGTAATAATTTTATCTATTAAAGATTTATACTATTTCACACTGAGTTTTCAATAAAACCAAAAAAATTCAATATTTCTTAATTTTCTAGAGTTAGTAATAAAAATTAATTTTCTTTAGTAAAAATTTTATTCAATTACTCACCTCATTTGTTAACTTATCTAGTCTGTCAGTGATCTATCTCACAAGATAGCAGTGTTTACATTTTTATACTTTGATTTTAAACAGTGGCGATTTTATGCTTTAATCTGGCAGATATCTTGGTTAAGCCCAAAAATAACATTAATTTCCTTGGAGTAAATCACATGAGCAATCTAAATATCTACCAATATTTGAGTAATCTTGATTCACTCAAGAGTATTTTGACTACTCTTATTTCCATAGCTGTTGGTTCATTCACCACTTATAAAGTTCTCAATACTGTTTTTCAACGAGAAAATATACTATTTGAAAATTTAGATAGGAAACTTCAGATGTTTGATCCACCAAACCAACATGATAAGGATATGAATGCTGAACTTACAGAAATTAAAAGGAATCCTTTGTTTAAAAAAGTAGAACCTATTTTAATTAAAGGACATAATCCTAATCAAATTACTATTGTAAATAATAAAAGCCTTGTGATTTTAGGAGTAGGTATTAATTTCGATTATTTTGAAGCCGTATTTAATGAAGCAAAAAGACAGAGAAGTCCTATTATTATTTATACTTATGGTGATAACCAGGCATTAAAACAAAATCATTGGAGTTTACTAAACACATATCGCTGGTATTCTGTATCTAATACTCCTCTTCGACTAATTTCTGATATTTTTGCTATCTTGTCTACTTTTGTTTCTGAAAATACATAAGAGAGTTATAAACTAAGTAAAAAAAGCTAAAGAACGATCGCATTCCCTCATTCTCAGTCAGTGCGATCGCATTAGTTATTTAATTTTCATCAGAAAAACGACTTTTTTTTTAACAATTAATTATGGGGATTTCTCTTCCCAAGGATTAATAATAAAAATTCCGCAGCCTACAAAATCAGCAACATTACGAGTTGCTATAGCTGCATTATGAGAGTAACAAATAGCAGCAATTTGGGCATCAGCTTGAGATATGGGAGTTCCACTTTCTCTGCTTTGGGCTGAAATATTAGCAAAAGCTACAGCAGCCAATTCATCGAATGAGAGAACACGTCCCATAAAGTCTTCTGCAAACATTAAAGTAGCGGCTTGGTAGAGTTCATATTTCCGCTTGCCTTCTGGTAAAATGGCGATGCCATAGAGTATTTCTGCTTGTGTAATTGTTGTAGTAAATAAACTGATTACAGGTTGTTGCGCTGCCCAATTACGAACTACTTTAGAACCTTGAGGTTTGATTAATTCTGACAACACATTAGTATCAAGGATAATCATCATTCAAAATTTGGCGCAGAACGCATAGATTCTCTGGTAATTTCTCCTAGTTCAAAATCTCCTAAGTGAGAAAAGCGTTTTTCTATCATATTTACAATATTGACAGGCTGTTGTTGATTTTCGCATAAAGCAAGGCGGAGAATCTCCGTTGCTTCTTCTTCTAAGGAACGACCATTTTTTGAGGCTCGTTCTTGCAATAGGTATTTGATGTTGTCATCAATGTTAAAAATGGTAATATTTGTCATAGTGAATGAATTAGATTGTGATACGTTTATCCATTTAATAATTATATTTTAGTTGAATTAATCATCAAAACTTATATCAAATTAAACAGGCGATCGCTCTTGAATGACCTCACGAACAATAAAGATCCCCGACTTCTTGAAGAAGTCGGGGATCTGAGCCTCTCACTTTAAGTTTTTATAACAATCTTGACAGCGATAAGCCACATATCCTACTTTTTTATCTAGTGTGTTCAATATCTTCGACACCACTCACCAGAACCTTGAAAACCGCATAAATTCGTTGACTGGTGTCGATTGCTTGCACAGTAAGGGTTTTAGGCTACAAAAGCCGCGACTTATGAAATTTCTTTGGTTAAAGAAAAAAGTGGTGTCGAATTGGGGGTCTGTAACCTCCTCACTGCAAGGCTTCTAGATGTGAACTCTTTACATAACCTCTTCCCCTAACGGGGATGTAAACCCAATCACGTCATCCACCGGTGCTTTGTCAATGCGGAACACTTTACATAACCTCTTCCCCTAACGGGGATGTAAACACCACAGGTTCCATCCACTGGAAGTTACCGCCATTACTTTACATAACCTCTTCCCCTAACGGGGATTAAAACCTTCAAAAATCAATCTATCTATAAAACGATCGCATCCTCTCATCCTCAGTCAGTGCGATCGCTCGTAAAATAACTATATATATAGTGTGATCGCATTGGTTATTTAACTCTCATCAGAGAAAAATGAAAACTATTAATGAGTTAAAGCAAATTTTATTAGCACAAAAACAATACCTGTGTGAAACTTATCAAATTACACAACTAGGTATTTTTGGATCTTATGCAAGAGGAGAACAGACAGAATTTAGTGATGTGGATATTCTGGTTGACTATGAAACAGCGCCGACTTTTATTAAATTAGCTCAACTGAAAGATTATTTGAGTCAAGCGTTTGACTTAAAGGTAGATATTGTCACTAAAAATGGACTAAAGCCTCGTATTCGGGATCGCGTGTTATCTGAGACTATCTATATATGAAACGCAGCTATACGGAATTTTTACAAGATATTCTAGACGCTATTACCGAAGTTGAGTTTTTTGTCAACGGTATCAATTTTGATGCTTTTAAAGCAAATAGAGAAAAGACTTTGGCGGTAGTCAAGCTATTAGAAATCATTGGCGAAGCAGTGAAAAAAATTCCTGATGACAAGCGCAACAGTTATTCAGAGATTCCTTGGCAAGCTATAGCAGGAATGAGAGATATACTAGTACATGAATACTGGCAAGTGGATGTAGCAGTAGTATGGGCAACAGTGCATAATTTTTTACCATCATTAAAAGCTGTAGTCATGGATATGTTAAATGGAGAAACTAATGAATCATGAATTTAAGTATTAAGTGTTGAGGATGTGCATATCACATCACAAGATAAAACAAACGATCGCATCCCCTCATTCTCAGTCAGTGCGATCGCTCGTAAAATATCTATATATAATGCGATCGCATTTGTTATTTAATTCTCATCAGAAAAAAATAAAAAAATATGACTCTAACTAAAAACAGACTCACTTTTGAGCAATTCCTTAACTACAACTTTCCCGAAGAAGGTCGATATGAACTTATAAATGGAGAAATAATGCGGATACAAGCAACCAGAAAACATGATAATTTAGCAGATTTTATCACCAAAAAATTAGATCAAGAAGTTGAACGTCTGAATCTTAATTACAGAGTATCGGGAAGAATTACAATTAGAACCTTAACCGCAAGTGGTCAAGAACAAGGCCGTGTACCTGATGTTAGCGTAGTAGATAAAAATCTATGGGATGCTAATTTATCTGCATATACTGCTTTTGTTGAACCTTTACAATTAGCTGTAGAAATAGTTTCCACAAATTGGGAAGATGACTATATAGATAAACTTGAAGAATATCAACGTTTAGGTATTTATGAATATTGGATTGTTGATTATTTAGCTATTGGTAGTCGTAATTATTTAGGTAATCCCAAAGAACCCACAATTTTTGTATATGTTCTCAATGAACAAGGTATTTATCAATCAAATGCTTACCGAGGGACAGATAAAATTGTATCTCCCACTTTCCCAGAATTAAATTTTACAGTTGAGCAAGTATTTGCAGCCTAAATATATATTGGGTAACAGGGAAACTGCGATCGCATCCCCTCATTCTCAGTCAGTGCGATCGCTCTTGAATGACCTCACGAACAATAAAGATCCCCGACTTCTTCAAGAAGTCGGGTATCTGAGCCTCTCACTTTAAGTTTTTGTAACAATCTTGACAGTGATCAGCCACATATCTTACTGTTTTAACAAGCTTGTGAGTTTCATCTACACACCTCCGCCGAACCTTGAAAACCGCATAACTTCGTTGAACTGTGTCGATGCTTGACACAGCAAGGGTTTCAACCGACAAAATTGATGATTTTTGGCAAGTTTTTTGTCAAATTTCAGAGGTGTGTCGATTAGGGGGTCTGAAAGTCAGTCCTAGTCAAGCTTTCAGACGTGAACTCTTTACATAACCTCTTCCCCTAACGGGGATGTAAACAAATAGACAAACAAGAAAAACATAGAGCAACCAGCTTTACATAACCTCTTCCCCTAACGGGGATGTAAACTCTCCGAACGACGGTTATAGGCATCGCCTGGCACACCTTTACATAACCTCTTCCCCTAACGGGGATGTAAACATTCCTGACATGCGTTTTGCATATCAGTATTTGCCTCTTTACATAATCTCTTCCCCTAACGGGGATGTAAACTTAAACACTTCAGCGCCTACTTGCCAGCACGCTTTACATAACCTCTTCCCCTAACGGGGATGTAAACGCCAATCTCCAGGCGAGTGGGTACGCCACTGCCCTTTACATAATCTCTTCCCCTAACGGGGATATAAACAATCTGAAACCTTGACAGATGATTAGCCTCAACCCTCAAGATGCTTAAGATTCAAACCATCGAGTGATTTAACTCATGCCCTCAATTGTCAAACTGGCAATGTCAAAGTTAACAAAATACAGGGGCAAGGATTGAATGATGATTCCCTCTTGGATGGTAATTGGATCTATAACTTTTTTAGTGGCGATTGGTAGTTTCTTCATCACACCTCGCGATGTGAAGTGGTTTGCACAGCTAAGTCGTCCCCAATGGTTAGTCTTTGAGCCGTTTATCCCATTGATTTGGACTGTGATTTTTATCTGCGGTGCTGCTTCAGCTAACATTGTCTGGCAGAAAAATCCAGGAGGCTTAATCACTTGGTTATTGATGGGTTTCTACTTGCTAGTAGAAATAATCACCATTGCCTATATACCTCTCATGTTGAGGTTTCGCAGTCTCAAAGCCGGGGAAGTTATTGGGTTAATTGGTTTGATTTCAGGCATTGTGCTGACAATCTGCGTTTTGCCAATTTCTACATTAGCGGCGCTGTTACTCATTCCCTATCTGGTTTGGAGTCCCATTGGTACATACACTACCGATGAATTAAGACAGCTAAATCCAGAAGATGCGTAGTCATGCACCTATACCAAACGCCCATAACGTGCTGTAAAGGAATTAGCTGGATGGGCTTGATTATGTAACCAAGCCCACATTTGATCACCATAGGAAAAATGCCACCATTCTCTAGGGTTACGTTGAAACCCAGCTTTTAACATGACATCACATAACAACAAACGATGGGCATGATATTGTTGTGCTTTTGGCTGGTCACTATTGGCATAGTAATCGGGATGCGATCGCTCTGACAATTCATCAATCGGCGAACCCATATTTACTATTTCCCCAGCCTCATCAACCAGCGTCACATCTACGGCTGCACCCGTACTGTGCGGCGGCGGAGTTTTTTCATCCAAACTTGGTACAGCCCAAATTTCATAAACTGCTTCCCAAATCTCTTGGCGTTGGTTTGGTGATAACTCAGCCTCAGTCAATTTCTGCTGCTGTAACGCTTGGGAAAAACTGTAATCTACCATGAACTGTTGTACAGCCACGGGGCGATAGGCATCAAAAATTTGGATGTACCAATGAGAATGCAGTTGTTGCAGATAATTTTGGGCTTGAATTAAATTGTCAACCACACTTTGGCGCAGATAATAAGGAGAATGTTCCCCATAAGGCGCACCAAGTTTTTCATAAGGATGGGGAGATTCCACCGCAAATAATTCTAAAGGAATCGGCACAAGTAGTTCACCGCATTCAAGGATAGGGATTTGGTGATAGGGTCGCATCAGTGTCAGCCAGAATATATAGTGATTATAATTTCGCTGTGCGATCGCAATATTTTATTCACCTAGAAAATTTGTAGAGAGCTTTAGGGGTAGCCGTAACCCACTACCTAACAATACTCTCCGTATAAGATACAAGGTTGGGTTTCGCGTTCAACCCAACCTACAATTTTTTTTACATCCTTTGCAAAAACACCGGGCGATTGGAAAAGAGCCTCCGGCACGCTATGGCTTTAAGCGCAGCCATGCCCGTAGGGCTTTACGCCACCTCCGCGTTAGCGAAGCTATCGCTCCTATGTGTAGCCCCAGACTTCTAGTCTGTGGGCGATCTAAAAAATCATTTCTTTTCAAGACATAAATCCTTTAATTTTGTCTATAAAAATGGTTGAAACCATTGACTTTTTAAAATTAAATTGCAAAATAGAAGAGAGATTTTAGATTTGAAGCTTAATCATATTCAAAGTCGTGCTAGTTAAATTTCATCGTAAGTATTTAGGGAGTTAATGACATGGCAAAGATAAAAATTGCTGATTTGTATCCAAGTAATAAAGAACAGCCTTTGAATGAAATAACCAATGGAGAAATGAAGATAATAGAAGGCGGTCAAGGAAGCATAGTATCACCAAATACATCCAATATCAATGAACAATCTTTAGTAGACACATTTGATCAAAATTTAAATGGGTTTCTATTTAGTTTAAGGTCACAAATTGATGAAACACTTTCTCTCACTCGCAATCGAGTTAGTGAGGAATTAGATTTGCTCTGAATTCTACTTAAATTTATATTTTAGTATCGTGCATTCTCAATCTAACTAGCTTGAGAATGCACGATTTTTGTAGTAATTATCAACTTGAGAAATCCCTGGCAATTGAAAGCGTACCGTAAGCTTAGGCAGACTCTCTAAAAACCGTGTATCGCTAAAGCATTAGACTAAAACTACAGTTTCAGTAAGACACAAATCAGTCATATATGTCTTTTTAACCAGGTTTCTAGTCTTGACTTTCTGATTTTTGATAAATAAAAATAGCAGTAACAGTTAAGCAAAACACAGCTTAATTGTTCACCAGTTTTATTTACTAGCAACAATGCTTGAGGAGCTTATATGGCAAAGATTGCACTCTCTGAACTACACGCTACTGGTTCTGAATTGTTTCACGATTCTGAGAGTTTTCTCAATGAACTAAGTGATGTAGATTCCATTTCTGGTGGTAGCACCTACGGTTATACCGGTGCTGCTGGCTACGAAGGTGTCAGCGATATTTCCACACTGACTAAGCTAGCTGAAGCCTTTGTCTTTACATATAGCATCGGGCATGTCACCTACTTAGCTAAGTCATTCAGTTACGCATACTAATGGCTTCAGGTAACTAGGAGCTAGATGGCTCTTCAGGGATGAAAGGTAAAACTATTTTATGTAACCAATAACATAAAGTTTTTATTACCAATAATCCCTAAGAGCCGGGCGGGTTGAACAATTTTGAATTGAATTGCTTAATTGGGACAAGTCAAGTCCTTTAGGAGTAAATCATGGCAAATATTACACTGTCTGAACTACACGCAGCTGGTTCTGAGCTTTTCCAAGATTCTGAAAGTTTTCTTAATGAACTCAGTGATGTAGATTCCATCTCTGGTGGACAAATCGGCTACGGCGCCACTCAAGTCGGTGTCAGCAATCCTGCGACACTGACTAAGTTAGCTGGGGCTTTTGTCAATATCTATGCCATTGGTCACGTTACGGTGTTAGCCAAATCATTCAGTGTAACTGGAATTTAATGGTTCTGGGTCACTACTGTGCTTGATGGTTTGCCAGGGATTAAAGGTAAAAAGTCATCTATACGATGAACAAAAACTTTTGTTATCACCAATAATCCCTGAGGTCTAGCTAAACTGAGCAATCTTCAGTTTCATTACAACAAGTCTTTTAGGAGTACATCATGGCAAATATTACACTGTCTGAACTACATGCTGCTGGTTCTGAACTTTTCCAAGATTCAGAAAGTTTTCTTAATGAACTCAGCGATGTAGATTCCATCTCTGGTGGTCAACTTGGCTTTGGTGGTGTCACTGCCGCTCAAGTCGCTGTTAGCGATCCTAAGACATTAACTAAGCTAGCTGAAGCTTTTGTTTATGTGTATGGCATTGGTCACGTTACCTACTTAGCCAAGTCATTTAGTGCGCCCCAATAAATGATGACGACTCCGGGTAGCTACTGAGATTGATGGCTCTTCAGGGATTAAAAGTAACAATTTACCTATGTATCAACATCAGGTGTCTTGATTACCAATAATCCCTGAGAGTCGGCTAGACACCATCTTGGTCTTGACTGCAACAAACAAGTCTCACAAGTCTTTTAGGAGTACATCATGGCAAATATCACTCTATCTCAACTACACGCTGCTGGTTCTGAATTGTTTCAAGATTCTGAAAGTTTTTTGAATGAACTGAGCGATGTAGATTCTATCTCTGGTGGTCAAATTGGCTACGGTGCTACTGCTGCTACTCAAGCTGCTGTCAGCAATAATTTAACACTGACTAAGCTGGCTGAAGCCTTTGTCTATGTATATAGCATTGAGCATGTGACCTACTTAGCTAAGTCATTCAGTGTAGCTGGAATCTACTAATTCTTCTAGGTAACTACTGAGATAAATGGCTCTTTGGGGATGAAAAGTAAAAAGTCATCTTTGCATTTAACATCAGGTGTCTTAATTACCAATAATCCCTGAGAGCCAGGCAAATTCAACTCTCTCAATTTTCACTGAAACAAGTCTTCACAAGTCTTTTAGGAGTACATCATGGCAAATATCACTCTTTCTGAATTACACGCTGCTGGTTCTGAATTGTTTCAAGATTCCGAAAGTTTCTTGAATGAACTGAGCGATGTAGATTCTATCTCTGGTGGTCAAATTGGTTACGGTGCTACCGTAGCTACAGGTGCTACCTACGCTGCTAGCAATCCTATGACACTGACTAAGCTAGCTGAAGCCTATGTCTATACATATGGCATTGAGCATGTGACCTACTTAGCTAAGTCATTCAGTGTAGCTGGAATCTACTAATTCTTCTAGGTAACTACTGAGATAAATGGCTCTTTGGGGATGAAAAGTAAAAAGTCATCTTTGCATTTAACATCAGGTGTCTTAATTACCAATAATCCCTGAGAGCCAGAAATTACAACAAGTCTTTTAGGAGTAAATTATGGCAAATATTACCCTTTCTCAACTATACACTACTGGTTCTACACTGTTTCAAGATTCTGAAAGTTTTCTCAATGAACTCAGTGACGCAGACTCTCTGTCTAGGGATGAATATGCTGTTGTCGGCGGCTTTTTATTTACCGCATTGACTGGGGCATTTGTAACAACATATGGCATTGGTCATGCTACTTATGTAGCCAAGTCATATAGTGCACCCTATCCATATCGTCGATACTAGTTTTTAGTTAACTACTGAGTTAAATGGCGCTTCTTAGATTAAGGTAAGAAGTAATCTATAGCAATCTTATTTGAGTTGGGAAATTACTTTTTTGAGATGTAGATGAGCAGTAGTGAGACAGCAAGCCGTTTGGAAGAGAGGTTTCTGAAACTGGCTAACGCTGAGTAAACAGAGAAAGCAGGTCAAGAGAAAGAAGGAAATTCACAAATTTTTCATGTCAATGACTGAATTTATCTGACATTGACTAATTGCTCAAGAATTTGTGTAGAAATTAAATAAATGGCAAAAATAATAATTTCTGAACTGCAACCTACTGACTCAGAAAGCTTTTTGATCGAAATAACTGATATGTATTCTCTGTCTGTACATGGTGGTACTAACTATGCATATCACTATGGGTTCCATCAATTTCTTAACTTTGCTTATACGCTCCTTGATTTTGTGTTATCGGCATTTGGAATTTACAGCATTGTGTCGCTAGCACAGTCATTTGCTGCTGCCCAATTTGATTATTCATCTTATCTGTTTGTCCCTTCTTTATTGTTGAATCACCAATTGACATGATGACTAATAAGATGTTGTGTGCAATCAATGCTTGGATAGCATTCCTGTGGTTTTACAGTTTCCTGATTGACCAACAACAAGTTTTTACTTTACTAAGAAGTATCTGAAGCCATGCCATTTTTATTAAGTGACCAGAATGTTTTTGACTACCTAATCCCCCTGGGACTGTGTACGCAAGAAGAACGTTTATCGAGCAAGATTGAACTAAAACCTGCCAAAAATTTTAACTTGTTACTCAGCTTACCTGACGATCGCCAACTTCTAGTTAAGCAAGAGCGTCACAATCGAGAAGGAAAAACTGCCGGTGAATTTGTGCAAGAATGGCGAATTCACGAGTTTTTGCAAAAAAATCCAGAAATTAGCTATTTGCGCGCTTCTATTTCAGAAGCAGTGCATTTTGACGTTGAAAACTCCATCATTATTTTCAATTATCTTAGTAACTATCGCGATGTAGCGGATTTCTATACAAAAGAGAACGTTTTTCCCACAAAGATTGCCACAATAGTTGGAACTACTTTGGCATCAATGCATCGCGTCAGTATCCAACGTCCTGAGTATCGGGAATACTGGCAAAATTCTCAGGATACATCAAGTCAAGAAGCTGCAAAACTAAATCATCGCATCGATAGAATTACCCCAGAAATTTTTGGTAGTGTTCCTGCTGATGGGTTGAAATTCTTTGCTCTTTATCAACGTTATGACAGTTTGGGTCAGGCGATCGCAGAGTTGGGTAGTGCTTACACTCCCCACTGTTTGACCCATAATGACATGAAGCTAAACAATATTCTCATTTCCTTAAATTGGGAAGAAGTGAATGTAAATGGATCTTTCGCAGACGAAAGCATCATTCGCTTAATTGACTGGGAACGCTGTTCATGGGGAGATCCCGCGATTGACTTAGGCGCATTGCTTGCCAGCTACCTGCAATTATGGTTATACAGTGTAGTCGTCGGTAGAGGAATGGCGATCGAAGAATCTTTACGCCTAGCTACAACCCCACTACAATCACTCCGTCCTTCGATTTCTGCACTAGTTACCGCTTATTTAGCTGAATTCCCGGAAATTCTAGAGCAGCGTCCTGATTTTTTACAACGAGTAGTGCAATTTTGTGGTCTAGCCTTGATTCAATCAATTCAAGCAACACTCCAGCACGAAAAAACCTTTGGTAATCCTGGTATCTCAATGCTCCAGGTTGCCAAAAGTTTATTATGCCGTCCAGACGCATCCATCCCAACGATTTTTGGTATGGAAACATCAGATTTAGTTCCCACAAAGTTATCACGCGCTTAAAAAACTAGAGCAGCAAAGTTGGCTGAAATACAAAGCACCTTTCAGCCAATCTTGTCTCTTCCTATTTCCCATTCCCCACTCCCCATTCCCCATTACACTCTCTTATTCATAGGTAAGCTCTTATGCAACTATTAGATGCGCTACAAACTCAACTAGCCAGTATTCCAGAGCCATTGCAGACATCACTACAAGACATTATTTATAAGATTGAAATCGAGTCTTACCATTGTATTAAGCATCCAGATTATAAAACCTTAGAGATGTCAGAGCAGGCAATTTCCCGCTTTAAAAAATTGCCATTGGATCTCCAAAATAAGTATTTAGGTCTGCAACTGCGTAGTTTTTTGTATGGAGTCTACTACAACGGTTCTTTGAAACATACTCTCATATCAGATGAAGAGACAACAGATGTAGCATTGAGCCAAAGTCTAGAAAATAACAGCTTTTTGGGCGTAGATGTAGCTTTTTATGATCGCTTGCATAACAGCAACAGAGGTAAAGGCTACTTGAGCTACGATTGGCTAGTGGTGAAAGAAGAAACAGATGGCGCTTTAGCAGTGCATAAGAATGGCTTGACATTGCACATTGAGCGCGAAGTTCACTTACAACCAGAAGACCAAGCTGTGAATGTTGGTGATTTAGTGGCGATCAAAATGCCCAAAAATGTGGTGCAGAGTGGATTTTATATGGCAATTGGTGATGCAGCCGCTCATGGTGACCAGGAGATAGTGCGTATTTACTTTAATTTAACCCCAGATGGGTCAGTTGCTGTCATGGACAGTTTAACCACTCAACTCAACGCTCTATCAATTCCCTTCACATTTAAAGCATTATATAATCCCTCAGATTATGGACGTTGCGACTCCGCAGTACTTTATTTTGACAAACACAACTATGAAACTGTTCACCCAGTATTAGAAAGGGTGTATACAGAAAATCAATCCCATTTTGGCGAATCAGTACCTTTGTTTACCAAATTGCTAGCACCAGGTTTAGCTCTGGCTGAAGAACCAAATAGCAAATTTACTGACCGAGAAAGTTTTGGTCTGAATCGCTGTCAAATTATTGCCAATGCTTTGCTTGAGGTTTGGCATCAAGATAACGATACACCAGAAAGTCGGATGACAGCAATTCTGCAACATTTCTCGAAGCAGCAAATTGAATTACAACGTCCTTACCTCAATCCCCATTCTGAGGATATCTACGCTCCTTTGAATTTGTGAAGCTCAATACTTTAACGAAGTCAGAGGGAAGTTCCGATGAAACGAGTTTCACAGCCAAGTATGAAAGAGAGACTAGAAGCTAGAGACTGGAATTTTTACTCAGCACTCAGTACTCCCCTTCGACTTCGCTCAGGACAAGCGCACTCAGCACTTTCAAGTCAGAAGGAAGAAGACTTCTTCCTTCTTTAAGTTTGGTATAATGAAGGCTGTGTGTTGGGTTTTGGAAAAAAATAGGGATGCTCCCTGTCTGCACACAGTCATTGAGATTGCTGCCAGATTTAAACTCAAATTTAGGTGCGATCGCCTACGGCGCGGCTTTGCCGATCGCACTTAAATCTGAATCTATCAAAGAATTTAGAAATGCCCACAACTGCAAATCAGTAAAATCGGGAATTGCCATCAATGAGCCAATTTGCTGCAATATTTGTGGCTCATGGGTGGAAGCTATACCAATAGTGCGAATATTAGCACCGACGGCTGCCCGAATACCAGAGGGAGAATCTTCTAAGGCGATCGCTTGTTCTGCGTTAATTCCCAAGTTATTCAAAGCAACTTGATATGGTTCAGGGTCGGGTTTACCTGCGGTACAATCGTCTGCTAACACAATTGTGTGGAATGCTTCTTTTATTCCTAAAACCTCTAGCATAAATGCTGCATTTAATCTAGGAGCATTTGTTACTAAAGCACGTTTTAGCTGATGTGTTTCTGTCCATGCGATTAATTCCGCAAATCCAGGTAACGGCTGGAGACCCGGGGCGAGTTGGCGAAAAAGTGCCTCTTTTTCATCTGCAAATTTTTGACCTTCAGCTACTGATAATTGTGGCAAAATATCTTTGACGATTTCCGGGTTTAACCCGCCACTAATCCGGGATTTGTAGAATGTTTCATCAATTTCCATCCCGTAACTTAACAGCATTTTCTGCCAAGCTTGGAAATGTATAGGGTCAGTATTGACGATAGTGCCGTCTAAGTCAAAGAGAATTGCAGATAGCATGATTTTTTGGTAAATTGTAAATAATTGTTAACTTAATTTACATAGTTTACATGGTTTTTTGTCCTCAATCGTTGTGCCTAGGTTAATATCCAGACAAAAAACTATCATCAATTAGCTAAATCCTGAAATCTATACTGAAAAAGGTACGTCAGGGGAAGACAAGGATTGCTCCTCAAGTTACAATATTCCGTGTAAGCAAATGCTAGCCGCTACAAAACTTTTTCGTGTCGATGATTTATTAGTGCAGATTTACAACTCTGAAGCTGAAATGGCGCAAGATGTTGCAGAAATCACCCAAAAGTATTTACAGCAAGTTCTTCAGCAGCAGGATACAGCTGCTGTCCTATTAGCAACAGGAAATTCCCAACTCAAATTTCTTGATGCTTTGATACCGTTGGGTGGTGTAGATTGGTCGCGAATTACCTTATTTCATTTAGATGAATATTTGGGAGTGACTGCTGACCATCCTGCTAGTTTCCGGCGATATATGCGAGAACGTGTAGAAAAGCGGGTGTGTCCCCAGCAGTTTCATTATATTGAAGGTGATGCATTGGAACCTGTAGCCGAGTGCGATCGCTACACCAAATTATTGCAAGCACAGCCAATTGATTTATGTTGTCTTGGTGTTGGTGAAAATGGACATTTGGCTTTTAACGATCCAGCCGTGGCCAACTTTCAAGATCCTTACAGCGTAAAACTGGTGAAATTAGATACAGCAAATCGCCAGCAACAAGTTAATACAGGACATTTCCCCAACATCGATAGTGTTCCGCAGTACGCTTTTACTGTGACTTTGCCTTTGATTTGTGCAGCGAAAAAAATTATTTGCCTAGCACCAGAAAAACGTAAGGCACAGGTGGTAAAAGAGATGTTACAAGGATCAATTAGCACCAATTGTCCAGCATCAATTTTGAGACAACAATTGTCAGCAACGTTATTTTTAGATGTGAATTCTGCTAGCTTGCTGTCTTAAACTGGGGAAAATCAGAGTACATAGCCTATACATATAGGACTACTATTTGATTTATGTAAGGGCTACCCTACGGGTTCTGCGAAGCAGTACAGCCCTTAATTCAGGACTAGGCGTTGGTTGCTTAATCAGGATATGAAATTCAAAAACTTCATCTTTCAAACTCTTACTCTCTGCGACTCTGCGACTCTGCGTGAAACAAATTCATATTTTCAATCAGCAACGCCCAGGACTAAAGTCCTGACTACAAACCTTTAATTATTGATGACGACTTACTTGGTTACGTAGATTACCTAGAATAATATTGCATCTCAATCCACACTCGTATTTCCTCTTCAGAGCCAAAACAAGCAGAACAACCTGTTGCGGGGTTATAGGCTTGCCAAAAAATATGCCCAAAGCGATCGCTTTTCTGCCAAACTTGTAATTCATTACTGGTTGATAGTGCTGTAACTAAGCTCTGCCAAACTCTTTGGAATTTTGATTCTAGCTGCAACCATGCGTCAACTATTTTCATCTCCACCCTCAAGCGAACATCAGATACTTTCTAGATTCGCTTGGTAACAGCTTTGTGAGAAGGTACAGATTTAGACAATTTGCACTAGTACAGTAGTAGCAATTCTCACTGTTCTAGTCGAATTGCTCTCAACTGTACCAGTTAAAGCGCCAAAAAATCCCTTATATTGCCCATAGTCCTTGCTATCGTCCTTAAGGAGGGGTGGCGCTGTGATTATTCCCTTAGATCGGCACTCACAAAAGCCTATTTATCTGCAAATTCGTGATTATCTGAGTCGTCTGATTCAATCTGGCAAAATCCCTGCTGGACAAAAACTTCCCTCCATTAGAGCGTTGTCCGAAAGTATTCAAGTCAACAAATTGACTGTAATTGAGGCTTACAGTCTCTTAGAAGCCGATGGACTGATTTATGCTCGCCAAGGTTCAGGATATTTTGTTAACCGTATAGCTTCTGATTTTACATTGCGCTCGCACTTTGCCCCAGCCCAAAAGGTAATCATTTCCGAAGGGGGAGGGTCATTCTCTGAACAATATATAGCTTCACTACAGGCTCAACAACAGTCAAATATTATTGACTTCAGTTCAGGTTTTCCGCATAATTCTAGCTCAAACAATCTCCAACGAATTGCCAAGCGGGCAATGATGAAAGCCACAGATACCCTCTTTAAATATGATTTTCCCCAAGGGCAACTGCTTCTGCGACAATTGATTGCTCAGATGTTAGTGCCACAAGGATTAGAGGTTTCTCCTGAAGAAATAATTATTACCACTGGCTCAGAACAAGCTCTATCGCTAGCAATGCAATACTATCTCCAGCCGAGTGATTGGGTAATTGTAGAGACACCAACTTATCATGGTGCATTGGGTATTTTGGAAAACTTGGGAGCCAAGGTTATAGGAATTCCCATGACTGCGGAGGGCATGAATTTAGAATTGCTGGAGCAGTATCTTCAAAGTCACAGACCAAAATTAATTTATACCATCAGCACCCTACATAATCCCACAGGCATCACAACTTCTCAGGTACATCGCCAAAAATTACTGGCGTTGGCACAAGAGTATGAGTGTCTGATTTTGGAAGATAATGCCTATGAAGGGTTAAATTTTGAACCTGTTCCTGCTCCCATCAAGGCACTAGATCGCCACAATTTGGTTACCTACATCAGTACATTCTCGAAAACCCTGATGCCTGGATTAAGAGTTGGTTACATGGTAGTCACAGGTGAACATTATCAGCATCTAGTTAAGCAAAAATTACTAAATGACCTGCACGTCTCTACGGTATCTCAGGCAATTGTCAGTGAGTTTCTCGGTTCAGGACATTACCGCCGTCACCTGAGTCGTTTGCGGACTAGTAACTTACAAAGCCGGAATGTGATGCTACAAGCATTAGAACATTATTTTCCCGATGCGATCGCCTGGACTATTCCCAAAGGCGGTTTATTTTTGTGGACTCATCTGCCAGATCATTTACCCATTCAGGCAATTTGCCGAGAAGCCTTATCTCATAATATCCTTGTTGCCAACGGTGCCGTATTTTTTCCAGGACAAGGCTATCCAGCTATGCGGTTAAACTTTTGCCACACACCAGAGGATATTGAACAGGGAATTGAAATTCTTGGTCGCTTAATCAAGAATTATTTAACTCCCAGTTTCCAAAGCTTTAATTTCAAATCGCCAGAACTGAACACAGCATCCTGATAAAATTTGTAGTCCAGCCTTCGCGATTAAAATCTCAAACCTACACCACCTTGTAAAGAGACAGCCGCACCACCGCCACCTTCACGGTAAGCATCAAAAGCAATGATGGCATTGCCAAAAATCACAGTATTACTATTTGGGACAATGTAATCAATTCCTGGTTGTAAAGCAAAACTGATTTTATTACCCACAGGAGAAGAACTGTCACCACCAGCTAACACCAAACCAGCACCCAAGTAGGCATCAGTTTGCCAGTTAAGTGGCAGGTCGTAGGAAACTGTAGGTACAACTGCCGTATTCCTACCAACTAAAGCTTGAGCGCGAAAAGAAATCGGTGCTTCCAAAAGTTTGTAGCGGACAGCTACGACCCCGCCAATTTGAATCCCATCAGTAATTCCCACAGTCGGCCCGACACCGACATAGCTACCATAAGCTACTTGAGCCTGTGCTGGTTGAATATCGATAGCCATACTCAAGACTGAGCCAGCCGCTAAAACCGGAACTAAATACGAAAGATATTTCATTCCCAGACGCCTCACACCATTTTAAATTTTAAAGGTTCGTTTGCTCATATCTTGCACCTAGGACAAAATTTTAGGCTTTCCACCTTTGTACGCCAGTTGCTACAAGTCGGCGGAGCCGCCCAAAGCCTGGCTCGTCTTTGTGCCGTTGTGGTTCAAAAGTTATTTTTTTACCACTAAGACACCAAGAAAAATACATTACACGTTGAAAAGACTAGGGTTCAAACCCACGTAGGTGGCCTTATGTTTGTATAGCCGTGACTTCTAGTCACCTGGTGCAAGATATCTTATCTTATCTCTGTTACTGATCATCGGTCATGGGTAAAGGCAAAATAAATTACCTCAAGGGGAGACGAGGAGAACGAGGAAGAATAAGAGTTTGTTTGCTCCCCTACTCCCCAGGGCTGATTCGTTCCCTAAAAGGGTTAAAATTGCAAGGGCAAATCCACAATTAAGACCAAAAATTTTGGCATCTTCAGTCCGAAATACCTGATTTTTCTTTGCGTCTTTGCGCCTTTGCGTGAGATTATCCTCTTGACAAATCTCCAACACAAGCGAATGAAACAGCCCTGCCCTACTCCCCACTCCCCAAACTACGGACAACGAGGATGAATACCTCCTTGCGTACAAATATAGGCCAGTTGCCTAGTATCTAAATTTTTGGCTTGAGAAAAATCAACGCCTTGGACTACAGCCGATATTGCGCCGATTTCTGGCATTTGGACAAATTGGTCTTCTGGATCTTGTCTACCGGGAGCCAGAATCGCTCCTTGGAAATCGGCTCCTGTGACATTCGCTCCCCGTAAATCCACAAAACTCAGGTCAGCATTTTGCAAGTTAGTATTTTCCAGCTTGGCAGAGCGTAAAACAGCGCCAGTTAGACGAGTTGCACTTAAGTTGGCGTTGCTGAGATTGGCACGATCTAAATAAGCCCCGGATAAATCTGCTCCTCGCCAATCAGTATTAGTTAAATTAGCAAACGACAATTGTGTGCCTATAGCAATGACGCGACTTAAACGAGCAGCGTATAAATTAGCCTCATTGAATTTTGCGTCACCTAAATCTGCCCCTGTGAAGCTGGCTTTTTCTAAGACTGCACCCCGCAGATCAGCTCCCACTAGTTGAGTGCTGCTGAGATCAGCTTCAATTAGACGTGCATGGGAGAGGTTGGCTCTGTTGAGAGTAGCGCGACTTAAATCGCTCCGGTTCATGATGACGCGACTGAGATTAGCATCGGTGAAATTAGCTTGTTTCATTTGAGCTTGACTCAAATCAGCGATCGCATCATCATAGGTATCCCAGCGCCCATCTGCACCTGTGCCCCGGAAGCGACTATTCTTAAAACTAGCTTGGTTAAGATTTGCCGATTTCAAGTCAATTCCCGCTAAATCAACATTGTCTAGAACCAAGTTGAAGAAGGAACTTCCTGGAGTGCCACTTTGTCCTAATTGAACGCGACTGAGATCAATATCTGCGACTTGACCACTATAAACGCTGAGAATTTTGTTGATTGTCTCCTGGTTTATGTGTAATCGCTGTTGTCGCAATTCCCGCTCTTGAGTGGTATTACTACGCACAGACTCTAGTTCACTTGCCAAAAACTGATTTTTAGTTTTTAGTTCAGGGATGGCTGGGAGTCCGACACCAGTCAAAGCTTGTTGAATTGTATTCAGAAGCATCGGGTTAGTTTCGTTCACCAGAAGGTCAGCAAGAAATTGGATGGACTGCTGGTCATTGAGACCACCCATTGCCAGAATCATACTTTGGCGCTCCTCATTGGTAGCACCAGAGTTGGGACTCAATTTTTGTACGAGTGTGAGAAATTTTTGGCTGTTGATTTGCTTGGTTTCTCGCCGGGTTTGCTGAGTTTGGATGTAGACTTGGGTGGCCACTAAAGTCGCTAGTACAGCTATCATGCTTGTCAGCGCTACCCCGAACAGTGTCAGACTGGGGTTTTGCCGCATTCGCCGCCACAGGGAAGGAGTATTTGTTGTTTCTCCTGTGAGCATTGCCATGGATACAGGGGCTAATTCTTCTACCTCTTGCTGTTGCTGGGATTCATGACCTCTGGCAGAAGACGGCAAGGGACGAGTAGCATCTACGGTGTATGTACCTGCCAACCAGTCATGTAGTGCGCGCCGTCCCCGGCGTGATGGCAAGGCTAACCCTTCTGCTAACACCATCAATACAGTCAAAAAGGTGAACAATCCTAAGTTGGGAAAGGCAAAACTGTAACGCCAAAGAATATAGGCGATAGAAGTGGGTACAGTCCAGCGACCAATACCTTCCCGCGCTATGGCTGCTGCTAAACCGGGTGGTTTGCCTTGTTCGTTAACAATTCGCACACCGAACTTCCGCTTAGGAATAGTACTACCTGTTTTCGCCAGTAAATATAATTGCCACCATGAGAGCGTTAGCGGCGCTAACAAAGCTACTATCCACAAAAAATTGGTCGGGGCTGCTACGTTGCGGATGCCGTAACTTACAGGCAAGGCTAAAGGCTTGGCGATCGCTCTTTCGGTGACTACCAGTACTGGGTTGAGGGGTACTCGATTGAATTCGCTGCGAGAATTGACATAAACACCTAGTCCGAAGGGAACCAAGCCACTGACCACCACCAACGTGATTTCAGTGGCCCAAGCAGCAAAACGTCTAGTATTTAAGGGCAATGAATTGACTTTTCCCGGTTCTTTTGACTGGCTAGATTGACTAGTACTTCTCCTCACAATTGGAGTCGCCATTGCATAATTCCTTTGAATTTATTTTTATGTGGCTCTCGGCGCAGTTAAAATAGACTATTGCTTATTTTGAAAGCTACCAGATACAAAAAATTTGTATCCAAAATACACTAAGACTGCCAATAGTGCCAGACTGAGTACAGACGTAACTAGTTTCACTACTGTTTGCAGTATCGCCAATCCTAATACCACTCCTACGCCTGCAACTATGAGTTTGGTTGTCCCAGACAAGTTGTTAAACCAAAGCCGCGATCGCGTTAAGTGTGATTTAAAGTTGAAAAAATCAAATTGAGATTTCTGTGTTTGGTCTGGCGGTTGACCTACATTTCTTGATGGGGAATTTATCTGTGCCTCTAAATTTTGGAGGCGACGTTGTAAATCTTCTTCAGGTTGAGGATTCATCTTTTTAAGTGCTGAGTGCTGAGTGCTGAGTGCTGAGTAAGGAATGATGGCATTGCATATTTGTGGGATGATTTTGCTGGTTTTGTGGGATGGGAAGCGTTCGACTGAGCGCTGCCTACCCTACAAGGATCAGCCCTTGATTCAGCAACGCCAAAAATATCTATATCTTCAGGAGAGTACAACCTAGAGATTTTTGTGTCATACCGCTTTGGGAAAGGTTTTCTTGTTTCGTTTAACAGATAAAGTATGATATATTACTAAATATGTAAATTTTCTGTTTCCTAAATTACGAATTAGTGTTAAATTCCATCCACAAATAACACTGATTTCCACCCTCTGAAAACCAAATAAGGCGTGTTTTTGCAAAATTTAGCCATATAATAATTAATTGAGGCAATAAAAAATTATACAAACCTTTGAGGAACATAAATAATTTGCTGTCGTCTATTAATTCAGGCTATTTAAATCAATATCGCTTTACAAATAGTCGGGAGCATGAATAATGATGAAGACGCTAAGGCTACTTACAGTTGTTCCCGCAGCTTTGGCAATGAGTTTGGCGCTGACTGAGGCTAGTTTGGCTGAAGTACCAAGGCTCCAAGTTAATTCCAATTTACCGTCAAAGCCACTGGTTTTAAGTGGCACATCTGGGGGAACAGTATCAAGTAATTGCGGCAACATTGCGGATACACCCAATCAAATTATCCAGGTAACCGAGCCACTACCTTACTTGCGGTTAACAGTTGACAGTCCTGGACAGCCTACACTCTTAATTGATGGGCCTGGAGGACGGTTCTGTGTCATGGCAGATAATTACTCTGGAAGCAAACCAGAATTATCTGGCTATTGGCAGCCAGGAGAATACACACTACGCGTGGGCGAGTTATCTCAACGTCAGTATAGCTATACCCTCTCGATTTCGCAACAAAAGCAGCCAATGAAGTAGTTTTGGTTGTAAAACGCGGGGTCAGCTAATTCTTACTAAGTATATGGTGTAAGCTGTTCAATAACTCCTGTGCTGTGTAAGGTTTCGATACCACTAGCTGGACACCAGGATGATCCAAAGCCACTAATGTTTCATTTGGGTTAATGCCACTGCAAGCAATTATCTGTACCTGTGGGTTCATTTTTTGTAAGGTGCGAATGGCTGTGATCCCATCCATTTCGGGCATCATGATATCCATTAAAACGGCGCTGATCTGCTGCTTGTGCTGGGCGTAGAGTGCGATCGCTTCGATGCCATTATTAGCAGTGAGGGCTTTGTAGTTGTATTTTTCCAGGATGATTTTGGCAATCTCGCAAATTTGCGTTTCATCATCCACAATTAAAATCAGCTCTCCCTTGCCTTGACGTATTTCTAAATTATTGGTATCAAGTACTTGATTTGCCTCCACCGCCGGCAAAAACAGTTTAAATTTACTGCCTTGATCAACTTTGCTAGACACACTCACAAAACCACCGTGGCTTTTGATAATACCCAGCACTGTTGAAAGTCCTAATCCCGTACCTGTGCCGATTTCCTTGGTGGTGAAAAATGGATCAAAAATTCTATCTAAGATTTCCGGCGGCATCCCCATTCCCGTATCCGCAATGGTCATCACAATATAATGACCAACTTTGGCATCAAGATTCATGTGAGTATAAGCTTCATCGATAAACGTATTTGCCGCAGAAATTTCGATAGTACCACCGTCTGGCATGGCATCACGAGCATTAACCACTAAATTCATCAGCACTTGATGCAGTTGTGTAACATCTCCAGAAACAGCCCACAAGTCTTCTGGTATGGTGATGGCAAATTCAATTGATTTCGGAAATGTTTGTTTAGCTATCAGGGTAATTTCCGAAATTAAGTGCTTGAGTTGAACGATTGTGCGCTCTCCCTTAAATCCGCGCGCAAATGACAACACTTGCTTGACTAAAGCAGCTCCACGTTTGGCGTTGCTTTCGATAATCGCTAGTAGGTGTTGATAATGTTCTTTATCCTGAGGTAATCTTACTTGCAGCAGTTGAGATGCAGCCAAAATTGGTGTCAATATATTATTTAAGTCATGGGCAATCCCACCTGCTAAAGTACCCAGACTTTCTAATCGTTGAGCGCGGAAAAACTGCTCTTCCAGTTGTTTCTTCTGGGTAATGTCAGTGTCAACAGAAAGGATATTAGGTTGTCCTGCGGCATCATGCATCAGCGTCCAGCGACTTTCTACAATAATTTCTTTGCCGGATTTTGTCACTTTATGCAACTCACCCTGCCAAGAGCCAGACTCAGTTACAGTTTTAAAAGCCGATTTTAGCTGAGGCGAAGTTTTTTTGTACAAAAACTGCTGGAGGTCTTTGCCTAAAACTTCTTGTGCGCACCAACCGTATAGACGCTCTGCACCTTGATTCCAGAATAAAATTTTGGATTGGAAATCTCGCACTAAAATTGCATCGGTGGCAATATCAAGTAGGGCTGCTTGTTCAAAGATTTTCTGTTCTGCTTGTTGGCGATCGCAGAGCGCTGCTTGCAGTTCACTAATATCCGCAAAGGAAGTGACCACGGCATAGGGAAGAGAGTCGTTGGCGCGAAATAGGGGTTGGGAATTAATGGAAATCCAAGTTAGTTGTCCATTGGGCTGATAGACTCCCATGACTACATTCGCGCAGGGTTGACCTGTACGTAAGGTAACCATGGCTGGATGAGTGTCACCGGGGAAGGGAGAACCGTCTTGATGAATAGTTTGCCAGCAGGGATCATTACAGTTGCGGTTGAGGATGTGCTCAGTGGAACGTCCCAAAATCCTCTCGGCGCTGGCATTACAGGCGACTATATTGCCATTAGCCTCATGCAGTACAACGCCCTCTTGGATGGCTGCAACAACTGAACGATAGCGTTCTTCGCTTTCGCAGAGTGCTGACTCTGCCTGTTGGCGTTGGTCGAGCGCTGCTTGTAGTTCTCTCTCCATCTGCTTGCGCTCGGTAATATCTCTGCCAACCCCTTGTAATTCAACGACCTCTCCCGCGTCATTCTTAATTGCGGCAACGTTCCATTGAAACCAGCGCACACCGTCAACTGTGAACAAACGTTGCTCATCTGTGATCAAGTGATGGGGTGGGGATAGGAGAGTGGTGATATTGGCTGTTATTTGCGGCAAATCATCAACATGAAAAAACTCAAACAAATGCTGACCAAGCAATTCATCAAATTGCTGACCCAATATTTGACAAGCTGCTGTGTTGGCAAAGGTAATCCGCCCCTGCAAATCTATGCGGGTAATCAAGTCGGTTTGGCTTTCAACTAGTTGGCGATAAAGTTTCTCACTTTGCTGCAATGCCTCTTCGGTACGTTGGCGTCCAGCAATTTCCCGTTGTAGAAGCTCGTAGGATACGAGAAGTTCAGCTGTGCGTTCTGTTAGTTGAAGTTCTTCGAGGGTTTGCTGAACCTGATTAACTTGCACCAGTTCAATAGATTGTGAAGTGAACCATTGTTTTAAATGATCGTGAGTTTGGCAGCGTCCCCCCTCTGGTTGTTGATTCGCTTGCCTGCAATCATCTATTGGGTCTTGTAAAATTTGCTGTAAGGCTGCAACTTCACCAGCGATCGCTTGCAGCAAACTAGTTTCAGTGACAATGCCTAACAATTGCCCTTCCTCATCCACAATTGGTAGATGGCGAATCTGATGCTGATGTAATAATGACAAGGCTGTGTAAATGTTATGGAAATTGGCTTGTGTCAGGGTAATGACTGGCTGTGTCATAACCTCAGCCATTTTTACCTGGGAAAAATCAATTTTATTCGCTGTAATTCTGATAACATCTTTATAAGTAAAAATTCCTAAAAGCTTTTTTCCCTCTACGACCAAGATACAGTCAGTTTCTTGATGAGCGCATACGCTAGAATCTGTCGCAGAATTTGAGTCAGTGGGTGATAAATTATGAGTTTTTTCCTGACTCATCAAGATAATGGCATCAATTATATAACTATCAGGGCTAATCGTTAACGGACAATGATCAATAACATGATATAAATGAGAAAAATTAATTAGCTGATTGTTGAATCGCATAGTTAATTCATCAATTTTCATTATCTTACTGACATCAGAACTACATAGCGAAAGAAATACTAAAAAAACTGTTAAAATTCAGCCTTTACTGAGGTTTTAGAAGCTATAAATTTAGATTGATTGTTGAATATTAAAGATACTTGTATCAAATAAAGTATGTGAGTTTCATAGCTTCAATGAGTATGCAACCTTAGAGGTTGAAGAAAGGTTGAAGAAATTTTGTAGTTCTCAAACCCATTCTATTGTTAAATCAGGGATAGATGATCTATTACCTCAAAAGATTACCCTAATTAGTGGTTTTACCCTGAGGGGGTCAAACCACCGATACGAATAATTTAAGCGATCGCATCGCTTTTTTATGTAACTTTTTATTCCCTGGGCTAACTACCGAGATTGTTTAAAACACTACAGTAAAGGCATTTGTACATTACTTACTGAATAATGTGTTAGTTTTATAGTCTCAATTATTACTAGTAGTAAAGTTTAATTACCAAATGTAAAGCTTCCCAGTTATTAATCTGTGACTGTCTGCTATTGAGTTGATCCTAGCAAAGGTCATCATCACAGTTTAGTACGACATGAAGTGACAAAAATATAGATGAGATTACCGCAATGATATTGATCACAAGATGACCTTGAGATTTACTGAAACCTACATTCCGCACTTCAACTTGAATTACAAAGAGATTACAGTCAAGATAAAAGCAAAAATCTGGCTAATTAAGACTTATAGTAATGAACGAATCTGTGGCATGAAGATAAATAATCTAACATCAAA